>Ga0255338_1000029_pt1 | contig 621514 bp, 512 predicted proteins | sample MeOH1_35cm_T4_19_FD_203715 | JGI IMG/M metagenome (GOLD analysis project Ga0255338, IMG submission 203715) | Sandy soil microbial communities from University of British Columbia, Vancouver, Canada - MeOH1_35cm_T4_195 | ecosystem: Engineered > Artificial ecosystem > Sand microcosm >...
TGGTGAAGCCCTCCTTGTTGTTCGAGAGCGCGTGGCAGAACGCCGCGCCGACGGGGCCGCCCTTGGCCCCGAGGAGGAGGTCGACGTGCGCGACCTCGTTGCCGTCGCCCACGAGCGACTCGCCGAGGGAGAAATCCGCTGCCATGCTCACCTCTGTGTTGTGTCGGTGAAGAAAGTGGGACGACCGAGTGACGTCCCCTCCACGCGCGCAAACGTGACGGCGCTAGCTGGCCCGAGTGGGCACGTCATCCGCGCGCCGCTCACGCCACGGCGCACATCCGCGGCCATGATGAGATGTGTCCGGGAACGTGTCAAGCATCGCGGTCGGTGCTGCCACGACCACGGTAGGCACGAACATCGCTGCCTAACACGAGGGGATGCATTCGCGCCACGGCAGAGGCTGGCGCGAATGCGGCTGCCGCTCACAGCGGCCCTTGCGTGACGCGATGCGCAAGTTGCACGATACACGTGCGCCCAGCGGATAGACGTATGTCTACGGTGCGAGCTTCCCGGCTGGTGAGACGGAGGACGAGACGCGCATCGCAGCGCGCCCCGCCGCTACGACAACGCGCAGTTCGGAACGACGTGTTCGACGACGTGCTCCATGCTGTACCCTCGTGCCGCGCCGCTGTCTGGCGTGACAAGGGAAGAAGGCGGCACTTGCAGGAGTGCAGGTGGTCGATTCGACGGAGTGGTACGTAGCGGTCGCAGAGCCGCCACGCCCGTCACTCGATTTGGCCCCACCAGGCCGACACGGCCCTGGCGCGAGCCGCGCGCTCGGCGCGTGGCCAGTCGCCATCTGCTCGCGGCCTGTGCCGCATGGGCTGTGTCCGCCTCCCGCCATCCGGCCAGACAGCCACACTGCCACGGACCGCGCGAGAAGACTCTCCTCCCGACCGCGCCTCGCCGCTCTCTCTCCCCGCGCGTCCAGCGCGGAGGCTCGGTACCCAGCAAACAACTCCGTTTCACTCCTCCCTTCACCTCGACCGAGAGGTGTGCATGAAACCCGTCAGGCTGGTCGCAGTCGCCGTGCTCTCGAGCGCTCTTTTGGCCGGCACAGCCATGGCTCAAGACACGACGATGAAGAGCCCCGTGCTCAAGGCACCGGTGTTCCTCATCATGCCCGGAGGGCTGACCTCGTGTTCGATCTCGTGTCCCGCCAACGAGTCGAAGACCGACTTCAATGCCCGCTTTCAGACGGTGATTCCCACGGCCACGGACTGGCTCGCTCTCGTCGGCGGCCTGCAGTGGGGCTGGGCGGACTCGAGCGCGCACGGCCCCATCGGCTTCTTCGGCGCAATCGTCCCGATCGTACCGCTGAACAACGCGACCCGGGGCTGGTTGTCCCTCTCTCTCGACCCGTTAGGCGTGACCACCGGTCCCGGCGGGAAAGGCACGAACTTCTTTCTCGAAGGCGCGGCCGTGCTCAACATCGGCGCGAAGATGATGAAGACCATGCCGGTCTTTCGAGGATTCGGCGCCTACTTCCTCATCGACCAGCAACTCTCGCGAGTCCCGAGAGACTTGAACGGCGACAAGGACTACTGGAATCCCACGTTGATCTGGGGCGGGCTGCTTCAGATCGCGCCGTGGCCGTGACACACCGGGGGGAGCACATGCTCGACAGCGTTCGACGTGAGATCCGCGCCCCGCCTGGTGTCCGAGCGCGCTCGGGCCTGATCGGGCGCGCGACCATCTGATCGAGCGAGGTGCGAAAATGGCCTGCACGGAACGCAGCCCTCCGAACCCGCATGGCTTCGACGCCACCTCACGCCAGTGAGCGATCGGGCGTGACCGCGTCCGAGTGTCCCGTACGCACGAGGACCGCGCGGGACCGACGCCACGGGTGTTCGCGTCATTCTCCATACCTGTCTCGGAGTTGACATATGAATCGATTCATCTGCTCGCTCACGGCTGCACTGGCGGCGTTCGCCGGCCTCGCGGTCGTGCCCGCGCCCGCCGGCGCGCAAGACCTGGCGTCGATGTCGAAAAACGACAAAGAGTGGGTCATGACCGGTCGGACGTACGACCTCCAGCGTTTCAGTCCGCTCAACCAGATCACCACCTCGAACGTCGGGCAATTGAACGTCGCGTGGACCATGTCGACCGGCACGCTGCGTGGTCACGAGGGCAACCCGCTCGTGATCGGGAACGTGATGTACTTTCACACCTCGTTCCCCAACAAGGTGTACGCCCTCGATCTCTCCAAGGAGGGCGCGCCGCAGATCTGGGCGTTCACGCCCGACCAACCCGCCGACGTCATCCCGATCGCCTGCTGCGACGTCGTGAACCGCGGGCTCGCCTATCACCCGAGCGGCAAGCTCTACATCCAGTTGCTCGTGGGCGACCTGCTCGCGCTCGACGCGAAGACGGGGAAGCAGATCTTCCGCGTCAAGAACGCCGACTACAAGAAGGGCGAGACGATGACCAACGCTCCGCTCGTGGTCAAGGACGTGGTCATCGCCGGCGTCTCCGGCGGTGAGTTCGGCGTGCGCGGTCACGTGACGGCGTACGACGCCAACAACGGCAAAGAGCTCTGGCGCGCCTACAGCACGGGGCCCGACAGTGACGTGAAGATCACCGGCACCGCCAACGCGAACTACGAGTCCCACAAGGGCAAGGACCTCGGTGTCTCGACCTGGCAGGGCGACGAGTGGCAGCGCGGCGGTGGCACCACGTGGGGTTGGTACTCGTACGACCCCCAACTCAACCTGTTCTACTACGGCACGGGAAACCCCGGCACCTGGAATCCCGACCAGCGCCCCGGCGACAACAAGTGGTCGATGACCATCTTCGCGCGCAACCCGGAAACGGGTGAGGCGAAGTGGGCGTACCAGATGACGCCGCACGACGAGTGGGACTACGACGGCGTCAACGAGAACATCCTGTTCGACCGGGGGAATCAGAAGCTGCTCGCGCACTTCGACCGCAACGGCTTCGGCTACACGATCGACCGCACCAACGGCAAGGTGATCGTGGCCCAGCCATACGGCTCCGTGAACTGGGCGACGAAGGTCGACCTGACGACCGGCGTTCCGCAGAAGGACCCGAAGTACGGCACTACGTCCAAGAAGAACACCGAGGGCATCTGCCCGGCGGCCATCGGCTTCAAGGACCAGCAGCCGGCGGCGTACTCGCCGCAGACCGGGATGTTCTACGTCCCGGCGAACAACATCTGCATGGACTACGAGGGTGTAGAGGTGAAGTACGCGGCCGGGCAGCCGTACGTCGGCGCGATCGTGCGGATGTATCCGGGGCCGGGAGGCAACCGGGGGCGGTTCATCGCCTGGGATCCCATGAAGGGACAGGTGGCGTGGGAGAACAAGGAGCAGCTCGCGGCCTACGGCGGCGCGCTGGCGACCGGCGGCGGCCTCGTCTTCTACGGCACGATGGAAGGCTGGCTCAAGGCGCTCGACGCGAAGACCGGCAAGGAGCTGTGGAAGTTCAAGACGCCCTCCGGGATCATTGGAAACCCAATGACCTACGTGGGCCCTGACGGCCGGCAGTACGTCGCCGTCCTCTCCGGGATCGGCGGTTGGGCCGGCATCGGCATCGCCGCCGGGATCGGCGCCGAGGATCCGACCGCCGGGCTGGGCGCGCTCGGCGCGTTCGGCGACGCGGGGAAGTACTCCACGCAGGGCGGCGTGCTGACCGTATTCGCCATCGGCGGTCCTCGCGCTGGAAGCAACAGGTAGACACCGCACTTCGGCGCCACAAGCTCATGCGCCGTGAGGCAGACACCGGTACCGGGAGCGCGCTCCCGGTACCGGATTTGCCACCACGACAACAACAGCCTCGCGGCGAGAGCCTGGCGAAGCAGCCGTTCCCAAGGAGTCGCGTCATGGGTTCGGAATCGCGACGATATCGTTGGATCGACCGCACGAGAGCAGCCGTTCTCGTGTCGACCGCCCTCATGGGCTCCCTGCTCGCCGCGCCGCGAGCGAGCTCGGCGCAGGAGAAGCCCGACGGAACGACGCCGACACGGGTCTCCGGACCAGGCGTCCCCGCCACGGGCGACACGGTCTTTCGTGTGTGCGCCGACCCGGACGACCTTCCGTCCTCGAATCGGAAGGCGGAAGGGTTCGACAACAAGATCGCCGCGCTGGTGGCGAAGGACATCGGTAACCCCCTCGTCTACGTCTGGTGGCCGCAGCGGCGCGGGTTCATCCGAAACACGCTGCGGGCGCGGGAATGCGACGTCGTCTTCGGCGTGCCCGTCGGTTACGACCCCGTGCTGTCCACCCGACCGTACTACCGCTCGACGTACTACCTGGTCTTCCCGACCAAGCGGCACCTCGGCCTAACGTCTCTCGACGACCCGGCGCTGAAGCGACTCCGGATCGGCGTGAACCTGATCGGGGAGGATTACGCGCACACTCCACCCGTGCATGCGCTGCTAGCGCGCGGTATTTCCGCCAACGTCACCGGGTTCAGCACCTTTTACGGCGAAGAGCACCGGCCGGGGGACATCATCGCGGCGCTCGAGAAGGGCGACATCGACGTCGCGATCGCGTGGGGACCGGTTGCCGGGTATTTCGCGAAACGCTCGAAGATTCCGCTCACGCTCGTGGCGCTCCCCGATGACAAGGTGTCGGGGCTGCCGCTCGAGTTCGACGTCGGCCTGGGCGTCCGCCGGTCAGACCGCGACCTGCGGGAGCGACTGGACGAGATACTCGAGCGCCGGCGGCCGGAGATCGATCGGATCCTCCGGGAGTACGGGGTGCCGACGGTCCGCAAGCCGCCGACCGCCGACAAGCCGGACGCCGCCAAGCCCGGCGCCGACAAGGCGGCCGCCAAGCCGTAGTGGCCGGGCGGTAGCACGCCAGCGCGACTCGCGCTCGTGGCTGACTGTGGAGGGAGGGTTGAATCTCTATGGCGCATGACAGGGTGAGGATTTCGAGTCTCCGGCGCACACTCGTTAGGGGCGGGGCGAGCGGCCAGCGTCGGATGGCCTGGGTGGCGGTGCTCGTCGCGGCGGGCATCGCGTTCGCGTGCCGCGGGAACGACGCGAGCCGGCGCGCGGATACGACGTCGACCGCGGCGCGCGGATCGGGCTCCGAGAGCGCGACCGCGACGACGGCGACGACCACGCCGACCCGCGACACCAGCGCCGGCACGGTCGCGATGTCCTCCACGCCGGCGGACACTGCCGGTGCCGGCCGGCGAGACACGACCCGGCCGAACACCGCGCGGAGCGCGCCCCCGAAGGCCGCGCCGCGCCACGCGGCACCAGCGCCGATCGATTCCGCTGCGTCCGCGACGAAGCGCTCCGCGCCCGAGGCGAAGGAGTCGACCTCGGCAGCCGTCGAGTCCGCGGCGGCGAAGCGCGACACGTCGCTACCGCCGACGCGCGCGGGCGAACCGGCCACGGCGGCGCAGCCTCCGGCCGGGCAGGGAGGGGACAATCTCGCGGTGACGCAATCCGAGTACAACGGCTGGAAGGTGTTCGCCGCGAACTGCACCCGATGCCACGGCGAGGACGCGGTCGGGTCCACGATCGCCCCGAGTCTGGTCAAGTCGCTCCGCGAGAGCGTCACGCACGAGGTGTTCGTACAGACGGTGACCAACGGTCGCCCAGAGAAGGGGATGCCTGCCTGGGGCCCGCTGCTGAGCCAGCAGCAGATCGAGGATCTGTACGCGTACCTCAAGGCGAGGAGTGAGGGCAGGCTGGCGCCGGGCCGCCCACACGTGAAGCCCGGCGGTTGACCGCCCATGCGCCGGCTGGTGAAGCGCGCGTCGATCGTGGCGCTGGCGGCGGTATTCGCCGTCGTTAGGCAGATGGCGGGGCAGTCGGGCGCGCGGCCGGCCGAGTCGCCGCCCGCCGCCCCGCGGGCGGCCGGCGCGGATACGGGCGTGAAGCTGACGCGCGCCCTGGTGGTGGCGCGACTGGCGTCGGCCAGCGAACAACATCCGGCGGACTTCACCGGGACGGACCTCTCCGGGCTCGACCTGTCGCGCCTCGACTTCAAGCAGGCCAACCTGTCCGACGCACGGCTGCTGCGCACGAACCTGTCGGGGGCGAAGATGTTCGGCGTCACGCTCAACCGCGCCGTCGCGCGCGAGGCGGATTTCTCCGACGCCGTCCTCGACATCGCCGTCATGCGCGGCACCGATCTGACCGGCGCGAAGCTCCGAAACGCGAGTCTCTACGCGGTCATTCTCATTGGCGCGAACCTGACCGAAGCCGACCTCACCCAGGCCCGACTCATCGGAGCGCTCGCGGACGCGAAGCTCGTTCGGGCGAAGCTCGTCGAGGCGAAGCTCGGGGCAGATCCCGGCAACCAGCCGATGGGACTCATGCGCACCGACCTGACCGGAGCGGATCTCACCGGCGCGGACCTGAGCGGCGCCGACCTGCGCAAGGTCAACATGGTCCGCGCCGACCTCACGGGAGCGGATCTTCGCGGCGCCGATCTCAGCGGGGCCGACCTGACGGCGGCCGTGTTCCGCTCCATCCGCGGCCGCGACCAGATTCGCGGGCTCGACAAAGCCAGGAACGTCGACAAGGCGATCTTCGACCCGCGGTAGCGCTGGTGCCTGGTCCGCGACGAGCTTCCCGCCCGTCGCGTGGTGATGTGGTTCGAGTTCACCGCCGGGCCACCGCGTACCGTCACTTCTGGCTCGTGGTGGGAGGCGGTGCGCGACGGCCGCATCGAGCTGACGGCTCACCCGTACCCGACGAACGGCTCGGTGAGCAGGCGCACGTCGAGCGGCTTGTATCGCACCAGGTGCGTAATGCGTACCTGCGAGCCCACGCGTTTCACGCGTGTCTCGAGGAGCTCGAAGTCGTCCGAGCGGCCGAGCCCCATTTCGTTCAGCCGGTCCGCTTCCGCGCGAGCGATGTCCCCCGGCGTCGGACGGCTCTCGGGATACGCGTCCTCGTGGTGGGATCTGAGCGCCCGCGTGTACTGGTCGCCGGCCCGATTCACGGCGTCCCGCACGTCTTCCCGGCTCCACGCCATCGTGCCTCCGCGTCAGTCGCGCACGTGAACTGGTTCCGACATGCCTCCGGCGACGGTCCGCGCGACAGCCCTCGGTGCCGCTCACCGGCCCGCGACCAGTCTCGACGTGGCGCGGGTTGTGCGGCCATTCGACACGCGGCCGTGCGGCAATGCACGCGCGAGCCCGGGTCGTTTTCCGTCTGTCGTCCTCTGCCCAATGGAGGGCCGCCGATGAGGCGCGTTCCAGTTCAGCAAAGCACGTGCGCAGTCGTCGTGGCCGCGGCGATCGCGATGGCCACAGGGTGCCGGTCGAACGAAGGTCGTGGCCCCGCGGACACGGCGCGCGCTGCCGGCGGCCCCGCATCGTCCGGACCGACCGGGAGGCGAAGCGGCGCGCCGCTGGTCTTCGTGAGCAACGAGGATTCGGACAACATCACGATCATCGACTCCGGGACGGACAGCGTCATCGCCACGATCTCGGCGGGCAAGCGGCCGCGTGGTCTGAGGCTGAGCGCCGATGGCAAGACGCTCTTCGTCGCCGTCAGCGGGAACCCGAAGGGCGGCCCGGGTGTGGACGAATCAAAACTGCCGCCGCCGGACCGCTCCGCGGACGGCGTGTCCGTCGTCGACGTCGCGACGCTCCGGCACGTGAAGACGTTGCCCGGTGGCAACGATCCCGAAGCGTTCGCCATCAGCAACGACGGGAAGACGGTGTACGTGTCGAACGAGGACGCGGGAACGGTCAGCGTGCTCGACGTCGAGAGCGGGAAGGTGACCGCCGTCGTCCCGGTCGGCGAAGAGCCCGAAGGGGTGACCATGCGCCCCGATGGGAAGGCGGTCTACGTGACCAGCGAAGGCACGGGCACGGTTGCGGTCATCGACGTCGGCCGGCAGACGGTCGTCGCGACGATCCGCACGGGGAAGCGGCCACGGTCGACGGTATTCACGCCGGATGGAGCGAAGGCGTACGTCACGGCGGAGAACGGGGGTACGGTGACGGTCGTCGACACGAAGTCCAACAAGCCGCGCAAGACCATCACGGTTCCCGACAGCGGGGCGAGACCGATGGGGACCGCGATCTCACCCGACGGGCGGTGGATCTATGTCACCAACGGACGCGGCGGCACGCTCTCGGTGATCGACACCGGGCGCGACGCGATCGTCGCGTCGATCCGCGTGGGCGCCCGCCCGTGGGGCGTGGCGGTCACTCCCGACGGAAAGAAGATCTACACGGCCAACGGTCCGTCGAACGACGTCTCGGTCGTCGACGCCGACTCCCGACGAGTCGTGCGGACCGTCGCGGCGGGCCAATCGCCCTGGGGTGTGGCGATCGGGCAGTAGCCGTTCCGGCCTAACGCGAGCTGCCGCCACGCACCCGGCCGCCTACGGGTGCCCCGGCAACAGCTCCACGTTCGACTTGATCGTCTGCACGATGGGTGAGCTGACTTCGTTCTCGCTCACCGAGAGTAGCAGCTCCGACCGCTGCGTCGACGCCGAGCGCAGATACACGCCGCTCATGCTGAGGTAGTGCGTGCCCGAGATCGTGCCGTCGTTTCTGAGGCGAAGCGGGCGCCCGGCCTCCGTGCCGGTGCCCTTGCCCTCGATGACCGAGCTGCGCTCGATGCGCCACGCCCGCTGGCCGGCGATCGTCGTGTCCCCGGCCACCGTCGACGTGGTGACGGTCCGGGTCGTGACATTCAACCCCTCCCTGGTGACCGTATCCGCGCTCGTGTCCGCCCACCGGCTCCCTACCGCCAGCGCCCGCGCCGGCACTGGCAGGAGGAACTTGCGGAACGCGGCATACAATGCGGCGGTTTCCGGATCGGCGTTGCCTGGTGGTTGGAAGGCGTAGACGCGGCCCACCGGCGACACCGTTCCGGTGAGCTTCGCGCCGCGCAGCTTGTCGACGTTCGGTGGCGGCGCCGTCAGCGACGAACCGACGGTGACGGAGTCGACCGTGATCGTCATTGCGAGCGTGTCCGCCGACTTCGCCGCCAGGTCGAGCCTGACCCACTGCTTGGTCACCGTCTCGAACGCGAACGGCGGGCGATCGGCGGGCTGGTCCTGCGTTCGCTGCACCACGGTCGTGACCGAGTACCGGTACGATCCGGGGGCGTAGGCGAATGGGCGGCTCTGCGCGCCGACCGGCGGCGTCATCCACGAGAGCACGAGCGCCGCGCTCGCGATTCCGACCCGGGCATTGAGATGCATGGCTGAGCTCCTCCATGTACGCGACCGGTCCGCCAGTCGCACGCCGGCCGGCGGTATCCCGCTCGCATCTTACTGCCAGTTTCGTGACGCGGCGACGCCGAAGCGGGCTCGAGGCAGCCTCGACGTTTCGCCCGACAGCCGCGAGGATGTCGGAACCGTCCTGACGCGCGGAGCGCCGGTTACCGCAGCGCCGCGGCGATCGCCTGTTCCGCCAGCGGCGCCATGACACGATAGCCTGCCTCGTTAGGGTGCACGCCGTCGCTCGTCAAGTCCTGCCGCAGCCCCTGCCGCGCGTCCGCCATGGCGGAGTGATAGTCGAGATACACCGCGCCGGCCTTCGACGCGTAGTCTCTCATCCACGCATTCAACGCGACGATCTGCCGTCCCGGCTCGAGCCCCGGGCGCCACGGATAGTCGAATGCGGGGAGTACGGACGAGAGCACCACGCCGATCCCGTTCGCCTTCGCGAGCTCCGTCATCGACATCAGGTTGTCCTCGATCATCTCGAGTGTGGACGGTCCCGTGTTCCCGGCGATGTCGTTCGTGCCCGCCAGGATGACGACCACCGCCGGCCTGAGCGCGATCACGTCCTGGCGAAAGCGGACCAGCATCTGCGGCGTGGTCTGCCCGCTGATGCCGCGGCCGATGTACGGCCTGCCCGGGAACATCGCGCCGAACGAGCGTGCCCACGAGTCGGTGATGGAATTGCCCATGAACACCACCCGCTTTTCACCCGGTGCGGGCGGCGCGAGCTCGGCATTTGCCTGACGGTAGCGAGCGAGGTTCGCCCAATCGGTTCGCAGGCGCTCTGCTGCGTTCTCCCGCTGCTGCGTGGCGGGCTGCGAGGACGCCGCCGGCCGGGTGAGCCGCCCGCCATCTGCCGCAGGGGCTCGCACCGCGCGTGGCGTGCAGCCACACGCGAGGATCAGCGCACCCGGCAGGGAAAGCGTGCGCCCGATCTTCCACGAAATGGAGCTCCGGCAAGCGATCATGACGAATCCTCTCGACGTTCGCGTTGGAATTCCGCCGCGCTCCGGCCGGCACCTGCGCTGGCCGTTAGGCGCGGCCGAGCGGCCCCGGGGGCCTTGCGCGTCCACATCTGCCCGGCTGAATTATGAAGACGACCGCCGTGGCACTGAACCCGTGACCAGGAGCGAGTACAGATGCTGATCAGCGAGACGATGAACAAGCAGATGAATGAGCAGATCGGCCACGAGTTCGGCGCCTCCCTGCAGTATGTGAACATCGCGGCGTACTTCGATGACGCCGGTCTCCCTGTCCTGACCCAGCACTTTTTCCGGCAGGCCGACGAAGAGCGCGAGCACGCGATGAAGTTCGTGCGCTACATCCTCGACGCCGGAGGCCGCGTCGCGATCCCGGCCATCCCCGCTCCGCGGCACGAGTTCGCCTCCGCCGCGGAAGCCGTTTCGCTCGCGCTCGAATGGGAGTATACCGTCACGAAGCAGATCAACGCGCTGCTCGACCGCGCGTTCGGCGAGCGCGACTACGTCGCCCACGACTTTCTCGAGTGGTTCGCCCGCGAGCAGCTCGAGGAGGTCTCGAGCATGGATACGCTGCTCAAGATGGTCCGCCGCGGCGGCGAGTCGGGGCTCATGCTCGTCGAGAACGCGCTCGCCGCGGGCCGGCCGCTGAGTCTGGGCGGCCCGCCGAAGGAGGAGTGACCTGGTATGCGCCGTAGACCCGTACCGCGGGCGGCCTGACGAGGACGATCGCCTGCGCCGTCAGTGCGTCAGAACGCGATCCACGTGTACAGGTAGAGCGTGTTGTTGGCTGATGCGCTCCGGCCGGCGGCGTCGTACGAGGCTGACGCGCCGTTGAATTTGTCGTACGCGACGTACTGCAGGGCCAGTCGGGTGTTCTGCCACGGGTTGAAATCGAGCTCCCCGATGAAACCTCTCGTGTCCGGGCGCCCCGTGCGGCTGCCGGTCACTGGCGCGGCAGGGTAGAGCAGCGCGTCGGTGCGTCCCGTCGTACTGAAGTAGCCCGCGGTGAGGCCGTAGCCGGTGGTCGGGTTCACGGACGCGTTGATCCGAAACGTGCCAAGCCGGTTGGACGTCCGCTCCGCGGCGGGTGGCGACGCGGCAACGAGCCCGTCGAGCCGCTGACGCTCGTGGATGTAGGTCGAGCGCAGGATCACGGCTCCGGCGGTGCGGACGCGCCGCTCGAGTTGTGCATCGACGGCCACGTCGGTGAAGTGGTTGGTCGGGCCCGCCACGCCGCTCGGGCGCACCTTCGCATCGAACCCGTACGTTCCGACCATCGCGTAAATGGTTCGGAACTCGTGCTGTAGCGCGACACGCCAGTAGGGAATCACTCCGCGTGCAGCGTTGATTGCCGTGGAGTCGAGCGGGCTCGCGGCACCTTGCGGCGCCGAGCGGTACGCGGTGAACTCGCCGTAGATGAGGCTGTTCCAGAGGCCGTATGCACCCAGGCCGAGCACCTCCTGACCCAGCGTGCCGTCGATGAGCGGGCTGGCGATCGGCGATGGCGCGAGCTCCGAAGCCATGAACGGGAATCCCCACGCCGGCACGGTGTTCCAGACGTCCTGCACGGTCGGATTGTTGTGCAGGGTGAGCCCGAGCAGCAGATCCTTCGATGCCAGGCGCGCGTGGTCGGCGAACCGGATGTCGATGTTGTCGATCGAAACCGACGCGTCGGCGGAGCTGTACGTGACCTGCGTGAAGGCGCCGAGCCTGGGGGTGATCTCGCCCGCGAGGAAGACGCTGAGCTGCTGCGGTATGGCCGCGTCGTTGTTCTGCGTCCCGGGCTGCGCCTTGCGCGTGTTCGTCAGCGACGCGACGATCATCGCGGAGGCCGGCGGAATTGGCGCGAGCTTCAAGGTCTGCCGGACGCTCGTGTCGGCCCCCGACGTGATGCCGGTCAGCCCGGTGAGCACGTAGCCGTTCAGCTTGAACAGACGCCCGAAGGGAGTCAGGGCGGGGAACTGGTAGTGGCACGCGCTGCACGCGAGCCTCGTCTGCCGGGAGTAGCTCGGAATCGACGCCGGTCGCGAAGTCACTGCCCGGATAGCGTTCACGAGTGCCGCGGGCATCACGAGCGCCGTCGCGCGCATGTAGCGCAGCGGGACGCCGTCCGTGGGAAAGCGATGCACGGCGGCACGGGACTCTGCGGCGTTAGATGGCATGGCCGCGCTGACGGACGTAGCGAGCAGTGTGAGCACGAGCGGCGCAGCGACATGGAATACGCGCCGCAGTGAGCGCGACCGATGACGTCCGGTCGTCCTGGTCATGTCGATCACGCGACCCTCCTTGGCGAGAGGTTGTCGAACGATCGGCCGCGCGCGCAGCGCCGCCATTGCGACGCCGAGGTGCGGCGAGTGGTCGCCTCAGGGCTTGGCGTTCCTGTGGTTCACGGCCCAGATGTAGGCGGCAACCTCGACCGCAACGCTGTCGCTGATGCCGCCTGGGTGCGCGACCATCGGCGTTCCGGGAACGCCCTGGGTGACCACGCGGTAGATCGCGGAGAGGTCACCGTTCTTGGCGTCCTTCCATTCATGTGCCTTGAGGGTCGGCCCGACGCCCCCTTCGAGGTGTGCTCCGTGGCAGGCCGCGCACTGCCCCGCACCGTGAAACGCCGCCCGTCCGGCATCGATCGTCGCCGGGGTGATCGCGGCCGTGTCGGGGAGCGCGGGGGCGGAGTGCTGTCCTTCCTGTGCTGTCGCGGCGGCCGGAGCGGTGAGCGCAGCGACGCCTAACGCCGCAAGGATCCGGAGGGTACGCGGCGACGCCGTCGGCAGCGCCGCGCGTGAGCGCGTGGGAGCGTTTCTCCGCACCATGTTCGTGGCCTCCTCGCGAGGTTCACGTTCCCAACCCTGCCTGTCAGGCAGGCGGCGTCGCCGCCGCTCCGCGGTAGCGCCTCGACCACAGCAAGCCTCCGGCCATTCAGGAGCTCAGCGCGTCGCGAGCCCGCCGAAACAGCGCCGCGTCGAGCGAGTAGCGGCCCGGACCCGCGAACAGATAGAGCAGCGCGATCGCCATGTACAGCACCGACGGCTCCCGGGTACTGTAAGGGTCGCCAGCATGCGCGAGCACCGCCGCGACGAGCATGCTGACGGTGATGAGCAACGCCGCCAGCCGGGTGAGCAGGCCCAGCGCGAGGAGTACTCCACCGCCGAACTCGGTGAGAGCTGCGAGCCAGGCGAGCAGCCCGGGAGCAGGAAGCCCCATGCCCGCCACCATGCCGACGAACTGGTCGCTGGGCGGAATCTTCCCGATGCCGTGCGCGAAGGCCAGCGACAGTCCCGCCACGACGCGGAGGATCACGCGGCCGACATCGGCGCTGCGCGACACGCCCGCCACGGGACCGGCGAGCAGCGCGCGCAGGCTGGTGGTCGCGGACGACTCATGCGCGGGCGCGGGCGTAGCGCTGCGGGCAAGAGGCATACGCGAAGGGCCGGCACGAAATGGTCCATGCCGCGCGCCTCGGCAACCGTATGTATGGGCGACCGTATGTATGTATGTCGATGTATGTCGCGACCGCCGCTCGCCGTGAGCTCGCTACGCGCTCCGCAGTGGCGCGAGCGCGGTCGCCCACTTGAGCAGCTCGTCGAGCATGATGGTCGCTGCCTTCTCCTGCACCTCGCCAGGGTTGAACGCGCCGGTCTTCGTGTCGATGTACTGCGCGAAGAACGGGATCGACACCGCCTCGAACATCGGCATCATCTTGAGCGTGGTCACGAGCAGCTTCGTCACCTGCACGCCACGCGTGCCGCCCGACACGCCGCCGTAGCTCACGAAGCCGACCGGCTTGTAGGCCCACTCGTGGACGAGGTACTGCACCGCGTTGATCAGCGACGCGGGAGGGGAGAAATCGTACTCGGGCGTGACGAACACGAACGCGTCGGCGCGCGAGACCGTCGCGCTCCACGCCTTCGTGTGCGCGTGCTCGTACTCGCGCAGCCGAGGGTGCTTCGGCTCGTCGAAGAGTGGGAGATTCACTTCCGCCAGATCCACGAGCTCGATACGGAACTTGCCATGGGCGCGCGCGCGCTCGAGGGCCCACGCGGCAACGGCGGGTCCTTTCCGGCTCTCACGCGTACTGGCGACGATCATCTGAAGGGTCAGCATTGCCGAAGCGTAAGTATTTCGCGGTCCGACGGAATGAGATGCTGACGGTGCGAAGCCGCGCGCGCAGCGTTCTTGCATCGGGTCACGTCTTTCGCGCATCACAACGGAGGCACACATGGCAGAGTCCGAGCCGCGGGACAAGGGCCAAGGCATCCTCGAGGCCGGCACACAGGCGCCGGATTTTACCCTTCATGCCACCCCCGACCAGAAGCTCTCGCTCCACGAGCTTCGCGGCCGCCCGGTGATCCTCGCCTTTTATCCCGCGGACTGGAGCCCCGTATGCGGCGACCAGATGGCGCTGTACAACGAGATCCTGCCCGAATTCCGCGAGCATGGGGCGGAGCTCGTTGGCATCTCGGTGGATGGCGTCTGGTGTCACGCCGCGTTCGCGCGGCACCGAAACCTCCACTTCCCGCTCCTGAGCGACTTCGAGCCCAAGGGCGCCGTGTCGCGCCTCTTCGGTGCCTATCGCACGGAGGACGGCACGAGCGAGCGCGCGCTCTTCGTGCTCGACGCCGAGGGCGTCATCCGGTGGAGCTACTGTTCGCCGGTCGGGGTCAACCCGGGCGCCGAGGGAATACTGAATGCGCTCGAGTCGCTCGCCGGGTCACGCGATGGGGCGGCGAAGCGAATCACCGCACCCAACGCCAAACCCGAATCATCAGCGGAGGCGAGGCCATGAGTAACGGCCAACTCACGCCACCAGTGGGAGACGGCGATCACGTCGCCGGCCCGCGCGACGCGCCGGTCACGCTCGTCGAGTACGGTGACTTCGAATGCCCGTACTGCGGGCGCGCGTACCCGATCGTGAAGAACATTCAGCGACAGCTCGGACCGCAACTCTGCTTCGTGTTCCGGCATTTCCCGTTGAAGGAGTCGCATCCGCACGCGGAGCACGCCGCTGAAGCGGCGGAGGCAGCGGGGGCGCAAGGGAAGTTCTGGGAGATGCACGACATGCTGTTCGAACACCAACGGCGGCTCGCGGACGCGGATCTCGTTCGGTACGCCGACGAGCTCGGGCTCGACGCCGAGCGGGTGGCGCGCGAGCTCGCGATGGGTATCTGGGCTCGGCGTGTGCGCGACGACTTCCGCAGCGGCGTACGGAGCGGCGTGAACGGGACGCCGACGTTCTTCGTCAACGGTTACCGCTTCGACGGAGACTGGACCGACGAGGGAGAGTTTCTGGGCGCGCTGCGTGACGCGGCGCAGGCAGCCGGAGGACAGCTACGCGCGTAAGTCGAGCTTCAGGGTGACACGCCGAGCCGGCTTGCACGATCGACCCCTGGTCCGCCGCATTCCGAGCCGCTCTCGAATTCGCGCCCGTGCGGCACTCCGCCGCATAACGAGAGGGCCGCCGGCGCGTGTGAGCGCCGGCGGCCCTCGGGTTCCTTCGACTGCCTAACGTCCTACGCGGTGCGGTCGATGCAGGCGTCGTTCCCGGTGCCCACGTTCGGGTTGTTCTGCTCCGCCTGCGGGATCGGGATCGTCACGTCAGACCCGTAGTTCCCACCCTTGTGCCAAGCGCCCGTGGGGAACGCGGAGCCCGCCGGCCGGTTGTACTGGCGGATGAGGCGGCGCAGGTCGCCCGTGCGGTGACCGGTGGAGAACATCCAGAACGCGCGCTCGCGGAAGAGCTGGTCCACGCGCGCCGCGTCGGTGCCCGCGTCGGTGAGCGGAGCGAGCCCCGTGACCGTGGCGCGCGCCGCGTTGAGCGTGGCGAGCGACGTGGCGGCCTGTCCCGCCTTGAGCTGCGCCTCGGCCTCGATGAGCCGGGCTTCGATGCCGCTGAGGATCGTCACCGATGCGTCGCGCGTGGGCCAGAGGCGCTGGATGTAAAGCGGCGATGTCAGGTCGTCCCGAACGCTCGAGGTGACCCCGATGGTGCGGCACGTCGCGTCACCGCCCGTGCATACGGGCACCCGCGGGTCGTTCGCGGTGGCGAAGTTCATGCCGTTGGTGCCCTCCCCGGTGCTCACGCTGTAGCGGCGCGCCGAATTGTTGAATGCCCAGATCTGGTTCTCGTTCGTCGTCGTCGTGTGCACTTCCTGGTACACGTAATTCGTGGGGACGCCCGCCACCGCCGCGGCCGCATCGGCATGGCGGTTGAGGTTGAGCAGGATGCGACCGCGCACGACGCGGAGCGCGTTGCGCACGCGAACGTCGGCGGTGGAGCTTCCCGTGATCAGCGCGAGCCCCGAGTCCGCGTGCGCGAGCGCGCGCTCGAACGTCTGGGCCACGGTGATCGGCGAGCCGTAGGTCTCGGCGCCATTCACGACCGTGCTGAAGATGATGCCGTTGCAGTAGTGCTCACCCATCAGGTTCTCGACGAACGCCTGCACGAAGTACATCTCGGCGACGTTGGCAGCCGGCGCTGCCGGGTCGTACTCCTTGAGCAACTGCACCGCCTGTTCGCCCGACAGCCGCGCGCGATGCAGCGAACGATTGGCGGTGGTGAGGAAGTTGTTCTCGAGCGTGATCACGCGCTGGTCGACTTCCTGGCGCGCGATGAACGAGTCGCCGTTGTTCCATTCGTCGGCGAACAACCCGCCGAGGAGGAACAGGCTCTCGCCGCCGCTGGTCGCGGCGTTGAGACGCGCGAGTGCACCGAGGCGCACCGCGTTCGCGCCGGCCGCCGAGGCGACGTTGCTGGGGTTGATGATATCCGGGTCGGTGACGTCCAGGATCTCTTCGGTGGAGCACGCGACCGTCGGAAGCGCGGTGAGCGCGGTCAGCAGGGCCCATCGACGGATCCAGCCTGGAACCTTCGTCATGTATGCGTTCATGCGGGGCCTAGTCCTCAGAAGCCAAGGTTGATGCGAAAGGCGAAGTAGCTCGGCGGCGCGAACGCCTGGAACGACGACGGCGCGTCGCCGGTCGTGCCGAACGCCTCGGGATCGACGCCACTGTACTTCGTCCAGACCGTGCCGACGTTTCTGACGGCCACGGAAGCGACCAGGCTCCGGCCGCGGACGTACCTGGCGACCCACGCTTCGGGCGCGGTGTAGGAGAGCGAGAGCTCGCGGAAGCGAATGAAGTCGCCGTCCTCGATGAACCCGCCCGTCGACCGGCGTGGATGCTCGCGCACCATCACGGTCCGCGCCTGCTCGAAGAGCGACGCGTTGGGGCTGATGAGCCCCTCGCAGTTGAAGCGGCTCGCGCAGCGAATGCGCTCGGTGTTGTTGTACACCTTGTGGCCGCCCTTGTAGTCGAACATCGCGCTCAGGCGCAGGCGGCGGTTGAGGAGGTCGATGCCGCTGGTCAACGCCACCTCCCGCTTTGGCGACGAATAACCGAGGAAGATCGGGTCGTCGCTGACGAGGATCTCACACTCCGGCTTGTTGTCCTTCTGCAGCTCTGCGCACCCGGTGCCGGTAATGATCCCGTTGCCATCCTTGTCCTCGTAGCCGAGGAGCCCGCGCGCCCACCAGCCGTTCAGCGGGTACCCTTCGCGGTTCTGCAGCGTGGACGAGAGCACGATATCCGGCAGGTCGCCCAGGCTCACGAGCTCGTTGTCGTTCGTCGAGCCGTTGAGCGTCACGTCCCACCCGAACGCGCGATGCTCGAAGATCCGCGCGTTGATGAGCGCCTCGAAGCCCCTGTTGCGGACCTCGCCGAGGTTCTCGAACCGCACCGTGTTCCCGGCGCCGATCGACGGTGGCAGGACTCGTTCGACCAACGCGTCCTTCGACGACTTGTTGTAGTACGTGAGCTCCGTCGTGAGGCGGCTGTTCCAGAACGTGCCGTCGATCCCGAGCTCGAGCTCTGTGGAACGCTCCGGCTTCAGCTCACGGTTGCCGAGCGCGGTGAACACGACGCCGGTGTAGTCGGCGCCTTCGCCCTGGTAGCGCCCCGTGGTGGCGGAATAGAAGGCCACGGCGTCGGTGGTGCCGGGCTGGACGCCCGAGGCGCCGTAAGCGGCGCGCAGCCGGAGCTGGTTGAGGAAGTCGGGGCGGGGGAAGAACGACTCGTCCGAGATCACCCACGACACCGCGAGCTTCGGATAGAACACCGTCTTGAAGTCGGCACCGAAGGCGCTGTTGCGGTCGGAGCGTACGGCACCGGTGACGAAGAGCCGGTCATTGAACGCGAGGCTCTGCTCGAGGTAGCCGCCGAGCGTGCGGCTCTCGGTCGTTGACTCGGAGGCGCTCTTGTTGCTGGCGCCGCTAAGTGTCGTGGCGCCCGGGGCGAGGAACGAGCCGAAGGCACCATTCCGATCGAACAGGTTGCGGTAGTACTGCAGTCCGAGCGTCGTCTTCGACTCGATGGCGTCGGCCAGGCGGCGCGTGGCCGTGCCGGCCGCGTCGAGCGTGTAGATGAAGAAGTTGCTGCGGTTGTCTTCCTTGTACCCCGCGCGATTGTCGTTGCTGGTGGCGGGACAGTTCGCGAAGCGACAGAGCTGCGTGTCCGTGCGGTTGATGTAATCGACGCCGAAGCTGCCACGCAGCGCGAGCCACTCCTGCGGCCGCCAGTTGGTGCTCGCCGACGTGATGAGCCGCTCGATACCCTGCTTGGTCTCGGCCTGGTAGATGTCGCGCGGGGTGAACTGGCGCCAACCATAGAGGGTGTCACCAGCCGGGCTGAGATTGTACTTGAAGCCAGGGCCGCCGTAGATGTTGGCTCCGAGCCCGTTGGTGCCGGAGTCGTCGCTCATCGGAAGCCGCAGGTCCTGCGAGATGTAGCCCGCGTTGATGGCGAGATCCGCGCTTTGAGAGAGCGTGATGTTCAGGTTCGTGCGCCCCGTCATCTTGGTGAGGCGGTTCGGGCTCTTCTGGTTCGGCAGCAGCGAGAGATTGCGCGTTGCGAGATAGCGCTTGTCGAACTCCGGTACCTTCGTGACGCCGTCCTCGTCCTCGTACTCGCCGTGGGCGAAGTAGCGGACCACCTCGGAACCACCCCTGAGCTGCAGGCCGTGCTGCTGGCGGTAGCCCGTGCCGAACGGGGTCGATTCCTTGTCCTCGAACAGGTTGTAGCTCGTGACGCTGTCCTGCGTGCACGTGCCGGCAGCGGCCTGGGTGAGGAAGCACTGCACCGTGTTCGACGCCGTCGAGGTTGTGCCGGACGTGGAGCCGGTGCGCCAGCCGCGGAAGGCCGAGGGGTAGGTGTTTCGATCGGTGATGGCGGTCTGCTCGGTGTAGTACGTGTACTGCGTGCGGCCCGCAACGCCGCGCTTCGTCGTGATGACGATGACGCCGTTTGCCGCGTCGGTGCCGTAGAGCGTGGACGCCGACGGGCCGCGCACGATCTCGATCGATTCGATCTCTTCGGGGTTCAGGTCACCCACGCGGCTCGGCGTGGTGCCGCCGACGCTCAGCGTCGACGAGCCGGTGGTGCCTTCGACCTTGACGCCGTCGATGACGTAGATCGGATTGTTGGAGAGCGAGAGGGAGCTCGTGCCGCGCACGCGGATGCGGATGCCCGCGCCCGTCTGCGTCCCGGGAATCACCATGACGCCTGCCGCGCGGGACGTGAGCAGATCCGCCACGTTGGACACGGCCTGTGTCTCCACGACCTTCGCCGCGTCCACCTGCGCGATGGCGTTGCCCACCTCGACGCGGCGCTGCTCGCCCGTCGCGGTGGTGACCACCGGCGCGAGCGTCGCGGCCACGGCGCGCATCCGGATATCCGCCGTGACCGTCTGACCGGCGGCCACGGTGACGCTCTGCTTCTGCTCCGCGTAGCCGACGCGCAGCACGCGCACTTCCACCGTTCCGGGAGTCACCCCGCGCAGCGTGTAGTGTCCGTCGCTGTTCGCCTGGGTTCCTGCGTTCGTGCCCACGATGTTGACCTGCGCGGCCGACACCGGCTGACCGTTGGCCGCGTCGGTCACGCGCCCCGTGATGATTCCTGGTTGCGTCTGCGCGGCCGCCGTCTCGGCCGCGAGCGTTCCAAGGAACGCGACTGTTGCGAGAACACGGATGACGTTGCACGTCCTCATCGACACCTCTCTCCGAAGGCCGGTACTGGAAAGGCGAGAAACCGGATGCCGAGCGCGAATTCCCGCCGGCGTTGCAGTGCGCCAAATAGTACACACGCGCCCGTTGGGCGCCATATCTTGACGGCCACCCCGCGCAATGGCGGCTGCTGTTTCGTTACCGCGTCGACACGTGAGCGGTTTCCAACCGAACGATCAGCGCGTTCCGCCCCGCGCGCGTAGAATGTCGACGTCTGTTCACGCCCCATCCGCCCCGATCGCCCCGCTCCAGGAGCCATCGCTCGTGACCTCTGCATCGTCAACGCTCCGCATCGCGCCGTTCATCACCGCGTGCTCCGTCGTCGTCGCGGCGGCTGCTGCCGCCCAGTCCCCCGGACCGGCTCCCGATCTCGCGCGACTGGTGGAGATTCGGCGCACGGCGCACGGTGTTCCGCACATCCGCGCCGAGCGGCTGGACGCCGCCGCGTACGCACTCGCGTACGTGCAGCTCGAGGACTACGGCGCGCGCGTGGCACTCGGCCTGCTCCGTGCGCGCGGCGAGATGGGCCGCTGGTTCGGGCGCGACAGCATGGAGAGCGACTTCTCGGCCCAGCGCGAGTATGCGCTCGCGGTGGAGGGTTACGCGAAGCTCGAGCAGGAGACGCGCGACGTGTACGAAGGGTTCGCGGCCGGCGTGAATCGCTACATCGCGCTGCACCCGCAGGAGTTCCCCGCCGGGTTCGCGCCGCGCTTCACGGGCTACGACGTGGCCGCGCGCGACGTGAACGCCGCCAGCCAGGCCGCGGCGCGCCGGTTCCTCGCACGCGTCGCGCCGGGCACACGGCGCGGCGGCCGGGTTGACGTGAACGCCGCCGACCCTTCGGAGGAGGGAGCCGACCCGATCGAGGAAGGGTCGAACGCCTGGGCGTTCGCCCCGAGTCGCACGAAATCGGGACGCGCGATTCTCCTGCGGAATCCGCACCTCGCCTGGACCTCCGGCTACTACGAGGCGCACGTGACGGTGCCGGGAGTGCTGGACTTCTACGGCGACTTCCGCATCGGTGGGCCGTTCGGCGTCATCGGCGGCTTCAACCGCGACCTGGGATGGGCGACGACGAACAACGCGCCCGACCTCGACGAGATCTACGCGCTCGACGTGGACCCGGCGCGCGCCGACCGCTACCTGCTCGACGGCACGTCGCTCCCGGTGCAGCAGGAGATGGTGACGGTCACCTATCGGAACGGGCCCGGGCTCTCGACGGAGACGCGCGAGACTTGGCGCACGCCGCTCGGGCCCGTGATTCATCGCGACGGCGGGAAGATCTACGTATTGCGCGCCGCGGCCGAGGGCGACTTTCGGGGTGGCGAGCAGTTCCTGCACATGATGCGGGCGAAATCGCTGGCCGCGTGGAAGGAGGCGATGCGCATGCGCTCGCGCATCAACTCGAGCTTCACGTACGCGGACTGCGCGGGGAACATCTTCTACGTCTGGAACGCGTCGATTCCGTCCCTCCCGCACCCGAGCGGCGGCGACACGGCCGCGGTGCCGGTGCGCCGCACCTCCGACGTGTGGACGCGGTACGTGCCGTTCGACTCGCTGCCGCAACTGCTCAACCCGCGCGGCGGGTACGTGCATAACGAGAACGATTCGCCGTACTACACGAATCTGCGTCAGGTGCTCGACCGCGACCGGTACCCGGCCAACTTCCCCGAGCCGACGCTCCGGCTGCGCAGCCAGCTCGCCCTCGATCTGATCGACCCACAGCGGAAGCTGAGCCTCGAGGACGTGATCGCGCTCAAGCACTCGTATCGCATGCTGCTCGCGGACCGCGTGAAGAGCGACCTCGTGGCCGCGGTGCGCGCCTCCGGGCCCGACAGCACGGTCGCGAAGGCCATCGAGCTCCTGGCGCGTTGGGACAACACGTCGGCGCCCGCGAGCCGCGGGGGCGTGCTGTTCGACACGTGGTGGCGGAAGTACACCGAGGGCGTGACCGCCGACTCGATGTTCGCCGAGGCGTGGACGACCGCCAGGCCGGCCGCGACGCCGCGCGGGCTCAAGGATCCCGCGCGCGCGGCCCAGGCGTTCGCGTGGGCCGTCGGGGAGACGGCGCGTCGCTACGGCGACGCCGGCGTGGCCTGGGGCGACGTGCACCGGGTGCGCATGGGCACGGTGGACGTGCCCGTGGGTGGATGCAGCGGCGCGTTAGGCTGCTTCCGCGTCCTCAACTTCCGGAACGACCCTGACGGCAAGCGGTCGGCCATCGGCGGCGACGGGTGGGTGCTGGCCATCGAGTTCGGTGACCAGCCCCGCGCGTACTCGGTGCTCGCCTACGGCCAGAGTCCCCGGGAGGACTCGCCGTACCACAGTGATCAGGCGGCGATGTTCGCGCGGGGCGAGATGAAGCGGGTGGCCTTCCTGCCCGCCGACGTCGAGGCCCAGACGGTCAAGCGGTACAACCCGGGGGTGGAGCCGTAGCGCGGGTTCCGCGACGGCCGCCGGGGCCGGCGCGATGACGCCGGCCCCGACGCGCGAGGCGCTTCGAATCTCGGCCCCGCTGCCTCTACTCCTCACCCATCCGAGGCTCCCAGCTCGGCCGGCGCGGCCGGGCGCACGAGCAGATCGACGCCCAGCCACACGACCTTGGAGAAGGGGATGAGCAACAGCATCACCACCACCATCCCGATCGGCGCGACGTAGGTGATCGCGTCCCACGGGACGTCGGGCCATGAGACGACGATGGTCGCCAGCAGGGTGAGCGCGAAGATCGTCTCTCCCAGCAGGAGGCCGAAGAACATGGCCCCCGAGAAGTAGTTGTCATCGCTGCGCTGGAAGCGGAGCCCGCAGCCCTCGCACCGGTCCCGCACGGTGGCGCGCCGTGTGAGCACCGGCCCGCGCCCGCAGTGCGGGCAGCGGAGGCGGAGCACGCGACCGGCGACGGCCAGTGCGCGACCGGCCGTGGGAAGGGCGAGCTGGGATTCCGTGGTGCGCCGCGGATGTCGGGGCTCGCGCGACGGCTTCGCCCGGGGTGTGGTCGGCATGGAGGGGTCGTCTCTTGTTATTGACCGCGTGTTCAACGTGCAATCTACTGCGCCACGTCGCAGTTGGTGAGAGCAGTGCGCCAAGGGCTGAAGAGCGCAAAATGCCGAACGGCGCGAGATGCCAGAAGGCGCGAGATGCCAGAAGGCGCGAGATGCCAGAAGGCGCGAGATGCCAGAAGGCGCGAGATGCCAGAAGGCGCGAGATGCCAGAAGGCGCGAAATGCCAGAAGGCGCGAAATGCCAGAAGGCGCGAAATGCCAGAAGGCGCCTAAAGGCGATGTCCGCTATTTCGCGCCGTTCGGCATCTGGCGCCGTTCGGCATCTGGCGCCGTTCGGCATCTGGCGCCGTTCGGCATTCCGCGCCGTCCCGCAGTTCCGCCCACCATGTGCTCGAGCGCCACACCACCAAGCACGAGCGTGCGATCCGGACGTCGGACGCGCGCCACTAGTCGCGTTGAACCCGCGTTTCAATACTCAGGACGCGCGGGCCGGCTCCGGGAACACCTCCGTCACCCGCCGCGCGAGCGTCGTCGTCTCCTGCTGCGCGCCCCGCAGCTCGGCGAGCCCGCGCTCGAGCTTCTCCCGCTCCGTGGCGAGGAACCGCTCGTACGGCTGAATCACGTCGAGCAGCTCCTGCTCGTAGCGCTGGAGCTGCTCGCTGAACTTCGCGGCGAGCAGCGCCGACAGGTCGGTGCTGAGCGTCGCGATCTTCTCCTCGAGCTCGCGAATGAGCCGGCGTCGGCGCGCGGGGATGAGGAGCCAGCCGGCGATGGCGAACAACGTCGCGGTGAGCAGCCCCGTGATGTCGAGCGTCGCGGTCGTGAACACCGCCACCACGACGGCGCCGAACCCGACCGCCAGCACGTTGATCCCGAACGCGTGCGTGACCGCCTCGCGCACCGACTCGACGACCTGCCGCGCTTCCGCTTCCGCGTTGAACTCGTTGAGCCGGCGCTCGACGGGCTGACGGAGCCGGTCGAACAGCTCCTCGCGGTTGTACTGGAACTCCGTGCTGGCGTGCGCGGCGAGCGCGCCCGACGCACGCAGGCGGGCCGTATGCGCGTCGAGCTCCTGGAACACCGCCGTCCAGAGCTTGAGGTTCCGCTTCACCGTCCAGTCGACCATCCGGTTCACCACGTCCTCGATCTCGCGTGGGGCATCGGCCACGACCTCGGCGCGGAACCGGTTCTCCACCGCGTCCTTGTTGCGCAGGAAGTTCAGGTTGCCGATGCGGATGGTACGCTCGAGCCAGCTCCGGCCGCGACGCTCGACCTCGGCGAGCACGCTGCGCACCTCGAGCAGGTACCGTTCGGAGTCGGTGCGCATCTCGGCGCCGTAGCTCTGGAGCTGCTCGCGCACGACGCCGAGCACGTGCGCGTCGGCCTGTACGACAGCGAGCCGCGTATCCAGCCCGCTGACGTTTCGCTCGAGCACGTGGCGCAGCACGCCGAGCGGCGACAGGAGCTTGAGGCGCACGCGCTCGCGCTCGCGCAGCGTCTCGAGCAGGTAGCGCTCGAGCGCAGGGAACTCGTTGCGCGGGTCGGCGGGCGCGGCGTCAGGCGGTGTCGCGGGCGACACTGCATCGCCCGCGGATGGCGCGCCGCGCGCGGCGACCTTCGCCCGCAGCGACTGCAGGGCGCTGATGAAGTACGAGGTGGGCGCCGGCCCGCCGAATCGCGTGGTGATTTCGCGCTCGAGATACTGGCGTACGCGGTCGATCTGCTCGTCGGAGTTGCGACGGTCCACGCCGTTCACCACGAAGATGACCTTCTTCCCCCACTCGCGGATGTGCGTGAGGAACCCGAGCTCGCTCGCGGTGAGCGGCTGGAGCAGGCTCGTGACGAACAGGATGAGGTCGGCGCGCGGCACGAAGCCGCGCGTGATCTCCTCCTCCATGCGCTCGATGGAGTTCGTGCCCGGCGTGTCGACGATCTCGAGGTCCCGAAGGAAGTCGAGCGGGTAGTGAAAGAGCAGCGTGTGATCGCCCACCGCCGCCGGCGGGCCCGGGTCGCCGTAGCGCAGGATGGCGATCTCCCGCGTGGTCGGCAGGTCGCCCATCGCGAACACCTCGTCGCCGAGCAGGGCGTTGATGAACGTGCTCTTCCCACTGTTGTACTCGCCGACGATCACGAGCAGGAAGAGCTCGTCCATCTCGTCCACGAGCTTCGCGAGGCGGTCGACGTCGGCGCGCGAGCCCTCGACGTGGAGGAGCGCGTCGCGCGCCCGGAGCACCAGGCGGCGCTCCAGGGCGACGAGCTCGGCTTGCTGGCGAGAGAGGACCTGTTCCACGGGCACGTGGGTGCGGGAGTGGGCGGCCTAACGCTGCCTTGTCCTTCCGAGCTCGCTTGTCATTCCGAGCGAGCCCCGTAGGGGCGAGTCGAGGAACCCTCATCGTCCCGGTAGAGGGACAGGGCCCTCTATCCAGAAGATGAGGGTTCCTCGACTGCGGGCCCTGCGGGCCCTCCGCTCGGAACGACACAGCTCCGCTCGGGATGACAGCGCCCACCCCGCTCGCGATGAGAATAACGTGCTAACGCGGCTGCGGCGCCCTCGTCGCCTCCGGCTGGCGGCGCAACAGCTCGCCCAGCTTCTGCATCTCCACGCCGTATTCCGCCCAGTTCCCCGCGCGCTGCGCCGCCGTGGCCCGGTCGAAGTGATCGCGCAGTTCCCGGAGCAGCGCGGCGCTGGCCGCCGACGGCACGAGCTCCGTCGTGTCGCTCGGCGTCTCACCCACGCCGGGCTCGGCAGGCTCCGTCGGCCGGCCAGCCTGCCCGCCGAACAGCCGCGCCAGCGCCCCGTCCAGCGTCTCCTCCATCACCACGCGATTCTGGTAGGCGACGATCACCCGCTTGAGCTCCGGAATCTGCCCGCCCTGCGCGCGCAGGTAGATCGGCTGCACGTAGAGCAGCGACTCCTCGATGGGGATCACCAGCAGCTCTCCCCGAATCACCTCCGAGCCGCGCTGGTCCCAGAGCGTGATCTGACGCGCGACCTCCGTATCCTGATTGATGCGGTTCACGATCTGGCGCGGCCCGAACACGAGACTCTGCTTCGGGAAGCGGTACACGACCAGCTGCCCGTAGTGCTCGCCGTCGCTCCGGGCCACCATCCACGCCGCGAGGTTGTCCTTCTGCCGCGGCGTGAAGGGCGTCATGAAGATGAACTCCGCGCGCTCCTCGTCCGGCAGGCGCATCACGATGCGGCGCATGAACGGCGCCTGACGCTCACGCTGGTCGAGGACCGGGATCTGCCACTGGTCCTCCCGGTGGTAGAACGCCTCCGGTTCGGTCAGATGGTAGATCGTGTAGAGGGCGGTCTGCGCGCGGTACAGGTCCTCGGGATAGCGAACGTGCGCGCGCAGGTCGCGCGGCATCGAGTCGAGCGGCTGGAAGATGCCGGGGAACACCTTCGCGTACGTGCGGATGATCGGGTCCGCCGGGTCCGCGATGTAGGACTTCACCGAACCGTCGTACGCGTCGATCACGATCTTCACGCTGTTCCGCATGTACGACGTGCCGTCGGCGAGCCGCTGCGAGTACGGATAGCGCGAGCTCGTCGTGTACGCGTCGAGCATCCACTCGAGCGCGCCCGAGTCCGTGAGCACGAGATACGGATCGCTGTCGAGGCGCAGGAAGGGGAGCGCCTTCTGGGCGCGCTCGACGATGTTGCGGTGGTAGAGGATCCTGCTCTCGTTCGTGATGTCGCCGGAGAGCAGCAGCCGGAGCGACTGAAAGCGCCAGGCGAGGAGCGCCCGCCGCGCGAACGACGAGACGGGCACCCCGCCGGTGCCCTTGTAGCTCGCGAAGATGTTCGCCTCGCCCGACGGATGGTCGAACTCGCGCTGCTTCGTGTTGACGATGGCGTACGTGTTCGTCAGCTCGCCGTAGTAGATCTGTGGCCGCGTCGTGCGCAGCGAGACCGTCGAGATGGGCGGGAGATCCTTGATGAAGAGCATCGGCAGCCCCTCGCCCGTCACCTGATTGACCGGCCCCAGCGTGATCCCCATGCCGTGCGTGAACGTGAGGTGATCGTTGATGAACGATCGCGTGGGGAGCGACTCCACGTTCAACTCGCGCGGCGAGAGCAGCACCTGCCGGTAGCGTCCGTCGATCTGGTAGCGGTCGTCATCGGCGGACACGAAGTCGTAGTAGGTGCGGATCTCCTGGAGCTGGCCGAACGTCTGGAGCAGCGGCTCGCGGTCCCAGAGCCGCACGTTCTCGATGGTGGCGGCGTTCGCGCGCACGTCGTCCAGTGTGAGCGAGGCGTCGCCGGTGAGATCCTTCGTCTGCACACCCTCGAGCCCCCACGCGTGACGCGTGGCGTTCACGTGGTGCACCAGGAAGGGTCGCTCCCTGGTGAGCTCGGTGGGATCGACGACGAGCTTCTGGATCGCGGCCGGGAACACGAAGCGTGCGAGCACGCTCACGATGGCATAGCCCGCCACCGCGACGGCGGCGTACGGCAGGATACGGCGGCGGACGATTCCCGCCACCACGACCGCGGCCGCGGCCAGCGCCATCACCGCCGCGACGTACAGGCCGGGCCGGCTCGCGTACAGGTCCGTGTAGCTCACGCCCACGAACTTCCCGCCGCCCGAGAGCAGCAGCTCCGGCACCTGAACCACCAGAATGCGCAGCGCGACGATCACGAAAAAGAGCGCGAGCAGTACGCCGAGGTGCGTGCCGGCGGTCTGCGTGACGCGAACGCCACGTCCCGGAAGCACGAGCTCCCCGCCAATGAAGTAGAGGAACCCGGCGAGCATGGCCGAGAAGACGATGAGCGTCGCCAGGAACGACAACGCCATCGACAGCACGGGGAGCGCGAAGACGTAGAAGCCGACGTCGCGCGCGAACACCGGGTCGGCGACGCCGAACGGCGTGCGATGCATGAACTGGAGGACGCTCATCCAGCCGCTGGTCGCCGAGAGCCCGAACACGACCGCGAGCAGGATCGAGGCCGGGAGTGCCACGCGCTGCATCCGCGCCACCGCCTCGAGCATGCCCTGGGGAACGTCGGTGAGCAGCAGGGGCGCGAGATTCGCGCTGCGACGCGCCACCCGCACGTTCACGTACAGCACCGCGAACGCGAGCGCGCCGACCAGCGCGAAGAGGGTCAGCCTGGTGCCGAGCTCCGTCAGGAAGACGGACTGGTAGCCGATCTCGCGAAACCAGAGCAGGCTGGTGCCGAAGCGGATTCCGGGTGGCACCGCGAAGACGAGGAGCACCACCGCGAGGAGCGCGAGCCTCACGCCACGGCTCACGCGCCTGAAGGGATGGCCTGGTTCGAGGCGCAGGATGCCGGGGGGTGGGGTGCGTTCCATGCGGAATCATTGCGCTCGGGCGGGGGGGCGTCAACGCGCGAACCGGCCTCACGCGCATCCTGTCGAGAGATTGACAATTGACCCACGCGTGCGCGCCGGAGGCCGCCCGCGCCTACGCGCCGCCGACGAGCGCGCGCGCGATGGCGTGGCGGCGGAACTCGAAGATCCGGCGTAGCTGCTGCCTAACGATCGGTCCGGCCACCGCTCCCAGCCGGGCGAGCGGCAGGCGAAAGCGCACGTCGTCCTGGAGCAGCGTCCCCGCATCCGCCAGGTCGATGAAGCGATGCCGGTGCACCCACTCGGCGTACGGTCCGCGCACCTGCGTGTCGACGAACTCGATGGGCGGGTCCCAGCTGGAGATCAGCGTGCGCCACCGCATCCCCACGCCCCAGACTCGAACCCGGTAATCGATCAGCACGCCGACGCCCATCGCGATCGGCCGCGGCGTCAAGATGTCGAAGTGCATCGCCGGCGGCGTGATCCGCGCCAGGTTGCCGGGGTCGGCGAAGAACCGAAAGAGCTCGGACCGCGAGAGTGGCAGCCGCTGCGCTGCACGCAGCGTCCAGGTCGCGCCATCTTCACGCTCGATCCGGAGGTCAGCTCCGGTCACAGTCATATGCTCCGTGTCCAGCATTGGTCGGTCCGATACGTTGACCATCGGTGGACTGCCACCGCGAGCGGCCGGTGTAGCTGGACATTATTGGGACATGTGGGGACCGATGGTGGATCAGCTGACTGGACCGCAAGCGGACATCGGGTCGAGCGTTGCCACCGGGAGCCGACTGGGGCTGCGCGGCGACTCCGGCGCTGGGCCGGTGGCCTGCGAGCTGGGTGGGTGGATCGGCTGCCGGCGTCCTGGCCCCTCGCCTTCTACGGCGCGAACCTGCTGCTGCCGGTCGGGATGAGCGTAGCGGCCGGGCTTTGGGGGGCCGTGGCCGCCACCGGCGTGGCGCTCGCGTTCGCCTGGATGATTTCGCGCCTGGGACGCATCCCGCAGAGCGCGCTGTGAGGCTCGAGTATGGCATCTCGCGGGCGACGACGACGGGCGACTCCCTGCGCCGCGTGGTGGTGAGCACGTGAGGGCGGCTGCCGCTCCTGTGTCGGCACGCGAGCTCCCCACGCTCGGGGAGCTCGGCGATCCGGCCGCGTATCTCGCGCGACATTCGCGGTCGTCCCGTTCGCCGACCTCGATGCGCTGCGGGTGTACACGTACCGCGCGGCCGGTGTCGTGGGGCGGTGGCTGACTGAGCTGCATGGCGTGCGCGACGCATGGATGCTCGACCGCACGACCGCGCTGGGCCAGGCCATGCAGCTCACCAACATTGTCCGGGATGTTGGTGAGGATCTGCAGCGCGGGCGGATGACCTCCCGCGAACGGAGCTCCGAGGCGTCGGGTTGACCGCGGGGGACATCGATGCGGTGCGGCGGGGTGCGCGCGGCATCGACGGCGCGTACCGCGACCTGATGGAGCGCCTCATGGCCGTCGCCGACGCCGACTACGCGCTCGCGCAGGAGGCGATCGCACGCCTGCCGTCGGGTTTCAGGCGCGCCGCGGCGCTGGTAGTGCTGGCCAGATCGCGCGTTGACTCGGACGACCGAACCGGTTAGCTTACGCGTGCGGCAATAGCGCGTACGACGCGCACAATTCCGTCGACCACAGGGGCGTCGCTCTCGCGGTGGCCCCTTTCGCGTTTACGCGGGGTCCTCCCAAACGGGGCCGGAATAGGCAGTCGGCTGGAGCCGCTCGTGGGGCGAATGCACCACGAATCATCGTGTTCGGTGCGTACGGCATGGCCAGTACTCCGACCACAATCACATCTCAGGAGTACCGCAATGCGTATCACCGGAACGGTCAAGTGGTTCAACGACAGCAAGGGGTTCGGCTTCATCACCCCGGAGAATGGTCAGAAGGATTGCTTCGTGCACCATTCGGCCATTCAGGGCCAGGGCTTCAAGTCGCTTGCCGAAGGCGAGCGGGTTGAGTTCGAGGTCGTTCAGGGTGCCAAGGGACCCGCCGCGGAGAACGTGGTGAAGGTCGGCCGCTGAACACGATCGGCGCTGCACCTCACCGCGGCGCGGGATGGCCGGCTCGGGAACGTCGTGACGTCCCCGGGCCGGCCGTTCGCTTGTCTCACGACCCGTGCCCACATTGGGTGCGGCGACATTTCACCTCGGAGCTGCAATGATCGAGGTCAAGCTCGATGAAAGCGACCGGCTGGACTGGGCGCTCAAGACGTTCAAGAAGAAAGTACTCAAATCGGGGATCCTGAAGGATCTCCGCCGCAAGCGACACTACGTGAAGCCAAGCGAGGCAAGACAACTCAAGGCGGCCGCGGCGCGACGCCGCGAGCGGTCCGCACGTCGTCCTCGTTAGGCACCGTGGCCGTCGCGCCAACTCTCGGTGGAGGACATGCATGGCGAAGGAAGAAGCACTGGCACTCGATGGGATCGTCTCGGATGTCCTGCCGAGTGCGATGTTCCGCGTCTCACTGGACAACGGACACTCGGTGATCGCGACGTTGGCGGGCAAGATGCGTCGGTTCCGCATTCGCGTGCTCAACGGCGATCGGGTGACCGTCGAGGTCTCGCCGTACGACCTGACCCGCGGGCGCATCACGTTCCGGCACAAGGGGTAGCCGACCCTTGAGCAGCAAGCCATCCCGCTTCGCGTTCGAGGTCGCCCTCTCGTCGGTGGAGTACGACGCTCGCCTCGCGCGCGAGCTCGAGCGACAGGTGACGCTGCGCCTTCCCAGCGTGCCGCCGTCGCGGCCGGTCTGGACCGACACCGCGTCGGAGTTGCTCGACGCGCCACGGTCGGCGGCGTTCAGCCGAACGGCACGCGTGGTGGTCGTGCTGCACCAGCACATGTGGGGAAAGGACGAGACCACGAAGGGTGATGCGGCCGCGATCAAGCGGCGCATCACCACCAAGGGTCCCGAGTCGGTTCGTGTAGTGCTGCTCGACCGCGCCGCCGTGCCGGTATGGCTCCGGAAGGCGCCGTCCCAGGCGCTCGGCGAGCGGGAGCTGGAGCGGTGTGCGGGCTGGATCGTCGAGGCGGTGGCCGAGCGTGGTGGCCCGACGCGGCAGGCGCCAACCGACACGGCCGTGGGTCGCCGCGACCCGCTGGACGAGCGTGTGGCTCAGCAGCGTGATGCGTTCCTCGGTTCGCACCGTGCCATCACGCATCTCGGCCGCGAGTTCGACCGTCTCGCTGGCGAGGTCACGCGCCGGGTCGCGACGGTGAGCCGCGACGACGTCGCGACGCCGCTCGAGGTTCATCGCGTTCCCGGCCGCTGCACGGTGCAGTTGGGTCCCGTCGCGCTGACGCTGTCGTGGGTCCGCACGCGTCCCGACTCCGTCGCGACGGGCCGCCTGCTGATCATCGAGTGGGAAGGCCACGTGGGCCGGGCGAATTCCGGCGGCGGCCCCGGCGCCGTGCCGCTGCGCGAGACGGTCCTGCGCGCCGACGCCACGCGGGTCGATGACTGGCAGTGGCGGAGCGATGACCTGGCGGGCTACGCGTACGACTCGCACGAGTTGGCCGCGCACTGCGTCGATTCGCTCGCGTACGCGCTCCAGGACCGCGCGCGGTAGCGACGCCCCGAGGGCCGGCCCCGCTCCCGGAAGCCGGCCCGCCGCCCCCGCTCGAGGGGCCGGCAGCCGCCGGGAGCGGGGCCAGCCGTACCGCCTAACGCGGCGCGCTCGCCTTCGAGTCCGGACTGCGGTGGTCGGCGGCGCCGTGGGCGATGCCGGTCTTCTGGTCGATCCAGATCGAGTGCGCGTCGCCCTGGCCGCGGCTGCCCGAGAGACGCACGGCGTGGCCTCGGGCGCGTAGCGCGGCGAGCGTCGCATCGCTCACCGTCCCGGGCTCGATGGTCGTCGAGTCGGGGAGCCACTGGTGATGCAGGCGCGGCGCATCCACGGCGGCGCGGATGGGCGCGCCGAACGCCGTCACGCCGAGGACGACATCCAGCACCGTGTTGGGAATCGTCCGCCCCCCGGGCGAGCCCGTCACCAGCACGAGACGTCCACCGCGCGTGACGATGGCCGGTGACATCGAGCTCAGCATCCGCTTGCCCGGCGCGATGAGATTCGCCGGCGTGCCGATGTCGCCCGATACGTTCGTCTCGCCCGGCTTCTTGTTGAAGTCGCCCATCTCGTTGTTCAGCAGGAAGCCGGCGCCGCGCACCACCACGCCCGACCCGTAGCCGCCCTCGAGCGTGTAGGTGTTGGAGACGGCGTTGCCCTCCGCATCCACGACCGAGAAGTGCGTCGTCTCATCCGACTCCGTCGCACGCACGGTCACGATGTCGGCGCCGATCTCGACGCTGCTCGACGCCCGGCCGCGGTCGATGCCGCGCGCGAGCGAGTCGGCGTACGCCTTCGATGTCAGGCGGGTCATGGGCATCGAGACGAAATCGGGATCGCCGAGCCACCGGGCGCGATCGGCGTACGCGCGCCGCGCGGCTTCGATGCGAAGGTGCAGGTAGTCGGCCGACCACCGGTCCATGCGCGACACGTCGAAGCGCTCGAGGATGTTGAGCGTCTCGAGCATCACAGCGCCGCCGGAGCTCGGCGGTCCCATGGCGATGACCTCGTAGCCGTTGAACGTGCCACGCACCGGCGGCCGCTCCTTCGCCTCGTACGCCGCGAGATCCGCCTTGGTGATCAGACCGCCGTTCGCCTTCATCTGGGCGGCGAGGCTGTCGGCGATCCAGCCCGTGTAGAACGCGTCCGGTCCGTTGGTGGCGATCGCATCGAGGGTGCGCCCGAGATCGGCGAGGCGGAGCGTGTCACCCGCCTGCCAGCTCCCTCCGCCGCGCTTGCCGTACGCCGCGACGGACGAGGGAAACGGCGCCATGAAGCGCGCGACGGTGGAGTTCAGGCTCCGGGCGAGTGCGGCCGAGAGTGGGAACCCCGTGGACGCGAGCTTCGCCGCGGGGCGCACCACGTCGGCCCATGGGAGCTTGCCGAACTTTCGGTGCGCGAGCGCGAGTCCTCGCACCGTTCCCGGGACGCCCGGCGCGAGCCAGCCGGCGCGCGTGAGCGAGCGGTCGATCGTGCCATCGGGCTTGAGGTACATGGTCGGCGTGGCGGCCGCCGGGGCGCGCTCGCGGTAGTCGAACGTGGTCGCCTCGCCGTTCGCGCGACGTACCACCATGAACCCGCCGCCCCCGAGGTTGCCGGCGCTCGGGTGAGTGACGGCGAGCGCGAACGCCGTGGCGACGGCCGCATCGACGGCGTTCCCGCCGCGAGCGAGCACCGAGGCTCCGATGTCGGAGGCGATGTCGGAGACCGAGACCACCATCCCGCGCCTGGAGGCGACGGTACCGGTGTCGCGGGTGGAGGGCGCTGGTTGCTGAGCGAGCGGCGTCGTCGCGGCCGTGAGGGAGGCCGCGAGGACGAGCGCGACGGAGCGACGCATGAGCATGGCGCGATTGGGAAAGGGCGATTCGGTGTAGTCCTGCACTGTCATTTCGAGCTCGCCTGTCATTTCGAGCTCGCCAGTCGTTCCGAGCGACCGTCAGGGAGTCGAGGAACCTTCATCGTCCCGGTAGAGGGACAGGGCCCTCGCTCGGGACCCTGAAGGTTCCTCGACTTCGGCGCTGCGCGCCTTCGCTCGGAACGACAACTGGCCCTCCGCTCGGAACGACAACTGGCCCTCCGCTCGGAACGACAACTGGCCCTCCGCTCGGAACGACAACGCAATCGTAGGCGGCTTCGTGGGAACGCTGCGTTGGCGGGGGAGGTTGGCGCAAGCCATGCTCCACCCTTGTCGTCGCGTCGCATGCCACGCCTCTCGGTAGGTACGTCCCGCGTCGCGGTGCCCCGCCGGCCCGCGCCACGACCTCGCGCCTTCGCGGCGCCGAGGCGTGGGCTCATCGCGCCGCTGCTGATGCTCGCGCTCTGCTCCGCTTTGCTCGTCGCGTGCAGGGCACCGCGATCCCGGGACTCGGCCGTCGTCACGTTCTCCGGAAGTGCGCTCGGAACCGAGGGGGCGGTGCTTCGGCGCCAGATCGCGCGGTTCATGACCCAGCACCCGGCGATCCGCGTCGACCTCCAGCCGACCCCCGATGACGCGACGCAGCGTCACCAGCTCTTCGTTCAGTGGTTGAACGCGCACGCCGGCGCTCCAGACATTCTGCAGCTCGACGTGGTCTGGACACCGGAGTTCGCGGCGGCCGGGTGGATCCTCCCGCTCGACCGCTTCTCCCCACCCCGCGACAGCTTCTTCACCGCGACCGTCGAGGCGAACGTCTGGGCCGGGAGGTTGTTCGCGATCCCCTGGTTCGTGGACGTGGGGCTCCTCTACTGGCGCACCGACCTCCTCCCCCGCGCGCCGGCGAGCATGGCGGAGCTGGCGCGGATGGCGCGCGAGGGGACGGCCGTGCCCGGCGGCCCGCGCTACGGCATCGTGTGGCAGGGCGCGCGCTACGAGGGGCTGGTGACCGTGTTCCTCGAGTACCTGGGCGGGTTCGGCGGACGGATCATGACCGACGACGCCCGAGTCGTCGTCGACTCGCCCGAGGCCGTCCGCGCGCTCGCGTTCATGCGGGACGAGATCTACACCTGGGGGATCGCGCCGCGGGAAGTGCTGACCTGGCACGAGGAGGAGGCGCGCTTCGCCTTTCAGAACGGCGCCGCGGTGTTCATGCGGAACTGGCCGTATGCCTATTCGCTCCTCGCCGGCGGGCCCGACTCGCGAGTCGCGGGTAAGTTCGCGGTGACGACGATGCCGGCGGCGCCGGAGGGCCGGCCGACGGCGGCGTTAGGCGGAGCACAGCTCGCGATCAACGCGTACAGCCGCTCGCCCGACAGCGCCTATGCCGTCATCGCGTACCTCACGGCGCCGGCGCAGATGCTCGAGCGCGCGCAGGTGGTGGGGCAGTTCCCGACCCGGCGGGCGCTCTACGACGATCCGCGCCTGGCGGCGGCGCTCGAGCTGCCGCCAGCGCAGGCGCGGCGGGCGATCGAGAGCGCGACGCCACGCCCCGTCATCCCGATCTGGACGCAGCTCTCCGAGCTCCTGCAGATCCAGTTGCACCGGGCGCTCGTGCGGCAGACGTCCCCCGAGGACGCGCTGCACACCGCCGCGCGCGAGATGAGCGCGCTGATCGAGCGGACGCGCGTGCGCGAGCTGATCGCGGGGACCACGAAGGCGGAGCGATGACGCGCTTCGCCGAAGTCCGTGCGGCTCCCCCAACTCCGCCCGCCTCCCCGGCGGTCGGTTCTCCCGTGGGCCCCGCCGCGGCCGGTCCCGCGGAGGAACCGCGCGTCGGCTGGGCGTACGTCGCGCCGGCGCTGTCGATCATTCTGCTCGTCGGGCTCTTTCCACTCGCGTGGACCGTCTGGGAGTCGCTGCATCGCCACGACCTCCGGATGCCGTGGCTGGACCGGCCGTTCGTCGGCGTCGCGAACTACGCCGCGATCCTCGCCGACGCGCGCTTCTGGGGCGCGCTCGGGCACACCGCATTCTTCGCCGTCACGTCGATCGCGCTCGAGCTCGTGCTCGGTCTCTTCCTGGCGCTCGCGCTGAACGAGCGCTTCCGTGGCCGCGGTCTGGTGCGCGCGGCGGTGCTCGTCCCGTGGGCGATCCCGACGGTCGTCGCCGCGCTGCTCTGGCGGTTCATGTTCGAGTCGCAGACCGGGATCGCCAACGCGGTGCTCGTGGGCGCCGGCGTGCTCGACCAGCCGGTCGTCTGGTTCGTCCGCACGGCGACGGCATGGGTGCCGGTGATCCTCGCCGACGTGTGGAAGACGACTCCGTTCGTTGCCCTGCTCCTGCTGGCGGGGCTCCAGAACATCGATCGCTCGCTGTACGAGGCGGCGGCCACGGATGGTGCCAGTGCGTGGTGGCAGCTCCGGCACATCACCCTGCCGCTGCTCGCGCCCGCGATCCTCGTCGTGCTGATCTTCCGCACGCTCGACGCCTTCCGCGTCTTCGACCTGATCTACGTGCTCACCGGCGGGGGGCCGGGGACGTCCACCGAGCCGATCGCGGTCTACGCGTTCAACGCGCTGCTCCAGAACCTGGAGTTCGGCTACGGCGCGGCGCTCTCGGTGGTCATCTTCCTCGTGACCTTCGCGCTCGCGCTCCTCTACATCAAGGGGTTCGGCGCCACCGTCGGGGGTGGCCGCTGATGGCCGCCGGCTGGCAGCGGTGGCTCGCCGGCGCGGCGCTCGCGCTGCTCGTCGCGCTGATGGCGTTCCCGTTCTACTGGGCGTTCGTCGCGTCGCTGACCCCGGAGGCCGTGCTCTTTCGCGAGCCGTCGCTCTGGCCCACCCACGTCATCGTCGATCACTACCGCGCGCTGTTCGACGAGCGTGACTTCTGGATCCCGATCCGGAATTCGATCGTGGTCGCCGGAACGACGACGCTGTTGTGCGTCGTGGTCGGCTCGCTCGCCGCCTACGCGCTCGCGCGGCTCCAGTTCCGTGGCAAGACGGCGATCCTGTCGTTCATCCTCGCGGTCACGATGTTCCCGCAGATCTCGATCGTGAGTCCGCTCTACCTGCTGCTGCGCGCGCTGCGACTGATCGACACGTACCCCGGGCTCATCCTGCCGTACCTGACGTTCGCCATGCCGCTCGCGGTCTGGCTGCTCGTCGGGTTCTTCCGGCAGCTTCCGTTCGACCTCGAGGAGGCCGCGCTCGTCGACGGCGCGAGTCGCTGGCAGAGCTTCACGCGCGTGATCCTTCCGGTCAGCGTGCCGGGGCTCGCCACCACGGCGATTCTCACGTTCATCTACTGCTGGAACGAGTTCCTGTTCGCGCTCTCGTTCACCCTCGGGCCGGAGCGCCAGACGGTGCCGGTGGCGATCGCGCTCTTCCGCGGGCAGTACCAGGTGCCGTGGGGACAGATTCTCGCGGCGGCCGTCGTCGCGACCGTGCCGGTGGCGGTGATGGTGCTGATCTTCCAGCGGCGCATCGTGCAGGGGCTCACCGCGGGAGCGGTAAAGGGGTAGCTGCCGCCGGGTCGCCGGCTGACGCCGGCGGGCTCGACCGCACACTCGTGCTTGCGCCCACTGCGCACCAATCACACTCTGAGAGGGGTCCGGCGCCGGCTCCGGCCGGCGTGCGACCTCCCGTATCTCGTCCGGCATCGGAACGCAGATGATGTCCGGCCCGGAACGAACGGCAGTGGGACTGCGGATGAACGCATTCGCACGCGCATCTCGGGCGAGCTCCGGAGCGTGCCCCAGCGTTCCGTGGAGCGGTGCTGTGACCGGCGCTCTCGCCAACCGCCGGCGGGAACAGCTCGCGCTCATCGTATGAGCTCCAGGCGGCCTGCGGCTCCGAGCAATCCCAGTGAGCCACGCACGGGCCGCCCCGGCATTGGCGCTCATCCGCATCCATCCGCGGTCCCATCGACATCCGCGCGGTCACTCGCGGTCCCGTCGCCGTTCTCCCGGCTCCGTCCGCGGCCGCGGCTCCGCCCGCGGCGGCGCGACGTCGCCGCCCATCCACCGCGTCACCTGCGGTACGACGCCGAACCACTCACTCGTGAGGGCTCCGTGACCCGGACGTAACTCAACCCAGGAGGACCGCGTATGCTGCGGAATCGACAGTCAGTCCACGCCCCCGTGCTCCGCCTCGCCGCCGCGCTCACGGCCGCGTCGTGCCTAACACTTCCGGCGTCGGTCGTCCGCGCGCAGGAACCGGCGTCGACCGGCTCGGTGGCCGGCACGGTCACGAACGAGCAGGGCGCCCCGGTGGCCGGCGTCCAGGTGATGATCGAAGGCACCGGCCTCGGCGCGGTGAGCCGCGACAGCGGCCAGTACGTGATCGCCCGCGTGCCAGCCGGAGCCCGCACGCTCCGGGTGCGCCTTGTCGGCTATCGGCCCCAGACCGCAGCCATCGCCGTCACCGCGGGACAGCGTGCGACGCAGAACTTCACGCTCGTGCAGGACCCGCTGAGCCTCGAGTCCGTGGTGGTCAACGGAACGGCGACCCCGCGCGTCAACCAGGAGGCCAGCGTCGCCATCAGCACCCTCACGCCGGCCCTGATCGAGCAGGCGGCTCCGCGGAGCACGACCGAGATGCTCCGGTACGTTCCCGGCTTCACGCGGGTGGAGAGCTCCGGAGGGGAGGTCAACCAGAACATCGCGGTGCGCGGCGTGCTCGGCGTCGAGTACGTGATGTTCATGGAGGACGGGCTGCCGGTGTTCCCGACCATGCACACGTTCTTCATGAACGCCGACAACCTCTTCCGGCCCGACGAGAACATCGACCAGATGGAGGTCGTTCGCGGCGGCAGCTCGGCGCTGTTCGGGTCGAACACGCCCGGCGCGATCATCAACATCATCAACAAGACCGGCGGCCCCGAGCTGCACGGCACGATCAAGGCGTCGGCCGCGACGCGGGGGCTCGCGCGCTACGACTTCAACACGAACGGCCCGCTCGGCGAGGATTGGCGGTTCAACGTCGGCGGGTTCTATCGGTACGACCAGGGGATTCGCGATCCGGGCTTCCCCGGCATTCGCGGCGGACAGGTGAAGGGCAACGTGACCCGTCTCCTCGACAACGGCTACTTGCGGGTGTCGGGCAAGTACATCGACGATCGCAACCAGTTCATTCTCCCGCTCCCGTTCCGCAACCCTGGCGATCCCAACTTCGTCCCGGGCTTCTCCGACTATGGGGCGATGAGCACCATCGAGGGGAACCACATCAGAGTGCCGGTGCCCAGCGGCGAGCTGGAGCTTCCCCTGGACGATGGACTCCGCACGCGGGCCAGCTGGATCACCGCCGATGTCGCGTTCGAGCTTGGTGGCGGCTGGCGGCTGCAGAACGCCGCCCAGGCGATGCGGAACGCCCAGGCGTGGAACGCGATCGTCCCGAGCGACGTCATGCCGGCCGCGGACTTCGTGACCAGGCCGACGGACCAGGGAGGGTTGGGGTTCCCCGCCGGCACCCAGTTCGCCTACACCTACACCAACCGTCGCGATGCCGCGGGGCGGACGGTCACGTTCAGCACGCCTAACGGGCTGGTGTCTCCGGGCGGCGAGTGGCACATCGACAAGCCCCTTTCCGCCTTCCAGGACCAGTTCCAGCTCCGGAAGGGGCTCGGTCCCCACAACATATCGTTAGGCGTGTACTTCGCCAACTACTCGCAGGATAACCACTGGTTCTTCACCGACATCCTGACCGACGTGCAGGACAACCCGGAGTTCCTCGATCTCGTCGTGTTCAGCGGAGGCCGGCAGATCAGTCTCACGAAGAACGGGTTCCGGCACTTCATCTCGAACTACGTGAACGGCTCGGGACAGGCCACGATCGTATCCGGTGCCCTCGGCGGGGAGTTCCGCCTTACCGACCGCCTGCGTGCCGACGCAGGGGTGCGCTGGGAGTACAACAGCTTCGTGCAGAGCTCCGAGAACACGGCGCTCGTCGACCTCGACGGGAACCCGGCGACCCCGTTCGACGTCGAGTCGTGGGGGCACGCGAGCGTCCGGCACTTCAGCCGCAACATGGACGACTGGGCCGGCTCGATCGGGCTCAATTTCCGATTGACCGATCAGCTCGCCCTCTATGCCCTCGGAGGGCGGGCGTACAAGATGCCGGCGCTGGACGAGTTCCTGAACGCGCAGTCGCCGGAGCAGGTCGCGCTGTTCGACGCCCGTGAGGTGCGGAACGTGGAAGGGGGCGTCAAGTTCGCGTCCGCGCCGTTCGGCGTCACGGTGAACGGCTTCTATACGTTGCTGAAGAACATCGTGGGGCAGGGCGCGGTGCTCGACACGGCGACGGGGCGGTCGACGTGGATCGTTCTCACCAGCCCGCAGAACAAGTCGTACGGCGCGGAGCTGGAAGTGTCCGCCCTTCCCGTGACAGGGCTGCGGCTGGACGCGAGCGGAACGTGGCTGAAGGCGGAGCTGGGATCGGGGGCGGGTGCGGACGTCGGGAGCTGGATCAACGGAGTGCCGCCGGTGATCGGGAACCTCGCCGCGACCTACTCCATCTCCGGCGTCAGGTTCACCGGCGACTGGCACTTCGTCGGGCGGCGGTTCTCGGACGTGAAGGCGGGGAACAAGCTTCCGCAGTACAGCTACTTCAACTTCGGGACAGGGTACGTGCTGCGGCGGTCGCGGCTGTCGATCAACGCCGACCTGCTCAATGCCTTCCAGTCAAAGGGGCTCGAGGAGGGTAACCCGCGACTGGCGCTGCTCGCCGGGGGACGGACGAGCAATCTGTTCCTCGCGCGTCCATTGCTCCCGCGCCGGCTCCTGGTGTCGCTGCGTCACGATTACTGATGGAGCGGAGCCAAACTGCGGACACCAACGGGCGCCGTGGCCGGCATCGAGGTCGAGGCGCCATGAAACAACGCACGTTGAGGGCGCAGAGAACTGTGTCCTCAGCGTGCTCGGTGCGGGCACCCACGCAGAGCCGCAGGTTTACGCGGCGGTGCGCCACGATCGGGCCGGAATCAGCTCCCCGGACCCAGCGGGGGAACGGCGATGGGGCGGATGGGGGGAGAAACGGCCGGATCGCTCCCCAGCAGTGATGGCCCCGCGCGCTGCGAGCCGACAATGGGCTTTGTGACCGGCCCCGGGCCGGGGTCATCGCCCAAGGGCCCGGGGGGAACAACGATGACGCGGATGACGCCGAAACGGCCGGATGGGCGCCGTGGGCGTGCGGTGTCATCCCGAGGAGCGCCGCCGGCGCGACGAGGGACCTACCCGACCGTCGCTCGTGGCCGGACCGGCCACCAGTACGCCATAGCAGGTCCCTCGTCGGGGCTCACGCCCCTCCTCGGGATGACCGACGGGCCGGGGAGCGATCCTGCGTCTTCCGCGTCATCGCCGTTCCCCGCTGGGTACAAGGGAACCAAGCCGGCCCACCGCCCGGCGCGATGACACCGGCCCGATCATGCGCCGTCAGCCTTCCACGCACCGTGGGGCCGAGCGTCCGCGATGACACCACCGGCCTCGGGACGATGAGGATTCCCCTCGCGGCGCTCGAGGGAGGGTTTCGGTCGTGCAGGCGGCGCTCCCCGCGAATCACGCGTGTCTGGGGCGTGCTGCTCCTCTCGGGCCGGCTGGCCGCCGCGCAGGACTCGACTTTCCTGCTGGCGGCCGACCATCCCTCGCCCGACTACCAGGCGGCGTTAGGCAACGGGCGGTTCAGCATGCTGACCTCGCCGCTCGGCGTGAGCCCGACGCGCTCCTTCCTCGCCGGACTCTACGAGCACACCCGCGGCGACGTGCCGCGCATCGCCGCGCTCCCGGCGTGGAACGAGATCGACTTCTTCGACGGGAATGCGTGGCTCGGTCGCGCCGCGCTCGCCGACTCCGTGCTGCGCTCGTACCGGCAGACGGTGGACATGTACGACGGGGCAGTGCACACGTCCTACGACTGGGTGGACGGCGACCGGCGCACGTCGGTGCGCGTGCACGGCTTCGTCTCTCGCGCCGACCCGGCGCTCGCCGCCGTGCGGCTCGAGGTGACACCGCGCTACGCGGGCCGAGTGCGGACGTCGTTCACCGTGCGCCCCTGGGCACCTCCGCGGCGTCTCGCGCTCGCCGAGTTGACGCGCCTCGACCCGGCGTGGGGGAACGCGGAGCTCTGGTACCCGGGCTCGATGGTGCCTCGATCGCGCCACGCGGAGCAGCGATCCTGGGGCGGCGTTCTCTGGATGACCTCCCGTCCCGAGGGCGGGACCGTCGCGCTCGCGCAGGCGGTCGGCGCGGTCTGGCCGACGGGTTTGCGGAACGCGATCGCCCGCGCCGCGACGTCCGACAGCGCGGTCATCGTCGAGGTCGCGTTCGATGCGTCGCCCGGAGTGACCTACACGTTCGACAAACTCGTGAGCATCGAATCCACGTACGAGGCGACCGAGCCGCTGTCGCGCGCGGTACGTGACGTCGAGCGCGCACGCGCGCGAGGGTACGACGCGCTGTTCCGCGAGCACGCCGACGCGTGGCACTCGCTCTGGGAGACCGACATCCGGCTCGACGGCGACCCAGAGCTCCAGCGCACGGTGCGCGCGATGCTGTTCTACCTGCTGGGAAGCGCGCGTGCGGGCGCCACGTGGAGCATCCCCCCCATGGGCCTCACGAGCGCCGGGTACTACGGGCACGTGTTCTGGGATGCCGACACGTGGATGTTCCCAGCGCTGCTGCTCGCGCACCCTGACGTGGCGCGATCGATGGTGATGTTCCGCTCCCGCACGCTCGAAGCGGCGAAGCGGAACGCGCGCGCCAACGGGTTCCGCGGCGCGATGTACCCGTGGGAGTCCGACGAGCTCGGCCAGGAGACGACGCCCCGATTCGCGTCGCAGAACGCGCGCTCCGAGGTTCACATCACCGGCGACGTCGGCGTCGCGCAGTGGCAGTACTACCAGGCCACCGGCGACTCGGCCTGGCTCGCGCGGTACGGCTATCCCGTCATCCGCGAAACGGCGGAGTTCTGGGTGAGTCGCGCCGCCTGCGACACGGCGGCGCGCCGGTGCGACGTCCGCGACGTCGTCTCGGTCGATGAGGGGATGATCGGCGTGGCCAACGACGCCTACACGAACGCCGTCGCAAGAAGGAACCTCCAGGCCGCGGCGGCGGCGAGCCGGGCGCTCGGTGCCCGCCCAAGCCGCCAGTGGGAGGAGGTGGCGGCGCGACTGTACATCCCCTTCGACTCCGCTGGCGAGTACCACCGCACGTACGAGCGCGCCCCGCCCGCCACACTCGGCTCGGTCGTCCCGCTCCTCGCGTACCCGCTCGCGGTGCCGATGAGCGAGCGGACCAAGCGCACCGACCTCGCGCACGCCGTTCGCCGGCTGGCCGATGAAGGGCCGGGCGCGATGATGACGGCGACGCTCTACCCGGTTGTTGCGGCTGAACTGCGCGATCGGGCGTTGATGGACACCCTCCTTCCGCAGACGTATCGCCGGTACCTGCGCGGACCGTTCCACATACTCGCGGAGACTCCACGGAACGATGCCGTGAACTTCGTGACAGGAGCCGGCGGGTTTCTTCAGCAGGTGATCTACGGCTACACGGGACTCCGCCTCGACAACAAGGGCGTCACGCGCGCGTTCGCGCCAATCCTGCCGTCGAGCATCACGCGGCTCGAGCTGCGCGGCTTCGCGATACGCGGGATGTGCTACGACATCGTCGTCGAGAAGGACGAGCTGCGCATGACCCCGCGCGCTGCCCGCGCGAATCGCTCGGATGGGCGATGCTGACGCGACGCTGTCATTCCGAGCCGAAGGCGAGGAATGACACGGCGTCGTTTACCAAAGTCGGAGGGACGCCGTGCTGAGCCTGCTGACCTTCCTTCCGCTCATCCTGGCACTCCCGCAGGAACGCGTGCCGCCCACCGAGCCGCGCGCGACGCCTGCCGTGCTCTCCTTCCCGGACCCGTGGCTCGATGATAGCACGGCATACCAGGGGTACAAGACCCGCTTCTATCGCGACTCGAAGGGGAACACGGTTCAGATCTACCTCGATCGGCGGAGTGGCCGTGTGGTGCAGTTGTGGGCCGACGCCGCCGACGAGAGCCTGGGGTTCACCGTTCGCGACGCCACCGGTCGTCCGGTCTCACTCGCGTGGAGCTCCGACAGCGCGATGGTCTCCGACTCGGGGAGTCGTCGGACGATCGAGTATCGCCTCACGGCCGCCGCGCCGCGGCTCCGTATCGGCTGGATTCTGCTCGGATCGATGCGAGTCGAGCGCGACTTCCAGTACGCGCGGCATCACCTCGGGCCGTTCAGCGCGCCGCCGTTCCGCCAGCGCGAGCTGGTGCGCCTCATCGCGAGCCTCGAGCGACTCGAGCCCGCCGAGCGGCAGCGCCACCTCGCCCTCCTCCACGCGCGCAGCGTCCAGGAGCTTCGCGCCCGGCTCGATCCGGCGCTGGCGACGCGACGCTCCTCCACCGCGACGGTGTTCCGCGCATCGCAGCCGACGTTCGATGAACTGAATCACCTGGTGCTCGAGCTCATCACCGACCCCCGCACGGTGACGGCGACGGCGGAAGGGCGCACCATCTCGGTCCGCTCGCGCTCCGGGCGCGCGGTCGAGCTGACCATCAGAGCCACGACCGATGCCGCCCCGCTCACCCCCCTCGACCGCGAGGCGATCTTCAACCGCGAGTTCCTGGACTTTCTCGCGCGCGCACGCTCCGGGAGCGACAGCGCGCTCCGGGCATCCGAGCCGGGAGCGCGCGACGCGCCGCCGCTCGCCGCCGATACCGCCGTCGTGACCCGGTATCTCCGGCTGGAGCGCGACGTGCGTGGCGTCGAGCTGCTCAGCTCCCGCGAGAAGCTCATGGCCGGCCTGCCGAACTTCGCCACGTACTTCGGCCGCGACGGGATGATGACCGCGCTCATGATGCGGCCCATCTGGACGGAGGCGATGACGGAGCACGTGATCGCCAGCGTGCTGCGCAAGCTCTCGCCCGCGGGAGAGGTGAGCCACGAGGAGGCGCTCGGCGGCCAGGCGATTCGGGAGAACGCGGCCGAGTACGGCGTGCTGGTCGCCGACTACGGCCGGCTGGCGCGCGGTGGCGAGCGGCGAGGCGCCGACAGCGTTCTCGCCCGCGCTCGCGAGGTGCTGAGCGACCTACAGGCGGTCCGCGAGAACTACCGCATGATGGACGACGAGTTTCATCTCCCCGTTCTGGCGGCGCGGTACCTCGCCGATTCGGGCGTCGCCGCGGATCGCAAGCGCGCTTTTCTGAGCGACACGTCGTCGGACGGCGCTTCGCATCTCGCGCTGCTGCTGCGGGAGCTGAGCTACGTGGCGGCGATGACGGCCCCGTACGCCCGCGCGCCGGCGGCCGAGCACCTCGTCGCGTTCCCGAAGCGCGACAGCACGCACTGGTTCTCCGGAAGCTGGCGCGACAGCAACGCCGGATACGCCAACGGGCGCTTCGCGATGGACATCAACGCGATCTGGGCCCCGAAGGCGCTGGAGTCGATGGCGACGATCCTCGTGGCACTTCGAAGGTTGGGGGTGACGCCTAACGGCATCGACTCGGTCGCGCCGGAGGTCGCGCGCACACCGCTCGGCGAGTATATGCGCGATTCCGCGGCGCTCGAGCGGGCGGTGGGCGCGTGGCGCGGGGCGCGGCGCCACTTCGGCGTCGCGCTCGCGCCGAGCGAGATCGACACGCGGATGCGCGCGAAGCTGGCGTGGCTGCCGGCCGATGAGCGAGCCTACTGGGAGAAGGTGCTGGCGGCCACCGACGCGGCGCGCGACTCGCTCCGATTTCTCGCCCTCTCGCTCGACAGCGCCGGCCGTCCCATTCCGGTCGTGAACACGGATCCGGCGACGCGCCTGTTCCTCGACGACCTCACCGCGGACGTGGTGAGCGGCGCCCTGCCACCCGACTCCGTGCTGCGCGGCATCGACCCGTTCCTGCGCGCGTACCCCGTGGGGCTGTTCGTCGAGCAGCTCGGTCCCCTCGTGGCCAACGACGCCTACGCATCCCGGGAGGTGTGGGAGGCGTTCGGGAAGGACCTCTACCACTCACCGCGCGCCGTCTGGGGGCGGGAGGTCAACCTCCTGGTGCTCGGGACCGCCAACCAGATCGCGGCTGCATACGACGCGTCCGGCCGTCTGAAGCAGCCGGCGCTGCGCCCCTACGTACGGGCCCTCGACGACGCGCTGCGGCGTGTGACCGCCGCCGTACGGGCCTCGGGGCTGGCACATAACGAGCTGTGGAGCTATCGCATCGGCGACGGGCGACTGTCGCCGGTGCGGTACGGCACCAGCTCGGACGTTCAGCTGTGGAACTGTACGGACCTCGCCGTGCAGTTCGTGCTGTCACGGCTTCCGCACCCGTGAGGAGCACGCACCCGTGCGAACGCTCAACACCGTCGACCTGCTGATCCTCGCGCTGTACTTCGCGATCATCTTCGGCATCGGCTTCTGGGCGGCGCGAAAGGAGAAGACGCAGAGCAAGGACTACTTCCTCGCGGGTCGCGACGTCGGGTGGCTCGCCGTCGGCGCGAGCCTGTTCGCGTCGAACATCGGGAGCGAGCATCTCGTCGGCCTCGCCGGCACGGGCGCGGCGAGCGGGCTGGCGGTGGGCCACTTCGAGTGGCTCGCGTGCCTGATCCTGCTGCTGCTCGGGTGGCTGTTCGTGCCGTTCTACCTTCGCAGCGGCGTCTACACCATGCCCGAGTTTCTCGAGCGCCGTTACAACGGCGCCGCGCGCTGGTACCTGACGACGATCTCGATCATCGGGTTCGTGCTCACGAAGATCAGCGTGACCCTCTTCGCCGGCGGGATCATCGTCCAGGCGCTCACGGGGCTCAACCTGTGGACGAGCTCCGTGCTCGTCGTGATCGCCACCGGCATCTACACGGTGGCCGGCGGGCTGCGCGCCGTGATCTACACCGAGGTGGTCCAGACATTCGTGCTGATCCTGGGGTCGGTGACGCTCATGGCGCTCGGCCTTGGCGCGGTGGGTGGCTGGAGCGGGCTCGAGGCGCGTGTGCCGGCCGACTTCTTCTCGATGTGGAAGCCGATGACCCACCCGGACTTCCCGTGGACCGGCATCGCGTTCGGCGCCCCGATCCTCGGCATCTGGTACTGGTGTACCGACCAGCACATCGTGCAGCGCGTGCTCGCGGCGCGCGGCGTCGAGGAAGCGCGCTCGGGGACCATTTTCGCCGGTTACCTCAAGATCCTGCCGGTGTTCATCTTCGTCCTCCCCGGCATCATCGCCGCCGCGCTGTACAGTGACGTGCGCGGCGCGGGCGTGGACGCCGCGTACCCCGCGCTGGTCACGCGGTTGCTGCCGGCGGGGTTCAAGGGGCTCGTGGTCGCCGCACTCGTAGCCGCCGTGATGAGCTCGCTGAGCTCGGTGTTCAACTCCTGCTCGACGCTCATCACGTGGGACGTGTACCGGAAGCTCCACCCCCAGGCCAGCGAGCGTCGCCTCGTGGCGGTAGGGCGCCTCGCGACGGGGGTGCTCGTCGTGCTCGGGCTGCTGTGGATCCCCCTCATGAAGTACATCTCGCCGCACCTCTACATTTATCTGCAGAGCATGCAGGCGTACATCGCGCCGCCGATCGCCGCGTGCTTCCTGCTCGGGGTGCTCATGCCGCGGCTCAACGGCACGGGCGCGATCGTCTCGCTCCTCGCGGGATTCGTCCTCGGCGCGCTGCGGCTCGGCCTGGAGCTCGTGAACGGCCCCCAGCGGACGGGCCTCGCTCGAGGCTCGCCGTGGGCGTGGATCGCCGAGATCAACTTCCTGCACTACGCCGTCCTGATGTTCATCGTGTGCAGCGCGATTCTGATCGGGGTGAGTCTCGCGACCGCGCCCCCTCCGCGGGAGCACGTCGAGGGGCTCACGTACCATCGCGCGGCACCGGTCAGGATCGGGGCGCTGGCGCGCCGCACGCGACTGAACATCGCGCTGTCCGTCCTCCTCGTGGGCGCGCTCGCCGTCCTCTGGGTCGTCTTCGCCTAACGGGTCGCCCACCCCCATGGCCGGCGTCACCCTCGCGCACGTCGACAAGCGGTACCCCAACGGGTTCGTCGCGGCCCGCGACCTCAGCCTGGCGATCACCGACGGCGAGCTGCTGGTGCTCGTGGGCCCGTCGGGGAGCGGGAAGTCGACGGTGCTCCGCATGATCGCCGGGCTGGAGGCGGTGACAGCCGGTACCATTCACATCGGCGAGCAGGACGTCACCCGGCTGCCGCCGCAGCGGCGCGACATCGCCATGGTGTTCCAGAGCTACGCGCTGTACCCGCACATGACGGTGCGCGAGAACCTCGGCTTCGGGCTGCGGATCCGGAAGCTGGCGGACGACGTGATCGCGCGGCGCGTGGCGGCCGTGGCCGACTCGCTCGGCCTAACGCCGCTGCTCGAGCGCAAGCCGGCGCAGCTCTCCGGCGGCCAGCGCCAGCGCGTCGCGCTGGGCCGCGCGATCGTGCGCGAGCCGCGCGCCTTTCTCTTCGACGAGCCGCTGTCGAACCTCGACGCCCGGCTGCGGCTGGAGACGCGCGCCGAGCTGTCGCGGCTCCACCGCCGGCTCGGCGCGACGATGATCTACGTCACGCACGACCAGGTCGAGGCGATGACGCTCGGCGAGCGCGTCGCGGTGCTGAAGGACGGCGTCCTGCAGCAGGTTTCCCCGCCGATGGAGCTGTACCGGCGGCCGGCCAACCAGTTCGTCGCCGGCTTCATCGGGAGCCCGGCGATGAACTTCGTCGAGGGGACGCTCCGCCGGGATGGCGACGGCTGGCTGTTCGCGTCGCCCGCGCTCACGCTGCCGGTCGCGTGCGCCCAGGCCGGGAGGGAGCGCGTCGTCCTGGGGGTGCGCCCGGAGCACATCACCATCGTCGGGCCGGCGGCGGACGGGGTGGGAGTGGTGCGGGGCACCGTGGCGCTCATCGAGCCGCTGGGCGCGGAGCAGATCGTCCACGTGACGCTGGCGGACGGTGTGGGGCTGGTCGCGACCGTGCCGCCGGACGCGCCGGTCGCGGTGGACGAGCCGGTGTCGCTCCGCATTGCCCCGGATTCGGTGCACCTTTTCCGGGCCAGCGACGGGAGGCGGGTAGGGGGGGAGGAATAACCCGCCCTCGGCCCCGCGTTTTGAGGGGGTCGTGCGTATGACCACCAGTCACGCCTGCGCCGCTCGAGCGCAGGCGCGCTCAACTCATCCCGGAGTACCCATGCCCCTATCGTTCCGACGCATCAACACGCGAGCGGTCGTGCTCTCGGCGACGCTCGTCGCCGCGATCCCGTCGCTCGTGCTCGCGCAGCAGAACGGCGCTGCGGACAACGGCAAGGATGCGCTTCCGCCACGAGAGCGCCTCGCGGCGGAGACGTACGTCCGCCCGCCGGCGGAGATCGAGCGGCTGGTGACGGCACCGCGCCAGAACAACGTGACGCTGTCGAACCAGAGCCCGAACCGGAAGTACTTCCTCAAGCAGCAGAGCGAGGGGCTGCCGACCGTCCAGGAGTTCGGCAAGCCGCACTACTACTTCGCCGGGCTGCAGGTGGACTTCAAGGCGAACCGCGCTCGCGTGTTGACCACGCGCGGGGCCGACGGGCTGGCCGTGATCGACGCGACCACCGGACAGTCGCGCACCATCGAGACGCCGCGCGGCGCCACCGTGAGCAGCCCGCAGTGGTCGCCCGACGGCACCAGGCTGGCCTACATCGCGAACTTCGACGACGCGTCGCGCCTCTACGTGGCCGACCTCGCGAGCGGCAAGTCGAAGCTCGTGTCGCCGCGGCCGTTGCTGGCGACGCTCGTCACCACCGTCGACTGGACCGCCGACGGCAGCCAGCTCGTCACGGTGCTCATCCCCGACGGCCGCAAGGCCGAGCCGAAGCGTCCGGCCGTCGAGACCGGCCCGCTCGTGCGGCTCACCGACGAGAAGAAGGAGAAGACGCGCAACTTCGCGAGCCTGCTCCGCGATCCGTACGAGAAGGAGCTGATGGAGTACTACGTGACCGGCCAGCTCGCGACGATCAGCACGAGCAACGGCGCGGTCAGGAAGATCGGCGGGCCGGCGATGATCTCGGCGGTGGATGCCGCGCCCGACGGGAAGTACCTCCACGTCACGCTGATGCAGAAGCCGTTCTCGTACATCGTGCAGTACAATTCGTTCGGCCAGTCGGAGCAGATCTGGGACGCCGACGGGAAGATGGTCGCCGAGCTGGTCAAGCGTCCGCTGCGCGAGGCGAACGAGGATGACGACCAGCCAGGGCCGCCGGGCGCGGGCGGGAACGACGCGACCCCGCGCAACGTGGGCTGGCTGCCTAACGGCGCCGGGCTCTACTTCCTGCAGCAGGACCCGGCGCCGGCGCGTGGGGTGGGGAGCGACACCGGCGACGCCGCCCCGCAGCGGGGCCCCGGCGCCGCGCGCCGCAAGGACCGCCTGTACCAGTGGACGCCGCCGTTCGACGCGTCAGCCAAAAAGGTACTGCTCGAGAGCGACAACCGGATGACCGGCGTGCTCTTCTCCGAGGATGCCAAGAGCGTGTTCGTGGCCGAGAACGCGAGCGGCACGGGGCACGTGTACGCCGTGTACTTCGATGAGCCCGGGAAGCGGTACACGATCTGGCGCATGCGCGGGTTGAACGCGAGCGTCGGCGGTGGCTCCCGTGGCTTCGGCGGCGGCGGTGGGCGCGGCGGCAACGGCGCCGACTCGGTGACGTTCTACCAGAACCCCGGCACCATCATGGCGAAGCGCGGGCGCGCCGGCGGCCAGGTGGCGCTCGTGTCGTCGGACGGCAAGTACGCGTACCTCCAGGGCACACGCTACTTCCGGACGTGGCAGGATTCCGCGCCGCGCGGCTTCGTGGACAAGGTCGAGATCAGGACCGCGAAGAAGTCGCCCATCTTCGAAGGGCGCACCGACATGTACGAGGCGGTGTCGGCCGCGCTCGATGATGACTTCACGAAGTTCATCGTGGACCGCGAGTCGCCCACCGTGGTGCCGGACTCGTACCTGCGCGACGCGGCGAGCGGGCAGTACACGAAGCTCACGAACAACAAGGACTACACGCCCGAGTTCACCGCGGCCATTCGCAAGCGCATCCCGGTGACGCGCGCCGACGGCTACCGGTTCATCGTGAACCTCACGCTTCCGTCGGACTATCGGGCGGGCACGCGGCTGCCCGCGATGTTCTGGTTCTACCCGTACGAGTTCACCGACCAGGGCGGCTACGACCGGACGCAGCGCGCGAACAACGTCAACGAGTTCCCGAACGCCGGGCCGCGCACCATCGAGTACCTCGTCACCCAGGGGTACGCGGTCGCGAACTTCTCTCCGCCGGTGTTCGGTGAGTCGGGACGGATGAACGACAACTACGTGGCAGACCTGCGCAACAACCTCACCGCCGTCATCGACGAGCTCGACCGCCTGGGCTACATCGACCGCACGCGGTTAGGCATCGGCGGCCACAGCTACGGCGCGTTCAGCACCGTGAACGCGATGGTGAACACGTCGTTCTTCAAGGCGGGCATCGCCGGCGACGGGATGTACAACCGGACCCTCACGCCGAACGGGTTCCAGAGCGAGCGCCGTGACTTCTGGCAAGCGCAGAAGACGTACCTCGACATGTCGCCGTTCCTGAACGCCGACAAGCTCACCGGCGCGCTCCTCATGTACCACTCCATCGAGGACCAGAACGTCGGCACCGACCCCATCAGCTCGATTCGCATGATGCACGCGCTGCAGGGGCTCGGAAAGATCGCCTCGCTGTACATGTACCCGTACGAGGATCACGGCCCGGCCACGAAGGAGACGCTGCTCGACCAGTGGGCGCGGTGGACGGCGTGGCTCGACATCTACGTCAAGAACGCGGGGAAGGAGCCGGCCAAGGACGCGAAGGTCGCGTCCGAACAGCAGTAAGGGCAGGGTCACAGGATCAAGGGGATCAAGGGGTCAGAGTCGTTGAAACGTTTCAACGACTCTGACCCCTTGATCCACCGAACCGCCGCTACGCTGCCGTCGCGCGGAGCTCTGGCGACTCGTTCCTGAGCAGCGGGCCAACCCGGTGGCGGCTCGCGACGCCCAGCTTCGCCAGCGCGCGCTCCACGTGGTTGCGCGCCGTGAAGAAGCGCACGCCCAAGCGCTCGGCGATCTCGTTGTTCGAGAGCCCGTCGGCAACGAGCCGAGCGACCTGAATCTCTCGGGTGGTGAGCCCGAATCGATCGCGCAGCGTCGCATCCGACAGCGGCTCGGAAGCCGCGGCGGTGATCATCACCAGCACCGCGGGCTGCTGACCGGCCAACTGCTCGCCCACCACCGAGCCGCGTAGCGTGTAGACCGCTGGTCCCACCCGAAGGGTGCGCATCGCGTGCAGCGCGGGTGTCGCATCGCGCATGCAGGCTGCCGAAACCGTGGGGGCGAGCGCGCCGATCACGCTCATCGGCCGGCGGCGCGCGACGGCCGCGAGCGACCACGCCACCCGCTGCGCTTCGGCCTGGATGGGCGCAACGATGGAAGGCGTGCCAAGTCGCTCGACCGCCTGGTTCGCGTGCAGCACGGTGCCATCCATGCCGAACAACAGCGCCGCGTCGCTCAGCGAGTCGAGCACTCTCGACACATCGCAGCGGCGTGCGGCCACGCGCACCCAACGCTCGACCCCAGCGCGGAACGCGGGGGCGATGGCGCGGAACGCGGCGATCACGGTCGGCGGCACCGTTGCGGTGCGCCACGTCGCGCGCCGCACGACCACGGCCGCCACGGCGCCGTCACCCGCCCGTACGCGAATGCCGAGGGCGTCGTGAGCGCCGCCGGGCGCCGCCCGGTCGCCACGCGGTTCGCAGTCGGCGGCCTCATCGCGAGCCCACAGTGTGAGCGGGCCACCGGCCTGCAGTGCACCGGTGCTGGAGAGCGAGGCTTCGGCGACGTCGGCCTCCGTGAGCACCTGGAGCGAGCTCGCCACCGCGTCGGCCCAGGCGCGCGCGCTCGGATAATCGAGCGGGGCGAGGGCAACGGTCAGCGCGTGCTCGAGCGCGCCGAGGTGCCGGGCGGCGGGGTGGCATCCTTCGGTACTTGCGGACTCACTGCTCGACAAGGGCGGTTGCCAGAGGACATCAGTGGCGGTGCCGGCCCTCGGGACATGTTGATCGAGGGACATGACTGCTCTCTCTGTTGATCGCGTGGGGTGCGCCGCGCGTTCGCGCCCTGACAGCTCGGTGGAGCGGCGGCGAGCGCGGCCGCGTTCGGCCGCGCTCCGAACGTAGCCACCGACTCGCACGCGTCGCGCAGGAGCGCGACACGAGCACGGGTCGGTCTGAGCGATGAGACGTGGCCATCGGTGCTTTCCTCTCACTATCGGTCGTTCGACTCATGTCGCAGGGCTGGGGTCCGCGCATCGTTCGCGCGTTGCCCGACAAACACTCAGACGACGCCGCTATGGCGGCTGCCATCGCTGGAGAGGAGACATGAATTTCGCCGTCGCTTCCATCGGCCTGACGCTCACCCCGTCGGGCCCGCTCGCTCAAGCCGCGCGCTCCCACCACGCCGAATCCGGCCGTGCGGCGCCTGTGACGCGCTCCGTGCAGACCGTGGCCGCGTCGCGCGACGGCCTGACTCAGGTGACGGTCACGGCCCAGGACTATGCGTTCGACGCGCCCGATTCGATTCCGGCCGGGCTCACCGAGATTCGCCTGCTGAATCGCGGCACCGAGATGCACCACGCGTGGCTCATCCGTCTCGATGGCGGGAAGCGGATGAGCGATCTGTTCGCCGCGATGAAGCCCGAGGCAGCGCTGCCCGCGTGGGCTCGCGACGTGGGCGGCCCGAACACGCCGGGGCTGAATGGCGAGTCGACGGCGATCCTCCGCCTCGCGGCGGGACGCTACGCAATGATCTGCGTGATCCCGTCACCCGACGGGAAGGCGCACGTGATGAAGGGGATGGCGAAGGAAGTGATCGTGACGCCGGCGCCCGCCGCGACGAGGGCTGTCGCCAATGCCGAGCCGCGCGCCACGACGACGATGACGCTCTCCGACTATGCCTTCGGTTTCTCGACGCCGCCAGGCGCTCCGGTGGGCGGCACGACTCCGATGGCCCAGGGCGAGGAGAACCTGATCACCCTCGACTTCACGCCCGGCGAGTACGGACTCATCTGCTTCGCGCCGGATGCGAAGGATGGCAAGCCGCATTTCGTGCACGGCATGGTGAGTCAGTTGACGATCCGGTGAACGAGCCAGCGGCCGTCAGCCGTCAGCCGATGGTCCTCAGTCGTTAGCTGAGGACCATCGGCTGACGACTATCGTCTCTCAGCCGCGCTTCACTTCACGCGTACCGTCGCCCGCATCCATGGATGGATGCAGCACTGTACTCGCGCGATGCCGCTCGCGTCCGTCACATCGGCCAGCTCTTCGGCCTCGATGATGTAGCGGCCGCCAGAGGGCACAAGGTCATCCTCTTCCAGTGCGAGGCACTCCGGGGCCGGAGTCGGCGTGCCCGCGAGCTGGTTGAGGAGGGGGATGATTCCCCCGCCGTACTGCGCTACCGGCGTGAAGGTGTGCTCCTCGCCACCGACGTTGTTGCCGAGGAGGTTGACGCCGTCCTGGGCGGGGAGTTGCTCGGGGGTGAAGCGCCAATCGCGCACCGACTGCGTGGCCTGGAGCTCGGCGATGAACTCCTGAAATGTCGTCTGTCCGTGCTTCACGCACGTGCCGGGCCCGATGGCGGCGTTGAACGACTCGGGCTCGCAACTGTCGTGGGCGACGAAGGCACCGGCGTGCTTCTCTGCGCCCTGGCCTTCGCGGCTCAGCGCGGCGGACGGCGTGCCGGAACGCGCGACCTCGGTTGGGGTGCGCTGATCGCCGCAGCCGGCAAGCACGAGCACGGTTGAAGCCATCAGAACGAAGCGGGCGCGAAAGGCAGGTTGGTCCATGGGAGCTCACCTCGTGTGAAGCGAATGAGCCGTGCGCCATGGCGGCGCGGGGGCGTCACACGTTAGGCGGGCCGGCGGCTCGCGACAACGCTCGCGCGGCGGGTGGGGCGCCAACTGCGGTGAACGGGCGGACTCGCGCGGCGTCCGCCCGTGCCGAGCTGGCGTGTTTCCTCGCGCGCCGTCGCTACTTCAGCGCTGCCCAGATGAGCGGGAACGTCGCGTTGCTCTGACCACGGTACTGCGGTCGGAACCCGTAGAGCACCACGTGCCCGCGCCCACGCTTCACATCCACCATGGCCGCCTTGCCCGCGAGCCGCTCGGCGCCCAGGAGCCAGCCCGAGAGCAACGCGTTCCCGCCGGCCGGGTAGGTGAGCACCGCGCTGGCGGCCTCGGCGTCCGTGATCTCGAACGCCGGACTGTCCTCGAACCACACGGCTGGCACCGGCGCCGTGAAGCCGGCGGTCAGGGGATGCGACCGGTTCACCTCGACGCCGAAGATCGAGCCGGGGGCGTAGAACTCCGTGTTGCGGGCTCCGGCGAGTGCGTTCCGCACCGGGAGCTTCATCGCATCGATGGCGAACACCGACGCGTCGTTGAACGCCAGCACGGTGCCCCCGCTCTCGACGAACGATCCGAGCGCGACCGCCCCTGCCTCACCGACGGCCCGCGCGATCTGCTGCGGCGACTGGTCGGGAACGATGATCGCATCGAACCGCGAGCCTAACGATCCCGCCGCGAGATCCTTCTCGGTGATGGTCGTGAACGGCACGCGATACGTGTCGAACACCCACCGCGTCCAGCCCGCGTCCATCGATTCCGACGCGGTGGTGCGGAAGATGGCGACGCGACGTGCGCGACTCCCGCTCAGCGCGGTCGTGAACGACGGTTCGGGGACGGGGCCCACCACACCGCCGGTCGGGGGTGGCTCGCCCGCGACTGACGCGACGTTCACCCCGAACAGCAGCGGCAGCGTGTGGGCCGTTACATCGTACGGGCGCTTGGGCGGCCCGCCCGGATACTCGCGAAGGTCCGGGTAGTGCTGCCGCTCGAGCAGCGCCTTCGCGTAGGCACCGAACGGTTGGCGCGTCAGCACGACGTAGCTCCCCGCCGGATAGCTCGTCCCGCCCACCGTTACGGGCGCGGCCGATTCACGGATCTCGACCTGACCGTGCTGGAGCGTCCACACGAGCCGCCGCAACGCCTGCGTGTCGGCCTGCGCTTTCGGAACCACGTACGCCGACGGCCACGCATCGCGTCCCCACGGCGGCAATGTCGCGAGCGCGCGCTCGCCCATCTCGGCGTAGCTCTCGAGCCAGCCCTGCCGGTCGCGCGCCGCCTCGACGAGCATCGCCCAGCTCGCCGCCGTCTGATAGCGCACGATGTCGCCGATCCCCCAGCGCCCGCCGGGCCACAGGACGGGGTAATTCCAGGTCGTCTCGCGCGCGTCGTAGCCGCGCCCCGGGCCCAGGCGCTCGAACGGCAGGTCAATGGGCGACGCGAGGCGCGCGCTCGCCGTCTCCGTGAGGATGCGCACGCCGCGGTGGTTGAGCGAATACTGGCGTGCCGGCGACCACTGGTCGTACGACGCGTTCGTCGCCACGCCGGTGAACCCGTCGGAGATCATCCGCCAGCTCATGGCCGATCCTAACGAGTTCGTGCCGGCGGTGAGGATGGGGTCGATGTTGGGCTCCACCGGGTCCATGTACGGCGGAATGAAGATGCGACCGGCGTTCGCGCCCTGCTGGTGGATGTCGTTGACGATCTGTGGGTCCCACGGCGTGTACAGCGAGTCCACGGTATAGCGCGTCTCCACCTGCGTGAACGCGTACCAGTCGCGGTTGTTGTCGTGCCCTGTGTAGTAGTGGTACAGGTCCGCCGGTCCGCTCCCCTCGTTCGGCGCGCCGAGCGTCGCGCGGTAGTGGTCGCCGACGATGTCCACGCCGTCGGGGTTCTGCGACGGCACGAGCATGATGATCGAGTTGGCCAGCACCTGCCGCGCCTCGGGCGTGTCGGCGCGCGCGAGGCGGTCGGCGAGCACCATGGGCGTGAGAATGCCGCCGACCTCGGTGGAGTGGATGCTCGACGTGATCAGCACGACGAGCTTGCCGTCGGCGATGAGCCGTTCGCGCTCGCCCGCGCCGCGAAGGCGCGGGTCCATCAGCTTGCGCTGGATCTGCCGGTAGCGTTCGAGGTTCGCGAGCGTGCCCGGCTCGCCGATGAAGGCGACGATGAACGGGCGGCCGAGCGTCGTCTTGCCGAGCGTGCGCACGGAGACGCGCGGGCTCGCCTTGTCGAGCGCGGTGAAGTAGTCGGTGACCTGCTTCCACGTCGGAAGCTTTCGGTCGGTGCCGGGCTCGAAGCCAATGACCGATGCCGGCGCGGGCAGCGCGCCGTTCGATGCTCGCGATGCGGTGGTCGTGCGGGTGGGCGCGGTGGTCTGCTGCGCGGGGAGCGGGAGCGAGCGCAGAAGCAGGAAGGCGCCGGTGAACAGCGTGACGAGCGTGCGAGAGGACATGCGGCGAACGGGCATCGGGTTACTCCACGGTTCGGATCTGGATTCCACGCTCGAGCGTCTGCTTCACGGGGCACCGATCGGCGATGGCGAGAAGCCGTGCACGCTGCTCATCGGAGAGCGCGCCGGTGAGCTCGATCATGCGATCGATGCGGCGGGGTCCGACGGCCGAGGTCTCGCAGTCGAGGCAATCCTTGATGTGTGCCGGCGTGTCGCGCAGCCGGACGACGACGTTCTCGAGCGGCCATTGCTTGCGCGCCGCGTACATGCGCACGGTCATCGCGGTGCATGAGCCCAACGCCGCGAGGAGCAACTCGTAGGGCGTAGGTCCATCACCGCCGCCGCCGACGTCCGCGGGCTCGTCGGCCACGAGCGTGTGGCCCGGCATCTCGAGCTCGGTACGAAATCCGGACGCGCCGGTGCGGGCGACGATCCAACCGGCGGCGTCGCTGGCTTCGGCTTCTCCGGATCGGGCGTAGACTGGGGGAGACGACATTGGGAATCGGGATAGGGCCTGCGAGCAGTCGCCGAGAGCGTCTGGCGGGTGAGGGAGCATGCCGCGATCGAGCACCGATGTGGCATGGCGGCACGGTCGACGGCGAATCTACGCGCCGGTCACTCGGCGGCAATCGCGTCGAGGCCGCTCGGGCTGGCTTCATCGGGCCCGAGAAGCTCCGGCGCGACGATGCCGGACCGGACCGCCGGACCGCGACGATCCCGGCCTGCGGAGCTTTCCCTACTTCGTCGAATCTGCCTTGGGTAAGCCAAGCTGCTCGCGCATCGCCTCGAGCACCGCCGCGCCGATCTCGGCGCGCAGCGCCAACAGCTGGTTCGCGTTGCCCTCGTAGCTTTGCGCCCACACCATGAAGCCGTCGGACGCGTTGACCATTCGCGCGTCGACGCGAACCCGGTCTCCCTCGCGCTGGACCACGCCCTCGACGTACAACCGCACCGCATCACTCACGTTCCGGCCGAGCGACAAGCGCTTCTGCAAGGCGACGGCGGTGTTGCCCGAGGCGACACGCACGCGGCGGTCGCGGGCGAGCGCGCTCGTGAGCTCGGTCGCGATTGCTTCGGCGGCAACGTCCCCCGAGTCGCTGCCGAGCGCCACGAGTGGCAGCACGGCGATGCGGGGTGCCGCGGTGGCCGCCGCGGTGGCGCGCGTGGACACGCCACCGCGCCGCATCGAGACCACCACCATACCGGCGACGGCCGTGAGAGCGGCGACGACAGCGACCGCAGCCGCACGACGCCGGCGCGACGACGCCGTGCGTGCGGCGACGGCGGCGCCGGTGATCATGCTGGGCCCGAGCTCGCCGCTCAGCACCGCAGGGTCCTCGAGCGCGGTCAGGATCTCCTGCGCGCCGTGCGGCCGTTTGGCCGGGTCCTTCTCGAGGCAACGCATCACGAGCGCGGCGAGCGCACCCGGAACATCGGGGCGGAGCTCGCTCAGCGGCGGCGGTAGCTCCGACAGATGGGCCGCAAGGAGCGCGTGCGGCGCGCGGCCGTGGAACGGGGTCTTCCCCGTGAGCGCCTCGTACGCCGCGACGCCGAAGTCGGCGACGACCGCCGAGCCCGCGTGCAGCAGCACGTTGTCGGGCTTGATGTCTCGATGGACGATGCCGCGCTCGTGCGCGTAGGCGAGCGCGCGGGCCACATCGCGCAGCACACTCACGGCGTCGACGACGCGCATCGCGCCGCCGCGGACGATGCGCGCGCGCAGCGACTCGCCTTCCACGAACGGCATCACGAGGTACGGCCGCCCACCCATCTCGCCCGCGCTCAGCACCGGGACGATGTGCGGGTGCTGCAGCCCGGCGACGACGAGAATCTCGCGGCGGAAGCGCTCGGCGCCGATGTCCGCGATGAGCTCGGGCGCGAGGACCTTCACGACGACCCGTCGCTCGAGCGTGCGGTCGTAGGCGACGAAGACGCGCGACATGCCCCCGCCGCCGAGCTCCCGCTCCACGGTGTAGGCGGACCCGAGGGTCTCGCGAATCTGATCGGCCAGTGAGCTTCCCAAGTGCCGCGCGTGAGCGTGGAGACGAACCGTGTGACGTCGCGCGACCCCGTTTCCTCACCGGCGACCGTCAATTGGACAGCCCCGGTGGGGCGAGGGTTTCGGGCGGATGCCGCCCATCGCCTCCGGAGAATGTGCCGGTCGCGCAGTGCTGGGGCCGTGACCGCACCATAGGTTACACGCGACTCGAACTCTGGAGCCTCGTGTAGTGAGCCTCAATGTACGTGCTGGGCGCGCCGTTCCGGGGGCACGTGCGCGCCGGTGCCCCAGCGTCCGAGCGAGCGCGGCATCGATCGCAACGGTGACGCGGCTGCTCGCGGGTCTCATGGCGCTCGCGGCGAGCGCCGGCAAGGCGCGCGCGCAGGGAGCCCCTGCCGATTCGGCCAAGCCCGCGCCGGTCATCCGGGCGGTCGTGATCGATCGCGGCGCGATCTTCGATTCGGCCGAGGCGCGCCGGTTCTGGGGTTTTCGGCTCGCGAACGCGCTCCACGTCGAGACGCGGCCGTACGTGATTCGCCGCGAGCTGCTGTTCGCGGTGGGCGAGCCGTACGACTCGGCGCGCGCGAACGAGACGGAGCGGAACCTTCGCGCCCTCGGGATCTTTCGCGACGTCGAGATCGACACGGTGGCGACGGACTCGGGGCTCACGGTTCGGGTGCGCACGACGGACGGGTGGACGACGAACCTCGGGCTCGGCATGCAGACGAGCGGGTCGCAGCTCCTGTTGAACGCGTTCGTGCAGGAGGTGAACCTCGCCGGCACGCGAACGATCGCCACGTTAGGCTACCAGCGCGACCCCGATCGCAGCGCGGTGGCGGTGGGGTTCGATACGCCGAGGCTCATCGCGAACCGCGTCGCCATCGGGGCGTCGTACTCCCGCCGCTCCGACGGCAACGCCGCGGGCGCGTCGGTGCGGTATCCGTTTTTCGACCTGTCGTCGCGGCGGGGCGCGGTGCTGAGCTGGCAACGGTTCGACGGGCGCGTGCTGCGCTTCGAGAACGGCGACGCCCGTGCCGTCGACTCGGCGCGGCGGAAGCTCGCGCTCCTGCGCGGCGATGGCGCGATCGCGCTGCGGGCGAGCCCGCGCGGCTATGTGCACCTCGGTCTCACCGCCCAGCTGCGCCGCGACGACTTCGGCGAGGAGGGAGGCACGGACCCCATTCCGCGCACGATCACCGTGGCCGGCGGCCCGTACGTGGCGGTGCGCGCGCCGCGCTACATTCGCGTTCGGAACTTCCAGGCGATGGGCCGCGTGGAGGACGTCGATCTCGGGCCATCGCTCCGCGCCGACCTCGCCGTGGCACCGAGCGTGTGGGGATACGAGCGCGACGGTATCGGCGGGCGCGTGACCGCGTCCGCCGGCACGCGCATCCCGTCGGGGTTCCTGCAACTCTTCGGCTCGGCGGGCGGACTGCGGACAAGCGCGCCCGGTGACTCGTCCACGGTCGAGGGGTCGGTGCTCGGCGTCGTGCAGCCTGACGTCCGCCACCTGTTCGTCGTGTCGGCCACCGCGGGCCGGCTGAACAACCCGCCGCTCGGCGTCGAGTACGATCTCGGGCTCGGCTATGCGGTGCGAGCGTTCCCGTCGCACGCGTTCACCGGCGACCGGCAGTACTTCGTGAACGGCGAGTACCGTTGGCTGGCGCTCCCGCGAGTGCTCGGGCTCGTCGGCGTGGGGGTCGCGGGGTTCGTCGACCACGGCGGGGCTTGGTTCGATGGTGCGGAGCGGCGGAGCGGGACGGACGCCGGTGTGGGATTGCGGATTGGCTCGATTCGGTCGGCCGGCTCGATCGTGGGGCGGCTCGACCTGGCGTATCGCTTCAGGAGCGACGTGGAGCCGGCGGGGTGGGTGATCTCGTTAGGCCGGGGGTTCGCGTACCAACGGTTCTAGGGAGCTGGTGCTAGCACGCCGCTTGCTGGCCACTGCAAGTGCGCCGCACTCGCATTCATCGTGGGCCACCTCGGCGAGGTCGACCAGAGCGGCGCCCGCGGAGTCACTCCGCCGCGTTCCGTATGTCCCCACGGCGCGCCGTCGTTGGCCCACGCCGCCCACGAGGCGGGGAGGCCCACATGCCCAAGACCAATATGTGGTCATGCATCACGCTGCCTGAGGTTCCGTGGCGGGCACCACCGCACCTTCGGCAAGCGAGGTCGCGTCGGTGTGCCGCCGCGGGCACCGCACTGCTGCTGGCGATGGTGAGCACGGCGCAGCCGGCGTTCGCGCAAGCCATCCGGACCAGCGTCGCTCCCGCCGGGGGATGGATCCGGTGGAGCGACGAACTCGGCCTGACTGACAGGGGACTCTACGGTGGCGCTCTCGGTTTCGAATTGTCTCGCTGGGTTACGCTGCAGGGTTACTACCTCACCAACACCAGAGTACGAACGGAGGTCAACGAGCTTGGCGCGACTCCCGCCGAAGTGGCGGCACTCGTCAACCAGCGCCTCAGGCTCAATTCGTATGGGGCCAACGCGCAACTGCAGCTCGGCCTCGGGAGAGTCATACCGTTCATCAGCTTCGGTGGTGGCGTGCTCGAGTTCCGCCCCGAGACCGGCAGCAAGTCGCGGCAGATCGCGTTCAACCTCGGCGGCGGACTTCGCACCTCCCTCTTCGATGACCGGCTGTACTTCGACGTCTTCGCGGCCGACGCGATGTTCCGGATCAACCGCTTCGCGTTGTTCGCGACGGCCCCCGGCGGTACGCTCCCTCCGGACCCCGACGCCGACAAGCTCCGCCACAACCTCGTGCTCGGCGGCGGACTCGGCATCCCGTTCGGGCCGGCGCCGGACGACTTCGACCGACGGACAGGCGGGACGCTGTGGGGGCTCAGGGGCGTGTCGTTCGCGCTCGAGCCGCTGATCGGCCAGCTCAAATTCGACACGCGCAACATCGGCGATCAGAATCTCTTCGGCCTTCGCGCCGGCATCGACGTGGGTCCGCTCGTCGGCATCCGTGGGTTCTACTGGCGCGGAGCGGGCGACAACTTCACCGAGATCAATGACATCCAGAGCTGGGGCGGCGAGGCGCAGTTCCGCTTCAACGCCGGCGTCGGCATAACGCCGTTCCTCGTCGTCGGGGGAGGGGAGCTCGATTTCATGGGCGGCTTCCGCGACCGGGCGGGTCTCCCGGTGAGCGATGCGACGACCTTCATCGCCGGCGCCGGCTTCGCGGTTCCGCTGGGTGAGCGGCTCGGAGTCGAACTCACCGCGCGTGACTACATGATCGGTGAGAGCGCGCGGCTGGAAGACGTGTCGACCCCGGACGACCTCTCGCACAACTGGCTTTGGAGCGCGGGGCTGCGCTTCAACGTCGGCGGGCGGCGCGGCAGCGAGCTCGCCAGAGCGCGCGAGCGCCGACAGGAGCGACTGCGGCGCGAGGCGACCGAGCAACGTGCCCGGGCCGATTCGCTCAATCGCGAGCTGGCGGCCGAACGGCGCCGGGAAGGTCGGCCCGACACGCTCGTGATCATGAACGTGCCGCAAGCCGAGGAAGCGCGCCGTCAAGCGAGCCTGGACTCGGCGGCTCGCGCGGCGAGACTTGCTCGTGCCGCGGACAGCACTCGTATCGCCGACAGCACCCGTATCGCGAACGCCGCTCGCGCCGCGGATAGCACGCGTGCCGCGAACGTCGCTCGTGCTCCCGATACGACGCGTGTGCCGAGTCTCGCTGCTGGTGCGGATACGAACCGCACCCCGGACACGACGCGCGCCGCTCGTGCGGGAGCGTACCAGAGTGACCGCGTCGTGAACGTGCCCATACCGACCGAGGGTGAGCTCTACGTCCGATATGGTCCGGCAACGGAAGCACGGCCCGGCGCGCGCCCGCCTCGCGACATGCGCGGCCCGACCGCGTTGCGTGAGGGTGATACCACCGCCGCGGCGGGTGCCGAGGGGATGGTCTCGCGCACGGAGCTCCGCGAGATGGTGCGCGATGCCGTGCGTACCGAAGGCGTGGATGCCCGCCTCGACGCGATGCGCGATGAGCTGACACGTTCCCGCATTGATGCCCTGCAGAACGAGCTCATGGAGACGCGGATGGACGCCGTGCGTGGCGAGACCACGGGTCGCGTGCAGCCGACGCCGCAGACGACCGCGGCGCGCGGCGCCAACGTCGCACCGACGAGGTCGCGCACGCCCGCGCCCGCGCGCGCACCGGTCAGGGAATCAGGCGGCGAGGTCGAGCGTACGGTCGTGCCCACACGCGTGCCCGTCGTCAAGGAAGGCGCGTCCGCGCGGGCGGAGTCGACCGCCGTGGCGCGCGACTCCGCCGTGATGGCCGCCCGTGACTCCGCCGTGATGGCCGTTCGCGACTCCGCGATGCGCGCAATGGCCCGCGACTCCGCGATGCGCGCGATGACCACCCGCGACTCCGCGATGCGCGCGATGACCGCCGAGGTCCGCTCGTTGCTCGACTCGATTCGCACCGAGCAGCAGCGGCTGGGGCAGGCCGCCCAGCGCAGCGCCCAGGCCGACAGCATGCTCGTCGTGCAGGTCTCGGCGAGAGTCGACTCGATCGTCACCGCGCGACTGCAGCAGGATGAGGCTCGGCGCCAGTCCGAGGCTGCTGAGCGGCAGCGGGAGGCGGAGCGAGCGCGCGCCGCACGGGCGCAGCAGCCGTCTCCGCGGGGCCCAACGATGCCAAGAAACTGGGGGCTCGCGGTCTATGGCGGCATCAACGTCACCGAGGGAACCCAGGGCGTCACCGGCTTCCGTGCCGACCTCGGCAACCTCCGGCGGCGGCTGAATCCGCGGTTCCACGTGGTTCCCGAGCTGGCATTCGGCTGGGGCCAGGATGCGCGGACGACCTTGATCGCAGGCAACCTGCAGTACGACCTGCCCAGGCTCGTCATCGGAAACTGGCCGACGATCCTGCCGCTGGTCGAGGCCGGGGTCGGGTTTCTGGACTTCTCCGAGCCGATCTCGGGGAACAGCGGAACCCATTTCGTCGTCGACCTCGGCTACGGCGTGGGCATCGATCTGTGGCGGCGCCGGTCCACCTCCTCGAACGTGCCCGTGCTCGTCATCCAGCACCAGGGTGTGGATCTGTTCAGTCTGAATCGGATCCTCGCCGGAGTTCGGTGGTCGTTCTGATCGCACGGTGGGGCCTCGCGGGCGGTGAAGACCCGCGAGGCCCCATCAGGCGACCCGGCCATCCCCTCTGGATGACGAAGCGTCGATCCTCAGGTGATGACCGTGGGCGCGTCGCGCCCCGTCCGCTGGCGCAGCTCGCATAACGCGAGCGCCGCATCGATGAGGGGACGCAAAGCCACCTGCGGATCGAGCCCCTGGCGCGCCGGATCGCGCTCGAACGACTCGATGTAGACCCGCAGCGTCGCGCCGGTCGTCCCCGTGCCCGACAGGCGGTAGATGATCCGTGCGCCGCCCTCGAGCAGCACACGCAACCCCTGGTGCTCGCTCACGCGCCCGTCCACCGGGTCGCGATACGCGAAGTCGTCCGCCGCCGTCACGCGCCGCGCGGCGAGCGTCCGGCCCGGCAGCGTCGCGAGCTGGTCGCGCACACGGGCCATCACGCCGCGCGCCGCGTCCACGGGAAGCTCCTCGTAGTCGTGCCGCGTGTAGTAGTTGCGGCCGTACTGCTTCCAGTGCGAGCGAACGATCTGCTCCACCGACTCGCCGCGCCGCGCGACCACGTTCAGCCAGAACAGCACCGCCCACAGTCCGTCCTTCTCCCGCACGTGGTCCGAGCCGGTGCCGAAGCTCTCCTCGCCGCATAACGTGATGCGACCGGCGTCGAGCAGGTTGCCGAAGAACTTCCACCCCGTGGGCGTCTCGTAACAGTCGATGCCAAGCTGCCTCGCCACCTGATCCACGGCTTCGCTCGTGGGCATCGAGCGCGCCACGCCCGCCAACCCCCGGGCGTACCCGGGCGCGAGCGTCGCATTCGCGGCGAGCACCGCGAGGCTGTCCGACGGCGTGACGAAGAAGTCGCGGCCGAGGATCATGTTGCGGTCGCCGTCGCCGTCCGACGCGGCGCCGAAGTCGGGCGCACCGGGCCCACGCATGGCCGCGACGAGGTCGTGCGCGTAGGTGAGGTTCGGGTCGGGGTGCCCGCCGCCGAAGTCCGGCAGCGGCTCGCCATTCATGACTGTCCCGTTAGGCGCGCCGAGCCGGCGCTCGATGATCTCGTGGGCGTACGGGCCGGTGACGGCGTGCATCGCGTCGTACCGCATGCGGAAGCGGCCGCCCGAGAGCAGCGTACGGAGCCGGTCGAAGTCGAACAGCCGCTCCATCAGCGCGGCGTAATCGGCCACGGGGTCGATCACGTCCACGCGCAGCTCGCCGAGTCGATGCTCGCCGTCGGTGTCGAGCGCGACGTCCGGGGCGTCGAGAATCCGGTACTGCGTGATCTCGCGCGACCGCTTCGCGATGGCCGCGGTGACCTGCTCCGGCGCCGGGCCACCGTTCGCGAGGTTGTACTTCACCCCGAAATCGCCGTCGGGCCCGCCGGGGTTGTGGCTCGCCGAGAGGACAATGCCGCCATCGGCCTTGCGCTCGCGGATCACGCAGGACGCCGCCGGCGTCGAGAGAATCCCGCCTCGCCCCAGGAGCACCCGTCCCACACCGTTCGCGGCGGCCATCTTCAGCACGACCTGAATCGCCTCGCGGTTGTAGTAGCGGCCATCGCCGCCCAGCACCAGCGTGCTCGTCGGTCCGAGCTTCGCCGCATCGAGCACCGACTGCACGAAGTTCTCGAGGTAGTGCGGCTGCTGGAACACGGCCACGCGCTTGCGCAGCCCCGACGTGCCGGGGATCTGATCGGCGAAGGGATGGGTATCGACCGTGCGTATCGTCATGCGCGGAAGGTACAGATCGGCGGTGGCGAGGCTCAAGCAGGGCTTCAAGGGGTTCAAGGGGTCAGAGTCGTTGAAACCTCCGGTTTCAACGACTCTGACCCCTTGAACCCCGGGCCCCATGCCCCTTCCAGCGGTGGCCCGCAATTCGCCCAGCAAGGTCATTTGACGAACACATCAGTCCCTCACGGGACCACTGCCATACAGGAGACCCGCCCGTCATGCCGATCCACCCTCGACAGTTCGCTCGGGCCGCGCTTTCGCTCACGCTCACTCTGCTCGTGGCGTTGGGCGCGGGGTGCGACCGCTTCGGCAAGGAGCCGCAGCGCACGGAGTCGGGTGGCGAGCTCGACGACTCCTTCGAGCCCGCGAAGGTCGAGTCGGTGAAGGGCGTTCCGGCGGCCGAGATCCGCGGCGCCATCGAGAAGCGGCTCGACGCCGCGCGCCCCAAGCCCATCACCCAGGCACAGTGGGCACACACGAAGACGCTCTACGCCGAGTTCGCCGGGAACCCGATCTGGCTCGACGACGACGGGCTGCGCGAGCGCCGCACGAAGACGCTGATGACCGCGTTGCTCAACGCCGACGCCGACGCCCTCGCGCTCGACGGCTATCCGCTCGAGGAATTGCACCGTCTGCTCTCCGCGCTGCGGAAGGCGAAGCAGCCGAGCGCGGAGCTGCTGGGCGACTTGGATGTGGTGCTCACCTCGACGTACGTCGCGCTGGGACAGGACCTGCTCACCGGGCAGGTCGACCCGACCACGGTCTCGCAGGACTGGCACATCAAGCCCACGCCGTCGCAGGTGGACAGCGCGCTCGGCCGGTTCCTCCGCGACCGCCGGTTCGACGTCTCGGTCACGCAGATGCGTCCGGAGTACCAGGAGTACCAGGAGCTGCAGAAGCAGCTGGCGCGCTACCGCTCCATCGTCGCGAAGGGCGGCTGGCAACCGGTGCCGGACGGGAAGGCGATCAAGCCGGGCGAGCGGGCGCCGGTCGAGCGCCTAACGGCGCTCCGGGAGCGGTTGCGGGTGGAAGGGTATGGCGACGGCAGTACGAGCCCGGAGCCCGACGGCGATACGGCCGCCGCCACGCGTCGCGCGAGCAAGGCTCCCGCGGCCGGCAGAGCCGTCTACGACCGATCGCTCGCCGGCGCGGTCGCGCAGTTCCAGCGCGAGCACGGCATCGCGGTGGACAGCGCCCTCGGCAAGGAGACGCTCGCGTCGCTCAACGTGCCGGCGACGTATCGGCTCGGGCAGATCGCCGCGAACATGGAGCGCTACCGGTGGATGCCGCGGTCGCTCGGCTCGAAGTACGTGTTCGTGAACGTGCCCGCGTTCCGGCTCGAGGCGTACGAGGACGGCAGGGAGGTGCTGGAGATGAAGGTGATCGTCGGCGCCGAGTACGAGGATCGCAACACGCCGGTGTTCAGCGACTCCATGCAGTACGTCGTGTTCCGCCCGTACTGGAACGCGACCGAGGACATCATGAGCAAGGAGCTGTGGCCGAAGGTCGACAGCGACCCCACGTTCCTCGAGCGGAACGACTACGAGGTCGTCACCGACGGCGGCAAGCCGCGCATCCGGCAGCGCCCCGGCGAGAAGAACGCGTTAGGCCTCGTGAAGTTCATGTTCCCCAACGACTTCGCCATCTACATGCACGACACGCCGGAGAACGCGCTGTTCGACAAGGACGTGCGCGCGTTCAGTCACGGATGCATCCGGCTCGAGAAGCCCGCGGCGATGGCGGAGTGGGTGCTCGGCTGGCCGGCGGCGAAGGTCGAGGACGCGATGCACAACGGGCCCGACGACCATCGCGTGAATCTGCCGAAGAAGGTGCCGGTGTACATCGTCTACTTCACGACGTTCATGCGCGACGGCCGGCTGCATTTCGGGAACGACCTGTACGGCCGCGACACCGAGCTGGTGAAGGCGGTCGCGAACGGTGCCCAGCCGACGGTGAGCGCCGTCCAGTCCGTGAAGCTCCTGCGCGAGCTGGCGGAGGATTGACGGTCGTTCCGAGGGCGGCAGGGCACTCTGGCGGGCCGGCCTCATCGCGCCGGACCCAGGGGGAACGACGATTGGGCGGATGGCGGGACGGCGAAACGGCCGGATCGGCCCCGCGCGCGTGCGGTGTCATCCCGAGGAGGGGCGTCAGTCCCGACGAGGGACCTGCGGTGCGATCATCGTAGCCTGACTGGCCACAGGGTTCGCACCGCAGGTCCCTCGTCGCCGCTACGCGGCTCCTCGGGATGACAGATGGGCCGGGGAGCGATCGTGCTTCTTCCGCGTCATCCGCGTCATGGCAGCTCCCGCTGTTCAAGCGGCCTGGCGCGACGAGGAGGCCGGCCCGGCGCGACGCTGCGTACTGCGAGAACACAGGGGCTTCACTCCCGTGCCGGAAGGATCCCCCGCTCCACGTAGAGCGGCCGCACGTGCGCGCGGAAGTGTGGGAGCCAGAGCCCGAATGACGCGCCGCCGACGATGCACGCGACGCCGCCCAGCACGATCGTCGTCGGCGCGCCGAACCGGTTCGCCAGCACGCCGGCAATCAGGCTGCCGATGGGGGCGGTGCCGAGAAACGCCATCGTGTAGAACGCCATCACCCGCCCGCGCAGCCGCTCCTCCACGATCGTCTGCAGGATGGTGTTGGTCGAGGCCATCGTGACCATCATCCCGGCCCCCACCAGCGGGAGGATCGCCACCGACAGCCAGAGATTCCGCGACAGCCCGAAGAGCACGAGCCCGCCGCCGAACGTGCACGCGGCGATGGCGATGAGCCGGCCCAGCCCGACGACCGTGCGCCGCGACGCGAGGTAGAACGCGCCGCCGAGCGCGCCCACCCCCGATGCCGTCATCAGGAACCCGAGCGTGTTCGAGCCGCCGTGCAGGACGCCGCCCGCGACCGCCGGCATGAGGACGTTGTACGGCATGCCCATCGTGCTCACGAGCGCCAGCAGCAATAGCGCGGAGCGTACCGGCGGAAAGCGGCTCACGTAGCGGAAGCCATCCCGAAATTCCTCGATGAGGCGCGCCGAGGTCGCCTCCCGCGGCCGCGGCGTCACCCGCATCGCGAGCAGCGACGCGATGACCGCAATGTAGGACACGCCGTCGAGGGCGAAGCACCACGCCTCGCCGACGGCCGCGATGATGATCCCGCCGAGCGACGGACCGATCACGCGGCTGGCGTTCACCATCGAGGAGTTGAGCGCGATGGCGTTAGGCAGGTCGGCGCGGTCCGTGACCATCTCGACCACGAACGCCTGCCGGGCCGGGGTGTCGAACGCGTTGATGATCCCCTGGGCGACCTGCAGGAGCAGTACGTGGCGCACGGTGATGATACCGGGGAACGCCAGCGCCGCGAGCGCGAACGACTGCAGCATCGAGAGCGCCTGCGTGACCACCAGGATGCGGTGCCGATTCCAGCGGTCCACCAGCACGCCGGTGAACGGCGTCAGGAGGAGCGTCGGGATCTGGCCGGCGAACCCCACGACGCCGAGCAGCAGCGCCGAGCCCGTGAGCCGGTAGACGAGCCAGCTCGTGGCGATGCGGGTGATCCAGGTGCCCATGAGCGACACCGTCTGCCCGCCGAAGAACAGACGGTAGTTGCGGTGCTGGAGCGCGCGAAAGAGGCCGACGCGGGGCTGGGTCATCGAGGGCGGGCGGGAAACGGGCATCCTCCGCATAGCACGCGGCGCGCCGGGACGCGATCATAACTCGCGCGCGCGCCTTGCCGAATCGATCCCGGTGGGCAAAGCTGCATGGGCGCCCCATTCCTTCGACGCGAGCCGAACCGCATGAGCGAAACCCCCACCGCCGCCGGCACCCAGCAGCCCCACCTCGCCGCCCCCGACGTCAACCCGTCGTTCACCAAGAGCGTCTTCCTCGGCGAGATCCGTGAGGACCTCACCTTCCCGTTCCCGGTGCTCGCCGCCGAGGAGCAGGAGTCGCTGGGGATGATCCTGGGCTCGATGCGGGACTGGGCGGCGGCGTCGGTCAACTCCTCGAAGTTCGACCACGACGCGCGCTTTCCCGACGAGGTGCGCGAGGGGTTGCACGCGCTCGGGGTCATGGGGCTGAGCATTCCCGAAGAGTACGGCGGCTTCGGTGCATCGGCGAAGGCGTACAACCGCGTGTTCGGCGAGCTCGGGTCCATCGACCCGGCGCTCACGGTCTACTTCGGCGCGCATCAGTCGATCGGCTGCAAGGGGATCATCCTGTTCGGCACGGAGGAGCAGAAGCACCGCTATCTGCCCCGGTGCGCCACCGGTGAGCTCATCGCGGCGTTCTGCCTCACCGAGCCGGGCTCCGGCTCCGACGCGCAGGCCATGCGCGCGACCGCCGTGCCGAGCGCCGACGGCACCCACTACCTGCTCAACGGGACGAAGATCTGGATCTCCAACGCCGGCTACGCCGACATCCTCACCGTGTTCGCGAAGGTGCCGGTGGAGGTGGACGGCGTGAAGAAGGCCCGCGTGACCGCGTTCGTCGTGGACGCGCACGCCGAGGGCGTGAAGCTCGGCAAGCTCGAGGAGAAGATGGGCATCAAGGCGTCGGATACGCGCGCCATCGCCTTCGAGAACGTGCGGGTGCCGGTGGAGGACCGGCTCGGCGAGGTGGGGCAGGGGTTCCGCATCGCGCTCGAGGTGCTGAACTCCGGGCGGCTGGGGCTCGCCGCCGGCTCGGCGCGCGGCACGCGGCGCATCATGCGGGAGGCGATCGCGTACGCGAAGCAGCGCGAGCAGTTCGGCCGGCCCATCGCGTCGTTCGAGATGATCCAGCGGAAGATCGCGACGCTCGCGGCCGAGTGTTACGCGCTCGACTCGGCGGTGATGGTGACCGGCGGGATGGTGGACCGCGGGGGCATCGACTTCTCGCTCGAGACGGCCGCGTGCAAGGTGTTCGGCTCGGAGCTCGCGTTCCGCGCGTCGAACGAGGCGCTGCAGATCGCGGGCGGGATCGGCTACTCGAAGGAGTACCCGTACGAGCAGGCGGTACGCGATTCGCGCATCAACCTGATCTTCGAGGGGACGAACGAGGTGCTGCGGGCGCTCATCGCGCTGATGGGGCTGCAGCAGCCGGGCGAGCGGCTCAAGGCGTTAGGCACCGCCTTCAAGGCACCGATCCGGTCGCTGGGCGCGATTGGCGAGTATCTGGCCGGGCGCGCGCGGCGGCAGATCACGAAGCCGCGGTTCACGCAGGTGCACGGGGCACTCGAGCGCGAGGCCCGGCTCGTCGAGACGCTCGTACACGACCTCGCGCTCGGCGTGGAGGACGCGATCCTGCGGCACGGAAAGGGCATCATCGACAGGCAGTTCCTCCAGGAACGCATGGCGAACGCGGCCATCGACATCTACCTCGCGACGGCGGTGCTCTCGCGCACGACGTGGGAGATCGAACGGCTCGGCGGCGAAGAGCAGGCGAAGGCGCCGCTCGACTGCGCGCGGATCTTCATTCCCATGGCGCATCGGCGGGCGCGCCGGAGCATCCGTGGGTTGCGCAAGCATCAGGACGCCCGGCTCAAGGCGATCGCGGAGAGCGCGCTGGACGCGGGGGATCTGGGGCCGGATCTCGGGTGACCACGGTGGCTCTCGCGCGCGGCTCGGGTCGGATCGCCTGCCTGGTGCGAGCCGGTGCGGTCGCGGTCGCGAGCGTGCTCGCTGCCGCCACGCTCTCGGCGCAGACGTCGGCGCCCGCCGACACGCTCGCCGAGACCCGCCGGCTGCGCGACGCCGGTCAGTTCGAGGCCGCGGCCCGGCTCATCGTGCCGTTCGTGCGCGCGCACCCCGACAGCAGTGGCGTGGCGTGGCTCGCCGCGCAGACGCTCTACTGGGCGGGGCGGCCGGCGGAGGCGCGACCGCTGTACGAGATGGCGCTCGATCGCGACCCCGCCAACGTCGAGCTCCGACTGGACTTCGCGCGATTCCTCATCGAGACCGGCGACGCGTCACGCGCGCGTGATGTGCTCGAGATCGCGCTCGACGACCCGAGCGGCCGGCCGCGTGCCCTGTCGCTCCTCGGCAAACTCGCCTACTGGAATGGCGACCTCCGCCGCGCGCGGCGCCTGTTCATCGATGCCCTGCGCGCCGACTCGTCGCTTGCCGATGCGCGCGAGCGGCTCCTCGAGATCGAGGCTGGTGCGGCATCGTGGGTGCGGGGTGGCGCGGGCACGTGGCACGATGACCAGACGCTCGTCCGGCTCTCGTTCGAGGCCGCCGGCGCCTGGTTCGTCGATCCCCTCACACCGCTCGCGGTGCGTGCGAGCTCGCGGACGTTCGATCCCGGCGCCGCCGGGATCGCGACCGGGACGTTCTCGCAAGGCGAAGCCGGAGCGTCGACGTACTTCCCCTCGTCGCGACTCGATGTCAGCGCCGCCGTCGGCGTGGTGCAGCGGAGCGTGGGGTCCACCACCGACTGGACGGGGCGCGTGACGATCGGCAGGCGGCTGCCCGATCAGATCACGATTCGCGGACGCGCGGAGCGCGCGACGTACACGAACACCATCGCGAGCCTGTTCCGCGAGACGATGGTGAGCACGCTCGAGGCGACGGGCGAGTGGCGAAGCCCGCTCGGATGGCTCGCCGAGGTGACCGCGCGACGGGAAAGCTTCACCGACGACAACGTGGTGGGGACGGGCTACGCGTGGGTGCTCGCGCCGCTGGTGCACCGCACTGGCGGAGATCTCCGCGCGGGGTACAGTTTCTCGATCCAGGACTCGAAGCGGAACGCATTCGTTCCGCGCGAGCGGGTCCCGGACTTTCCACCGGGGCAGACCCCGCCGACCGTCAAGGGCATCTACGATCCGATCTACACGCCGCGGAATCTCCAGTCACACGCACTGCTCGCGTCGGCGACGGTTCTCCAGTCGCCTCGCATCTCCTGGAGCGCGAACGGCAGCTACGGCGTGAGCGCACACGACGATGCGCCGGTGCTCATCGCCGCCGCCAACCCGGGCGCGCCTGACGCGACGGTCACCCGCGCGTTCTACCGGCGCAGCTTCCACCCCTGGATGGCGCACGCAACGGTCGATGCCCGCGTGGGCAACGAGATCTCGGTCGGCCTCGTCGGCGAACACGGGCGCGGGGCGTTCTACACCTATACGACCGCGGGTGTGCAGTTCACCTGGACGTTCACGGGCGTGGCCGTTCGCCGCGCTGCCCGCGACTGAGCGCTCACCTCTGGCGGTATCGCGAGGCGCGCGCCGTGCGCGTGCGCGACCGGGTCATCATCGCCGCGCTGGCGGGAGTCGGCGCCGCGGCGGTGCTGCGGCTTGCCGACTGGTGGTTTCGCCCCGCGCACGTGGCGCAGCCGGCGCTGTTCGTGCTCCTGTCGCTCGCGTTCTGGTACGCCGTCTCGCGCATCGTCCTCGGGTGGGTGAACTACGCGGCCATCGCCAGCCCCGCGCCTCGCACCGCGCCACCCGGACTGCGCGTCGCGATCTTCACCACGAGCACGCCGGGCGAGCCGCTGGCGATGTTCGAGCGCACGCTCGCCGCCTGCCGGTGCGTGCGCTACCCACATACGACCTACCTGCTCGATGACACGCGCGATCCGCGCTTCCGCGAGCGCGCCGAGCGGTATGGTGCGGTGTGGCTCGAGCTGCTCGATGTGCCCGGGGCGAAGGCGGGGAAGATCAACCGCGCGCTCGCCCTCACGGACGAGGAGCTGATTCTCGTTCTCGACCCCGACCACATCCCGTTTCCCGAGTTCTTCGACCCGGTGCTCGGCCACTTCGACGACGAGCGCGTCGGTTTCGTGCAGGTCTCGCAGGCGTACTACAACCAGCGCCGCTCGTTCACCGCGGCCGGCGCCGCCGAACAGACCTATGCGTTCTACGGTCCGGGGCAGATGGGGTTGTACGGCCACGGCGCGTGCGTGGCCATCGGCGCGAACTGCACCTTCCGGCGCGCGGCGCTCGCGTCCATCGGGGGACATGGCATCGGACTCGCCGAGGACCTCGTGACCGCGATCCGGCTGCACGCGGCGGGATGGCGCTCGGTGTACGTCCCGGTCGTGGTGAGTCGCGGGCTGGTGCCGGAGGATCTCGGGTCGTTCTACCGGCAGCAGCTCAAGTGGGCGCGCGGCGTGTACGAGGTGGCGTTCACCGAGCTGCCGCGGCTCGCGACGAAGCTCGCCTGGCGCCAGCGGCTGTCGTACCTCGCGATCGGAACGTACTACCTGTTCGGCGTCACGACGCCCTTCTTTCTCCTCGTGCCGTACCTCTACCTGTGGACCGACGTGCAGCCGGCCGCGATGAGCTTCGCCGAGTTCCTGTCGGCCGCCGCGCCGGTCGCGGTGGTTGGCGGGGGGATGTATCTCCTCGCGCAGCGATGGCTCTGCGATCCGCGATCGGAGCGCGGCCTCCACTGGCGAGGGCTCGCGCTCAAGCTCGCGTGCTGGCCGGTGTTCCTGGCCGGGACGGTGCTCGCCGTGCTCCACGCCGAGATTCCGTACATCCCCACCGCGAAGCAGGCGGTGCGCGGGCGGTTCCTGCGACTGGCGTGGCCGCAACTCGTGATGATCGTCGTGTTTGGGGCGACGGTGGCCCGCGTGGTCTACCGGCGCGCGCACGCGACGAGCGAAGGCTCGCTCGAGCTGAGCGCCGAGGCGGTGTGGGGGATGGTGGCGTTCGCGACGCTGCCGGTGATCGCGGCCGTGGGCGCGCTCTACGCGGCGTGGCAGGCGCGCCGCCCGCGCGCGGATGCGCCGTGGGATGCGGTGGACGTGCGCACGATCGGAGGCGCGGAGGCATGAGGCGGCGGTACCGCATCGTGGTCGTGGTCGTGTTCATGGTCTGCGCCGCCGCCGGCATCGCCGGCCTGTCGGCGCTGGGCACGGCATCCGAAGGGCCGCTGTCGTCGGCGTTAGGCTGGCTCGGCGTCGTGACGGGGACGATCGAGCACCGCGTGCGCGACCGCATCGAGGGGCCGGGCCGTCGCGCGCGGCTCGCGTGGGCCGCGCCCTACCGCGACGACGCCGAGCGGCTGCGCCATCCCGACGTCGTCCTCCTCGGCGCCTACGACGGCGGCATTCCTCGCACGCTCGATGGCGTGCTCACGCTCGAGACGCGGATCGGCGCGCCACTCCCGTTGATCCAGGTGTACTCGGCGTGGGGCGACAAGCCCGATCAGCAGTTCCCGCTGCGACTCGTCACGGCCATCTCCGGGCTCGGTTCCATTCCGCTGGTGACGTGGGAGCCGTGGCTCTCCGACTTCGAGAGCGCGCGTCACCCGAACCTGCCCCTGCCCGGTGCGCGCGACAGCCACGGCCTCGCCGCCATCGCCCGCGGCGACTACGACGTCTACGTCGACGCGTGGGCGGCGGAGGCGAGGCGCTTCGCGAGGCCGATGCTCGTGCGCTTCGGCCACGAGATGAACGACCCGTATCGTTACCCGTGGGGTCCGCAGAACAACACGAAGGAGGAGTACATCGCGGCCTGGCGGCACATCGTCGATCGCTTTCGACGGGCCGGAGCGCGCAACGTGCTCTGGGTGTGGTCGCCGCACGTGGCGTACGAGTACTGGGACCTGTACTACCCCGGCGACGACTACGTGGACTGGGTCGCGACGGGCGTGCTCAACTTCGGCCCGATCGCGCAATGGTCGCGCTGGTGGACGGTGTCCGAGATCTTCGGCCCGAAGTACCCGCGGCTGGCGGCGTTCGGGAAGCCGGTGATGATCGCGGAGTTCGGCTCCCTCGCGGTGGGCGGCGACCGTGCGGCGTGGTATCGCGATGCCCTGGCGCAGTTGCCGACGCGGTATCCGGCGGTTCGGGCGCTGGTCTTCTTCCAGGTGCGCGACGACCAGACGGTCACGTATCAGAAGGTCGACTGGACCTTCATTGCCGATTCGGGTGTCGTGCAGGCGGTCCGTGACGCGTTAGGCCGTTGGGCGCCGAGGTGAGCACGCCCGTCCGAGTGCGTCGTGCGGCGGGGCTCCTCTGGCTTGGGTTGCGCCACGAGGCCGGCCCTGCGTCGTGCGGCGCCGGGCGCGGGCACTCGGCTCCGGCGGTCGGAGGCGCGTGAGGCGCGGCAGGCCCGCGCGGGGGCGCGGCAGGCCCGCGCGGGGGCGCGGGCCGGCGCCGCTCCCTGCGCGCCATACCGCCTGCGCCGAGCGCCCGCGCCCGGCCGGCGTGCCCCGGTGCACGGCCGACCGTCCGCCGCAGCAGCTTCTCAGGCCGCGCGCCCGCAGCGTCCAGCGCGCCGCGGGCCCGCGCCCCCATACAGCGCGCGGGGGCGCGGCCGTGGCGCTGCGTTCGACGACACGGGCTGGCTGCGTGCTGCTTACTGTGCCGGCCCGGCCTGGTGGTGTGCCGGGAGGCGAGGGCGTCGCGCGGAGGCGGTCTGGCGCGCGGGGGCGCGGCGGGCCTCAGGCCCGCCGCGTCACGCCCGCCGAGAACCGCCGGAGCGCGATGCCCGAGCCGACCCGCGCCCGGAGGCCGACCGACGAGCTGACCCGCGCGACCACGCCCGACCAAACCAGCAGCCAGCACGCAGCACGCAGCCCCGACCTAACGAATCGCGCGGACCCCACATCTATGTGAGGCCCGCGCGACCCGACCAACCCGCCGTGCCCTAGCGGTCTTCCTGAATCGCGGCCTTGGTCTCCCGGTTCCGCGACGTCGAGTCGTCGAGCGTCTTGAGCACGTCACGCCACGCGAACTTCTTGCCGCTGCCCCGCACCCAGTAGTCCATCCACGCCATCTCGGCCGTGGACTTGACGAGCTGGTTCCGCGGGTCGGGGATGCCGTGGCTCGCGCCCGGGTACACGTAGAACTCCGTGGGCACGCCGAGCTGGCGGAGCGCCATGTACAGCTCCTCCGACTGCGGGCGCGGCACGCGCGGGTCGCCTTCCACGACGTGAATCATCGTCGGCGTCTTCGCGTTCTTGATGTACTTGAGCGGCGACTGGTTCCAGTAGGCGTCGAAGTTCTCGTACGGCAGCTTGTCACCGAGGTAGAACTGGCGGTTCCGCTGCACGTCGCTCTGCGCGTACATGGAGATCCAGTTCATCGTCCCTGCGCCCGAGCTGATCGCCTTGAACCGGTTCGTGTGCGTGAGAATCCAGTTCGACCAGTGGCCGCCGGCGCTCCACCCGAGCACGCCCATCTTCGTGCTGTCCACGATCCCCTGGGCGATGAGCGAGCTCACGCCCGTCATGATGTCGTCGTAGCCGAGGCGGAAGTAGTCGCCGACGATGCCCGTCTTGTGCTGCTCGCCGTAGTTCGTGGAGCCGCGGTAGTTCGGCCGCAGCACGACGTAGCCGGCGCCGGCGTACACCTGCGCGCCGTAGCCGCCGTTGAAGCCGAGCACGTCGGCCGAGGCGGGGCCGCCATGGATGGCGACGATGAGCGGGTAGCGCTGGCCGGCCCGATAGTCGGCGGGCTTCACGAGGACGCCGCCGACGGTCTTGCCATCGCTCGACTTCCAGGTGATCTCCTCCTCCCGGCCTAACGCGAACTGGCGAACCTGCGGGTTGCCGTCGGTGAGCTGCTTCCACGCCGAGCGGTTGGCGATCTGCTCGGGCGAGCCGACGGTGAACATCGTGGGCGGCGTCGCCGGGTCGGCGTAGTTGATGAGCACCGCCTTCGTGTCCTCATCCAGACTCGCGCTCACCGATGCCTTCTCGTTCGTGACCTGGCGAACCTTGCCGGTCGCGACGTCGAGCGCGAGCACCTGGTTCGTGGCCCGGACGCCTTCGTTGAAGTAGATCGTCTTGCCGTCCGGCGACCAGAACCCGACCGAGACGTCGCCGTCGAAGTCCGAGCCGAGCTTCCGCCACTGGCCGCCCTTGTCGGCGACCGCGCGCACGTAGACGCGCGTGTTCTTCATCGTGTACCGCGTGAGGTCGTCGGGGCCGGAGAACGCGATCCACTTCGAGTCGGGCGAGAAGCTCGGTGTGCTCTCGCCGACCTCGGTGTTGTTCGTCAGCCGCTCGATCTGTCCGCTCGCGACGTCGAACAGGAAGTCGTCGCCGTTGATCGACTGCTCGGTGATGTTCCGCTTGTACCGGTTCGACGAGATGCCGCGCAACGCGATGTACTTGCCGTCCTCGGCGATCTCGAAGTCGGTGACGGTGATGCTCGTGTCACGCGTGAGCCGCGTCGTCTTGCGGCCGTCGAGGTCGAGCGCCCACAGACTCGAGATCGGCGACTCGGGGTTGCGGATGTTGACGGTGAACCGCTTCTCGCGGCGCAGCTTCTCGTCGAGGTCGATCGTGTCGGCGGTGATGAAGTAGATCCGGTCGTTCGATGGCGCGAACCGCCAGACGCCGACGCCGGTCGGGTGGCGCGTGATCTGCTCGGCCTTCGCGCTGTCGATGCCGGCAACCGGCATGCGGTAGAGCTGCTCCTCCCCCGCCTTGCCGCTGCGGTAGACGAGCCACTTGCCATCCTTGCTGAAGGCGAACGTCGAGACGCCGTCCTTCGCATCGGTGATCTTGCGCGCCTCGCCGCCGTCGGGGCGCATCAGGTAGAGCTGGAAGCCGGCGCCGCCGCCCCCACCGCCCCCGCCGCCGGCGCCCTGCGGCTCGCCGCCTCCCGCTCCCGGCGCCGGCGCCGCGTCACGGTTCGAAGAGAAGAGGAAGAAGGACCCGTCCGGCGCCCAGCGCGGCTGGCCCTCGCTCTTGTCCTTGGTGTAGGTGAGCTGTCGCGTCGCGCGAACGCCCTGGTCCATCGACACGAGGTAGATGTCGGTCTGACGGCGCGCCACGTTCCAGTCGGGCACCGAGACGGTGTACAGCATCCACTTGCGGTCGGGGCTCGGTGTGGGCGAGCCGACCTGCCGCAGGTTCTGCATGTCGAGGAAGGTCATCGGTCGCTTGCCGTCGGGCGCCTGCGCCTGCGCCGGCTGGCTGCTGGTCGCGAGCGCCAGCGCGGCGGCCAGCGAGGCGAGAAACGAACGGGCGTGCGGTGGACGAGCGATAGGCATGGCTGCGCTCCCGGGTCAACGCGTCGGGGTGGGATGGGACGAAGCGGCGTCGCTGCCCGTGTTCGGGGCGACCGCCGGCTTCCTTCCGAGGTTACGCACGGGAAGGCGAATCTGCTAGGCCGGGGCCGCGGGCCGTCGGCCGAGGCGACCGCGGCGCCCCGTCACGAGTCGAGCGGCCCGCCTGTCTCGAAGTCGGGCAGGAGCCGGAGCACCGCTGCCACGATCTCCCCGATGCTGACCGGTCGCCTGAGAACGACCGCCCAGTCTCCGGCCGGCGTCGCTCGCGTCGCGTGCGCCAACAGCATCACGGGCGGGTTTCCCAGTCGCTGGCGTACCCGGCCCAACATCCCGGCCGCCAGTGCGTCGCCTAACGCATCCTGCTCCACGACGAGCAGCCGGACGGGCCCGCGCTCCGGGTCGGGTCGCCCGGCCGTCAGCGCGCCGGGCACGTCGCGCGCGCCCACCGCGTCCACCCCGCGCTCCCTGAGCTCCGCGCGCAGGCCGGCGCGGGCCCACTGGTCGGGCGAGATGATGACGACACGCGGGGGCGGTGCCACCGCGAGCGGTGCCTCAATCGCGAACGGGGTGTGGCATCGCGGCCGCCCGCCCGCCCGATGCCGCCCCGGCACCCGCGCGCGCCTCGCGTCGCAACCGGCGGAATACCAGCAGGTGGCCGAGTATCGCCGCGAGCACGAACACCGCCGGGAGCCACACCCACGGCGCCTGCGTCACCCAGATGTTCGCCGGCTCGTTGTGAAAGACCCGGAAGGGCGTCGGCGCCGACAGCATCGCGATGACGAGGATGTTCGCGAGGAGCACCACTCCCATCACGTTCCAGAGCCGCGCCAGCGCGAGCGCACGCGGCCTCCAGATGAGCACAGTGGCGACGAGCAGCGCCGACACGCCCGTCACGATGTCGAAGTTGCGGCCCGCGTAGCTCATCTGCACGGGCATGAGCCCCTCGGCGTACGCTCGGTGCATGATCAGCTCGAGTGGAAAGCGGAACGCCTGGGCGCCGACCAGCACCGCAAGGGGAAGGCCGGTCGCCAGCCGCTCGCCCAGGCGCGACACCCCCAACGTGACCGCGACGATGACGATCGCGGCGACGAGGAGCAGCATCGTGGGCGGTCGGGAGGTGAAGCTGAGCAGCCCTCCGGCGGCCGCCAGCGCGGTCGCTCCGAGCCACGCCGCGGTGCCCACCACGGCGAGCAGGCCCTCGCGGCGAGCCTGTGCCGGCGTGTGCCCGGTGGCACGGGCGGAACGATGCACGGCGACGACGAACGCGCCCGCGACGAGCAGCGCGAGCGCGACGAACGATGCGGTGAGCTGGGCGGAGGCGTTGACCATTGGCGGGGCCGGGTCTAGGATTCGACATCGCTAATAGAAAGTAAAGTCGCCGCTTTATAAATCAATAGTGACATGGCCCGACGCTCCTACGACCAGTACTGCGGTCTCGCGCGCGCGCTCGACGTCGTGGGCGAGCGCTGGACGCTCCTCATCGTCCGCAACCTGCTGCTCGGCCCGCTCCGTTACTCCGAGCTCCTGCGCGGCCTCCCCGGCATCACGACCAACCTGCTGGCCAAGCGGCTGCGGGAGATGGAGGCGCACGGGATCATCGAACGGACCGGCGGAGGTGCGCGCGCGGACGGAACGTCGGCGTACGGCCTGACGCCGCCGGGGCAGGCGCTCGAGCCGGCCATCCACGCGCTCGGCCGCTGGGGATGGCGGGGGATGGGGAAGCCCCGTCCGCGCGACCGGCGGAGCGTCGAATGGTTGCTCGTCGCGTTGCGACGCCGCTATCGCGGCGGCGCGACCGTGTCGGCGGAGCTGGTGGCGGACGGCGTGCCCTACCACCTCGTGCTGCGCGGGGAGCGGGCCGAGATCGGCCGTGGCGCCCTGCCGGCCGCGGACCTGCGCGTGCTGGGCTCCGGCCCCGACATCGCGCGGCTCTTTCTCGAAGGGCTCCCGAAAGGCGAGACGAGGGCGAACGTCGAGGTCGAAGGCTCCGTGAAGCAGCTTCGGACGGTCATCGACGCATTCGCACGTGGCGAGTTGGAGGCGGCCTGATACGGCTCCGTCAGGCTACGAGCCGAGCACTCCGAACGCTGGCCACTACCTACGCCGAGAACTGCGACGCAGCGCCCGCTGACGCGGGCGCCCGCGTAGAGCGCGCTGGCGCGCGCCCGCAGCGAACCGCTGGGAACCGCGGCGAACCGCGGGGGACGCCGATGACCGGCGGACCGGACAGGGCGGGAACGGGCCGACGAACGACAATTCACCGCGTCCTCTGCGGTCCCCGCCGTTCCCACCGTTTCTGCGTCGTCTGTGTCTGCCGTTTCAGCGTGTCGAGCGTGCGTAGTCGCGGCGTGGTCAGCCAGCGTTCGCAGTGCCCGCAGCCCTGGGGGTGCCCGGAGTTCTCGAGCACACCGCTCCCATCCGCATCGCACCGTCAGCTCACCAGCCGTCCCCGACGATCAGCCTAACGAAGCGCGTACACCGCCAGCCCCGTCACCGCGCCGCCGAGGACGATCCACGCCGAGTTGATGCGCCCGCGCACGAGCAGCGCGAACGCGATGGCCGCGAGCAGGACCGTCGGCACATCCACGAGCGCCGCGCGACCGAGCTGCCCCGTCACGACCGCCATGAGGGCGAGCGACGCCACGTTCACGCCGTCCAGCGCCGCCGCCGCGACACGCGAGCGCCGAATGCGCGGAACGAGCGGGCCGCTGAGGGCGACGAAGACGAACGCCGGCAGGAAGATCCCGATCGTGGCGACGACCGCCCCCGGCGCGCCCGCGACGACGTAGCCCACGAACGTCGCGGTGGTGAAGACAGGTCCCGGTGTCACCTGCCCGACGGCCACCGCATCGAGGAGCTGCTGTTCGGTGAGCCAGCCGAGTCGCACGACGAGGTCGGCGCGGAGAAAGGCGAGCAGCACGTACCCGCTGCCGAACAGCACCGAGCCGATCTTGAGGAAGGTCCCGAACAGGGCCCAGAGCGAGACCGCGGCCGGAGCGGCGACGGCGCTGCCTAACGACAGCGTGGCGGTCGATGCTCCGCCGATGCCCGGGGCCACCGCTGCCCGCGCCCCCGCGCGCGGAGGCTCGCGCCGGCCGCCCGCCGCCACGGCGGCCGACACCACCGCGCCGCCCAGCAGCACCATCAGCTCGTGCGCGCCGGCAAGCGTCGCCGCCACCGCCGCAGCCGCGAGCACCGCCAGCCAGCCGTTCTTCACCGCCGCGCGCCCCAGCCTCCACAGCGCCTGCACCACGACCGCGATCACCACCGGCTTCACGCCGTAGAGGAGCGCCGCCGCCTCGGGCAGTTGCCCGTAGCGAACGTACCCCCACGCGAGCACGCCCACGATCAGCGCGGCGGGGAGGATGAACGCCGTGCCGGCGACGAGCAGCCCCGGCCATCCGGCGCGGTCTCGCCCGATCTGGATCGCGAGCTCGGTCGAGTTGGGCCCGGGGATGAGGTTCGTCGCGCCCACGTAGTCCAGGAACTCCTCGCGCGTGAGCCAGCCGCGGCGGCGCACCACCTCGTGCTCCATGAGCGCGACGTGCGCCGCCGGCCCCCCGAAGCCGATGGTGCCGAGCTTGAGGAACAGCCGCGCCAGCTCGGCCAGCGAGGTGCGCGAGCGCACCGATGCCGTGGACGCCATGCCTAACGCGCCGACCGCTCCGCCGTCGTGTCGCCGCGTGCCGACGTGAGGGCGGCGCTCACCTCCCACAGCCGGCGCCGCGCGTCGCGGTCGCGCGCCCGGCGCGGGATGGCCCGAGACCGGTCGGAGCCAGCGAAGCACCGGCCGCTGACCCCGGCGAGCGCGGGCGAGGTCGCCACGTGGACCACCCGCCTCGCCGCCTGGCGCGGGGAGAGCAGCACCCGGCGCCAGAGCGGGCGGAGCCAGCTCGCGGTGAACCAGCTGTGCTCTCGCATGAGATCCGTCGCCGCCAGCCCCGGGAAGACACAGTTGGCGGTGACACCGGTCCCCGCGAGACGGTCGGCCAGATCGAGCGTGAACATCACGGTCGCCAGCTTCGACTGGTTGTACGCGCGCGTCGGATCGTAGCGGCGCCGCTCGAACTCGAGGTCGTCGAACGCCACGCGAGCGAAGTGCGCGAACACCGATGCGACGTTCACGACGCGCGACGGCGCTCCGCGCTCGAGCGACGGGACGAGCAGCTCGGTGAGAAGGAACGGTGCCAGGTGGTTCACGGCGAACGTGAGCTCGTGCCCGTCGGCGCTCTCCGTGCGCCGACTCGCGTTCACGCCCGCGTTGTTGATCAGCACGTGCATCGCGGGCCACCGCTCAGCGATCTCCGCGCCCGCGGCGCGCACCGAATCGAGCGAGGCGAAGTCCGCCCGCACGGCGTGCACGCGGCGGCCGCCGGCGGCCCGCTGCAGCTCGTCGCGCACGTCGGCGAGCCGGCGCTCGTCGCGCCCCACGAGCACGACCTCCGCGCCGAGCGTCGCCAGCTCGAGCGCCGTCGCCCAGCCGATGCCGCGCGTGGCCCCGGTCACGACGCACACACGGTCGCGTACGCTCGCGGCGGCACCGGCCACCGGGTTGTGCGGTTCGCTGGCGGATGAGGCGTCGTTGAGGCGTGGCTCGATCACGGCGGGAAGATCAACCACAAAGTCCTCGGGCGGCAGGTGTCCAACCACCAGCCGGCCTCGACGTCAGCCCCGCAACCACAGCGGTCTCACCCAAACACCCCGCGATGATGTTTCGATCGTCGCAGCGAACCGATTAGGGTACAGACGCCAGTCCGGGCAGGCGCCGGCACGTCTCGTGAATCGCTGATGGGGCGATGACGCGCCGACGACTCGCGGCGCGAAACCCCCTGAAGATGGTTCAGGCTGACAACCGCGTGACCTTCCTGGCGCGGGCACCGGAGCTCTCGGTGGTCGTGCCCGTGCACAACGAGGAGGACAACGTCCTCCCGCTCATGGCCGAGACCCAGGCCGCGCTCGACGGTGTCGTCGAGTACGAGGTGGTGTTCGTCGACGACGGCAGCACCGACTCGACGCGCGTCCGCCTCGCCGACGCCGCACATCGCGACGCGCGCATCCGTGTGATGTGCCACGAGCGAAGCTGCGGCCAGAGCACCGCGCTCCACACCGGCGTCCGGCACGCGCGTGGTGCGTGGATCGTGACGATGGACGGCGACGGCCAGAACGACCCCGCCGACATTCCTCGGCTGCTGGACGTGTGGCGTGTCCGGGCCGACGCGATGCCGCGCCTGGCACTCATCGCGGGGCACCGCGTGAAACGGCGCGACTCGGCGGTGGTGCGACTGTCGTCGCGCATCGCCAACGCGGTCCGCGCACGGATGCTGCGCGATGAGACCCCCGACACCGGCTGCGGGCTCAAGCTGTTCGCTCGCGAGACGTTTCTGCTGCTTCCGTACTTCGACCACATGCATCGATTCCTCCCCGCGCTGGTCCGGCGTGCCGGAGGCGACGTCATCAGCGTGCCGGTCAACCATCGCCCGCGAGCGAGCGGCCACTCGCATTACGGAGTGCACAACCGGCTGTGGACCGGCATCGTCGACCTCGTCGGCGTCATGTGGCTGGCGCGGCGCGCCAGGCTGCCCGCGCTCACCCAGGTCGCGGTCGGGGGGCGACCAGCACCAGACGCGGCTGCTCAACGGCGCGGCGAGGTCGCGCGCGCGGCCGCCGACGTGATCGGAGGACGTGAACCATGAAGGAACTACTCATCGCACGCGGCTGGCTGGTCGTGGGATTCCTCGGCCAGGGGTTGTTCACGCTGCGCTTCCTGGTGCAATGGATCGCGAGCGAGCGGGCACGTCGCAGCACCGTTCCGCTGATGTTCTGGTGGTTCAGTCTGGGCGGGGGACTGGTGCTGTTCGCGTACGCGTTGCACCGCCAGGATCCGGTCTTCGCCGTCGGGCAGGGGGGTGGCCTCGCGATCTACTCGCGCAACCTGTTCCTCATCTACCGGCAGCGGCGCGCCGCCGGAGGGGCGCCGTCCGCCGCCGGTGTCTGAGTCGGTCGCGGACGGGCACGTCCGGCCGGCCGCAGACGTTAGGCGGCGAGCCGGCCTCGCGGTCGCGGCGCTCCCCGGCGCGGCGTGGCTCGCCGTGCTCGCCACGGCGTTCGTGACGCGCCCGCTGCTCCCCGTCGACGAGACGCGGTACGCGTCGGTCGCGTGGGAGATGTGGCGCCGAGGCGACTTTCTCGTACCGTACCTCAACGGACAGCCCTACAGCGACAAGCCGCCGCTGCTGTTCTGGCTGGTGGCTGGTGGCTGGTCGGTGCTCGGGCCGGTCGAGTATTGGGCGCGACTCGTCGGGCCCATCAGTGCCGCTGTGGCGCTCATGCTCACGGCAACGCTCGCCCGGCGCCTCTGGCCGGAGCGGCGGCCGCTGCCGCTCGCCGCGGCCGTGGTGCTCGCGGGAACGCTCGCGTGGAGCGTGTACAGCACCCTCCTGCTGTTCGACGCGCTGCTGACCGTATGCGTGCTCACCGGGCTCATCGGACTGGTCGAGTCGCGGCGAGGGCGGACGCGCGGGTTCGCGCTGTTCGCGCTGGGCATCGGGTTCGGTGTGCTCGCGAAGGGGCCCGTCATCCTCATTCACCTCGTGCCGGCGGCGGTAACCGCGCGCTGGTGGGATGCGGGACGCACGCGCACCATCGACGCGGCGGCCGCGGTGCCGGCGCGGCCCCGGCACTGGGGACTCACGTTAGGTCTCGCAGGCGTGGCAGGGGTACTGATCGCGCTCGCCTGGGCCATCCCCGCGGGCGTGGCGGGTGGCGAGGCGTACGCGAGGGCGATCTTCCTGGGGCAGACGACGGGGCGCATGGTGCGGAGCTTCGCTCACCGCCGTCCCTTCTGGTGGTACCTCCCTCAGGTCCTGTGGATGACGCTGCCGTGGTGGATGTGGCCCGCCCTGTGGCGGAGCGTCCGCGCGGCCCGCGAGGCGCACCGGCGGGGAGGGCCGCCCGCGATGGACAGCGGGCTCCGGTTCTGTGCCGTGTGGGCGGTGGGCGCACTGGTGGCGTTCACGCTCGTGAGTGGCAAGCAGATACACTATCTCCTCCCCGAGCTTCCGGCGTTCGCGCTGGTCGTGGCGCGCGTGGCCCTCTCGAACGAACCCTCCGTGGCGTCGCCGGTCATGGCGCGAATGGCGATGCTCGCGACCGGTACGCTGCTCGTGGTGATCGTCGCGCACGTCGTCGGCGCGCCCACGCTCGCCGCCCGATACGAGCTCCGGGACGTCGCGACACACCTGGCGGCCGTGGAGCGGAGCGGGGCGCCGATCGCGCACGAGGGCCGGTACGCCGGCCAGTTCACGTTCCTCGGACGACTGCGGCGACCGATCGCCGAGGTTCCCACGGACAGCATCTCCGCCTGGCTCGCCGCGCACCCGAGCGGCCGAGCGGTCACCTATGCATCCGTGCCCGCGGACACTGGCTCGGGCGGCGTCGAGCTCGTTCGGCGATACCGTGGGAAGTACGTCATCGTCCGCCGCGGATCGCCGTGACGTCACGCGCGCCACACCGATCGCGATGCGACGTGTGCCGTACGTGGGCAAAACGCGGTAGCATTCATCTCCTCCCTGCACGAGGAGTTTCGTGACCACGCTCGCACGCGCGCTCGCCGTCGCCCTGCTGCTCGGGATCATCCTGCTCGGTCTGCCGGCCATCGTGCACCCCGTGCTCGCCGGCGCCGCGGCCGATCAGTTGCGCACGATCGCCAACACGATGCACTGGCGCACGATGCATCTCATGATGCTCGCCGGGTCGGCGTTGCTGGTCGCCGGGGTCTGGGTTCGGCTCGTGACCGATCGCACCGCGGTCGCTCAGCGGCCGGGGGCGGGCGACACGCCGCGGATGACCGCGAACGGTCCGCTCATCGCCGCCCTCGCCCTGGTCGCGCTCGGGATCGCGGTGAACGCGCTCAACATCGGCTTCATGGCCGGTGCCGGCTGGCACATGGCGGCGGAGTTCGCGGCGGGCCGGCCGGAGATGGCGCCGATATTCGAGGGGACCCACCCGATCGGGCTCATCGCGGCGCGGTTCGGCAACCTCATCATCGCTCTTGGCGCCGCGGCACTCGGCTGGGTCGAGTGGCACGACCCCACGCGGCCGCGATGGCTCGCCTGGCTCGCCTGGGTGGCGGCGGCGGGCGGTCTGGTAGGCGTCATCTTCTTCAACGAGGCGAGCCGCATCGCGGTGGCCGCGGTCGCCCTGCTCATGGCGTGGATTCTTGCGACCGCGATTCGCACGTTGACCACGCCGGCGCCACGCGAGGCGTGACGCGCGCGTAGGAGAGCGCCGAGCTCGCCTCGGATCCGAGCTCGGCCGTGATGCGCCGCGGTCCACCTGCCAGCGCCGCGGTCAGCACGACTCTTGCCCCTCTGAATGGCTCCGTTGGCCAACATTCGAGGAGGGGATACATGCAAACGATCAGCAACCCGCGGCTCACCAGCGCTCTCGCCATCGGCGCGTTTGGTATCCTCGCCGCGTGCTCACCCAGGGACAAGACGAACACCACGGATACGCTCGCGACCACGCCGCCGGCGACGGCGACGACTCCGACCGTGAGCGATTCGGCCGCCGGTGGAGCTTGGACCGACGCGAACGTCGTCGACGTGCTCACGGTCGCCAACCAGGGCGAGATCGATTACAGCAAGATCGCCATCGACAAGGCGACGAACGCGAGCGTGAAGCAGTTCGCGCAGAAGATGGTGACCGACCACGGCGCGATGCTCGACAAGGTGAAATCGCTGGCGACGAAGCTCAACGTGACGCCGGTGCCGAACGACAAGGCGAACGATCTCCAGCAGGAGGTCCAGAAGGACATCAACGACCTGAACGCGAAGACCGGGAAGGAATTCGACGAGGAGTTCATGGAAGAGCAGATCGACATGCATCAGGAAACGCTCGACCTGTTGAATGACCTCGATAGCCGCACGACGAACGCCGACCTGAAGGCGGCGATCGCCGAGGCGAAGCCGAAGGTGCAGGCGCACCTCGACCAGGCGAAGGCGATCAAGGACAAGCTCGACTGAGCGCCGCCGCACGTCGGATCGGCATCGGGAACGGTATGAGTCCCAAGTAATCGAAGGGCCGGTCGCGAGACCGGCCCTTCGCTTCGTCGCCTGCCTCGGAGCACGCTCCTTGCGCCCCGCGCGCTCTTCCCGCGCGCGCTGCGGGCAGCGTGTTCGAGACTTCTGGAGCAGGAGGCAGTATGGGGTGGAACGGATGGCATCGCCTCACCGCCGCGGCGGCGTGTGCGTCGCTCGCGGCGCTCGGGGCGTGCTCGGGCACCAACGGCAACGGGGACGAGGACACGGCCGGGGCCGCGGCCGCGGCAGGAGCCGCGGCGGCGCAACGCGCCGACAGCGCGGCGGCCGCGGTGTCGCCGGCGGCGCCGGCGTCGCCACCGACCGCGGGAGCGCCGGGTACGAGCGCCGACACCAACGCGATGATGATCACCGGCGGCGACGCGGAGATTCTGCAGGTACTCGCCACGGTGGACCAGAGTGAGGTCCAGGCGGGGCTGCTCGCACAGCGTCAGGCCCGGAACGCTCAGGTGAAGGCGTTCGCGCGCACGCTGGTGAACGACCACTCGCAGTCGCTGCGCCTGGACAGGCAGATCGCGAAGGCCGAGAACGTGCCACTTGGCACGACGGGAATGGGTGCCATGGGCAGGATGGGTGACTCGGCCAAGGGTGCGATGGGCAAGATGCGCGACTCGGCCATGGGTGCGCTGGGCAGGATGGGTGACTCGGCGTCGAAGATGGCGAGGACTCGCCGCGACAGCGCCGGTGCCGCGGGCACTTCGGGGGCCACGAGCAAGGTCGTCACGCAGTTGCAACGCATGCACGAGCAGACGATGGCGCGGTTGAGCAACCTGCAGGGCGCCGCGTTCGACACTGCGTTCGTGCACGCGGAGGTGATGGCACACCAGCAGGCGCTCGAGATCCTGCAGGGCGCGCAGGGGCAGGCGCAGCAGCCGGACGTGAAGCAGCACCTCACGAAGGCGGTGCAGGGCGTTCAGACCCATCTCGAGCGCGCTCGGCAACTGCAACAGAGCCTCACGAGCGGCGGGGCGGGCACCGGAAGCGACAGTGCCTCGAAGGGGCGGAGTGGCTCCGACACGGGTCGCCGCGGCTGAGGGCGCCGCGCGAGGTGGTGCTGGAGCGGCGTGGGAAGCGGAGGGGTCGATGACGGAGCGCGTGGTCGGCCCGTGGCCCGATCGGCCTGGCGAGCGCGCGGACGCCGTGCCGAACGTCGCGGCGGCGCCCGTGGAAGCCGTGCTGCTCGACATCGACGGCACGCTGCTCGACAGCAACGACGCGCACGCGCAGGCGTGGTCCGACACGTTGCGCGCCGCCGGATTCGACATCGGCTCGGAGCAGGTGCTGCCCTACGTCGGGATGGGCGGCGACAAGCTCCTGCCGATGCTCACCGGAATCGACGTCGAGAGCGACGAAGGGAAGCTGCTCGTCGCCCGGCGCCGGGAGATCTTCGAGAAGGAGTATCTGCCGACGATCCGCCCGTTCCCGAAGGCGCGTGAGCTGCTGGAGCGGATGCGGTCGGACGGCCTGCGCCTCGTCGTCGCCACCTCCGCCAGCCAGGCGGAGCTCCGCGGCCTGCTCGGCGCGTTAGGCGCGGAGTGGCTCGTGGACGACACGACGAGCTCGAGCGACGCCGCGCGCTCGAAGCCTGACCCGGACATCGTGCGGGCGGCGGTGGACAAGGCGGGTGTGGGTCCGGCGAGCTGCGTGATGCTGGGCGACTCGCCGTACGACGTGGCGGCCGCGACGCGAGCCGGCGTGCGGACCGTCGCGGTGCGGTGTGGCGGGTGGAGTGACGCCGATCTGCGCGGAGCGGTGGAGATCTACGACGATCCGCAGGAGCTGCTCGCGAAGTACGACGAGTCGGTGATTGGCAGGGGGTGGCACGGAGCCGGGAAGCCGAGGACGACCGGCGAGCGACCGCGCGGCGGTGCGGGGACGAGGGGTGTGGAGCGTGGCAGACCATCGGAGGACCGAGGCGATGAACACAGCGCGTGAGGCAGGTCGAATCGGGCTCGTTGGGGCGGCGCTGCTTGCCGTCGCGGCGTGTGGTACCGAGGGCGGGCGGAGCGACTACTCGAAGTCGCCCGACTCGGGCGCGGTGGCGCCGGCGGCCCGGCTGGACACGTCGGGAATCAACACCGTGCCGGACACGTCGTCGGGCAGCGCGCCGCGCACGGGCCGGCCAGGCATGGCCGGTGACACGCTTTCGACGCGCGGTCGGCCGGCGGGGACCGGGGTACGGTCGACGGATACCGCGCGGAAGCGGCCGTAGTTTTCGCGGCGGGTGGGGGTTGTCCTGGCTCCGGGAAATTCGCCGCGCTCGGCCGTTGCGCGCGGGCTACACCCTCGTCAAATTGCGAAACCCGCTTGAGGGTGGGTGATGGGGTGTAGCTTAGCTGGCAGAGCGCCTGACTGTTAATCAGGAGGTCGGTGGTTCGAATCCACCCGCCCCAGTCCGACAACTAAATCACACGCCGACACCGTGCTAGGCCTCCACCGCCAGCACGGTGTCGGCGTTTTGTGCGTCGTGGGGTCGCCCTACTTGCTCGCCCTACTCCGTTCCGATTGCCGGTACCGAAAGGAATCGGAACGCGATAGGGGAGTTTCGCGGGGGGACAGCTCCGTGCCGCCAGATCCACTCGGCCGCGCCGCGGCCCGAGCGGCCGGTCACGGTCGTACGGCTCGGGCCGAGCATTGTCGTCTCGAATCGGCTACTCGCGCGCGCGGTGCTCGTCCAGACGCACGCCAAATTCGGCGGAGTCGTGATCGCCGACCTGACCGACGTCGTGTACGACTTCGTGAAGCCGCGGCAGCGCGGGAAGGTGTTCGCAGTGAAAGGGTACAGGGGGAAGGACCGGCCGGTCCTGCTCGTCCCGGGAAGGCGAAGGCCAAGGCGACGCACCTGTTCATCGTCGGCACCGACGTCGCGAATAACCGCATCTTCAGCCGACTCCGCATCAAGCCGCCCAAGGAGGGTGAGCGGCCGGCGCCGGGCTACATGCACTTCTTCGTCGCCCAGATGAACGGGGCGGACGATGCCTGTTTCAAGCAATTCGGCAGCGAGGTCGCCGTGCCGCGGAAGCTCCCCAGCGGTGAGGTCGTGCACGTGCACGGGAAGCGCGGGCCGAACGAAGCGGTCGACCTCGAGGTGTACGCCTACACCGCGCTCCACATCCCGGGCGACGCGCGGTGCGCCTCAACCTCGGCGCGCTGGCCGAGCGACTCGCGGCGGCCGCGCGTGTGCCGAATCCGGCGCCGGGACGCCGCGTCATCTCCAGCGGCGTGAGTTGGTAGGGTTTCAACGGGCGTTCCGGTGATCACGCGATCACATCAAGCGCTTGAGACAGCTGGGGTATCCGACCTCAATGCCGGACTAAGCGTTGGCATATGCCCGCCAGTCTCAGCAGCTAGCGACGGGGAAACACCGAGCCGTGACCATCTAACTCCCTTGTGGGCTCTTGGGTGTGGCCAACAGAGCACACGTCAACAGCCTAGCACGCTCGCGACAACGAGAACCGGGCGTCGGCACTGCTACGATCACATCGTTGGGAAGGGAGGAGCCGATATGCGTACACAGAGGGCAGCACTCGGACTGGCGGCTGCTTTGCTGCCAATCAATACGATACCGATCACACCGCATCAGCCGGATCCGTGGGTAAGGCAGGTGCGACGCGAGCTGCAGTCGAACCAGACTACGGCTGGCCTACTCGGTTACGAGCTGACGCACGATCCGTTCGTCGGCTCTCTCAACGAAGGCCGCTACAGGACGCACACCGCGACTCTGCGCGCCGGTACTGAGTACGCGGTCACGGCGGTCTGTGACGCCGATTGCTCCGATTTGGACCTTCAGGTGCTCCGCGACAGCACCAAGGTGGCTGAGGATGTTGAGGTCGACGATTTCCCGATGGTGGTTCTCAAGCCGAGATCGTCGGGGACTTACCGCATCCGCGTGATTATGGAGAGTTGCGACGACTCACCCTGTCGATACGGAATAGGCATTTACGGTCGGTGATACACGGCGACGCAGCCAAGTGACTCGTGGAGCGATTGCAGTACTGATGCGGTACCGGCGCCGTGCGCGCCCACGTGCTGTACCTCAACTCGAGGCGAGGATGTCTGACTAGCCGGTACGCATGACCACATGCTAGCCGTCCGAAGGGTGTGGGACGAGCGGTCGTTCTGGCGAACGCGGCCGGCACATATTCGACTCTCGACGTCCGCGACCGCCTAACCGGTCGCAAACAATCGAGATGGCGGGCGCCGCTCGCCGAGCAAGAAACAACTAGAGCAATCGCTGCCTCACACGCGGCCTTCCTCCCCGACAGGGGACGAGGGCCGCGTTTTCGTTTTCCGGCATCCCGCGTCCCGTGGCCACGAACGCCGAACTGCTCGCAAAAGTCGGTGCCGCGATCGTCGCTCTCCTGGATCGGACGGGGCAGTCCATGACCATCCACCAGCGGAGGTGCACGTATCTCGATCTCGATCTCGGCGACCTGATGCGGCTCCGCGAGGAGCTCGGCGCGCTGGTCGCCCGCGAAGACTCGGGCACCGGTGGGCTCGGCTACGGAGTGCCGTCCCCGTGACAACACTCCCCGTACCGCACGCAGCGGTGCGCGGGTCGTAGATCGTCCCGCGCGGGAACGTGCTCGCCGATCCGCGGTTCGCCGCGGCGAGCGCCTGCTACTTGTGGATGAGCGGGAGCTACACCGGCGCGCGCACCGACCGCCGCGCGCTGCAGGAGTGGAAGCCGCTCGCTCAGAGCCCCGACGCGGACATCGTCGGCGACCTGCCGACGCTTGGCGCGCGGAGCCGCAACGTCTGCCGCGAGGCGGTGAAGCGGATCCTCACGCAGCGTCCGGAGGTACTGGTGGCCGAGCACCCACTCGGCCGCGATGTCGTGCGTCGTGGGCTGGCCTGCGATGGTACCGCGCAGCGTCCACTGAGCGGCGAAGCGGTCGAGGAGTGAGTCGCGGAAGGTGGGTTGCTGGGCGCCCCGCTCGACGCCCAGCACCACGAGCGATGCGGCAACCGTCCAGAAGAACGTTCGCATACGGGTCGTGCTCGGTGAATTGCGCTCTTCAGCGGCGGCGGAGGTCGCATACGGTAGCCGGCGCGGCGGCCACCGCACCAGGGATCCGTCTGCGAGCCTTGGGGTCGGTCCGCGCACGTACCGACACCCACTCGTCACACCAGCCCGCGTGTCGTAATGTGAACGCAGCGGAACCCCGTGATCCGCGGATTCTCAACCTCTTTCCTGGAGCCCGGACGCTCATGCCGTCACAACAGAACCGCCGCGAATTCCTCGGGCACCTGAGCGTGGCCTCCGCCGCGATGGTCGGCGCGCCGTCATTCACCCTGCCTCACGCGGACGGCACCGAGCCGGCGAACGTAGAGACATGGGACATGTCCTGGCTCGAAGCGCTCAAGTCCGCGAGCTACCGCGCGGTCATCGACGCCAGCACGTTCGAGGACGGCTACGCGCCGAACCTCGCGTCCGGCCTGATCGAGCACCATAAGCAAGCGCATCCCGGCACGCGCGACGACCAGGTGCGCATCGTCATCGTCGCGCGCCGAGGCGGCACGCCGCTCGTGATGAACGACGCGTTATGGCAGCGCTTCCCGCTTGGCGAGGCGACGAAGCAGAACGACGGCGCGACCAACGCTCCTGTCCGGCGCAACCCCTTTTACAAGGCGCGCGCCGGCGCGTCGCCCGAGGCTGCTGCATCCACGATGGAGAACCTGAAGGCGCGCGGGACGATCTTTCTGGTCTGCAACATCGCGCTCAACAACTGGGTGCGCTCGCTCGCGGAGACGACGAAGCGGGATGTCGAGGACGTGACGAAGGAAGTGTTCGCGAACCTCGTCCCCGGAGCGATCGTGCAACCCTCGGGCGTGTTCGCCCTCATGCGGGCGCAGAACGCCGGCTGCGCCTACATGCGCGGGGCATGAGCTCCGAAGACTTGCACGACGACTCGCCTGCCATGAGCCGCGCCACGGCATGACCTGGAGCAGTGCGAACGCCCGGCGGTCTGCCTTGCCGGGCGTGTTTCCTTCGAGGCCACACGCGGCGGCTGCTCGCGATCGGGGCGTCCGCCGTCATCGCAGTCCGCTGCGCATCAGCGCCCACTCCAGCTCCCGGAGCGACGGCTCCACCAGGAGCTCGCCGCCCACGTACACCGTCGGGTGACTCACGGCACCGCCTGTGAGCCACCGCAGGCGCTCGGCCGCGGCGGGATTCTGCTCCAGATCGACGTACTCGTACGGAACGCCCAGCCGCTCGAGATGGCGCCGCACCATCTGGCTCATCGCGCACCACCGCGTGCCGTAGACCACCACCGGGATGGCCGGCGGCGCGGCGAGGCGTCCGTACGGCGAGTAGCTGCTTCCGACCCACATGAGTGCTCACCTCCCGGCGCTCACGCCGCCTGTGGCCGCTGAATCGCCAGGGCGTCCAGCGTCAGGAAGAGCTCGTAGATGTCCGGTACGTGATGCAGGTACGGCGACACATGGCTGTACCGGATCACTCCCTCCGCGTCGACCACGTAGAGCGCGCGCTCCGAGAAACCGTCCTCCTCGCGGTAGACACTATACCGGCGGGCCACCTCACCCTTCGGGTTGAAGTCCGCCAGCAGCGGGAACGAGAGGCCGCGCACCGCCGCCCAGGCGCCATGGCTGTACACACTGTCTACCGAAATCGCGAGGAGCTTGGCGCCACGCCGCTCGAACTCGCCGAGCTCGCTCTGGTAGAGGTCGAGCTGCTGGCTGCACCCGGGGCTCCAGTCCAACGGATAGAAAACCAGTACCACCGGGGCGCCGCGGTGATCCGAGAGCCGTACCGGCCCCCCGCTCGCGTCGGGCAGCTTGAAGTCCGGCGCCACCGTGCCCACCAGGAGCGGGTCGTTCCGCGCCGGCCCTTCCATCTTCGGCGCGTGTCGGTACAGCTCGGCGACATCCGCGAGCGTGAGCCCCCGCTCGTCGAGCGGCGAGCCCGCCGTCCGGAGGTTTCGCCACAGCTCGTGGATCATCCCGTGCAGCACGGAGATCGCCTCCGTTTCCGGTGACTCCTCGAGCCTGGCCCGGAGCGCCGAGAACCGCTGCTCGAGCTCGTGCAAACGCCGCGGGTATCGCTCGGCGTTCGTGTCGCCCCACCCCTCGCGCGCTTCGGGTCCCATGGCGCGGTCGCTGCCGGCGCCGCTGGCCGGGCTCGCGACCTCCGTCTGTCGCTCTTGCCGATCCATAGGTTTTCCTCGTTCGTCGGTACGCGGGTTCCCGGTCTCCATCCGCCGCACGCCGCGGCCTTGCGGCGGAGACGCTCGCCGGCAGTGCACGCCAGCGCGCACGTCGAGCCTGGCACGGTGCCCTTCGGTACGTCGGTGCGGCGGACTCCACGCGCTGCGCGATGGCGCGGCCGTGAGCGGGCCCGAGCGTCAGCGTTAGGCTCGCCGCCCCGCGGCACCTCGCCAGCGAAACGCGGAGTCCGCGGCCGTCGAGTCGACACTGTCGCGGACCGCCTGCCGGCGTTGCGAGCCGGCGGACCTGCCGGTGGAACACTCCGTCTGCGAGCCGTGCAACCGGTGTTCCAGCGCGTCGCGACGCTCACCGGCTCGGTGGCCCGCCAGCGACGCGTGGCGTGCGTACGACGAGCGCCCCGATACCCAGCTCAGCCGCCGGGCGGGCTGCCCCCGCACTCGGCCTAACGATTACCTGGGGATCGTCGAGGAGCACGGGGGCGGGGCGAGTGGCCTAACGACTGACGGCCCGGGCGCCGGCGCGCCGAGCCGCGCGGCTCGAGCGCCCGGTCGGACGACGCATGTCGTTACTGGAGCCGCGGGCCGCCCTGACCAGCGTCCAGATCGTAGTACGCCTGGATCGCGCGCAACACGAGCCGGTCCACGAGCACGCTCCGGTACCACTCGCCGACCGCGATGAGGGGAGCGCTGTGCAATCGCGCACGGAGCTCGGACAGGACGCGTTCCGGCGGCACGCCGGCCGCTCGCGCCGCCGCGGCGCCCTGGTCGACGGCGTCGGCGATGGCCGGGCTCTCGTAGTCGCGCTGCGCGATGGCGACTTCCAGGAGCGCGAACAGCGGGGCGAAGTAGGCGGAGACGTCGGGTTCGTGCACGAGCGGACGCGAGTGCGGGGACGCCGCAGGTGACGCCCCGGGGCGGCGCCCGTGCCCGTCGCAATTTGCGAGCCAGAGCGCGTTAGGCATCCTTAACCCGTTCGACGAGTGCGGGCCGTAGGCACGACGCTACGCGTCTGCTGCGGACGCGCGACACCGGCCGCGCTGCCCGGGTGGGCGCCGCCCGGAGGGCGGTCATCGTGCGCCCACGAACATGGCCACGCCGCCGGCCTCGTCGAACGCTCGCGCCGCCCAGCGGGCCATCGCCCGGCCGGCGGCGACCGCGGCGTTAGGCTCGTTCGGGAGCGCTTCGGCGGCGAGCCGCCCCAGATCCGCCGACAGCGTCGCGAGCGCGACGCCGTTGCGGAGTGCCGCGTGCGCCGCCGCCTGCGCCGCGCTCTCCAGCTCGATCGAGCGGGGCAGGAATGTCGGCTGACCGGCGTAGAACGACAGCACCTCGCGGAGCGACGCGAGCGCGTCGGCATACGGCAGGACGTACGGCATGGGAACCTCTACTGAAAAGTCGTTGGCGTGAGATGCGTGAGGGCTCGTGCTAGGGAGCCCAACGCATGGTTTCGAGCGTGATCGTGTATGCCGGGGGCGCGGCATCGCCGGACGTCGCGGTTCCGCCGGAGGGCACCCAGTGCGACAACTCGAGCGTCGACACCCCCCGATCACCCGCCGCGACGACGACGTCGCCGCCGTCGCGCAGTGCCACCCTCCGGCCGTCGGCCGTCCGGACGAGCGTCGCGCCACCTGCCGGCCCGGAGGGCCTCGCCGAGATGCGATACGGCGCGTTCGCCCGGACGACGATCGTCACCGAGTACTCGGCCAGACCATCGCGAACGGACCGCAGCACCGGCATCCCCAGCCGCTCGGCACGCGCGCGGGGCGGCACCACGACGGCAAGCTGCACCGCGGCCGTCCCCGACTGCGCGGCGACCGGAACGGCGCCGAACGCGAGCGAGAGCACTGTTGCGATGGTGAGAATGGAGCGAAGCTGCATCGACGACTCCGGATAGGCGGGTTGCGTACGATTCCGCTTCCCACCAAGGCAGGCCGTGTTCCACCTGCCGCGCGCCCGGTCACGAGCGTGCATCCGGCTCGACGCGCACCACGCAAACCTCGTTGCCTCAGCGCCTTGTGCCGCCCGCTCGCGTGCGCGTCACGCCGTCGGCGCCGCGCGATCCCACCCGCGCCGCTAGGGTCAAAGGGCCTAGCGAGACAATTTGTTCCTCGAGCGGGCGGGCAAATGGGCCGGGTCGGAGTGCTACGCTTCCGCCGTGTCGGCTGTCGTTTCCGGTGTCGTGTCGGCGCGCGTCCGGCCGTTCAGCTTCTTCCGCAACGTTCGCACGTTGATCCCGAGAAGCCCGGCGGCGCGACTCCGGTTCTGCGCGGTGAGCTCGAGCGCCCGCTCGATCGCCGCCTTCTCCAACGCCGCGAGGTCCAGCGACTGCACCCACAGCGACGCGCTCGGGTTCCACGTCCTCTTCGCGTTCTGTGGCGAGCCCGGACCATTGCTGTGCGTCGCGGACGCGGCGTGCGAGGTGATGAAAGGGAGGAGCTGGTCGAAGACGTGTGGGCGCACGACCGTGCCGTCGGCCAGCAGGACCGCGCGCTCGATCGCGTGTGCGAGCTCACGGACGTTGCCAGGCCATTCGCATCGCTCGAGCAGCTCGACCGCTTCGGGCGCGAATGCCACTGGCGGTCTTCCCAGTTCCGCCGCCGCGCGCGCGGCGAAGCGGTGCGCAAGTAGCGGGATGTCGCCCGGGCGCTCGCGAAGCGGCGGCACCGCGACGGTCAGTGCATTCAGCCGGTAATACAGGTCGTGGCGAAAGCGGCCGGCAGCCACCTCGGCCGAGAGGTCCCGGTTCGTCGTCGCGACCACGCGGGCGTCCACCCGAATCGCCGTCGTTCCGCCCACGCGCTCGAATTCCTGCTCCTGGAGCACGCGCAGCAGCTTGGCCTGAAGCTCGAGCGGCATCTCCGAGATCTCATCCAGCAGGAGAGTCCCCGTGTCCGCCCGCTCGAAGGCGCCGGCTACCCGGCGCACCGCGCCGGTGAACGCGCCCTTCTCGTGGCCAAAGAGCACGCTCTCCACCAGCCCGGCCGGCAGTGCGGCGCAATTGAGCGCGACGAACGGGCCGCCACTCCGGTCGCTGAGGTCGTGCACCGCGCGCGCGAGGAGCTCCTTGCCGGTGCCCGACTCCCCCTGCAGAAGCACCGCCGAGCGCGTGGGCGCAATGAGGGCGATCATGTCCATCAGCTTGCGCATCGCCGGCGCTTCACCGATCACCTCGCGCTGCGCGCGCCGCAGCCGGGCCTCGCGTCGAAGTGCTTCGTTCTCCCGCCTGAGCTGCGCCGCCTCGAGCGCACGATCGATCGCGAGCTGGAGCTGGGCACGCTGAAACGGCTTCGTGAGATAGTCGCTCGCGCCGGCTTTCACGGCCTCGACGGCCAGCGCGATGCTCGCGTGCCCCGTGAGCATGATGAGCGGAACCGTGTGACCCTCTCGCCGCAACTGCGCGAGAAACTCGAGCCCGTTCATCTCCGGCATGACGTAGTCGGCGATGACCAGGTCCACGCTCTCGGACATTGCGCGCAGCGCCTCGGGCACCGTGTTCGCCGTCAGCGCGCGGTGTCCCAGGTGCGTGAGCGTACGTTCGATGGCCGCGCACATCAGCGGCTCGTCATCCAGACAGAGGATGGTGGCCATGATTCCGTTACCTCCCACGACACGAGCAGGCCCCGGACGGAAACGACTCAGAGTCGACGGTGGTTACATGTCGGGTGACGAAGCAGGGGGAGAGGAGGTTCGGCGCAGTCCCGCCCGGCAATCCGCGAGTAACTGCATGCGGCCCTGAGTCGTTCTTCTGAGTAGTCGCGCCCGTGCCACACCCTCGCTCGGCGCATTCCACCGTGGCACGCCCGCGCCTCGCTCACCGCCACTTCGCTCGGACAGTTCATGGACGCACAGCCTCGAATCCTGATCGTCGACGACCAGGAAACGAACATCCAATTGCTCGATCGGATTCTCACGGGTGCCGGCTACTCGAGCATCCGCAGTACCATCGACCCGTGCGCGGCCGTCGATCTGTTCCTCGAGTTTCAGCCCGATCTCGTGCTACTCGACTTGCAGATGCCTGTGCTCGACGGCTTCGGCGTGCTCGAGCAGCTCATGCCGTTGATCCCGGGGGACCAGTACCTCCCGATCCTGATGCTCACCGGCGACGACCGCGTGGAGGCCAAGCGGCGCGCGCTGTCGAGCGGCGCCAAGGACTTTCTGGCGAAGCCGTTCGCTGCGGTGGAGGTGCTGCTGCGCATCCGCAACCTGCTCGAGACACGCCGGCTTCACGTCGCGCTGCTTGCGCAGAATGGGCAACTGGACGCGAAGGTCAGGGAACGGACGCGGGAGCTGGAGGAGGCGCAGATCGAGATCGTCGAACGATTGGCGGCCGCGGCGGAATTTCGCGACGACGATACGGGCCGGCACACGCAGCGCGTCGGCGAGCTCGCCGTCCGCATCGCGCACGCGATCGGAATGCCCGGCGGCACGCTCGACGTCATCCGCCGCGCGGCGCCGCTCCATGATGTCGGGAAGATCGGCATCTCCGACCTCGTCCTGCTCAAACCGGGGGGGCTCACCCCGGAGGAGTTCGAGCGGATGAAGACGCACACGGTGATCGGTGCGCAGATCCTCTCGGGCGGGAACTCGGAGCTCCTCCGCATGTCCGAGCGCATCGCGCTCGCGCATCACGAGCGGTGGGACGGGAGCGGCTACCCGCGGGGACTCGCCGGAGACGCCATCCCCATCGAAGCGAGAATCGTGGCGATCGCCGACGTCTTCGATGCGCTGACGCACGACCGGCCGTACCGGAAGGCGTGGACGCTCGACGCGGTCGTCGCGGAGCTACGCCGCGAGCGCGGCCGTCATTTCGACCCGCGACTCGTGGACGCCTTCCTCGCCTGCCGGCCGGGAATGGCTACGCCGACTCCGCCGCGAGGCAATCACTGGGGTGGTCAGCCTGGAGTTCGAACCACGGCATGACCAAGGGCCCGCCGCCGGCCGCTCGGTGGTGACGTAGCGCCTCGGCGCGCGTCGTTCCAACGAGCCGCGTGCTCACCCGCGAGCATGTCGCGCGGTGGCACATGGCTGTCGCCCGGCCCGCTCGGTAGGACTGCGTACTCGGGCACCTGCATCACACCCTGCGGCCCCGCCAGTCCACCCGTGCCCTGAGGCCATGCGCAAGCCCCACGTGCCCTCGATCCGGCACCGACTCGTTCTCCTGATGAGCGGGCTCCTGCTCGCGGCGACGGGGCTCGTCGCGGGAGTGGCGTACGTCCAGGTGCGACGCGCGGCGGTGTTCGCCGCGAACGAACACCTGCGCCACGTGGCCGAGCGGCTCTCGGAGCTGCTTGGCGGCTCGGCCGCGCAGCTTCGCGTCCAGATGGCCAGCACCGCCGGCAGTGCCCCCGCGCGCTCCCTGTTCCGCACGCCCGCCGGAGCGCCGCGCGACGGGGCGGCCGTCGCGGCGGTCTGGGGCAGCCCATCAGCGACCGTCGTTGGGGTGGAGCTCCGGGACCCGGGCGGCAACCACGTGGCGAGCGCGGGGGCGACATCGGTCACTCTCACGGCGGCGGAGACGCTCGAGCTCGCGCGCCGCGCGGGGGCGGATTCGGGGACGATCGGACCAATCCGCGCAGGCCCGGGTGGCCTGACGTACCCGGTCGTTGCGCGTGTCACCGAGAGCGGCACGGTGCTCGGCTACGCCGTACAGTGGCGCCGTCTGGCCACGTCCGCCCAGGCGCGCGACCGGCTCGGCGCTCTGATCGGCGCCGACACGCACCTGTATCTCGGCAACGCGGGCGGTGAGCTGTGGACCGATTTCACCGCACTTGTTGCCGCGCCGCCGACGGACACCCGCGTGACGCGCGGCAGCGCCGCATACGACCGGCCGGGCCAGGGCGCGCAGCTTGCCGCGGTGCAGGCCGTCGCGAACACACCGTGGACGCTGGCCGTCGAGATCTCCCGCGCGCCCGTGCTCGCGCAGGCGAACCGGGCAGTCGCCTGGATCGTGCTGCTCGCCGCGCTCGTGCTCGCCGTCGCGGTGGGCGGCGCGTGGGTGCTGAGCGGCCGCCTAACGCGTCCGCTCGCGGACCTCGCCGCGGCCGCCGCGGCCGTGGCCGAGGGCGACTACTCGCGCCGGGTGACCGTCGGGCGCCGCGACGAGATCGGCGCGCTCGCGGGCACCTTCAACACCATGGCCGAGAGCGTCGCCGCCGCGCGGGCGCGGCTCGAGACGCACGCCCGGGAGATAGAGCACCAGGCGTGGGGGCTGGCGGAGCAGGCGACCGAGCTGGAGGCCGCGAACCAGGAGCTCCTCGATGCGGTACGCGAGGCTGACGAGGCACGGGCGGCCGCGGAAACCGCGGAGGCCGAGCAGCGCGCGCTGCTCGAAGCGATGGGCGACCTCGTACTGGTCCTCGACCGGGACGGCCGGTACGTGAAGATCGCCGCCGCCGCACCCGGTCTCCCGGATGGCCCCAGCCAGGATCTCATCGGCAAGCGGATGCACGAGGTCATGCCCGCACGCGAGGCGGACACGTTCCTCGCGGCCATCCGGCGCGCTCTCGAGACGGGCGACGCCGTCGGTCTGGACTACAGCCTTCCGGTGGGCGGCCGATCTCGCTGGTTCTCCGCCGTCGTCTCGCCGATGTCCGCCGACCGTGCCGTGTGGGTATCCAGAGACGTGACCTCCCAGAAGGAGGCCGAGGAGGCGGTGCGAGTGTCCGAGGAGCGCTACCGGCTCCTCTTCGACGTGAACCCCATGCCGATGTGGATCTACGACCGGCAGACGCTGCGGTTCATCGATGTCAACACGGCGGCGCACCAGCAGTACGGGTATTCGCGGGAGGAATTCCTCGCGATGACCATCGCCGACATCCGCCCACCGGAGGACGTCCCCCGTTTGCGCCAGGCCGTCGCCGACACGACAGGCGCGCTCCGCCGCAGGGAAGGCTGGCTGCACTGCCGGAAGGATGGGAGCCTCATCGACGTCGAGATCATCGGCCACCGACTGAAGTTCGACGGCCGCGATACGGAGCTGATCCTCGCCAACGACGTGACGCACCGCCGCCGCGCGGAGGCCGAGCTTCGGGAGGCCAGGGACATCCTCCAGGCGGTGGTGGATGACTCGCCACTGGCCATCATCGCGGTAGACCCGGAGCTGACGGTGATGCGCTGGAACCCCGCCGCCGAACGGCTGTTCGGATGGACATCCGGCGAGATGGTGGGGCGCGCCTATCGGCCGGTGGTTCCCGAGGAGCGGAGTGAGGAATCGCAGGTGGTGCAGGCGAGCATGTTGCGGGGCGAGTCGGTCACCGGGATCGAAACGCAGCGGCGCCGAAAGGACGGGTCGCTCTTGGACGTGAGCCTGTCGGTGGCTGCGCTCCATGGTGCGGACGGGCGGGTGACCGGCGGCCTGGCGATCATGGCGGACATCACGGAGCAGAAGCGGCTGGAGGCGCAGTTCCGCCAGGCGCAGAAGATGGAGGCGGTGGGTCAGCTCGCCGGCGGCGTGGCGCACGACTTCAACAACATGCTGACGGCGATCGCGAGCTTCAGCGAGTTCGCGGCGGCCGAGCTGCCCCCCGAGAGCCTGGCACGAGCCGACCTGGATCAGGTCCAGGAGGCCACCCGGCGCGCGGCGGCGCTCACCCGGCAGCTCCTCGCGTTCAGCCGCCAGCAGGTGCTCCAGCCGCGCGTGCTCGATGTGAACGAGATCGTCGGTGGGTTGACGCCCATGCTGAGACGGGTGATCGGCGCCGACATCAAGCTCGAGATGGTGCTCGACCAGGAGCTCTCGCTCGTCACGGCGGACCCCGGGCAGCTCGAGCAGGTGATCGTCAACCTCGTCGTGAACGCGCGCGACGCGATGCCTAACGGCGGCAGCGTCGTCATCGAGACCGCGAACGTCGAGCTGGACGAGAGTTACGTGCGCCGGGGACCCCACGGTGGCACGGCCGGTCCGCACGTCATGCTCGCCGTCACCGACACGGGCGTCGGCATGGACGCCGAGACGCAGGCGAGGATCTTCGAGCCGTTCTTCACGACGAAGCCGGTGGGCCGGGGAACCGGCCTCGGGCTCTCCATGGTCTATGGTGTCGTGAAGCAGACCGGCGCGAGCATCTGGGTGTACAGCGAGCCGGGCCGGGGCTCGACGTTCAAGATCTACCTGCCGCGGACCGAGTCCGCGCGGCCCACCGGTGCCTCGATCCGTCCGGCGGCCGCTCGCCGGATGCGGCGGGCCGTCGTCCTGCTCGTCGAGGACGAGCCCACGGTTCGCATGGTGGCGCGGCGGACGCTCGAGGGCCAGGGGCTCTCGGTGCTCGAGGCGTGCGACGGGGCCGAGGCGCTCGCGTTGAGCGCGAGCGCCGCCGAGCCGATCGACCTGGTGCTCACCGATCTGGTGATGCCCGAGATGGGCGGGCGCGAGCTCGCCCGCCGCCTCGAGGAGCGGGGGCACTCGGCCCGCGTGCTCTTCATGTCCGGCTACACGGCCGACGCGATCAACCGGCAGTCGATCCTCGCACCTAACGACGTGTTCCTCGAGAAGCCCTTCACCCCCGACGGGCTGGTGCGCAAGGTGCGCGAGGTGCTGAGCGTGAGCGACGGGGAGCGCTGACCGGGGCACGGCGGCGTGCCGGTCGCAGGTGATTTCAGTAGTCGCTCTGTGAGTTCAGGTACGAAACGACGGCAACGACCGCCACGGCAGTCCCGAGCAACCCTCCACCAAGCGCGGCGCTCTTGCGCCTCGCGCGGAGCCGGTCGTCGTAGCCACGCCGGAACGCGAGAAGGTACGTCGCGCTCGTGTCGGCGTAGATCGGCGGTGGCTTGATCGGCACATCGGGTGCGTCCGCGTCGGCCGAGGCGTACGCGATGACCGTACCGATCAGGCCGAGCAGCACTCCTCCGACAAACCCGCCGGCGAAGTGGCTACCCGTTCCGCGCATGTCCGCGGTGCGTGCGCCGTCGAGCGACGCTCGCGCGACGATGTCGGCCGCACCAACGAAGGTTGACTGCGCTGCCGCCGACGCGGAGAGCGCGCTCGGTTGAATGTAGGGCGCAGGTCGCGTTCGCGAGGTTGGAGAAATTGCGGGTGCTGGCGGCAACGATGCCGCGATCGCGATCGGCTGCACCGACGCGAGCGGCGGCTGCAGGTCGAGGATGGGCATTCCCGCGCGGACCGTGATCGGCACGCTCCACGAGTAGCGGTTGCCTTTCCACGTGGTCGCGCGCGCGGAGACCAGTCGGTAGTCGCCGGGAGCAAGGAGCACCGTCGCAGTGCCCGATCCATCGGTGATGGCTACAATGCTGTCTGTCGCCGAGCGGAAGAACCGGAGCTGCAGTCCGCCCACCGGGAAATACGGAGTTTCGTCATCCGAGAGGGTCACGTACACTCGGACGGCCACCCGGCCGGCGATGACGGTGCCGGGGTCGGCGCGCACCTGGGCGCGAGCGGAGGACTGAACCATCATCGTCAGCACGGCGAAGACAGCGAGCGGGCGCATTCCATCTCCTCATGATGAGAGGCCGACGGGAAGGACGGCTCGAACGGACGCCGGTCCAGGGTTCCAGACAGCGAGGAGCCTACGACAGGGGTCTGACAGAGCGGATTCCGGCACGCTGGCCCCGCGCCGTGCGGTTGACCGTTCGCGTGTCGGCACGTAGGCTCGAACGTTCCCGGCGCTCCGCCGGTACGCCCTCGGTTCCGGAGATGCCTCATGCTGCGCACGCACACCCGCGCCGCCTTCGTCCTTGCGCTCGCGCTGCCGCTCGCGTCGGTCTCATCGCAGACGCCGCCGTCGCGCGTCCAGTATCCGCCCACCCGCACGGTGGACCACGTCGACGACTATCACGACACGAAGGTCGCCGACCCGTACCGCTGGCTGGAGGCGATCGACAGCGGCAGCGTCGCCGACTGGGTACGTGCGCAGAACGCCGTGACCATGCCGTACCTCGCGGCGCTCCCCGGCCGCGACCTCTTCAAGCGACGCATCACGGCGCTCTACGACTACGCGCGCACGAGCGCCCCGTTCTGGGAAGGCGGCCGCTGGTACTACACGAAGAACTCCGGGCTCCAGCGGCAGAGCGTGTGGTACTCCCGCCCGACGCTGGACGGTGCCGAGCGGGTGATCCTCGACCCGAACCAGCTCTCGCCCGATGGGTCGATCGCGCTCTCGGGCTTCGCGCCGTCGCCCGGTGGGAAGATGCTCGCGTACGGGCAGAGCGAAGGCGGCTCCGACTGGGTCACGTACTACGTGCGTGACCTCTCGACGGGGAAGAACACGGCGGACACCGTGCGGTGGGCGAAGTTCAGCGGCGCGTCGTGGACGAACGACGGGAAAGGCTTCTTCTACTCACGCTTTCCCGAGCCGGCCGCGGGAGTGCAGCTCAAGGTCAAGCTCGAGCATCAGACGCTCTACTATCATCGGCTCGGTACCCCGCAATCCGCCGATGTGAAGATCTACGCGCGACCGGACCACTAGGCGTCGCGAACGATCGGCTCTACCTGCGGGTGGACAAGGACGCCCCGAAGCGGAAGATCGTCTCGGCGCCGGTCGCCACGCCCGAGCCCCGCAACTGGACGACGGTGATCCCCGAGGGCGACATACCGATCGAGGGCGCGTCGCTGGTAGCGGGACGCATCGGTACGCTGTCGCTCCAGGACGTGGCCTCGGTGGTGCGCCTCCATTCGCTCGACGGGACGCTGGAGCGCGAGGTGCCGATGCCCGGGCTCGGGAGCGCGAGCGGGCTCGTGGGACGCTTCGACCGCCCGGAGCTGTTCTACACCTTCACGTCGCCGCTCTATCCGGCCACGGCGTTCGTCTACGACGCGAAGTCCAACACGAGCCGGCCGTTCAACCCGCCCAGGCTGACCTTCGACCCGGCGCGGTTCGAGACGGAGCGGGTGTTCTACGCGAGCAAGGACGGCACGCGCGTGCCGATGTTCATCACGCATCGCCGGGACATGGCGAAGGACGGCAGCAACCCGACCATGCTGTACGCATACGGCGGCTTCGCGATCAGCACGACGCCGGGCTTCCGGCCCGACGTGATTGCGTGGCTCGAGCAGGGGGGCGTGTACGCCGTCGCCAACATCCGCGGGGGCGGCGAGTACGGCGAGGAGTGGCATCGCGCGGGCCAGTTCGAGAAGAAGCAGAACGTGTTCGACGACTTCATCGCCGCGGCGGAGTACCTCATTCGCGAGAAGTACACGTCGCGCGAGAAGCTCGCGGTCAACGGCGGGTCGAATGGCGGCCTGCTCGTGGGCGCGGTCATGACCCAGCGCCCCGACCTCTTCGGCGTGGCGGTGCCGCAGGTGGGCGTGCTGGACATGCTGCGCTACGACCAGTTCACCGGCGGCGCGGCGTGGGCCACCGAGTACGGCGCGGCCACGGACACCGCGGCATTCCGGTACCTGCGCGCCTACTCCCCGCTGCACAACGTCAGGGCGGGCGTGTGCTATCCAGCGACGCTACTGACGACGGCAGACCACGACGACCGCGTGGTGCCGAGCCACTCGTACAAGTTCGCCGCGACCGTGCAGGCGGTGCAGAGCGCCGCGCCCAACTGCAACCGGCCGGTATTGCTGCGCGTCGAGGCGCAGGGCAGTCACGGCTACCGGCCACTCGACCGGCGCATCGCAGAGCTGGCCGACATCTGGGCGTTCGCCGCCTACCATCTGGGGATGACGGTGCGGCCGCCAAGCTCGGTCGTGCAGTAGAGCCTGGTCCCGTTCGCGGAGCGTGGCCGACCCAGGTTGAAGTTCTCGTCGACGACGTTCGGGCCACGCGCTGCGATGCGCCAGTGCCGCACCTGTGGTGCTGGCGCCAACATCGGCCGCGTTAGACGCCGGTTATGCGAACCCGCCTCGAGTCGCCGTACCAGGGGCTCGACGTGCGCGTTGCGCGGCTAACCGTCGTGCCATCCAGGTGGCTCACTCGCGGGCGCGGCGATTGCTCATGCGCGGCCGCCGGAACCCGGCCGCTCATTTCCCTCGACAGTCTGTCATGGACGCTGCACTCTACTTTCAGCTCGCCGACGCGATCGCGCGCGCAACCGGTCAACCTGACCTGGCGACAGTCGTCGCGCGCGTGGCCGCGACGGAGATGCACCCCCTCGAGCGCCGCATCCTCGAGCGCGCCGTGCGCGCCCGAGGCGCGGCGCTCCGGTTCGGACCCGCGGGCACCGCGGACTCCGCGTCCCGCGCTGCCACCTCGAATGCCGACTCGGGGGCCGCACGCGGATGAGCATCTCTGCGTCGCCCGAAACGCTCGCCGGCGCGCTCGACGCGCTCGACACTCTGATCCCGACCGCGACAAAACAGTACCTCCACGCACTCGACGAAGCGGCGCTGCGCCGCGAGTTCTGGGGACTCGGGATCGCCATCCGCAACGTCCTGGGCCTGTGCCGCGACGACTCGGCGCTCGCCCACTGGTTCAGGGATCGGGGGTTCGTGCGTGCGGATGAGATGAGTGACGAGATCCTCTGCGCCTATTGGCGAAGGCTACGCGGCTTCGAGCCGGAGCGCGGGGTGGATCGAGGCGTCCCTTCCATCAGTGGCCCTGACCTGTAACCGGAAGGACACGGACATGTAGCCGGACCGAGCAGTCCACGGCGTACAACTTGCGGCGATTTTCGCGACCGCCCCGGGGCAGTCGTGAGGCCCCTCCTGTACGTGCTGCCAGCTCAGCTACGCCAATTGTGGACGAGAAAGACATAGCGCCGTATTTCGCGCCCCTCCTCTCCCTGCTGGAGACGGTCGTGGCGCAGCGCGACTACGAGAACCCTGCGCTCGCCGAGGCGGTGGCGCACGGCGCCATCGCGGCTCGCGAGGCGGGGATACCGCCGGAACGCGTGCTGGCCTATCTCCGGACCCGCCTGCACGAGGCGCCCCTCGCCGCCGTGGGCGACTGGTACCGCGGCGTGCTCGTCGACCGGATCGTGCTACGCGCCATCGAGGCCTGGTACCCCGGCGCCGGCGACCCTAACGAGTCCGCGGGCAAGACCGGTCCGGTGCGGTGACGGTCGTTCGCGCGCCGGGGGCACGTGCCGTATACGCTACCGCGCGCGAATGGCGATTCGGGGGCTGCGCGCTGCGTGCTGGTCGCCGCCGCGTGCTGGGGCTGAACGCTCCCCGCTGCGGCCGCGTGCTGCGCGCTCCGCTCGGCGCCGCTTGCTGCGCGCCGTACGGCGAGCAGCCACTGACAGCACACGGATTACGCGGCCGCGTGAGAACGATGGCGCTCGCGGTTGCGTGATGGCGGAGGGCGCCGACCGTCATCGCAGATTCGGCGCGTGACAATTTTCCCCGACCCACCCGGATACGCCGCCTGGGAGGCGCAAGTCCCGGAAGCCATCAAGAGGGACCCGATCTGGCGCACACCCGCCTATCGGTTCGGACTGATGATCGGCGATCTCGCGGCCGCCGAAGCCGAGGCGCTGCGCCGGGACACGCGTACGCACACCATGGCGGACCAACTGCTTCGTGCCGTGCAATCGATCAGCACGAATCTCACCGAGGGCTACGGTCACACCACCGGGCGTGAGCGAGCGCGCTACTACGATTACGCGCTGACGTCGGCGCTCGAGTCGTGCGACTGGTATTACAAGGTGCGCCCTGTTCTGGGCGACACCATCTTCGAGGACCGGCACGCCCTACTACAGCGCATCATCAGGATTCTGACCGCGATCATACCGCGCGAGCGCGCCGATCGCGGCGGGCGCCGGCGGCGCAATCCTCCGCCGGACTCGTAACTTTGCGCGCCGTGTTCAGCCGATACGCTGCCGTGGGTTCCGAGCCAGGTGCGCGCTGTGTTGTTCACCCTCACCCTCGCAGATGCCTCTGACCGGTGGCCGGTGGCCGGTGGCCGGTGGCCGCTGGCCCGCGGCCCGCGGCCCGCAGCGGGGAGCGTTCAGCGAAAGCCGCAGCGCGCAGCCGCCTGGTCCGCGGCCCGCTGTATGAGCTAGACCTCACTCCCCAGCCGTTCGCGAAACGCATCCCGGTAGCCGCGACTGAGCGTCAGCTTCGCACCCGTCGACAGGATGATGACGTACTCGCCGCCGAACATCGGCTGGAGCTCGCGCACGCGGGCGAGGTTCACGATCGCCGAGCGATGCACGCGCGCGAACCGGCGCGGGTTCAGCTTGCGCTCCAGTGACTTGATCGGCTCGCGGACGAGGTAGCGGCCGCGAGCCGTGTGGACGCGTGCGTAGTTGTCGGCGGCCTCGATCCAGTCCACCTCGTCCACCTGCACCACGGACACGCGGCCGTCGCCCTTCACCAACAGGCGCTCCGCGTACTGCTCGCGGGCGCGCAGCTCGGCGAGCACGGCTTCGAGCCGCTCGTCCAGGTAACCGCCGCGCCGCTCGCCGAGGCGTGATCGGACCCGCCCGAGCGCGACGCGAAAGCGCTCCTCATCGAACGGCTTGAGCAGGTAGTCCACCGCGTGGACGTCGAACGCGCGAATGGCGTATTCGTCGTACGCCGTCACGAACACGACCGCCGGAAGCGGCTCGCCCTCGAGCGCGTCGAGAACGCCGAAGCCGTCGAGCTCGGGCATCTGCACGTCGAGGAACACGAGGTCGGGGCGCTGCTCGCGGATCACATCCACCGCTTCCGGACCATTCCTCGCTTCGCCGACGAGGGACAGCCCCGCCGCCGCCGCGATGAACGCCGACAGGCCGCGCCTGACGAGTGGCTCGTCATCCGCCACCACGACGCGAACGTCAGCCACGCGCGGCCCCCACCGGCGCCACCGCGCCCGCGAGGACGGCGGCATCCGTCGGCACGTCGTGCCGCTCGTCGGTCGCGAGCCGGAACGGGATGCGGATCCGTGCGAGGAACCCGCCCCCCGGCGCGTTGCCGAGCTGCAGCTCGTGACGCGCGCCGTACAGTCGCTCGAGCCGCTCCTTCGTCGTCGTGAGGCCGATCCCCTCGCGCGGCGCGCGTCCCGGCGCGATGCCGGCGCCATTGTCGCGAATCTCGAGGATCAGCCAGTCGCCATCCCGATGCGAGCCGACGTCGATGCGCCCGATGCCGGCGTTCGGGCTCACCCCATGCTTGATGGCGTTCTCGACGAGCGGCTGGAGGATGAGATCGGGAACGAGCGCGCCGAGCGTGGCGGGCTGCACGTCGTAGTGGATCTCGAGCCGGTCATGGAAGCGCGTGCGTTCGATCTCGAGGTAGAGGGTCAGGAGCTCGAGCTCGCGCCGAAAGCTCACCTCCGCCGTCGTGGCGCGCGACAGTGTCAGGCGCAGCAGGTCGCCGAGCCGCGTGACGACGCGCGTGGCCGCCGCGGCGTCCTCGCGAATGAGCACCGTCACCGCGTGCAGCGTGTTGAACAGGAAGTGCGGGTGAACCTGCATCTTGAGCGCCTGCACCTGGGCGAGCGCCAGTTGCGCCTCGAGCTGGGCGGCGCGGAGCTCGCGCTCCCTGAAACGGCGGTGGTAGCTCAGCGTCGTCGCCACGCCGAGCACCGCGGCGTAGGTGAAGGCGCCGCCAACGAGGCGGCTGATGAGCCCGGCGGCGTAGATCTCCGTTCGCGACACACTCGCCATCGACCCGGGCTCGAGGTACTGCTGGACGCGCAGGTTGATGGTCAGCCAGAGGAACTCGATCACCGCCGCCACCACCAGCGCGATCGCCACGTGGGCCGCGATCGACGTCGCGAGTCGGTCCCGGCGAAAGGGGATGCGCCGGCTGGCCTCGAAGATGAGGGGCGTGACGAGCGCCCACGTCATCCATCGCGGGAACTGCAGCAACACCCACAGCCACTCCTGCGCCAGTGTTCCCCGCAGCGCGTAGCTGGCGGTGGACTGCAGCATCGCGATGGCCGCGGGAACCGACCACGCGAGGATGATGAGCGCCCATCGCGGCCGCGAGCCGGCGAAGGCGCGCTCGTCATCCCACCATCCGCTCGGCGCCGAATGCATGGCGCCTAAGCTAGCGCGATGCGGTGCGTCCCGGCACGGGCATGGCGACGCCCCGCAGCGACCCCACGCGGTCCACCGTCCAGCCGCGCTCGCGCACGCGCGCCATGAGCAGGTCGAAGGCGAGCGGCGTCGCCGCCATGCCACTGTACACCCACCGGAGCGACGGCACGTAGGCGACGAGCGCGCCCGGATAGTCGGGGTAATCGATCGCCTCCACCCAGAGCGAGTCGCCGCCCACGTGCAGCCACTGGGCCTTCGACACGACCCTCGCGGCCGAACGCGGCTGCTTCCAGTTCGCGAGCGTCGCGGTCATCGCCGCGGCCGCGCCCGGCGAGACGTACACCGGCAGCTTCCGCTCGGCCAGCCATGCCGCGCCGCCGCGGCCGGAGTTCGGCACGGTGATCATCAGCCCGCCGATCGACGAGCCGGCATCGGCGGTGGCGAGCCAGCTCGCGTCCGACTCGCTTCGCCGCGGCACGCCGGCGCCCTCGAGCAGCAGCCACCGGTTGCCGAGCTTCACCGCCGCTGGCGCCTGGCCGGCCCGGCCGAGCGTCGCGAATCGCCGGTCGATGATCTTCGCCGAGTCCATCGGCAGCTCCCACATGGGGCGGCTGGCCGTGGCGACGAACGCGGCGCGCAGGGAATCGGAGATCGCGAACGAATCGGCCGGCGCGGCGGCGTCGAAGTTGGCGGCGAGGACCGTGAGGCGCTTGTAGAGGCGACCGACGCGGCGGACGTCGAGCTGGGTGGGGTAGGCCACACCGCCGGTACCGGCGAGCGGGTACTTGTTCCAGCGCGAGTACCACATCTCGACGTCCATGTCGCCCCAGGGCGCCAGCCCGAAGTCGTTAGGCTGGGCGGCGCGGTAGCGGGCCATGGCGAGAAATCCGTCGGTCCTGCGGACGAAGACGGTGGTCGGGAAGCCGCTGACGGTGGCGGCCACCCGCGCGTGCGCGACACCGCCGATGCTGGTGTCGGGGAGCGCGCGGAGGTCGGACGCGGCGCGCGCGGCGAGGAGGAGGCGCTCGGGCGCGAACGCGAACAGCTCGCGGCGCTCATCGACGTACGCGATGCTGAGCGGCGCCCACGGAGCGAGCGTTCCGTCGGGCTGCGGCAGCCGGCGAATGGCGGTGGTGTCGCGCACGAGGTCGATCATCTCGCGCATGTCGGGTCCGCCGACGAACCGGCGCGTGTTGCGCCAGGCGCCCATCGCGTAGTTGCGCAGGTCGCTGTGCAGCTCGTAGGAGCCTATGAGATCATTGGGACGGTCGTCGAACGACAGGCGCTGCCAGAGGGTCATCATCTCGAACCGCACGCGCTCGATGCGACGGAGCGTGGCCTCGCCGCCCATGTGGGCGATCGCGGTGTCGAGCGCGGCGGCCGGGGCGAAGCGGATGGCGGCCGGAGGGGCGGGGAGGAACGCGCTGCTGGCGGCGAGCGACCACACGACGCCAAGCGAGCGCAAAGATCGAAAGACGGACATGACTGCTCCATTCGCGGAGGTGAAGGAGGCAACCTGGGCCGCTCGCGCGGGCGGAGAACGCCGGTGTGGCCGGTCGCGGAAATCCGGGGTGAGTCGCGGAGGCGGGCTGGTCGCCACGGCGGCGTACGCGGTGTCCGCTGTGAGAAACGCCGTGACACGCAGCACGGCGCGGAACCGATGAGCGCCAGGCGAGCATCGAGGCCGAGCGCGATAGCTGATTGGCCGGCGCGCGTGTACCATGAATGCACCAGCCGCGTTGGGGCGGCTGGGACGGAACTCGAACACTGGGGTCGTTCCCGTGTCACATATGCCATCGAAGTCCCGCGCTCGGCGTGTGCTCGTCCTCGCGCTCGTGTGCACGCTTCCGCTCTCGGCCCAGAACGTGCCGACCGCGCCGGCGCGCCCATCGCGCCTCACCGTCGAGCGCATCTTCGCGTCGGGCGAGTTCGCGGCTCGCGGTCCGGGGCAGCTCAGGTGGCTCGATGACTCGAGCTACGTTGCGCTCGAGCGCGATCCGCAGCGAGAGGGCGCGGCGGACATCGCGCGGTTCAACGCGCGTACTGGCGCCCGCGAGGTGGCCGTGCCATCGGCGTGGCTCACGCCGAACGGTGCGTCTGCGCCGCTGGAGGTCGAGAACTACGTGTGGTCGCCGGACCGGAAGCGGATGCTCGTGTTCACCGCGTCGGAGCGCGTGTGGCGCGAGAACACGCGCGGCGACTACTGGGTGCTCGATCTGGCATCGCACGCGCTCCGGAAGCTTGGCGGCGATGCGCCGCCGTCGACGCTCATGTTCGCGAAGTTCTCGCCCGATGGACGGCGCGTGGCCTACGTGCGGCAGAACGACCTGTACGTCGAGGACGTGGACGGCGGCGCGATCACGCGCCTCACGACCGACGGATCGCGAACGATCATCAATGGCACGTTCGACTGGGTGTACGAGGAGGAGCTGAGCCTGCGCGACGGGTTCCGCTGGAGCCCCGACGGGCGCTCGATCGCCTACTGGCAGCTCGATGCGAGCGGCGTGAGGAACTTCAACCTGATCGACGACATCGATTCGCTCTATTCGTTCGTCGTGCCGGTGCAGTACCCGAAGGCCGGCACGACGAACTCCGCCGGGCGCATCGGTGTGGTGCCGGCCACCGGTGGGCCAACGCGATGGCTCGCGATCGATGGCGACCCGCGCAACCAGTACCTGGCGCGCATGGACTGGGCGGGCCGCAACAACTCGAACGAGCTGTTGATCCAGCGCATGAACCGCCGGCAGAACGAGATCGACGTGCTGCTGGCCGACGCCCGCACGGGGGCGGTGCGCACGGTGCTCGTCGAGCGCGACTCGGCGTGGGTTGATGTGGTGAGCGACGTCTCGTGGATCGACGCCGACCGGCGCTTCGTGTGGATGAGCGAGCGCACCGGGTGGCGGCGCATCTACGGCGTGTCGCGCGATGGCGCGACGGTGCGCGCGCTGAGCGCGGACTCGATCGACGTGTCGCATCCGGCGAGTGCGTTCGGCGCGCTGGCGGTGCTGGGCCCCGACGCGAGCGGCGAGTGGCTGTATCACTACGCCTCGCCCGAGAACCCGACGCAGCTCTACCTCTACCGCACGTCGCTCGAGCGGCCAGGCGTGACCGAGCGCGTGACGCCACGCGACCAGCCGGGCACGCACGCGTATCAGATCGCGCCCGGCGGTCGTTATGCGGTGCACAGCTGGTCGTCCTTCGGCTCGCCGCCCGTGAGCGAGGTCATCTCGCTGCCGGACCATCGCCGACTCCGCGTGCTGCAGGACAACGCGCAGCTCCGCACGCGCCTCGCGACGCTGGAGCAGGGCCCGCGCGAGTTCTTCCGGGTGGACATCGGTGACGGCGTGAAGCTCGACGGGTGGATGCTCAAGCCGCCCGGCTTCGATTCGACGAAGAAGTATCCGGTGCTGTTCTACGTGTACGGCGAGCCGGCGTCGCAGACGGTGACCGATGCGTGGGGGGGCGGCTCGTTCCTCTGGCATCTCATGCTGTCGCAGATGGGGTACATCGTCGTGAGCGTGGACAACCGCGGTACGCCGTCGCCGCGCGGGCGCGACTGGCGCAAGGCGATCTACGGAAAGATCGGGGTGCTCAACGGCGCCGATCAGGCGGCCGCCGCGAGAGCGATCGCGAAGTGGCCGTTCGTGGATTCGCAGCGGCTGGGCGTGTGGGGATGGAGCGGCGGCGGCTCGACGACGCTCAACGTCATGTTCCGCACGCCGGACGTGTACCGGATGGGCATGGCGGTCGCGCCGGTGACGGATCTCCGCTACTACGACACGATCTATCAGGAGCGGTACATGGGGCTGCCGCAGCAGAACGCCGAGGGCTATCGCAACGGCTCGCCGGTGACGTTCGCGGCGAACCTCGAGGGCGATCTGCTCGTGGTGCACGGCAGCGGCGACGACAACGTGCACTACCAGAACACGGAAGCGCTCGTGAACGTGCTGGTGAAGGCGAACAAGGCGTTCAGCATGATGGCGTACCCGAATCGCACGCACTGCATCTGCGAGGGGCAGGGGACGTCGCTGCACCTGTACTCGCTGCTCACCCGGTATCTGCAGCAGCACCTGCCGGCTGGCGAGCCGCGGAGCGCGAGTCAGTAGGGGCCGGCATCGTTGCACCGGACCTGTCGGGCAGGCACCATCGCCCAAGGGCCGAGCGGTAAACAACGATTGGGCTGATGGGGCTGAGGCGAAACGGCCGGATGCGCGCCGTGCGCGTGCGGTGTCATCCCGAGGAGCCGCGTAGCGGCGACGAGGGACCTGCAGTGCGACCATCGTAGCCTGACTGGCCACAGGGTTCGCACAGTAGGTCCCTCGCCGGGGCTGACGCCCCGCCTCGGGATGACAGACGGGCCGGGGAGCGATCCGGCCGTTTCGCCGTTTCCCCATCCGACCCATCGCCGTTCCCGCCCATGTCCGGCACGACGATGCCAGCTCGAGCGGCTTCAGCGCGCGATGCCACCGGCCCGGATGCTACTGCCACTCTCTGGCCACACAGCATCGGGACGCTCCGACTCTACCGGGAGATCGAATCGCCGAACGCCAGCGGGGCTCACCGCGTAAGGGGCTGGGTAGCATCATGTCACGCCGGCTCGCCCCCGCCCAACCGCTCGCGACCCAACCCCGGGAGTCATCCGTATGGCCCTCCGCTCCGACGATCGCCGCACCACCGTTCGACTCACCGCGCTCGCAGCCCTCCTGGCGCTCGCCCCCGTGACCAGCGCCGCCGCGCAGGGTGGCGGGCAGCAGCAGCCGTACGAGAACCTCAAGCACTTCTCGAAGGACATCCCGCGCGACTCGCTGCTCGGAATCATGCGCGGGTTCACATACGCGCTCGGCGTGCAATGCCAGTTCTGCCACGTGCAGGAACCCGCCGCGCAACCGGGCGGGCGCCCGCGACTGCGGCCTGGGCTCGAGGACAAGGCGGAGAAGCAGAAGGCCCGGTTCATGCTCGCGATGGTCGACACGCTGAACCACGTGACACTCGCCGCACTCCCCACGCGACACACGCCGGCGGTGCGCGTCGACTGCGTCACCTGTCACCGCGGCTCGTCGATTCCGGGCACCATCGAGACGGTGCTCGCCGATGCCATCGACGCGTTCGGCCCCGACTCGGCCATCGCGCGCTATCGGCGGCTGCGCGAGAACGCGGCGAGCGGGCGGTACGACTTCACCGAGATCCCCGTGAACGACTTCTCGCGGTCGCTCGCCGCCCAGGGGAAGGCCGACCAGGCGATCGCGCTCCTGCAGATGAATCAGGAGTTCAACCCGAATTCCGCGGAGATCGACTTCCTGCTCGGCGACATCTACGAGAAGAAGGGTGACAAGGCGGCGGCCATCACCCGCTATCAGGCCGTGCTGACGAAGCGGCCTAACGACCCGCGCGCGCGTCAACGGTTGACGAACCTGGGGAAGCCTCCGGCCTGATCCACCCGGCCAGCCGTCCAGCACGCCGCCAGAGCTCGGCACACTTTCGCTACGACTCCGCGATGATTCGCGCTTGACTCAGCGGCGCGCTGGCCCTAGTGTTCCAGACACAATCGAACGCCCCGTGGTGATTTGCCGCCTATTGCCGCCACGTAAAACAATGTGCTAAAACGCGACGCGCCCGGCGGCCATCACTGCCCGGGCGTTGTCGTTTTCCGGTGACACCCGATCGCTCACCCGCGATCGACCGGATCTCGACCGCGGTTCGACCGCGTTGCGCCCGGCGGCTCCAGTGGAGATACGCACGGGACACATGAACGCGACAACCATCACCGCCATCGGCATCTCGGGCAGTCCGTCCGCGCGCTCCAAGTCGCGCCGCCTGCTCGAGCACACGCTCTCCCTGCTCGGCGAACGAGGCGCGGCGACGTCACTCGTCGATCTCGCCGTACTTCCGGCAGCCGCCCTGCTCGGCCGCGAGCGATCGCCCGACGTCGACGCCGCGCTCGCCGCCGTGAGCGGCGCGACGATCGTCGTCGCGAGCACGCCCGTCTACCGCGCGACGTACAGCGGACTGTTGAAGGTGTTCTTCGACCTGTTGGCGCCCGACTCGCTCGTGGGCAAGACCGCCATCGCCATCGCCACCGGCGGCGCGCCCGCGCACCAGCTCGCGATCGACTACGGACTGCGTCCGCTCTTCTCGAGCGTCGGCGCCCTCACCGTGCCGACCGCCGTCTACGGCACCGACGCGTCGTTCAGTGGGGAGACGCCTAACGGCTCGCTCCTCGGTCGGCTCGAGAAGGCGGCCGACGAAGCCATCGCGCTCGCCGAGCGCATCCGGCCGCCCGCCTCGGCCTCATCTCCCGCCACCTTGGAAAGGTGAACGCATGTCCAGCCATGCCACGCATCCCATCGCCGTCTATCACGAGCATCCCGACTGGTTCCGCCCGCTGTTCGCGGAGCTCGAGCGGCGCGGCATCCCGCACGTGCGCCTCGACGCCGCGTCGCACCGGTTCGATCCGTCCGAGAGCGCCGCGCCGTACTCGCTCGTGGTGAATCGTGCGAGCCCGTCGGCGTACCTTCGCGCGCACGCGCAGTCCACGTTCTACACGCTGCACTGGCTGCGGCACCTCGAGCGGCTTGGCGTGCCGGTGGTGAATGGCGCCAGGGTATACGCGCTCGAGCTGTCCAAAGCGAGCCAGCTGGACCTCCTCGAGGAGCTCGGGCTGCCGTACCCGCGCGCGTCCGTCATCAACGATCCGGGGCAGGCGCCCGCGGCCGCGAGCACGCTTCGCTTCCCGGTGCTGGTGAAGGCGAACGTCGGTGGCAGCGGCGCGGGCATCGTGCGCTACGACACGCCCGACGCGCTGGCCGCCGCCGTGGCCGGCGGTGCGGTGGCGCTCGGGCCCGACGGGGTGGCGCTCGTGCAGGAGGCGGCGCCCCTCCGCGACGGCCACATCACGCGCGTCGAGACGTTAGGCGGCAAGTACCTGTACGCCATCAACGTGTACCCGGCGGTCGGCTCGTTCGACCTCTGCCCGGCAGACGCCTGCCAGACGGCCGACGGGGTGGAGCTCGTGCGCGGCGCCTGCGCCGTGGACGCGCCGAAGACGGGGCTGCGTGTGGAGGGAACGACGCCGCCCGCCGAGATCATCGCCGAGGTGGAGCGGATCGCCCAGGCGGCCGACCTCGACGTGGGCGGCATCGAGTACCTCGTGGATGACCGCGACGGGCGCCACTACTACTACGACATCAACGCGCTGTCGAACTTCGTGGCGGATGCGGTGAATGTGATCGGGTTCGATCCCTTCGTGCCGTTCGTGGATTATCTGGTCGAGCGGTCGGGCGATTGGAGAGTGGGAACGGGGAACGGGGAACAGGGAACGGAGGCTGGTCGCTTCTCGCAGCACGCGGTGAGCAACACCGGTTCCCATCCGCCCGCCTCCGGCGGGCACACGCCCGCTCCCGGTTCCCGCCGTACCTCGCACGCAGCAACGGGACGATAAGACAATGCGCTACGGCTACTGGCTTCCCGTCTTCGGCGGCTGGCTCCGCAACGTGCCTGACGAGGGCATGGAGACTTCCTGGCGCTACGCGAGCCGCCTCGCTCGGCGCAGCGAGCAGATCGGGTACGACCTGACGCTCGTCGCCGAGCTGTTCCTGAACGACATCAAGGGGATCGATGCACCGGCGCTCGACGCCTGGTCGACCGCCGCCGCGCTGGCCGCGGTCACGGAGCGGCTCGAGTTGATGGTGGCGGTGCGGCCCACGTTCCATCAGCCGGCGATCCTCGCGAAACATGCCGCGAACATCGATCAGATCAGCGGCGGTCGTCTGTCGCTCAACGTCGTGAGCTCGTGGTGGTCCGACGAGGCCCGGCGCTACGGCGTGCAGTTCGACGCGCACGACGACCGGTACGCCCGCACCGCGGAATGGCTCGACGTGATCGACGGCGCGTGGCGAGAGCCCACGTTCGACTACGCGGGCCGCTACTACCAGGTGAGTGACCTCATCGTCGAGCCGAAACCGGTGCGCCGCCCCCGGCCGACGATATACGCTGGCGGCGAGTCGGAGGCGGCGAAGACGCTGATCTCGCGCGCCTGCGATGCGTACGTCATGCACGGCGACCCACCCGAGCGCGTGGCACCGAAGGTGGCCGACATGGCTCGGCGCCGCGATGCGAACGAGCTACCGCCACTCGCGTTCGGGCTCGCAGCGTACGCGATCGTGCGGAACACCGAGGCGGAGGCGAAGCGCGAGCTCGAACGCATCACGAACGTCGCGCCCGGCTCACCCGGTTACCGGAACTACCAGGACTGGGTCTCGCACACGAAGCTCGAGCAGCAGGTGAGCCTGCAGGACTATTCCGTGTCGAACCGTGGCCTGCGCGCGGGGCTGGTCGGTACGCCGGAGCAGGTCGCGGAGCGCGTGCTCGAGTTCGAGCGCGCCGGCGTGTCGCTGCTGTTGCTGCAGTGCAGTCCGCAGCTCGAGGAGATGGAGCGGTTCGCCGCCGACGTCATGCCCCTGGTACGGGAGGGACGGTCGGCAGCCGCGGCGTAAGTGAGCGGTGCTGGAAGCTGGGCCTGCGCGCTGCGGGGTGACGGCGATTGAACGGTGCTGGTCGCTCCTCGCTCGCTTGTCACTCCTCGCTAGCCTGTCATTCCGAGCGACCGTCAGGCGGTCGAGGAACCCTCATCCTCCCGGTCGAGGGGCAGGGCCCCCGGTCGGGACCCTGAGGGTTCCTCGACTCCGCTGGCGCTCCGCGCCAGCTCCGCTCGGAACGACACCGGAACTCGGAACGACAATGCAGTACTAGTCCGCTCGCAACGCCTGCACCGGATCCACTCGAGTCGCCTGATGGGCCGGTACGTACGCGGCGATGAGTGCCACCGCCAGCAGCAGCGCGGCTGATCCGAGCATCGCGATCGGATCGGCCGGCCTTACCTCGAACAGCAGCTTCGTAAGGAGCCGCGACACCGCCAGCGCGACGGCGAGCCCAACGACCCCGCCGGCACCGGTGACGCGGAGCGCCTGCAGCAGCACGCCTCGCCGCAGACGCTCGGGCGACGCGCCGAGCGCCGCGCGCACGCCGAGCTCGCGCATGCTGCCGCGAACCGCGGACGCCATGACGCCGTAAAGGCCGATCGCCGCGAGGAGCATCGACACGAAGGCGAACGCGCCGAGCAACAGCGCACTCAATCTTGGCTGGGCGAGCGGAGCCGAGAGGAGCTCGTCCATGGTGTTCGCCTGCCAGAGCGTCAGCACCGGGTTCACCTCGCGCGCCGCGCGCCGCAGGGCCGGGAGTACGGCGGAAAGGTCGCCCGCCGTGCGGATCGCGTACTGGCCCTGCCAGTAGGACTGGCGCCACGGCACGTAGACCGTCGGCGCCGATGCTCGTAGCGAGCGAAAATGCGTGTCGCCGGCGATTCCCACGACGGTGCGCCACGCCGTCGTGTCGCCCGCGGTCCAGAAATGAATGCGCTTGCCAATGGGATCCTCGTTAGGCCACAGGCGGCGCGCGGCGGCTTCGCTCACGACCGCGACCTTCTCGCCCCGCTCGTTGTCGGCGTCCGTGAAGCCGCGCCCGCGTCGGATCGGGATCCCCATCGTTCGGAAGTAGTCCGCGCCGCCCGCCTCCATCGGGAAGAACGCGTTCGACTTCATCTCCTCCGGTGTCTGGCCCTCCGTGTCGAGGCGGCCGATGAATATGGCCTCGCCAAGGAACGGCGGAACGAGCATCGGAGTGACGGACGTAACGCCGGGAATCGCGCGAAACGCCGCCAGAACCTGTTCGCCGGTCGCGTTCAACCGCGACTGGTCGAATTTGCCCGCCGAGTCGTTGTACACGCTCGGCCCGAACGCAATCGCGAGGAGGGAGAGCCGATCGGGGTTGTACCCGAGGGAGATGCCCTGCAGTCGCGCCAGGCTGCGGCCGAGGAGCCCCGCGCCGGCGAGCATGACCAGCGCCAGCGCGATCTGCGAGGCGACGAGCGCGTGCCTCACCCGCCGGCGTGCGCGCGTCTCCGTCCCTGCGCGCGAATCGAACCGGAGCGGTGACGCGAGCTGCCCACGCGACGCGCCGAGCGCGGGCAGCACGCCGAAGATGAGAACGGCACCGAGCGTCACGCCGACCGCAATGGAGATCGGCGCACCGGCGACGCCAATCACATCCGTGCGCGGCAGTTGCGGGGGCGCAAAGACGAGCAGCACGCGGATGAGCTCCGCGGCCGTGAGCAGTCCCAGCGCGCCGCCCGCGACGCCGAGCAGGCCGCTCTCCACGACGAGCTGGCGGACGACGTCGCCGTACGTCGCGCCCAGGGCGCGACGGATGGACAGCTCCCGGGCGCGGCTCGCGGCGCGCAGCAGCAACAGATTACCGACGTTGACGCACGCGATGAGCAGGAGAAGCCCGACGGCCGCGGCCAGCGTGATCAGCACCGGTCGCACCTCACCGAGAACGGCGTGGGTCAACGTCTCGATGTGGACGCCTCCGTACTCGCGGTCGGGGGATAGCCTCTTCATGGTTCCGAAGAACTCATCCCGGGCCGCGCGGACTGAAGCGTTAGGTGCGAGGCGCGCGACGGCGATCACCGACAGCTTGTCCGAGGGCTGCCACGCCGGCATCCATACGCCCACGCCAGCGGGATAATCCAGCCCCGGTGGCGCGACGCCCACGACACGGTAGCTCGTGCGCCCGTACGGCTCGAGCAGCCGGCGGCCGACGACAGCCGGATCGCCGCCGAACACCGTCCGCCACGTGCCGTAGCTCAATACCACAACGGGTTCCGCGCCTGGAGCTTCATCGGTTGGAACGAGCAGCCGCCCGAGCAGCGCGCGCGCGCCGAGGACATTGAAGAAGTTGCCCGTGACGGTCGTCCGATTGAGTACGAGGGGGCGGTCCCCATCGACCAGCGGCGCGCCCGGCGCGCCCCAGTGCGCGACGCCGGCGATGTCGCGCATCGTCCGGCTGGTGGCGGCCACCTTCCGCAGGTCCTCGCGCAGGAGAAAGAAGTCCGCGTTCGGATCGCCGCGGTACGTGTAGAGCTCGACGACGCGGTCCTGGTCGCGCACGGGCAGGCTGCGCACGAGCACCGCGTCGAACACGGCGAACATCGCGACGGCCATCCCGATCCCGATGGCGAGGATGAGAACGGCGGTGGTCGTGAACGATGGCGAGCGGCGAAAACCCCGCAACGCGATTCGAACGTCCTGCCAGGTGCGGTCCATCCTGGGCTCCGTGCTCTCGATCCGGCCGACGCTCCGTCATTCGGAACGATGCGCCGTCATTCCGGGCGAAGCGAGGAATCTACGGCGCGGTCATCGCGCCCCGCCCCACGCGGTCACCGCACCTGCGCCACCACCGCGCGTTCGTGCGCGCGGGGCCCGGTGTCGACCTGGAGCACGTCCTCCGCCAACCGGAGCGCCTCGCCCACCGACCACGCCTGGAACGGGCAGCCGCGCGGCGTATGCGGCGCGTCACCGTCGGCGATCTCGCCGACGTGGCCCGGGGCGCTCTGCTCGTAATGGCGGAGCAGCGGCTCGAGGAATCGCGCCCGCGCCTGGGCGCGCCGCTCGGGCGTGTCGCCGCCCACGCGGACCCACGCCTCGACGAACGCACCGGTGAGCCAGGGCCACACGGTGCCCTGGTGGTACGCGCCATCGCGCTCGCGCACGGTGCCGTGGTAGCGACCGACGTACCCGGGCTCGCCGGGGCCTAACGAGCGGAGGCCGGCCGGCGTCCAGAGCTTCCGCTCGACGATGTCCACGACGCGCCGCGCCCGCTCGCCGCTCACCAGCGGCCACGGCAATCCGCCGACGGCGAAGATCTGGTTCGGCCGGAGGCTCGCATCCACGGCGTCGGGGCGATGGTCGGCGTCCACGACGTCGTACAGGAAGCCACGCTCCTCGTTCCAGAACCGCTCCGCGAACGTCGTCTGCGCATGCGACGCCAGCGCCGCCCACCGTGCGGACCGCCGGCCGGCAATCCGCAGCGCGTTGATCCAGAGCGCCTGCACTTCGACCGGCTTGCCGGCGCGTGGCGTGACCACCCAGCCGCCGACCTTCGCGTCCATCCACGTGAGCTGTACGCCTGGCTCGCCGGCGGACAGCAGCCCGGTGCCGTCGGCGCGGATCCCGAACCGCGTGCCGCGCGCGTAGCCGTAGACGATCGCGTCGATCGCGGCGAGCAGGCCGCGACGGTTCGCGGCGGACAGCGCGCGAGCGCCCTGGGACTGGCGCAGGAACTCGTGCACGGCCACCACGTACCAGAGCGAGGCGTCCACGGAGTTGTACGCGGGCGCCTGGGCGCGTTCGGGGAAGACGTTCGGCAGCATCCCCTCGCTCACGTGCTCGGCCCATTCGAGCAGGATCTCGCGCGCATCCGCGATGCGATCGGTTCCCGCGCGCGCCCCGGCCAGGCAGAGTCCGCGCATGGCGATGAACGTGTCGCGCCCCCAGTCGGAGAACCACGGGTAGCCCGCGATGATCGTCCGCCCGGTACCGCGGGCCACGAGGTAGTCCTCGGCGGCGCGGTGGAGCGGGGATGGGAAAGCGGCGCGACGGCGACGCTCGGCCGCCTCCACGGTCGCCCAGCAGCGCTCGGGCGACGTGTTGCACAGGGGGCGCGAGATCTCCGCGCCCACGCCGGAGCCCGCGCCGAACGCGATCACCGCGCGTTCGGCGAGCGAGAACGCGAAGCGGCCGGGCGAGGCGAGGTCCTCGACGAAGTCGAGCCCGCGCGAGCGCTCCTCGTCGTACTGGAACTGCCGGTACCACGCGGGCTCCGCCACGTAGTCGCCGTTCGCGAGCGCGATCACCGGCGGCAGGTCGCCGTACGGCCGCCAGGTGACGCGCCGGCCCGACACGCGCGCGCCGAAGCGAAAGGCCGCGTTCTCGTGGTGGGTCGCGTGCATGTCGCGCCCGGAGAGGTACGGCTGCACGACGAGCCGTGCCGCGCCCGGCCGGCTGAGCCGCCACGACAGGGCGACGAGTGGCGCGCCACGCAGTGCGAGCAGCTCCTGAACCACCTCGAGCCCGTTAGGCAGCCGGTACGTCCAGGTGGGCCACGGCTCGCGGCCGAACGCGACGAGACGCGCCGCGCCGTCAGGGTGGGTGACGCCGGGTGCGTAGCGCTGCGAGGTGATCGCGAACCGCCCGGCCGTCGTCTCGACCCAGGCGTCGAAGCCGTTCACGAGCACCACGCGGCCGGTGGGCGGCGTCGTCGCGACGGCGAGCACGGCGTGATAGCGGCGCGTGCGGATACCATCGACACGACCGAAGGCGAAGCCGCCAAGCCCGTCGGGCTCGAGCCATTCCGTGGAAGGGGAAACCATCATCGACTGCCTGACACCGAGAGACGCACGTTGTTCCAGGGCAGCAGCGACGCGTCCCGCGGGGTCGGCCCGCGGTCGGGACTTCTCGCCGCCGTGCCGGAAGATGTACGCGTGTTCGACGTGAGCGGGAGGCGCCGCGCGCCGAGCTCGTCCTACAGGATGAGCTCGGCCCGTATGATGTGTAGCGACCGAGAGGTGGCCGGCCTCCCGCTCACGCCCCCCGGTGCAGGGCCCGCCCGCGGTCCGACACGAACCGTATCTCCACGCGCAGATAGCGGTAGGCGTGCGCCGCCGACCGAAACACGCGGTAGGAGACCGGAATGCCCGAATGCCGGCGGTCGGCCACGACGAGCTCACGACCGAGTGCGGGCCCTGTCTCCGAGCTGAGCAGGATGGCGCGGCGGTCGGTGCGGCGGTCGGTGCGGCGCAGACTGCCGGCAAGGTCGTGCTCCAGCACGAGCAGGTCGAGCAGCTCGTCGGCCGTCACGACCGCCGACGGCCGCACGTCGACCAGCCGGCGTTGTATGCGGTCGAGCTGCGGATGCCCGCGCAGGTCGCTCACGTACGCAACCATCTCGTCACGGCTGACCCGGCCGGTGACGACGGTACGCAGCAGCCCGGTAGATGGCTCGATGGAGAACGAGATCGGCACGGCCGGCAGCGTTTGGGGGGGACCGACGAACGAGACACCCCCAAGATGTGCAGCGGGCGCGGAGCGCGCCGCGTGCTGTCGCCGAACCGTGACCCGTGGGGACGAGCGGCGCGTTAGGCGGGGCGAACGGCGATCGCCGGTCGGGCGCGCGGGTCGACTACTGACGTGTCGCGAGCGATGGTTCGACTCTGAATCGCGTCACGTACGGCACCTCCAGCGAGTCGCGAACCACCGCCCACACGCGGTCGCCGCGCACGTGCATCAGTTGCGCGCGCCCAACGGGGAGATGGCCGAGCAGGCGGCCGCCGCGGTCGAATATGTCGTACGCAATGGGCTGGGCCCACTGGCGCGGCGGCGGCCCCGACTCCTGGCGCGGGCGCTGCTCGTCGTCGGCGCTGCTCGCGATGCGCTCCGCCGGCATGGATCGGCGCACCCAGATTCGGCCGTCGGCGTCGGCGAGCACGGAAAGGACGAACGGCTTCCGCGACGGCATTGCCGGCCCGGCCCAGGTCCACTCCGGGAAGGTTTGCCGCATGGACCAGGTGATCCGACGCTCCGCCTCAGCGTGCTCCTCGGGCCGAACCTCCACCTGCGGGACGTCACGCTCGATGCGCAGCATCGGCTGCCCGTCGCGTTGCACCGTGATCGCGTAGCGCTCACCGTTCCCCGTGATCCACTGGCCGAACGCGCTCATCGCGACGATCCGCTGTGGCGCGAATGGAACGCCGTACATCGCCGTTGCGCCGTCCCGCGACGCGACGAGCGTTGCCGGCGTGAAGGAAGTCCGTGGCGAGACCACCGAGTCGATCACCGTACCGTCGAGCGACAACCGGATCATTCCAACCGGGGGCGGCGCGCCGGTGCGCGCGTCCATGGGCCGAGGCCAGAATTCGATGTACAACCGTCCGGCGGAATCGATCTGGAGGGCATGGTTGGTATGAAGCGTGGACGGCGCCCGAAACGCCGTCGCATAGGTCCCGTCGGGCGAATAGAGCGAGATGCGGGCGTTCCGAGCGTCCCACAACACCAGTCTCCCGTCCGGAGCCGTCACGATGCCGTTCGCGGCGAGGTATTCTCCGGGCCCCGAGCCCTTGCGACCGATCTGGCGCACGAACGTACCGGTCGAGTCGTACTCGCGGAGAACGGTCAGTCCCTGATCCCATGCGTACACGCCACCGCGCGGGCTCGGCGCGAGCTCCGTGATCATGGCGAACGTGTATTCCTCGGCTCCATCCGGATCGCCGATGCGAAGTTCCGGTACGAGACGAAGGAGCACCGACGAATCGGCGATCGCCAGCGTGCGCACCACCGTCGTGTCACCGAGCGTCGTCGTGACCGTCTGCGGTCCGGAGGTGGCTCTGGAGTCGCTCGAGCGACACGCCAACGCCGCGGCCACCGAGATGACCGCCCACGCGGCCCCGCGACGAGCGCGCCCGCTCTTCACGGCCGCCGAAACTCCGTATCCTCCACGTACAGGTACATCACCGCCATCGCCGTCCGATCCACCCCGCTCGTGTTGTTGTACGCGCTCACGAGCTCGTAGTCGTGATCCTTGCGGAGCGTGATCCCGTCGGGCGACGCGATCTGGTCGACACGCGCCAGCCCGATGCGCTCAGGACGGTTCTCGGCCCGGCTCGACAGCACCGTCTCGCCCGTCGTCACGTCGCGTAAGGCGAGCGACTCGGCGAACGGGTGGAGATGGACGCTCACGTAGTGGATGGTCTGGTTCTGCTGCATGTCCAGCCACCCGTTGATGGGTGTGCGGCGCACTTCGCGCCCCGGCTTCACCACCCAGTGGCCGGCGAACGACCGCCCTTCGCGGTCGTGGTAGGGCATCGCGTCTGCGGCCATCCCCTCGGCACCGGCGTGCTCGTGCATCGCGTGCTCGTCGACGCCGTCGCCGTACGCTCCCTCGGGTCCGTCGAGCCGAACGAGCGTGCTGATGCCTCGCTGGTAGAGCGCCACGAGTGGCTTTCGCAGCTTCGAGTCGCGCACGAAATGCACCGTCACCCGCTGGCGCACCCGCACCGGCGTGCCGCGGTGGTTGTGGTTGAGCACCTGCGCCGTCACCGACAGCTTCTCGTCCGCTCGGAACGGGATCCCGAAGCCGTTAGGCAGCCGCACCTCCGTCTGGCCCTCCGAGAGCGTGAACAGCCGCCGGCTCGGATACTTCTTCCATCCGAAGATCTCGCGGTGCCGCGCCATGTCGAGATCCATGTTCGAGTGGCACATGTACTCGGATGACTTCGGCGCCCGGGTGTCGGCATCCACGATGGCGGCCTCGTAGCCCACCACCCAGAGCAGCTCCCGCGAGGTACTGTCCCCGAGCTGCACGTGGAGCACCTGATACGGCCCCTGCATCGACGCGTACAGCGTGTCGATGGTGAACGGGTCGGAGTAGACGACCCGCGACTCGACGGGCGGGGGCGGCTCGGGCTTGCGCGCGCAGGCGGAGGCAGCGACGAGGACGCACGCGATCGCGGCGGTGCGCCAGTGCGTCGTCAGTCCGAGATGTCGATTGTTGGAATCGCGACGGTCCATGCGAGGGCTCCGCAGGGCGACGTGGACATTCCCCAATGTACGCAAGAGTCCGAGGAACCGGAATTCACCGCGGAGGACTGCATCAGCCGCGACGCTTCCCACATGGTGGGAGAGGTCGACGAACGGCGAATGACCGCGAATGACCGCGGAGGACGCAGAGGACGCAGAGAACTGCTCGTTCGGGACGGTCCTCCCGCCGCGGGCCGGGAACTGCGAATGAGCGACCCCGGGAGGCCCTGGCGTCCCGAGGCAGTTCCCATCGGTTCCCGGCCGCCGGCGCGCACCTCTCGACCGCGCAGGCAGTCCTCCGCGTCCTCTGCGTCCTCCGCGGTTCACTGCAGTCCCCAGCGGTTCCCATCAGTTCTCTGCGGTTTCACGCTGTTCTGCGAAGGACCCTCACGCTTCGGCGGGACTGCGACCCGACGCACCCACCAGGCCGGGAGTCATTACGAGCCGGGCCGTCTCCCCGCATATTGCCCGCGCCCGCCCTGGCCGGAGGGGCGCGCAGCACGCAACTCGCAGCCTCCGTTCCCCGTTCCCGCCTCCCCGTTCCCATGCGTCTCTTACTGGTCGCCTTCCTCACGACTCAGCTCGCCGCCCAACAGCCCACCATCCCGACGCCCGAATCGGTGCTGGGCTTTCCTGTCGGCGCCGACTTCAGGCTCGCGAGCTACGACGAGTCCATCGCGTACTTCCAGCGCCTCGCCGCGGCGAGCAACCGCATCAAGCTCCTCGATGTGGGAAAGACCTCGACCGGGCATGCGTGGACGCTCGCCTTCATCTCGTCGCCCGAGAACCTCGCGCGCCTCGACCACCTGCGCGACGTCGCGCAGCGCCTGGCGCACCCTACCGGCCTCACCGACGCCGACGCGCGCCGTCTCGCCGCCGAAGGGAAGGCGTTCGTGGACATCAGCGGCGGGCTGCACGCCTCCGAGATCGCCGGCTCGCAGCACACCATCCAGCTCGCGTACGACCTCCTCGCGCACGCCGACGAGCCCAAGACGAAAGCGATTCTCGACAACACGGTGCTGATGCTCTGGCCGTCCATCAACCCCGACGGGCAGAACATCGTCGTCAACTGGTATCGCGAGAACGTCGGCACGCCGTACGAGGTGTCGCCGCTGCACGAGCTCTATCAGAAGTACATCGGCCACGACAACAACCGCGACGCGTACATGCTGAACGTCGTGGAGTCGCGCGTGGTCGCGCGCACGTGGCGCCACTGGGAGCCGCAGATCATCTACGTGCAGCATCAGACCGCGCCGTTCCCCACGCGCATCTGGCTGCCTCCGTTCGCCGAGCCCATCGCGCCGCGCGTGCCGGGACTCATGTCGCGCGAGGTGAACACCATCGGCATGACGATCGCGCAGGCGCTCGAGACGAATGGGCAGGTGGGCGCCACGCACATGGGCACCGGCTTCGACGCCTGGTACCCAGGCTACATCGACTACATGCCGATGCTTCAGAACGTCGCCTCGTTCTGGACCGAGACGGCGCTCTACCGGTATGCCACGCCGCACTTCTACACGATCGCCGACTTCCCGGCCGACATGCGCGACCTCCGCCCGCAGTCGCTCTACCCGAGCCCGTGGCCCGGCGGCTGGTGGCGGCTCAAGGACGCCGTGGACTACATGCGCACCGCGTCGATGGCGGTGCTCGACTACGCCACGAAGTACCGCGAGGAGCTGCTCTGGAATCGCTACCAGGCGGGGCGCAACGCGATCAGGAGGTACGCGGCCGAGCCGCCCTACGCCTACGTGATTCCGCAGGCGCAGCGCGACCCCGGTGCGGCGGCCGCGCTGCTGCGCCGGCTCGCGTTCAACGGCGTTAGGGTGAGCCAGCTCGAGAAGGACGCGACGTTCGACGGCGCGACCCATCGCCGCGGCAGCTGGGTCATTCCGATGGATCAGGAGTTCGCGGAGCTCGTGCGCCAACTGTTCGAGGTGCAGGATTACCCCGACCTGCGCGAGTACCCCGAGGGTCCGCCGGAGCAGCCGTACGATGCGGCGGGGTGGACGTTGCCCTTTCAGATGGATGTGAACGTCGTGGAGGTGCGCTCGCCGCTGTCCGCCGACACGCGCGCCGCGATGCGGCCGGTGCGTGGCGCTCCGACGGACGCGCGGACCGCCATCGACGCCCCGTTCTCGACTGATTCGGTCGCGGCTGGTATCGCGCCGCCCGCGGCGGTCATCACCGGCTCGGGCGATCGGCTCGCGGTCGATCCCGCGCAGAACGACGCGTTCCGCCTGATCAATCAGGCACTCGCGGCGGGCGGCGGCGTGCGTCTCGCGCGCGCCGCGCGCGGGCAGGGCGCGCGCTACGTCGTGTCGGGTGTGCCGATGTCGAGACTCGAGGGGTGGGCCCGCGAGCTGTCGCTGCGCGCCGAGCGTATGCCGGGTGGCGGCGCACCGGTGGCGGCGTCACGGCTGCGCATCGCCGTGTTCAAGCCGTGGACCGCGAGCATGGACGAGGGGTGGACCGAGTGGCTGCTCGACCAGTCCGGGTTCCGCTACACCGTGATCGAGCCCGCCGACGTGCGCGCCGGTGACCTCGCGTCGCGCTTCGACGTGCTCCTGCTGGCCTCGGACTCACCGCGCTCCATCATGGAGGGCTTCGCGAGCGGCACCGTACCGCCGCGTTATGCGGGCGGCATCGGTGACATCGGCGCCCGGGCCGTCGACGCGTTCGTGCGTGCGGGCGGCACGCTCGTGTGTCTCAACCAGAGCGCGGGCTTCGCCATCGACGCGTTGAAGCTCCCGGTGAAGAACGTCGTCGCCGGCGTGCCGCGGCGCGACTTCTTCGCCAGCGGCTCGATCCTCGAAGTGACGACCGACCCCGCGCACCCGGTAATGGCGGGGATGCCGGAGCGGGCGAAGGTGTTCGTGGACAACAGCCCGGTGTTCACGACCCTCGACGGCTTCGACGGCACCGCGCTCGCCAAGTATGCGCCGGCCGGCTCCCCACGCCTGTCCGGCTATCTCCTCGGCGAGAAGTACCTGCAGGGCAACGCCGCGGCGCTGGACGTGAAGCACGGGCGCGGTCACGTCGTCCTGATCGGCTTCCGCCCGCAGTGGCGCGGGCAGCCGTTCGGGACGTTCCGGGTGGTGTTCAACGCCGCGCTGTTCGGCCGCGACACGGCCGAGGGGGCGAGCGGGACACCGGGGTTCTGGGCGCCGCCGAAGCCGGCGTCGGCAGCGACCGCACGTTAGGCGCGGCCGAGCGGTCAGCGCACCGTCCAGAGTGTGACGACCGGCACGCCATCCGCTCGTGTCGCCATCGTCTTAGCACTACTTTGTCGTTCCGAGCGGAGGGCCCGCAGGGCCCGTAGTCGAGGAACCCTCACTCTCCTGATAGAGGGCCCTCGCTCGGGACGATGAGGGTTCCTCGACTCCGCCGCTACGCGGCTCCGCTCGGAACGACAAAAACGACAAAGTAGTATTAGCCCCGCCGCGCCACGCGTGCCTGAGGCTGGCGAGGCGCATCGCTTGCGATCGGGTCCCCTGGCCGTCACATTCGCCGGAACGCACTGCGTGCCCCTCACCTTCGCTGATGCCAGGTCGCACCTCACTCTCCCTCGAGCGGAAGCTTCCGCTCCTGATCTCGGTTCTGCTGGTCGCGCTCGCCGTCGGCCTGACGTGGGCGGGGTACGCGGAGGTGCGGCAGGCGTCGGAGATGCGCGGGATCGGCCGGCTGCAGCGACTCGCCACGCAACTGGCGGAATTCGCGGGTGCGAATACGGGGCAGCGATTCGCGCGTCTCCGCCGCGTCGCGGCCGACAGCGCGGTCATCGCGCACCTGACGGGTCGCGGTGACGACCCCGCGTCGGAGGCGAGGGCGGTCGCGGCGCTCGACGACCTCGCGCTCTCCGGGACCGATACCGCCATCGTCGCCGAGTTGCGCGGGGTAGGCGAGGCACGGCGGGTCGCGACGCGCCCCGAGCTCGCGCGCGATGATGAGCCCGTCGCCGTGCTCATCAGGACGCTGTCGCGCGGCCAGCCCGCGGTTGGCGAGCTGTATCGCCGCGGCGATTCCGCGTACTTCTGGGTCGGCGCACCGGTCACCGGGAATGGCCGGATTCTCGGGTACGTACTTCAGCGGCGCTCGCTGCGGGCCGCGGCGCGCTTGGAGCACCAGATGCGAGGGCTGATCGGGAGCGACAACGTCTCGATCCACTTTGCCAGCGACAGCGGGGCGATCTGGTCGGGGCTCGGCGGAACCGCGGTTCCCGTGCCGACCGTCGAGCGGCGGGATGACGAACCGCCGAACATGATCCACTATAGCCGCGGCGACACGGCCTACGTAGCCGTGTACGCCGGCGTCCCCAGCACGCCGCTGCGCGTGCTGGCGGAAATGCCCCACGGCACGCTGCTCGAGCGGCCCACGATGTTTCTCCGTCGCAGCATCGTCGTCGCGCTCGCGATGCTGGTGATCGGCGGACTCGCGGCGTGGGTGCTGAGCCGCCACATCACGCGCCCCCTGCGCGAGCTCACCACGGCGGCGGAGGCGCTCTCCACCGGCGACTACGCGCAGCGCGCGCGCGTTGCGCGGCGTGATGAGACGGGCCGGCTCGCCGATGCCTTCAACACGATGGCGGTGCAGGTGCAGCGCTCGCACGATGACCTCGAGCAGCAGATCGCCGAGTCCCGCACGCTGGCGGGGCGTCTCGACGAGGCGAACCGTGCGAAGGCCGACTTCCTGGCGACGATGTCGCACGAGCTGCGCACGCCGCTGAACGCCATCGGCGGCTACGTGGACCTGCTCGAGATGGGCGTTCGCGGCCCCATCACGGCGGAGCAGCGTCACGATCTCGAGCGCGTGCGCTACAACCAGCGGCACCTGCTCACGCTCATCGGCAACATTCTCGACTTCACACGGCTCGACGCGCAGAAGATGTCGTACGAGCTGGGCGACGTGCGCGCGGACCGCGCCGCCAGCGAGATCCTCACCGCCGTGGCGCCACTCCTGGAGGAGAAGGCGTTGCGTCGCGAGTGCATCGGTTGCGACCGGCGGCTGCTGGTGCGCGCGGATCGGGGGCGGCTCGAGCAGATCCTGCTCAACCTGCTCTCGAACGCGGTGCGGTTCACGCCGGCCGGCGGCACGGTGACGCTCACGCTGGAGCCGCGCGGCGACCAGGTGGCGGTCGTCGTGAGCGACACCGGGATCGGGGTGCCGGAGGACAAGTTGGCGGCGATCTTCGAGCCGTTCGTGCAGATCGACAGCGGCCTAACGCGAACGGTCGGGGGCACCGGGCTCGGCCTGACCATCAGCCGGGAGCTGGCGCGAGGGATGGGCGGGGACCTGACGGCGGCAAACCGCCCGGATGGCGGAGCGCGGTTCACTCTGACGCTCCCGGCGGGGGGTGAGCGAGGGTGTGAGCCGACAGCCATCAGCCGGCAGCCGACAGCCGACAGCCCACAGCCACCAGTCATCAGTCATTAGACGAGTCGTCAGTCGTCAGTCCGCAGTCGTGAGTGCGCAGTCAGCAGTCAGCAGTCCTGAGTTAACAGTCAGCAGCCCTCAGCTGACGGCTGCCGGCCTCCGGCCGGCGCCTTCCGGCTGTCGGCTGATGGCTGTCCGGTCGCACCCTCGTGACCATCCGCAAGACCCGGAGGTTTGGCTTTCATGCCACCCTGGAACATGAGCCGAGTCATGCGTCGTGCTGCCATACTCCCGATTGTCGTGTTGATCGCCGCGGCCGCGCAGTGCTCGACGGGGGTCCCCGAGGGCCTCATCGGCGAGTGGGGCGGGGAGCACGCCGGCCTGATCGCGACCGCCGAGCGCGCCACGCTCGAGTACGACTGCGCGAGTGGGACGATGGACGTCCCCGTGCGCACCGATGGCGACGGGCGATTCGAGGCCCGCGGCGAGCACACCCGCGGCCATGGCGGGCCCGTGCGCGACGACGAGGTCCCCGACCGCCATCCCGCGCTCTACGTCGGTCGCATACGCGGCGACGTGATGACGCTCACCGTGACGATGACCGACCTGAAGGAGACGGTCGGCACGTTCCTGCTGGTGCGCGGGGCGCCGCCCAGGGTGTTCAAGTGCCTGTAGCGTCGGGCATCGGGACGGCGGGAAGGGGGAACTGGGAACAGAGGCTGCCAGCAGCGTGCAGCGAGCAGCCCTGCTCCCCGTTCCCCGTCAGTCAGCTACTGCGCATTGGGATTGTTGATCTTCTCCGCGTCAGGCAGCGGCAAACAGAGCTGATTGCCGTACACGCCGCTGCCGTGGTAGGCCGTCCCCGCAGCCGGCTGCGGGGTGATCTGGTAGCGAATCAGGTCGCCGAGATGCTGCCCTTCGAGGAAGAACTCGCGGCGGCGCTGGTCGATGAGCTCGGCCTTGATGGCCGCCGCGTTGTTGCTGGCGAAGGGCGCGAACCCCGCACGCGTGCGGAAGAAGTTGATGATGTTCACCGCGCTCGTCAGGTTCCCGGCCGCCAGGTCCGCTTCGGCCACGATGAATTGCGCCTCATCGCCGGTGGCGAAGGGGATCGGCGCCGACGCGTCGGCATACTTGGTCTGATAGATCACGGGAATGCCGGTCACGGTCGTGCCGGTCGTCTTGTTGAACTTCACGCGCGGGTCGGTCATGCTGCGGTACGGCTCGCCGACGAGGGACCCGCGCGACGTCGCGCTCGCATCGAGCCACACCTTGTTCGCGCGGCGCGCCGGGGTGGCCGAAGCGGTGACCGTTCGTTCGAACGTCGCGGGCACCTGCGCCGCGTCGGTCTTCGCCTCGGCCAGCCGCCCGAGATCCTGCCGCGCCTTGGCTCGGCCGAGCAGCGCCATGTTCTTGATGGACGCGTCAGCCGAGCCTAACGCCGCAGTGAAGCGCGCTTCGGCCAGCTTGAGCGTGCTGTCACGCGTGATCACCCCACCCAGCACCGCGTTGCGGTTCTCGTCGAATCGCGAGACGACCATCTCGCAGAAGCCTTCGCCGAGCATGAGCAGGCTGTACCCGGCGTACGCCGAGGCGCTCGCGATGAGCTGCTGCCGGTTCGGCACCTCCGCGTCGGTCCACTTGTTCAGCAGCTCGATGATGTTCTCGGCGTCCACGCGCGCGGTCTGCAACGGCGTATACACGCCAACCGCGCCTTCACACGAGCTCACCGCGTAGCGCCGGTCGCTCGGCTGCGTGGACCGGCGGTCGTAGGGATATCGATCGGCGGTCTGCAGGCCATCGACCGACTCCTCGCCGATCAGCCCCCCGGCCACGACGTACGAGCCGTACGCGCAGTCGAAGTCGCCGATCGCGCTGTTCACGAGCAGCGTCGCGTTGGCCGGGGTCTCGAGCACCTCGGCCGGAATGCGACTTGGTGCATCCACCTTCAAGGCATCGCTCAGGTTGCACGCCCCGAGCGGGGCGACGAGCATGACCGCGGCTGCGAGCCCGGTGATGATGGCCCGGCGCCCCCGCGGCGAGGTCCGAATATTCGTCATGAGAGTCATGGATCGGAGTGGAGGCCGAAGGGTCAGAAGCCGAGGCTCACCGTCAACAACCACTGCGAGAGCTGTGGAACCGTCGTCTGCTCCCACAGTCCCTGGCCGCCCGTGCCGCGACTGCCGCTCAGGAAGAAGGCCTCGGGATCGAGTCCGCCGCGCTTGCCGTAGTCCGTCCACGTGTGCAGGTTGCGGCCCGCGAGCGTCACCGAGGCGCGTGTGATGCCCCCGCGCGCAACCCACTTCTCCGGAATCGCGTACGACGCGGCGATCTCGCGCAGCTTCACGAACGCGCCATCATCGAGGAGCCACCCCACGAGGTTGTTGCTGGAGTTGATCTCGGCGATGACCTTGGGGTCGAACTCCTCCGGGTAGAAGTTCTCGCGACAGCGACCGCCGAAGAACGCGCAACGCACGCGCGCGTTCCCGTCGAGCTTCCGGTAGTCGCTCTTGAAGTCGGTGAGCACGTAGAGGCGCAGCCGGTTCCAGAGCGTAACGGTGTTGCCGAGCGACCCCTCGAGCTTCGGGTTCGGGCTGCCGATGTACAAGTCGGGGGCATCGTCCGACGTGCCGAATCGACCGTCGGTGCCCGCGCAGAGCACGGTGCCGCCGCGTCCGTCCTCGCACTTCGCGTTGATGGCGGTCTTGCCATCGGCCGCGAACTCGGCACTCACGATCTTCTGCTCGTACCAGGCGCCCACCGGCCCCCCGACCTGATGGCGCTGATACGTCCCGGCCGTGACGTAGCTGACACAACCCGCCGGCACGCCCGGCACCAGCGGATCGGCGCAGGGCGGCGGACCTAACGAGAGAATCTCGTTCGAGTTGGTCGCCAGGTTGAACGTCACGTCCCAGGCCACCGGCCGGCGGTCCCACGGCCGCGCGCGCGCCAGCAGCTCCACTCCCGTGTTGCGGATGGACCCCGCGTTGAACGGCTGGAACCCCGAGAAGCCGAGCGACGGCGGGATCTCGCGGTTCAGGATCGCATCGTTCGTCTTCTTGTTGTAGTAGGTGAACTCGAGTCCCACGCGGTCGTTCAGGAAGGCCGCGTCGAACCCGAGCTCGACCTCCTCGCCTTTCTCGGGCCCGAGATCAGGGTTCCCAATGGTCTGCGGCGTGGCGGCGGCCACATCGTTGGGTCCGGCGGCCGGCGAATACGTCCGCAGCGCGTCGAAGTTCGCCGGCTGCTGTCCCGACTGGCCGTACGCCGCACGCAGCTTCAGCGCGTTCACGAACCCCAGCTTCCAGAACGGTTCCTCGCTCGCCACCCAGCTCAGGCTCACCTTCGGGTAGTACACGCGATCGAAGTTCTGTCCGAAGGCGCTGTGGTCATCGGAACGAAGCCCGCCAGTGAGGAACAGCCTGTCGTTCCACCCGATCTGCTCCTGCACGAAGAAGCCGAGCGACCGCTCCTCCACGATGTCCTGCGTGGGTGCGCTGCGCGTGGTCGTCGCCGAGATGGCGCTCAGGCCGGGGGCCGGAAAGATGCTCCCGGACGCGGCGATGAACGACGTCTGCGTCTGATAGAACTGCCCGCCCACCGACGACTGCGACCGCAGCTTCGACGTGAGGTCGAACGACGCCGTGGCCGAGTAGTCCACCGTGTTGACGTTGATCCGGCGGTTGCTCTCGCCTCGGGCGCCGAGCGGCTGTGATCCCCACACCGGGTCACCGACGAGCGAGTCCACCCGCGGCGTGAACGACACGTTGTCCTCACCGGTTCGATCGGTGCCGATGTTGAGCCGGTGCGAGAACCAGCCGACCGGATTGTTGTTCAGTTGCAGGCTGGCGGTGAACCGATCGAGTCCCTGCCAGTAGTTCTCGAGCAAGTCGTACTCCTCGGGCGTGCCGCTGTGAAACCCGCGCCGCTTGGCGATGCTGCCGACGAGGTTCTGCGGGTTCGCGAGGATCGTTCCCCACACGCGTCCGCCACATCCCGCTTCGCAGGGGATACGCGTCCGCCCGCTCGCATAGCCGGTGCTCACGTTCACGGACGTGGTGCGATTCGGCGTGAGCGCGACGTTCGCACGTCCGTTCACCCGATGCACGCTGTTGTTCGGGTCTGCCCCCTCCGAGTTGTCCAGGCTCCCGGACACGAAGAAGCGGAACAGGTCCGACCCGCCGTTCACGCTCGCGTCGTACACGTTCACCGCGCCGGTCCGCCAGATCGGGTGGCCAAGCTCCTTCTCGCGTTCCACGATGTCGATCGACTCGATCGTGCCATTCACCATCTGGTAGTTGACGGGGAACCGGCCTTCCGGATTCTCGATGTAGTTCCCGCCGCGCTTCGCGAGCACCGTCCACTGCGCCTTGCCCGACGCGCCCTTCTTCGTGATGATCTGCACCACGCCGTTCGACGCCTCGGTGCCATAGAGGGTCGCCGCCGCGGGCCCCTTGATGATCTCGATCGACTCGATCTCGTCGGGGTTGATGTCGTTGATCCGCGAGATGCTCGACGATCCGAAGGCCTGGTTGGCCGGGCCGGTGGCGGCCTCACGGTTCACGCGTACGCCATCGACGTAGATGAGCGGCTGGTTGTTGAGCGACAGGCTCGACGTGCCGCGCACGCGAATGCGCGAGCCCGTGCCCACGTTGCCGCTGGCACCGAGCACGACGACGCCGGCGGCGCGGCCGTTGAGCAGCCCTTGCAGGTTGCTCACGGGCGCGATCTCGGTCACCTCGGATGCCTTGATGGTCGACACGGCGTTCCCGACCGCGCGCTTCTCGGTTGCGCCAGCGGTCCCCGTCACCACCACCGCGTCGAGCTCGACGCGCTTCTCGGGCAGCTCCACCCGAACGTCCGTCGCGCCCACCCGCACTGTCAGGGTCGTGGGCCGATACCCGAGCCTGCGCACCTCCACCGACACTTCGGTGCCGGTGAGGCCAACGAGGCGAAATTGGCCAGCGGCATCCGTGGTCGTGCCGAGGGTCGTGCCGGCGACATGCACTTGCGCCCCGGCGATCGGAGTCCGCGATCCTTCGGAAACGACCGAGCCCGCGATCGTACCGGACTGCGCGCCGAGCGCGGTCGCGCCGGCGGCGATCAGTATCGCGGCTCGGGCCAGTATGCGACGGATTGGCCACGCACGATCCGCGCGCCTCGCGCGGGTGTCGGGCGAGGAGGAACCAGACGACGGAAACGACATGACTCTGCCTCCGGTTTGGGAAGGGAAGCACGATGGGTTGTGCGATGGTACGACAGCCCAGGCGAAGGAGCAAGCGCTGCGAATTAGGAACGCACAACGTTGCGCGGGACGGGATCCTGCCGAGGCTTGCGTAGCCTGCGCGGCTCTCGGCGGACCACCGCTCGGGCGGAGGCGCCCCGGCTCCGGTCCTGTCGTCCAACCGCGACGCGGGGTAGTCTACGACACGTATCGACACGCCCCATTCGGGACCTCTCGTATGCCTGCTCGCACCTGGCCGCGCACCCTTTCGCGCGCCTACTTCGTTGCTGTCAGCCTCGGCGTTACGACTCCGCTCGCCGCAGCCCAGGGACCTGGACCCGGCGCGTCGCCTCCGGCCGTCGACACGACGAGCGCCACAGCGTTGCCTCGCGACCCCCGTGTGACCACCGGCACGCTGCCTAACGGCATCCGCTACTTCATCCGCCACAACGAGAAGCCCGAGAAGCGCGCCGAGCTCCGGCTGGTGGTCAACGCCGGCTCCATCCTCGAGGACGACGACCAGCGTGGGCTCGCCCATTTCCTCGAGCACATGGCGTTCAACGGCACCGCGCGCTTTCCGAAGAACCAGCTCGTGAGCTACCTCGAGTCGGTGGGCATGCGCTTCGGCCCCGACATCAACGCCTCCACGAGCTTCGACGAGACGATCTACGAGCTCCAGATCCCCACGGACTCCGCGAGCATCGAAGGGAAGGCATTCGACATCCTCGAGGACTGGGCGCGCGCCATCGCGCTCGATCCACAGGAGATCGAGAAGGAGCGCGGCGTGGTCATCGAGGAGTGGCGCCTGGGCCGCGGCGCCGACGCGCGCATGGCCGACAAGCAGCTCCCCATCCTGCTCCAGGGATCGCGCTACGCCGAGCGGCTGCCCATCGGCCTCAAGACGACGCTCGAGACGTTCAAGCCCGAGGCGCTGCGCCGCTTCTACGCGGACTGGTATCGCCCCGACCTCATGGCCATCGTCGCCGTCGGCGACTTCGACCCGGCGCAGATCGAGCGGCTCCTGAAGGCCCATTTCAGCGACGTGCCGTCCAGGCCCGGCGTGCGAGCCCGGGCGAAGTACGGCGTCCCCGACCAGGACTCGACGCTCGTCGCCATCGCCACCGACAAGGAGGCCGAGTACACCACGGCGTCGGTGTACTTCAAGATGCCGCGGCGCGTATCGTCCACCGTCGGCGGCTATCGCACCGACCTCACCGAGTCGCTGTTCAGCATGATGCTGAACGACCGCCTCGACGAGATCCGCCAGAAGCCCGACGCGCCGTTCATCGGCGCCGGGGCGGGGAAGAGCACCTTCCTCGGCGACCGCGACGCGTTCACGCTCACGGCGTTCGTGCCCGATGGCGGCGTCCTCCGTGGGCTCGATGCGGTGCTCGCCGAAGCCGTGCGCGTCGAGAAGCATGGCTTCACCACCACCGAGCTCGATCGCGCGAAGCAGAACCTGTTGCGCTCGTACGAGCGCACGTACGCGGAGCGTGACAAGCGTCAGTCCGCCGCGCTGGTCGGTGAATACGTTCGCAACTTCCTGATCGGTGAGTCGTTCCCGGGCATCGAGTACGAGTACGCGCTCGCGCGGCGGCTCGTGCCGGGCATCGCGCTCGCCGAAGTGAACGCGCTCGCCGCCGAGTGGATGACCGACCGCAACCGCGTGATCGCCGTCAACGCGCCAGAGAAGGAGGGCGTGACGGTCCCGAGCGCATCGCAACTCCTGGCCGTGTTCGATTCGGTGGCGAAGCGCGACCTCGCCGCGTACGACGACGGCAATGCCTCGCGCCCGCTCGTGCCCAACACGCCAACGGCAGCGACCATCGTCGCGACATCGACCGTGCCCGAGGTGGGCGTCACGCGCTGGACGCTGTCGAACGGCGTGCGCGTCATCCTCAAGCCCACGGACTTCAAGGCCGACGAGGTGCTGATCCTCGGCACGAGCCCGGGCGGCGCCTCGATGCTCGCCCCCGGCGAGTTCGCGCGCGCACGCGAGGCGACCACGCTCGTGACCGAAGGTGGCGTCGGGGCGTTCAGTCGGGTCGACCTCCAGAAGGCGCTCGCCGGGAAGGCCGCGAGCGCGTTCCCGGGCATCGGCGAGCTCACCGAGCAGATGTTCGGGCGTGGATCGCCGAAGGATCTGGAGACGGTGTTCCAGCTCATGTACCTGTACTTCACGGCGCCGCGCGCCGACACCACGGCGGTGCTCGCGCTCAAGCAGCGGCTGCGCGCGGCGCTCGCGAACCGCGGCGCGTCGCCCGACCAGGCGTTCAGCGACACGCTGTCGGTCACGCTCTCGAGCCATCACCCGCGCACCGCGCCGGTCACCGTCGCCACGGTGGACTCGCTCGATCTCGGCGCATCGCTGCGCTTCTACCGCGACCGGTTCGCGGACGCGGGGGATTTCACGTTCGTCATCGTCGGCAACTTCACGGTCGACTCCATCAGGCCGCTCGTGCTCACGTGGCTGGGCGGGCTGCCGTCCACGGGGCGCAAGGAGCGATGGAAGGACATCGGTCTCCACACGCCCACCGGCGTGGTGGCGCGCGAGGTGCACCGTGGCACCGAGCCGAAGGCCCGTACGACGATCGTCTTCAGCGGGCCGTTCGAGTGGACGCGCGAGAATCGTTATGCGCTCGCCTCCCTCGCCGAGGTGCTGCGCATGCGGTTCCGGGATGTGCTGCGCGAGGAGCTGGGCGGCACGTACGACGTGTCCGTGAGTCAGAGCAGCGAGCGCGATCCGCGCCCCGAGTATCAGTTCGCCATCGACTTCGGATCCAGCCCCGAGCGCGTCGATACGTTGCGGGCCGCGGTATTCCGCGAGCTCGCGTCGCTCAAGCGCGACGGCCCCACCGCCGGGGAGATCGAGAAGGTTCGTGAGATGCAGCGCCGCGGCGAGGAGACCGAAGTACGGCAGAACGGCTTCTGGCTCAACGCGCTCGCGGCGGCCGCACGGTATGACCAGGACCCGCGCCAGATCCTGCATCGTTCGGAGCTGCGCGCCAGGCTCACGCCGGCGCAGGTGCGTGACATCGCGCGGAAGTACCTGAACCAGTCGCGCTACGTACAGGTGCGGTTGCTTCCCGAGCGGTGAGGGCCTCCCGCAGGCACGGCCGGGTGGCCCGATCGGGCCACCCGGCCGTGTTGCGTCCCGTTCCGCCATTCTGGCCATCGCGACCGTCCGGTCCGGCTGCTAGAGTATCCCGACCGTAACTCCGCCGAGGATTCCAGATGCGTCCGTCCTGTCTCGTGATGCTCGTCGCGGCGACCGCCGCGTGCGCGTCCTCACCGTCTCCCGGTTCCGTGGGCGTCTCGATGCCGAGTGAGCGGACCGTTGCCGTGGACGATCAGAACACCTACCGCACGACGGTGATGGCGAACGCGAAAGTGCCGATCGCCGCCTCGCCCGCCCGCACGTTCGAGGCGGTGAAAGCGGTGTACGGCGAGCTCGGCATCCCGCCCGGTACCAACGACCCGGCCACCGGGCGCTTCGGCAACCTGGATTTCTGGAAGTCGCGCCGCCTCGCGGATCAGCCGATCTCCACGTACCTCAACTGCGGGGAGTCGTTCACCGGCCCGGCCGCGAACAACTACCGGATCTACATCTCGCTCCTCTCGATCGTCCGCCCCGATGGCAAGGGGGCCTCGGAGCTCGAGACCGCGTTCCACGCGCAGGCGCAGAACATGGAGGGGACGAGCTCCGATCGCATTACGTGCGGGTCGACTGGGCGGCTGGAGGAGCGCATTCGGAAGGGCGTCCTGCTGAAGCTCGGGGCCGTGGGGTAAGCTGGCGGACTGAAACCCGCCACGGTCGTGCGGTCGTAGAGGAGGCTTCCGACCACCCCACGAGCCGGGCATGGACACTCTCCTCCAGGACGTTCGCTACGCGTTCCGCACGCTGTGGCGTAGCCGGATGTTCGCGGCCATCGCCATCGCGTGCCTCGCGATAGGCATCGGGCTGAACACTACGATCTTCAGCGTCGTCAACGCGATCCTGCTCCGCCCGTTCGCGTTCACCGACCCCGAGCGCCTCGTGGTGCTGGCCGAGGTCAACACGCGCAACGGCGATGACACCGGAGTCGCGTGGCCGAACCTCGTGGACTGGCGGAGCCAATCCAGCGCGTTCTCGGACGTTGGCGCGATCCAGGGGCGCAGCTTCACGCTCGCCAACGTCGACGAGCCCGAGCGGCTCGAGGGCGGCGCGGTGAGCTGGAACCTCTTCCCGATGCTCGGCGTCAAGCCGGCGCTCGGCCGCGGCATCCGCGCCGACGAGGACAAGCCAGGCGGCGAGCGGGTGGTGCTCCTCAGCGACGGCCTCTGGCGACGTCGATTCGGCCGGGACCCGGCCATCATCGGTACGACGCTGATGCTCAACGAGGTCGCGCACACGGTCGTCGGAGTCATGGGGGAGGGGTTCAAGTTTCCGGAGCAGTCCGAGCTCTGGGTCCCACTCCGGGAGATGGAAGGGCGGCAGTCGCGCGACGCCAAGGCGCTGTTCACTTTCGCGCGGCTCGCTCCCGGCGTCAGCATCGCGCAGGCGCGTGCCAGCCTCACGCAGGTCTCCGCGCGGCTCGCGTCGGCCTATCCCGAGAACCAGGGCTGGAGCGCGAAGGTGACCCCGATTCGCGATGAGTTCATTCCCGACGACATCGAGCTGATCACGCTCACGATGATGGGCGCGGTCACGTTCGTGCTGCTCATCGCCTGCGCGAACGTCGCGAACCTGATGCTCGCGCGCGCCACGGCGCGCTCGCGCGAGATCGCGATCCGGTCCGCGTTGGGTGCCGGCCGGCGCCGCATCATCGTGCAGCTCCTCACCGAGAGCCTCATCATCGCCGTCATCGCCGGGGCCCTCGGCATCCCGCTCGCGGCGTGGGGACTCCGGCTGCTCGACGGCGCCATCCCGGCGTCGGATGCCGTGCCGTACTACATCGACTGGATGATCGACCGTCCGACGCTCGTCTACACCATCGTCGTGTCGATGCTCACCGGCATGGCATTCGGGCTGGCGCCCGCTCTGCAGGCGGCGAGCGGCAGCCTCCAGGACGCATTGCGCGACGGCGCGCGCGGCAGCGGGACCGGAGTGCGAAAGAGTCGCCTTCGGAACGCGCTCGTCGTCGCCGAGATCGCGCTGTCGCTCGTGTTGCTGGTCGGGGCGTCGCTGTTCGTGCGGAGCTTCATGACGCTGCAGACCGCGAGCGCCGGGTACGATACCGCGCCGCTCATGACGACACGCTTCTACATGCAGGGCGCCCGGTACGACTCGCTCGGCGCGCGTGCTCGTCGCGCGGAGGACATTCTTCAGCGCATCGAAGCGCTCCCGGGCGTCCAGTCGGCGTTCGCGTCGGGCCTCATCCCGGCGACCGGCGGCGCGGCCGGCGGTGGCATCATCGTCGATGGCCGCCCGGGCGAGAAGGGCCGGGAGCCCTTCGGATTGTACGCGGGAGTCTCCGAGCACTTTTTCACGACGCTCGGCATTCGCCTCGTGGGTGGACGCACGTTCACGGCGGCCGAGGCGAGGGACAGCACGCCGGTCGCGATCGTCAACCAGACGATGGCTCGCCGGCTCTGGCCGGGCACCGACGCGCTCGGGCGACGATTCCGCTACGCGAGCGATTCTCTGGGCCCGTGGTTCACCGTCATCGGCATCGCCCCCGACATCGCCAACGACGACCTCGACAACCGCGATCCGCAGTCGGCCGCCTACCTGCCGTTGCGGTTCGGCGTCTGGCGTGGGCTGGGGCTTGTCGTGCGAACGACCGGCGAGCCGTCCGCGATCACGCCGGCGCTGCGTCGGGCCATCCGCGACTCGGACCCGACGCTGGCGCTCTACGACGTGAACACCATGGAGCGCGTGCGACAGCTCGGCTTCTGGCAGTACGGGCTGTTCGGGTCGATGTTCTCGATCTTCGGCGTGATCGCGCTGCTGCTCGCCGCCGTCGGCGTGTACGGGGTGATCTCGTACGGCGTGTCGCAGCGCACGCAGGAGATCGGCGTGCGCGTGGCGTTAGGCGCGCGCCGTGGCGACGTGCTGCGGCTGGTGATCGGGCAGGCGATGCGCCTCGCGGTCGTCGGCCTTGGCATCGGACTCGTCGGCGCCTCCGGGATCACGCGCGTGGTGCGAAGCCTGCTCTTCGGCGTCTCGCCCACGGATCCGCTCAGCTTCGGCATGATCACGGTGTTTCTCACGCTCGTTGCGGCGGTCGCGAGCTGGCTTCCCGCGCGCCGCGCGACGGCCGTCGATCCGATCATCGCGCTCAGGCGGGATTGAGCGGGAGGCGGGGGCTCGGGACTGAAGACCGGGAACCGGGAGCCGAGGCTGCTCGCTGCGTGTCGGCTCGGCACGCAGCGAGCAAGCAGCAGACAGCCCTACCGTGCTCGAATGATGCGATAGATCCATCCTCCCTTGTCATCCGAGATGTAGATCGACCCGTCGCGCGCTTCGGCCAGTCCCACCGGACGGTGCGCCGCGCCCGTCGGTGTCGGGTCGCCTCCCGCGAAACCGTCGGCGAACACCGCAAACCGCCCCGCCGGCCTGCCGTTCTGCCATTCCACGAACACCACGCTGTAGCCCGGTCCGGCCGGCTGCAGCCGTGGGTCGAAGCGTGAGCCGTGGAACGCGATGAAGAGCCCGCCGTCATACCTGTTCCCGAACGCGTCGCCCGTGTAGAACATCATGCCTAGCGGCGCCCAGTGTGCCGGGTAGTCGGCGAGCGGCAACTCCCGCGCGGCACAGCGTCCCACCTCGCGACCATCACCGCCGTACTCCGGCGCCAGCACCTTCGTGTTGCGCACGCCGTCGTAGTAGCAGTACGGCCAGCCATACGCCTTGTCGCGGTCCAGTCGGAACAGCTCCTCCGCCGGCAGCAGCGCGTCGTCGCGCTCGCCGAATAGCTCCGGCCAGTTCTCGAACAGCTGGTCGCGGCCGTTCTGCGCGCCGTAGAGCAGGCCGTCGGCCGGATTGATGGCGAGTGCGTTCATGTTCCGTGTTTCCGTCACGAACCGCTCTCCACTCGCCAGCGTCTGGCCCGTCGCGGTGGCGCTGTACCGCCATACGCCAGCGCGTACCGCCAGCTCCGGACATGGGTCCACACCTGGCGACTCGAGCTGCCGGTTCGCGATCTGACACGAGTTGGACGCCGAGCCGTGGTTCACGAACATGCCGCCGCGGCCGTCGAGCACGACGGTCTTCCGCGGATGGTCGCCGCCCACCGGCAGCCCCGATACCACCACGGCCGGCGCCGCAGTCGGCACCAGTTCGTCGCCGGTGAAGTCGTACCGCAGGATGCGGTCGTTAGGCGCAAAGTACAACTGTCCCTCGCCCCACGCGATGCCGTTGCCGCCGTCGTCGCCGAACCGCTGCTGGATCTCCGGTCTGCCATCGCCATCCGCGTCACGGAGCGCGAGGATGCCGCCCTTCGCCGCCCCGGGCCCGTTGTCGATCGCCACGTAGAGGTCGCCGTTCGGGCGCACGGCCATGTGCCGCGCGCGGCCCACGTTCTTGGCCACCGCGAGCGCACAGAACCCCGCGGGCAGCGTGAGGCCCGCGTTGTCCGGGTCGCACTGGATGGCGGATGGTTGCGTTGCCCGGTTCGCGCCGGATGGCGCGGCCGAATCCGGCGGCGAGACTACCCGATCGGCGTCGGCACAGGCCAGCGCCATCGCCGTCGCAACCGACTGAGTGAGCACCAGTGCGTACCTGCTACTTCCGGCTCGTGACATTTCCGACCTCCTGGGTTACTCGAGTTGCGTCGTGCCCCCGGCGCAGCGCGCGGGCGAGACACGCCCGGCGTGCGCGCGATGGAGGTCGGGGTGTGCCACCGATGTGCCACTCGTCAGGCGGTACAGCGAATCTCCGCGAGCCTCGGCGAACGGCCCGAGAGCCTCGGTCGGTGGCGCGATCCACGCGGCGAATGCCCGTGAAAACAGATGGCGATGGCGCGCGCGAGCGCGTCGCGCTACCTGGCGTGCGTTGCCTCACGTGTCAGAACCTGATCATCCGTACCGCGCTGTTCGAGCTCGGGCCATCGGCCACGAAATGGGCCGAGAAGCTCCGCAACCCGCGCTCGCGCCTCGATAAGCTCGGCGTCAAGCCGGGAATGCGCGTGGCACTGTTAGGCGTTGACGACGAGGAGTTCCTCGCGGAGCTGTCCGCGCGCACGTCGGACATCTCGCGCCGATCCCCGAGGACGGGCACCGGGTTGATCTTCGTCGGCGCCGGTACGGCGGCCGATCTCGCGCGGCTGGAGGCGCTGCGCGAGCATCTCACGCCCGCCGGCGGGATCTGGGTGGTTCACACCAGGGGGAAGGGCGCGGCGTTCAAGGACGTCGACGTGTTCGCGGCCGCGAAGCGCGCCGGTCTGGTCGACGTCAAGGTCGCGAGCTTCTCGGATACGCATACCGCGGAGAAGCTGGTCATCCCGCTGGCAAAGCGAAGATGAGGTCGTCGCTCAGGCTCGCGGTTCCGGGATCATTCGCATCCCGAACTTCGGTCTGAGCGTGATGATCGGCTGCAGGGCGACGGGGTGACCGGGCACGAGGCGGAGCCGCCAGCGCTGGGCGATGGTCGCGAGGCCGATGATGCCCTCCATCCACGCGAACTGCTCGCCGATGCACACGCGCGGCCCGCCGCCGAACGGGAAGTAGGCGAATTTCGGCCGCGCCGCCTGGCGCTCGGGAGTCCATCGCTCGGGGTCGAACCGGTCCGGCTCGGGAAACCAGCGCGCATCGCGGTGCATCACGTACTGGCACATCAGCACGATGGCGCGCGCGGGGATCGTGTAGCCGTTCGCCTCGAACGGCGCCAGCGCGCGCCGGCCCAGGATCCATGCCGGCGGGTAGAGGCGCATCGACTCCGCCAGCACCCTGCGTGTGTACGGGAGGGCCCCGAGGTCATCGGCGGTCGGCAGCCGACCGCCTAACGCCGAGTCGACCTCGGCGTGGAAGCGGGCCTCGGTCTCGGGGTGGCACGAGAGCAGGTACCACGTCCACGTGAGCGCGTTGGCCGTGGTCTCGTGGCCCGCGAGGAAGATCGTCATCGCCTCGTCGCGAAGCTGCACGTCGGTCATGCCCCCGCCGTCGCCCTCGGTGTCCTGCGCGAGCAGCAGCATGGAGAGCAGGTCGCCGTGGTCCGTCCCGCTGTGCCGGCGCTCCTCGATGAGGCGATAGATCGTGGCATCGAGCCGCGCGCGTGCCCTGCGGAAGCGCAGCGTCGGCGGCACCGGCAGCCGCTCCAGCAGCTCGCCGAACGGCAGGAAGAACCCGAAGTGGAACGACGCGAACGTCGTCGTGAGCGCGGCCCCGATCTCCCCGGCCTCGTGCTCGACGTCGGCATCGAACAGCGTCTTGCCGACGATCGCGAGCGTGAGCGCCATCATCTCCGCGTGCACGTCCGTCGCGGCGCCCGCCCGCCAGCCGTCGCACCGCTTCGCGGCGTACGCGGCCATCGTCGTGCCGTACGCCGCGATGCGCTGGCGGTGGAAGGCGGGCTGCGCCAGGCGACGCTGCCGCAGGTGGAAGTCCGCCTCGCTCGTCAGCAGCCCTTCGCCGAGCAGCAGCTTCGCCCGCTCGAGCCCTCGCCCCTTGTGAAAGTTGCGATGGTTGGTGACGAGGACGTCCCGGACGAGATCGGGATGATTGAGCAGGTAGAGCGTCTCGCTGCCTAACGGGACGCGTGCGACGTCGCCGTACCGTGCCAGCGCCGAGAGGAACGCGAGCGGGTCGCGCCCCATGCGCAACGCGTCGAGCGCCGGCACGAGCCGTCTGGGCCCCGGCGGGTGCGCGCCCCGGCGTGTGCTCGCGGCCGTCGGCCGCGCTGTCGCGTCCCCCATGGTCGCATTATCGAGGGGCGGACACGTCGCGCGGAAGGGCTGGCATGCGGGGCCCGGGTCCATCCGGTGGAACCCGATCCGCTGTTTCCGTGGTACCCGAACCGCCCTCCGTCCGCGATGCCTGCCCCCTCTCCGGCTGGCTGCTTCGCCGTCACATCGCGCAGGACCTCATCGGGCCGGCATTGTCGCGCCGGACCCGTCGGGACGCACCATCTCACCGGCCCCAGCGCTGAACTGCGATTGGGCGGATGGGGGGACGCCGAAACGGCCGGATCGGCGCCGAGCACAGGCTGTCATCCCGAGGCGGGGCGTCAGCCCCGACGAGGGACCTGGCGTGCGGACCCAGTGGGTCCGGCCGGCCACGAGCACCTTCGAGCAGGCCCCTCGTCGCTGGCGCTCCTCGGGATGACAGACGGGTCGGGAACGATCCGGCGTCATCCGCGTCATCCGCGTCATCGGGTTCCCCGCTGGTCTGTACGCGACGAAGGAGGCCGGCCCGGCGCGCGCGGAATTGGGGTCAGACTCGGATTGAAGCATTCGAGCGCCGGCCGCACGCGGGGGCAGCCTCGCGTTCCGATGATGTTATTCGAGTCTGACCCCAAATCCCCGCCGCACGCCCACGGCGCCGATCCGGCCGTTTCGCGGTCCCCCCATCCGTCAAATCGTCGTTCCCGCCTGGGGCCGGCGCGATGAGGCCGGACCGTCGCTGTTACCCGTTGGCCGGGCCAGCCAGCACCACCAGACAGCTGCGTGCAGTTCCAGCGCGCCAGCTCAGCCAGCCAGCCGCCCGGTCAGTCGCTTCCGGTCGCGGCCGCCGAGGCTGTGGCCACGTTCGAGCAGATGATCGCGCCGCTCTCCACGCCTACGGCCTCGGTGCCGGCCGCCGTGGTACACGGCGTCGCGAGCCACATGTGGCGGGCCGAGGCCTTCCACCCACGGATCGGATCCTCCGACTCGATGGTGATCGAGACGTTGGCCGACGACCGGAACTCGAGCTGGGTGAGGTCCGTCGCGTACCGTAGATTCTCCGCGTAGTACACCTCCTCGGCCGTACGCAGTGCCCCCAGGTCGCTGCGTAGCGTTGCCTGATACGAGCGCTCCTTCATGTTCCGGAGGCGGGGAACGCCGATGCTGGCCAGCAGTCCCATGACCACCATGACGACAAGGATCTCGATGAAGGTGAAGCCGGCCCTGTTGGAGCGTCGCATGTTCTTCGTGTCTCGCGTGTGAGGGTTCGCGTCTGCGGCGTGACGCCAAGGCAGGACAGGTGCCAGCGGCCGCGCGAACCCTAACGCGCTACGAGTCAACAGGATGAGCGTCGTGTGGGACGGTCGGTGCGGAGCTTCCGGTGTGGGTCGTGGCCCACACGGCGCCGGCGGCTGTCGCGGTGGCGCGACATCCGGCGTCACCGCTAGTGTCAGAGCCTGGCGAACGGCCACAAACGGCGAAGCCCGGCTGGCCAGCGCCGGGGGAACAGTGCGCCGGCCAACGCGAGGCTGAAGTCCCCCGCGGACGGAAAGCGGTCTCCCGGCGCGCGCTCCAACGCTCTCGCCAGCGCGGTGTCGAGTGGCTCCGGCACCGTCGCGCGCAGCTCGCGAACCGACCGAGGGGCAGTCGTCATCCGCTGCGCGATGATCGCGTGCGCCGAGCGTCCCGTGAACGGGGGCTGCCCGGCGAGCATCTCGTACAGCACACACGCGAGACTATAGATGTCGGTGCGCCCGTCGACATCGCGCTCGCCGCTCGCCTGCTCCGGGCTCATGTATGCCGGACTTCCGACGGCCATCCCCGCCGCCGTCGTCCACTCGGCGCCGCTGCGACGCATCGCGCGGGCAATCCCGAAGTCGGCGACGACCGCGTGTCCGTCGTGGAGCAGGATGTTCTCGGGCTTGATGTCGCGGTGGATGACGTCGTGTGCGTGCGCGAAGTGGAGCGCGTCGCTCACCTCGGTGGCGAGTCGAACGGCTTCGTTCACCGGCAGTTGCCCCTCGCGCCGCAGCCGCTCGCGCAACGTCTCGCCGTCGACGAACGGCGTGACGAAGTAGCTGGTGTCGCCGGTGGTGCCCGAGTCGTAGAGCGGCAGGATGTGGGGGTGCTGCAGGCGAGCTAGGAGGCGGATCTCGCGCCGGAACCGCTCGGCGCCCATCGCGTCGCCGACGTCGGAGCGGAAGACCTTGATGGCGACCTCCCGTTCGTGACGGAGATCGCGAGCGAGGAAGACGACCGCCATCCCGCCGTGGCCGAGCTCGCGCTCGAGCGCGTAGCGCCCGGCCAACTCTCCCTCGAGCCGCCTCACGATGCCGTGCATGCCGCCACCCTCCGTCCCCGGCACGTCGAACATGGGATGTGACGGGAGATCGCACAAGCCGGTTCAGCGGCGCGCGAGGCCGGGTAATTCGACCCACGCGACAGGCGACGGTTCACTGAATCTTTACACAACCCGCGCGCGTTGTGTGCAAGTGGTTACTTGCTTTCGCCGCCAGGGCCATCTAGATTAGCCGCCGCTTATGGCCAGCAGACAGAAACTCCTCGCCGCCGCCGCCCGCATCTACGGCGAGTCCGGCTTCCGCGGTGCCACCACGCGCCGCATCGCCGATGAGGCCGGCGTCAACGAAGTCACCCTCTTCCGCCTCTTCGGCTCCAAGTCGGCGCTCATCGCGGAAGCGCTGCGCGAGCACGCGCCGCGCCGCGTCGAGCCCGCCGGCCTGCCGGAGGAGCCAACCGATCCGGAGCGGGAGCTCTCCGCGTGGTGCGAGGCACAGCTCACGCAACTGCGCGGCGCGCGCTCCATGATCCGAAAGGCCATGGGGGAGATCGAAGAGCATCCCGAGATGGCGCCGTGCATGTCGGAGGGAACGACGTGCGCCTTCCACGAGCTGCGCAACTATGCGCGACGGCTCAGGCGGCAAGGCGCCAGCATCTCCGATCGCGAGGTGCAGACGGCGGCCGCCATGCTGATCAGCGCGCTGTTCGCTGATGCGATGGGACGTGAGATGATGCCGACCCTCTACCCGCAACCGGAAGCGGACGCGGCCGGCCTCTACGCCCGCATCTTCCTCCGCGCTGTGGGATGCGACGCGCCGCGCCGGCGCGGTCCGGTGCGTGCGTCCCACCCCCGACCACGCGCGCGCGGCACCTCCGCGCGGCGCTGATCCACTCCTCAGTTCGGAACCACGATCATGTTGTTCTCCCGGACACGCATCGGCGCGCTCGTCACCTCGACCGCGCTGCTCGTCTTTCCGCTCGCCGCGCAACAGCCCGCTGCCCCGCGCGGTGCCACGCCGGCCGCCGGTACGCCCCGCGCCCTCTCGCTCGACGAAGCGATGCGCATCGCCGAGCACGAGAGCGAGAACCTGCGGATCGCGCGCGCCGGCGTGGACCGCGCGCATGGCCAGCAGTTGCAGGCGCGCAGCCAGTACCTGCCGCAACTGAGCGGGTCGCTGCAGTACACGCGCACGCTCAAGAGCCAGTTCTCGGTGTTGCAGAACGCGCAGCCCGAGCCGGGGCCTAACGTGCCGCCCGCGCCGCCGCGCGACACGACGACGTATTTCCAGCCGTGCACGCGGTATCTGGCGGCGCCCGGCGCCACCGAAGCGGAGCGACTCGTCGGCCTCGAGACGTTCTCGCGCTGCTCGAACGGCGGCGGCATCGACTTCACGCGCGTCGGCTTCGGCGCCGCGAACCAGTATCAGCTCGGGCTGTCCGGCTCGTTGAACCTGTTTGCCGGTGGCCGCATCTCGGCCCAGAATGCCGCCGCCCGGGCGGGCCGCCGCGCGGCCGACATCGAGCTCACGGCGCAGCGCGCCCAGCTTCGGCTCGACGTCGCCGAGGCGTACTACGACGCGGCGCTCGCCGACCGGATGGTCGCCATCGCCGAATCGTCGCTCGTGCAGACCGAGGGCGCGCTGCGCCAGACGTCGCTCGCGCGCCAGGTCGGCAACCAGTCGGAGTTCGACCTGCTGCGGGCGCGTGTCACGCGCGACAACCAGGTGCCCGCGGTGCTCCAGGCCAGGACCACGCGCGAGGTCAGCTACCTCCGGCTCAAGCAGCTCCTCAACCTGCCGTACGGCGACTCGCTCACGCTCACCGATGGCATCGGCGACGTCGAGTCGGTGCCCTCCGTCCGCGCGGCGGCGTCCACGGACAACGCGGCCGCGGCCGCGGCGGTGGTCGTCGCGCTCACCGACTCGCTCGTGCAGCAGTCCGACACGAGCGCCGACGCCCGCGCGACGGTGCGCCAGCTCACGGAGTCGCTGAACGCGCAGGAAGCCCAGCGCCGCGTCGCGAAGTCGGAGTACCTGCCCAGCCTCACGCTATCGTCGCAGTACGGGCGCGTCGCGTTTCCGCCGAGCGGCATCCCCGACTGGAACTCGTTCGTGAACAACTGGACGGTGACGGTCGCGGCCTCGGTGCCGCTGTTCACCGGCGGGCGCACGCGCGGTGACAACCTCGTGGCCTCGGCCAACGTCGCCGAAACCCGCGCGCGCCTGCAACAGACGAGAGAGTTCGCCGCGCTCGACGCACGCCAGGCGGTGGCCCAGCTCGAACAGTCGGCGGCCACGCTCGCCGCGAGCGCCGGCACCGCGGAGCAGGCCTCGCGCGCCTACAACATCGCCGATGTGCGCTTCCGCGAAGGGCTCTCCACACAGCTCGAGCTGAGTGAGTCGCGCGTGCTGCTCCAGCAGGCGCGTGCCAATCGGGCGCAGGCCGCCCGCGACTTCCAGGTCGCTCGGCTCCGCCTAACGCTGCTCCGGGACCTGCCGCTGTCGGCGGGTGGCGCGGCCGGCGGTACCGCCCCGGCCGCCGGGGGGACGACGACGCCGGGAACCGGCGGCACCGCACCCGGGGGCGTACAGCAGCAACCGCAACAACCACAGCAACCGCGCGCGGCGCAGGCCGCCAGCGTCACCGCACCCGGACAGTAAGGGAGTACGACTCCAATGCAAGCAGAATTCGATCGCCGCGGGCTGACCGCCCTGTCGCTCACCGCCGTGCTGACGCTCCTCGGAGCGGCCGTCACGGGATGCCGAGGCGGCGGTGCCGGAGACGCGAAGGCGGAATCCGCGCCGGCGCCGACGACCGTCGGCACCGAGAACATCGTCGTCGTCACCCGTGCCGAGCTCGCGAGCGGCCCGGCCATCTCCGGAAATCTGCAGGCCGCCCAGGAAGCGACGGTTCGCGCGCAGATCGGCGGCACCGTGCTGCAGACGTATGTGGACGAGGGCAGCCGCGTCAGCACTGGGACGCTGCTCGCCCGGATCGATGACCGAACGATCCGCGACCAGTATCTGTCGGCACGTTCGGCCGTGACATCGGCGCAGAGCGCGGCCGATGTCGCCCAGCGTAACCTCGAGCGCAACGAGCGACTCGCGGCGGCCGGCGCCATCGCCGACCGCGACCTCGAGGCGTCGCGGTCGCAGAACGTCGCGGCGCAGTCGCAGCTCGCCGACGCGAAGGCCCGGCTCACGCTGCAGGAGAAGCAGCTCGCCGACGCACAGGTTCGCGCACCCTTCACCGGCAACGTGTCGCAGCGGCAGGTCTCGGGCGGTGACGTCGTGCAGCCCGGCGGCGAGATGTTCACCATCGTCGACCCCACGAGCATGCGGCTCGAGGCGTCGGTCCCGGCGGCGCAACTCGCCGCCGTGAAGCTCGGGTCGCCGGTCACCTTCAGCGTGAGCGGCTACCCCGACCGCACGTTCACCGGCAAGGTCGCGCGCATCAACCCCGTCGCCGATCCGACCACGGGCCAGGTTCGCATCGTCGTGTCCATTCCGAACGCGAGCAACAACCTCGTCGGCGGCCTGTTCGCCGAGGGGCGCGTCGCGAGCGAGCGACGCACGGCGCTCGTCGCACCCACCGGCGCGGTGGATGTCACGGGCGTGACGCCGTTCGTCATCCGCCTCAAGGACGGGCAGGTCGAGCGCGTGGACGTCGAGCTCGGCCTCCGCGACGACGAATCCGAGCGCGTCGAGATCACGAAGGGGTTGTCCGCGGGTGACACGTTGCTCGTGGGGGCGGCGCGCGGAATCACGCCGGGCACACCCGTGCGCGTCAGCACGCCGTCGGACACGCCCGTGTCAAAGAGCTAGACCATCTGGAGCGCATTACATGCTTATCTCGGATTTTGCGATCAAGCGGCCCATCGTCACCGTCGTGTCGATGCTGGCGCTGGTCGTCTTCGGACTGATCGCGCTCGCGAAGCTGCAGACGGACGAATTCCCCGACATCGCACCGCCGTTCGTGACGGTCGCGATCCCGTATCCGGGCGCATCGCCCGACGGCGTCGAGAAGGAGATTCTCGATCCCGTCGAGGAGGCGATCTCCTCGATCAGCGGCGTGAAGAACGTCACCGGCACCGCCGAAGATGGATTCGCGACCGTGATGGTGGAGTTCCTCTTCGACAAGCCGCTCGCCGAAGCGACGCAGGACATTCGCGACGCCATCTCGGGCATCCGCTCGGATCTCCCCGAGGAGATGGAGGAGCCGATCATCAAGAAGTTCAACGACACCGACCTGCCGATCGTGTCGCTCGCGCTGTCGTCGAACACGCTCACGCCGGGGCAGTTGACGCGACTCGCCGATCCGGGCATCACGCGCGAGTTCCGGTCCATCCCGGGCGTGGCGGAGGTCGAGGTGCCGGGGAAGGTCGAGCGCGAGCTCACGGTGCAGATCAAGCCCGACGCGTTGCAGGCGGCCGGCATCGGCGTGTCGCAGCTCGTGCAGGCCCTGCAGATGCAGAACCTCGCGGCGCCCGTCGGACACGTCACCGGCGATCTCGACGAGCGCTCGATCCGCCTGCGCGGCCGGCTCGACCGGCCCGAGGAGTTCGAGCAGATCATCGTCGCCGAGCGCAACGGCCAGGTCATCCGGCTCGGCCAGGTGGCCGACATTCTCGACGGCACCGAGGAAGCGCGCTCGCTCGCGTTGTACAGCGACGCGAAGGCGCCGAACGGGCGCGAGTCGGTCGGCATCGACATCAAGAAGTCGAAGGGCTACAGCACCACGCAGGTGGCGGAGCGGGTGCTCGCGCGCCTCGAAACGATCAAGGGCCGGCTGCCGGCAGGCACGACGGTGGACGTGATCAAGGATCGTGGTGAGCGCGTGCGGCACTCGGTGGCCAACGTCGAGGAGGCGCTATTCGAGGGCGCCGTCCTCACCGTGCTCGTCGTCTTCCTCTTCCTCAACTCGTGGCGCTCGACGGTGATCACCGGCCTCGCGCTGCCGGTGTCGGTGCTGGCGAGCTTCGTGGCCGTGTGGGCGTTCGGCTTCACGCTCAACACGATGTCGCTGCTGGGGCTCTCGCTCGCGATCGGCATCTTGATCGATGACGCGATCGTGGTGCGCGAGAACATCGTCAGGCACGTGGAGATGGGGAAAGACCACTACACGGCCGCGCGAGAAGGCACCGACGAGATCGGGCTCGCCGTCGCGGCCACGACGTTCTCGATCATCGCGGTGTTCGTGCCCATCGCGTTCATGCCGGGGGTCGGCGGCCAGTGGTTCAAGCCGTTCGCGTTGACCATGGCGTGCTCGGTGCTGGTGTCGCTGTTCGTGTCGTTCTCGCTCGACCCGATGCTCTCGGCGTACTGGGCCGACCCGCACAAGGAACACCACGAGAAGGCCTGGATCACGCGGCAGCTCGACAAGTTCAACCACTGGTTCAATCGCCAGGCGCAGAACTACAAGCGCGTGATCGCCTGGGCGCTCGACCACCGGTGGACGGTGTCGGCCATCGCGGCAGGCACGTTCTTCTTCGCGCTCGCGATGCCGATGATCAAGGTCGGCAACAACGCGCTGGTCGGGTTCGGCTTCTTCCCCGAGGATGACCAGGCCGAGTTGAACGTGACGATCGAGTCGCCGCCGGGCTCGAACATCGAGTACACGCGCATCAAGGCCGAGGAAGTCGCCCGGCAGGTGCGCACGCACGAGGCAGTGCGGTACCTCTATACGACCATCGGCGGCGGGCTGGCCGGCGCCGTGGACGTCGCCAAGGTCTACGTGCGTCTCATTCCGAAGGCCGAGCGCGACCAGAGCGTGGAGGAGATCTCGGCCGAACTCCGCAACGAGCTCAAGACGATCGGCGGGGCGAAGGTGGCCGTGTTCGCCACCGATTGGGGCGGCGGGCGCAAGCAGGTGCAGCTTCAGGTGCGTGGCAACAACACCGACGAGCTGGCGGCGTTCTCGGAGCGCGCGCTCGCGGCGGTGGAGAAGGTGCCGGGAGCGGTGGACGTGTCGCTCTCGACGAAGGGCCAGAAGCCGGAGCTCACGGTCGATCTTAACCGCGGCGTGGCCGGCAGCATCGGCGTGACGGTGGGGCAGGTGGCGCAGGCGCTGCGCCCCGCGTTCGCGGGCATCGACGCGGGCGACTGGCAGGATCCGAGTGGCGAGATGCGTGACGTCACGGTGCGGCTCGCGCCCGAAGCGCGCCGGCGCGCGGCCGATCTGCGACAGCTCCCGCTCGTCATCGTGGGCCCGAACGGCGTGCCGACGACGGCGCCGCTCGGTCAGGTGGCGACAGTGCAGCAGGGCGTGGGACCGGCAGTCATCAACCACCTCAACCGTGACAAGGTCGTCTCGGTGGAGTTCAACACGTCCGGGCGCTCGATGGGCGAGGTGACGAACGACGCGCTGCAGCGCATGCTCGCGCTGCAGCCACCGCCGGGCGTCCGCATCGAGAAGGGCGGGGAGGCCCAGTCGCAGGATGAGGTATTCGGGCAGATCTTCCTCGCGCTCGGCGTCGCGGTCGGGCTCATGTACCTGATTCTCGTGATGCAGTTCGGGTCGTTCCTCGACCCCCTGGCGATCATGCTCTCGCTGCCGCTGTCGCTCATCGGCGTGATGCTGGGGCTCGCGGTCACGCGGAACACGATCAACATCATGAGTCTCATCGGCGTCATCCTGCTGATGGGGATCGTGGCGAAGAACGCGATCCTGCTCATCGACTTCGCGAAGTGGGCGCGCGAGAAGCAGGGGATGCCGCTGCGCGATGCGCTGGTGGAGGCCGGTGCCATCCGGCTGCGCCCCATCCTGATGACGACGGTGGCGCTGATCGCCGGCATGTTGCCGGTGGCGCTCGGTCGGGGCGAGGGCGCGCAGTTCCGCTCGCCGTTAGGCGTCGCGGTGATCGGCGGCGTGATCACGTCGACGTTCCTGACGCTGATCGCGATCCCGACGTTCTACGAGATCCTGGATGAGTGGCGCACGGCGTTCTCGCGGCGCTTCGGGGTGCGGGTGGCGCAGAAGACCGCCGAGTATCCGGTGCCGGGACTGGCGCCGGAGGCAGGCGACTGATCGGCAACCGGACGCAACCGGTCGCGAACGGCGCTATTCGCCGTTAGCTGGAGTTGGTTGTAATTGGGGTCAGACTCGAATTGAAGCATTTGAGCTCAATTCAAGAATTCAAGGGGTCAGAGTCGTTGAAACCGGAGGTTTCAACGACTCTGACCCCTTGAATTCAGCAAGCAGCTCGGAGCCGCGGCTAGCAGCAACCAGCGCCGTCCCTGGTTCCCGGTTCCCCGTTCCCGCCTCTTGTCCACGATCAGTCCATAGATTCCTTGCGTGGAATCGCACACCCTCCTCAGTCACCTCGCCGAAGCCTGGGCGTATGTCACGCTCGGGGCGTCGGGCATCATCACCGAGGAAGCGGCCCCGATCGTGGGCGGGTTCGCGGCGCACGAGGGGCATCTGGGGTTCAAGCGCGTGGTGCTCGCGTGCGCGATCGGCACCTGGGTGGCGGGGGTCGGGCTGTACGCGCTGGGGCGCTGGCGCGGCCGATGGGTTCGGAAGCGGTTCCGGCGCGTGGGTCGCTACATGACGCGGCTGCTGGTCATCGTTAGGCGTCGACCGTGGCACAGCGCGTTCGCGGTGCGGTTCGCCTTCGGCGCGCGCATCGTGTTGCCGATGGCCTGCGGCGCCGCCCGCCTCCGCCTCCCGATCTTTCTGATCGGCAGCGGCATTGCCGCGGTGGTCTGGTCGGCGCTGTTCGCGACGGTCGGCTGGCTGTTCGGCGAGAGCGCCATGCTCCTCGTGGGGCACATTCGGCGCTATGAAGACCTGGTCGCCGCGCTCCTCGTCGCGGGAGTCGCGCTGGTATTCGCGGTACTGATCCGGCGCCGGCGCGCGCTGGGGGCCGAGCCGGGCCAGGATCCCGAACGCGCAGACTGAGTCGCCGCGGGGCGCACCTGGCTGTTTCGCGCGGCGGGGCTCGTCTGGGGCATCGCGCCACGAGGCCGGGCCGGCATCGTGCGGCGCCGGGGGCGGCCACTCGGCTCCGGCGGTCGGGGGCGCGTGAGGCGCGGCGGGCCCGCGCGGCGGCGCGGGCCCACCGCTCCCGGCGCGCCATACCGCCTCCGCCGAGCGCCCGCCCCCGGCCGGCGGGCTCCGCTGCACGGTCGGCTATCCGCCGCGGCAGTTTCTCAGGCCGCGCGCCCGCAGCGTCCAGCGCGCCCAGCACGCAGCAAGCCCGCGCCCTCCCCACCTGGCGCGGCGGTCGATCGCGCGCGCCCGCGCCGCGAGTGGTGGCACGAGCCGGCTGCGTGCTGCGTGCTACTGTGCCGGCCCGGGCTGGTGGTGTGCCGGGAGGCGAGGGCGTCCCGCGGACGCGACATGGCGCGCCGCAAGAGACCGCGCGCGCCGTTCAGCGCGCGGGCCATTTGCTCACGCGCCTCGAGGCGCAGGACCGGGATGCCCGAGCCGACCCGCAACGCAACCCCGACCAAACCAGCCGCCAGCACGCAGCAGCCAGCCCGGGGTTCGATGCGGCGGCAGCAGTGAGGATGTTCGTGACCGGCGCGAGGACGTGCGCGATTGCCGCGACGGCCGCGTTAGGCTCCCGGGGATGTGGCGGCCGCCGCCTCGCGCAGCAGCCGCCACGCGTTCGCGACGTGGCGAGGTTCCGTGCGCATGTTGCCGATCGCGAGCCGGAGCACGAAGCGCTCGCCAAGCTTCGTGTGCGAGAGGTACGCGCTGCCGCTCGCGTTCACGCGCTCGAGAATCGCCGCGTTGAGCGCGGCCCGCTCGGCTTCGCTCGTGGCGCGCGGCGCGTAGCGAAAGCACACGAGCGAGAAGGGAACCGGCGCGACCACCTCCCAGTCGGGGGCCGCCTCGACCCACGCCGCGAACTCGCGCGCCATCGCCATCTGCCGGCGGAGCCGACTGGCAAGGCCCTCGGCGCCGAACGCGCGGATCACCATCCACAGCTTGAGCGCGCGAAACCGCCGGCCGAGCTGCACGCCGTAGTCCATCAGGTTCACGACGTCGTTCTGTTCGCGCGTCACGAGGTACTCCGGCACGAGCGAGAACGCGCGCTTCAGTACGTCGGGCCGCCGAGTGAACATCGCCGACAGGTCGATCGGGGTGAACAGCCATTTGTGCGGGTTCACCACGAGCGAGTCGGCGAGCTCCACGCCGTCGAGCACGTCGCGCATCTGCGGCACCACCGCGGCCACGCCGCCGTACGATCCGTCCACGTGCAGCCACATCCCTTCGCGTTGGCACAGCTCGGCGACGGGTCGCACCGGGTCGATGCTCGTCGTGCTGGTCGTCCCCACCGTCGCCACCACCGCGAGCGGCAGGTAGCCGCGCGCGCGGTCGTCGCGCACCGCGCGCTCGAGGAGGTCGACGCGCATGCGGAAGGACTCGTCGGTGTCGATGTGTACGACGTTCTCGTGGCCGAGCCCGAGCGTGATCGCGGCCTTGTCCACCGACGAGTGGGCATGCACCGACGTGTAGACGCGAAGCCGCGGGAGGTCGGCCCGCCCGGCGAGTCCGCGCTCGCGGATCTCGAGCTCGGGCTTCGCCTCGCGCGCGGCGGCGAGGGCGAGCAGCGTCGAGATCGACGCGGTGTCGTTGATGAGGCCGAACCACCCGTCGCCGAGCCCGAGGAGCTGACGCAACCAGTCGACTGCGCGGAGCTCGAGCTCGGTCGCGCTCGGCGACGTCTTCCAGAGCATCGCGTTCACGTTCAACGCCGCGATGAGCATCTCCGCGAGAATCCCCGGCGCCGACGCCGAGATCGCGAAGTAGGCGAAGAACCCCGGGTGGTTCCAGTGCGTGATGCCGGGGACGATCAGACGCTCGAAGTCGTCGAGGACGTCATCGAGCGGCTCCGGCTCGACCGGCGGCTCGAGTGGAAGCGTTGCCGCAACGTCCCCCGGCGTCACGCGCGCCACGACTGGAAACGCTTCCGGGTGCTCGAGGTACCGTGCGATCCACGCCACGACGCGCTGGGCCTGGCGCCGGAACTCGTCAGGCGCGATGTCGAGCGGGGCGACGTCCGGCGGATCGACATGCCCGCGCGGCTCGGCGTGGTCGCCGGTGATCGTCATGTGCGTCGATGCAGGGGAATGGTGGTGGATGGGACGATTAGTCTAACACGTCGCGGCCGTGCCGCGATGATCCCAGCCACAGGCGGCTACCGCGGCTACACCGCGTCAGTGACGGGGAAGTCGCCCGTGTGACGCGGGATCGCCCCGTCGCCCGCATCCGATGTGGGCTTCGTCGCCGCGCCGCGCGGTGTCCGCGCCTCCGCCACCGTGATCAACGCCACGCCGCCCACGATGATCGCCGCGGCAATCAACATCCGCGCGCTGATCGTCTCGCCCGCGAACAGCCAGCCGAGAATCACCGCCACCACCGGGTTCACGTACGCGTACGTGGCGACACGCGCCGGCGTCGACACGCGCAGCAGGTAGACGAACGCCGTGAACGCGATCAGCGAGCCGAACACCAGCAGGTACACCAGGGCGGCGAGCGAGCGCGCCGACACGGCCGACGGGTCGAACCGCGACAGCTCGCCCGCGCCGACGGCCATGAGTCCGACGAAGATGCCGCCGGCGAACATCTGCATGCCGGTCATCATCACCGCCGACGGCGCGCGCGGCGCGTGGCGCGAGTAGATCGAGCCCAGCGACCAGGCGAAGCTTCCGGCGATGACGATCGCGGCACCCACCGGATCGATCCGCGACCCGCCTAACGACCCCGGCCCGACGAGCGCCGCCACGCCGGCGAGTCCGAGCAGCAGCCCCACGATGACGCCGGCGGTCGGCCGCTTGCCGCGTGGGCGCAGCCACTCGAGCACCACCATGAACACCGGCGTCATCGCCACGAGCAGCGCCGCCACGCCCGACGGAATGCGCTGCTCCGCGAGGCCGACGCAGGCGTTCCCGGTCATGAGCAACGCGCCGACGATGATCCCGGTGCGCCACTGCGCACGAGTCGCGTGCGCGACGCCCCGCACGGCCGCGACCGCGAGCAGGATCAGACCGGCGACGCCGAACCGCACCGCCGACAGCGTGAGCGGCGGGATCGTCTCGATCGCGAACCGGATGCCGAGGTAGGTCGAGCCCCAGATCAGATAGACCGCGAGAAACGCCGCGATCACCGGCCCGCGCCGCGCCGTCATCGCCACCGGAAGAGCCTCAGGGCGAGCGTGAAGCTCACGACGAGCCACCCGGCGATGATCGCGATCTCGCTCCCCACCGTCGTCCACGGTGCGCCTTGCAGCATGTTCGCGCGCAGCGCGTCGTTCACCGCCGTCAGCGGCAGCGCCTGGATGAACGGCTGCGCCGCCCGCGGGAAGTTGGCCGAGGAGAAGAACACCCCCGAGAACACCCACATCGGCAGCATGACGAGGTTCATCAGCCCCGACGCGCCCTCCACCGTGCGTGCACGCGAGGCGATGAGCAGACCGAGCCCGCCGAACGCCAGCGACGACAGGACGCAGATCGCGATGAGCTGCGCGATCGAGCCGCGCAGCGGCACGCCGAACACGAACACGCCGAAGCCGAGCAGCGTCGCGACCTCGATCACGAGCAGCGCCAGCCGAAAGAAGAGAAACGACGCCAGGTACTCGGCCCGCGACATGGGCGTCGCGATCAGGCGCTTGAGCAGCTTCTTCTTGCGCGCGTCCACGATCGCGAACCCGATGCCCCAGATGCCGCTTCCCATCAGGTTCATGCCGAGCAGTCCGGGCACCACGAAGTCGATGTAGCGGGAGCCTCGCTCGCTCACGCGCGTCTCGGTGACGTGCACCGGGTCCTGCTGCCCGGCCGCGCGCTGCACGGCACGATCGACCACGAGGCGCGCCGTCCGCGATTCGGGGCGCGCATCGTCGAAGCGATAGTTCACCGTACCATCCTCGTCCGGAACGACGACGAGCGACACGCGCCCCGCGCGCAGCGCCGTGGCCGCCGCCGTGTCAGCGAGCACCTCGACGACGATGCCGGGCGTCTGCTTCAACGCGGCGGCCAGCGTGCCGGTGCTGCCGGCGTCCGCGATGACCGCCACGTGCGACGACTCCGCGGGCCGGTTTCGGAACGCGATCCCGAGCCCCGCCGCCAGCAGGATCGGGAAGACGAACACCCAGAACACCGCCTCGGGCTCGCGATAGAACTCGCGGAAGCGCGCGAGCGTGAGCTGCACGATCGCCGGACTGCTGGCGCTCGTGCTCATCGCCGCGCCGGACGCGCGCTCAGGCGCCATCGCGCAGGCTCCTCCCCGTCAGTGTCACGAAGACGTCCTCGAGCGTCGGCGAGTGCGTACGGAGCTCGGTGAGCGCCAGCCGCCGAGTGGCGAGCGTGTCGAGCAGCGGCGGAATCGTCTCGTGTGCCGCACCGACCTGCAGCGCCCAACTATTCCCCGTCGCGCGCGCCGACCTCACGCCGGCGTGAGCGAGCAGCGTCGCCTCGTCGATGCCGTTCGACCCATCGATGGCGAACTCGATGACGTGACCGGCGCCGAGTGATGCGATGAGCTCGCGTGGCGTGCCGAGCGCGATGACGCGCCCGTGGTCGACGATCGCGACGCGGTCGCACAGTCGCTCGGCCTCGTCCATGTAGTGCGTCGTGAGCACCGTCGTCCCGCCGCCATCGCGGAAGCGGTCGATGATGTCCCAGAGCTGCCGGCGCGATTGCGGGTCGAGGCCCGTCGTGGGCTCGTCGAGGAAGAGCAGCGCCGGGTCGCCGACGAGCGCGCAGGCAACGGCCAGCCGCTGCTTCTGGCCGCCCGACAGCGTGCCGACCCGTGCGCGTCGCTTCTCCTCGAGCTGCACGAGGCGGATCACCTCGCCCACCGCGCGCCCGGCCGGATAGAACGAGCGGAACAGTCGCACCGTCTCCTCGACCGTGAGCTTCTCGGAGAGCTGCGTTTCCTGTAGCTGAATGCCGAGACGCGCGCGCAGCCGCCTGGCATCGGTCGCCCAGCGCATGCCGAGGATCTCGACCTCCCCGCTGTCGGGAGCGAGGAGGCCCTCGCAGATCTCGATGGTCGTCGTCTTCCCGGCACCGTTCGGTCCGAGGAGCCCGAAGCACTCGCCCGCGCGCACTTCGAGATCGAGCGAGTCGACGGCCACGACGTCGGGGTATGCCTTGCGGAGATTCCGAACCGCGAGCGCGACTGGCGGGGCGGGCGAGAATGCCGGAGCCGGGGCGAGCATTCGGGGAATTCTAACACTGCCCGGTGTCGCCGGCGTGACCGCCTGACGGCGCGCGTGTCCGGGTTCATCGCGCGGCGGGGCTAGTCTGGGGCTGTCGTCGCGCGGGCCGGTCGGGCATGGTGCGGCGCCGGGCGCGGGCACTCGGCTCCGGCGGTCGGGGGCGCGTGAGGCGCGGCGGGCCCGCGCGGCGGCGCGGGCCCACCGCTCCCTGCGCGCCATACCGCCTCCGCCGAGCGCCCACACCCGGCCGGCGGGCTCCGCTGCCGGGCCACCCATCCGCCGCGGCAGCCTCCGCGGCCGCGCGCGGCGCCCAGGCCTCCGGCACGCGGCAAGCCCGCGCCCTCCCCACCTGCACGGCGGTCGATCGCGCGCACCCGCGCCGTGAGTCGTCGCACGGGGCTGGCTGCGTGCTGCGTGCTATCCCGGGCTGGTGGTGTGCCGGGATGCGAGGGCGTCGCGCGGAGGCGGTCTGGCGCGCGGGGGCGCGGCGGGCCTAAAGGCCCGCCGCGTCACGCCCGCCGAGAACCGCCGGAGCGCGATGCCCGAGCCGACCCGCGCGATGAAACCCGACCAAACCAGCAACCAGCCCCGGACCTCCGATGCACCTCAGCGTGCGCGCTTGGTCAGTGCGCGCAGCGCCGCAGCCGTGTTCCTGGCCTTGAGCGCCGACATCCACAGGTCGCCCGTGCGGGCGAACCGAGCCGGCGCCGTCTCGATCGTGAAATCGGCCGGGTCGAGCGTGGGTGTGAGCTCGCTCCACTCGAGCGGCGTCGAGACGGTCGCTCCCGGGCGCGCGCGCACCGCGTACGCCGCCGCCACCGCTTTGCCGAGCACGTTCTGCAGGTAGTCCACGTACACCGCGGACTTCGGGCGTTCCGCCACCGTGCGCTCGACCGTGGCTTCCCGCGGATGCGCGGAGGCAACGCGCGTCGCGACGATCTGTGCAATGAGGAGCGACGCTTCGTGCGTCGTGCGCGGCGGCAGGGGCAGGAAGATGTGGATCCCGCTCGCCCCCGACGTCTTGGCCGCGCCCCGCAGCTCGAGGCGGTCGAGCTCCTCCTTCACGAACGTCGCCACTTCCACGACGCGCCTGAAGGTCGCGTCCGGGCCAGGGTCGAGGTCGATCACCGAGTAGTCCGCGTACTCGAGCGACCCCACCCGCGCGTGCCACGGGTGCACCGAGATCGTTCCGAGCTGCACCTGGTAGAGCAGCGTCGCGAGCGAGCCGCCCACCAGCCGCTTCACACGGTGGCCGGCGGCGTCCTCGATCGTCTCGACGCGCACGCCAGCGGGCGGGTTGGCGGGGGCCTTCTGCTGGAAGAACGACTCGCCGTCGATGCCATCCGGATATCGCTTCAGCACCAGCGGCCGGTCGGCCATCACGGGGAGGATCAACTTCGCCACGCGCGCGTAGTACCGAAGCACATCGCCTTTCGTGTAGCCGCCGGCGCGCCCCGGGAACCAGACCTTGTCGAGGTTCGAGAGGGTGAGCCTGACGCCGCCCGGCAGCGAGACGTGCGCATCGCGGCCCTCGGCTTCGGCGGTCTCGAGCTCCTCGACCAAGGCATCGGCGCCGCGGGGCGCACGCCGCGCGCTGGTGGCCCCGGGCCGAGCGCCGGCGCGGGAGCGGGAGCTGGCTCCCGGCTTCCTGGCGGTCGTCGCCTTCGCGCGTGCCGCGACGCCCGCTCCGGCACGCGTCGCCGATTGCGAGACCCGGTTCCCGCTCCGCTGCACGCTCGTCGGTTCGCGCGTCACTTCGCGTGCGTCCTTGTCGTCACGGACGCCGACGAAGATCGGTTGGCGCAGGTGCCCGTCGGCGGTCCACTCGTTGAACTTCACCTCCACCACCACCTCAGGGCGCACCCAGTGCGCCGGCTCGTTCGTGCGGATGGGCGTGGAGAAGGGTGATGTCTTCTGCTCGAGTGGCTTCAGTCGGCGTGCCATGTCGGCGAGCGCTTCGCGCGTGAAGCCGCCACCAACGTGACCCACGTACACGAGCTGGTCCCCCTCGAAGTAGCCGACGAGCAGGGCGCCGATGTATTCGCGGGAGTTGCGCGGCTCGGTGTAGCCGCCCACCACGAACTCCTGCCGGTATTCGACCTTGAGCTTGAGCCAGTCACGCGACCGAACTCCGGGTTGGTACACCGAGTCGGTGCGCTTCGCGATAATCCCCTCCCAGTCATTGCGGCGTGCCCAGTCCAGCAGCTCCTGACCGCTCCCCTCGAGAAGTTCGCCGAGCCTGACGCCCGCCGGCGGATGGGTGCCGATGAGGAGCTCGAGCCGCCGGCGCCGCGTGGTCCACGGCTCATCGAGCAGCACGTCGTCGCCATCGACGAGCAGGTCGAATGCGACGAGCACCGCCGGCGTGCGCGCCGCCTGCTCGGCGATTTCGCGCTCGTTCTTCAGGTGCATGCGGGGCTGCAGCGCCTGGAAGCGCGCGGGTGCACCACCGACGAACGCGACGATCTCGCCGTCGAGCACGAACGGGCGCTTGTGACGCGCGGCGAGCGCGCGCACGCCCTCGGTCACTTCCGGGAACTGGCGCGACTTGTCCTTGCCGTTGCGCGTGATGAGCTTGACGCCGCGCCCCGAGGCGAACGCGAGCACGCGCACGCCGTCGTACTTCGGCTCGAACGCCCAGCCTTCGCCGGTAGGGACCTCGGTGCCGATGGTCGCCAACATCGGCGAGAGACGCTTTGCGAGGCTCGCGATTCGACGGGCGGTTGGCGCGGCGCCGGCCGCCACCGGCGCGCGGCGGGCACGAGCGCCGGGTGCCCGCGGTGGGTCGTCGCCGGCGCGGCGCTTCGCGCTCGCCCGCTTGCCCCTCGCGATCTCGTCCATCGTTCTCCCGGTCGCGACCGACGTGTCGTAGGTGTTGATGTCCCAATCGCCGTCGGCGAAGCGATCGCGTTGCTTGATCAGGAGCCACTGCGATTTGCGCTCGCCCCGGCCGCGGCGCATGCGCACCAGCGCGAAGGTGCCGCGGAGTCGCTCGCCGTGCAGCGTGAACTTGATCTCGCCCTTCTCGAGGCCGCGGCGCAAGGCGTCGATGCCATCGCCCTCCGGCTCGTACGTACCGCGATCCCAGATCATGACCGTCCCGCCGCCGTATTCACCCTCCGGAATCGTGCCCTCGAAGGAGTTGTACTCGATCGGATGATCCTCGACCTCGACGGCAAGGCGTTTCTGCGACGGATCGAGCGACGGCCCCTTCGGAACCGCCCAGCTCTTCATGACGCCATCGACTTCGAGCCGCAGGTCGTAGTGCAGATGGCTGGCCGCGTGCTTCTGGATGACGAACTGCAGGGCGTGCTTCCCACTCCGCGGGCGGGGCGCGCCGCCGGAGTCCGTGGCGCCCTCGGGCTCGCTCGTGCGTGAGAAATCCCGCTTCGCCCGGTATTCGGCGAGCGCCGGCCGCCTCGGCTTCCGGGTGCCCTTGCTGCGTGTCGCCGTGCTGCGTGTCGCCGTGCTGCGTGTCGCCGTGCTGCGTGTCGCCTTGCCGCGTGTCGCGACCACGGGTGCTCGCCTCCTCGCGCGTCGTCGTTAGGCCATCTTCTTCTGCCGGGCACGCCCGCCGCCCGAGCGACGCGCGGCTTTCGCCGCGCGCTTCCTGCCCCGGGATGCGCCCTTCGTGCCGCGCCCCCCGGCCAGGCTCGCCTGGAGTCGCGACATGAGGTCGAGCACCTTCACGTCGTCGTCTTCCGGCAATGGCTCGGCCGCGGTCACCTTCTTTCCCTTCAACTTCGCCCGGATGAGCTTCATGAGGTTCGACCGATAGTCATCGGTGTACTTCTCGGGATCGAATGGCTCCGCCAGATTCTCGACGAGCTGGGTGGCCATCTTCAGCTCCTGGTCCCGAATCATGTCGCTTCCGGGGAAGGCGTACTCACCGATGTCCACGAGCTCACCCGCGAATCGCATCAGCTCGAGCACCAGCGCTTCGCCGACCACACGCACCCCGGCGAGGTGCTGAGTGCGGCGAATGATCACCTTGCCGATCCCCACGACACGCGACTGCCGCATCGCCTCGCGCAGCAGCGCGTACGGCTTGTCGCCACCTTTCGTGGGGAGCAGAAAGTACGGCGTCTCGAAGAAGCGCGAGTCGATCTCGTCTTCGCGGACGAAGTCGATGATGTCGACGGTGCGCGATGAGTCGAGCGCCGCCGTCCTGAAGTCATCGTCGGTGAGCACGACGAATTTGCCCTTCGCGTACTCGTAACCCTTCACGATCTCGTTCCACGGCACCGGGGCGCCGTCGGCCTGACAGACGCGTTCGTACTTGATGGGAGCGAGGTCTTCGGCGTGCAACATCCGGAAGCTGATGTGGTCGCTCCGAACCGCGGTCTTCATCTCCACAGGAACGTGCACCAGCCCGAAGGTCAGCGACCCTTTCCAAATCGATGCCATTGCTCGACGCCCGGCGGTTGAGGGTGGTACGGCAGACGGCAACTGTCGCGAAAGAAGGCAAGAGCGATGCCGCGTGTGGAAAGAAATATTTGTGATCCATGCGAACACCATCCGAATTCGACCCAGCATCGCTGACCCGTCTCCTCGACGTCGCCGCCCAACGCGGCATCATCGACGCGACGCAGCGCAACGCGCTCCACGACCTCGCACGCGAGCTCGGCCGCTCCACGCCGTCGGCGCGGCCAACGATGCCACCCGACGCCGCGGAGCCGGGTGCCCCGGCCAGCGCCCGAGCCGCCACCCACGAGGCGCCCCGCGGATTCAACGCGATCACCGTCGCCTACTCGGCCGGCGCTCTTCTGGTGCTGTTCGCGCTCGGATGGTTCCTCGCCGACCGCTGGCGCGATCTGGGCGACGCCGGGGTGCTGGCGGTCTCGGCGCTCTACGCCGTGGCCTTTGCCGTGACCTCGACACTGCTACGCCGGCGCGGCTTCCGGGTCGCGGGTGGGCTTGCCGCGACGCTGGCGGTGTCGATGACGCCGGTCTGGACGTTCGCCCTCCTCGGTCTCGCTGGCGAATGGCCGCACCCGACGCGGTGGAACGACCCGCTGTTGATGTACCCACCCTGGATCGAGACGCGGCGGATGGTGCTCGAGCTCGCGACCATCGGCGTCACGCTCGTCACGGTCCGTCGAGTCCACTTCTTCGCGCTCGGTGCGCCGATGGCCGTAGCGTTCGTGGCGCTGCTGCTCAGCCTCGGCGCCGCGCTCGCGGACCCGCGCATCGCGTGGTACGTCGGGCCGTACTACCAGGCCTTCGTCGCGTGTCTCGTCCTCGCCACCGCGTACGCGATCGACCGGCGCCAGCCGCGCGGAGAGGACTACGCGCTCTGGTTCTACATTGCGGGACTCGTGATGCTGTTCGCCGCCTACGTGCAGCTCTGGGATTCGATCGGCCGGTGCCGCCACGCGCTGCCGTTGACCGCGGCGGCACTGGTGATCGCGTCGCTCTATCTGCGCCGGCGCGTGCTGCTCGTGGGCGGCGGGATCGCGGCGTTCGGCTATCTCGGCTATCTGGCGTTCGATGTGTTCCGGCGCGTCGTCGCGCTGCCGGTGGCACTCGCCGCGCTCGGGCTCCTGGTGATCATCGCGACCGTCTGGATGCAGCGGCGATTCCCGACGCTCGTGGCGCGCGTGAGCACTACGGACGAGAGTGGCGCGCGGGAGCTCCCCGCGGGCTGGATCGCCGCGCTCGGCCCGGTGGTGATCACGGCCACGACGCTGTTGTTCGCGATCTCCGAAGCGGACGATCGCGCCGTCGATCGAGAGTTTCGGGATGCCCTCTATAGGCGGCGTGCCGCCCGCGCGAGTCAGCCGCCGCCACGCCCGGTGGGGGTCGAGCCGCGCCCCGCCGATTCGTCCGTCGCCGTCCCGGCGCCGCCGACGCGCAGGTGAGGTTGCCTCGGATCTGGACGCACGCCGATCCTTCGCTGACCGAATCGCGCGGTTCGACCGCAGGTGATGGCGTACGAACGAGTTCCAACGAGGGAGCCCGAAACCGCCGCCTGAACCCGGACGTAGAAGTGGGCTCCCGCCTTCGCCCCTGGAGCTTCAATGTTCTCGGCCGTTCTCGCCCTCGCCCTCGCGCTCGATCAGCAGATCACCATACGCGCCGGCTCGAAGCCCGACAGCGCTGACCGAGTACCGCGCACGCTGGCGGACACGATCGACGCCGAACGGACCAAACGCCGCGAGCGGCGTCGAATTCCGGTGACCCCCGAGCTCGAGGCGTCGGCGTTCCGCGACGCCGCCGCTCGCGGGCTGCTGGGCAAGGCGCGCGACGCGCGCATGCGCCAGGATTCGGCACTGCTTTCATACGACGCGACCGCGCACCAACGCATCTCGGCCGGCATCGGGTTTCGAGCGGTGGGCCGCAAACGACTCCTCTTCCGTTCCGAGAACGTCTCGCGCGTGCGCTGGTCGCGTGCCGGCGGTGTGTGGATCGATGTGAAGGGCGCGCGGACCGTCGTGCCAATGGTGAAGGATGCCGAGGTCGACATGGACGAGGGCTCGCCGATCCCGTACTACCCGGGACGCGAGGCACTGTGGATCGGGTCGGGCGTGGCGAAGGCCGAAGTCGAGCCGGACGAGCTGATTCACCCGTTGGCCATCGGCGCCGAGGCGTACTATCGGTACTCCACCGGGGATTCCATCAGGTTCACGCTGTCGGATGGCAAGACGATCGAGCTGCGCGAGCTGCGCGTCGAGCCGCGACGCCCCAACTGGCGGCTGTCGGTGGGATCGTTCTGGTTCGACATGAGCAGCGGGCAGCTCGTCCGCGCGGCGTACCGGATGGCGGTGGAGATGGACATCTGGCAGGTCGTGGAGGAAGAGGAGGACGAGGATGATGTGCCGGGGGCGGTGAAGGCGATCATGACCCCGATGAAGGCGAACCTGGAGGCGGTGACGATCGATTACGGCCTGTATGGCGGGCGATTCTGGCTGCCGCGCGTGCAGGCGGCGGAGGGCTCCGCCCAGGTCGGCTTCGTGCGGGTGCCGATGAAGATCGAGGAGAGCTTCAAGTACGCGAGCGTGAACGGAGCTGATTCGTTGCCGCCCGTTCCCCCGTCGCCGAGGTCGCTGCGCGACTCGTTGTTCGGCGACAGCGTGAAGTGGCGCGACCTGCCGCGTGACGAGCGGCGCGAGCGCGCGCGACGCATCGCCGAGGCGGACTCGGTGCGGCGGGAGCAGCAGCGGGCGGTGCGCAAGGCGCAGTGCGACAGCTCGGGCACGTACGTGACGTACCACCAGCGGTACGACGGCGCGGTGCGCGCGGCGGTGCGCGTGCCGTGCGACTCCACGGCGCTCGCGCACTCACCGGATCTGCCGGGCTCGATCTACGAGGCGGGCGAGGAGGTGTTCGGCCAGGCCGAGCGTGACGAGCTGCTCAAGGCGCTCGACTTCTCGCTGCAGCCGGGGTGGGCGCCGCAGAAACCGGTGGTGCGCTACGGGATCAGCCTGACGCGGTACAACCGCGTCGAGGGCTTCTCGACGGGGTTGAGCGTGACGCAGGAGTTCGGGCGCGGATACCGCGCCGCCGTGATACCGCGGTTCAGCTTCGCGGACGCGCAGCTCAACGGCGATCTGTACGGCGCGCGCAGCAATGGGCGCCGCGAGCTTCGCGCCGGGATCTACCGCCGTCTCGTGGCCGCGAACGACTGGGGCGATCCGCTCGGCCTGGGTAGCTCGCTGAACGCCTTCCTGTTCGGGCTCGACGAAGGGTTCTACTACCGCACGTGGGGCGGTGAGGTCACGGGCTCGAACGTCAATGGCGGCGGCTTCACGTGGCGGCTGTTCGCGGAGCAGCAACGCGACGCGGACGTGGAGACCCAGTTCTCGCTCGCGCACGCGCTCAACGACGTGCGCTTCATCGACAACATCGACGCGCGGCGCGGCACGATCGGCGGCGTGAGCGCGCGCTACACGCGCACGTTCGGCCTCGACCCCGCCGGGTGGCAGTTGCTCGCCGACGCGCGAGCCGAAGCCGCGGCGGGCACCTTCGATTACACGCGCGGCGCATTCGACGCCACGCTGTCGCGCGGGCTCGGCCCCTTCCTGAGCGCTGCAGTGACGGCGAGCGCGGGCACCTCGGGCGGCACGTTGCCGCCGCAGCGCGCGTGGTTCATCGGCGGCGCGCACTCGGTTCGCGGCCAGCGTCCGAGCCTAACGCTGCCGGGCCAGACGGGGAACTCGTACTGGCTGGGCCGCGCGGAGGTGGGCTGGCAGCTGCCGCTGGCGCGCCCGTCGCTGTTCGGCGACCTGGGTTGGGCCGGCGACCGCGGCGCGTGGAGTCACCCCGGGCGCCCGGTGAGCGGCGCGGGCATCGGTCTGTCGTTCCTCGAGGGATTGTTCAGAGTCGACGTGTCGCGGGGGATATATCCGCGAGAGCGGACGCTGGTCGACCTCTACTTCGAGGCGCGCTTCTGAGTCGCATCGCGGCGGGGCGCACCTGGCTGTTTCGCGCGGCGGGGCTCTCGTCTGGGGCTGTCGTCGCGCGGGCCGGTCCGGCATTCTGCGGCGCCGGGCGCGGGCACTCGGCTCCGGCGGTCGGAGGCGCGTGAGGCGCGGCGGGCCCGCGCGGGGGCGCGGGCCGGCCGCTCCCTGCGCGCCATACCGCCTCCGCCGAGCGCCCGCCCCCGGCCGGCGTGCCCCGCTGCACGGTCGGCTATCCGCCGCGGCAGTTTCTCAGGCCGCGCGCCCGCGGCGCTCCGCGCACCCAGCACGCAGCACGTGCGGACCGCCTCCGCCACGCGTGCCGCGTCGCGCAGCGGTTCGAGCCCGCCCGCGCCGAGAGTGGGTCGCGGGCTGGCTGCGTGCTGCGTGCTGCGTGCTGCGTGCTACTGTGCCCGCCCGGGCTGGTGGCGTGGGGGAGGCGAGGGCGTCGCGCGCAGGCGGTCTGGCGCGCGGGGGCGCGGCGGGCCTCAGGCCCGCCGCGTCACGCCCGCCGAAAACCGCCGGAGCGCGATGCCCGAGCCGACCCGCGCACGGAGGTCGACGAGCCGACCCGCGCACGGAGACTGACCGACGAGCCGACGCAAACGAGCAGCAACCAGCAGGCAGCCAGCCCGCCCCCACCCAACCACGTGGCTACGCGGCCCGGACCGTCTCCCGCCGCTCGCGCTCGTCGCGCTGCCCCAGGAACTCGCCGATCGGCGCCAGCGCGTCGATGTGGTCGCAGAAGATCTTGAACGTGGCCATCAACGGCACCGCCACGAACGCGCCGGGGACGCCCCAGATCCACCACCAGAAGGCGAGACCGACGAACAGCGCCACGGGGTTCAGCGTTAGGCGGCGGCTGAACAGCAGGGGGGTGATCACCTGGCTCTGGAGCAGGTTGATCGCCAGGAAGGCGGCGGGCACGAGCAGCGCGTGGCCCACCGCGTCGAACGTCGTCAACGCCGCCACCGTGAGCACGAGCACCACCACGGCCGCGCCCAGGTACGGGATGAACTCGAGCAGCGCGACCAGCGCGCCCCACAGCGCGGGGTTCGGCATGCCGAGCAGGTACATCGCGATGCCGACCACGATGCCCTCGCCCACGTTGATTGCCAACGCCGTGATCAGGTAGGTCGAGATCGACGACTCCGTCGCGCGCGCGATCTGCACGGCCGTTCGCTTGTCGCCGAGCTGCGGCAGCACCTTCACCAGCTTCTGCAGGAACAGGTCGCCCGCGGCGAGCAGGAAGTAGAGCAGGATGATCACCTGCAAGGCCCCGGCGGCGAATCGCTGCGTCGTACCGAACACGCGCGCCACCAGTCCGGGACCGCGCACCACGACCTCGGTGGTCTTGGGTGGGGCCGCGCCGCTGGTCGCCGTCTCCACCTGTTCGGCCGTGCGCCGCACGCGCTCGAGCGGCTTGAGCAACGTCTTCATCCGCGCTTCGGCGGTCGACAACGTCCGTGGCGCTTCGACCGCCCACCGCTGCACGGGGGTGGAGAGCTCGTAGACCGCGACCCCGACGACCCCGAGAAGCGCCACCACGACCAGCGCGGCGCCGAGCGGAGCACCGACGCCGCCGCGGGTGAGCGCGCGCACCACGGGGCTGAACAGGAGGTTCAGCAGCACCGCGATGACGATGGGCAGCAGGAAGTCGCGTGCGAAGTAGAGTGTGTAGAGCAGCGCCAGGACTGCCAGAATCGTGACCCCCAGCGAGCGCGCACGCACCGCCGCGAGCGCCGACTCGGTCCTCCCGATGTCGGGTTGAGGGGCGCCGGGCTCGACAGACGCCGCCTGCGCTCCCTCATCGACCTCAGGAGCCAGCAGTGAGTGGTCGTCTGTTGTGCCAGCGGACATGGTGTGTGCTCTCGCACGCGAGGTGATGACGAAAAAGGCAACTGTCGTGCCCGCCTCGGCCCTCGCGGCAAAGCAGTAGGGCTGGCGGAAACCAACCTGGAGCGCAACTTCACGCGGGCAGCGTAACGCCCACGTGGCGTTGCCCGCTCCGTCCTGGCGACCCCCTCAGCTCAGGAGGCAGATCGTGTCGATGTGGAGAGAGTTCAAGGCGTTCCTGATGAGGGAGAACATCCTGGCCCTTGCGCTCGCGGTCGTGGTCGGCACCGCGCTGAACAAGCTGGTCACGGCGGTCGTGGATGACTTCATCATGCCCATCATCGCGGTCACGACTCCGGATCCGGCGTCGTGGCAATCGGCGGTCACGCCCGGGCCCATTCCGTTCAAGATCGGTGACTTCGGCAGTGCGCTGCTCAACTTTCTGATCATCGGTTTCGTGGCATGGCGCATCACCAAGGCGTTCATCAAACCGGCGCCAGCTGCCGCGACTCCGGCCACCAAGCAATGCCCGTACTGCCGCATGACGATCGACGCCGCGGCGGCACGATGCCCGCATTGCACGAGCCAGCTCTGACACGCGATGGCCTAACGGGAGGGACGTGTCGTGGATGACAGATCGCAAGGCGGCCGCATTCCCGGATGGGGTTGGCTGCTGCTCATCATCGCCACGGCGATGTGCGTCGCGATGGTGGTACGCGCGTTGAGTACGGGGAGCTGAGCGTCGCCGGGACGCGCCTCCGGCGTGCTCCCCAGCGCGGCCCGCCCGGCCAGCGCGAACGGCCCCGAGCCGGCACGGCTCGGCGGGGCCGGCCCCTGAACGGGCGAACCCGGATACCGGAGACTCGCTACTCCTCGCCCCACGTCCAGTCCCGGATCTCGGGTGGGTCCTCGAGATGCTCGCGCGCGTAGCGGACCGCATCGGTGATCCGCTGCTCGAGCTCCGCCGTGAGGGCGGTGGTACGCTCCGAGGAGAGCCCCGCGTGGCGAACGGCGAGCGCCGCGAGATCGAAGCGGCTCATGTGGTTGAGCACGACCATGTCGAACGGGGTGGTCGTCGTGCCCTGCTCGTTGAAGCCGCGCACGTGGAACCGGTCCGGATGCGAGCGTCCGTGCACGAGCTGGTGCACCGCGAACTGATACCCGTGAAAGGCGAAGACGACCGGTCGGTCGGCGGTGAACACCTCCGTGAATTGCGCGTCGGTCATCCCGTGTGGGTGCACCTGGGGCCGGAAGAGCGTCATGAGGTCGATGACGTTCACCACGCGGATGCGCACATCCGGCACGTGCCGGCGCAGCCAGTCGGCTGCCGCCACGGTCTCGAGGGTGGGCGTGTCGCCGGCGCACGCCAGCACGACGTCGGGGTCGCGGTCCGTCGTGTTGCCCGCCCAATCCCACACCGACGCGCCGCGTGCCGCGTGCTCCACGGCCTCATCCATCGAGAGCCACTGGAGCTGAGGCTGCTTGTCGATGACGATGAGGTTGACGTAGTTCCGCGAGCGGAAGCAGTGGTCGGCCACCGACAGCAGGCTGTTCGCGTCCGGCGGCAGGTAGATGCGCGACACGGACCCGCGCTTGGACAGCATCACGTCGATGAGACCGGGTCCCTGGTGGCTGAAGCCGTTGTGATCGTTCCGCCAGCAGGTGGAGGTCAGCAGGATGTTGAGTGAGGCGACCGGCGCGCGCCACGGCTGCTCGATCGCCTCGGCGAGCCACTTCGAGTGCTGCACCGTCATCGAGGCCGACACCATCGCGAACGACTCGTAGGTGACGTACAGGCCGTGTCGGCCCGTGAGCGTGTAGCCCTCGAGCCACCCCTCGCAGAGGTGCTCGCTCAGCACCTCCATGACGCGGCCGTCCGCGGCCACGTGATCGTCGATCGCGAGCCGCCGGCCCACGAGGCAGCGGTTCTCCACCTCGAAGACGCTCGACAGCCGGTTGGAGTTGATCTCGTCGGGACAGGTGAGGCGGAAGTTCGCTTGCGCGGCGTTCCGCACGTAGATGTCGCGCAGCAACTGCCCGAGTTGCCGCGTCGATTCGCGCCGTACGACCGCGGGCCGGGGCACCTCCACCGCGTAGTCGCGAAAGTCGGGAAGCTCGAGATCCTCCAGCAGGCGGCCGCCGTTGGCGTGCGGGTTGGCGCCCATGCGCCGGTCGCCCTCCGGCGCGAGCGCGGCGAGCTCCGCCACGAGCGCGCCAGCCTCGGTGAAGAGCGACTCCGGCTCGTAGCTCCGCAGCCACTCGTCGAGCATCCGCAACTCGTTAGGGTCGGTCTTCGGCGCGGTGAGCGGCACCTGGTGCGAGCGAAAGGTCCCCTCCACCGGCTGGCCGCCAACCACCGCCGGTCCCGTCCACCCCTTCGGGGTGCGCAACACGATGGCCGGCCACAGCGGGCGCCCGGCGATGGCCTTGGCGCCGCGCACCCGCGCGTCCGCCTGGATGGTGCGAATGCGATCGAGACACGTGTCGAGCGCCGCGGCGAGCTGCTGATGCACGGCCGCCGGCACGTCGCCGGCCACGACGTGCACGTCGTACCCGTTGCCCTCCAGCAGGCGCGTGACGTCTTCGTCCGCGACGCGCGCGAGCACGGTCGGTCCGCCGATCTTGTAGCCGTTGAGATGCAGGATCGGGAGCACGGCCCCGTCGCGCGCCGGGTTGAGGAAGCTCGTGCACTTCCAGGAACCCTCGAGTGGCGCCGTCTCGGCCTCGCCGTCGCCAACGACGGCGACGGCGATGAGGTCGGGGTTGTCGAACGCCGCGCCGAACGCGTGGGCGAGCACGTAGCCGAGCTCTCCGCCCTCGTGAATCGATCCCGGCGTCGGCACGCTGACGTGACTCGGGATGCCTCCAGGCGTGGAGAACTGCCGACAGAGATGGCGAACGCCGCGCAGGTCGCGGCTCACGGCCGGGAAGACCTCCGAGTACGTCCCCTCCAGGTAGACGTTGGCGACGATGGCCGGTCCGCCGTGGCCGGGGCCGGCGAGGTAGATCATGTTCGCGTCGCGCTCGCGGATGAGCCGGTTGAGGTGCACGTAGATGAGGCTCAACCCCGGAGAGGTGCCCCAGTGGCCCAGCAGCCGCGGCTTGATGTGCTCGGGGCGGAGCGGCTCGCGAAGCAGCGGGTTGTCCTGCAGGTAGATCTGGCCGACGGTGAGGTAGTTCGCCGCCTGCCAGTAGCGCTGCATCCGGTTCAGGAGGTCGGACGAGAGTGGACCGCCACGCACCTCCGTCTCGGCCTCGGCCGACCGGCCGGACGGCGCCGTGGCGAGCACGGCGCTCGACAGCGATTCGTCGAACGTGAAGCGGGAAGAGTTCACGGGAGAAGCCTCCTGGGCGGAGCGATCTCGCGGAATCGCGCGTACGCTCGGCGCTGCGAATACCGCGCCGCGTCGCTCACCGAGCAATGGAGTGGGTGCGCTTCGGCGGTTCGGGCGCCAGCTGGCGGTGGGCGGTCACGGCACGGGCTGTGGTTCCCGAGCGGCCGCAACCAGCGCCTCCAACTCTCTCGCCGCCAGGTCGAAGCGCTGGCCGGTACCGACGAGCCCCACGCGCAGGTGGCTGAGCGTGAGCTCTCCACCGCGTTTCACCTGGCTGGCGTTGTCGTAGCGCACCGTGTCGCGTCCGTCGACGAACGTGACGCCGCCCTTTCCCACGACCTCGCCCACGGCACCGCGAACCACGAGACCGGTGTCTTCGTCGATCCCCAGTCCCAGAAGCTGTGTGTAGCCGGCGATGGCGACGAACAGCCGGTGCAGTCGGCGGCGCTGGGCGAAGTGCGTGTCGATGATCGCGCCGAAGCGCAGCAGGCCGAGGCCGGGACCGATGTACATCTCGACCTCGTCGCCCTGCTCGTCGATCTCGCCGCCCGCCATCGTGGTTTCGGTGAGGGCGGCGGCACCGGCGCTCGTGCCGCACACCACCGCACCGCGCACGTACGCATCGCGAATGGCCGTGCCGACCTTCGTGCCACTCAGGGTCGCGATGAGGCGCACCTGGTCGCCGCCGCCGAGGAAGATGCCGGCGGCGTGGGCCACCGCGTCGGCCAGCGCCGGGTCATCGGCCCTGGCGCGCGTGTCGACGATCGGAATCTCGACGTCGTGTGCGCCGGCCGCGGCGAAATCGCGCCGCCACGCGGCCGCCGACCGCTCCGGATGGCGCGACGCGGTGGTGAGGCCGATGATGTGCGCGCCCTCGGTCGCGCGTGACAGCCGGAGAAACGTGCCTAACGCCTCACCGTCGGGCGTGGAGGCGCCGCCGATGAGCACCAGCGTGCCGAGCGCCCCCTCGACCGAGACGCGGTGCGGACGCGCGCCGTCGGTCCGTCGCCGGCGGCGAGCGCCGTCTTCACTCGGCGGCACGCGACGCGACCTCCACGCCCGCCGCGGACCGGCCGGCGCGCTCGTCGAGCGTGAAGGCGCACAACGCCGCCGCCACCTGCGCCGCCGCGGGTGCGTCGTCACGGAGCGGACCGCCGTCGGCCAGCTCGTCCGCGTGCTCCACGACGATCCGCCCGTCGCTCGACCACGCGGCGGCGCGTGCGACCTTCTTGTCGCGCGGCGTGACGTCGGCATCGGCAGCGAACACCGCCACACGACAGCCCGCGTCGCGGGCGCGATCCTGCACGTCCCACGCCTTGGCCGGCGCGATCACGATGCCGCCACCGACCACCGCGTCGGCGACGACGGCGACGAGCCGCGCGGCGCGCTCGGGGTCACGGTACCGCTCCGGCACGTCGGAGGGCTGGTCGTCGAGCACGATGGCGATGTCGGAGTGTGAGTACGGCAGCCCGGCCTGCAGGATGTAGCCCGGCGCGACATCCACGACCAGGTCATCCTCACTACCGATGCCGCGCCGCGACAGCTCGGCGTGCGTCTCGCTCCGGAACGTGCCGCCCGTGATGGCGCAGAGCACGTGGCGCCGCACCGGCGGCGCCGGTGGAACGGCCGCGATGGCGCGGAGCTCGGCCAGCGCCGGCTCCACCGAGTCGAGCGTGCCGGCGAACGCCCGCTGCACGATGTCGAGGGCGAGCGCGGCGGCGCGGATGCCCACGGCATCGTTGACGTGCTCGAACACCACGGTGTACTCGCCGGGCGCGTCGCCGCCACGGGTGCGGCCGTAGCCCACCTCGTGGCCGATCAACCCCTGGAGCTCGAGCGCGATGTGCTCGATGATGTGCGGCGCGAACGTGCCGCGGCGAAGTCGCGCGACGAACCCGCCCCGCTCCCCCACGCTGCACCGATGCTCGACGAGCCCCGGCAGCGCGCCGAGGAGCGAGGCCGTCACGCCGGGAACGTGCGCCGACGAGATGTGTTCGTAGCCGCCGACGGCGACGTCCATGCGCGTGACCGGCCGCGCCGACCAGTAGTTGGCGCCGCGCGTCGCGTGGAGGGTCGTCATGCGCATCTCCACGGCGGGATCGGGGCGGTCGAGCGAGGGGCGATCGCGCTCGCTCATATCACGGCCGCCGGTTGCGATCGGCCGCGCAGGTGCTGGAGCACGGCGGCGACGTCGTCGGCGAGCACGACGGCGATGTCGCGGTCGCGGAGCAGCGCGATGGCGCGCTCCACCGCCTCGATCTCGCTCGTGACCACCTCGACGGCCCTCGCGGCGAGCCCGCCGGCGGCAAGTCCCTCGCGGAGGAGGCGCGCCACCTCGCCCGGCGCCCGCCCGCGCAGGTCCGTGTCTTCCTTGACGATCACGTGATCGAGCGCCGCGGCGAGGCGGCCGAGCGCGCGGATGTCCTCGTCGCGGCGGTCGCCGGGCGACGCGATGACGCCGACGCGGCGGCGCGCGTCGAGCGCCGTCACCAGCTCCATGAGCCCGGCTACCGCGGCCGCGTTATGCGCGTAGTCCAGCAGTAGCCGCCCGCGACCCACCCGCATCAGGTTGAGCCGGCCGGGTGTCAGCGCCGGCGACGGGAAGAACGAGAGCAGGCCGGCGCGGATGTCGTCGTAGCGAATGCCCTGGACGTAGGCGGTGGCGATGGCGGCCAGGACGTTCTCGCGCTGGAAGCGCGCGGCACCGCCCATCATGAGCGGCACGTCGCGCACCGCCGCGATCGGGATGCGGAGCCGCCCGCGCCTGACGACGAAGGTGTCGCGCTCGACGAGCACCGCGATGCCCGATTGCGCCAGGTGATCCTCGATCACCTCGTTCTCGCCGTCCCCCGCCGCCGAGAACAGGACGACATCGCCCGGCGCGCGCTCGCGCATGGCCAGCACGAGCGGGTCGTCGGCGTTGAGCACGGCGTGCCCCTCGCGCTTCACCACGGCGGCGATGACGCTCTTCACGTCCGCGAGCTGCTCCAGCGTGTTGATGCCGCGGAGCCCGAGATGGTCGGTGCTCACGTTCAGCACCACGCCGACGTCGCATTCGTCGAAGCCGAGTCCGGCGCGGAGAATCCCGCCGCGCGCCGTCTCGAGCACGGCGACGTCGACCGTTGGGTTGGAGAGGATGATGTTCGCGCTGAACGGCCCGGTCATGTCACCCTCGACCACGAGCCGGTTGTTCAGGTAGACGCCGTCGGTGGTGGTGAATCCGACGGTCTTGCCGGTGTGCCGGAAGATGTGCGCGATGAGCCGCACCGTCGTCGTCTTGCCATTGGTGCCGGTCACCGAGATCACCGGGATCGCCGTCGGCGCGCCGGGCGGATAGAGCATGTCGATGATCGGCGCGCCGATGTTGCGCGGCTCACCCTCGGTGGGATGCGTGTGCATGCGCACCCCGGGCGCGGCGTTCACCTCGATGATGGTCGCGCCGTTCTCGCGGAACGGAACCGAGATGTCGGGCGTGATGACATCGATGCCGGCGATGTCGAGCCCCACCACGCCCGCGGCCATCTCGCACGCGGTCACGTTGCTCGGATGGATGTCATCGGTGCGGTCGATGGCGGTGCCGCCGGTCGAGAGATTCGCCGTGCCCCGCAGCAACACACGGGTGCCGGCCGGTGGAACGCTGTCGAGCGAGAGCCCGGTGCGCGCGAGGTATTCGACCGTGGCGTCATCGCACGGCAGGTGCGTCAACACCTTCGTGTGTCCGACGCCGCGGCGAGGATCCTGGTTCGCCGTCTCGATCAGCTCACGCACGCTCGACCTGCCATTGCCGGTCACGTGCGCCGGCACGCGCTCGGCGACCGCCACCACCTTGCCTCCGATGACGAGCACGCGATGGTCGCGCCCCTCGGTGAACTGCTCCACGACCACACGCTCCGAGTACTCGGCCGCCTGCTGCCAGGCGGCACGTACTGCCGCCTCATCGCAGAGTCGCGGCGAGATGCCGCGACCGTGGCTGGCATCGAGCGGCTTGACGATCACCGGGCACCCGATCTCCTGCGCCAGTCCCACGGCCTCGTCGGCCGAGGCGGCCACGTACCCATGCGGCACCGGGAGGCCGATCGCCTCGAGCACGCGCTTCGTCTCGTCCTTGTCCTGCGCGATCTCGATCGCGATGGCGCTCGTGTGGTCGGTGAGTGTGGCCTGGATGCGGCGCAGGTTCTTCCCGAGCCCGAGCTGCACGAGCGACCGGGAGTTGAGGCGGCGCACGGGAATCCCGCGCCGGCGTGCCTCCTCCACGATGGCCCACGTCGACGGGCCGAGGCGCACGTGCTCGAACAGGTCCTGCAACTCGCGCACGGCGGCTTCGATGTCGAATGGCGCGCCGCCGAGACACGCGCGCACGAGCGACACCGCGTGGCGCATGCTCTCGAGCCCCACGTCCTCCTCGTCGTAAGCGACGATCACCCACCACACGCCGGCGTCGCCCGACGGTACGACGCGCCCGAACCCGACGTCGCTGCCGGCGAGCGCCTGGAGCTCGAGCGCGACGTGCTCGAGGATGTGGGGGATGTGGGTGCCGTCCACGAGCCGTGCGACGAAGCCGCCGGCGCTCCCACGCGAGCAGGGATGCTCGTGCAGCGTGGGCACCGCTTCGAGGAGCCGGTCGTTGAAGCCGGGGACGTCGGCGGAGGTGACGGACTCGAGTGAGCCGAGGCGCACGTCGCAGGCGATGACGGGCGCGAGCCGCCAGTAGTTCGGGCCGCGGAGTGCGCGGAGGCGAGTGACGCGCAGCTCACCGGGGTCGATCGACGGTACCGATGGCGGCGTAATGAGACCGGTTTCGGACATCGAAGACCGGAGCGCTTGCAAGGAGCCGGCCGCAGGGATAACGCCGCCGGCTATCCCGCTTTCACCTTACCCGCGCCCCGCTTCGCCCTCCACCTGGATCGTCCCCGAGCTGACGAGCACGGTCCGTCCACCGACGCGCACCGCGGTGATGTGGCCGTCCTGCTTGTCGGCTTCGATCTCGAGGATGCTGGGGCGTCCCATCTCGAATCCCTGCTCCACGACCCAGCGCAGTGTGCCATCGCGCGGCGTGCGTGCGGCGAGATAGCCCGCGAGCGCGGCGCACGCGGACCCGGTGGCGGGATCTTCCGCGACCGCCACGGATGGGCCGTACATGCGCGCGCGCATGTCCGAGCCGGGGCGCTCGGGGTCGGCCGCGAACACCATCACCATCTCCGACGGCGTGCCGCGCAGCGAACGCTCCCACGGCTCCAGGCGCAGCCGTGAGCGCGCGACCGCCCCGCGGTCACGCACCGGCACGAAGAGAAAGGGAAGCCCGCACGAGACGGTCTGCGGCGCGTAGGGGCCGTCGAGGAGGTCGGCCGCGTCGAGCGAGAGGATCGATGCGATCTCGTCGCGCGAGATGGGCGGCTCGCTCGCCTCGGGGAGCCTGGCGACCGAGAGCTGCGCGAAGTCGGGCGTGCCCGCGCGTGCGCGGATGACGACGGGAACCGGTCCGACGTTCTCCTCGAGCATGATGCGCGTCTCGTCGCCCGTGAGCGCGATCTCGCCCACCGCGGCGAGCACGTGCGCCGTGCCGACGGTGGGATGTCCCGCGAACGGCACTTCGCCCCCGGGCGTGAAGATGCGAACACGCCTCGTGTGCGCGGGATTCTCGGGCGGGAAGACGAAGGTGGACTCCGAGTAGTTGAACTCGCGCGTGATGGCCAGCATCTGCGCGTCGCTCAACCCGCGCGCATCGGGCAGCACGGCGAGCTGGTTGCCACCGAACATGGTGTCGGTGAACACGTCGGCGGTGTAGAAGCGGTAGGGCACGTTAGGCGGAGCTCGGGAATAGGGGAGTTGACGGGAACAGGGAACGGGGAATCGGGAACTGGGGCTGCTTGCTGAGAGCTGAACTTACTGTAATGCCTGCTCGGCCAGGCCGGCCGTACGTGTACGTAAAATCGATCTGTCACGACCCCGTTCCCTGTTTCCCGTTCCCGGTTCCCGGTTCCCGGTTCCCGCCGCTCGCCGATTCCCGAGTCGTCGGCGCCCACACGCCATAGCAGTTCCAGCGACTCGTGGCACGCAGCGAGCGCCGCACGAGAGGGGAGATCGTGTACGACTCCGCCGTCGCGCGGGCGAGGCGAGTCGGGTCGCTCAGGTCGAACAGGTAGGCGGTGCCGATGTCGGCGGGCACGGCGCGGCCTTGTCGGACGGAGCCGGGGAGGTTCACCGGCAGTGAGTCGAGTCGGATGCCGATCCTCCGCAGGTAGCCGTACTCCGGCGAGAACGGCGTGTACAGCCCGGTGCCGACGATCACCCACGCCCGACGACGGCCGCGCAACACGTCTGCCGCACGCAGGGCCGCGCGCGGGTCGTCGAAGTTGCACGGGCCCACGACGACGTCTCGTGGTTCCAGGCCGAACCGCGGCGCGTGGAACAGCACCTCGAGCGCGCGGCCGTAGCTCGAGTAGACGATGTCGCCGGGCTGCCAGCGGTCGCGGATCTGCGCGAGGTAGGCGCCGGTCACCGTCCACTGGTACGGCGGCGGGTAGGCGATGACGCGGTACACGGGAGGTACACACACGAGCACGGCCAGCGCACGCGCGACCACCGTCGCGCGGCCCCACGCGGCCGCCGCGAGCATCCCCACCGACTCACCGATACCGATCACGAGGACCGCCATCGGCGCCAGCACGAACCGCGCATCGTACGGGTACTGCTTCGCCATCGACACGACGACGTACGCGGCGACGATGCCGGCCGCGAGGATCGCGTCGGCGGTGCGGCGGCGGAGCAGGTGCAGACAGCCGATGAGCGCGAGCGCGGGATAGAGCGAGGTCCAGCTCGGGTCGTCGACGTTCCAGCCGTGCAGCAGGGAGAACTGCGAGCGCCACGCGCGCCAGAGCCAGAGCGCCGAGTCGGCCGAGCGGGGAAGCGGCACCATCCCGTGCTGCCAGGTCCACGCGAAGAACTCGGCGGCGGCGGGAAAGAAGCTGTGGAGGGCGACCCACACGGCCGCCGCGGCGCTGGCGCCCCACGCTGCCGCGAGCGGCCACAACGCGCGGGCGGCGGCCGCGGCGCCCCGTTCCCGCCAGCCCAGCGCGCCTAACGCGATGCCGATTCCGAACAGGGTGAGCACGGCGCCGTTGGAGAACCACACGGCCAGGGCGCCGAAGGCGGCGAACGCGACGATGCGCCCGCGAGGGTAGCCCGCGCGCCGGACATCGATCGCGAGCAGCAGCGCGGCCAGCGACAGCGCCAGGTCGAGGGCGTACGGATGCGCGTCCGACGCGTACACGAGAAACCAGTAGCCGACGGCGAAGAACAGCAGCGCCGCCAGCGTCCCGGCGGCCGAGAGCAGTCGGCGAGCGACCGCGTGGAAGAGGAACAGGCTCGCGATGCTCGCCGCCAACGGCACGAGGCGGAACGCGAGGTCGCTCGTCCCCAGCGCTCGCGTCACGAGCCACTCGAGCAGCAGGAAGCCCTTGGGTGCCGCCTGGCCGTAGTCGAGCGGAACGGTCAGGAGGTCGGCGAGCGAGCGCTCGACGATGTTGCGCGCCGTGGCGGCCTCGTCGAGCCACAGCACCGAGCGCCGCGCGTACGACACGACGCGAAGCGCGACCCCGAGCGCCAGCACCGCCCAGGTGGCGATACCGATCGCATCGACGCCGGTCCGGGAACCCGCCCGCCGGTCGGACTTCATGCAACGACGCTACGTCGACTCCTCGCCCGGGGTGGCGGGCACGATGGCTACTCTTCCCCCATGAACGGATAGGTGTACTCCGTCGGCGGCGCGAACGTCTCCTTGATGGTCCGCGCGCTCACCCAGCGCACGAGGTTGAGCTTGGAGCCCGCCTTGTCGTTCGTGCCGCTCGCGCGCGCGCCGCCGAACGGCTGCTGGCCCACGACCGCGCCGGTCGGCTTGTCGTTCACGTAGAAGTTGCCGGCCGCGTTGCGCAGCGCGACGGATGCCTGCTGGATGGCGCGCCGCTCGGTGGCGAACACCGAGCCGGTGAGGGCGTACGGCGATGTCTCGTCGACGATCTTCAGCGTCTCCGCCCACGCCGCATCATCGTACACGAACGCGGTGACCACGGGGCCGAAGATCTCCTCGCACATCAGGCGATAGTCGCGCTGGTCGGTCTCGATGAGCGTGGGGGCCACGAAGTACCCCTCGTCACCCTTCGTCACGCCGCCGGCGACCACGCGCGCATTCTTCCGCGCGTCCCCGATGTACTCGCCGATCTTCCGGTACGCCTTCTCGTCGATCACGGCGCCCATGAAGTTGCGGAAGTCGCGCACGTCGCCCATCCGGATCTGCTCGATCATGCCGACCGTCGCATCGCGCACCCGCGGCCACAGCGACTTCGGCACGTACACGCGGCTCGCGGCCGAGCACTTCTGGCCCTGGTACTCGTAGCCGCCGCGCGCGATCGCGACGGCGAGCGCCTGCGGGTCGGCCGACGGATGCGCGACGATGAAGTCCTTGCCGCCCGTCTCACCCACGATGCGCGGGTACGAGCGGTAGCGGTTCATGTTCGCGCCGATCGTCTTCCACATGCTGTTGAAGACGGCGGTGCTGCCGGTGAAGTGCACGCCGGCGAGGTCGCGGTGCGAGAGGAGCGCATCGGAGATCATCGCCGCGTCGCCGGGCACGAAGTTGATCACGCCCGGCGGCAGCCCGGCCGCCTCGAGGAGCTTGAGCACGTAGTACCCCGAGAGCATGGCCGTGGACGCGGGCTTCCAGATCACGGCGTTCCCCATCAACGCCGGCGCGGTCGGCAGGTTGCCGGCGATGGCGGTGAAGTTGAACGGCGTGACCGCGTAGACGAATCCCTCGAGGGGGCGGTAGTCGAGCTGGTTCCAGATGCCCTGCGCGCTGAGCGGCTGCTCGTCGTAGAGCTGCTGCGCGAACGCGCAGTTGAACCGCCAGAAGTCGATGAGCTCACAGGCCGAGTCGATCTCCGCCTGATACGCGGTCTTCGACTGGCCGAGCATCGTCGCGGCGTTCAGCGTGGCCCGCCACGTCGTCGACAGGAGCTCGGCCGCCTTGAGGAACACGGCGGCGCGATCTTCCCACGGCCAGTTCGCCCATTCGCGTTGTGCCTCGCGTGCCGCGCTCACCGCGAGCTGCACGTGCTCCGGCGTCGCCTTGTGCCAATCGGCGAGCACGTGGCTGTGTGCGTGCGGCATCACTGCACGGGCAAGCTCCCCCGAGCGATATTCCTTGCCACCAATGACGACAGGAATCTCGATGCGCTCCGCCGCCATGGATGCGAGCCGCGCCTTGAGCGCGGCTTTCTCGGGCGAGCCCGGGGCATATGCACGCACCGGTTCGTTCACCGGCGGGGGCACGCGCCGGTTGCCGTTGAAGCCGCTCACCAGTCCGTTGGTCGGGACTGGCTGGTCGATGGCGCCGGCGGGTGCCGGCGTCTCCGTTCCCGCGCCGCGTGAGGCGGTTCGCGGGGGATTCACTGCGGGAGCAGACATGAGCAGTCGGGGTAGAGGCCGCGAGTTCGAGGACCGACGATTTTGAAGATAATGCCTTCACCGAAGCCGTTTGCCGTTCTCGTCCTCAGCGCGTTCGCGTTCGCCGCGTGCAAGCCCGCGCCCGTCGAGTGGCGTGGCGATGCCCGGCAGGTCGCGGTGCCGCAGCCGTACGCCTCCACTCCCGCCGGCGATTCCACCGATTCATTGTCGGTGTCGGCGATAGCGGGCGACGAGACCGCGGCGCCGGCGGGTGCCCGCCTCGTGCTCCGTGCCGATGGCTCGCCGGCGCTCGAATCGGTCGCCGCCGTGATGACGTCACCCGCGGCGGCGGACACGGCGGCGTGCATCGGATCGCTGCGCACCTCGGCGTTGTCGTCCACGGAGGTGTACGGCGTGTGGTGGTCGCGACGCTCGGGCGGGCGTGCGTCGCTCGTGGCCGCGCGGTCGGATGATGCCGGCGGCACGTGGACGCCGCCGGTGCCCGTGGACACGACCGATCGCGGCACCGTGGCGTGCGAGCGTCCCGCGCCGGCCATCGCCGCCGACGCGACGTCGGGGTACGTGCACGTGACCTACTTCCTGAACGGACCCGGTGGGCCCGGCGTGTTCTTCTCGCACTCGATGGAGCGAGGCGAGCTCTTTCACGCGCCGGTGCCGATCATGTACGGCGCCCGCCCGTCGGCATCGGCGGTGGCGGCGGCCGACAGCGTCGTCGTGGTCGCGTTCGAGGACCCGAACAGCGCGCGCTCGCAGGTCGCGCTCGCGATGTCGCGGACGTGGGGGCACATCTTCGCGCGCGAGCGCCCCGAAGCATCGAGTGGCGAAACGACGGCGGAGCGGCCGCTCGTGGCCGTGCGCGACTCGGTGGTTGCCGTGGGCTGGCACTCGCCCGACCACGCGGTGGTGGCGCGCGTGGGCACGATGAAGTAGCGCGACGCGCGCGCATCGACGAGTATTCGCGCCATGCTCCTCGGCGCCCATACCATCGACAACGGCGGCATTCACATGGCCGTGCGTCGCGCAGCCAACGCCGGCATGCGCGCGCTCCAGGTCTTCACCGCCGTGCCCAAGTACTACAACGAGAAGATCCCGGTTCGCCCCGAGCGTGCGGCGCGCTTTCGCGAGGCGCTCGCCGCGAGCGAGATCCGTCCCGAGCACGTCGTCGCGCACGCGGCGTACGTGCTGAGCGTGGCGACTCCCGACGACGCGAAGTACGCGCGCGCGAGTGCCGGGCTCACGAAGGAGCTCGAGCGCGCGGCCACGCTCGGCATCGGTGCGGTGTGCTTCCACCCCGGGTCGGCCGGCGAGAGCGAGCGGTCGGCATCGGCGAAGCGCATCGCGGCGGCCATCGTGCGCGCGGTCGAGACGGTGCCGGCGAGCACGCGCCTGCTCGTGGAGAACACCGCCGGTGCGGGCCGCACCATGGGGCGGACGGCTGAGGAGATCGGCGAGATCCTGTCGCACGTGCCGGCGTCGCTCCGCGAGCGCACGGGCTACGGGCTCGACACCTGCCACCTGTTCGCGAGCGGACACGACATCACGATGTCCGAGGACGCGATGCGCGTGGTGCTCGACCAGTTCGAGGCTGCTACCGGCGAGCCGCCGAGCTTCTTTCACCTCAACGACAGCGAGGGCGATCTCGGGTCGAACAAGGACCGCCACGTGCTGATCGGCGACGGAAAGATCGGGGTCGAGCCCTTTCGCTGGCTGCTGCACGACCCGCGCGCCAGGCGCGTTCCGCTCATCCTCGAGACGCCGCAGAAGCACTACGAGATCGACGGCGAGGATGACTCGCCCGATCCGTACGACGTGCAGATGATGACGCTGCTGGAGTCGCTCGCATCCTGACGACGCCGGTGTGCCGGCGGGGCGCGCGGGTGCCTGACGCGAGCGGGGTGGTGCGCTGGATCACGCGCGTTCAGAGGGAAAAACGCGTGCATTCACGGCGTTTTCATAGGGAAAAGCGCCCATTCTCCTATTGCGTATAGGGCAAGGGCCTTTAGTTTGTGGCGCGACGGATTCGTGTTCCTCGCTCGAGAACGCGTTTCGATCACCCACCAGGAGACCAATCGATGGCCACTGCCAAGAAGAAGGCCGCCGCCAAGAAGAGCGCTGGAAAGAAGGCCGCGAAGAAGGCGCCCGCGAAAAAGGCTGCCGCGAAGAAGGCCCCTGCGAAGAAGGCGAAGCGCGCACCGAACCCGGCCTTCATGAAGGCGATGACGCCGTCCCCGCAGCTCGCCGCCGTCGTCGGGGCGAACCCGATGCCGCGTACCGAAGTGACCAAGAAGCTCTGGGCGTACATCAAGAAGAACAACCTGCAGGACGCGAAGAACCGTCGTATGATCAACGCCGATGACAAGCTCAAGCCCGTCTTCGGTGGCAAGGCGCAGGTCTCGATGTTCGACATGACGAAGATGGTGAACAAGCACCTGAAGTAGCTCGGCTCACCGCTCGTGCTCGAACGACAGAGGGGCGCGCTCGGAGTGAGCGCGCCCCTCTGCCATCCCGGCCCCTCGGCCGAGGAAACACCCCGGGGGGGTGCGGCGTAATTAGATTCTACGACTCGCCGTTCACTTTCCTCGTCCCACGTTCCGCCTCAGTGCCCCCCACCAAAAAGCGACCCACGTCGTCGGCCAGGAGCTCGTCGGTCGCCGCCGCACGCGGCAAGGCCAAGACGAAGCGACCGCTCTCCGCGACGCTCTGGGAGAACTTCAAGTCGATCGCCGGCGCGCTGGTGATCTTCCTGTTCATCCGCACGTTCTTCGTCGAAGCGTTCCGCATCCCCTCCGGGAGCATGATCCCCACGCTCCTCGTGGGCGACTGGCTGTTCGTCAACAAGCTCGTCTACGGCCCGCACGTGCCGTTCACGGACATCAACCTGCCCGGCTACACCGAACCGAAGCGCGGTGACGTCGTGGTCTTCGTCTCGCCGTACCAGCCCGACGAGGCGGCCGCCGGCAACGATCCCACGCCCACGCTCGTGAAGCGGCTGGTGGGGATGCCGGGCGACACGCTCTCCATGCGCGACGGCCTGCTGTACGTGAACGGCATCGCGCAGCGCCAGGGATTCGCGGCGGAGAACAACCCGCGCGGCGACCCGAACGAGGTGAGCGAGTTGTTCGACTGGCAGAAGCGCGTGGCGCTCACGAGCTCGCGCTTCGGCCCGGCGCCGGCGCAGCCGACGCACGACAACTGGGGGCCGCTCGTCGTTCCCGCCGGTCATTACTTCATGATGGGTGACAACCGGTACAACTCGAAGGACAGCCGCTACTGGGGGGTCGTCCCGAGGGAGAACATTCGCGGCCGGCCGATGTTCGTGTACTACTCCTGGAACGCCGATGACAGCGACCGCCCGCTCCCCTTCATCACCGACATTCGGTGGGGGCGGATCGGTACGAGGATCAAGTAGTCGGTCGGGTCGTGTCGCGGGGAGGGATGGTCGCGGCCAAAGCCTCGGGACGCATCATCTCCCCGGACCCCGCGGGAACGGCGCTGACGCGAATTTGAGAAGCGAAACGGCCGGATGGGCGCCGGGCCTGTGCTGTGTCATCCCGAGGAGCGCCAGCGACGAGGGACCTGCTGTGCCGTACCGGTGGCCGGACTGGCCACGAGCGACGGTCGGGTAGGTCCCTCGTCGGGGCTCACGCCCCTCCTCGGGATGAGATACGGGGGCCCGCGGTGAGCGGATGAAGCCAGCCCGACCGGCCACTCCACGCGTTGATGCGCCCGCACTTCCGCGGCCGACCACGATCCCTCGCCTTACCCCTGTCGTTTTTCGCGAGCCCTCGACACTCTTTGCGCGCGGTCGCGCGTGACGCGATCGACGAACCCCGTGCGCCAACGTCGCAGGAGCCGAGAGTCGTGATGAGAGTGTTTCGACGGTCCGTCGCCACGTGGAGCGGAGCGATGCTCGCGCTCGCGCTGGCCACGCGAATCCTTCCCGCGCAGGCAGACACGCTCCGCGCGCAGGCCGCGGGACGGCTCGCGCGGATCGACGGCACCATCGCCGTGCCCGGTCTCGACAGTGCGGTCGAGGTGCGGCGCGATCGGTGGGGCGTACCGCACATCTACGCGCGCACGCAACACGACCTCTTCCTTGCGCAGGGCTTCGTGGCGGCGCAGGATCGGCTCTGGCAGATGGAGATGTGGCGGTGGCAAGCCGAAGGGCGGCTGGCCGAGGTGCTCGGACCGCGCTACGTGGAGCGCGACCGGTTCGCGCGGCTCTTTCGGTACCGTGGCTCGAAGGAGGCGGAGTGGGCGGCGTACGGCCCCGATGCGCGCGCGATCGTCGGCGCGTTCGTCGCCGGTGTGAACGCGTACATCGCACAGGTGAAGGACCACCCGCCCATCGAGTTCTCGCTGCTCGGCTTCGCGCCCGAGCCGTGGACGATCGACGTCCCGCTCGCGCGCGTCACGTCGCTGTCCGGCGTCTCGAATGCCACGACGGAGATTCTCCGCGCCCGGCTCGTCGCGCTCGTGGGCGCGAAGGCGGCGGCGGAGATCATGCCCCCGGAGCCCACGCGCGCTCTCGACCCGGTGCCGGGGCTCGATCTCGCCGGGCTCGAGCCATCCTCCCTCGGCGGCTTCGGCGGCGCGTACTCGGACATCGCCTTCCAGCGCATCGAGGGGTCGAACAACTGGGTGGTGAGCGGGAAGAAGACGCGCTCGGGAAAGCCGATTCTCGCGAACGATCCGCACCGCGCGATCACGCATCCGTCGGTGCGCTACATCACGCACCTCGTGGGTCCGGGATGGAACGTGATCGGCGCCGGCGAGCCCGCGAGCCCCGGCGTGTCGATCGGGCATAACGAGCGCATCGCGTTCGGGCTGACGATCGTGGGCATGGATCAGCAGGACGTGTACGTGGAGCGGCTGGGGTCATGTTCCGGGGCCCGGGGCTCCGTTCAAGGGGTCAGAGTCGTTGAAACCTCCGGTTTCAACGACTCTGACCCCTTGAAACGCTGCTACTACCATAACGGCGCGTGGCAACCCGTCTCGACCGTCACCGACACCGTACGGGTGAGAGGAGAGCAGCCACGCGTCGTTAGGCTCGAGTTCACCCACCACGGCCCCATCGTTTCCACCGACTCGGCGCGCGCACGGGCCGTCGCCATCCGGATGGTCGGGCAGGAGCCGGGGACGGCCGCGTACCTCGCGTCGCTGTCGCTCGGGCGCGCCCGGAACTGGCGCGAGTTCCAGAGCGCGATGGCCCGTTGGCGCATGCCGAGCGAGAACATGGTCTACGCCGATGTGGACGGGAACATCGGCTGGATCGCCGCCGGGCTCATGCCGCGCCGCAGCTGGTCGGGGCTGCTCCCCGTGCCCGGCGACGGGCGCTACGAGTGGAACGGCTTCGTGCCGACGCCACGGTTGCCGCAGGCGTTCAACCCGGCGTCCGGCTTCATCGCGACGGCGAACAACAACATTCTGCCGCCGGGGTACACGACGCCCATCTCCTACGACTGGTCGGCCGACTATCGCGTGTCGCGCATTCGGGAGGTGCTCGAGCCTCGCGGCGATTTCACCGTCGCCGACTTCCAGGCGCTCCAGCACGACGACCTCTCGGTACTGGCGCGGCGGCTCGTGCCGTCGCTGGTCTCGGCGGCCGAGCGGCTGGGGCGGCGCGACGAGCCGGCGGTGCGGATGCTCGCGCGGTGGAACTACCGGATGTCGCGCGATGCCTCGGCGCCCCTCGTGTTCGAGGCGTGGGCGCCCGTGATCGCGCGAAAGGCGAACGCCGCGCGCCTCCCGCCCGACGTGGCGGAAGTGATCGGGAACCGCGTGAACTACGAGCAGCTGGAAGCGTTTCTCGCGGCGCCGGCCGGTGCGGTGTCGGCGCGCCATCGCGACTCGCTGGTGCTCGCGGCGCTGGACGAGGCGGTGACGGATGTGACGCGCCGCTTCGGCGCCGACACGGCCGCGTGGCGGTGGGGCACGGTGCACGTCGCCGAGCTGCGGCACCCGCTCGCGCGCGCGTTCGATCTCCCGCCCGTCTCGCGTGGCGGCCACGCGAACACCGTCTACGCCACCGGCGGCGGCAACTTCCGGCAGAGCTCGGGCGCATCGTACCGACAGGTGATCGACCTCGGCGACTTCGACAACTCGGTGGCGATCAACGTACCCGGCCAGTCGGCGCAGCCCGGGAGCGAGTACTACGACAACCTGCTCCCGCTCTGGGGAAGCGACCAGTACTTCCCGCTTGTCTACTCGCGGAAGCGGGTCGCGGAGGAGACGAAGCACGTGCTGATGCTGGAACCAGGGGCCCCATGATGAAGCGCCTGCTCGGCAATCTCACCTTCCGCGTCCTCGTCGCCATCGCGCTCGGGGTCGCGCTCGGCGTCTTCGCGCCCGGGACCGCGAAGGCCATGCGGCCGCTCGGCGACATGTTCATCAATCTCGTGAAGATGGTGATCGCGCCGATCGTCTTCTTCACCATCGTGCTTGGCATCGCCGCGCTCGGCGACCTCAAGCGCGTGGGGCGCGTGGGCGGCAAGGCGCTCATCTACTTCGAGGTCGTGACCACGTTCGCGCTCGCGATCGGCCTCATGGTCGTGAACTTCATCCGGCCCGGCGCGGGGCTCGACGTCAGCCGCATCGCCGGCGGCGACATCTCGCGCTACACCACGCAGGCCGAGCAGATGACGTTCGTCGATTTCGTCATGCACATCGTGCCGTCGAACATGCTCGAGGCGTTCGTGCGTGGCGAGATGCTGCAGGTCGTGTTCATCGCCGTGCTGTTCGGCGTGGCGCTGAGCGCGCTCGGCGAGACGGCGCGGCCGGCGCTGCGCGTGTTCGACGTGCTCTCGAAGGCGCTGTTCAAGATCGTCGGCATCATCATGCTCGTGGCGCCCGTCGGCGCGTTCGGCGCGATGGCGTACACGGTCGGGAACTTCGGGCTGCGCACGCTCCTCCCGCTGGGCAAGCTGATGCTGTCGGTGTACACGACGATGTTCCTGTTCGTCTTCGTCGTGCTCAACGTCATCGCGCGGGCGTACGGCTTCAGTCTCTGGCGGTTCCTCCGCTACATCTGGTCGGAGATCCTGCTCGTGCTCGGCACGTCGAGCTCGGAGGCGGCGCTGCCGCGGATGATGGACAAGCTCGAGGCGTACGGGTGCGCGAAGCCGATCGTCGGCCTCGTCGTCCCCACCGGCTACTCGTTCAACCTCGATGGCACGTCCATCTACCTGTCGATGGCGACGATCTTCCTCGCCCAGGTGACGGGGGTGCACCTCTCGTTAGGCCAGCAGCTCACGGTGCTGGGCGTGCTGATGCTGACGTCGAAGGGGGCGGCCGGGGTGACGGGGTCCGGGTTCATCGTCCTCGCGTCCACGCTGAGCGCCATGAAGATCATTCCCATCGAGTCGATCGCGCTGCTGCTCGGGGTGGACCGGTTCATGTCCGAGGCGCGGGCGATCGTGAACCTGATCGGGAACGGCGTGGCCACGGTCGTGATCGCGAAGAGCGAGGGGGCGTTCGATGCGGAGCAGAACGCGCGCGCGCTGGCCGGCCACGTGGTGCTCGAGGAGGACGCCCCGCTGCACCGCGAGGAGGAGGCCGGAGCGCGGCTCACGGCGTAGCGCTGTTGTGTCATTCCGACTAATTGGGGTCAGACTCGCATTTCATCATTCGAACGCCTTGGGCGTTCGAATGATGAAATGCGAGTCTGACCCCAATTACGCTCAGTGCCGTGCGTCACGCGAGCGGGGTCGTGCGCCTCTTGTTCTCGGCTTTCCACTGTCACCATTCTTCCGCAAATTCAACCGGGCGACGAAATGCGCGTCAGACCGATCTGCTCTCTGCTCGTAGTCGCGACCGTGGCCTGCGGCGGTCGCTCTCGGCCCGAGGCCGCGGCCACGCCCGCGACGGCTCAGTACCTGACGCCGTTCGGTGCCCCCACTCGACCGTTCTCGCCAGCGGTGCGGGTAGGGAACATGCTCTATCTCTCCGGGCAGATCGGCACCTCCGCGGACGCGAACGGCGGGCTGGTCGGCGGCGGGATCGAGGCCGAGACGCGGCAAACGATGGAGAACATTCGTGCCGTGCTCGAGCGTTCCGGCTCGTCGATTGACCGCGTGGTGAAATGCACGGTGATGATGGCCGACATGCGTGAGTGGGATCGAATGAACGTCGTCTACACGAGCTTCTTCCCGAAGAACAAGCCGGCCCGCAGCGCGTTCGGCGCGAATGGGCTGGCGCTCGGCGCGCGCGTCGAGATCGAGTGTTGGGCGACGGTCGGATGACGAGACGGCGCGTCGCGCGGTTCGCGCTCGCGGGCGTCGCGGCGATGACTGCCGCGACCGCGGTGGCGTGCGGGGGCGACGCGCCGGCGCGGCGCGATACCACGAACGCCGCCACGCGCCAGCCCGGCGCGTCCAGGAGCTCGACGCTCGCGGCGCGCGCCGCTCAACGCTGCGATGCGCCTGAGGTGTCGCTCGTGATCGATTCCGCCGGCATTGGCCCGGTGCTCCTCCACGCGCGCGTGGCCGATCTCGCATCGAGGTGCACCGTCCGCGATTCGACGTTCGAGCTCGAGGGAATGCCCGAACGCGCCCACAGCATTGCGATCGGCGAGCACGCCGTACTCGTGCTCTCCACGGGTACTCCCGACACCTCGGTCATCCGCGTCAGCACCACCGATCCGGCGTTCCGGACGCCCGGCGGCGTCGGCGTCGGCAGCAGCGTCGAGTCGCTCCGGCTCGCGCACGGCGCCATCTGCGCGGCGCGGGGCGAAGGCAACTTCGTCGTGACGGCCGCGCGGCTTCCGGGCGTCTCGTTCGCGATCGACTGGAATCCGCCCGCGTCACGAGAGCCGGCGGCCGCCGAGACGCCGTTCCCGGGCGGCGACCCCGGCACGTCGCTGGACGCCACGCGCATAACGCGGGCGTGGGTGCACGGGGTGACGGGCGGGTGTCGGGTGGGCGTCGGCTGACCGGGAGACGAGACCGACCCCCCGTGCCTCACCCCCACGACCGACAGTTCTACCGCGTGCAGTACCCGCCCGAAGTCGCGCCGCGATTCCTCGAGGGCGGGCGCGTGCATCGCGTGGTGGACTGCAGTGAAGGCGGGTTCCGCTACGTGCCCGCGGACGCCGTGCTGCCCGCGATTGGCTCCATGGTGAGCGGCGTGCTCGAGTTTCGCGATGAAACCACGCTCGAGGTCGCGGGGGCGGTCGTGCGCATCCAGGCCGGCGAGGTGGCCGTGCACTGCGCGGAGCGACCGATTCCGCTCGGAGTCGTCATGAGAGAGCAGCGGCTGCTCCTGGCACGCTACCCGTTTCGCGGAACCTCCTGATACAACGTCGACTCCGCCTTTCGCCGCGCCGCGCCGAAGGGCATTCTAAGAGCATGACCAACGGCCCCGAACGCCCGGCGACTCGCGGCTTCCGCTCGAGCCTCCCTCGCGAGGCGGCGCGTGTCGGCGTGGCGTTCTCGTGCGTCTGGTTCGCCTATCTGACCAGCGGCATCCCCTACGGCATGGGCTCCGAGTGGGTGGACCCGCCGATCGCGCGCGCACACTCGGCGACCATCGAGCGCGACCCGCCAGGGCAGGCGCCCGCGCATCGCGCATCGCGCGTGACCGCCGATTCGTTCTGGTCGCAGGCGCTCGGGACGCGCAAGCAGTTCGTCGTGTACCTGCCGCCCTCGTACGACGCGAGCGCGGGACGGCGTTACCCGGTCGCCTATTACCTGCATGGCGTGTCGGGCGACGAGTGGAACTGGGTGCGCGCCGGCGCGCTCGACCGCACGCTCGACTCGTTGATCGCCGGCGGGCTCCCCGAGATGATCGTCGTCATGCCCGACGGCGACGACAGTTGGTACACCACGTGGAACAACCTCGGCAACAATGCCGAGTGTCGCCGCACGAAGCCGCCGGGCAGGCAGGCCGAGGCCGTGGATGCCTTCTGCGTTCCGTGGCCGCACTACGATGACTACATCGCGCGCGACCTCGTGGCGCGCGTCGATTCCGTGTACCGCACCATCCCCTCGCGCTCGGCGCGGGCCATCGCGGGGCTGAGCATGGGTGGCTACGGCGCGGTGTCGCTCGCGCTCACGTATCCCGACGTCTTCTCCGCGGCCGCCAGCCACTCGGGGGTGCTGTCGCCCCTCTACAGTGGCCCCCATCCGTTCGCGCCGGCGCCGCGTTATGCAGCCACCGAGGCGGAGCTGCGCGCCAACGCGCGCGGGTTGTGGCCGTCCATGGTGCTCGCGTTCGGTCGCGACACGACGGGCTGGTGGCCGCGCGACCCGGGGCGGCGCGCCGCGCAGTACGCCGCGCTTCACCGCGAGCCGATGCCCGCGCTCATGATGGACGCCGGCACGGACGACCCCTACGTGGATCAGTCGCGTGACCTGCACGCGACGTTGCAGCGCCTCGGCATCGCGCACGCGTACGCCGAGTGGCCCGGAACGCACGACTGGGTCTACTGGCGTCTCCATGCGGCCGAAAGCCTGCGCTGGATAGGCGGGCACATCGCGAGCGGAGCGGGGTCGCGCTGATGGCCGCCTACTTTCCGCGCCACACGGTCGAGTGGAAGATCGAGGAGCCACGGGCGTTCCGCCGCTTCACGACGTCGATCGTCGAGATGGCGATCGTCACCGGTGTGCTGCTCCGCCTGTACCGCGCGCTCGTGCTCACGAACGGCCCGTCGGGGAGCTGGGTCTATCTGGGCACCACGCTCGTGCTCGGCTCGTTCTTCTACTTCGGCATGGCGACGGTGCACCTCGGCAACTATCCGCTCAGGAAGTGGGTGTGGCGGGCGCCGGCGTTCGCGGCCATCGAGGCGGCGGCGGAGTCGCTGACGAGCGTGGGGCTGATTCTCGCGCATCGCGAGCCGATGGGCTCGGAGCGGGCGCACCTCGACGACTGGGTGACCATCACGGGCAGCATCTTCCTCTGGCGCCTCGTGGGTATCGTGATCTTCGCCCTGGTGCTCGCGGGCATCGTGCAGTTCGTGCGCTACCTGCTGCTCCGCCATGACAAGCGCGTGCACACGGCGGTCGCGGTGCACGAGGAGATGTCGAGACACACGGCCCCGGGTCCGCCGGCGAGCTAGCTCGCCCGCGACCCGCCGCGGACGCCGGGAACCGCGATTGACGGCGATTCACGGAGATTTACGGAGATTTACCGCGGAGGACGCGGAGGACGCAGAGAACGGCTCGTTCGGGACGGTCATCCCGCCACGAGCCGGGAACTGATGGGAACGGCCTTGGGACGCATGTGGCCTCCCGGGGTCGTTCCCATCAGTTCCCGGCCGCCGGCGCGCGCATCTCGGCCAGTCAAGAAGTTCTCCGCGTTCTCTGCGGTCCAATGCGTTTCAGTCGCGGTCCAACGCGCTTCAGCCACTCCGTGTGCCCCACGTCCGATTCGGTGCAACGCTGCTTCGGTTTCCCCCACCTCGTGACCGTCGCCTGCGGTTAGGGCAGTTCCGCAGTCGATCGTTCGTCGTGGCCAGCGCCATTCCTTCTCACCCCCGGCCCATGCGCCCGAGAATCGCGCTCGCGGTTGCGCTCGCTCTCCCCGCCAGTCTCGCGGGCCAGTCCTCCGTCGCGAGCCGCCCCTTCGGCACCCTGCGCGAGCAGGCTGAGCGCCAGCAGCGCTGGCTCGAGCAGCGCATGACCACCGTGCTGCCGGCGTTGATGCGCAAGCATGGCATCGACATGTGGGTGGTGCCCATGCGCGAGTACAACGAGGACCCCGTGTTCACCTCGCTCGTGTCGCCCACGACGTTCTCCGCGCGCCGGCGCACGATCTACGTGTTCTTCGACAAGTGCGCCGGCGCCGGCAACACCCCGTCGAGCGCGCCGCCACCCACGCCGGGCACCGGCCCCACCGCCTCGTGCGTCGAGCGCATCGCGCTGGGCGGCACGTCGCAGGGCGGCGTGTACGAGGCCGTGCGATCGACGCGCGCGGTGGATGCGCCGGTCGGAGGCCGGCAGGCCGAGTTGTGGGGCGACCAGCAGTGGCAGGTGCTCAGGGACGTCATCGAGCAGCGCAACCCGAAGGTCATCGGGATCGACGTCTCGCGCACGTTCGCCTTCTCCGACGGCCTGAGCGCCGGCGAGCTCGAGGGGATGCGCGAGGCGTTAGGCGCGAAGTGGGCCGGGCGGTTCAGACGGGCTGAAGCGCTCCCGCTCGAGCTCATCGCGACGCGCCTGCCTGACGAGGATGTCTTCTTCACCGAGGTGACGAAGCTCGCGCACGAGCTCATCGGTCGCATGTTCTCGAGCGAGGTCATCCGCCCCGGCGTCACGCGTACGAGCGACCTCGTGTGGTGGTGGCGCCAGCAGGTCAACGACCTCGGCCTCGGCACCTGGTTCCAGCCGTCGGTGGACGTGCAGCGGCGCGGTGCCACGGCGGAGCAGCTCGGCGACGATCCCGTGATCCAGCGCGGCGACGTGCTGCACTGCGACGTCGGCATCACGGCGCTCCGGCTCAACACCGACACGCAGCACGACGCCTACGTGCTGCGCGAGGGCGAGACCGAGGTGCCGGCCGGCCTGCGGAAGGCGCTCGCGAACTCGAACCGCTTCCAGGACATCCTCCTCGAGGAGGTTCGCCCGGGACGCACGGGGAACGAGGTGCTCAAGGCGACGCTCGCGAAGCTCCGGGCCGAAGGGGTGAGCGGTACCATGTACTCGCATCCCATCGGCATGCACGGCCACGGCGCGGGCCCGCTCATCGGGCTCTGGGACTACCAGGAAGGAGTGCCAGGCCGTGGCGATGCGAAGATCATCCCGAGCATGTGGTTCTCGGCGGAGCTGCAGACGACGACGCCCGTGCCCGAGTGGGGCGGCCAGCCCGTGCGCATGGCGCAGGAAGAGGATTTCTTCGTGGGAGCCAACGGACGGAACACATGGGCGTACAAGAGGCAGAGCGAGTTGCACGTAGTCCGGTGAGTGGCGTTGGCTCCCGTTGGCCGCAGCTACTTGTGAGCGGCGTCGTTTAGCTTTCCCCTGGTACCTTGACCCCTGTCATGCACAAAGACAACAAGCGACTGATCGTCGTCGGCGACCGCGTGCTCGTGCGCATCGAGGAGGGTGAGGAGCGCAGCAAAGTCGGGCTCTACCTTCCGCCCACCGCCATCGACAGTCAGGCGGTGCAGGGCGGGAAGATCGTCGCGACCGGCCCCGGGCTGCCCATGCCCGACCCCGCCGAGAGTAGCGAGGAGCCGTGGCGAACTCCATTGCGCGAAACCCGATTCGTCCCCATGCAGGCCCGCGCCGGCGACTACGCGCTGTTTTTCCGCAAAGCCGCCGTCGAGATCACGTTCGAGGGCGACACGTACCTCGTGATCCCGCAGAGCGCGATCCTTGCGCTGGTGAGAGATAGCGACGTAGAGGACTGACCGAGGGGCCCGAGGCCCGAGCCCAACACACTGCACCGGTAGAACAAGCGATGCGAAACCTGTCAAACGCCCCAATGTACGACGAGCGCTTCGTCACCCCCATGCGCCAGGAGCTCACGCGCCTGGGGATCGAGGAGCTGCGTACCCCCGAGGAAGTCGATGCGCGCCTCAAGGACGCGAGCGGCACGACGCTCGTCGTCGTGAACTCCATCTGCGGATGCGCGGCGCGCATGGCCCGCCCCGCGGTCGCCATGGCCCTGGAGAACGAGGTGAGACCCGACCACCTCACCACCGTCTTTGCCGGTCAGGATGCCGACGCGACCGAGCGCGCGCGTGGCTACTTCACGGGCTACGCACCGTCGTCGCCGCAGATCGCGCTGCTCAGGGACGGCAAGATCGTGTTCATGCTCGAGCGCTGGCAGATCGAGGGTCGCCCCGCGACCGCGATCGCCGAAGATCTCGTGGGGGCATTCAACGAGTTCTGCGCGGCCGGTTGAGCGCCGGACGCCGAGCGCTGGCAGCTCGGCGCCAACTCGAATCGCGGCGGACGCGCGACGGCGCGCCGTCGCGATTTTTTCCCGCCTGGCGGTCCGGGCTCCGCCCATTCTCTCGTTCCCGGCACGTCCCCTGCACTCCTCGCATGGTCACACTCGAGGAGGCACACATGGAGCGGAACGCGGACGACACGTTCGGCGCTAGCAGCGCGCAGGGGGCCACCACCGGTGGAACCGGCTCGCCCGGCTCGGCCGGTGCAGGGATGTCGGGGAGTAGCGCGCCGTCCGGCGACCAGAATTACGCGGCGGGCACCACGTCGGGCACGTCCACCGGCGGCACGGCCGGCGGCACCGTGGACCAGGCGAAAGGCACCGTGCGGGACAAGATGGCTCAGGCGAAGACCAAGGCGCGCGAGCTGCAATCGACGCTCGCGGACCGGCTCGATGCCGGCGCCGACAAGATTCGCCAGCGCAGTCAGAGCTCGACTCTCGCGGGGGCGACCGGCACCAGCGAATCCGTGGGTGTCGCGCCGGAAGCCAAGATGTCGAAGGTGGAGGACTCGTTGGCGCGCGGCATGACCAAGTCCGCCGACTGGTTGCGCAACGGCGATCTCCGGGCCGACGTCGAGAAACAGGTGCGCGAGAACCCCGGCCGCACACTGCTCATCGCGCTTGGCCTCGGCTACCTGCTCGGCAAGGCATTCCGCAACAATCGTTAGGAGCGGCCCCATGGCGGTCCACGTCCATGACGGCCAGTCACCTTCCCTCGGCATCCTGCTGCGCGACCTCGCCGAGGGAAGCGCGGCGCTGGTCCGGCAGGAGGCGCAGCTCGCGCGGCTCGAGGTGACGGAGATGCTGCGCGGGGTCGGGAAGGGTAGCGCGTTCGTCGTCGCTGGCGCGGTGCTTCTGCTGCTCGGTGCGCTCGCGCTGCTCACCGGGCTGATCATGCTCGGTGGCGACCAGTGGCTGCGCGATCGGTACTGGCTCGCCGCACTCATCGTCTTCGCGCTTGCGGGTGGGCTCGCGGCCTGGTTCGGGTCGCGCGCCGCGACGATTCTCACACCACGACAGCTCGCTCCCGACGAAACGGTCGCGACGCTCAAGGAGGACAAGGCATGGCTGAAACGACAGCTGACGTCCGACGCGACATCGAAATGACGCGCGAGCGGATGTCGACCACGCTCGCCCAGCTCGAACACAAGCTCAACATCATGCAGGTCGTGCGCGACAACCCGTGGCCGGCGCTCGCGCTGGCGGTTGGAGCGGGCGTGCTGCTGAGCGGATCGCGGACCGATGTGAAGGCCGCGGCGGCCACGGTGGCCGCGACGAAGGGCGCGAGCAGTCGTCTCGGCACGGTCCTCGATGATGCCGTCGCCGGGCTCGTCGGTGGCCTGCACGAAGCATTCGACTCCCGCATCACGTCGCTCGTGGATGACCTGAAGACGTCGATCGGCGTGCCGGTCTCGCGAGCCTCGACGGCGTCGGGCACGCGGGCGGGTGCGCCGGGCGGGCGCTCACCCGAGGTGCGGCCGAGCGCGCGCGGGCTTGCCGACCAGCCTGAAGCGGCGCCGTCGGTGACCGTGGATGGCGCGCTCCAGCCGGTGCGGGCGGACTAGACTCGTAGCGGCTCCATCGTTTCGAGCGAGCGTCAGCCGGGGAGGCTCATCCCGCGTATCGTTCCTCGACTCGGAGCCTTCGGCCCGGAACGACAGGGTGGCGCGCGATGAAAGGGCCGAGTGGTCGTGGACTCGGCCCTTTGCAGTGCCTATCTATCGGACCCCGCGTTGCACGGCGAGCTTCACCCGGCCGGTGTCGCGCTTCCGCCTTCCCCCACGGGCAGCGCAAGCTTCCGTTGCATGGCTCCTGACGACCCGACATCCAGCTCTTTGCGGCTCGCGAGCGATGCACGCGAGCTCCCCAACCCCGGACTGGCGTCCGGGCGTCGCGGACTCGTGGTGGCGGTCTACGGCGCGCGCCGCCAGGTGGGCGTCAGCACCGTCGCCTCGTCGCTCGCGCTGGCGTTCGTGGGCGTGAGAGCCGGCGAGGTCGCGCTGGCGGAGCTCGATCCACGTGTCGTGCGCGCCCGCGCCCGCGCCGACCAGCGCGCGGCCGCGTCCACGTCCGCGAGGGCGAACGGCCGCCAGGGCGGCGGGTCGGGGCCCGGGCGCGTCGCGCTCCCGGGGCTCGAGGCGTGGATGGCGCGGCGCGCCGATGCCGTATGGACGCTCGAGCGGCCGGCCCGCGCGCGCACGGCCACCTCCGTCGATGCGAAGTCGGTCGAGGCCACGCTCGATGCGCTGCGGGCGACCTTTCCCGTGATCGTGATCGAGCTCGAGCATCAGGTGAACGAGCGCACGCTCGCGGCGCTCGACGCCGCCAATCGCATTCTCATCGTGACCGCGGGCTCGGTGCCGTCGCTTCGCGCGACGCAACGCGTGCTGCGGCTGTGCAAGCGGTTGAACTATCCCGATGAGAAGCTGTGCGTGGTGGTGAACCGCTTCGACGCGCCCGGCGCGCTTCCCACGACCGACGTCTCGGCGGTGCTCAAGCGCGAGCTGTGCTGGCGGATCCCGGAGGGACTGCCGATGGACCTGACGGGGTTGGCGGAGAAGCTGGACGCGAAGCGGGGCTGACGGGCCCCGGACCCGGGGTCCGGCCCTATTCCGTCATGCCGGCGTCGATGCCGCTCGCCCCGACCTTCTGCAGGAAGACCTGATGCAGCGACGGCCTAACGAGCTCGAACCGCTGGATCGACGCGCCCGCATCGACCAGGCGGCGGAGCAGGAGCTGCGAGTCGGCGCCGGGCGCGAGCTCGATCTCGAAGAACCGGTTCGAGTCGTCCACGCGCGCGACCAGGCGCCGGTCGTTGAGCACCGCGCCCACGCCGTTGCCCGCCGCGCCACCTAACGACAGCGCGACGTGCGTGCCGCCGTGCTCGGCGCGCACGTCCTCGATGGAGCCGTCGAGCACCTTCTCGCCGCGCGCGATGATGCACACCGCGTCGCACAGCCGCTCGGCGCTGTCCATGAGGTGCGTGCTGAAGATGATCGTGCGCCCTTCGCGCTTGAGCTCCACCACCGTGTCCTTGAGCGCCTGCGCGTTGATCGGGTCGAGGCCGCTGAACGGCTCGTCGAGGATCACGAGCTCGGGCTCGTGGAGCAGCGTCCCGATGAACTGCACCTTCTGCTGCATCCCGCGCGACAGCTCGTCCACCTTCGCCTGCCCCCAGTCCTTCTCCGCCGTGCGCAGCGAGAGCAGGTCCAGCCAGCGGTCGATGCGCCTGTCGGCCTCCTTGCCCGGCACGCCCTTGAGCGCCGCGAGGAACTTGAGCAGCCGGCGCACCTGCATCTTCTTGTACAGCCCCCGCTCCTCGGGGAGGTAGCCCACGCGATCGAGCACGGCCGGCGAGGTGTTCGGCTGTCCGAGCACGTCGATCGCCCCCTCGTCGGGCGCGATGATGTTCAGGATCATCCGGATCGTCGTCGTCTTCCCGGCGCCATTGGGGCCGAGCAGCCCGTACACGCACCCCCGCGGCACGCGCAGCGACAGCTCGCGAACCGCAACGTGCCCCGCGTACCGCTTGACCGCGCCACGGATGTCGACGGCAAAACTCACTGGGAACCGGGAAGAGGGAACCGGGAACGGACGGGAACCGGGACGAGGGAACGGGGAACCGGGACTACTTGCATGCAGCGGCCACCGGCGGCTTGACGCCCGGGCCCACAATATACGCCACTTCCCGGCAGGCAGCGTCCAATCGCAGCTTGTTGGCGCGGCAACCAGCTCGCAGCTCCGAGCCCCAGTTCCCGGTTCCCCGTTCCCCGTTCCCGCGCACTCCCCGATGCCCCTGGCTTCCATCCTCGCCGCCCTTCTCGGCTCCATCCTCTTTCTCTTCCTCGTCGCCCCCATCGCGCAGCTCGTCGCGACGGCGGGGGGAGAGGGCGCGGCGCGGCTCGTGACCGATGCGGAGCTCAGGCAGGCGCTGGCGCTCACGGCGGCAACCGCCACGGCCGCAACGCTCCTCGGCGTGCTCGGCGGAACGCCCATCGCCTACCTCGTCGAGCGATGGCACTTCCGCGGGCGCGCCGTCGTCGCCGCGCTGCTCGACCTGCCGCTCCTCATCCCGCATCCCGTGGCCGGCATCGCGCTCCTGCTCGTGCTCGGGCGCGAGAGCGCGGTCGGCGGCGCCGCGCTCGATCTGGGGCTGCGCATCGTCGGCTCGCCGGCCGGGATCGTGGCCGCCATGCTATTCGTCTCCGCGCCGCTCTACATCAGCGGTGCGCGCGAGTCGTTCGCTCGCGTCGATCGCCGCTACGAGGCGGTCGCGCGCACGCTCGGCGACCCACGCTGGCGCGTCTTTCGCCGAGTGACGCTGCCGCTCTCGGGACGCGGGCTCGTCGCTGCCGCGGTCGTCATGTGGGCCCGGGCCGTGAGCGAGTTCGGCGCGATCGTGGTCATCACGTACAACCCGAAGACGGTGAGCGTGCTGAGCTACGACCGATTCACCAGCTTCGGCCTTCACGAGGCGCTGCCGGTCGCCGCCATCCTCGCGCTGCTCGCGCTGCTGCCACTCACCGCGCTGCGTGCCCTGCGGTACGAGCGGCGCCCCGAGCTCGACGTCGGCGGAGGTCGCGCTTGATCGAAGCGCGGGGGCTCTCGGCCCGCGTCGGCGCGTTCCGGCTCGAGAACATCACGTTCACCGTCCCGAAGGGGGCGTACGGGGTCGTCATCGGTCCCGCGGGCTCGGGAAAGACGACGCTGCTCGAGACGATCGCCGGCATCACGCCGCAGACGGGCGGTACGCTGTCACTCGACGGCCGACCAGCGCTCGACCTCCCTCCGGAGCAGCGCGGGCTCGGCCTCGTTTACCAGCACGGCTATCTCTTTCCGCACCTGTCGGTGGAACGGAACATCGCCTACGGGGCCCCCGACGCCGCCGGCGCGCGCGACGTCGCGACCCGGCTCGGGGCGTGGGCACTGCGCGAGCGTGCGGTCGAATCGCTGTCCGGGGGGGAGCGCCAGCTCGTGGCGCTGGCCCGCGCGCTCGCGCGACGGCCATCCATCCTGCTGCTCGACGAGCCGTTCAGCGCGCTCGACCCGCGGCGACGCGACACGACCCGCCGCGAGCTTCGCCGCATTCATCGCGAGTGGGGGATGACCGTCCTCCAGGTCACGCACGATTTCACCGAGGCCGGCCTGCTCGGCGACGTCGCGATCCTGCTCGATGCCGGGCGCGTACTGCAGAGCGGAAAGCCGGAAGAGGTGTTTCGCAAGCCCGCGTCGCCGTACGTGGCCGAATTCCTCGGCGCGGAGAACGTGTTCGCGGGCACGGCCCGCATCCTGCCTGATAGCGCGCCCGACTGGTTCGCTGGCGATTCGCCGGCAGGGCTCGGGTCACATGCCGTCGAGTTCCGAACCGGTTCGCTCACGATCTACGCCGTGGCGAACGCAGCCGAGAGCCCTGGTTACGCGGTCATTCGGGCCGAGGAGGTGTTGTTGTCGCTCGAGCCGCAGGCGTCGTCGGCGCGAAACCACTTCCGCGGGCGCATCACCGAGATCTCGACCCTCGGCGCGCTGACGCGAGTGACGCTGGACGTGAACGGCTCGCCGCTCGTGGCCGCGCTGACGACGCGCTCGGCCCAGGAGCTGGCCCTGGCCGTGGGGGGCGAAGCGTACGCGTCGTTCAAGGCAATGGCGGTGCATCTGTGCTGAGCGATCAGGCTGATCCGCACGCCGCCCATCGCATCAGCCGCATCGAACCGCCGTGCTCGATGCCGGCCCGAGGGGCTCGAGTCGGAGAGGACCCACAATCGGCGCGTGATTCCGCCCGATCCTGACGCCGCGGCAAGACTGTTGCGAACCCATCCGTGCGACCGTCCAGCCGCACAGTCTCGCGCCGTTCCCTCGGATCGAATGAGTTCGCCGGATACCCGAAAACCCAAGTTCGACGCCAGCGCGCCCCGCCACGGTGCTGCGCTCCATGAAGTGTCGCTCTGGCCGAGTGACGGACAGAACTATTTCGCGCGCGGGCGCGTGCGCTGGCTTCGACGCTGCCTGGAGGAGCTCGGAGAACGGCCGGCCACGGTGCTCGACTTCGGATGCGGGGCGGGGTCCACGACTCCGTACTTCTTCGAGGAGCTCGAGGTCCGCTCGCTCGTGGGGGTGGAAGTATCGCGCGAGCTGCTCGCGGCGGCCGAGCGAACGCGAGCGCACGCCCAGGTGACCTACGTGCAACTGGGCGACTACCGGGCGGCGGAGTCGATCGACCTCGCGTACTCGAACTCCGTGTTCCACCGCATCCCACCGCGCGAACGGATGGCGGCCGCGGTGCTGGTCTACCGGTCGCTCAAGTCGGGTGGGCTGTTCGCGTTCTGGGAGAACAACCCGTGGAGCCCCGGCAGCCTCCTGGGGATGCTCGATGGAGCCGGCGGTCGCGGACCCGCCACGCTCGCCGCGCCCGCGGCGCGGCGTCTCCTCCGCGGCGTGGGGTTCGACATCGTGCACACGACGTCGGCGTTCTACTTCCCGCGCGCGCTGGCCTGGTGTCGGCCCATCGAGCCGATGCTGGCGTCGATCCCGCTCGGCGAGCAGTACATGGTGCTGGCGAGGAAGCCGTAACAGCTCGGGAACGGGGAGCAGGGAACCGGGGCTGCGTGCTGGGGGGCTTGTTGTTGATTGTGAATTCAAGGGGTCAGAGTCGTTGAAACCTCCGGTTTCAACGACTCTGACCCCTTGAATTCGAGCTCGTAGCTAGGAGTCGCAGCAAGCAGCGCAGTTGGACGCGGTTCGCGTCAACCAGCCGCAGTTCCCCGTTCGCGGTTCCCCGTTTGTTCTCCGTTCCCCGTGCTGGCCCCGGTTCGTCCTTCAGGTGCTCACGCTCACGCCGAGCTCCGAGCCCCGAGCCCCGGGACGCGGGCCCTGATAAGCCCCGAGTCCATGTCCGCGCTTCTGCCCCTCGCCGTCATCGCTGCCGTCGTCCTGCTCCTTCGACGGGTGCGGCCGTCACTGGACGTCTCGGCGGTCACGCGGCCGCTCGAGGGATGGGCGGCGCCGGTCATCGTCGGGGTCATCACCGCGTTGCTCACCTGGTGGCTCTGGGGGACGCTCTCGGCCACGCCGTACGTGCACGATGAAGTCGCGATGCTGCTCCAGGCGCGGATCTTCGCGCAGTTCCGATGGGCCGCGCCCAGCCCGCCGCTGCCGGAGTTCTTCGAGCAGTTCCACGTCTTCGTCACGCCCACGCTCGCCCCGAAGTATCCGCCCGGCCACGCGCTGCTCATGGTGCCCGGCATCTGGCTCGGCCTGCCGGGATTGCTCTCCGTGGTGCTCACCGGCGTCACCGGCGGGATGCTGTTCGCGCTCGCTCGCCGGTTCTCCAACGGCGTCGTCGCGCTCGTGGCGTGGGGCATCTGGCTCATCGCGCCGGCCGCGCTCCGCTTCCGCCCCAGCTACTTCTCCGAGGTGACGACCGGCGCGATCTGGCTCGTCGCCTGGTGGACGCTGCTCCGATACCGGGAGACCAGCCAGCGGCGGTGGCTCGTCGCGCTCGCCGCGCTGGTCGCGTGGGGCGGCATCACCCGCCCGGTGACGATGCTGGCGTTCGCGGGTCCCGTCGGGTTGGTGGTGCTGTGGACCGTCTGCAAGCGCCGCGCGTGGGGTGATGCGGTGGCGGCGCTGCCGCTCGCGCTCGCGATCTGCGCCATCGTCCCCGTGTGGGGGCACAGCGTGCTGGGCGAGTGGGGGAAGAACCCGTACTCGACCTACACGAAGGTCTATTTCCCGATCGAGAACCCCGGGCTCGGCATCGACTCGACGCCCCCGTTGCGCGCGGTGCCGCCCGACATGGAGGCGTTCAACGACTACGCGCGCCCCATGCACGAGGGGCACGTGCGGAGCCTGCTGCCGAAGGTGCTGGAGGCGCGGTTGCTCGAGCTGCGGCGCGGGATGTGGGGGGACGCGTACTATCTCTACCTCCTGGCCATCCTGGGCGCGCTCGTGATGTCGGCCCCCATCGCCATCGCGTTAGGCACCTGCGCGCTCGTCGTGGTCGCCTACCTCTGGATCGCCCACCAGCCGTACTGGGTGATCTACTATCTCGAGCTGTTCCCCGTGCTGGCATTCCTGTCGGCGCTCGGGCTCTGGCAGTTCGTGACGCTCGTGGCCGAGCTGGCGCCGCGGCGCGTGGCGCGCGGCGGCGCCCCCGACCTGAGCGCGCTCGTCGTCTGTGCGGGGCTGCTCGCGTGGCTGGCGCCTGGGGCGCTCGAATCGTACACGCTCTGGCATGGCCGGCTGGCCGAGGCGCAGGGCTACCATGACGCGTTCCAGCGGCTCGTCGCGCGCATCCCGGAGCGGAAGGCGGTCGTCTTCGTGCGCTACTCGCCGGACCACAGCGTGCATCTCAGCCTCACCAACAACGAGCCCGACCCGGCCCGGGCGCGGGTGTGGGCGGTGCACGACCTGGGCGATGACAACGTGCGCCTGCTGCGCGCCGCTCCCGATCGAGCGGCGTATCTCTATGAGGAGCTTCCCGACCGGCAGGTTCTGCGGCCGCTGCCCATCCCCGATAGCTGGCGGGCGACGCTCGGTCCTGCGCTCGGGGCGCCGGAGCGGGGGACGGGAACGGGAGGGCGGTAATGAGTGATCGGCCGGCGGCGGTGCGGGCCGCGCCACCAGGCTGGCGCACCGCCCTGGCGGTCGCCGCCGCGGTGGCAGCTCTCGCCGGGTTGATCGCGTGGCTCTCCATGGGGTCTGGCGGCCTGGCGAAAGACTTCACGCTGCCGTGGACCGCGGCGAGGCACCTACTCGCCGGGCGCGACCCGTACGTCGCCATGCAGCCGACCGGGGTCTATCCGTTCAACGTCCCGTTCTACTACCCGCTGCCGGCGGCCGTGCTGGCGGTGCCGTTCGCGGCGTTGCCGGCCACGATGGCCGGCGTGGCGTTCGTCGCGCTGTCGTTCGGGGTCGCGGCCCTCGTGCTCGTGCGTGAGAATGCGGGGCGTCTCGTGATTCTGTTCGGCTTCCCCGCGGTCATGGCCGCCGTTCTGGGGCAGTGGTCACCGCTTCTCGTCGCCGCGACCGTCGCGCCCGTTCTGCAATTCGTGCTGCCGGTCAAGCCGACGCTCGGTGCCGCGGTGTTCGTGAGCCGCCCATCTCGCGTCGGTGTGCTCGTGTCGATTGTGATCCTCGCGGTGTGCTTCGCGATCGTGCCTGGCTGGGTTGGGAGCTGGCGCGCCGCTGTCGCCGGTGCGTGGGCGACGTACACCCCGCCCGTCCGGTGGGCGGGCGGCGCGGGATTCGTGCTGCTCGGCGCGCTCGTGTGGTGGCGCGACCGGGACGCTCGGCTCCTGGCCCTGATGGCCATCGCGCCTCAACTCCCGCTGTTCTACGACCAGTTGTTGGTCCATGCGGTTGCGCGGACGCGGCGCGAGGCGTGGCTGCTCGTGGCCGCGGGTTGGCTCGGTGGGCTCGTGTGGGCCTTTCAGGGAACGCCGAGCGCGGGTGGCGAGCGACCGGCGAGAACTCTCATTCTCGCGGCGATCTACCTGCCGGCACTGGTCGTCGTGGCGTGGCGGCACCTGCGTCGCGCGCCTCGAACGGACGAGGAGCGGGGGCCGAGCGCCTAACGGGCCGGGTCGTTTCAGGCGCGGCGGCGTGTCACTCTGAGCGGACCTCTGTCATTCCGAGCGAGCCCGCAGGGCGAGTCGAGGAACCCTCATCGTCCCGGCAGAGGGCCCTCGGTCGGGACCCTGAGGGTTCCTCGACTGCGCTCGGAATGACAAGCGAGCTCGGAACAACCCCCCCCCCCGAGCCCCGGGCCCCTCCATTCCCTCAGCACTTGATTCAATCAACATCTGAGGCTATGATCGCCGTATGACCACTCGTGAGCTCGAGCTCCTGCAGGGTACTCTCGACGTGCTCGTCCTGCGCGCGCTGTCGTGGGGGCCGAAGCACGGCTATGCCGTGGCGCGGTTCATCCGCGAAGGGTCCAACAACTCGTTCCGCATCCTCGACGGCGCGCTGTACACGTCGCTCCACCGCATGGAGGAGCGGGGATGGGTGGACTCGGAGTGGGGCACGTCGGACAAAGGGAAACGCGCGAAGTTCTATCACATCACACCCGCCGGCCGCCGTGCGCTCAAGGCGGAGACGGAGAGCTGGAATCAGTACGTGGCGGCGGTGGCGGGGGTAATGGCGTAGAACCCGGGAAACGGGGAGCGGGGAACAGGGAGCGGGAGCTGCACGCAGCACCCAGCCAGGCGGCCAGCACGCGGCCGCAGCAGGGAGCGGTCAGCCTCCCAGCGGCCAGCAGCACGCAGCGAGCAGCAGCGCCCAGCACGCAGTATTCGTCGCAACACCCTAACGTCGCCACGTATCGAACCGTCGATGCCCACCCCGCTCTGGCGCCGCTACCTGACCTTCTGGCGTGCCGACGTCGACCGCGACGTCGACGATGAGCTCCGCTTTCATCTCGACGAGCGCATCGCCGAGCTCGTCGCGCATGGCGCCACGCCGCACGCCGCGCGTGCGCAGGCGCTCGAGGAGTTCGGCGACGTCGAGCACGTCAGGGCCGACCTCCACGACATCGACCGTCGCATTCTCGACACCCGTGGGCGCAGGGAATGGAGGAACGTCATGAAGGATGAGATTCGCCACGCCCTGCGCCGGCTCGTGAGGCAGCCGGCGTTCACCGTCCCGGCCATCCTCACGCTCGCCCTCGGGATCGCCGCCGCGGCCGCCATCTTCACCGTGCTCGACGCCGTCGTGCTGCGGCCCTTGCCGTACGCCGCCGCCGACCGCCTCGTCTACCTCGACTCGCCCGTCCCGGGCGTGGCGCCTAACGCGCGCTGGTGGCTCGGGCGCCACGAGATGTTCTACTTCAAGCAGCGGTCGCGGCTGCTGGAGGACCTCGGCGTCTATCAGAAGGACGAGGTGACGGTTCTCGGCGACGGCGGCGCCGCGGCCGAGCGCGCGAGCACCGCATCGGTGAGCTCCACGCTCCTCGATGTCCTGGGCTTCCGTCCCTTCGCCGGCCGCCTGCTCGTTCCCGCCGACAACCTGAACGAGGAGCCCCAGGTCGCGGTCCTCGGCTACGGCTACTGGCTGCGGCGCTTCGGTGGCGACCGCGGCGTCATCGGAAAGACCATCGCCATCGAGGGCTTTCCGCTCGAGATCGTCGGCGTGCTGCAGTCGGGGGCGCAATTGCCTGACGCGAAGGTCGACCTCTGGTTGCCGGCGAACGTGGACCCCAACATGCCGGCGCGCAACAACCACACGTGGTTCGGCATCGGGAGGCTGAAGCCTGGCGCCACCGCCGCGGACCTCGAGCGCGAGCTCGCGCCACTCGTCAGGCGGTTCCCGGAAACCTTCCCGACCGCGTACTCCGAAGCGTTCATGACCGGCTCGGGGTTTCGCGCCGCGGTCACGCCGCTCCGCGACTGGGTCGTGGGCGACGTGGTCACCCGCGCGCTCTGGATCCTCCTCGGCTCGGTCGCGCTCGTGTTCCTCGTGGCGGCGGCGAACGTCGCGAACCTCTTCCTCGTTCGCCTCGACGCGCGCCGACGCGAGCTGGCAATGCGCATGGCGCTCGGTGCCGGCCGCTCCCATCTCGCCACGCACTTCCTGGCCGAAGGGCTCGTGCTCTCGCTGGCCGCCGCCGCGCTCGCGGTGGTGACGGCGACCGTAGGGCTGCGCGCGCTCATCGCGCTCTCGCCCGAGGACATTCCCCGACTCGGCGAGGTCCATCTCGGGTGGCGTGGCGTGGCCGTGGCCGTGGTGCTCGCGGTCATTACGGGCGCGATCTTCTCCATCATCCCCATCGCGAACGCGCGGCTGAACGTGCTCACGCTGCGCGAGGGCTCGCGCACCCTCACGCTCAGCCGCCGGCGCCACGCGGTGCGCGGCATGCTCGTCACCGGGCAGGTGGCACTCGCGCTCGTGCTGCTCGCGGCAGCCGGGCTCATGGTGCGCAGCTTCCGCAACCTGCGCGCCGTGCAGCCCGGCTTCCAGCCTGACGGCGTGTTGACGATGGGCGTGTCGCTCCCCGCCGCGCGCTACACCACGTACGAGTCCGCGTCGGGCTTCTTCGAGCAGCTCGCTGTGCGGCTCGCGGGCATCCCCGACGTCGCGTCGGTGGGCTTCGGCCAGCAGGTCCCGCCAAAGATGACGACCGGTTGCAGCGGCGTGGTCACCGAGGGGGCGACTCGCGAGGAGCGCAAGAACGCGTGCGTCGTCACGCTCCAGGTGGCGCCGGGCTACTTCCAGTCTCTCGGCATTGGCGTGCGAGGCCGGGTACCCACGTGGGCCGAGACCAGCGCGAAGAACGGGGGCGTGGTGATCACGAAGTCGCTGGCCGAGCGCTTCTGGCCCGGCGAGAACGCGATCGGGAAGGGGGTGCGCTGCTGCTACCCCGGCAAGGTGTGGTACCGCGTCGTCGGCGTCACCGAGGACGTGCGCGGCAACGGCTTCGACCAGCCGCCCACGCAGGCCGTGTACTTCCCGATGATCCCGGTCGAGGGCGCGCCCATCGAGGGGAAGCCGCGCTACATGCAGGTGATCGTGCGGTCGCGCAGCGGCAACCTGAAGGCACTCGTGCCCGCGGTGCGCCGCGCGATCACCGAGCTCGACGTGCAGGTGCCCATCGCGAACGTGCAGTCGATGGGCGACGTCGTGGCGAGCTCGATGGCGAAGCGCTCGTTCACGCTCGCGCTGCTCGGCATCGCCTCGGTGATGGCGCTGGTGCTGAGCGCCATCGGGCTCTACGGCGTCGTGTCGTACGTCGTGGGCGAGCGGCGCGGCGAGATCGGCATTCGCGTGGCGCTGGGCGCGCAGCGCGCGGACGTGGGTCGGTTGATCGTGATGCAGTCGGTGCGCCTGACGGTGATCGGCGTGGCGCTCGGGGTGGCCGGGGCGCTGGCGACGACGCGGCTCCTGCAGTCGCTCCTGTTCGAGGTGCAGCCGACGGACGCGGCGACGCTCGTCAGCGTGTCGGTGATTCTCGTACTGATCGCGGCGCTGGCGAGCTGGGTGCCGGCGCGGCGGGCGATGCGGGTGGACCCGGTGGAGGCGCTGCGGGGCGGGTGACCGGGTCTGGCGGCCATACCGGCCGCTTGGACTTCGAGGGGTACGTGGGTATCCCGAACTGTGCGATCTCCCTCGCCTCGAGCAGGTGCACGCGGTTGCCGAAGCGTTCCCCGAGCGCGCGCTTGTCGGCGGGTCGGAGGTACAAGGCGCTCAGGATCTTCGGCTTCTGTCGAAGGAACGGATCGTTCCTGATCAGGTCGATGCCGTACCACGAGGTCGTCGGGTCGACGATCACGACATCGGCGTCGATGTGGGCGACGTACTCGTGGGCCCGGGCAAAGGGACGAACGTAGCGCTCGATCTGCCACGCGCGAATCGGCCACTGGACGAAGATCGTCAGCGCGGCCGATGCGATCAGGAGGCGTCGCACCAGCGAGCGGCCGAACACTTCCGCCATGCGTGCGGCGCCTAACGAGCCAAGCAGCGCCATGTTGCCGAGCACGGCATACGTGTATCGATAGCCCCACCCGTGCCCCTGCGGCCTCGGGAAGAAGAAATAGAACAGGAAGGAGAGCGCAATGCCCGCCAGGAGATTTCGCTCGGTCTCCGCCAGTGTCCGCCAGGCGAACGCGATCCATACCAGCAGTACGGCGAAGACCGGCGTCTGCCAGGAAAGCAACAGCGATAGGCTGAGGCCCTGTATGCCGAGCATGGGCAGCCCGGGCACGGCGAACACCTGACTCGCATCGGCAGCGCCCGAGAGCGAGGACTGCAGCGCCTGCATCCAGGCGAACCACAGCGCGATGCCCGCCGCGTATACGACTCCGAAGTAGGCCGTCCACGACCAACGCTTCTGCTTCAGGAGCTGGAAGAGAAACGGCGTGACGAACAGCGCGTGCGGGAAGGGGTTGTGCAGTCCCAACGCAGCTACGCCGATGATCGGCGCGACGATCCAGCCGGGTCGGTCGCCCCGCAAGAATGCGTAGAGCCAGAGCAGGTTGAAGAACAGGTGCGCGGGCATCGCATACGCGCTCATCGAGGTGAACACGAACTGGCTCGATGAGACGAGGAACGCAACCGCGAGCCAGGCGCGCGGCGTCTCGTTAGGCCAGACGCGGCGCGAGCACGCGTACACCAGCACCACGCTGAGCCCCGCCAGCACGGGATTCAAGAGCGTGGCCGCACCGCTGGCCGCGAAGACCGCGCGTATCGCCGAATAGACCGGCCAGTAGCTCGAGACCCAGAACGTCCCATCATGGTCGGCGGCCACGTAGACCGGTCGCAGCGCGGCCGTGAACCGTTGCCATTCCGATGGTACGGTCGCCGTCAACCGCCCGGCGGCGAAGATCCGCGACTGAAAGTCGGCGACGTACTCGTCCATCGACAACGGGAGAGCGTGCATGACGCCCCACGTGCCGAGTGCCGTCACCACGAACACCAGCACCGCCGCGCCGATGAGTCGCCGCGCACCCCAGGCCGAGGAGCCGGCGGGGCTGAACATGGAGGTTCGGGGCTCGGCGGCCGGGCGCCGCGCGATGAGCGCCGTGGCCAGCGCGACCGTCGCCATCAGTGCGAGGAAGATCGGCTCGTGACGGCGGTACTGCACGAAGAAGGTGCTGCCGCCCCGGGTGCGATCCAGCGCGATGGCCCACCCGGATTGCCACGCGAGGAGCGGCCCCAGGACCAGGAGGAGGGCGAACGCCGCGGCGGTTCGGTCGAGCCATGCCCGCGCGAGCTCCGCGGACGGAACCTCGCCCGGCTGCTCGGTGCTCGGCAAGCGAGCGCGCCGAGTGGCGACGTCAGTCGCGCTCACTCCGGAACCCCACTCAGCGAGATCGCCTCACGTGCCGTTGCACGGCGTGTCATCAATGCGTCTTGAGAGAGTCGACCAATCCAGGCATCGCCGCGGGACGCGGCGTCGGGTACAGCGGGACGACCGCGGTGACCATCGGCACGGGACGGACGCACAGGACGGGACGCGCGCAACGACGAGCACGCCCGTCCCGTGCGTTCATGCACAAGTCAGCATGCGAATCGGAATGCTCTGCAGCAATTACCCGCCGCACCCGGGCGGGTTGGAGATCATGGTGCAGAATCTCGCGCGCGGGCTCTCCCGGCGGCACGAGGTGACAGTCGTTACATCCGCCTTCGGCGACGCCGAGGGAAAACAGGAAGAGGACGGGATGGTGGTGCATCGAATCCCGACCTTTCACGCTACCGAACGGCTGGGCATTCCCTACCCGGTCCCGTCGCCACGCGCATTCGACGCAGCACTCCGATCGGCGGCGTCGACTGATGTCCTTCACGCGCATGGGGCGCTCTACGCAAGCAGCATCCACGCCGCGCGCGCGGCGCGACGCCACGGCGTACCACTCGTGCTCACCGAGCACGTGGGGTTCGTGGAGTACGGGAGCCGGGCGGTCAACGCCGTGGAGGCGATTGCGTGGCGGACCATTGGCGACCGGGTGATCGGCGCGAGCAGCGCGGTGACGACCTACAACTCGCGCGTCATGCAGTGGCTCGGGGGCCGCTATCCAGGCCGTGACATCCGCTTCATCGGTAACGGCGTCGACACGGCGCGCTTCCACGCGCGACCACGCGCCGAGCGCTCCGAGACCCGCCGATCGCTGGGACTCCCGGACGATCGTCCGCTGGTGTTGTTCGCCGCCCGCGCCAGCGAGAAGAAGAATCTCGACGCCGTGCTCGCGTTCTCGCGCGACTCGTTCCATCTCGTCGTCTGCGGCGCGCCACGTGGCCTGCGTGCGGACGGGCTCACCGATCTTGGCGTCGTGCCCTACAGCCAGATGCCGCGGATCTTCGGATGTGTCGACGCGATGGTTCACGCGTCGACGGGCGAGGGCTTCCCGCTCGCCGTGCAGGAGGCGCTGGCGAGTGGCCTCGCACTCGCGCTGCTCTGGGACCCGGGGTACGCTGCCTGGCTCGACCGGAGCGCGGTCGCGGCCTGCGACACGCTCGAGTTGCTCGAGCGCGCCGTTCGCGCCTTGGCGACGGACGAAGCCCATCGCCGCCGGCTCTCGTCCGCCGGTCGAAGGTGGGCGGAGCAGCGGTGGAGCTGGGAGGCGACGGTCGAGGCGTACGAGCGGCTCTATCTCGACGTCACACCCGCGGGGACACGTCATGCACAGGAGAGGATGACCGCGTGAAAAACGCGAAGATGCTGGCGCGGCACGAGCCGCACCCCACCGAGCGGCCGGCGCCCTGGCGCGACGATGTCGCCGTCGTCATCCCCTGCCATAACGAGGCGGCGACGATCGGGAAGGTCGTGGCCGACTTCACCACCGCGCTTCCGGGCGCGCAAATCATCGTTGTGGACAACGCGTCATCCGACGATACCGCGGCCGTCGCGGCTGAGGCCGGCGCGCGCGTCGTGCTGGAGTCGCGGAAAGGGAAGGGGTTCGCCCTGCTGAACGGCTTCCGCGCCGCGCGCGGCGCCGAGTACGTGGTGATGGTGGATGGCGACGACACGTATCCCGCGGAGGATGTCGGCAAGCTCCTCGAGGCCGTGGAGAGCGGGGCGGACGTGGCTATCGGGACGCGGCTGACCGATTACGAGGCCGGCGCGTTTCGATCCTCTCACACGTTCGGAAACCGGCTGTTCATCTGGCTGGTGCGCGGGCTGCTCGGCGTTCGCACGAGAGACCTCTTTTCCGGGTATCGCGTGTTCACGCGGCGCTTCCTCGATGTGTCGCCGCTCATCGCGCAGGGATTCGAGGTGGAGACCGAGTTGTCCATTCAGGCCCTGGCCGGCGGTTTCTGCGTGACGGAGATTCCGGTGCGCTATCGCGCGCGCCCGGTGGAGAGCCCGAGCAAGCTGAATACGTTCCGGGACGGGTACCGCATCCTCGTCGCCCTGTTGGCATTCTTCCGGGACTATCGGCCGCTCATGTTCTTCTCGAGCGTCGCACTCGTGCTGTTCGCTGGCTCGCTCGTGACGGGGAGCATCGTCGTGTCGGAGTACCTGCGCACGGGTCAGATCCTTCGCATGCCCACCGCCGTCCTCTCCGTCGGGCTGGCGCTGCTCGGTGCCATGTCGATGATCGCGGGGCTCCTCCTGTCGTCGATCAGCAGGCGCGCGGCCGAGCTCGCCGTGCTGATCTCGCGGCGGTAGGCATCGCGATGCGCCTGAGCATCCCCGACCTGAAGCGTCGCTTCGAGACGGCTCAAGCGGGAAAGAAGTCGCGCCATCTTCCGCAGGATCGCGTCGACCCATCGATCTTCCAGTACGACTATCTTGCCATGCGGCGGCTGAGCGACGACGTACGGCAACTGATCGCCGAGCTCCCGCCGGCGAGCGCCGGGGGCGTCGCGCTCGACCTGGGCAGCGACAAGAGTCCCTATCGCGCGGTGCTCGAGTCGCGGGGCTACGTGGTCAAGACGCTCGATCTCACGTTGGATGGCGGCGCGGACTACGCGGGTTCCGCGGAGGCGACCGGCCTACCGAGCGAATCGTTCGACGTCGTGCTCTGCACGCAGGTCATCGAGCACTGCATGAACCCGTGGCGCGCGCTCGCCGAGGCCCGCCGGATTCTCAAGCCGGCGGGCTCGTTGATCGTGTCGGCGCCGCATGTGTGGTTCTACCACCCGCACCCGACTGACCACTGGCGGTTCACGCAGGAAGGGCTGCTTCGCCTGTGTCGGGACGCCGAGATGGAGCCGGCCGTGCTGCTCGCGCAGGGTGGGAGCGTGCTGACGCTGTTCCAGGTGATGAACTTCCTGGCGTACGGCGTGCTCGGGCGCATTGGCGCGCCGTTGTACGCGGCCGCGAACGTGCTCGGCTCGGCGGTGGACCGTGTGGCGCCGAACGAGCTGTTCTGTCACAACTTCGCGTGTCTCGCGCGGAGGCGAGGGCCGGCCGCCGCGTCGGCGTAGCGTGTGCCTTACGCCTTCACCCACATGCGGCCGTCGAAATCCAGGCGCGACAGAAGGGGGACGTCGTCGAGCGTGGCGAGGAACTCATCGACGGCGCGCCGCGACCCCTGCCAGTGGCCGTAGTCGTCGATGATCACCACGCCGCCCGGCGATACACGGTGGTAGAGGTGCGCGAGCTCGTGCCGCGTGGACTCGTACCAGTCGGTATCCAGGCGCAACAGCGCGATCGCGCTCGGCGCCTCCGCCGGAATCGTCTCCGCCACGTCACCCGCGATCAGACGGATGCGGTCCATGGGATAGCCGCACCGCGCCAGGTTCTGGCGGACGTCCCGCTCGTTGGCGACGCACCAGTAGCCGTGAGGAGCGCGGTCACGGTCGCGCTCGAGTAGCGAACCTGCGGCCGTGCCGTCGTAACGACGGTCATGTGGCCCAGGGGTCGTCATGCCGGTGAACGTGTCGAATAAGTGGAGCGTGCGCGTGGTATCGTCACGCTCGCGCAGCGTTCGTGCGACGATCATTGAGCTACCGCCACGCCACACACCGCACTCGACGACGTCCCCGGGAATCCGACGCGCGGCGATGTAGCGGACGGCATTGGCAAGGCCGACGATCTTCTCCGGGCTCGTCATCGTGAACGGAGCGACCCACTCGCAGAGCGCGACGTCGTCGTCGGTGAAATCGACGGGGTAGCTGCACAGATGGCCGGCCATCCACAGGCGCGAGCGGACGGTCGAGGGGAGTGCGCCGAGGGCGCGCCGGACGGTGTGTTGGAGGGCCATGCGCGCCGAAGCTGGAGTCGACGAGAGCAGGTAGTAAGGTGGAATGGCAGAACGCCTCCACAATGACGCTCGATGCAGCGCTCGCGTTTCCTCCGCCAGGGTGCGGAGTTTGCGCAGCAGTCGCCCTACGGTCGATTGCCCATGCGCATCCTTCCACCACTCACCAGTTGGCGACGGTCCTGAACCCACCGGTGCCGCGCCCGTCCGTCGCGCCCACGCCCGTGCGCGGGCGCCGCGACGTCCTCGCCGCGCGCGCCATCCTCGCCGCGGCCGGCGCGGCCGTGGCCGCGCTCCTCATCTCGCGGCTCGGCTACGTCCCCATGTGGGACGGGTTCGTCTACGCCGAAGCGATCAACGCCGCCGCGACGCCTCCGTTCCACCTCGGCGAGCTGCGGTTCGCCGGCCACGCGTCGCAGGCGTACGCCGCACTGCTGGCGGCCGCGCAGGCCCTTGCGCCGGGCAGCTACTGGCCCATCCTCGTCGTGAACGCGGTGTTGTTAGGCGTCGCGAGCGTGGGGTTCCACCGGCTGCTGCGGCTCGCGTTCCCTTCGCCGGAGCACCGCCTCGACCGCGCGCTCCTCACCGCGGCGTTTACCGCCCAGCCCACGCTCCTCGCGGCGGTGGTGCAGCCCGGCCTCGACCTGCCGCTCGTGCCCGGGTTCATCTGGTGCACCGTGCTGCTCCTCGAGCGGCGATGGGTGGCGACGGTGCTCGTGGGGATCGCGCTCGCGTTCACGAAGGAGACCGGCGCGCTTCTGTACGCGGTGCTGCTCGCGAGCTACGCCGTCTGGGTGCTGCTCCGCACGCCGGGCGGCGCTCGCGAGCGAGTCATCGCCGTGCTGCGCCTCGCTCCACTCACGACGCCCGGCGTGCTGTTCGCGCTCTACCTGCTCTATCGCACGTACTCCGCGCCGCTTGGCGAGCCGGTGGTCTGGGACGCCGGCACGGCCATGATCGGGCAGTCGCTCCTCAGGCAGCTGATCGTCCCACGCATCGATCGGCATCTCGCGAGCTACCTGGCGCTCATGCTCATCCTCAACTTCGCCTGGGTCGCGACGGCGTTCACCGGTGGCGGGTTCATCGTCGCCGCTCGGCGCGCGGTACGAGGGGGAGGCTGGCGCAATGCGTGGCGGGAGCTGGTTCGACTCGCGCGTAATGTGCCCGGTTTCCTGATGCTGCTGACCCTTGCGACCGCGTACGCGCTCACCCGATTCGCCAGCTACGCCAACAGCCGCTACCTGCTCCCGGCCATCGCGCTGCTGCTCGTCCCGTTCCTCGCCGCGCTGCTGGCGCTTCCCATCGCTCGGCCGGTGAGGCACGCCATCCTCGGTGCGTTCGCGGTAGCGCTGCTCGTGTCCACCGTGAGAACGGTGGATCCGATCGCCCGCGCGCTGTACGGCACGTTCGCGTTCGGCGAGCACGAGATGTTGCGCATGACCTCCATCACGCACGAGTGCTGCGGGCCGGGGCGGGACCAGCTCGTGTACAACCTCGAGTTCACGACGCTCGAGGCGCTCACGAGCGACGCCCTGGCGGCCATCCGGCCGGGCGACTCGACGCTCATCGTCGTGCCGGATTCGACGAACTGGTACGTCGCCAAGCGGCTCGATCCCGTCGCGAGCCGCCGAACCCTGCGTACCACCGGCGTGGTGGCGCCCCTGGTGGTCGAGACCGACTCGGCGGCGTTGTACCTGGGGCGCGGCTCGCGCGCGTACTACGTAGCGCTGCCTAACGGGGACGTTACGCGCGGGGCAAGGGTGCTCGCTGGCGCGTTTGTCGTGAGGCCGGAGCGGCGATTCGGCCGAGCGGGGTATTGGCTGTCGGTCTACCCGTTGGCGGCGCGCCCCCGTTGACGCGGTCGCAGGGCGCGTACGTCCCCGGAGCACGCCATGGCGGAGGCGTGTATCACCGCCAGTGAAATACTCCGAGGACGTTCGAAAAATCGTCCGTCCAGGGTCTTTCCCGCGTCGGCGGTGGGACCCGCCAACCCCGGAGAGACTCGAGGGGCTCTATGGGCGCGGCTGTCCGCGCCACGAGCACCCATTCAGATGCGGACCGGTTTGGACCGCGGTCCTCGGGGGCGAGGTATGTGTCGGATCCGAGCATCGCGACAGCGCCGACCGCGTGGGCGACTCCGACCAGGACAGGCGCGAGCTCGAGGTAGCGGTTACTGATGTGAAACGCGATCGCGCCGCTCGGGGCCAACTTGCGCAGGTAGAGCTGCAGCGCCTCACGCGTAAGAAGGTGCACGGGAATCGCGTCCGACGTAAACGCGTCGATCACGATTAGGTCGAACGACGCATCGGCGGCGTGCGCGAGTGAGAGACGGGCATCGCCGATGACAACGCTCTTCGCGGGCGGGCAGTCGCGCATGAACGTGAAGTACTCCGGCGTGGTCGCAATGCGCTCGACGACGGGATCGATCTCGTAGAACGTCCACGCATCGCCGGGCCGCCCGTAGCACGCGAGGGTGCCCGTGCCGAGTCCGACAACGGCTACTCGTCGCGTCATGTCGGGACCGAGTGACGCGAACACCTGCGCGATCGGGCCGCGACGGTGGTAGTACGTGAGCGGCTCGCGGGATCGTGCCGGATCGATGCTCTGGGCTCCGTGAATCGTGGTGCCATGCAAGAGGGCGCGGACGCCGTCGAGCCGCACCACCTTGTGGACGCCGAAAAAGCTCCGCGCTCTGTAGACCAGGTGCTCACTGCGGCCCAGCCCCCAGGCTGCCGCCGCAAAGATCGCCCCGAGGCCGAGCGCAAAGCGCACCGGACGCCGTTGGAACGCGAGGCAGACAAGCGCGAACACCGCGAATGCGACGAGCGATGCGCGAACGCTCATGCCAGGGATGGGGAACCCCCTGTGGAGGAGGAGGAGGACTCCGGCAGCCACTGCGAGCGGGAGGCCGACGTCGAGCCAGCGCGCGCGAACGCTGTCACGCTTCGTGAGCAGCGGCCGCATCGCCGCGGCCAGAACGATCGCGATCGGGTATTCGGCTACGGAGTCGAACAGGTGCGGCGCGACGAGAACGTTGAAGACACCACCGAGCATTCCGCCTACGGAGATCCAGAGATAGAACTCGGTCAGGTGGGCGACCGGCGGTCTGTCCTCTGCCAGGGCGCCATGGCAGACCATCGCGCTCAGGAAGAGCGCCGAGAGGTGCGCCGGGGCGAGCACGGCGACGAGCCCGGACAAGCCGACCGCCATCGTCATCGCTAGCCAGACGAGGAACACCGCCTGTAGCGCGAGCAGCAACGCCGGACGGAACCACACTCGGCTCGCGAATGCGAGGACGAACGTGAGGAGGTAGATGGCGAGCGGGACGATCCAGAGCAGCGGGATCGCGGCGACGTCGGTGCTGAGGTACGTGGTGACACCGAGGAGCATGCTCGAGGGAACGAACGCCAGGAGCACCCACCGAAGTGTGCGACCGGCGGTGACGGGCCGATCCACGACGTCAGCGGCCGTGGCATCGCTCGTCGGGCGCACAGCGCGCGCCGTCGATGGAGATGCGGTTGCGAGCGGAGCCCCGCGGCGCGCGAGCAGTGCGCAGGCGGTCACCAGTCCTATCAGCGCGATGTACCCTGCGCTCCACAGCCGGCTTTGCATGCCGAGCGTGAGGCTTGGCTCGACAAGCACCGGATAGGACACAAGCGCCGCCATGCTTCCCAGGTTGCTCGCTGCGTAGAGAAAATACGGATTCGTGGCCGCCGGATGGCCGGTGCGGCTGAACCAGCGCTGAAGGAGCGGCGCGCCAGTCGAGAGCATGAAGAAGGGCGCGCCGAGCGACACGGTGAGCAGCGCGACCAGCCATGCGACCGGCGCCCGGGTGGATGGGACGTGGAACCCGGAGGCCACGGTGATGGGCAGAACCACCGCGCTGGCGACGAGGAGCAGGAGCTGCAGCACCGACTGGCGGCGCACGTCGAGCCACCGCGTGGTCACGTGCGCGTAAAGGTATCCGCCGAGCAGGGCGGTCTGGAAGAACAGCATGCACGTGTTCCAGACCGACGGCGTGCCGCCGAGCAGCGGGAGCACCATCTTCGAGAACATCGGCTGCACCGCAAAGAGCAGCGCGGCGTTCACGAAGATCGTGGTGGTGAACACAGCGGCAACCAGGCGAGGAGCCCGGGCGCCGAACGAGGGCTGAACCGTCATGAAGTCAGGCGGCGCCGCGCAGAAACGCTGGGAGTGGGCGAATCAATCGCTCGAGCCAGGCCGGTGCCGCGCCCTCGTTCGGCCGAAGTAAAATGGCGGCGAGGGCGGGCAGGAAAACGAACGCGAGCGTTGCTCCGGCGCCGGCAGCGATCGTTGCGGCGAAATCCGGCGTGGGCGGGCGAGTGGCGGCGTAGAAGTACGCGACGTACGTGAGCAAGGCGAGAACCAGCCCCTGTTTGTAGGTGTGCGGGAACGCGAAGAGTACCAGCGCATCGGCCGGGCCCACCGTAGTGGGGACGACCGCCAGCGCCATGAGATACCTCGCCTCCGGTCGCCGCCACCTGAGGAGCGCGAGCAGAAGAAGGGCACCGCCCGGGCGGGCGACGTACGCCCGCACGTGTGGCGCGGATCGGACCGCGTGGAGCCAGTCCGTGAGCCACGAGGGGACGAGCGCGAACGAAACGAGCAGCGCGGCGGTCACGCCGAGTGCGTAGGTCCGAAGCGTCCCCCGATCGCGCGCGGCGGCAACGACTGCGACGCCAATGTTCGGCTTCGCGGCCACCAGCCATCCCAGAGCCGGCGCCATGACCGCGCACGCCATGAGTGGCGACCACTGGAGCAGCGACATGGCTTGCAGGTACGCAGCAGACATGACCGCGGGCAGACGTCGGTAGCCATGACGCAGCAGCAGGAAGGTGAAGCTCGCCGACACGCAGAACGCAAAGCAAACGCGAGCCGGCACGTCTGGCAGCACCACGAACGGCAGTCCGACAATCGCGGCAACCGGCGGGTAGTACAGCGGCCATGGTTGGTCGACTACGCGGCCCGGGCCAACGAGAGGATACGGGTTCTGACCTGCGACGATCGCACGCGCGGCGAACAGGACCTGGCCGAAGTCGCTCTGGTATCCGGGGTTGCGCACGTAGCCCCAGTACACCCACAGCGCCGTCGCGAGCGCGACAGCGAAAGTGACCGCAATTCGAGGAGCGAGTGGGACGACACTCGCCCCGACGCCGGATCGCCCGGCGTCGGGTTGGGTGGGGTGGCTTGGCTCACTGAGCTGGATCGGCATGTAGGCGCCGGGTCGGTGTCGGCGGACGATCATGTCGCTCACGGGGCCCGAGCGCAATCGAGTCACGCGATCGGTTACAGATCGGCACGCCCGGCTGTCATGACGTTGCATGTCCGACCCCGCGCAGCCAAGCGCACAAGGCCCGGCCCCGAGCGTCGCTCGGCGGCACGAACTGCGAGAACGCTATGGGCGAGACCACGACGGGTGCTACGGCCGTATTCGGCGAACGCTGGCGTGACGAGTGGCGCGCGACGTTGGGTCCTGGCTGGGGAGGCACCCTCGCGGGGTTCGCGATCCTGCTCTTCCTCGGCGGCGTGACGACCCCGCTTGCCGACGCCGACCTCCCCATGCACCTCGCGTTGGGCGAGTGGATCGCGCAGCACGGCGCCGTGCCGTTCTCGGAGCCATTCGCCTGGACACGCGCCGGCGCGCCGTTCTTCGCGTACTCGTGGGGCGTGGAGCTCCTGTACTACCGGCTCCTCGCCACGTTCGGCCCGGCCGCGCTGCATGTGCTCCATGGTGCGCTGCTCGCACTCGCAGGTGCGGCGGTCCTCGCGCTGGGAGCCGCAGCACGTTGGAGCGGGTGGACGACCCTGCTGGTCGCGGCGCTCCACGTCCTGGTGATGGTCGGCATCGTGCCATCGCTGCGGCCGCAGGCGGTGCTCATGGTCATCCTCCCACTCCTGTGGGCGCTGGTCCTCCGCGCGCGGGTCTCGGAGCAGATACGCTATCCACTCGTCGGCCTTCTCGCGTGCTCGGCCGTCGCCGCCAACTCGCACCTTTTCTTCCCCCTGACGGCGGCGCCGTGCGTGGTACTGCTCTCGGCGCCGCGCGTGAACCGGCGCCGGCTGGTAATGGTGGCCGGCGCGATCGTGCTCGGCTGGTTGGTCTCCCCATACGCGCTGCACTGGCCCGAGGTCTTTCGTCAGAATCTGGCCCCCAACGTGATGCTGTCGGCGCCGACACCCGTGGAGGAGTACATGCCGGGGTTCTCGGCGTTATCGCGAGGTGGTGGGACGGCTCTCCTCGTCGCGCCGGTGCTCCTGTTCCTGCCTTGGCTCGCCGCGGCAGTGATGCGCCCGGCGGAGCGGTTCTGGTATGGGCTGCTCTGGGTGGCCGGGTTGCTCGCGTTCGGTATCGCGATTCGCGGGCTGCTCCCATGGTGGCTGATAGCGCTGCCAGTGGTCGGCATGGCGTTAGGCAAGCTCGGTTCGGCCCGCGAGCCGGTTGCGCTCACCGCGCAGCGGAGCGTCGTCGCCGGAATCTTCGCCACCTTCGCGCTCCTCGGGGCCGGTTCGTTGGGGGATCCGTCGGTCAAGGCCGGGGGGCTGTCCACGCGTGTGCTTCCATCCGAGGCGGCGAGTGGCATCGAGCCGATCGCGCGTTGGCTCGAGTGCGCCGTGCGGATGGAGGAGGGCGGGAAGCTGCTCACGACGTACAACTTCGGCGGCTACGCGCGCTGGCGTCTCCCGTTCCTTTCGGAGTCCATCGACGGGCGCACGATCTTTCCCGACTCCGTTGCTGCCGCAGAGGGGTACATCATCGCAGTGCGGCGCCCGCTGCCGCTCCCGCCGTGGCGCGGCGCGGACCTCGCGATCGTCCCCGTGAGATATCCGGTAGCGGCGGTGCTTGACACGGCGGTTGGTTGGCACCGACTCGCGATCACCGCTGACCGGAACGGGAGGGCAGCGATCATCGCACTGTGGGTGACAGAGGAGTGGTGGGCGCGCGCGGGACGTGGCGCGCTCCCGTCCCGTGCCCTCCAGCTCTTCCACCGAGCCGACGCCACACCTGCGGCTTGCGGCAACGAATTCCCGCGTGGGGAGACCCGAGTGGCTGGCGACCCCTCGGGTGAGGACGGCCGCGCGATCGGCGATACGACGTGAGGTGATGCGATGCCCCGCGCCCACTCTAGGCGCAGCCGGGGAATCGCTCCGCTGCGGTTGGCAGGGTGTGTCGTCAGGCGGTACCGCGGAGGAAGACGGGGAGAGGGCGAACCAGGCGCTCGATCCACTGGGGCGCGGCTCCGACGTTCGGTCGTAGCAGCACCAGCACCACCGCCGGCAGATACAGGCTCCAGGTGATGATGCGCGCCAGGTATGGCAGTGTGAACTGCTTGGTGTCCATCGGTGGCAGATCGGTCACGAAGCGCATCGCGAGCGGAACGGCGTAGGTCCAGAGCGAGAAGATGATCGCTTCCCGCCGCGTGCGGGCGATCAACAACAGGGGGAACTGGTCGTACATCAGCATCGACTGAGGTATGCACCCCATGGCCAGGACGAGCCGCGCATCGCCACGGCGCCACCGCAGCACGGCCAGCGCGATCAGCGCGCCGCCCGGCACGGCGACCGGGACCTGATAGTTGATGTCGGCCGTTTGCCGCGTGACAGTGAGCCAATGGAGCGGCCAATCGGGCCTCACGATCAGGCTCAGGGCGACGGCGGCGCCTCCGACGGCGACGAACCTCCACGAAGGTCGTGAGCAGAACGTGGCGAACCCCAGCGTCGGCTTCAGCGTGGCCGCCCACGCATATCCCGGCGCAACGGCGGCGGCAAGGACGAACGGCGCCGGTTGCCCGGTCGTCATGCACCAAAGTGCCGGAAACGACATGAGGACCGGGAGCCGATCCCAACCCTCACGAGAAAGTGCGAAGGCGAGCGTAGCGAAAGCGGCCGCGGTGAAGATCATTCCGGCAGCGTTCATATCCAGTCCAGCCACGGGCACGGCCGCGAGCGCCGCCGTGAGCGGGTACATGAACCAGTTGTCGAAGTACAGGACGCCGGGCCGGATGACGGCGTACGGGTCCTCGCCTCCGAGGAGGGCGCGCGCGGCGTACCAGAGATACCCGAAGTCCTTTTGCGCACCGTTTTGCTGGATCTTCACCCACGCGATTCCGGCGGCGGCGAGCGCCACCCCGATCGCAGCGAGAACGCGGGCGTAAATCGACGGACCACGTTGCGCGGCGTCAGTCTCGCGCATCTTCAGGCTCCCCCACAGACGGTTGGAACTACGTAACGGCGTCACCCAGGCCGCGAACGAACAGTCGATGTTGCCCCACAAGGTGGCTGCTCGCCAAATGGGTCGGCTATGGCGGCTCGTGTCCCGCGAGGGCGGATGAGCATGGCGCCGCTGCCGCCGGGGCGCAACGGCCGCTTGCGGACCACCGATGTCGGATGCGACGCTAGTGCTATGATGCCTCTCAGGTCTCCACGCGCCGGCGCGCTGTGGCTTGCCGCGTACGCGGCGCTCGGCATGATTGCCCTGGTGCTGCTGAGGATGCGCCCGGCTCGGATCAACATGGTTCCTGAAGGACACTGGATGTCCGTCGTCGAACGGGGCGACACCGTGACCTACCGCAAGATCGAGTTCCCGTGGGGCGAGGAGGGGATCTGGACAATGGTACGTCTCGTCCGCGGATCCGTGCAGGACGGTGACTACCGGATGTTCAGGATGCGATCCGATTCCGGACGCCGTTGCCTCCAGCTTGCGTCGGAGTCGCCGAGCTGCCTGTGGGTCGCGTACACGAGGGACTCGGTGGTAATCACCCGGGCCGACTCGGTGCATTGGCTATTTCGGCGAATCCCGCCGCAATAGCTGCGTCGCCCCGCGCGCTCCGCAAGTCGAGCCGAGCGCTCCATGCGTTCCGTTCCGTTGCTTCACCGTTCAGAGGGGCGAGGATGAACAAGCGATTGCCGGCCGCGCTTCTCGGCACGGTTGCGGTCATGGTGTGCGCGCTGCTGCTCACCCGGCTCGACTACGTTCCGATCTGGGACGGGCGCATCTACGCCGCCTGCGTCTCCGCGGCGGCAGAGCGCTTCACTCTCGAGTCGCTGCGTTGTGCCGGACACACCTCCGAGGCCTACGTGGCCGTGGCCGGGGCAGCGCAGATGCTCGCTCCGTCCAGTGCCGTCCCGGTGCTCGCGACCAACGCGACACTGTTTCTGCTGGCATGCGTCGCGTTTCACCGCCTTGTCCGGCTTGCGTTCCCCGGTCTGCCGGCGCTGGATCGCGCGCTGCTGAGCTCGGCCTTCGCCCTGCAGCCCGCGTTTCTCTCCGCGGTGGTGCAACCGGGGCTCGATCTGCCGCTCTTGCCCGGACTCCTGTGGGCGATCGTCTTCATGCTGGAGGAGCGTTGGACTCCGCTCGTCCTCACCGGACTCGCGATGGCATTCACGAAGGAGACCGGTGTGCTGCTTTACGCCGTGCTGCTCTCCTGCTACGCACTGTGGTTCGAGCTCCGCCCACGACGCCCGCTACGCGATCGCGTCGCGCGCGTGCTGCTCCTCGCTCCGCTCGCGATTCCGGGGGTCGCATTCGCAGCCTACCTCGCGATCAAGCGCCTCGCCAACCCTGACCGGGCCGTGCTCTGGTACACGGGTACGACGGGTGATTCCCTGGCGGAACAGTTCCTCATCCCGCGCCTCAACCTGTATCAGGTCAATTACGCCGTACTCCTGCTGGTGCTGAATTTCGCGTGGATCGTGGCCGGCACGATCGCCGCGGATGCCTTCGTGGGCGCGGTGCGTGCGGCGCACCGCGAGCTGCCGCGACCGGTGGAGGGGGCGGACCGGCGCACGGTGAGTTTCCTCGTGCTTCTCACGGTGGCGACGGGGTACGCGCTCACGCGGTTCACCACCTTCGGCCACACTCGGTACTTCCTGCCGGTGTACGCCCTGTTGTTCTTCCCCTTCTGTGGCGCGCTCCTCCGCCTCGGCATCGGCACGGCGGCGCGGCGCGCGGTGCTCGGCGGATACGCTGTCCTGCTCCTGGCGTCGGTCACTCGCACCGTCGATCCGGTGTCACGTCGCCTGTACGGGACGTTCGAGTTCGGCTCGCACAGCATGTTGCGGATGACGCGCGTGACTGGCGAGTGCTGTGCGTTCGGGCAGGATCAGTTGGCGTACAGTCTCGAGTTCACCGTGATCCAGGAGCTGATGGATAGCACGTTTTCCGCGCCGCGCGCGAGGAGAGAGCGCGTCGTCGTGGTGCCGGACAGCACGAGCTGGATATTTCTCGACCCGCTGTCAGCGGGCGAGCGACGCTTCACGCGTCGTGACGAGGCCTCGGCGAAGCCTGTCGTGCTGGAGCATCGTGAGGTGGTGCGGGGAAGCATTCGTCCCGATTCCGCCGCGTTTCTCGCGCTGCCGTACGGCGACAATCGCCGCGCGATACGCGAGATGGAGCGATCCTACGATTTTCGCGACGAGCGCCGGGTCGAGCGAGGCGGCTACTCGCTTCCCACGTATCGCCTGGTGCTGCGACAGGCCGCACAGCCGTGATCGACGGCCGATGCCGCGCGCGCGGGCGCGATCCGCAGAGATAGCCGATGGCGACCCCGAGGCCGGTTTGCGAGTTCCGGGCAACAGGCACGGGATTGACTCGCCGCATCGGTTGCGGCGAGGCGGGTACTGGCTGACTGCGTAACGGCTTACGTTGCGGGACGGCCGCGCGTGACGGCGGCCGCGTACCCGCGTGAACCTGACATCCGACCGACCGATGCCTTGTCCACCCCTCGCGGAGGACGATCTGGAACACGTCCTGGCGCACACGCGTGAGCTGTGGCCGGAAGCGCGCGGGCGTCGGATCTTCCTCACCGGGGGCACGGGGTTCTTCGGCCCGTGGCTCGCGGAATCGTTCGCGCATGCCAATGTGAGGCTCGGGCTTGGCGCGGAGCTCGTGATCCTCTCGCGCGACCCCGCCGCGGCCGTCGCCCGTCTGCCGAGACTGGGGCGGCTGAGGGGAGTCGTCCTGACCAGGGGCGACGTGCGCGATTTCGAGCCGCCGCCGGGCCGCTTCGACTACGTCGTGCACGGCGCGGCCGAGTCGAGCCAGCAGGGGCACGTGGGCGATAACCGGCACATGTTCGACACGATCGTGGACGGGACTCGCCGCACGCTGGCGCTCGCTCGCGACCGCGGCGCGGCGAACTACTTGCTGATCAGCAGCGGGGCGGTTTACGGCCGCCAGCCACCGCGCGTGTCCCGTGTCGCGGAAGACTTCACCGGCGGGCCGGCATTGGACGCGGCGAGCTCGGCGTATGCGGAAGGCAAACGAGCGGCTGAGGTCTTGACCGCGATAGAAGCCGAGCGCGGGAATCTGTCGGTGCGGGTGGCTCGTTGCTTCGCGTTCGTCGGCCCGCACCTGCCGCTCGACATTCACTTCGCGATCGGCAACTTCCTGCGTGACGCCATGGACGGTGGACCCATTCGGATCCGAGGAGACGGGACAGCTGTTCGGTCGTATCTCTACATGGCAGACCTGGCGATCTGGCTGTGGACTCTCGCCCTGGGCCGCGCCGCTTCCGGCGCGTACAACGTCGGATCGGAGGAGGCGGTCTCCATCCTGGAGACGGCGCAGGCGGTTGCGCGGGTGTGCGCGCCGAAGGCGGAAATCATGGTGGAGCAAACGCCCGAGGCCGGGGCCCTGCGCCACCGGTACGTCCCGTCCACGGAGCGAGCGCGGAGGGAGCTTGGCCTCCGTCAGCGAGTCTCCTTGGCAGACGCCATCGCGTGCACGGCGCGGTGGCACGGCTTCAACGGGCTCCTCGCGCGATGACGGCGCGCATGGATACGGAGCCCATCCGTCCGGCGAGAGCGTGCCCCGTGTGCGCCGGTACGATCGCCACACTGTTGCAGCGGATGGTCTTCCTCCTGCCCGATGACCATCCGCTCGCCGACCGGTACGGGATCGTACGCTGTAGCGCCTGCGGGTTCGTGTACGCTGACACTGCCTCGACGCAGGCCGACTATGACCGGTACTACGCGGAGCTCTCCAAATACTCGGATACTGCGACTGGCACGGGGGCGGGCCATCAGGATTGGGACCGTGCCCGCTTGAAGGACACCGCCGCGTTCGTGGCGGAGTCGCTCGGCGACCGGGCGTCTCGCGTCGTCGACATCGGCTGCGCCAACGGTGGCCTGCTTGCCGAGTTTCTCGATCTGGGTTTCCAGCGGCTGGTCGGCGTCGATCCATCGGCGGCATGTGCTGCTTCGGCGACTGCGATCCCCGGCGTGTCGGGATACATCGGCTCGATATTCGATCTCCCAGACGAGGTCCACGACGTGGACTGCGTCGTCCTGTCGCACGTGCTCGAGCACGTGCGAGATGTGCCCGAGGCGCTGAGGATACTTCGTCGGGTATTGCGCCCGGGCGGCATCGCGTACGTCGAAGTTCCGGACGCCACGCGGTATGCACAGTTCCTCATCGCTCCTTTTCAGGATTTCAACGTGGAGCACATCAACCACTTCTCGGCCCTGTCGTTGGCGAACGCCCTTCGACGCGCTGGGTTCGCGGTGGAGCGCACCAGGGGAAAGGCGATCAGTGCGTCCGCGACCGCGACGTACCCTGCCGTCGGCGTCATCGCGCGCGCGGTGGATGACGGGAGCCACGCGCTGGAACGGGACGCGCCGCTTGGCGACGCCATAATCGAGTACATCGACCGCTCGCGCGAGGCGCTCGGTGTGGTTCAGGCGCACCTCGACCGCGCCCTCGCCGACGTGTCCGAAATCGTGATCTGGGGCACCGGTCAGACGACCCTCACCGTGCTGTCCAACGTGCGCCTCTCGCCCCGCGTCGTCGCGCTCACCGATTCGAACACCAGATACCACGGCCGCCGCCTCGGCGGGATTCCGATCGTGCCGCCCGAACAGCTCGGTGAGTTCGACGTTCCTATAGTGGTCGGCTCGCTCATCAGCCACCTTGCCATCGAGCATCGGATCCGCCAGCTCGGCCTTCCGAATCGCACCATTCGCCTGTCTCCGACCTGACGATTCCGCTTCCACCAACCAGGACCGTGCGCCTCGCCGACTACGTAGCCCTGACGCTCGCGGACCATGGTATCCGCGACGTCTTCATGATCACTGGTGGCGGTGCGATGCATCTCAACGATGCGATCGGCCGCTCCGATCGCCTGCGATACGTGTGCTGCCATCACGAGCAGGCATGCAGCATCGCGGCGCAAAGCTATTACCGCCTGACGAATCGGCTCGCGGCCGTCAACGTGACGACCGGCCCTGGTGGCACGAACGCGATCACCGGCGTGTACGGCGCATGGGTCGATTCGCTTGGTGTGGTCGTTGTGTCGGGGCAGGTGAAATGGGAGACGCTCGTTCGCAGCACCGGGCTCCCGTTGCGTCAGCTCGGCGACCAGGAGGTGGACATCGTGAGGCTAGTCGAGCCCATCACGAAGTACGCGGTGATGGTCACCGATCCCACGAGCATCCGCTACCATCTGGAGAAAGCGATCCATCTTGCTCGCAGCGGGCGCCCCGGCCCGGTATGGCTCGACATCCCGATGAACGTCCAGGGCGCGAACATCGACCCCACGGCGCTGCGCGGGTTCGATCCCGCTGAAGAGGTTCCGGCAAGTGAGCGGAGTCGGCTTGAAGAAGACTGCGCGCGCGTGCTCGAGAAGCTCGGTGCCGCCAGACGGCCCATCATCTACGCCGGAGCTGGGGTGCGCCTCGCCGGCGTCGCGGACGAGCTGCTCGCGCTGGCCGAACGCCTCGAGATTCCGGTGGCCACCGGCTTCAATGCGCACGACATCATCCCGAGCGACCATCGCCTATTCGCCGGGCGGCCGGGCACGATCGGAGATCGCGCCGGCAACTTTTCCGTCCAGAACGCCGACCTGGTGCTGGTGCTCGGCTGCCGGCTGAACATCCGCCAGGTCAGCTACGCGTGGGAGCACTTCGCGCGAGAGGCGTACAAGATCGTCGTCGACATCGACCCGGTCGAGCTTCAGAAGCCCACGGTGAAGCCCGACCTTCCCATTCATGCCGACGTGGCGGACGTCGTTAGGCTGCTTGGTCGTTCAGACCTTCCGCGGGCGACTGATGAGCGCCGTGCGTGGGTGGACTGGTGCCGCACGCGGCGCGAGCGCTACCCGGTAGTGCTCCCGGAGTACTGGGCCGGAACGGAGGGCGTGAACCCCTACTGCTTCGCTGACGCGCTGTTCGACGTGCTCGATAGCGAGGACATCGTCGTCACCGGGGACGGCACGGCGTGCATCACTACCTTCCAGGCGGCGAAGCTCAAGCGTGGGCAACGGTTGTTCTCGGATTCCGGTTCGGCGCCGATGGGCTTCGATCTGCCCGCAGCCGTTGGTGCGTGTGTGGGGGCGAGCGGCAAGCGTGTGATCTGCGTCACTGGCGACGGTAGTGTGATGTTGAACCTCCAAGAGCTGCAGACGATTCGCGGCTACGGCCTGCCCGTGAAGCTCTTCCTGCTCAACAACAACGGGTATCACTCCATCCGGCAGACGCAGCGCAATTTCTTTCCCGGCAACGACGTGGGGTCCGGGCCCGAGAGCGGCGTGACGTTCCCCGACTTCGCGCGAATCGCCTATGGCTTCGACCTGCCGTTCCGGCGAGCGTGTGACCACGGCGAGTTGGCGGACACCATTCGCGCGACACTCGCCGAGCCGGGCCCTGCAGTGTGCGAGCTGATGCTGGACCTGCGGCAGCCGTTCAGTCCCAAGGTCTCATCGAAGCGCTTGGCCGATGGACGAATGGTGACGGCGCCGCTCGAGGACATGGCCCCATTTCTGCCGCGGCACGAGTTCCTCGAGAACATGATCGTGAAACCTGTGAGCAACGAGCCGTGACGTGACCGTCTGCGTCGCCGCCCCGTCGTATGCTACAGGGCGGTAAGCCGCAGCCCCGCAGCCATTTACCTCACGCCGAGCCCCACTCCCCGTGATCAACCGCGACATCTTCGATGAACTCTTCGTGCTCGAGCTCGCCAACAATCACTGGGGCGACGCCGACCGAGGCCTCCGGATCATCAAGGAATTCTCGACGGTCGTCCGCTACAACGACGTGCGGGCGGCGATCAAGCTCCAGTTCCGGGACGTGGACAATTTCATTCACAAGGATTTTCGGGATCGCGAGGATATCCGCTACATCAAGAAGACCTTGGATACTCGGCTCGGTCGTGAGGAGATGGCGACGCTCGTGGAGGCCGTGCGGCGGAACAACTGCATTCGCATGGCGACGCCGTTCGACGAGGCGTCAGTGGATTTCTGCGAGGACATGGGCATCGAGATCATCAAGATCGCGAGCTCCGACATCACGGACTGGCCTCTTCTCGAGCGGATCGCGAGGGCGCGAAAGCCGGTGATCGTGTCCACTGGCGGCGCGTCCGTCCGCGGCACGGACGCGATGGTGACGTTCTTCGAGAACCGTCACATTCCGCTCGCCATCAATCACTGCGTGTCGCTGTACCCGACCGAGGATGGGGAGCTCGAGCTGAACCAGATCGATTTTCTGCGCAGCCGTTATCCCAACGTCACGATCGGATTCTCGACCCATGAGTACCGGGATTGGACGTCGTCGATCATGATGGCGTACGCGAAGGGCGCACGGACGTTCGAGCGGCACATCGACATCGACACGCCTGATCATCCGATCACGCCATACTGCTCGACTCCGGAACAGATCGTCGAGTGGTTTCGGGCGTTCCACAAGGCGAAGGAGATGTGCGGGGGATCGGCCGGGGAGCGACGCCGCCTGCCGCCGAAGGAGACGGAATATCTGGATAGCCTGGTGCGGGGAGTCTACGCCAGGAGGGATCTTCCAGCCGGACATGTTCTGACCGACGACGATTACTACCTGGCGATTCCGCTGCAGAAGGGGCAGTTGTCGTGCCGGGAGCTCATCACGGGTGACCCACTCATAGCCCCCGTGCGACAGGATGAGCCAATCACGATCGAGTTGTTCGACAACCCGTACTCGCGGCCGGGGTTCTTGCACTGTGTGATTGCCGGGCGGGGAATCGGACGGAATCGTTCGATACGGGCGGAGCCCGATGGCCGCAGCGCTGGCGAAGGGACGGTAAAGCTGGTCTCCAGCTAGGCCAACGCGGCAATCTTGGATCCCGAATCATCGCTTATTCGCGTACTGAGGGCACTAGGCGTCAGTCGAATTGTCCTCTATTCCATGGCGACGCGCGGCATACAAGCCGTCGCGGCGCTAGTGAGCATCCTGCTCGTCGCCCGCTACCTCGACCGTGCGACGCAGGGGTACTACTACACGTTTCTCGGCTTCGCTGTTTTCGTTCAGCTATCGGAGTTCGGTCTCGCGTACGCCGTAATGCAGAGTGCGAGCCACGAATCACCGACCGAGAGATCGCCGGTGGCAGACCTGAGCGCGGACCATGTCCTAACGAGCCGCCTCTCCGCGCTGCTGCGCGGCGCATTTCGTTTCAACAGCACGACGACCGTCCTCTCGGCGATCGTCGTGGCGTTGATCGGGACTCGGATATTGGATACGGGCAAGCCGGCCGGTGTTGGCGCACAAGTCGATTGGGGTGGTCCATGGTCAGCAGCCATTCTGGCGGTCGCGATCAGTCAGTTACTCAATCCCCAGATCGCATTGTTAGAAGGAGTTGGCTACGTCGAGGCGGTTTGGCTGCTCCGGCTCAAGCAAGAAGTCGCGGCTGCTTGCGCCTTGTGGGCCGGACTCGTATTCGGGTTCGGTTTATGGAGTATCGCCGTCAGTTACGTGGTGCGACTCGCCGTTGGTCTAACGTGGGTACAGTCCGGGTGGCGCCGACCCTATTTTGCTCGACTCAAGCAGAAGGATGCGGTCGCACACGGGGCGTACTGGTGGGGTGAGGTGTGGCCGTTCCAGTGGCGGATTGGGGTCAGCGCGGTCAGCGGCTATCTGATCTTCCAATTCTTCACCCCCCTGATGTTCGCGCTGAAGGGTGCCGAGATCGCCGGTCAGTTCGGGATGACTTTGTCCCTGACGAACGGCTTGTTGACGGCGACTTCCGCATGGCTGGCCAGCCAGGCCCCCTTGTTTGGGCGTTTGATCGCACAAGGGTCATTCCACGACCTGGACCTCCGCTTTAAGCGCTCGCTCTTGTCCTCATTCGCCGTCGTTCTGGGCGCAGGAGCGATCTTGGAGGGTGGCGTTATTTTGTTGAATCGAATTCATCACCCGTTCGCTGCTCGGATGTTACCGCCAACGGCATTCGCATTGTTCGTCGGCGCTGCCGTTACCAACCACGTCATCTTTGCGATGGCCGTCTACTTGCGCGCGCATCGGCGTGAGCCGTTGATGGCCGCTTCGGTATGCGGGGCACTATTAACGCCGCTGACTATCTACATCGCCGGCAGGCATTTCGGGACCACAGCGATCGCGGGATGTTACCTCGCGCTTACTCTGCTAGGGCTCGTGATCACGACCGCGGTGTTCTTCTCCTGCGCGCGTGGGTGGCGGACTCAGTCCTACGCGTGACCGGGGACGCTCATTATCGGACCCCTCGGCAGCGTCAGCCGGAAGCTGGTGACGGCAACCGGAACGTATATGCGCCTAACGATTGCGATTCCGACGCTCAATCGGGACTATTGTGTCGAACGAGCAGTCGACAGTGCGCTGTCGCAGACCTCACCGGCAATCGAGGTGATTGTCTCCAACAACGGGTCAGCGGACCGGACGCGAGAGGTTTTGTCAAAGTACTCAGACCCGCGCCTTCGCGTGTTCCACCACGATTCGACGATGCCCATCACCGATCATGGGAACTTTCTGCTCGATCGGGCGCAGGGAGATCTTTTTGTGGGCCTCTCGGATGACGACTATCTCGAACCGGAGTTCGCAGAGCGAGTTCTGGATCTATACGCGAAGCGCGCAGATATTTCGTTCGCCTACACCAGGTGTTGGACCCACATTCGAAACGAAGCGTACGCGTCACCTGGGGGGCCAGAATTCGAAGACACTCTGTCGTTCTTTGAGCATTACTTTGCCGGCCGGCGACATATCTTCTGGTGTGCGTGTGTAACGCGTACCTCCGATCTTCGTCGACTGGGCGGGCTTCCGAGCGGTGTGCTCATTGGCGATATGTACTTCTGGACGCAGCTCGCATTCGAGGGTCCGATTGGATGCGTGAGTGAGCCTCTCGCTCATTACACGTACCTCGTCGACAACGCATCGGTCGGAATCCCCGTCTGCAAGTGGGCGACCGAAACGCGGTTGCTCATCGAGCGGGTCTCTGCGCGGCTAAAGCCTCTCGAAGCGGGTCCCGGTACAATCCGGCAGTTGGAGCGACTCATGTCCAGGTACCTTGCAAGAACGACCGCGAATCAATTCGCGCTCAATGCCTCTCAGGGAGCGTCAAAGCTGGTGCTGGCACAGGCTCTTGGATCATGCGGATCGTTACTGGCGGGTGACTTGGTCACCTCGATCCCTCGGGTGTTCGCCGCACTGTTCCTTCCGACTCGTCTCGTCCGTGCGTTGGTCACTCGATTCGCATCGTCCCGTTCTCGCTGGGTGCGAGCGGGCGACGGTGCGGTTGACGCACGGTCATAGCCAAATCTGACGCCAGCTCGCGAGGTGAATTGGCGATGCGCTTAGGTGAAGTGCCGGAACACGTCCGCTCCCGGGGCCGAGAAGCGCTCGATCCGTTGGTTCGCCTGTGGTTTAAGTTGTTTCCGGTGCGAACGTTGTATCCGACGGACTTCACGCCCGAGGAGGTGGCGCTCTGTGCCGCTGTCGCCCCGTTCACCATGACTGGGGCCGAGCGCATTATCGCGCTTGCCAACGCGACGCGGTACGTCGTTGAAAACCAGGTGCCGGGTGCGATCGTCGAGTGCGGCGTTTGGCGCGGCGGAAGCATGATGGCGGTCGCAAAGACGCTGCTATCCGTTGGAGCACCTCCGCGGGAGCTAGTCCTGTTCGATACATTCGAGGGGATGACACGCCCCGGCGCTGCCGACCGCGATGTGCACGGAAAACAGGCGTTGGACATCTTAGCCGCGACTCCTAGGAGGCCCGATTTTGCTCCGCGAGTCGCCGACCCTAGCCGGTATTCCCTCGCGCCAGCCAACGCGACGTTCAATATGTGGTGTATCGCATCGGAGGCTGAGGTTGCCGCAAACCTCAAAGGGACGGGGTATCCGATGGAGCATGTTCAGTTAGTGCGCGGCAAGGTGGAGGATACGATTCCAAATCATGCCCCCGACGTGATCAGTATTCTACGCCTTGATACGGACTGGTACGAATCGACGCGTCACGAACTCGAACATCTCTACGAGCGTATAGCCCACTCGGGCGTGCTCATCATTGATGACTATGGCCATTGGGAAGGCGCCAGGAGGGCAGTGGACGAGTTCTTCGAACGCCTTTCACCGCGGCCGCTACTTCATCGAATCGATTTTACAGGCCGCTGCTGCATCAAGCCGTGATGCAGTGGAGGCAGTGCGCGCCTCCCACGCTTGGTTCGGTTTGAGCGCCGAGACAATGCGCTCTGGTCAGAAGTTTATCCGTTCCTTCTCGAACACGTGCGGATGCTGCCGGACGTGCGTGAAGATTGACCCAATGTACTCGCCGACGATCCCCACAAAAAACAACTGCACAGAGGACAGAAAGAAGACCCCGATAACTAATGGTGCTACGCCAAGTGAAAATTCTTGCCAGAACAACAGCTTGTATATGAGATAACCTAACGCCACCACCAAGCTGAGAATCGCCGTCGCGAACCCAGTCATCGTTGCCAGCCGAAGCGGAACCTTCGAGTGGTTCACGATGCCGAGGAAGGCGAGATCGTACAGTGTGTAGAAGTTCTGCGAGGTCACGCCCCGCCGGCGCGGCGGCTGCTTGAACGGTACGCGCGCCACCTCGTACCCCACTTCGGCGAGAAGCCCGCGAAAGAACGGGTACGGATCGTTCATCGCGCGAAGCGCCTCCACGACCACCCGGTCGTACAGGCCGAAACCCGTTGCTTGCCTGACGATCTCGATGTCCGCGATCCGCGCCAACGTCCTATAGTAACGGTCGCGGAGCGCGTAGAAGATTCCGGACTCTTCGGCATCTGCCTTCACGCCCAGGACGATCCGGTAACCCTCCTCCCACTTCTGGAGGAACTGTGGAATGAGCTCTGGCGGGTCCTGGAAGTCCGATGCCATCCCGATCACTGCGTCACCGCGGGCCTGCAGAATCGCGTGGTAGGGCGAGCGGATGTGGCCAAAGTTCCGCGTGTTCAGGATGACCTTGACGTTCCTGTCCCGCGCGGCCAGCGAACGGAGCACCTCCGCAGTGCGATCCTTCGACGCGTTGTCGATGAAAATGTGCTCGTATTGGTACTGCGGCAGCCTGGCGAAGATCGCCCGCACCGCCTCGTACAGCGGTTCTACGTTCTCCTCCTCGTTGTAGCAGCCGCTTACGACGCTTATCAGCTTCATCGGAGTCGGGCGGGGGTGGGCTTGAGCCCGCGAATCAGTGCGGGCCGACGTCGCGAGGGGGCTTCGTACAATTCTACGCGCCCCATAAGAGGTAGGTGAATTGGCTGTGTCGGAAGGATATCCCGGCTCATGTGACCTCGGTTACCAAGCGCCGGCCCTACCTGTCATATCGTGGGCCACACTGAACCACCCAAACCCGCACGCCCATGATCTCCCGAACCATCCGCCGCTTCTTCCGTGATACCCGCGCGATCGCCGTCACCGAGTACGGGCTCCTGATCGCCCTCATCGCCGTCCTGCTGATCGGCGTCGTGACGATCTTCGGCAGCTCGATCTCGAGCTGGTTCGCGGCCAAGACCGGCAGCATCACGACGTTCTGAGTGCGGGGGGACGCACTCCCGCGCCGCGCCCGCATAGACCTCGCACTAACCGTCGCACTTGCGGCGGGACTGTACATTCGGCTGTCGCCACTCGTCTTCCCGCCCTACACGAGCGATTTCGACCAGCTCGTGTTGGCGGCGCGGGCGTGGCGTACAGCCGGAGGCGACCCGTACACGGTGGTGCTCGAAACCCACCGTCGGCTCGGGCTCGATTTTGGCCTGGTCTATCCGTTCCCGGCCGTGGTGGCGGCGCTCCCGTTCTCATTCGCGTCGCTCCCGTGGGCGCGGGCGATCGTCGGCGCGCTCGGTGCGGGGTGCCTTACGTACCTCACGCTGGGTCGCGCATGGTGGCTGTTTCCCATCCTCCTGTCCGGGGCGTTCCGGTCCGCACTCTCGACCGTACAAATCGCCCCGTTCGCTGCCTGCGCCGTGTTGGCGCCGGCGTTTGGCTGGGTATTGGCGTACAAGCCCAACGTTGGCCTCGCCACGCTCGTCACCGGCACGCGGCGCCAATGGTTTGCTGCCTTCCTGGGATCGGCCGCGCTACTCACGATCATCTCCCTCGCGCTCTGGCCGAGCTGGGTTCCCGTGTGGTGGGACGCGCTCCGCACGGGCATCCGGTTCTCGGCACTGATCACGGCGCCGTTCGGATGGCTACTGCTGCTTGCTTTGCTGAGATGGCGCCGGCCCGAGGCACGTTGGCTGTTGGTGACGGCGCTCATCCCGGGCACACCCGGCGCGTACGACGCCCTTCCGCTGCTCCTGCTGCTCCCACAGTCGTTCCGTCAGGCGCTCGTGTTCGCGCTGCTGTCCCACGCCGGTGATCTAGCAGGGTACGTCATTCCGCATGGCGAGGGCATGGTTGGGCTGAACGCGGGGAGATCCGTGGTGTTGCTCGGAACGCTGTACCTGCCCGCGCTCATCGTCATACTTGCCCGGCCCAACGTGGGCCCCAGTCCCGCATGGGCCGAGTGGTGGGCGAAGAAGTTCCCACCGTGGGTTCGTGGGGTTCCGGAGTGACCTTCGGCGGCGTGTGGACGATCAGAACGCGCTAGCCCGCCCCCGCGCTCTTCACCGCCCGCGCCATCGCCTCCCACGCGATGAGCGCGCACCTCACCCGCGTCGGGAACCGCGCCACCCCCGACAGCGCCCGCGCCTGCCCGAGCGCCTTGTCGGACGCCGCCTCCGCGTCGCCGCGGATCATCGCCGCGAACCGCTCGCCGAGCGCCTGCACCTCCTCGGCCGTGTGCCCTTTGACGAGCTCCGTCATCATCGACGCCGACGCCTGCGAGATCGAGCACCCGCGCCCGCCGAAGCGCACCTCGGCCACCCGGCCCTCGCGCACCTCGACCTGCACGTCCACCTCGTCGCCGCAGAGCGGGTTGCGGAGGCTCGCCGCGCCGGTCGGTTCCGCCAGCGCGCCCTTGTTGCGCGGCCGGCGGTAGTGGTCGAGGATGACCTCCTGATAGAGCGCCGCGAGCCGCGGGTCCGCCCCCGGACCGCTCATGGCTCGGCCCCTCTCGGTCCGACGAGCACGCGATCGCCCTCCACGCGAACGGCGTAGGGCGTGAGCGGATCGATGGCCGGCTCGCGGCATACCGCACCCGTTAGGCAGTCGAACCGCGCGCCGTGCCACACGCACTCGAGCGTGCCGTCGGCGTGCACCTCGCCGGCCGAGAGTGGGAAGGCCTGATGGGTGCACTCGTCGCCGTACGCGGTGACCTGCCCCTCGAACCGCACGAGGCACACCTGCCGCCCGTCCGGCCCCTCCACGCCGAGCACGCCGGGCTCGGGAAGCTCGTCGAGCCGGGCCACTTCAATGAACCCGTCGGTCATCGTCTGTGTTATTTGTCATTCCGAGCGGAGCCGCACAGCTCTGTCATTCCGAGCGGAGCGGCCGTCAGGCCGCGCAGTCGAGGAACCCTCATCGTCCCGACCGAGGGCCCTGCCCGTCGACCGGGACGATGAGGGTTCCTCGACTCGCTGACGCTCGCTCGGAATGACAACGTCCTCCGCTCGAAATGACAACGTCCTCCGCTCGGAATGACAAGCGGTCAACATCCGAACACCCGCCGCACCTGCCCCAGCCCTTCCACGAGCGCGTCCACCTCCGCCACCGTGTTGTACGCCCCGAACGACGCCCGCGCCGTGGCCGGGAGTCCGAGCCGCCGCATGAGCGGCTGCGCACAATGATGCCCGGCGCGAATCGCGATGCCATCGGCATCCAGGATCGTCCCGATGTCGTGCGGATGGATCTCGTCCATCACGAACGACACCACCCCCGCCCGCTCGGCCGGAGCGCCGACGACCTGCACGCCCGGGACTTCCGCCAGTCGCGACAGCGCGTACCGCACCAGCGCATCCTCGTGCGCCGCGATCCGGTCGCGCCCCACCGACTCGACCCACCCTAACGCGGCGCCCAGCCCCACCACGCCCGCGATGTTCGGCGTCCCCGCCTCGAACTTGGCCGGCAGCGGCGCCCACGTGCTGCCCTCGAGCGTCACCGTGTCGATCATGTCGCCGCCACCCTGATAGGGCGGCATCCGCTCGAGCCACTCGCTGCGCCCGTAGAGCAGGCCGATGCCCGTCGGCCCGTACATCTTGTGCCCCGAGCAGACGAAGAAGTCGCAGCCGAGTGCCTGCACGCTCAGCGGCATGCGGGGGGCCGACTGCGCGCCGTCCACCAGTACCGGAACGCCCCGCGCGTGCGCCAGCGCGACGATCGACGCGATCGGGTTCACCGTGCCCAGCGCGTTCGACAGATGGGTCAGCGCGACGAGCTTCGTGCGCGGCGAGAGCAGCCGCTCCAACGCCTCGAGGTCGAGATCGCCGGCGTCCGTAACCGCCACCGCCCGCACCACCGCGCCGCGCCGCGCCGCGAGAAGCTGCCACGGCACGAGGTTCGAGTGGTGCTCCATCTCCGACACCACGATCTCGTCGCCCGCGCTCACGAACGCGTCGCCGAAGCTCGCCGCGACGAGGTTGATCCCCTCGGTGGTGCCGCGCGTGAAGAGGATCTCGTGGGCGTGAGCGGCACCGAGGAACGCGCGCGCCTGCTCGCGAACCTGATCGTACGCGATGGTCGCCTGCTCGCTCAGCCAGTGGACGCCGCGATGGATGTTCGCGTTCTCCGCGGCATAGTATCGCGACGTGGCGTCGATCACCGCCTGCGGCTTCTGCGTGGTGGCGGCGTTGTCCAGGTAGACGAGAGGTCTCTCGCCCCCGCGAACCCTGGTTGCAAGTATGGGGAAGTCGTGCCGGCAGGACTCGAGACCGGGAACGGGGAGCGGGCGGGTGCCCGCCGATGGCGGTCGGATGGGAACGGGGGCTGCGTGCTGCACGCTGCGAGCAGCAACCAGCCCCGGTTCCCCGTTCCCGGTTCCCCGTTCCCGCCCCGTCATCCCACCACCGTCTCGACGACGCCCGTGAACCTCTCGAGCGTCTGCCGCTCCAGCTCCTCGCGCACCCGGCGCACGTCGATCGTCTCCAGCACCTCGGCCGCGAAGGCGTAGGTGAGGAGACGCCGCGCGAGCTCCTTGTTCACGCCGCGGCTCTTCATGTAGAAGAGCGCCGTCTCGTCGATGCGGCCCACGGTCGAGCCGTGCGTGCACTTCACGTCGTCGGCGAAGATCTCGAGCTGCGGCTTCGCGTCGATCTGCGCGCGCTCCGAGAGCAACAACACGTTGTTCGTCTGCTTGCCGTCGGTCTTCTGCGCGATGGGGTGCACGTACACCTTGCCGTTGAACACGCCGTGCGACGCGCCGTCGAGAATCCCCTTGTAGTGCTCGCGGCTGAAGCAGTTGGGCTGGGCGTGCTCGATCTTCGTTTGATGGTCGCAGTGCTGCTCGCCGTCGAGCATGTAGAGCCCGTTGAGCGTCGCGCCCGCGCCGTCCCCGTCGAGCGTCGTGAGCACGTTGGTGCGCGAGAGCGCGCCCCCCGTCGCGAACGAGAACGACTGGTAGTGGCTGTCGCGCTTCTGCTCCACCTCGATGGTGCCGACGTGGAACGCCCGTTCGCTCTCGCGCTGGATCTTGAGGTGCGAGAGGTTCGCGCCATCCTCGAGCAGCACCTCGGTCACGGCGTTCGTGAAGTAGGTCGCGTCGCCCACCGCCACGTAGCTCTCGAGCACCGTCGCCTTCGAGTGCCGCTCGGCCACGATGAGCGTGCGCGGGTTCGACTGCGTCTGCGCCGCGAGGGCGTCGGAGACGAACAGGAGATGAATCGGGCGCTCGACCTCGAACTCCTTCGCGATCTGCACCACCGCCCCGTCGCGCACGAACGCGCTGTTGAGCGCCGTGAACGCGTTGAGCTCGTAGTCGGCGAGCTTCGAGAGATGGCGCTCCACGAGCGGGTCGTTGCCCTTGAGCGCCGACGCCAGGTCGTACACCCGCACGCCTGTCGGCAGGTCGTCGAGCGACGACAGCGCCGGCGAGAACACGCCGTTCACGAACACGATGGTCGGCCAGTCACTCGCCCCGAACGTGAACGGGGCGAGATCCTCGACCTTCACGTCGCCGCCGGGCGTCGCGCGCGTGGGATACGCCGCCTCGACGATGGGCGCGACACTGGTGTAGTGCCAGTCCTCGTTCTTCGTGGTCGGAAAGCCCACCGCCTCGAACCGCTCGATGGCGCACTGCCGGAGCGTGGCGAGCCACGCTGGCGCGCGTCTGCCCTCGGTGCGGGCGAAGGTCTGGAACTGCGCTTTGTAGATGGTATCGGTCATGGCCCTACGCGGTAACCCAGTCGTAGCCGCGCGCTTCCAGTTCGAGCGCGAGTTCCTTGCCTCCCGAGCGAACGATCCTGCCCCCGGCCAGCACGTGCACGAAGTCGGGCACGATGTAGTTGAGCAGCCGCTGGTAGTGCGTCACCAGGATCGTCGCGTTGTCCACGCGTCTGAGCGAGTTCACGCCCTCGGCCACGATGCGCAGCGCGTCGATGTCGAGCCCCGAGTCGGTCTCGTCGAGAATCGCGAGCTTCGGCTCGAGCACCGCCATCTGCAGGATCTCGTTGCGCTTCTTCTCGCCGCCCGAGAAGCCGGCGTTCACCGAGCGCTGCAGCATGTCATCGCTCATGTGCACGAGCTCGAGCCGGCGGTCCATCACCTCCAGGAAGTCGATCGGATCGACCTCCTCCTCGCCGCGCGCCTTGCGCAGCTCGTTGTACGCCGAGCGCAGGAAGTAGGCGTTGGAGACGCCGGGGATCTCGACCGGATACTGGAAGGCGAGGAACAGGCCCTTCTGGGCACGCTCCTCGGGCTCCATCTCGAGCAGGTTCTCCCCCTCGTAAATGACCTCGCCCGCCGTGACCTCGTACGCCGGATGCCCGGCGAGCACCTGCGCGAGCGTGCTCTTGCCGGAGCCGTTAGGCCCCATGACGGCATGCACCTCGCCGGCGTTCACGGTCAGCGAGATCCCGCGAAGGATCGGTTTCTCGCCTGCGTTCGCGTGAAGATTCTTGATCTCGAGCATTTGGTATGTGAGTTGGTTTTGAAGCCCGACTACCGCTCTGTCATTCCGAGCGGCCGTGCCTTGTCATTCCGAGCGGAGCCGCTCTGTCATTCCGAGCGAGCGCAGCGAGTCGAGGAACCCTCATCCTCCCGGTAGAGGGCCCTCGGTCGGGACCCTGAGGGTTCCTCGACTGCGCGCCTGACGGCGCTCCGCTCGGAATGACAAAGGCGCACTATCCAACCGATCCTTCCAGCGTGATCCCGAGCAGCTGCTGAGCCTCCAACGCGAACTCCATTGGCAGCTCCTTGAACACTTCCCGGCAGAAGCCGGACACGATCATGGAAACAGCCTGCTCCGCCGACAAGCCTCGCTGCTTCAGGTAGAAGATCTGGTCTTCCCCGATCTTCGACGTGGAAGCCTCGTGCTCCACCGTCGCGGTGTTGTTGCCGACCTCGATGTACGGGAACGTGTGCGCCCCGCAGCGGTTCCCGACGAGCATCGAGTCGCACTGCGTGTAGTTGCGCGCCCCCGTGGCCTTCGGAAGCACCTGCACCCGCCCGCGGTAGGAGTTGTTGCCCTCGCCGGCCGAGATGCCCTTCGAGACGATGTTCGACTTCGTGTTCTTCCCGATGTGGATCATCTTCGTGCCCGTGTCGGCCTGCTGCTTCCGGTTGACGACGGCCACCGAGTAGAACTCGCCCACCGACTCGTCGCCCTGCAGGATCACGCTCGGGTACTTCCACGTGATCGCGGAGCCGGTCTCGACCTGCGTCCACGAGATCTTGGACTTCCGGCCCAGCGCCTTGCCGCGCTTCGTGACGAAGTTGTAGACGCCGCCGTTGCCTTCCGCGTCGCCGGAATACCAGTTCTGAACCGTGGAGTACTTCACCGTGGCGTTCTCGAGCGCCACGAGCTCCACCACCGCGGCGTGAAGCTGGTTCTCGTCGCGCTTCGGCGCCGTGCACCCCTCGAGGTAGCTCACGTACGCGCCCTCGTCGGCGATGATGAGCGTGCGCTCGAACTGGCCCGTGCCACTCGCGTTGATGCGGAAGTACGTCGAGAGCTCCATGGGGCACTTCACGCCCTTCGGCACGTACACGAACGAGCCGTCGGAGAACACCGCCGAGTTGAGCGAGGCGAAGAAGTTGTCGGAGTAGGGCACCACCGAGCCCAGGTACTTCCGCACGAGCTCGGGGTGCTCGCGCACCGCCTCGCCGAACGAGCAGAAGATGATCCCGAGCTTCGCCAGCTCCTCCTTATAGGTAGTGCCCACCGACACCGAGTCGAACACCGCATCGACGGCCACGCCGGCGAGCACCTTCTGCTCGCTGAGCGGGATGCCGAGCTTGGTGTAGGTCTCGAGGATCTTCGGGTCCACCTCGTCGAGGCTGCCTAACGGCTTCTTCGTCCTCGGCGCCGAGTAGTAGCTGATGCCCTGGTAGTCGATGGGCTCGTAGGTGACGTTCGGCCAGTGCGGCTCCTTCATGGTGAGCCACCGCCGATACGCCTTGAGCCGCCACTCGAGCAGCCACTCGGGCTCGTGCTTCTTGGCGGAGATGACGCGGATCGTGTCCTCGGACAGCCCGGCCGCGATGGTATCCGCCTCGATGTCGGTCTCGAAGCCGGCCTGGTAATCCTTGTTGATCAGGGATTCGATGGAAGAGCTCATTTGGGCGCCTTCGTTGAGACGGATTCGGTCACACAGTACTCGCAGCAGCTCGCGCCGCTGGCGATGTGCTTTCGGCGCTCGACCGCCGCGCCGAGGAACTCCGCGAGAAATCGTTCCTCCGCCACGCACACTTCCGGGAAGCGCTCGGCCACCGCGCGCAGCACGCAGTTGTGCTCACGGATGAGCGCCTCGGAGGTGCCACCGGCGGAGGCCTCCGCCATGTAGCCGTTCGAGGTGAGCAGCTCGCTCAGGAGCTGCGCCCGCTCGTTGAGCGGCAGCGAGGCCAGCTCGGACTTCGCGTCGCCCGCCAGTCGCTCCCACTGCTCGCGGAAGAGCTCGACGACGCCCTCGGCGCCTCGCTGCTCGCGAACGAGCTCGAGCACGGACCCGAGCGTCGCGTCGTACGCGCGCGGGAAGAGCGCTTCACCCGCCTCGGTCACCGAGTAGGCGAGCACCGGCCCGCCGACGCCGCGCACCTGACGGGCGCAGCGAACGAGCCCCTCGCTCTCGAGCTCCTTGAGGTGTCGCCGCAGCGCGTTCGGCGTCAAACCGAACCCGGCCGCGAGCTCCTTCGCCGTTACCGGCTGGGCCTTCTTCACGGCCACGAGCACGTCGCCGCGGATGCCGCGAAAGCCGGGGAGCGATGCGCCGATGGGAAGCATGGGGAGAAATTTACTCCGCATTTCGGAATTCACCAACGAAAGTGTTGAAGAATTCCCTGTTGACGCCGGGGCCGGCTGGTGCCAAGGTGGAGCACTCCAGCCCGACAACCATGGCACTCACAGGGCAGACGCTGGTCAGGTTCTGCGGCGCGCTGATGCTCGGCAGCATCGCCACCGCGATCGATCACCCGAGAGCGACCCCTAGTCCAGCGCCGGAGCGTCAGCCGGCGGTGGCGGAGGTGCCGCAGGCCATCGAGCCGCGGATCACGCCGGGAAAGCGCGCATTCGCGGTCGTCTTCGCGGGCGTGCCGAGCATGGCGGGGATGATCTGGCCGAACTCGCGTGTGGACGTGCTGCTGGTAGGGCCTCCTTCGGAGGGTCCGAAGCGCGTCGCGAAGCTGCTCGACACGAACGTGCGCGTGCTCGCCGTGGAGGGCGGTCGCCGTCGAAGCGCGACGACCGGCGTGGTGGAGGACGTTTGGGTCGCGGTGCTCGAGGTGACGCCGGAGGAGGCGGAAGCGCTGGCCGTCGCCCAGACGCGGGGCGTGATCCACCTCGCGCTTCGCGACTCGAATGGTGAGGAGCCTCCGATCCCGAGGGGCCGCGCGCGGGAGCTCGCTCCCTGGGTGAGCCGGTAGTCGCGCCGCCAGCGAACCGCGCGCGGACAGCCCGTGTCGCCGCCCCACGTTAGGCATCGCGGTACCGAGACGTGATGCGTCTCGGTTTCGCCGTGATGTTCGCCTGCGTGGCGCTCCTGCTCGGCTGGCGCGATCTCGAGAGCCCGGGTGCGATCTCGCGTCTCGGGACGGTGCCGGTGGTCATTGCGGTGCAGGACATGCCGGAGGGGATCGTCATCGACCGGAGGGCAGTGGTAGTCGCGGAGTGGCCGATTTGGACGCAGCCAGCCGGCGCGTACGCCTCGGTCGACTCCGTCGTAGGGCGCGTCACACGCGTCCCCGTGTACAAGGGCGAGGCGATCGTCCCCGGCCGGCTCGCGCCGGCCAGCACGGTCGCCGGGATGGGGGTGAAGCTCACGCCCGGCAAACGCGCGTACAGCATTCGCATCGACGACGTCGCGAGCCTCGACGGCATGGTCCAGCCGAATCGTCGGGCGGACATCATGGTGGTGATCGACGACGCGAACGGCGTGGGGAATCGGGTCGCCAAGCTATTCATGTCGAACGTGTGGGTGCTCGGCATCTCCCGGATTTCGAACCGTGCTCCGGATGGCCGACCGATCGACATGGCAGTGGTGACGATCGAAGTGAGCCCCGAGGGGGCGGAGCGGCTGGCAATCGCATCATCGGCGCAGGGTCAGATCCAGTTCGTCCTGCGCGGCCACGGCGATCCGGAACCCATCTCCAGCTCGGTACCGCCTACTCGGGATCTGCTCTTGCGCCGCTACCAGCCGTCGCGGACCACTCCTCCGGATTCCGTCCGGCTCACGGTGCGGCGAGGCTCGCGTTGATTCCCGGCGCTCGAGCACGTTGCCGGTAAGCGGCGTGGTCGTCGCGATGGACCAGTCGGCATAGCATGCACACGACCACGCGGAACGCGAACCCTCCTCTCGGATCGAGCGACGGCAACTCGCTCGCTGCCGGCACGTCACCCCGGAACGAGCCCGTGCTGCTCTCCGTCGTCATCCCGGTGTACAACGAGGAGGCGACGCTCGATGCGCTGTTCTCGGCGCTCTCCGACCGACTCGGCGCGCTCGACGTCTCCTGCGAAGTCATCCTGATCGACGACGGCAGCGGTGATCGCACCGCCGAGATGCTGGCCGAGATCACGCGGCGCGACCCGCGATTTCGCAGCGTGCACTTCTCGCGGAACTTCGGTCATCAGGCGGCCGTTACGGCGGGGCTGCACTTCGCGCGCGGAAGCGCCGTGGTGGTCATGGACGCGGACCTTCAGGATCCGCCGGAGCTCCTCGCGGAGATGCTCGCCCGCTGGCGCAGCGGCTTCCACGTCGTGTACGCGCAACGCGTGAAACGGCAGGCGGAGGGCCCGCTCAAGCGGGGCATCGCGTTCGTCTACTATAGGCTGCTCCGGCGGCTCACCGACGTCGACATCCCGACCGACACGGGCGACTTCTGCCTCATGGACCGGCGCGTCGTCGACCTGCTGAACCGGATGCCCGAGCGGAACCGCTACCTCCGCGGTCTCCGTGCATGGCTGGGGTTCCGCCAGACGGCCGTGCAGTTCGAGCGTCCGCCACGGTACGCCGGTGAGCCGAAGTACACGTTCTGGAAGTCGCTCGCGCTAGGGGTGAACGGCATCGTCGCATTCTCGAAGGTGCCCCTGCGCTTCGCGACGTACCTCGGCATCGTCGTCTCCTGCATGAGCGTGCTGCTCGCCGGCTGGGCGGTCTACCAGCGCCTGGTCGGCGGCGACACCGTGCGTGGCTGGGCCTCGACCCTGGTGATCATCCTGTTCCTGGGCGGCGTGCAGCTGCTCATGATCGGCGTCGTCGGCGAGTACCTGAGCCGCATCTACGACGAGGTGAAGCAGCGGCCGTTGTACATCGTCGATGGCCTCCACGGTTTCGAAGCGCGAGACGAACAACCTTCCGCGGCGTCGTCCGCGCTCGGGGCCCGGCGTTTCGGCGATTGACTACTATTCGCATAGTTGACACGGCCGCCCTTCGCGGCTACTGTAAACTATCCACATAGTAGGAGCCAGTCATGGCCGCCGAATTCGGCGATCGAGAGCTCGACGTCATGGGCGTACTCTGGGAGACCGGCTCGGCCACCGTGGCCGAAGTGCGCGACCGGCTGCCCGCCGATCTCGCCTACACCACGGTGCTCACCATCCTCCGGAACCTCGAGGCCAAGGGGTTCGTGCGCCACGAGGGGGAGGGGAAGGCCCATCGCTACTTCCCGCTCGTCGCCCGCAAGACCGCCGGGCGCAGCGCCGTCGCGCGGCTCATCGACAAGATGTTCGGCGGCGACCCGGCGATGCTGGTGTCGCACCTCGTCGCCGACCACCCGCTGAGCGCCGAGGAGTTGAAGAAGCTCCACGCCGCCCTCGGCGAGCGCATTGATGAATCCACCGCCCGGCGCGCGCCGCGCGCGAGTGCGCCGCCCGACCCCGCACGTCCCCGCCGGAAAGGAGGCAAGCGATGATCGGCTCGTGGATGTTCCACGCCGCTGTCGTGGGCGTGCTGCTCGCCGTCGCGGCAAGCACGACCGAGCGGGTGCTGCGGCTCTGGCGTCGCGAGGCGCGGCTCGTGTGGGGCGCGTCGATGGTGCTGTCGATCGGCGTTCCTCTCGTTGCGTTGGCGCAGGCGGCCGGATGGCTCCCGCCGTTCGGGGAGCTGACGTCCCCCATCCCTCGGCTGGTGGCCGCGCCGATCTCCGCCGTCCTCCCGGCGGTGACTATCCGCGGCTCGGTGCCGCGCGCGGACGTACTCCTCGCGCTCTCCTGGTTGGTCGTGTCGCTCGCCCTCACCCTGCGCTTCGTGGCGGCCGCACGAACACTCGCCCGCCGGCGCCGCGAGTGGCGCGCGGCCGTCGTCGATGGCGATCCGCTTCTCGTCTCGCCTGACGCCGGTCCGGCGGTGATCGGCTTCCGCCGTCCCACCATCGTCGTTCCCGAATGGGTGCTCGATCTCGACACCTCGCTCCGCGCGCTGGTGCTGCGCCACGAGCGCGAGCACCTCGAGCGCGGCGACCCGCGCCTCCTGCTCGGCGCCGTGGCCGTGGCCGTGTGCGCGCCGTGGAACCCCGCGCTCTGGTATCAGCTCCACCGCCTGCGGTCGGCCATGGAGCTCGACTGCGACCTGCGCGTGCTCCGGGCGTATCCGGACGCGCGCCGCTACGGATCGCTTCTGCTGGCCGTCGCCCAACGCGCGGACCGCGGCGGGTTGCTTGCGGCCGCGCTCACGGAGTCCAACTCACTGCTCGCCCGGAGGATCGCCGCCATGCGCTTCGCAATGCCGCGCCATCGCGTCACCCGCACACTCCTGCTGGCCGCCGCCGCCGGCGTCGTGACCATCGTCGCGTGCGAGGTGCAGTCGCCGAGCGAGCCGGCGGTCGCCGCGCTCAAGAAGGCGGCGCCAGTTGTGGTGGCCGAGCCGTACTTCGAGTTCCAGGTGGAACAGCCCGTGACTCCCGCGCCGGGCTCCACGCAGCCGCGCTACCCCGACATGTTGCGGAGGGCAGGTGTCGAGGGCGAGGTGCTCGCCCAGTTCGTCGTCGACACCACGGGCCGCGCCGAAGTGGGGTCGCTCAAGATCCTCAAGTCGTCGCACGACCTGTTCGTGCAGTCGGTGCAGAACGCGCTGCCGCAGATGCGCTTCATCCCGGCGGAGGTCGGAGGACGCAAGGTCAAGCAGCTCGTCCAGCAGCCGTTCACGTACTCGATATCGAAGTGAGCTGACCGCGGAGGGGTGGTGGGTACGGCAGGCGGGGGAGACCAGGGCAACCGGTCTCCCCCGCGTTGCATTCGGGAGATGTGGGAGCGGGCGAGAAAAAGTGGGGACGCAGACCGTCTCATCTGACAGGCGTCTGACGCGATGCGGCGATACCTGAGTCGGAACCACCGCGGTCGCTCTCGGGACGTCGCCACCCAATGGCGCGGGCGGCATTACCCGCCCGAGCTCTTTGACAACTCGACGTTCCTTCCCGACGGCTGGCGAAGCAGGATGGCCAGCGCAGGGAGGTAAATGAGCGCGACCACGTAGGGGTATGCCGAGCGCACGATGAGCTCGCCAGGGGTGCGGAGGAGGTAGTAGAGGATGAAGGCGAGTTGGCTACACGCCGTGAGGGCGATCGACTGCTGGCGCGTGCGTGGCACGAGCCACAGCGGCAGCTGGTCGTAGAAGTAGAGCTGCTGCGGGATCACGCTCATGGCGAGAAGCAGCCGCCCGGCCCGGAGGCGCCAGCGTAGCGCGGCGAGCACCAGAAGAATTCCTCCCCACTGCAGCAGCGGGACGGCATGCGCGCCGACTCGTGTGTCGTGGCGAATGCTCTCGAGCCACCCGAATGGCCAGCGGGGGAAGACGACGAGGCTCAGCGCCACGAACATGGTGCAGCCGATCACCCCTTTCCACGATGGCCGGTAGGCGAGAATTGGGACTCCAATGTTCGGCTTGAGCGTCGCGAGGAAGCCGAGCGCCGGGAGGAACGCCGCTGTCATCAGGAGCGGCGAGAACTGCACCAGCAGAGCTGCCGTGACGAAGGGGGCGCTCATGAAGACGTGCACGCGCCAGAGTCCGTCGCGGGTGATCAGGTAGGCGAGTGCGCCGGACGAGATGCCGAAAAAAAAAGCGCTCGCTGTGGCGAGGGGGATGCGCGCAAGCGGAAGGAGTGCGAAAAGGGTGGTGAACGGATAAAACAGTGCCTCGTCGTAGGGCGGCGCGGCTCCGATGCGCTTCTGCATGGCCGAGTACGGATCGACTCCGTCCAGAAAAAGGCGGGCTCCCGTCCAAGGATAGATGAAGTCAGGAACGGCACCAGGTCTCCCAACCGCGAAGTGCGCGACGAGCGCGCTGGCGAGTGCAATTCCGATCGCCACCCATGCGCGCCGTCGCCGGGATGGTGTCGGCTGGTCAGGCGGAATCATGTCGTCGGTCACTTCGATGGCCGGGAGCGGGATGGGTTCATGAGCGCGTGCGGCTGTTGTGCGCAGGGTCACGAACTTTCAGTGATCGCCGCGCCCGCCCGATGCCTGACTTGCTTCCCCTCGACGAATGGTGCGCTACGCGGTTTCTGGTGTTGATCGCCCGCAACGCTTTTGACGCGAAATTGTGGTTCGCGCGCAACGTGCAGCGAATCGGCCGGCGGGCAACCAGCGATGGAGCTGCGGACGCGCGCACGGCGTGCAGTGGGTGAAGTTGACCGATCAGCATTGGACTCACACGAGTCGCCGCGGTTAGTCGGAATGTGAGAGACGATTGAGCCCGAACGGGTTAGGCGACTCGATCGCTCGTCGTCGAGGGCGCCGTACCGCTGGGTCGGGACGACCGAAATGGGACCTGGATCACAGCGGCAAGGCGTTGTGCCGCGCACTGATACCGTTCTTGCAGAGCGGACCGAACGTTACCGTGCTGGGTCGTGGGGAATGCTAGCGGGATGTCCTCCACCCGATTACTGTGTGGACTTCCCGGTGGGTTAGAACGCGGCTTCACGACTTCACGCGCGTTGCGGTTGCGAGCAGGGGATTACGGGTGATCCTCGTCTCGGCGCCGCGATCCAAGATGTGGCGTGTGCCCCTGCGCACTCGTCAACATTAGCGCTGTATCACATTCTCAATTAGGGGGCTCCAATGGATCGCATCCGCACGGTCGCTCGCAAGTTCGTCAAGTCCGACGAGGGTATCGCCGTCACCGAGTACGGCCTGCTCATCGCGCTCGTCGCGGTGCTCCTCATTGGCGTGGTCACGATCTTCGGTAGCTCGATCTCGAGCTGGTTCGCGAACAAGACGAACAAGATCACCTCGTTCTGATCTGGCGCGAGCGAGCATCACCCGGCTGCTTGCGATCCTGCACGCGGGCGCGTATCGAGAGACGATCCGATACGCGTCCCGTGCGGGGCGCGTGGCAGGAGGTTCGCGAACGACGTCCGGGGGGTCGATGATCTTTGCTCGCGGTGTGAAGTGGCACGCGCGGTTCTGGAAGGATGAGGGGGGCATAGCGATAACCGAGTACGGCTTGCTGATCGCGCTGATCGCGATACTACTCATCGGCGTGGTGACGGTCTACGGCAGCTCGATCTCGAGCTGGTTCAGCGCAAAATCAAACGCGGTCACGTCGTTCTGAGGGCGAGCGGTCGTGCCCGTTCGGTACGCGGCGCGGCTATGGTGGGACCGTAGCACGACGCAGCGCACTATTGGGAATGTCGGTAGTCCTCACTGAGTCACCTCTGTTCGCCGGGTCGCTCTTCCGTCTTGTGGCCGGAGGGGTGTTTTCGGTGCTGCTCGTCGCCGCATGCGTTACCGACTTGCGGTCGCGGCGGATTCCGAACCTGCTGGTACTCGCGCTGGCGGTTCCGGGGTTCGCCTATTCGGTGTCGCTCGACCCCTGGCTCCCGGGCCTCGGCAGGGCGATTGGTGGATTGGCGTTGGGGTTCGCGATCTGGATCGCGTTCTACGCCATGGGCGCCATCGGCGCCGGCGATGTCAAATTGTTCGCCGCGGCTGGAGCCTGGCTCGGGCCCGCGGCAACGTGGCGTGCGGCGCTGGTGGCTGCCGCAATTGGCGGCGTGCTCGCAGTGGCGGCGCTTGTTCGAGAACGGCGAACGCGCGAAGGGTTCGAGAAGGTGATGGTTTCGGTGTCCACTCGATCGATAGCGCCGTTGACTCCGGATCCCGCCGTTCCGCGCGCCCGGCAGCTGCCGTATGGCGTCGCGCTCGCGTGCGGCGCGCTGATCGTTGCGTGGATTCCGGGTATCCTGGCGTAGGGAGGAACGATGCTGCGTACCTTGCGAAGGTTGCTGCGTGAGCAGGACGGAGCGGTGATCGTCGAGTTCGCGCTCGTCGTGCCGTTTCTCTTCCTCATCGTCTTCGGGATCATCGACTTCAGCCGTGCGTACGCACAGTTGAACAACATCAACTCGTCGCTGCGTGAGGGTGCACGGTTCGGCGCGGCTCAGAAGACGCCGACTGTTGACGAGATCAAGGCCGAGATCTTTCGGTTCTCGAACACCTGGGCGAACGCGCTCGATACGAGCCGCGTGGCGGTCGCGATTGGTGACGACATCGTCGTTTCGGTCACGAACTACCCGATCACCATTCCTACGCTCGGCGGCTTTCTGAACATCGCCGGCGGAAGCCTCAGCGCGTCCCGGACCGTGTCGTTCCGATGGGAGCGGAGCTGCCCGATCGGTGGGTGCCCGTGACCCTCAGTCGCCGGTCGAGAACTTTGACGCGATCCAATCGTCCCATATACGGCGCCCGTCGTTAACATGCACCTCCTCACCACGCGGTTATCATGGCTGCCAAGCGATACTCCCTGATTTTCTACGCCGCGATCATCGTCGCGCTCGTATCCACCTTCGGCGTCTATCGCGTGCTCGAGGTGACCAAGGCGAACGCTCGCGTGGCCACCGCGCCCGTGGTCATCGCGCAGAAAGACCTGCCGGAGGGCGCTGCGATCGACCGAATGGCGGTCGCCGTGGCGCAGTGGCCGGTGGGCACCGTTCCGGCCGGCGCGTTCACGTCGATCGACTCCGTCGCGGGGCGCGTGACGCGCGTGGCGGTGTTCAAGGGGGAAGCACTCGTGCCTGGGCGCCTGGCGCCCGACGGCACCGGCCCGGGGCTGGAGGTGAAGATCACGCCGGGCAAGCGCGCGATGTCGATGCGCATCAACGACGTCTCAGGGCTGGCCGGGCTCGTCCCGGCGAACAGCCGTGTGGACATTCTGGTCGTCATGGACGGGGGCGAGAAGGGGCGCGTCGCGAAGCTGTTCATGGAGAACATGCGCGTGCTGGCCATCGGCTCGGTAGCGCAGCGCACCGAAGACGGCCGTCCGATCAACGCGGCGGTGGCGACCATCGAGGTGACGCCGGAGGAGGGCGAGCGTCTCGCGATCGCGACGACGCAGGGCCAGATCCAGTTGATGTTGAGGGGGTACGGTGATCCCGATAGCGCCAAGACCGGGGGAGCTACGGCGTCGCAGATTCTGTCGGGGTTGAAGAGCGCGCCGACGGTGTCGGCGCCCCGCCCCGAGCCGCGCCGATCCACGTCCGTTCGTCGCGAGACGCCGCCGCCGCAGCCCCTCGTACAGTCCATCGTTCAGGCGCCCCCGGTCGTCCGACCGCCGAAGCCAGACACCACCACGGTGACCGTCATTCGCGGGCGCGAGGTCCAGCAGCAGAAGTTCCAGCTCGACTCGGGGAAGGCCGATTCGGTGCGAGCGCGCACGCCGTGACCGGCCGTTGACCGCCGCTGCTGCTCCGTCCAACCGCATCTACTAAGGAGATCCCGCTTGAAGCGCCAGATCGACGTGTATCAGCGCGCCCTGCGCTTGTTGAGCTTCATCTTCGCGATGACGTTCTCGCATCGCGCCTTTGCGCAGGAAACCGCTGTCACGCGTCTCGACCTTCCGATCGGACGCGCCTACCCGTTTCGCGCCGACGAGGTCATCACGCGCGTAACCGTCGCGAACCCGGCCGTCGCTGACGCGGTCGTGATCTCCGAACGGGAGGTCGTGATCAATGCCATCGCGCCGGGCGAAGGTGACATCATCCTCTGGCTCCAGAGTGGTCGCCGGGTGCACTTCCGCATCCAGGTACACACGCCGGCGGACCGCATGCAGATTGCGCTGTCGGTGAAATTCGCCGAAGTGCGTCGCGATGTTCTTCGGGAAATTGGGGTCTCGGGCCGCTACCGGGACAAGGACGCGCGGGTCGGCACGGGGTTGTTCAGTAACGACAACCCCTTCGAGCAGGCGACCGGCAACATCATCCTGCCCGCGTCGACCCGCTTTCTCACGGTGCTCACCGACTTCGGCACCAACGATTTGTTGGCGTTCCTCGACGCCCAAGAGCAGTCCGGGAGAGCGCATCTCCTCGCCGAACCGACGATCATCACGGCCAATCGCGAGATCGCGACCTTCCTGGCGGGCGGCGAGATCCCCATCCCGGTGGTCCAGAGCTCCGGCGGCCCGGGGCAGACGGGCGGTGTGTCGGTGCAGTTCAAGGAGTTCGGCGTGCGACTCCGCTTCGTACCCGAGATTGTCAGCGACAGCCTGATCAAGCTGCAGGTCACGCCCGAAGTGTCCAGCCTCGACTTCGTGAACGCGGTGCTACTTCAGGGATTCCGAATCCCGGCGCTTCGCACCCGGCGAATCGAAAGCACCGTGGACGTAAAGCGCAACACGAGTCTCGTTCTGTCAGGGCTGTTCAACAATGAGGACGAGCGCGTCAAGACCGGCGTGCCGCTGCTCAAGGACATTCCAATCCTTGGTCAGCTCTTTTCAAGCACGCGCTTTCAGCGGAACGAATCGGAGCTCATCGTGATCGTCACGCCGACGATCGTCGATCCGCTGCGGCCACGCCCGGAGGACGTGATGCGTTTCCAGCCCGACACTACAAAACCGGGGATCGACGCGCTTCGTCGGCGACTGCCGCCCAGTCAGCAGCGACGGCCGTAGCGTGGTCCGCAGTTCATAGTCGAGAGGATATGGCAAGAGAGGCGTTGCTGGTTGGCCGCGCGGCGGGCTCGGACGATACGGCGGGGGAGGTCCTTGCCCGCTTCGGGTTCACCAAGATCCACCACGTAGAGACTGTCGCCGAGGCGATCGATCAGCTTCGCCAGAAGCACATGGATCTCGTGATACTCCCGCTCGACGGCGTTGCCGACCTCCAGTTGGCGACGCTCGAGCGGGAGATTCGTCGCGAGCGGTACACCGCCGTCATCGGCACCGCGCCCAAACAGGAGCCGGAGACCATGCTCCGCGCGATGCGCGCGGGGATTCAGGAGTTCCTCGTCAGTCCTCCGGACGCCAAGGATCTCGCCGCTGCGGTCGACCGCCTGATGCGTCGCACGCAGACATCGGCAGAGAACGGCGAGGTGATTGCGGTCTACAGCTCCAAGGGTGGTCTGGGGGTCAGCACCGTCGCGGCAAACCTCGCCTATGGCTTCGCGAAGAATCACCCCGGTGCGCGCCCGGCGCTGGCTGATCTCGTGGTAGGTGCCGGCGATGTGCGCGTACTGCTGAACCTCAATCCGTCGTACGACCTCGGCGACCTGGTCGCGAAGATCGATCGCGTTGACGGCGAATTGCTGAACTCTCTCCTCACGCCGACGAGCGGAGGCGTGTGGGTCCTTCCAGCGCCCGACCGGCCCGAGGCGGACGAGCAGGTCGACGCAAACACGATCACGACCGTCATCCAGCACCTACGACGCAATTTCCTGTTCACCGTGCTCGATTGCGAGCACCAGTTGAACGATCGCACGCTGGCCGCGCTCGACGCCGCGGACCGACTCGTGCTCGTTACGCATCTCAGCGTCGCCGCGCTGCGCAGCACGCAGCGCACGATCAACCTTTGCCGTCGGCTGGGCTACCCGAACGAGAAGCTCTGTGTCGTCGTCAACCGGTTCCAATCGGGCGAAGTGTTGTCGCCGTCGGACGGCGAGGACGTGCTGAAAACCGAGATCTTCTTCAAACTGCCGAACGACTACCGGGTCGCGTCCGGCGCGCTGACGAACGGGCAGCCAATCGCGGAGTTCGAGCCCGCCGCCAAACTCGCGTGGGCGTTCACGCAACTCGCGGCGAAGCTCGGCGGCGGTGCGCACGTCCGCTCGAACGGCGCGCCGCCTCAGAACGGAGCCGGTGGCTCACGCCTGAAGCAACTGTTCGCGCGCAAGAGGAGCTGACCAACATGTCGCTGATAGATCGCCTTGCAGGGAGAAAGCCGAGCTCGACGAGCTCGAATGGTGTCGCGGCGCCAGCGGCACCGGCGCCCGCAGCGACGGAGTCAGCGACTCCGGCGCCGGCGCCGATTCCCACGTCGCCAGCGGCAACCCCCGCACCGCAAACAGGATCGATGCGTGCAGGCTCGAGCATGTACGCGCGGGCCGGAAAGGACGAAGACAAGCTGAGCGCCGTCGATCAGCTCAAGATCGATCTGCACCACCGGCTCATCGAGCGCCTCGATCTCGAGGCCTTGGAGCAGATCGAGAGCGAAGTGGAGGTCGTTCATCAGATCCGACTGGCCGTCGGCGAGTTTCTGCGCGAGGAGTCCACGCCGCTCAGCCAGGCCGAGCGCGAGGAGATCGTCGAGCAGGTCGTCTGGGAGATCACGGGGCTCGGCCCGATCGAGCCATTGTTCCGTGATCCCAGCATCTCGGACATTCTCGTCAACAGTGCCCGCGACATCTTCATCGAGCGACGCGGCAAGCTGTCGCGTGTCGGCGCACAGTTCCGGAACGACGCCCATCTGCTCGCGGTCATCGATCGGATCGTGAGTCGCATCGGCCGCCGGGTGGACGAGTCGTCGCCGATGGTGGATGCCCGGCTCCCCGACGGTTCCCGCGTGAACGCCATCATCCCGCCGCTCGCGCTCGACGGCCCGGTGCTGTCGATCCGCCGGTTCGGCGCCGATCTGACCGTCGAGCAGCTCATCTCGAACTCGGCGCTGACGATGGAGATGCTGCAGCTGCTCGCCGGCTGCGTGAAGGCTCGACTGAACGTGCTGATCTCCGGCGGCACGGGCTCCGGCAAGACGACGCTGCTCAACGCGCTGAGCTCATTCATTCCGTCCGACGAGCGTGTCGTCACCATCGAAGACGCCGCCGAGCTACGGCTGCAGCAGGAACACGTGGTGCGTCTCGAGACGCGGCCGCCCAATTCGGAGGGGAAGGGCGAGGTGGTTGCCCGCGACCTGGTGAAGAACGCGTTGCGCATGCGCCCCGATCGCATCATCGTGGGTGAGGTTCGCGGTCCCGAGGCACTCGACATGTTGCAGGCCATGAACACCGGCCACGAGGGGTCCCTCACCACGGTCCATGCGAACTCGCCGCGCGACGCGCTGGCACGTCTCGAGACCATGATCCTGATGGCGGGGACCAACCTCCCGAACCGCGCGATGCGCGAGCAGATCTCGTCGGCGCTCGACGTGATCATTCAAGCGCAGCGCTTGTCCGACGGCACTCGGCGCATCGTCAGCGTGACCGAGGTCACGGGCATGGAAGGTGAAGTGGTCACCACGCAAGAGGTTTACCGCTTCAGGCGGCGAGGTGTGACGCCAGAAGGCCAGATCATTGGGCAGTTCGAAGCCACCGGCGTGCGGCCGACGTTCACCGACCGGCTGCGCGTGTCAGGGATCGAGCTCCCTGCCAGGATGTTCGAAGGGATCGACTAATGGGTCAGCTTCTGTTGTTGGCGGCCGTCTTCGTCGGCACCGTCGGGGTACTGATCGGCGGCTATCTCTTCATAAACCGCCGTACGCTCTCCCAGGCGGACGCCGCGCTCGATCGCCTGCGCGAGCGTGACCGCGCAACGCCCGACAGCGTCCGGAGTATCCTCCGCGAGTCGAACGTCAGCGATCTTCCGGCGCTCGACAGGCTGCTCGCCGGTCGTGGAATCACGTCGATCGTCGCGGAGCAACTCCAGAGGGCAGGACTCGACCAGACGACTCCCGCGAGCTTCATGCTCAGGGTCGCCGTCGCGCTGGCCGTCGGGTTCACGCTGGGATGGCTCTATCGCGGCGCGATCGTCGGCAGCCTCGGCGGCGTGATTGGCTTCATGGCGCCGATCTGGTGGCTGCGGTCGAAGCAAAAGAAGCGCATCTCCCTGTTCCGCGAGCAGCTCCCCGATGCCATCGACATGATGGTGAGCGCGATGCGGGCCGGTTACTCGTTCCAGGCCGCGATGCGCTTCATCGGCGAGGAGATCAACGCGCCGCTCGGGCCCGAGTTCATGCGGTTCTACGAGGAGCAGCGACTGGGCATGGAGGTGCGGACGGCGTTGCTCGCACTGCAGGGTCGCATCGACAGCCTGGACCTCAAGATGTTCGTCACCGCCGTACTCATTCAGCGTGAAACCGGCGGTAACCTGAGCGAAGTGCTCGGCAACATCGGGACGCTGATGCGCGAGCGTGCGGCGCTCAAGGGCGACATCGAGACGCTCACCGCCGAGTCCAAGATGTCCGCGCGCATCCTGTCTCTGCTGCCTGTCGTCGTGTTCGTCCTGATCAACCTGATCAACTCGAACTTCATGAAGCCGATGCTCGAATCACGCACCGGCGTCGTGGTCTTCGTCTCGGCGGCATTCATGGTCATGGCCGGGTACTACACCATGATGAAGATCGCCGACATCGACATCTGAGGCCGAACGTGCCGATTTCGCTGATCGTTCTGTTGGGGTTCATCGTGCTCGCTGTGATCATCGGCGGCGTGGCGATGGTTGCCAACGCCCAGCGGCGGGCGGTGCTCGCGCGCGCCGGTATCGGCGACGATGCGGCGAGCTCCACGATCGTCCTCCGGCCAACGAAGGCCGAGCGTCGGCGCGGGCTGCGCGAGTGGCTGATCGAGACCTTTCCCGGCCCCACGACGGACGACACGGCAGCGCAGGAGAAGCTCGTCCAAGCCGGGTTCGACACGCCGACCGCACCCGCGACGTACTTTCTCGTACGCGTCGCATTCTTTGTGATGCTGCCCGTGCTGGCGATCGTGTTCGGGCCCCGCTCGAGCTTCTTCGCCTATGCATTCAGCATCGGCGCGGCGGTGTTCGGAGGCTGGATCATCCCGATGGGCGCGCTCGACCGCCTGATCCGGCAGCGACAGGAACGGATACGGCGGTCGGTTCCGGATGCCCTGGACCTGTTGGTCGTTTGCGTGGAAGCAGGAGTGAGCCTCGACGCGGCGGTTCTTCGCGTCTCGCGCGAGATCCGGCTGGCGCACACGGATCTCGCGCACGAACTCGCGGTGGTCAACCGCAAAACGAACGCGGGCATACCGCGCGAGAACGCGTTGCGAGGCCTCTGGCAACGTACGGGGGTCGAGGAACTTCGTACGCTCGTCTCCAGCATGATTCAGAGCGAGAAGTGGGGAACGAGCATTGCTACCGTGCTGCGCGTGGCGGCCGAGACGCTGCGGCGCAAACGCCGCCAGACAGCCGAGAAGAAGGCGAAGCAGGCGCCATTGAAGATGACGTTCCCGCTCGTGTTGTTCATCTTGCCGGCACTCTTTATCGTGATCATGGGGCCGGCGCTGGTGCAGGTCATTACGGAGTTCGGCAAGATCGGACAATAGGACCAAACGCACCTTGGGCGTTGGGTACAGTTGCGGTCGCGACGCGAGGAGGTTGCGATGCGTGGGCTGAGAAACCGGAAGGGCGTGTTCGTGGTCCTGTTCGGCATCCTGTTCGTGGCGCTCATGGCAGCCGGCGCGCTGTCCATTGATTTCGCGCGCATCTGGGCAATGCGCAACGAACTGCAAACCTCGGCCGACGCGTCGGCGCTCGCCGGGGCCGTACAGATCAGTAAGCCCCAGAACTCGCCATTCCAGGTGGACTCGGCGACGCGTCGGTTCGCCGCGGTGAACCAGGCGATGGGCGTGCCCGTCAACGTGGACGAGGTCACGCTCGGCAAGTGGGAGGATGCGCTGGCGCCTAACGGCTTCACAGCGGGTGGAACACCGACCAATGCAGTTCGAGTCACGGTGAGCCACGCGACGAGCGGGTTGATCATGTCTGCGCTCGGGGTCGCGGCGCCCCGCGTGCGGGCGAAGGCAATCGCATGGGCGGACGCGCCAATTTCAACCACGAACTGCATCCGTCCGTGGGCGATCCCCTACGAGGTCCTGATGGGGCGGGTGAACGTGCTGCGAACCGATGACCCGTCGATCAGTGGCGCTCCATACACCCGGGAAAACCTCACGCGAGCGTTCGATCCCATTCGCGACATGAACGCGCTTCGCAACGGAGATCCGAACGACCTGCGTTTCAGCCTCAAGCTCGGCCAGAACAGCAACGCGAACAACGGCCAGATCGCGGACAGCGTCCTCGTCAACGGCCAGCCCGGTAACTTCCAGGCCGTAGTGTTGCCCAAGTGGTGGGACTTCGAGACGCAGAGCAAGACGCAGCCCGAGCCCCAGCGCGGCGGAGCCGCTTACGGCGACGCGATTGCGGGCCGGAACTGCTACGGACTGGCGGTCGGAGACTCGCTGCTGACGGAGACTGGCAACAAGGTGAATCTCACGATCGCCAACGCAGACAAGTCGGACCCGCAAACGGCACCGTACGGCGTGTGCGAGAGTATCGTCGATGCCGCCCAAGGCCAGAGCGTGGACCTCGCCGTCCACGGAAACTGCATGAACGCCAGCGGTGGCGTCGGGGTTGATATCAAGGCCGCGTTCTATTTCTGCCCTACATCCTGCCAGGGACGATCGACGGTCGCGGTGACGCTACTCGGATCGTTCACGCTGGAGAAGATCTACCCCGATAACGACGGCGGGCCGACCCCTCGTTGGGACAAGTCTCAGATCGTCGGGCGGTTCAACCCGATCTCGGACATTGGCCCGGTGGGTGGCTCCTCGACCACTCTCCGGCGGGTCATTCTCGTCAAGTAGGGTTGAGGCGTGCCGACTGGCACGCTGTCGGCCGAGTGATTCTTCCGCCGAGGTCATGATGATCCGACTGCGGCACAGGTGGGTTGCGTCCGCCGTCCCTTTGGTAGGGGCCGCGGTAGCCTTGGCACTTGCGCCGAGCACCGCCGCCAGTGGCCGCTGGACCGTCCTCGGTGCACAGACCCCGCGGGTTGCTCCTCCCCCGCCATGCCGTGCCGGCCCGGCCGACACGGCCTTGCTCGCAGCGGTTCAACGTGCGAGTCGGCGAGGGGCGACCAACATCGCGGTGCTCGAGTTCGACTCGCAGGTGATGGATGCGTCGCGCGTGCATCTCGCTCCGGCGATCACGGCGCGGGTCCGCTCGCGACTGGCCTCGCTCGATGGCGTGTATGTCGAGTCACGGGGCACCGTGGAACGAGTGTCCTCGGCATTGGCCGGAGGCGTGGACTCGCTACTGTCCTCACTCGGGGACCAGTTCGCGATTGTCGGTGACGTGATCCCGCAGCGCGATCGCATCGACGTCACCGTGCGTATCGTGCAGCCCGGAGTGGCCGACGCTCGGTGGGAGCGCGTGTTCGCCTATCCGCGGGCATCCGTTCGTGAAGTCGAAGATGCCGTCGCCGAGGCTGTCGCGGAGCTCGCAGGCTCGCGCGCGTCGACGTCGCGGTCTTCGATGACGGACGCGGCGTACGAGCTGGTGTTGCGCGGCGACTACTTTCTCGCCGCGCACGACGCAGTGTCCGCCGATTCGGCGCGTCGCAACTACGAGCGGGCGGCTGAGGATGACGTGGCTGCCGCGATTCCGCCGGCACGTGCCGCGCGAGCCCGCGCTGCCTTTCTGGAGCGTTCCGACCGACTCGATCAGCGACTGATCGGTGAGTACGTCCTGGCCGGGATGGCGCGGGTGGAGCGCGCGCTGCGCGCCGACAGCACATTGGCAGAAGCCTGGACTGCTCGGGCCATCCTGCTTCGCTACCGCAACCCGGCGTCATACGCTGGCGCGGTGAGTGCTCACGAGCGGGCTGTCGCCCTTGCTCCTGGCAGCGCTGATGCGCGCGACGCATACGGGGTGACACTGATGCGGCTCGGCCGCGCCGCGGCCGCGGAGCAGCAGTTTCGGCGAGCGTTGGCGCTGGAGCCGAATCGCGCATCCACGCTTCGCTCGCTCGCGGAGCTGGAGTACATGCGAAGCCGGTTCCGAGCGAGCTGCGCGCTGGTCAACGCGAGTATCGGTGCCGATTCGTACGATCCGCTCGCGTACGCGCTGCGCGCCCGCGTACGCATGCGCCTGGGAGAGTTTCGTGATGCGTTCAGCGACGCGGAGACTGCTCATCGCCTCGTCGATTCGGGTTGGGGAGAAGCTCTGCAGTTGCTCGTGACCGCGAACGCCAGCAGCGTCGATGACGCGCGGCTCGAGGCGCGCCGGATTGCGGCTGCGAAGCTCCGTCCGGGCACGACGATGTCGGTGCAAGAGGGTGCATATCTCAGCATGGCGCTTGACGCCCTCGGTGATCGGGACAAGGCGTTCGATGCGCTCGGCCGGGTTCAGCCGGTTGGCGCGGAGTTCGTCACGGCTCTTCGAGACCCGGGGTTCAACGGCATGCGATCGGACCCGCGTTTCCGCACGCTCGCATCGCGTAGCTCGGGGGCTTCACGGCAACCCGCCGGGCCGCCACGTGGGCGGGGCGTGGCCGCTCGACTGTCCGCCGCAGCACGGCCCTAGCGCGCTCGGTCCGACTCTGGTCTCCGACGAAGGGCCGAACCCGATCCCGACACGACGGGCTCGTATCCTGGCGGCTGCCATCGTCGCCGGGGTCGCCGTTGCGTACACGTACAGCGTCGCGGCGCGAAGCCCGGGCTTCGTGTCGGATTTCGATCAGATCTGGGTCGCCGCGCGGGCTCTCATGGCCGGGGAGAACCCGTACCGCGCCGTAACGACCGGCTTCGCTGGCGTTTCAGCGCTCTCGTTCCCGCTCTTCTATCCGGCTCCTGCTCTGGTTGCCGGCGTGCCGTTCGCGTTTCTCCCGCTCGTTGCAGCGCGCGCGGCGTTCGCCGCGGTGTCGATCGGCGTGGTGGCGTACCTGTTGACGGCACGCGGGTGGTGGGCCCTGGCGGCACTGTTGAGCGCACCGGCATTCCTTACGGTATCTCTGGTGCAGTGGTCAGGGTGGCTCGCCGCGGCGGCGGTGGCGCCGTCTCTCGGCTGGGCACTCGCCTGTAAGCCTAACGCTGGTCTGTCGGTGCTGTGTACGGCACGGTCGGCGCGGGCGGTCTGGGTCGCGCTCGCGAGTGCGACGTCCATGGCGCTGGTCTCGTTTGCCCTTCAACCCGGATGGGTCGGAGACTGGCTTTCCGCGTTGCGGGGGCAGCCGCACTTTCGCCCGTACGTGCTGCGGCCTGGCGGGTTCCTGCTGCTGCTGGCGCTCCTTCGCTGGCGGCGTCCCGAGGCGCGGTGGCTCGCGGCCCTGGCTTGCATTCCCGGGACCCCGGGGCTTCAGGAAGCGCTCGTCTTCTTCATGTTCGCGCTCTCCTTCAGGCAACTGCTCGTCATGGGGCTCCTGTCGCACGCGGCGATGTGGGTGGCATACCCTGCGCGGCAGGCCGGTGACTTCTACTCCTACGTCGAGGTCGCCGCGATGGCGAATCTTGCGTTGATGTACCTGCCGGCGCTCGTGCTCGTGCTCCGGCGACCTAACGAGGGCGATGCTCCCCACTTCGTGGACCGCGTCGCCGGAGTCCTGGCAGCTCTTGCCCGTCGGTCCTGAACCCCTCATGCCGCCGGCGCGCGGGGTGCGACCGGCGACGCCTCTCCATCTTCGGGCGCTCGTCGGCATGGTCGCCGGTGTGGCGGGCGGCGTGTGGTGCTTCCGGTATCTCTCGGCCAACCCGCAGTTCTGGGCCGCCGACTTCACGTTTCCGTGGCGCGCCGCGGGCCATCTGCTCGCGGGCCGGGATCCGTACCAGTTCATGCCGCGCGTGCCGACCTACGCGGCGGCGGGTCCGTTCCCATACCCGCTCACGACCGCGCTGATCGCACTCCCGTTCGCTGCGCTCCGAGCTCCGGTCGCCGGTGCGCTGTTCATCGCGTTGTCGTTTGCGCTCCTCGCATTCGCATTGACGCGTGAGAGTTTCTGGAAGTTGGTGACCTTCGCGTCCGCGCCGCTGCTGCTGACGCTCACGACGGTGCAATGGTCGCCTCTCCTGCTAGCGAGCATCCTGCTCCCGGGCATTGGCTGGCTCGCCGCAGCGAAGCCAAATCTTGGCGTTGTGGCGTTCATCCTGCGTCCGCGATGGTCCACCGTCATCGGGGCAGTCGTGATTGTCGCAGTGGCATTCTGGCTCGTACCAAACTGGCCACTCGAGTGGCTCGGACATCTCCGCCTCGCCACGCTCACGTACCGACCAGTCGTGATGTGGCCGTTCGGTGCCGTCGGGCTGGTGGGTCTGCTCCGTTGGCGAACGTTCGAGGGGCGCACGCTGGCGGCGATGACGTTGGTGCCGCTCGCGCCATTTCACTACGACCACCTCTTGCTGTGGCTCATCCCGCGTACGTGGCGCCAGTCGCTCGTGCTCAGCGGCTGCTCGTGGGTTTCGGTGATCGTGATGCTGGCGACCACACCGCATGACCTCACGCGGGACCCGCGGCTGGTACAGGCGATTCTCGTGGCAGGGATGTACGTTCCGGCGGCGGTCATGGTGTTGCTGGTGCCCAACGTAGGTGCAATCCCGGCACGAATCGAGCGCCTCGTAATCCGGTGGCCGCGATGGCTTCGCGGTGCCGCCCGACCCAGTAACTAGCGCGGCGTCACTCGGCGTTCGTGGAGCGATCGTCGTGTACCGTGCTCGCCCGCCGCCACGAGACCGCCCTCGGTGCGAGTACGAGCAGGAGGGCCGGAACATAGATGAGCCCGAATACCCACGGCCGCGCGAGGGCCACATGCGCTGGTAATGCGCGGGTCGGGTACCATTGTGCCCACGCCACCCAGCTGAGCGCAGACAGCCCGAGCGAGCGCCACACAGTGGTGGGCACGAGCCAGAGCGGAAGCTGGTCGTAGAACAGCGTGAGCTGCGGCATGAGCGACATCGCGACGAGCGTTCGTGCCTCGGCATGCCGCCATCGGAGCAGCGCAAGCAGCAGTAGCGGTCCGCCCGCGTAGGTGACGGGCGCGCGGTATCGCGGCGCCTCGCGCAACGCCTCGCGCCAGTCGAGCGGCCACGACGGCAGGATCAGCAGCGTGATGGCCACGAACGCGGCACCGAGCACGATTCCCCGGATAGTCGGACGATACGCGAAGCAGGGGAGGGCCACGTTAGGCTTCGCGGCGCCGAGAAACTGGAGCGCCGGGAGCACGGCTCCGGCCACCATGAGCGGTGCCCACTGCGCGAGCAGGGCTGCCATGCAGAAGGGCGCGCTCGCGAACAGTGGAAGCTTGGCCGCGCCGGCCCGGTCGCGCGACAGACCGAACGCCAGGAGCGCGCTCGAGACGCCCACGAACGCCGCGCCGGCGACGGCCGGTGCGAGCGATGCGAAGGGGAGCGCCACGACGGCCGCAGGGAACGGGTAGAACAACCCGGTATTGAAGGGATAGGGCCCCGTCGGGCGAATCACGGCGTACGGATTCTGGCCGTCGAGTACTGCCCGCGCGGCCCGCCACGGCCAGGAAAAGTCCTTCGCGAGGTGCTCGGGCGCCGCAGCGAGGGCGAAGTACGCGATGAAGGCGCCCCAGGCGCCCAAAGCGAACGCAATGGCGAGTCGGAGTCGAAGCGGCAGGGGCGCGGAACTCCCCGTATGGTCCGGGGCGGACGCATCTCCGCCGGCGCCGGCCGCGCTCCGGGCGGGTGTGGGCAAGGGCGGGGCGGTCACGCGGCCCGCCGGCGCAGGCGCGCGCGGAGACGCTCCATGAATGCCGGCATGGGTCCCTCGTTCGGCCGGCGGAGCACCATCACGAGTGCCGGGATGTACACGAGGACGAGGGTCGCAGTGGCCACGAAGTCGCCCCACTGTTGAAACGTCTCGAACGGCGCCGCGAAGGCGACGGAAAAGTAGACGCCGAGCGTGAGTGCCGTGAACGTGAGTGACTCACGTGAGGTCCGCGGGACGACGAACAGGAGCACGTGATCGTAGAAGGTGGGTGTCTGCGGAATGCAGCCGAGCGCCGCCACGAGTCTCGCGTCCGGTCGCCGCCATCGGGCCAGTGCCGCAAGCAGGACGAACCCGAATGGTCGCATCACGGGGGCTACGAAATGCGGCGCACCACGCACGGCAGCCAGCCACTCGCCGAACCAAGCCGGCATGACGACGAAGCTCGCTGCGAGGAGCGCGGCGGACCCGGCAGCCATGAAGGTCAGCGCGCGCCGCGACGAAGCGTGGGCCGCCATGGCGAGTCCGAGGTTGGGCTTCGTGACCGCGACCCAGCCGAGTGATGGCAGCAACATCGCTGCGGTGAGGAGCGGTGACCATTGTACGAGCTCGACGGCGGTAACGAACGAGATGCTCAGAAGCAGCGGGAGCCGCGCGTAGCCACCGCGCGTGAGCGCGAACGTAAGCAACCCCGCCGAAACCGCCGTGAAAATGACGCGCGACGCAACGACCGGGAGCAGCCCCAGTGGCGATACCAGCAACAATGCCGGCAGCGGATAGTACAACGGCCACTTCCAGAGGAAGGCGCCTCGCGGGCCGACCACGCGATACGGATCCTGGTGGTGCCAGAGCGCCCGCGCGCCAGCCCACACCTGGTCAAAATCGCTGACGAAGTCGGGGTTCGCCCGCGCGTAGGCCCAGACATATCCGGCGGCCGCGATAGCTACGGCGAACGCGATAGCTGTCCTGGTGGCTGGCGAAGGCTGTTGGGGCATGGGGCGGAGAAACGGGAGGCTGGGCTGGCGGCACCAGACGGCATGGGCCAACGGCCAGACAAGGTATTCGCTCCTGACAACTAGACGAGCACCGCTCCATAGTGCAATGCGTCACGACAGCAAGGTGCGCCGCGACGTACGATGGCGTATGATCGTCCTCGATCAGGATGAGACCCGAGCCCCACGCGACGTGATCCCAACCACCGGGATGCCGGATGGCCCCCCTGCTGCCGCAGCCGAACCCCCTGCGGCCGAACCCGTAATCGCCAGGCGGCGCCCCTCCTGGCGCGGCCACGTCGCGATTGCGCGCGTGGACCATTGGTTCAAGAATGTCTTCGTCCTCCCCGGCATCGTAGTCGCGCTCGGCACCGATCCGCTCGTGGATCGGGCGGGAATCGGCTGGCGCATTCTGATTGGGCTCCTCTCCATCTGCCTGATCGCGTCGAGCAATTACACGCTCAACGAGTTGATCGACGCGCCGTTCGACCGGTACCATCCCACGAAGCGGCTCCGCCCCGTTCCGTCAGGGCAGGCGAGCGTTCCGCTCGGGTACCTGCAGTGGGTGTTGTTGATGGCTGCCGGCGTCGCGCTCGCGGTGCAGGTCTCCGTGCCGTTCATGCTCACCGTGCTTGCGTTGTGGGTGATGGGGTGCGTCTACAACATCCCTCCAATTCGGAGCAAGGATGTGCCGTACGTCGACGTTCTGAGTGAGGCGGTCAACAACCCGATCCGCATGCTCGCGGGGTGGTTCATGGTCACCGATTCGACCATCGCCCCATCGTCCCTGCTCCTGAGCTACTGGATGATCGGGTGTTATTTCATGGCGCTGAAGCGGTACGCCGAGTTCCGGAACATCGCGGATCCGCGGCGGGCCGCGGCGTACCGAAAGTCATTCGCGCATTTCACGAGCGACCGGCTGCTCGTGTCGGTGATGTTCTACGCATCGGCGGCGATGCTCTTCTTCGGCGCCTTCTGCATGCGGTATCGGCTCGAGCTCATTCTGGCATTCCCGGCGATCGCGCTCGTAATGGCCGTCTACCTGTCGGTGGCGATGAAGGACAACAGCGCGGCGCAAAACCCGGAGCGATTGTATCGCGAGCCGGCGCTGATGGCGTCCGTCGTCGGTGCCGCGCTCGTGATCGTCGTGCTACTCAGCGTCGACCTGCCCATCATGCAGCGGGTCTTCACCCCGACGGCGCCGACCGACCGCGGCGGCGTTGGGGCGGTGTACGCTCCCCCGCGCTGACTCGTGGCGACGACTGGCTCGCATCCCGACCTGACGTCGAGCGCGAGCGACGCCGGCGCCGGCCGGCGACAGCATCCGCCATTAGGCCGGCGTCTCATGATCGCGATCGCCCTGGGGCTGTTCGCCGCCGGAATCTCGTGGGCGGGTACGCATCGGCCCGGGTTTGGCGTTCCCGACTTCCACTGGTGGTGGGTTGGGGCGCGCGCGCTGGTCGACGGGCAGAACCCCTACGCGGCCGTGCCCATGCAGATCGGGCCCGAGTTCCGGCTCTTTCACCCGCTGCCGGCGGTGCTCCTCACCGTCCCGCTCGTCCAACTCAGGCCAGACGTGGCGCTCTCGCTCTTCTCGGCGGTCTCCACAGCGGTGCTCGCCTTCGCCGTCACGCGTGAGTCGTACGACCGGCTACCGCTGTTCCTCAGCGCCAGCTTCGCACACGCGGCCGTGATGGGGCAGTGGTCGCTGCTGCTCACCGCTGCCGTCTTCCTTCCGGCCCTTGCGTTCCTCGGCGCGGCAAAACCTAACGTGGGAATCGCCATCCTCGGCACGTCGCTTTCCTGGCGGGCGGCAGTGGCGATGCTCGCGTTCGCGGGCCTGAGTCTCGTCGCGATGCCGGGCTGGCCGCGCGAATGGTTGGCACAGCTCCCGAACTCGCCGTACCATTTCTCCCCGCTACGAACTCCCGTCGGGTTCCTGACGTTGCTAGCGCTGCTGCGCTGGCGGCGCCCGGAGGCGCGATTGCTCGCAGTGTTGGGCGTCGTGCCGCAGTCGCCATTCGTCTATGAGGCGCTGCCGTTGTTCCTGATCCCGCGCACACGCTTCCAGACATATGCGCTGGTCATCGGCAGTGATCTGGCGCTCGGTGTCTACATCCTGGCTCGCGGAATGGATACGAGCGGGTACTTTCGCATCAATGGAATCGCCGTCGTGGCGGCGATGTACCTCCCGGCCCTCGCGATGGTTCTCCGGCGGCCGAACGAGGGAGCGGTGCCCGCATGGCTCGAGCGCGCCAGCGGCGCGCTGCCTTCGTGGCTGCGGGGCCGGCCGGAGGCAGCGGCGACGCCGTCATGAGCGATGCGTTCGCGCAGTCGGTGGCGGCTGGCGCTACGACGCCACCGGCGCGAGCGGCTGTAGTGGCTCGACCCGCTTCGACACCGCCGTTGCGTCGTCGCCTCGTGGTTGCCGCAATCGCAACGCTTTGGGGTGCGGGGCTGGCGCTCGCGTTCATGTCGCGGCGCAGTTTCTATCCCGACTTTCTCGCGTTCTGGTACGCCGCGCGCGCGTTCCTCAACGGGCTCGACCCCTACCTGGTCGCTCCGAGCCAAGCGCCATACTTCGTCGGCGACCGGTTTTTCTACCCGTTTCCCAGCGTGCTGGCAATCGTGCCGTTCGCCGGCTTGCCGCTCGCGATTGCCGGCGCTGCCTTCTTCGGCCTATCCTCCGGCCTGCTCGCGTTCGCGGTGACGCGCGACGGCTACGCGCGACTGGCGCTGTTTCTGAGCTTTCCGTACGTCATGGCCGCATCGCTCGGCCAGTGGGCTCCCCTCGTCATGGCGGCGGTTCTTCTCCCGGGACTCGGGTTCCTGGCGGTGTGCAAACCGAATCTCGGTGCCGCGCTCGCGTTTGCACGGCCTACGCGCGCCGCCGTCTTCGGCGGCGCGCTACTGCTCGTCGCCACTCTCGCGATCGATCCAGCCTGGCCCGTCAAGTGGGCGGCGAATCTGCGCACCATGCAGGGACACCCACCACCTGTCCTTACCGTCGCTGGTGTCGGGCTGGCGCTGTCGCTGATCCGTTGGCGGCGGGAGGACGCACGATTGGTGTTCGCGATGTCGGCCGTGCCGCAGCTGCCAATGTTCGCCGATCAACTGCCGCTGCTCCTGGTAGCCCGCACGCGGGTTCAGGCCATGCTCATGGCGCTTCTCAGCCACGTCGGAGGGCTGTTATGGCTCTCGACACGAACGCCGGGTACCCACCCGAGCTCCGATGCGGCGCTCTTCGTGCTGGCGTTCTGCTACTACCCGGCGCTCGTGCTCGTGCTGCGGCGGCCTAACGATGGGACGGGTCGGGCATGGCTCGGTCGGTTGCTTCCACATTCGCGGGCGGCGGACCCGCCCGCGCCGGCCGTCGGGGTGGGCGGTTGAGTCCCAAGCGCACGCGGTGATTCGATTCGCCCCCAGCCGACCGCGTCACCTGGCTTGACGGACCCACCGCGCGACTTCACGCAGCGTTGGCCTCTTTCCATACATGAGGAGGCCGGTACGATAGATCCGGGCTGCAACGTACACGGCGATGTAGCAGCCCGCGGCGAGCGCGAACAGCGACAGCCCAATTTCCCAAGGCGAGACGTTTACCGCGCTCATCCGAAGTGGCATTACGATCGGTGAGGAGAATGGAAGCCACCCGAGATTCACGGCAAGCATTCCTTCCGGGTTGTTGAGCACCGGCTGCAGGAACATGATGCTCACGACGAGCAGCATCACGACCGGCATCTGTGCTTGCTGCGCTTCCTGCTCGGTGCTCACCGTGGCCCCGATGGCGGCGAACAGCGCGGCATAGAAGGTGTAGCCGAGCAGGAAAAACAGCACGAGCAGAAGGGCCTGCCCCCAGCCGATCGACGGAAACTGAATAGGTACGGCCGTGGCACCGATCTGCTGCAACAAGGCCACGCGATACTTGGCCATGGCGACGGACGCAGCGCCCCAGATCAGCATCTGAGTGAGTCCCACCGCTCCGACGCCGAGCACCTTGCCAGCCAGCAGCGTCGTCGGAGGTACGCTCGACACGACGATCTCGGCGACTCGAGTCTGTTTCTCCTCGATCACGCCTCGAAGCACGTTCTGCCCGTAGATGAAGATCGTGACATAGAGCAGCATCGCGACCGTGATCGCAATCAGAATGCTGACCTGGCCCGAACCACCACGGCCCGTCGCGGTGATGCGTTCGGCGCGCAGGTCGAGCGTCGAGCGCTTGAGCCGCTCCGCGTCGCTCGGTGCCACGCCTAACGTGCGCAGCTGCTCGGCCAGTACCTCGTGATTGACGGCATTCTCGATGCGCCGCATGTCGGAGAGGGACGTTGCGTTCGCGCCGGCGTAATGCGGGTTCTTTCCCAGGAAGACCCCTCGATCGAGCACGAGATAACCTTTGATCTGCTTGGCGATGACGGCTCGTGTGGCCGTCGACTCCGCAGATGCGATCTCAGCCGGTGTGACCATCTCGACGCGGGTGCGCGAGCTGTCGCCGAACACGCCGCCATTGAGTTCCGTAGCCACCCGACGCCCCAGATCGGTGCCGGTCGCGTCGAGTATCCGGATGCGCGCGACATCAGCCGAGGCGCCACTTCGGGTCGCCATGTACGCCGGGAGGTACATGAGCGAGCCGAGCAAGAGGGGACCGAATACGGTGGCCACGAGAAACCACCGCGTGCGAACGCGCTCCAGATACTCCCGCTGCACCACAGCCCACAGCTTTTGCATTACCACGAGTTGCCTCCGGCTCAGACTCTCGCGACGTGACGCGCGATGAGGCGTGCACTGGCTCGAGCTGAGCCAGCGGTGGGTTGGTCAAAGAGTCGTCGATTCAGCCGCGATGTTCATTGCTCGCCGCGTCGCGGGCTGCGTGCCTCGTAACCACGCCGGTAGCCCGGCCGCCGCGCGCTCGACGAACTGCGGAACGCTACCCTCGTTTCGTCTCGTCAGGATCAGGACCAACGCCGGAATGTAGCAACCCCACACGGCGAAAGGTGCAATCGCGCGGAACAGCGCTGGCGGGTCCAGGTTGCTGGTCATCGCCCGCGTCGCGAAGAGGTTGGCGAGTTGCGTCGATAACGAGAGCACCAATGCTTGTCGAAACGTTCGCGGAATCAGCAGTAGCGGCAGGGCGTCGTAAAACGCGAGTGATTGTGGCACGCATGACAGAACGAGCAGCATGCGTGCGTCGGCCCGGCGCCAGCGCAGCAACGCCGCGGCGAGCAGGAAACCACCCGGCGCCAGGAGCGGCACGAGATGTACGCCAGGATCGGCCTGTAGGGCGCCTCGCCAATCGAACGGCCACGTCGGAATGACGGTAAAGGCGACGATCGATCCGACGACCGCGCCTGTCACCGCCCACCACGAAGGCCGATACGCGAAGATCGCGAGGCCCACATTCGGTTTCGCGATCGCCAGCGCCTGAAAGGCCGGCAGAAGACATCCGACCATCAACAACGGGGCGATCTGCCCCGCTACGACGGCCCAGAAAAAACCCGCAGAGAGGAACAGCGGCAGGCGATACCAACCATCGTACGTGAGCGCGAACGCCAGGACCACCGTCCATAGTGCGACGGACGCGGTTAGTGCGACGCCCGCCGGCATCCACGCGACCGGCAACGCGACGATGGCCGCCGGAAGCGGGTAGTAGTAGCCCGAGCTGAACGGGTATGGTCCGGTGTCCTGGATGACGGCGTACGGGTTCTGACCCGCGAGCAACGCTCGAGCGGCGCGCCAGTGCCAGGTGAAATCGAAGGCGAGCAAATGCGGGTGCCGCCGCGTGAGTGCGAACACCAGCCCGCTGGCAATCAGCGCGATTGTGACCGCGACAATGAGTCGTGCGCGAATGGTCGGCGTCGTCGCGGCCGATGACGCCGGTCCTACGCCGAACAGCGTAGCGGCGCCGACGTCGTCGTCTCTCATCCTTGGGCGACGCGTGCGATCCCCCTCCGCAACACCCCCGCCGCCACCCCTACCTTATACCCGTTCCGACTGAGCGGCCGCGCGTCATACAACGCCCGCTCCGCCAGCGTTGCGATGTCGTCCTCCGACAACCCCCCCGACGCCACATCCTCCTCGACCGAGCTGGCAACCCGCCACGGCTTCGGCGCCACCCCGCCAAGCACCAACCGAACCGTCCCGTCCTCGCGTCGAGCGGCTGCCAACGACACGAGCGCGAAATCCCACCCGGCGCGCTGCATGACCTTCTCGTAGAACTGCACGCCACCCGCCGAGGAGCCGGGAATCTCGATGGCGCTCACGTACTCGCCCGCTCCGAGCACCGTCTCGTGGTCCATCCGCTCCCTCGGCAGCACGTAGAAGTCCGCGATGCTCACTCGCCGCACCGACTCGGCTGCGGCACTCGCGCCGCTCACGCCACCAGCGTCGCCGGCGCCACTCGCCCCACCCCTCACCTCCACCTCGGCCTCGAGCGCCGTCAGCGCCACCGCCACGTCCGACGGATGCACGATGTAGCACGGCCCGCCGCCGAGTATGGCGAGATACTGATTCTCGCCCGACTCGGCAGCCGCGGGGCAACTGGAGCCCCCGCTCTTGTGACACGAGACTCCGCTGCGGAAATACCAGCACCGCGGTCGTTGACAAAGATTGCCGGCGATCGTCCCCATGGTGCGGAGCGCAGGGGTCCCGACGCTCTCGCACGCCTCGGCAAGGGCGGGGAACCGCTCCCGCACCTGCGGGTCGCGCGCGAGCTGGGCCACGCGTACCGCGCCGCCGATGCGCAGGCCGCCGTCGTCGAGCCGGGTGATCCCACGTCCTTCGGGAATGCGCGTGAGGTCCACGAGGGTGCGCGGGCGCGCGAGCGCCTCGCGGATGCACACCATGAGGTCCGTTCCACCGCCGAGCGCCACGGCGCCCGGCTCCGCGAGCCGCCGGTCCGCATCGTCGATCGAGGTGGCCCGCGCGTACGAGAACTGGTGTATCATTTTGGGGGCTCGGGACCTGGGGCCCGGGCGCTGTGAACGCTCTACCGTGAATGGACGACTGGCCGCTCTCGACTTGGATCCTCTCTACCTCGCTTCCACCCGGGTCACGCGGGTGCGCACCGTGCGGCACGCCATCGCGCTCGCGTCGCTGGCCGTCGCTTCCGCTTCGCTGGCGGCCTGCACACGCCGTGACTCCAACGCTACCACCGTCGACTCGGCCGTGGGGAGCTCCCCGAGCCCCGATTCCACGGTCCCGGGCGCCGAGGCCCCTGGCCCCGACGTCGTCGACACGGCCCTGAGCACCGGCGTCGGCAGCCTTCGCGGCTCCATCGACAGCGCCCTCGCCGCCACCGCTCGGCGCATCCGGCCCGCGGCGCGCGCGCGACCGCGCTCCATCCCGCCGCTCGCGGACACCATTGCCGAGAAGCTGGTGTTCCCGCCCGTCACGCAAAGTTGGTTTCTCGCGGCGGCGCGGGGCAAGCGAATGCTGGTGGACATCGGCCGCGTGGACATGGAGGTCCGGCGGGACCCCGCGAAGCTGGCGGCCTACAAGCTCGCCGTCGAGGCGTGGAGTCCCTTCCCCAAGGGAACCCGCTTCCGCGTCCGTGGTCCGTGGGGCGCCGACGACGCGACCATCGGGGGGTTCGATACGTGGAACGGGCGCATCGTCGCGACCCTGGAGACGTCGCCCCTAGTCGACTCGCTCGCGAAGGCGATCGAGCCGTTCCCCGCGACCGCGCAGCTCGTGGACTCGGCCTCCGAGTCCGTCGCCGACACCGTCTGCGTGGGCGACACGCTGCCTCCGGCGCTCGTGGCTCGCATCAAGTTCGTGCGCGACTCGCTCGAGCAGCAGTTGCTCGCCGGGGAGAAGCCGCCTTACGAGCGACTCCTCAAGTCACTCAAGTCGCGCTCCACCGCGACGTCGGGGTGCTTCCCGGGCGGGCGCGCGATCCTCTTCGCGACGGTGTGGGCCGGCGAGTACGAGTGGGTGCGCGAGCTGGCCTTCCTGGTGGACGACGCGGGCAAGCTCTCGCCGCTCCGCGTGCGCGACTACCGCTTCCGCGCGCACGAGACGATCTACGCGCTGGACGGCGACGGCGACGGCATCGACGACCTGGCCACCCGCGGCTACGGCCCGAGCCTCGGCGGGATGAGCGTCCTGCGTCTCGTCGATGGCCGAACCCCGAAGGACCCGCGGCGCCTGGAGCGCATGGCGACGGGTTTCGCCTGGGAGAGTCGTTAGGGATCTGTCATTCCTCGGGGTAATTGGGGTCAGATTCGAATTCCCAACCGGGAATTCGAGTCTGACCCCAATTACCGGGACCCTGAGGGTTCCTCGACTCGCGCTTCGCGCTCGCTCGGAATGACAGAGGTTCCTAACGTCCCGCGTCACTCGTTAGTGGGCTCAAATCCCCGCGCCCACGCCTCACACCGTACCGACCGATCCGTTCACCGATCCCTCACAGACTGTAGGGATCAACGGAGTTGACGTACGTGCGTACCATCGGTAACCTAGCGCACACAGCTAGTCACGCCCTGACGGCGTCCCGTCACTCCGCTCGCGTCTGAGCATCCTCGGCGCAGGGCCTACGACGGTTCGAACCGTTCCAGATCGATTCCATCCGCGACCCGCCCGTCTGGCGGGACCGCGTTTTTTTCCACCCCACAGGAGGGTACGCAGGATGAGATCTTTCCCGTCGATTTCTGTTCGACGGGCGGTCGGGATCGCGGTGGCGCTATGCGCCACCTCACTCACCGCCCAGGCACAGCAGGGCAGGGTCGCGGTTCGGGTCACCGACGCCGCGAGTCAGCAGCCGGTTGGGCAGGCGCAGGTTCAGATCATCGGCACCACCCTCGGCGGCCTTACCGCCGCCGACGGCCGCTTCGTCATTCGCGGCGTTCCCGCCGGCACGCAGCAGGTGCGCGTGCTCCGCGTCGGCTACGGCGAGCAGAAGAAGCCCGTGACCGTCACGGGAGACCAGGAGGTCACGGTCGACTTCGCGCTCGGCGCGGTCGCCATCAGCCTCTCCCCGGTCGTCACCACGGCCACCGGTGACCAGCGCACCGTGGAGCAGGGCAACTCCATCGCCCAGATCGACGCCGCGAAGGTCGCGGCCGAAGCGCCGATCCGGAGCGTCGAGGACCTGATCAACTCGCGCACGGCCGGCGTGGCCGTGCAGAGCGGCACGCAGACGGGTACGGGCGCGCGCGTCCGCATCCGCGGCGCGAGCTCGCTCAACCTCGGCAACGATCCGATCTACGTCATCGACGGCATTCGCATGACGAGCAACCTCGGGTCGGGCTTCGGCACCGGCGGCAACAACGCCAGCCGCGTGGGCGACCTCAATCCCGACGAGATCGAGAACGTCGAGATCGTGAAGGGGCCGTCGGCGGCGACGCTGTACGGCACCGACGCGGCCAACGGCGTCATCGTGATCACCACCAAGAAGGGGCGCGCTGGCGCGCCCCGCTGGAACGTGTGGGGCGAGGGCGGCTACCTCGAGGATCGCAACAGCTATCCCTGGAACTACACGCTCACCGGCAAGGGCACCGACGGTGCGCCGCGCAGCGCCGCGTCGTGCACGCTGCCGCTCGTGTCGGCCGGCACGTGCATTCCCGACAGCGTGCGTATCTACAGCCCGTTCCACGATCCGGATGCCACGCCCATCGGCACGGGTGACCGCTACCAGGTGGGCGCCAACCTGTCGTCGGGCAACGAGGTGGTTCGCTACCTCGTGAGCGGCGAGCGTGAGGAGGAGACGGGGGTGCTCGAGCTCCCCGACTTCGAGCGGCGCCGGCTCAACGCCGAGAAGACGCCCATTCGCGAATGGACCGATCGGCCCAACGCGCTCGCGCGCAACACGGCTCGCGTCAGCGTCAACGGAGCGGTGGGCTCGAAGCTCGACCTCGGGCTCAACATCGGGTACATCAACCTGAGCCAGCGCTACACGCTGGAGTCCAACGCCACCGCCGGCATCGGCTCGCAGGTGTTCGGTGGCCAGGGGTACAAGGACAACGGCATCGTCTCGGGTACGGGTACGCCGCTCACCGGCTATCGTGCCTGGACGCCGGCGTACACCTGGCAGGAGAAGACCGGCCAGAGCGTGAACCGGTTCATCGGCAGCTCGACCGCCCAGTGGCGCCCGTTCACCTGGAATCAGACGCGCCTCACGTTCGGCACCGACCTCACCGACCGCGTGGATGACAACCTGCTCTTCCGCGGCGAGGGGCCGCCCATCAACAGCACGTATCGGCTCGGCTTCAAGTTCAACGGCCGGAACAACATTCGGAACTCGACGGTCGACCTCAACACCGGGGCGAACTTCAACCCGAAGCCGTGGCTCAACTCGCGCACCACGGTGGGCGCGCAGTACGTGGCCTACCAGTTCGACGGCAACCAGTGCGGCGGCGAGGACCTGCCGCCAGGCTCGCAGACGTGCGATGCTGGCACCGAGCCCAGCTCCGAAGAGACGACCACGCTCAGCAAGACGCTCGGTTTCTTCCTCGAGGAGTCGGTGGGCATCCGCGATCGGCTGTTCCTCACCGCCGCGGTGCGCACGGACCAGAACAGCGCGTTCGGTACGGACTTCCAGAGCGTCTGGTACCCGAAGCTGGCCGCGAGCTGGATCCTGAGCGACGAGGACTTCTTCCCGCAGATCGGCTGGCTGAACACCTTCCGCCTGCGCGCGGCCTACGGCGCCGCCGGCGTGCAGCCGGGCGCGAACGACGCGCTGCGCACCATCTCGGCGAACGCCATCAACATCAGAGGCGTGGACACGCCGGTGCTCACGAACAGCGCGCTCGGCAACACGGACCTCAAGCCCGAGCGCACGAGCGAGTTCGAGACCGGCTTCGAGACGAAGCTGCTCAACAACCGCCTGAGCTTCGACGTCACGTATTACCAGAAGCGCACGAAGGACGCGCTCATCTCGGCCATCATCGCGCCGTCGGTGGGTACGGGTGCGACGAGCGTGCGCCGCAACCTCGGCGCCGTGCAGAACAAGGGGCTCGAGGTGCTCACGAACGCGCAGATCATCGATCGCAAGGGCTTCGCGTTCGACCTCACGATCAACGGCTCCACCAACTCGAACAAGCTGCTGAGCCTCGGCGGCACGCCGCCGCAGATCAACACCAGCACGCGCGTCATCGAGGGCTATCCCCTGTTCGGATGGTGGGCGCAGCCGATTACCGGCTACACCGACAAGAACAAGGACGGCATCCTCACCTACGACGCCAACCCGGACCTGAACGAGGTGTTCGTGGGTGACGAGGCAGTGTTCCGCGGCTACACGCAGCCCCGGCACATCGTCACGGCCACCCCGGGCTTCGATTTCCTCAATCGCAAGCTCCGCATTCAGGCGCTGTTCGACTACCGCGGTGGCTACAAGGCCTACAACAACACCGAGCGTATTCGCTGCGTGAGCCGCCAGAACTGCAACGGCCTGGAGAACCCGAACTCGAGCCTCGAGGAGCAGGCGATGGTCGTGGCAACGCGCGACCACCCGTCCAAGACGCTCGACGGCTTCTACCAGGACGGCGACTTCGTGAAGCTGCGTGAGGCGTCGGTGCGGTGGTCCATGCCGTCGAGCGTTGCGACCCTGATGAAGGCGCGCAACGTCGACATGATCTTCTCCGGCCGTAACCTCGGCACGTGGTCGAAGTACCGCGGCATCGATCCGGAGAACGACTACACCGCGACGGGTGGCGGCGATGCCCCATCGGACTTCCAGACGATCGGCCTCGCCAGCTACTGGACCCTGCGCTTCAACATCGGCTTCTGACCTGACAACGGACTGACCCATAATGACGCGATACATGACCATTGCGGGCCGGGTGCGCGCCGCCGTCGCAATGACGGCGGTGGCACTGGTGCCGCTGCTCGGAGCCTGCTCCAACGTGACGGACACGCTCCTCGATGCAGTGGACCCGGACATCATCAACCCGGAGAACGCGCAGTCGACGGAGGGCGCGCTCGCGCTCTACAACGGCGCGCTCGGGCGCCTGAAGACCATCACCGGCGGCTCGGGCGGGGAGGGAAGCTCGTGGCTGTTCGGCGGCCTGCTCGCCGACGAGTGGTCCACGAGCTCGACGTTCGTGCAGAACGACGAGACGGACCAGCGCTCGATTCAGACCAACAACAGCACGGTGCGGGACATGTTCCGCCAGCTCGCGCGTGCGCGCACCTCGGCCACCGAGGCGATGCGCACGATGCGGAAGTGGCGCGAGACGGAGACGACCCGCATCGCGGAGCTGTACTTCGTGCGCGCGTTCGCCGAGATGCAGGCGGCGAACGACTACTGCAACGGCATTCCGCTCTCGGGGCAGGATTCGACCGGCGTTTTGATCTTCGATGTACCGCGCCCCGGCTCGGAGGTGTTCCAGGCCGCCGTTGCCGATGCCGACTCCGGCCTCGCGCTGATCACGGGCACCGCGGCCACCGACGTGGCGGTGCAGCGCGCGCTCAAGATCACGAAGGCACGTGCGCTGCTCGGTCTTGGCAGGTTCGCCGACGCCGCCGCGGCGGTTGCCGGAATCCCGACGTCGTACAGCTACGACATCACTTACGCGGTCGCGACTGGCGACATCACCCTCTGGGCCCAGCCGCGCAGCTCGCGCCGGTACACTGTGGGTGACTCGCTCGAAGGCCGCGCGCACAACCTGCTCGTGAAGAACGCCATTCCGTTCCACTCGGCGCAGGATCCGCGCGTGCCGTCCACGTACACGATTGCTACGTCGAAAACGGACCCGACGAAAAAGGACACGACGCTCTCGCAGGACGGCTCGATCCCATCGCGCACCACGTCGCTGTGGGGCCGCAGCAGCACGGTGTCGGCGGTGAACGGGCTCGATGCCCGTCTCATCGAGGCGGAAGCGAAGTTGCAGGCCAACGACATCGCGGGGATGATGTCTATCCTCAACACGCTGCGCGACGCGCCGCCGAAGCTCAGCGAGGTGCAGCCGCCGAAGATGGCTCCGCTCGCGGTTCCGGCTGACAAGGACGCGGCGACGAGCCTGCTCTTCCGCGAGAAGGCGTTCTGGACGTTCGGCCGCGGCCAGCGGCTCGGCGACCTGCGCCGCCTCGTCCGGCAGTACAACCGCCCCGTGGACCAGGTGTTCCCGGTGGGCGAGCACTACCGCGGCGGCAACTACGGCCCGGACGTGAACCTCCCGGTGCCGCAGCAGGAAGAGAACAACCCGGAGCTCGGTGGCAAGCCGGCGTGCATCGACCGGAATGCCTAACGGGTAAGGACGTTGGGAACGGGGAACCGGGAACGGGGAACCGGAAACGGAACAACCCCCGGGAGAGTGATCTCCCGGGGGTTGTTCGCATCCAGGTGGTGATCAAGGTGATCAAGGGGTCAGAGTCGTTGATCCGGCCGGATCAAACGACTCTGACCCCTTGATCCCTCTAATCCCAGCCCCTCAGCCCCCACGTCGTCATCGACAGCTCCTCGTCCGCCACTCGGCGGTCGTAGTCGATGTAGACGTTGGTGGGGTAGCCGTAGGTGAAGTCGTAGTCGACCTGGATGTAATCGGCGCGGCGGTCGATCGCGTCCTGGATGGTGTCGAACAGCTGCTCGGCGCTCGGGAACGCCCACGTGTACGAGAGCGGCACCGGGCTTCCGTCATCCGCGTAGAGCAGGTACTCCACCGAGCCGCGGTCCACCCACACCGTGACGGGGCGCGTCTGGTCGCGCGGACACGCGCAGTCCACGCGCACCGTGTAGCTGTAGCTCAGCGGCGCGGAGCGCTGGAATCGACTCCAGCTGCGATCGAGCCGGTCCTGCTCTCGACTCAGGTCATCGACGCCGGTGATGTTGTCGCACGCCACGAGCGCGGGCATGAGGAGCGCGGTGCCGAGCAGCGAGCGGGTCGAACGAAGCATCGATTTCATTGGGTGGTTCCGGAGGTGTCGTCAGGGGATCTTACACCTGCCGTGCGAGCCGGGTTCACGGTGGGGCCCGTCTGGGGCATCGCGCCACGTGGCCGGGCCGGCACTGTGCGGCGCCGGGCGCGGGCACTCGGCTCCGGCGGTCGGAGGCGCGTGAGGCGCGGCCGGCCCGCGCGGTTGCGCGGGCCGGCCGCTCCCTGCGCGCCATACCGCCTCCGCCGAGCGCCCGCTTCCGGCCGGCGTGCTCCGCTGCGAGGCCGGCCGCCCGCCGCGGCAGTTTCTCAGGCCGCGCGCCCGCGGCGCTTCGCGCGCACAGCACGCGGCACGTGCGGGCCGCCTCCGCCACGCGCGCCGCGTCGCGCACGGGCTCGAGCCCGCCCGCGCCGAGTGGGGACGCGGGCTGGCTGCGTGCTGCGTGCTGCGTGCTACTGTGCCGGCCCGGGCTGGTGGTGTGCCGGGAGGCGAGGGCGTCGCGCGCAGGCGGTATGGCGCGCAGGGAGCGGCGGGCCCGCGCCGCCGCGCGGGCCCGCCGCGCCTCACGCGCCTCCGACCGCCGGAGCGCGATGCCCGAGCCGACCCGCGCGATGAAACCGACCCGACCAGCAACCAGCGCGCAGCCAGCCAGCCCGATTCGAGCGCAACCGTGCCCGGGCACTCGCGCGGCGCGGCGGTCGTTGATATTCTCTAACCCGGCAATACCCCATGGGGCGACGAAGCCCGCACGTTTGGCCGTACCCACTCGGGAGGAGAACCACGTCATGAGCGCCAATGAATCCGAAATGCCGATCACCGGAGCGCGCCGCGCATTCCTCGGACAGGTCGGCGCGAGCGCCCTCGCCATCGTCGGTGCACCCGCCATCCTGCATGCCGAGTCGCTCGGCCTCGGCGTGCTCGCGCCCGCGGACGACAGGTGGCTGGATGGCCTGAAGGGAAAATACCGGCAGTACTTCGATGCGACGACCGTGAACTCCGGGTTCTCGCTCGCGTACGCGATGAACTGGATGGACACCATGAAGGCGGCGTACGAGCTGAAGGACAGCGACGTGAACGCGGTCGTCGGCTTGCGCCACTTCTCCATCCCCATCGCGTACACCGACGCCATCTGGGCGAAGTACAAGCTCGGCGAGTTCGCGAACGTCATCGACCCGCAGACCAAGGCGCCCGCGACGCGGAACATCTTCTACAACGCGAAGGCCGGCGACCTGATGTTCCCCAGCATGGCCGTCGACAAGCTGCAGCCGCGCGGCGTGACGTTCGTCGTGTGCAACCTCGCCCACACGATCATCAGCGGCATGCTCGGGCAGAAGCTCGGCATGTCCGCCGACGAGGCGAAGGCGGAGTGGGCGAAAGGCATGATTCCGGGCTTCACGCTCGTCCCCTCCGGCGTGCTCGCGGTGCACCGGGCGCAGGAGAAGGGGAAGTGTACTTACTGCTACGCTGGATAGACTTGTCGGGAATCGGGAGTCGAACGGCGGGAACGCGGAACTGGGAACGGGGAACCGAACACCGGGGAACCGGGAACGAGGAACCGGAAACCGAATACCGGGAACGGGGAAGTGGGAACGGGGAACCGGAAAACCCTCGGGGTGCCCTTGTGAGATGGGCATGCCGGGGGTTTTCTGTTCGGGGTTGCCACGGCCCCGATCTTCCTCCTCCTCACGCTCATGCGACGCATCGCTGCACGCCGCACTGATTCGAGCATTGTCCGCCACGTATGGGGCGTGGGCGCGCAGCGAGTGCGCGCCGTCGTCGTCACGGGCGTGGTGGTCGTGATGGGTGGGTGCGCGCCGCATCGAGCTCCGCCCGTGGCGCCGGTGCCGGCGAGCGATCCCGAGCGCCCGCCAGCGCGCACGGTGCCTGCGAGCGACGCCGACGCTCCACCCGCGCTCATGGTGCCGGTGAGCGGCGTGGCGCCCGAGCGCGTGCCCGACACGTTCAGCGCGCGACGAGGCGACCGCGCGCATCGCGCGGTGGACATCCTCGCGCCGCGTGGCACGCCGGTGGTCGCCGCGGCTGACGGGCGCATCTATCGCATTCGCGACTCCGCCGCCGGCGGGCTGTCGATCTACGCCACGGACATCTCGGCGCGATGGATGTTCTATTATGCTCACCTCGACAGCGTCCGCCCCGACCTCGGCGAAGGCACGAAGCTCGCGCAGGGTGAGGTGATCGGATACGTGGGCACGACGGGCAACGCACCGCCCGACACGCCACACCTGCACTTTCAGCTCATGCGCGCCCGGTTCGACGCACGCTGGTGGGACGGCGAAGCGCTCGACCCGCGCCCGTATTTCGTGACAGCCGGAGAACAGCGATGACCATGTCGGGACGCGACCGCGCCGAGCTTCGCGCGGAGGCACATCATCTCACAGCGCTCGTGCACGTGGGGCAGCAGGGACTCACGCCGGCGGTGATCCAGTCGCTCGATGACGCGCTTCGCACCCGCGAGCTCGTGAAGGTGCAGCTCGGCCGCACGGTGGACGTCAAGCCGAAGGACGCGGCCGAGGCGCTCGGCCTCGCGACGGGGGCGGCGGTGATCCAGGTGATTGGCAGGACGGCGACTCTGTACCGCCGCAACCCGGAGCTGGCAAGAAAGCGAGGCGAGCCGCCGCCGTGGAGGGAGTAGGTAGTTGGACAGCGGGGACGGGGAACGGGGAACCGGGAACGGGGAACTGCGGCTGGTTGACGCGAACCGCGTCCAACTGCGCTGCTTGCTCGTGCTGGGTGCTGGGTGGGGGCAACCAGCACCCAGCAACAGCTCGCAGCTCGGAGCCGCAGCAATCAGCAACCAGCTCCAGCACCCAGCACCCAGCCCCTCAGCCCCCAGCCCTCAATACCCTCCACGGCGTCATCGGCAGCTCCGTCATCTCCACGCCTAACGCGTCCGCCACGGCGTTCGCGATCGCCGGCGCGGTCGGGATGATCGGCGGCTCGGCCAACCCGCGCGCGCCGGTGTGGTTCGCGGCCGGGTCGGGGATGTCGAGCAGCACGGCCTCGATGCGCGGCACATCGCCGATGGTGGGGATCTTGTAGTCGTGCACATTCGCGTTGAGCGGAACGCCTAACGCGTTATCCAGGATGCGCTCCTCGAACAGCGCGTAGCCGAGCCCCTGGATGATCCCGCCCTCCACCTGGCTCTCCGCGAGGGTGGGGTTGATGATCCGCCCGGCGTCGTGCACGGCCACGATGCGCAGCACCCGCACCACGCCCGTCTCCACGTCCACCTCCACCTCGGCGAACTGCGCGCCGAAGCTGGCCAGCCCCGTGTGCTCGGGGTTGAGCCCGCGCGCTCCGCGGCCGATGATCATCACGTCGCCGAGGCGCTCGCACAGGTCGGCGAACGAGATGGACGCCGTGCCGTCGCGGGTGCCGATCGTGCCGTTGGCGGCGCGAAGCTTCCGCGCCGGCACGTCGAGGATCTCCGACGCCGCCTCGATGAGCTGCCGCGACGCGTCATCCGCCGCGGCGCGCACGGCCGGGCCCACCGATGCCGTGGTCATCGAGCCCCACGATGGGCCGGTGTACGGAGTGCGCTCGGTGTCGCCCAGCACCACGCGCACGTCGCCGAGCCGGGCGCCGAGTGCCTCGGCGGCGATCTGGGCGAGGATGGTGCGCGAGCCGGTGCCGAGGTCCTGCGTGCCGGTGAGGACGTCGGCCGAGCCGTCGCCGTTCACCTTCACGATGGCGTATGCCGGCGGGCCGCCGCCCGTGCCCCACACCTGCGCGGCCATCCCGCTGCCGCGTCGCACGCGGCCCGTCGCGGATGGTGGCGGTCTGTCGCTCCAGCCGAACATCGCGGCGCCACGGTCGTAGCACTCCAGCAGGCGATTGCTGGAGAACGGGCGATCCTTCTTCTCGTCGCGCGCGGCGAAGTTGAGCCGCCGCAGCTCCAGCGGGTCGAGGCCGAGCTCGCGGGCGAGCGCGTCCATCGCGCACTCGAGGCCGAACGCCCCCTCCACGTGGCCGGGCGCGCGGAACGCGGTCATCGCCGGCGTGTTCACGAACGCGAACCGCTCCACGGTGCGAACGTTCGGACACGAGTACAGCTCGTGGTAGATCCCCGCCGGGCCGCCCTCCCAGCCGCCGATGCCGAGCGGCACGTCGGCCTCGCAGGCGATGGCGGTGAGCAGTCCGTCGCGACGCGCGCCTAACGTCACGCGCTGCTCCGTGAGCGGGCGATTGCCGCTGTCGGTCTGCTCGGCCTCGCGGTCGTTGATGCAGCGCACCGGCCGCCCGGTGCGGCGCGCCAGTAGCGCCGCCACGTACGTGTACGCGCCGGCCGAGGTCTTGGCGCCGAAGCCGCCGCCCATGTGCTCCTTCACGACGCGCACCGCCGACTGGCTCAGGCCGAGCGCCGCCGCCACCTGCTCGCGCACCCGGAACACGGCCTGCGTCGATTCCCAGATCGTCAGCCGGTCGCCCTCCCACTCGGCGACGGCGCCGTGGGGCTCGAGCGCGGTGTGCAGCGCCACCGGCGTGCGATAGACGCGCCTGACGATGACGTCGGCGTCGGCGAGGCCGCGGCCGAGGTCCCCGCGCTCGACGATGTCGGGCGACGAGCGCGTCAGATTGGGTGATCGCGATGGGTCGGCGGGAGCGGCGGCCGCGGCCGACGAGCGGCGCACCGCCGGCGCGCCCTCGGCCACGGCGGCGTCGAAGGTGGTGAGCGGCTCCACCGGCTCGTACGCGGCGACGATGGCGGCCACGCCACGTCGCGCGGCGTCGATGGTCTCGGCGCACACCGCCGCGAGCGGCTGCCCGGCGTAGGTGATGGTCGTGTCGAACAGCGAGCCACCGGGAAAGCGGATGCGGCGCTCGAGGTCGGCCGCCGTGATGGCATCCACCACGCCGGCGACGGCCAGCGCCGGCCTGACGTCGAGCGTGGCGCGCCCGCGTGCGATGGGCGCGCGCAGAATTGCCGCGTGCAGCATTCCCGGGCGCACGATGTCGGCCGTGTAGCGCGCGCGTCCCGTGACCTTGTCGGCTGCGTCGGTGCGCGGAACGCGCTGCCCGACGATCGCCAGCGCGGCATCGCTCCCCCACGGTGCCGGCTCGTGCTCGGGCACCTCCACGACCTTCGTCTCGTCGCGTCCCTCCACCTCGACGGTGGTGGTCACGAACCTTTGTCGCGGCGCGCCGGCGACCTTACGCGCCACCGTTCCCTCGCATGGCCGCGGCGGCGCTCCGAATGGCGCGCACGATCTTCGGGTACGTGCCGCACCGACAGAGATTGCCGCTCATCGCGCGGGAGATGGCGTCATCCGACGGGCTCGCGTCGCGCGCCAGGAGCGCGACCGCCGCCAGCACCTGTCCCGGCGTGCAGAAGCCGCATTGAACCGCGTCGTGCTCCACGAACGCGGCCTGAACCGGATGTAGCGTCCCGGCGCGCGACAGCCCCTCGATGGTCGTGATGACGTCGCCATCGTACGCCGCGGCGAGCGCGAGGCACGCGTACACCGGCTCGGGTGTCCCGTCGGGCCCGGTCACGAGCACCGTGCACGCGCCGCATTCACCGCGCTCGCACGCCGGCTTGGCGCCGGTCAGGTGAAGCCGCTCGCGGAGTACCGCGAGCAGCATCGCGTCGTCATCCGCCTGGAGCTCGTGGGCGCGGCCGTTCACCGTGAGGTGCATGACGGGATGATAGCGCGGCGTGGTGGAGCGGGACACCCGGCGCCGTCGCCTCGTCCCTTGTCTGGTGCCACCCGTGCCGGATATCATAACCAGAGGACCACTGTTCTCGACGAACCTCAGAGCGCGCAATGCCATACGTCATCACGGAAGCTTGCATTGGTACGAAGGACAAGGCGTGCGTCGACGTGTGCCCGGTGGATTGCATATACGAGGGCCCGGATCAGCTCTTCATTCACCCCGACGAGTGCATCGACTGCGGTGCCTGCGAGCCGGAGTGCCCGGTCACCGCGATCTTCCCCGAGGAAGACGTCCCGGCGAACATGAAGCAGTACGTGCAGATCAACCGGGACGTGTTCAAGAGCGCCACGCCGCCGGGACGGCCGACGCGGTAGAGCCGGGGCGGCGCCTGTCATTCCGAGCGGCGCAGCTCTGTCATTCCGAGCGGAGGGCCGTCAGGCCCGCAGTCGAGGAACCCTCATCGTCCCGACCGAGGGCCCCGTCCCTCTACCGGGACCCTGAGGGTTCCTCGACTTCGCCGGCCTTCGGCCGGCTCCGCTCGGAACGACAAACGTCTCCGCTCGGAATGACAAACTCCTCCGCTACTCGTAGTCCAGCGCCGCCAGAAACTCGCTCAGTACGTGGTTGAACGCCGCCGGCCGCTCCACGTTGCTCAGGTGGCCGGCGTGGGCGATCACCTCCAGGCGGCTGCCGCGGATGCCGGCGTGCAGGAGCTCGGCTTCGCTGACCGGCGTCAGCACGTCCTCATCGCCCACCACCACCAGCGTCGGCACGTCGATCGTCGCCAGCGTGGGGGTCGAGTCCACTCGCTCCATCATCGCCCGGAGCGCGCCCACGATCCCTTCCACGGGGGCGCTCTCGAGCATGGCGTGCACGTCGTCGATGAGCCGCGGCCGCCTCTCGCGCGTCGTCTTGCCGATCATGCCCGTGATCTGAGCGGCGGCCACCACGCCGCTCCCGCGCGTGCGGGCGAGCTCCATCAGCGCCATGCGCCTCGCGCGCGCCTCGCCGGTATCCGCTCCGGCTCGCGTGTCGGCCAGCACGAACGCGCGCACCAGCGCGCGGTGGCGGCGCCAGAGCGAGAACGCCACGTACCCTCCCATCGACAGTCCGGCCACGACGGCGCGCTCGATGCCGAGCATGCGGAGCAGCGTCGCCACGTCGTCGGCGAACTGGTCGATCGTGAACGGCCCGTTCCGCGAGCTCTCGCCGAATCCGCGCAGGTCGGGCGCGATGCACCGCGCCCGATCGACGAGCGCCCCCAACTGCGGTGCCCACAGCGTTCGGTCGTGTGGAAAGCCGTGAATGAACGCCACGGGCACGCCGCTGCCCACGTCGTCGTACGCGATCTCGACGCCATCGCACAGAGCGATCACGGCCGAGGCTCCTCGTTCAGGGTATGACGGCTCTGCCTCCGCCACCTTACTCGTGGTCGGCGTCCGCGTTCGCCGGCATCGGCGTCGGCGCCGGCAGCTCCGTCATCCAGCGCGCGTCGAACGTCATCCAGAACACCGTCGGGCGCGGCTGCTCGGCGGCGACATCGAGTGCGACGGCGAACGCCTTCGCGCTGTACGTCGCATCCAGGCGCCAGCCGCGCAAGGCATCCACCAGCACCGCGGCGTGCTCGGCGGTGGGATGCGGGCGTGCGTACGCACCACCGTACAGGCCGTGCATTACCGTTAGGCGGTCGCCGCGCACCGCCGGCGGCGCCCGGCCGGTATAGCGGGCGATCAGTCGCCGCGTCTCGTCCGCCAGCCGCAGAACCCGCCAGCGGTTCGCGCCGATGCGTGGCCCCACGCGCGCTCCCACCACCACCGTGTCGAGTCCGGCAATGCCCAATCCGAGCGCGAGCCCGGCCGCCGTGCCTCCACTGCCGAGCGGCACCACGATGCGCCCGGGAAGCGGAAGCTCGCCCGCGGCCACCTGGTCGGCCAGCTCGAGCGCGGCGTTCACGTGACCGAGCGTTCCGAGGGGCGTGCTCCCGCCGAGCGGGATGTATTGCGCGCGCCGCGTGAGCCGCCATCGAGCGATGGGCCAGGCGGCGAGCACGACGTTCGGCGCCGTCGTCACCTCGGCGCACTCGAGCTCCGCGCGCGCGGCCACCTCCTCGGCCGCCGAGTGCATGTCGTGGCGCCAGCGCACGGCGATGGTCTTCGCGCCCAGCCGGGCGGCATGCACGGCGGTCGCGAGCACGTGCGTGGAACCCTCGCCGCCCACCGTGAGCACCGTGTCGCCGCTGCCGATGCGGCCGAGCAGGAACTCGAGCGAGCGCACCTTGTTTCCGCCGAGGACGTCGGACGAGAGGTCCTCGTGCTTCACGTAGAGCTCGTGGATGTCGCGGAAACCGTCGAGTCGCTCCACGGGCGTGGGGAACCGCCCGAGTCGTGCGCGCGGGATGGCCGCGAGAGCGGGGAAGCGGCGAACGAGCGGGAGCGGGTCGTCTCGCGACGCTCCGCCGGGTGGTGACGGCCCGCCGTCCGGCGGCGGGTCACTCATCGTCGTCCGTCTCCTCGAACACCTCCACCGGCTCACCGACCACGTCCTGCACGTACAGCATCTTCACCGCGACCATCGTCGCGGCGAGCAGGGGCACGGCGCACAGGAGCCCGAGGAAGCCGAAGATGAGCGCCATGAGCGCCTGCGAGATGATGGTCAGCGCCGGAGGAATGTCCACGCCCTCGCGCATGAGGAAGGGGATGAGCAGATAGTTCTCCATCTGCTGAATCGCGATGTACGCGATGATCACCGCGAGCGCCTTCTCCGGCGAATCGACGAACCCCATGGCCACCGCGGGGAGCGCGGCGAGAATCGGTCCCACGGTCGGAATGAACTCGAACAGTCCGGCAATGACGCCGAGCGGCACGGCGGCGTTCACGCCAAGGATGAGGAGCACGACGGTGGACACCACGCCGATGACGACCATCGCGATGAGCTGCGTCACCAGCCACTTTCTCAACGCGAGCGAGATTGCCGTGAGCACCTCGCCGGCGCGCTTCCGCCACGGGCGGGGGAACAGCAGCATGAGCCCGTTGTGGTACGTTTCCGGATCGGCTCCGATGTAGATCGAGAGCGCGATGATCAGCACGAGCCCGGCCACCACCGCGATGGTGGACGACACGAAGCCGAAGAAGTAGCGCGTGAGTCCGGCGAGCTGGCTGAGAATCCGCTCGCGCAGCGTCTGCGACGGAGCCTGGGTTGTTCCCTGAGGGGCGCCCTGCGCCGGGGCCGCGAGCACGCTGTCGGGGCGCGGCTGGCGCGGCGCGCCGGGCATCGCCCGCCCCGTCGTGTCCGCCGGCGACCGCGGTGTAGCGGCGGCGGGCGGTGGGGCGGTCGATGCACCCTCGCCACGCACGAGCGTCGACAGGAACCCACCCTGCCTTGCCTGCAGCCACGAGTCGATCTTGTCGATCGCCTCGGGGAGCTTCGTGCGCAGCTCGCGCGATTGCGTAGCGAGCACTGGCCCCGAGACGACGAAGAACTCGACAATGATGGCCGCCGATCCGAGGACGATGATCGCGGCGAGCACGCCGCGTGGCAGGCGGATGCGTGTCCGCACCCGATCCACGGCGGCCGAGACCGCGAGGCCGAACAGCACGCCGAGGAACGCGGTGAGGAACAGCGACTGCGCCACCCAGATGAGCCGGATCAGCAGGTACATCGCGATAACGGCCGCGGCGGCGCGCAGCACGTCGGCGGTGCGCCATCCCATGGGCTGACGCCGACGCTCGCGAGGAACCGCAGCGGGCGCTGTTCGATCCGATGAGGGTGTATCAGTCGAGGGTTTACCAGTCGTGGCCATGGGGTCGGGAATTGGAGGTCGGCGGATGCTCGACTCAGCGGGGGGCCGCGTCAGTGGCCGGTTGAAATCCAGGGTCCCGCGCTCGAAGCAAGGCGGGTGCCTCATGCCACGCGGTGCTAGATTACTGGAGCCAGGTCCCGACGGGAATATCCGGCCCCTGCGCACCCATACGCTTGTGGCGACGGATCGGCGGCAGGCTGTCGATTCCCGCTCTCAACGGCCCGCCCGAGGCGGGCACCCCCGCTTTCCGCTGCCTCCGTGACTGCCCGAAACAAGACGTCGCCCCTTTACCTCGAGGAGAGAGACGAAGTCGAGCGCTTCCTCGCGCGCATCGCCAACTCCCGCTCCATCGCGCTCGACACCGAAGGGGCGAGCTTCCACCGGTTCATCGACCGGATCTACCTGCTGCAGCTCACCACGCGCGAGGCGAGCGCCATTCTCGACCCGCTCACCATCGGCGTGCCCGAGGGGCTGGGCGCGCTCCTCGAGTCGCGGCAGGTCGAAGTCGTGTTTCACGACGCCGACTACGACCTGAGGCTGCTCCATCAGGACTACGGGTGGCGTGTCACGAACATCTTCGACACGCGCGTTGCCGCGCAGTTGCTCGGCATCCGGGCGTTCGGGCTGGCCGCGCTGCTGGAGCGGTACTTCGGGGTGAAGCTGGACAAGAAGCACCAGCGCGCCGACTGGTCGATGCGGCCGCTCACTCCCGGGATGCTCGATTACGCCGCGCAGGACACCGAGCACCTGCTCGACCTGCGCGACCGCCTCGGGAACGAGCTGTCGAAGATGGGTCGGGCGAGCTGGGCCGCGGAGGAGTTCGCCCGTCTCGAGGGGACACGCTGGGATGCCGATGACGCGCGCGAGGCGTTCCTGCGCGTGAAGGGCGCTCGCGATCTCACGCGCCGCCAGCTCGCCCTGCTGCGCGAGCTCGTGATGTGGCGCGACCAGGCGGCTCGCTCACTGGACCGCGCCACCTTTCGCGTGGTGGGCAACGAGACGCTGCTCGATCTCGCGCGCTCGGCGCCGACCACGCGCGCGGCACTGGGCGCGGTGAAGGGGATGCCGCGCGGGATGCTCGAGAACCGCGCCGCCGAGATGATCGCGGCCATCGAGCGCGGGCTCGCGGTGCCCGAGAACGCACTCCCCCGATTCCCACGTGCACAGCGATGGGAGCGCGATCCCGACTTCGACGACGTCGTGGCCCGCCTCAAGAGCGCGCGCGACGCCGCCGCGGCGCGTCTCGACCTCGATACCGGTGTGCTGTGCGCGCGAGAGCGGCTCGAGGCGGTGGCGCGCCGGCGTCCGTCGAGCCTCGAGGAGCTGGCCGAAGTGCCCGACCTTCGGCGCTGGCAGATCGAAGTGCTCGGCGAGGATTTCCTGCGCGCCCTGCGCGATGCGCCATCGGCTGCGCCGTCCACTCCCCGGCGCGTGCCGATGGATGCCGAACGATCGTCTAACGGCACAAACGGAGGCGATTCGCCATATAAGCAGTAGCGCCCGCCAGGCAACAGCGCCGCGGTCGCGCTCGAGTCGCCGTCGGCCTGCATCGCCAGTTTCGCGGGATCCTGTTCTTGCCATCGAAATCGCTCCACAACAGCCTGCGTCCGCGGCTGGTGGTACTCGCTGCGCTCGCGCTGCAGGCTGTTGTGCTCGCTGCGGCCGATCTGCCCGCCCAAGCGCGCGCCGATTCCTCACGACTGTCCGCCGCGGTAACGGCTGTCGTTCCGGATTCCGCCGACGCTGCCGCCGTTCCCCCGCCGGTGGCGCGCGAGTTCCGAGGCGTGTGGGTCGCTTCCGTGGACAACATCGATTGGCCGTCGCGCCCCGGACTTCCCGTGGCCGAGCAGAAATCGGAGCTGATCGCGATCCTCGACCGGGCCGCGGCGCTCAACCTGAACGCCGTGATCCTGCAGGTTCGGCCAGCGGCCGACGCGCTCTACGCCTCGAAGAAGGAGCCGTGGTCGGCGTTCCTCACCGGGCGGATGGGGAAGGCGCCGGTCCCGTTCTACGACCCGCTCGCGTTCGCGGTGGAACAGGCGCACGCGCGCGGGCTCGAGCTGCACGCGTGGGTGAACCCCTACCGGGCGCACCATCCGGCCGACACCTCGAGGATCGCCGCGAGCCACATCGCGCGGCGCCGGCCCGACCTCGTGCGCAAGTACGGCCCGTATCTCTGGCTCGACCCCGGCAGCGCCGAGGTGCGCCGCTACACGGTGGACGTGATCCGCGACATCGTTAGGCGGTACGACATCGACGGGCTGCACATCGACGACTACTTCTATCCGTACCGCGAGCGCGGGCGCCGCGGGCGGGAGATCCCGTTCCCCGATGACGCCACCTGGCGCGCCTACCGGCGCGGCGGCGGGAAGCTCTCGCGCGATGACTGGCGCCGCCGCAACGTGGACCTGCTCGTCGAGCAGCTCTACGAGGCGGTGAAGCGGGAGAAGCCGTGGGTGAAGTTCGGGGTCAGCCCGTTCGGCATCTGGCGGCCTGGCTTCCCGTCGTCGGTGCGCGGGCTCGACGCGTACTCAGAGATCTACGCCGACTCGCGCCGCTGGCTGCGGGAGGGGTGGCTCGACTATTTCACGCCGCAGCTCTACTTCCGGTCGAGCGCGCCGCAGCAGCGCTACGACGAACTGCTGCGCTGGTGGGCCGAGCAGAACCCGTTCAACCGCCACCTCTGGGTGGGGAACTACACGAGCCGCGTGATGGGCGAGGGCGCGAACTGGCCGGCGTCGGAGCTGCTGGAGCAGATCCGCCTGACGCGCGCGGACAGTGGCGCGAGCGGCAACGTGCACTTCAGCATGAAGGTCCTGCTGCAGAACCGCGACAGCCTGGGCGACCGCCTCGTCTCGGGCGCCTACGCGGCGCCGGCGCTCGTACCGTCCTCACCGTGGCTCGAGAAGAGCGCGCCGTCAGCGCCGCGCGTCACGGTGAAGGTGGACAGCCTGTCGGGACGGACGACGCTCCTGCTCGCGCCCACGGGCACCACGCCGGTGAGGCTGTGGGTGGTGCGCGCCCGGTTCGGCGACGCGTGGACCACGAGCATCGTCCCCGGGTCGGTGCGCGAGCACTCGTTCGCCGCGAGCGACGCGTCCGCGAAGCCCGATCTCATCGTCGTGACGGCGATCGGGAGGACGGGGAACGAGTCGGAGGAGACGAGGGTGATCGTCGGCGCACTGGTGGGGCACGGCTGAGTTTTCGGTAGGAGGGGCGCGAACTGCCGAACGGCGCAGGGCCCGAACGGCGCAGGGCCCGAACGGCGCAGGGCCCGAACGGCGCGGGGCCCGAACGGCGCAGGGCCCGAACGGCGCGGGGCCCGAACGGCGCGAGAAGGCGCTCCGCAGTGCGTCCCGCGTCCGCTCTTGCCGTCTGGGTCCTGCGCTGTCTGGGTCTTGCGCCGTCTGGGTCCTGCGCTGTCTGGGTCTTGCGCCGTCTGGGTCCTGCGCCGTTTCGGCCGTGCGCCGTCTGAGCGAGGGATACCAGTAGTGCTACCCGAATCCCGGGCGTGGGCCCCTAGAACCCCAGGTAGGCCCTGACGCGCGGCTCGATCCGCTCGGGGGTCCAGTACGGGCTCCACACCAGGTTCACCGACACATCGCCAACCCCGGGGATCGTGCGGAGCTGGCGCTCCGCGTCGGTCATGATCTCGGGGCCGGAGGGGCATCCGGGCGACGTGAGCGTCATGTCGATCGCCACCGCGTTCCCCTCCACGCGGATCCCGTAGATCAGTCCGAGATCGAGGATGTTGAGGTTCAGCTCGGGGTCTTTCACGCGCCGGAGCGCGAGCTTGACCTGATCCTCGGTGAGCGTGTCCTCAGCAGGCTCGCTCGACTCGCTCGCGGCCGTTGGGACCGGCAAGGGCTGATCGGACGTGTTCAGTTCGGCCATTCATTACTCCGTCGCAGTCTGCCTGAAAGATCGACGGCGGAGGAGGGCCGGGGCAAGCCGGCGAGCGCCGAGTCAGCTCGCTTTCTTCGCTGTCGCCTTGGACGTGGTTGCGCGCGGTTTCGACGTGGCGGCGGAGCCCTTCGATGAGCCGCTCTTCGCCGAGGCGTTCCCGGCCGAGGTGCTTTTCGAGGCTGCGCTCTTCGACGGTGATTTCGCGGCGGAGCTCTTCGTGCTCGAACTCTTCGTGCCTGAGCTCTTCGTGCTCGAGCTCTTCGCGGGGGCGCTCCTGGCGCTCGAGCTCTTCGCCGTCGTCTTCTTCGCGGTCGACCTGGCGGCCACCGCCTTCTTGCTGCTGGCGGTCCGCGACGAGCGGCTGCGCGATGCCCTGCTCGAGCGCGCGCGCCGAATCGGGGGATTCCAGCCCGTGGCCTTGTCCGCGCGGAACGACCGCGGCATCGAGATGATGTTGTCCGGATTGTCGATGACCGCCGCGGCCGCCGCGTCCGCGAGATCGGCACGAACGTCGGAGATCACCTTGGCCGGACGACGCGCGCGCGCCGCGTGAACGCGATTCGTCAGCAGCAGCACGAACAGCTGCCGCTCGGGGTCGATCCAGATCGACGTGCCCGTGTAGCCGGTGTGCCCGTAGGAGTGCGAGTCGAGGAACTTGCCAGACCCGCCGTCGCCGTCGGCCGTGTCCCAACCGAGCGCGCGGGTGCCCGCGGCCCGGCGGGTGAACAGCGCCACGGCGGTGTCGCTCAGGACGCGAACGCCGTTGTACTCGCCGCCGTTCAGCATCATCTGCGCGAAGATCGACAGGTCGGCGGCGGTGCTGAACAGGCCGGCGTGGCCGGCCACGCCGCCTAACGCGTACGCGTTCTCGTCGTGCACCTCGCCGCGCAGCGGGTAGCCGCGGGGCGGGGCGATCTCGGTGGGCGCGACGCGGTACGCCAGCGAATCGGCCGGGCGGAAGAACGTGTCGTTCATGCCGAGCGGCTCGAAGACGCGGTCGTGCAGGAAGACGTCGAGCGACTCGCCCGCCACCGCCTCGATCACGAAGCCGAGCACGTCGGCGCCGAGGTCGGAGTAGATGTAGCACTGGCCGGGACGGCACTCGAGGTTCGTCGCGAGCACCGCGGCGCGCGCTTCGTCACGCGTGCGCGAGATGCGCCAGAGGTCGCGGCCTGCCGGGAGCCCGGAGCGGTGCGTGAGGAGGTGCCGGACGGTGACCGAATCCTTCCAGCCACCAGAGAACGCCGGGAGGTAGATGTGCACCGGCGCGTTGAGATCGAGCTTGCCTTCGTCGAACAGGACCATCGCGGCGGTCGTGGTGCCCACCACCTTGGTCAGCGACGCGAGGTCGTAGATGGTGCGGTCGGCGGTGACGCGCGCGCTCGTGGCCGTCCACCCGAGCTTTCCGAAGCCCTTCTCGAATACGGCATAGCCCTTTCGCCCGACGACCACCGAGGCGCCCGGGTACCCACCGGCCGTGATCCCGCGTGCGACGATCCGGTCGATCGACGCGAGCCGGGTGGCGGACATGCCCACCGACTTCGGCGTGTTGGACGGAAGACCGTCGGACACGGCCAGCGCGATGTACGCGCCGAGAAGGAAATAAACCAACGTCAGCTCCCTGCGAACGACTGAGCGGTCCTCTTCGACCGCACGATGCAGAACGGACTCTACCAGCCGCTCGACCGGGAACCGGTTGAGCGCTTACAGCTAACGGCGCGACGACCCGGGCTGTGGGGACAGAAGCGTCCACCGCGCGGGTCGAACGTATGACTTACCTTGTGCGCCGAAGCGAAGTTCCATCGACGGCGCTACTTACCGGCCCTACTGTTATTGTCCGTCGCTCTGATGTCAAGACGAAATGTCGGCGGAGAGGTAACCGGTGCGCGCCGCGAAGTGTGATGTGAGTCACAAGGTTGTTAGGCGTAGGGAGTTGCATTGATGAGTCTGGAAGGGGCCCCAGGGCTCGGGGGTTCAAGGGGGTCAGAGTCGGGGGGCCAGGGGTCAGAGTCGCGACTCTGACCCCTTGAACCCGACTCTGACCCCCTTGCGGTAAACCCAGCCCACTTGCCCGGTGACCAACCAACCGAGCCCCATGGGAACTGATCAAGTCCTCATCCAGCGCGCCATCGAAGGCGATGAGCGGGCGCTGCAGACCCTGTGGTCGCAGCACTCGCCGCACATCGACGCCGTGATCCGGCGTCTGGTCGGCGACCCCGATCTCGCCGCCGACGTCGCGCAGGAAGTCTGGATCCAGATCTTCAGGGCGCTCCCGACGTACCGCGGCGAGTCGCAGTTCGGCACCTGGGCACACCGCATCGCGGTCAATCGCACGCTGAACGCGCTTCGCCGCAGCCGCCGGATCGCCAAGTCGGAAGCCGACATCGAGGACGACACGGTCGCCGTCGAGCACGAGAGTGAGCGAGCGCTGCTCGCCGCCAGCATAGAGGAAGCGGCGAACCGGCTGTCGCCGGGCGCCAGGACGGTCTTCATGATGCACGACGTGGAAGGCTACACGCACGAAGAGATCGCACGAGAGCTCGGCATCACGCCGGGCGGCTCGAAATCCCAGTTGTTCAAGGCGCGCGCGAAGCTACGCCGGCTGCTCGCGCACGTGGTGGATGGACTCCGGCCGGACACGGATACCGAGAATGTCGCACCTGTCTTCTGAGCGCCTCGCCGAGCTGGCCGACAGCCAGCCCACCATCGCCGAAGCGGAGCACCTGGCCGCGTGCGCGACGTGCGCGGCCGAGCGGAGTGCGCATGAACGGCTGCTGTCGCTCGCGGGCGACGAGCGCGGCCGACTCGCTCCGCCGCTCACCGATTGGAGCACGTTGTCCGCCCGGCTGCGCGACGAGGGGATCATCGCCACGCCGGGTGACGAGACCGTGGAAGCGACCACCGCCGTCATCCCGATCGTCGCCCCGCGCCGTCATCGCCGTGCGTGGCTGGCCGCGCTTCGCGTCGCCGCGGGCATCGTGTTCGCGGCCGGCTTCGGGGCGTTGGGCCGCATCAGCGCCGGCGCATCGCCAGCCCCGTCGGGACGCGAGGTCGCGTCGACGCTGGAGCGCGTGATCGGCGGCGGCGTGGACGGTGGTCAGGGATTGATTCCGTCCATCGATCAGCAGGTCGCCGAGTTCGGCGCGCCGTTCGGGTCGGTGGATGACGCGATCGCCACGCTCTCCAGGTCGCAGCGCGAGTACGATCGCGCCGCGTCGTTCATCGCTGCGCACGATCCGACGGCTCACTCGCCCGAGGCGAGATACGTGTTCCGCACCCGGCTCGCGGCGCTCGACGAGATGGCGGAGACGTCGCGTCAGGCGCTGTCCGAGGCGCCGACCGATCCGGTGCTCAACCAGTACTACCTGTCCACGCTCGGCGCGCGTGAAGTGACGCTGCGCCAGCTCGGGAGTGTGCTCGCTCCCGGCGAGCGACTGTCGCGATTCTGACCGTCGTCACCGAACGCTTCGACTGTGGCTGTGCCACGTGATCCCAATGCAGATGGCTAGCGGTACCACTTTTCTTCCGATGCGATCGCTCGCGTTCCTCGTCGTCACCACGGCGGCGACGACCGCCGCGGCACAGCAGCCCAGCCGGCCGCCCTGCCGCGACTGCTCGCCGGCCGAGGCGCGCGCCGCCGCCGAGATGCGCGCGGTGCAGGTGCGCGACTCGCTACGAGCGCTCGGTGGCGGCGGATTCGAGAACGAGATCGAGCGGCTCGCCGCGCAGCTGATGCTCACGACGCAGCTGCAGATGGAGGTCCAACGCAACCTCGAGAGCATCGTTCGGGGGCGTGTGCAAGCCGCCAACCGCAAGGAGGTGGAGATGACCGCGGCGCGGCTCCGGACGCAATTGTCCCAGGCGTCGCGCGAGCGCGAGGTGCTCCGGGGCCAGCTCACCGCGCTCTGCGACCGCACGGCCAAGCCGCAGGGCTACATGGGCATCACCTTCTCGGCCACCATGCGCGCCGACACCTCGGGGGCGGGCGCTCAGGTGTTCCGGTTCGCCGAGCTCCCGACGGTGGAGACGGTGGAGCCCGGGTCGCCGGCCGAGCGCGCCGGCATCGCGACGGGTGATGAGATCGTGTCGATCGGCGGGCAGAGCGTCATGGGACGCGACATCGAGTTCACCCGACTGCTGCGTCCCGGCGCGCGCCTCCCGCTCCGCGTGAGGCGCGACGGCGAGGATCGCGACGTGGTGCTGCTCGTCGGCCGGCGACCGGCGGCGCTCGACAACGGCTGCCCGTGGCTCGATGCCCGCATCACGGCGGCGTTCGCCGACGCGCCCATCCCGATGGCGCCCCTGCCGCCGGCGCGCGGCGCCGCGCCGGTGGCCCCGCCGCCACCATCGGTAAGCGTGACCACCATTCCCGGTCGGGTGCGCGTGATCCGGCCCGCCGAGGCGCCGTCAGCACCGACGGTTGTGGGCGGTGGTGTGGAGGTCGTGGTGCCGCCGACGCCGCTCGTTCCATCGGTGCCGCTCTCAGCGCCGACCGCGTCCGAGGCTCGGTCAGCGGAACGAACGGTGATCGTGTTCGGTGGCTCGCGGAGCCTCATGATGGTCGCGGGCGCCACCATCGTCCCCATGAACTCCGACCTGCGCGAGTCGTTCGGCGTGCGAAACGGCGTGCTCGTGGTGGACGTGGCGCGTGGCAGTCAGGCCTACAGCTCGGGACTCAAGGGCGGCGACGTGATCGTGTCGGTCGGACGCTCGCCCGTGACGCTGCCCGTCTCGATCCGGCGCGCCATGGAGACCGCGGACGGCCGCGAGCTCACGCTGCGCATCGTGCGCAAGAAGAAGACGCAGTCACTGGTGCTGCGCTGGTGACGTGAACGCGAGCGTGGGCGCGTCACTGCCACCGCTGTCATTCCGAGCTCGCCTGTCATTCCGAGCGAGCGCGAAGCGCGAGTCGAGGAATCCTCATCGTCCCGGCAGCGGGGCAGGGCCCTCTATCCAGAAGGTGAGGGTTCCTCGACTGCGCTGGCGCTCCGCGCCAGCTCCGCTCGGAATGACAGAGCCGCGCCCCTCCGCTCGGAATGACGTTGGTCGTATCACTCTCGCCCCTCGTGTTCACACTCGTCGTTCCGCCGGCACCAGGCTCTTGTGAATCGAGAGCGCGGCGACGGCGCCCTCGGCCGCCGCGACGATCGCCAGTTGCGGCCCCGGCACGATGTCACCCGCGGCCCAGACGTGCTCCACCGACGTGTGGTGGTGCGCGTCGACGGTGATCTGCCCGTCCTCGTCGCGCTCGCAGCCGAGCTGGGCGCCGAGGTCGTCGGCGGGACGCTGCGAGAGCGCGAAGAAGATGTGGTCGCAGTCGAGATGCATGCCGCCCTCGAGCTCGAGCGAGTAGATGCGATCGCCCTGCGGCACCACGCGCTCGATGCGCGCCGAGAGCACCGGGATGTTGAGCACATCGAGCTTGTCGCACAGCTCCGCCTCGAGATCGACCGGGCGACCGTTCGTGCAGATGACGAGGTCGCGCGTCCACGTCGTGAGGTCGAGCGCCATCCCCGCCGCCTTCCGCCCCGAGGCGATGACCACGACCTTCGTGCCGCGCGTGTCGTAGCCGTCGCAGTCGGGGCAGACGTGCGCGGCGCTGCCATAGACCTGGCGTAGCCCTGGAACCCTGGGCCACTCGTCGCGCAGCCCGAACGCGAGCAGCAGCCGCCGCGCGTCGAGCGAGCGCGTCTCGGGGCGCGGCGCGTTGTCGGAGGGCGTGCGCGGTGCACCGGGGCCGCGCTGATCCTCGCGCGCCTTGGTCTCGCGCATGGGGTCGAACTCCACGATGAATCGGTCGTCGGCCCGTCGCACGCGGCCGGCGAATCCATCGATCAGCTCGACTCCCAGGTCGCGGCACTCATCGCGGCTTTGCCCGCGCAGCTCGGCGGGCGTGATCCCGGGATGGCCGGGAAAGCCGTTGACGCCGCGAGTCTCCCAGTTGCGCGGATCGCCGGAGTCGATGACGGCGACGGAGTGCAGGTAGCGGCCGAGCCAGAGCGCGGCGGTGAGCCCGGCGGGTCCGCCGCCGATCACGATCACGTCGTGGAGCTTGTCGTGGGTCATTGCCGTCCTCGTTTGGCGAACGAGGTGGGGAGGGCAATGGGGGTGCCAGCGGATAGAGCGGATAGGGGGTCAGAGTCGAATTGAAGCATTCGAACGCAGATGCGTTCGAATGCTTCAATTCGACTCTGACCCCAATTCCCCGGCGCCGACCCTACTTCACCTTGCCTGGCGGCAGCGCGTACAGCAGTCGGGCCGTGGCTCGGTCGGCCGACGACAACTCCTTGACCCGGACCTTCGGCGTCATGATGTTCGCCGCGTCGGCCGTGTGATCGAGGCCGATCAGGTGTCCGATCTCGTGCAACGCGATCGCGCGCACCGCGGAGGTGTCGAGTGGCTCGCCGCCGCGATGGTGAATGGCGAGCACGATGTTCGCCTCGACGATCCACCACTCGTTGTCGTGCGCCCAGAGCGTCTTGCCGCTGATCTGCTCGCCGAAGCGGTCGATCCACGTGACGTGCACGTCGGCCTTCGCCGAATCGGCGACGAACACGAACGGCACCGGGATCCCCGTCGAGTTCCACTCCTCGAACGCCGCCTGGACGATCGCGGGGAAGGTCGGGTTGTAGTCGGCGACTTTCGATGCCGGCTGCACCCACACACGCAGGGGGTGCGAGCGCCGGTCGGGCCAGCGCGCGAGCGAGGAGTCGCGCTGCAGCAGCAACTCGTCGATGTACGTCCCGGCCGACCCTTCGCGCAGGCGACGCCGAATCTCCTCGATGTCGCGCGGCGCCTCGACGATCGCTTCTTCCGTCGGCGGCGCGTCGGCGTCGCGCTCGCGTGGCGATTCGCCGTCACTGCCCGCGATGGGCGCCGCGGAGACGGCACCCCCGAGGTACGCGGAGTAGACCCGCGCGGTACGCGCCTCGATGGCAACGAACGCCGCGAGCGCGGTGACAATGGCGGCGAACACGAGCTCGAGACGACGCATGGATTCGCTGGGGCTACGCGGACGGCGTCGAGAGAAACGTCTCGACGAGTGTGAAGAACAGCTCGGGCGACTCCCAGAACGGCATGTGGCCCGCCTCCGGGATGATCTCGAGACGCGCGTTCCCCAGCGTGGCGACGATGTCGCGCGCCACGCTCACCGGAAGCAGGTCTCGCTCTCCGTGAATGACGAGCGTCGGGACCGAAACGGCACGCAGCAGCGGGCGCCAGTCGTAGCCTTCGCCGCGCAGGCGTGCGGCCACCGCGGCCCCCGTCCGACTCTGCGATCGGGGCGGTGAGAACATCGCGGCGAGCGCCGGGTCGGCGAACCACGCGGCGTACATCGCGCGCGAGTACGCGCTGTGAATTCCCGGGTCGGGTGCGAGCAGCGCCTGTTGATCGATGTGCTCGAGCACCGCGCGATCGCCGGGCGAGAGCCGGGGCAGTGCGTCGGTCAGCAGGTTCTCCTGCCAGTTGCCCACGGGCCCCACGCTGTCCACGAGCACGAGCCGTCGCACCGCGGCCTGGTCTCGCTCCACGCCGAGCATCGCGAGCCCGCCACCCCACGAGTGGCCGAGCACATCCCACCGCGAGAGTCCGAGCGCGTCGCGCAGCGCGGGAAGGTCACCCGCGTCGTGCTCGATGCGAGCGCCGCGCGCCCCCGGCGGGGCCTGCGATGCCCCACGGCCTCGCTGGTCGTACAGAATGAGCTGGCGGTTCGCGGCGAGGGGCGCCAGCGCGGGCCAGAGCAGGTTGTGGTCGAACAGCAGGCCGCCGTTGATGCACACGAGGGGCGTCGCGCCCGGGACCTCGGGGGAGAGGTAGGCGGCGAGCTCGAGACCGCGCACGCGAACGGCGCGCCGTGTCAGGCGCGGCGCTCGGGGACGCGAGCGTCGAAATGCGATGAAGCGGTCTCGGGGGGTGATCAACGGCGGGATACGGCCGGCGCAAGATAGTGACGTGCATCACGATTGGCCAGCCGTTCTGCCCGGTTCGAGCGCGATCGTTCCGACGCGCGCCATCCATGAGACGTCTCTCATGGTGGGCGTGCCGCGGCGGCGCCGGGTGGCGCGACCGCGCGGTGCCTAACGCGGGCGGCTCTCCCCCCGCCCGAAGAGACCGCGCACCAGTCCCGCCAGATACTCCCACACCGCGCGGCCCACGACCGGTAGCAGGCGGACCGGTCGCCCCGCCGTTGGCGGAGGCGGCGCGGGAGCCGGGGTGTAGCGGGTGTTGTCCGCGGGAGCCGGTGGTGGGTGTCCGACGGCCGGCGGAGCGGCCGAATCGCCGGACGTCCGGCTCGGCGCCGGCGCGGCGGCTGCCACGCCCGCGGCGGCACCCGCGGGCTCCAGCGTGGCGCGCACGCACTCGGTGAACTGCCGGAACATCTGCTTGTTCACCGACTCGATCATGCCGCGGCCGAACTGGGCGACCTTTCCGACGACGTCGAGATCGGCCGTGACGCGCACCTCCGTCGCCCCGTTCGGAAGCGCCACCACGGCGCTCGTGATCGTCACCTTGGCCGAACCGCTGCCCGCGCTCTCGCGCCCCTCACCCACCATGCGGACGACGCGCGCCGACTCGTCGCGCTCCGTGATCACGACCTTTCCGGTGTAAGCGGCCACGACCGGACCGACTTTCACCTTCACCTTACCAAGGAAGGTCGACTCATCCTGGACGGCCGTGAGCTCGGCTCCGGGCAGGCACGTCACCACCTGGCGCGGGTCGATCAGGTACGCCCACACGCGGCCGGGCGGCGCCTGAAGCTGAAAGGTCTCCTCGGTCCTGATCGCCACGGGGGCGCTCCGGCGTGGGTCCCGCTGGCGAGCGGGACGGGACGAGCCATCTCGGGGATCGCGGCGTCACGCCGGTCGATCACCGCGAGGGTCGAGCCGTTCGTCGGCTGCGTATTGACACTCACGTGCCGCGAGTCACTTTAGCGCAGGGGGCGATCCCGTCAAGTCGCCGAGACTCGCCCGCCGCGCCGCGATGCGCCGCGGAGCGCGACGTCCGCCCGCACGCGACGCGCACAGTCAGGGCAGCACGGAGCCCAGCCGACGACCCGACGCGCCGCCGGCACACTCTCACGCTGAGCCGCGGCCGCGCGGCCGGTCGGAGACGCCGATGATCCCGTCCCAGTTCGACTACGTCGTCCCCACTTCGCTCGACGAAGCCATCGCCGTGCTCGGCGAGCACGATGGTGAAGCGAAGGTCCTCTCGGGCGGGCAGAGCCTGATCCCGATGCTCAAGCTGCGCCTCGCCGCGCCCACCGTGCTGGTGGACATCAACCGGATCCCGGGCCTCGACTACGTCCAGGAGCGCGACGGCGCGCTGCGCATCGGCGCGCTCGCCCGCGAGCACGACCTCGAGGCCTCCGCCGTGGTGCGTGAGCGGTATCCCATCCTCTTCGACACGACGCGCGTGATCGCCGACCCGATCGTCCGCAACTCGGCGACGGTGTGCGGCAACGTGGCGCACGGCGACCCGGGCAACGATCACCCCGCCACGATGATCGCGCTCGGCGCGACCTTCGACGCGCGCGGGCCTAACGGGACGCGCAGCATCCCGGCGCGCGAGTTCTTCCAGGGGTTGTTCACCACGGCGCTCGCCGCCGACGAGATCGTCACCGAGATCGTGGTGCCTGCGCCCGCGCCACGCACGGGCGGGTCGTACTTCAAGATGGAGCGAAAGGTCGGCGACTACGCGACCGCCGCCGTCGCGGTGCAGGTCACGCTCGACGCGCGGAACGCCTGCACGCGAGCGGGGATCGCGCTCACGAACGTCGGCGCGACACCGATCGCCGCGCTGGAGGCCGAGTCGTTCGTGCTCGGCAAGCCGCTCGACGAGGGCACCATCGCGCAGGCCGCGCGGCTCGCCGCGGCCGCCGCCGACCCATTCGACGACCGCCGCGGCACGGCGGCGTACAAGCGCGACGTCGTTCGCGTCCTCACCGCACGGGCCCTCCGCCTCGCCGCACGACGGGCGCAGGGCGATGCTGGAACCACCGCCGGGAGCGCTTGAGCATGTCCACACACAAGATCACGGTCACCGTCAACGGACAGCCGTACGCGGCGGAGGTGGAGTCGCGCCTCCTCCTCGTCCACTTCATTCGCGAGAACCTCCGGCTCACGGGCACGCACATCGGCTGCGACACGTCGCACTGCGGCGCCTGCACGGTGCTGCTCGACGACCGGCCGGTGAAGTCGTGCACGCTGTTCGCGGTGCAGGCGAACGGACGCGCGGTACGCACGGTGGAGGGGCTGGAGCAGAACGGCCAGCTCCATCCCGTGCAGGCGGGCTTCAAGGAGGAGCACGGGCTCCAGTGCGGCTACTGCACGCCGGGGATGATGATGGCGGCGACGGCGCTCCTCGAGGGGAACGTCAACCCCAGCGAGGCGGAGATCCGCTCGGCCATCTCCGGCAATCTGTGCCGCTGCACGGGCTACGTGAACATCGTGAAGGCGATCCAGCACGCGGCGAAGGCGATGCGCGGCGCGGCCGCGGTCCCGTCGGGCGCGGCGCAGGAAGCCCAGGCCACCGTGAATGCCTAACGTAATTGGGGTCAGACTCGAATTTCATCATTCGAACGCCCAAGGCGTTCGAATGATGAAATTCGAGTCTGACCCCAATTACCCCTGACAGGGGGTAATCCCATGCAACAGCAGCGCACGAGCCCCGACGTCGGCGGGATGGGGCATTCGATCAAGCGGAAGGAGGACGGCCGCTTCCTGCGCGGCAAGGGCAACTACGTGGACGACGTGGTGCTGCCCGACATGCTCTACATGGACATCGTCCGCAGCCCGTACCCGCACGCGAAGATCGTGACGATCGACCCGGCGCGCGCCCTCGCCACGCCGGGGGTGCTCGCGGTGATCACGGGCAGAGACCTCGAGAAGTACAACCTGCACATGATGCCGACGCTCATGAGCGACACCCAGATGGTGTTGCCCACCGACCGCGTGGTGTATCAGTCGCAGGAGGTGGCGGCGGTGATCGCCACCAGTCGTTATGCGGCCGCCGATGGCGTGACCGCGGTGGACGTCGAGTACGACCCGCTCGACCCGGTGGTGGACCCGTACAAGGCCATGGAGCCCGGCGCGACGCTCGTGCGGCCCGACCGGAAGGACACGAACCACATCTGGCACTGGGAAGCAGGGAACAAGGAGGCCACCGAGCGCGTGTTCGCCGAGGCGGACCTCACGGTGAAGCAGCACCTCTACATCCCGCGCATTCACGTCGCGTCGATCGAGACCTGCGGCTGCGTCGCGAGCTACGACAAGGCGAACGAGAAGCTGACGGTCTACATGACCACGCAGGCGCCGCACGCCGTGCGCACCGTCCTCGCGCTCGTCGCCGGCCACGTCGGCCTCTCCGAGGAGCGCATCCGCATCATCTCCCCCGACATCGGGGGCGGGTTCGGCGGCAAGGTGCCGGTGTACCCCGGGTACGTGATCGCCATCGCGGTCTCGTTCCTGTTAGGCAAGCCCGTCAAGTGGATCGAGGACCGGATGGAGAACCTCCAGGCCGACTCCTTCGCGCGCGACTACCACATCGACGCGGAGCTGGCGCTGAAGAAGGACGGGACGATCACGGGGCTACGCGTGAAGACGCTCGCCGACCACGGCTGCGCCGATGCGGCGGCGAACCCGTCGAAGTTCCCGGCGGGGCTCTACAGCGTCATCACCGGCTCGTACGACATGAAGGCCGCGCACGTCGCGGTGGACGCCGCGTACACGAACAAGCCGCCAGGTGGCGTCGCGTATCGCTGCTCGTTCCGCGTGACCGAGGCGGTGCACGCGGTGGAGCGCATGGCGGACATCGCGGCGCACGAGCTCGGCATCGATCCGGCGGACTTCCGGATGAAGAACTTCATCAAGCCCGAGCAGTTCCCCTACAAGTCCGCGACGGGCTGGGAATACGACAGCGGCAACTACCCCGCGGCGCTCGAGCTGGCCATGGAGAAGATCGGCTACCGCGAGCTGCGCAAGGAGCAGGCGGAGAAGCGCGCGCGCGGTGAGCTCATGGGCATCGGCATCTCGAGCTTCACGGAGATCGTCGGGGCGGGCCCATCGCACACGTTCGACATCCTCGGACTCAAGATGTTCGACTCCGCCGAGATCCGCATTCATCCCACCGGGAAGGCGATCGCGCGGTTCGGCACGAAGTCGCAGGGGCAGGGGCACGAGACGACGTACGCGCAGATCGTCGCCGAGGAGCTGGGGATTCCGGCCGCGCACATCCAGGTGGAGGAGGGCGACACCGACACCGCACCGTACGGGCTCGGCACGTACGCCAGCCGTTCCACGCCGGTGGCGGGAGCCGCCTGTGCCATGGCGGCGCGCAAGATCCGCGACAAGGCGCGCAAGATCGCCGCGTACCTGCTCGAGGCGAGCGAGGACGATCTCGAGTGGGAGCCGGGAAAATTCTACGTGAAGGGCTCGCCCGATCGCGCGAAGACCATCCAGGAGATCGCCTTCGCCGCGTACACGAACCATCCGCAGGGGATGGAGGCGGGGCTCGAGGCGGTGGACTACTACGACCCGCCGAACCTCACCTTCCCGTTCGGCAGCTACATCTGCGTGGTGGACATCGACAAGGGAACCGGCGAGGTGAAGGTGCGCCGCTTCGTGGCCGTGGACGACTGCGGCAACATCATCAACCCGATGATCGTGGACGGGCAGATCCACGGCGGCCTCACGCAGGGGCTCGCGCCGGCGCTGTTCGAGGAGATCCAGTACGACGAGAACGGCAACATCCAGGGCGGCAGCTTCATGGACTACCTGCTGCCGACGGCGATGGAGACGCCGAGCTGGGAGGTGGCGAAGACCGTGACGCCGAGCCCGCATCACCCGTTAGGCGCGAAGGGGGTGGGCGAGAGCGCGACGGTGGGTGCGCCGCCGGCCATCGCGAACGCGGTGGTGGATGCGCTCTGGCACCTGGGGGTGAGGCACATCGACATCCCCATCACGCCGTTCAAGGTGTGGCAGATCCTGCGCGAGAAGGGCGTGACGGAGTGAGGTGAGTACCGACCTCTTCGCCACCGCCGCCCAGCTCCGCGCCGACCGCACGCCGTTCGTGCTCGCGACGGTCGTCGCCAGCTACCCGCCGCAGAGTGTGCGGCCGGGGGCGAAGGCCATCGTGCACGCCGACGGCACCATCGATGGGTGGGTCGGTGGCGGCTGCGTACGGCCCGTCGTGGTGCAGGAGGCGGCCGACGCGCTCGCCGACGGGCGCCCGCGACTGGTCAGAATGAACGCTGGTACCGGGCCTTCGGAGGGCGTGGGGGCCGCCACGCGCCACGGCGACGTGCGCGAGTATCCGATGACCTGCCAGGGCGAAGGCGGCATCGAGATCTATCTCGAGCCCGTGCTCGCGGCGCCTCGGCTCGTTCTGCTCGGGCACACGCCCGTGGTGCAGTCGCTCGCGCGACTCGGTGCCGAGCTGGGGTTCGAGGTGGTGGTCGGCTCCTCGGCGGTGGCGGTCGACCTCTTTCCCACGGGCGTGCGCGTTGCTACCGACATCGGCAGTGCGTTGGCCGGAGCCGATGCGACGACCTCGGTCGTGGTGGGGACGATGGGCGTCGGCGACGAGGAAGCCCTCGCCGCGGCCGCCGAGAGCGATGCGGCGTATGTGGGGCTGGTCGCCAGCCGCAAGAAGGCGCGGTACCTCATCGACTACGTGCGCGCCACAGGCGTGAGCGCCGAGCGGCTGGAGCGCGTGAAGTATCCGGCGGGTCTCGACCTCGGGGGCATGAGCGCGGCCGAGATCGCGCTCAGCGTGCTGGCGGAGATCGTGCAGCGGCGGTACGGCAAGGGGGGCGTGGTCGAGGGAGCGGCGGGGCGGGGCGAAGCGCCATCGGTCTCGGTGGAACGAGGCGCCGCTTCGCCACCCTCGGCGGCCGAAGGCGCCCTATTGCCAAATTTGGCAATAGGGGCGCCACCGGAGGCACCACGAGCACGGCCATCCGAAGCACCCCCGGAATCCCCGCCGGCCGTCACGCTCGGACGCGCGCGCGAGCCAGCTTCGCGACCCACCGCCTTCCCCGTCGACCCGGTGTGCGGCATGCCCGTCGATCCCGCCACGGCGCGCCACACGCTCGTCGAGGGCGACCGCACGCTCCACTTCTGCTGCCCCCACTGCAAGGCGACCTACGTCCGTCGTCAGGCGGAGTCGAACGCGTGAAGGAGGAGATCGAGCGCACGCGGCAGGCGATGGCGGAGCAGGGCTACATCACCGATCGCGCGACCGCGACCGCGGCCTACCTCGCCATCACGCTGCGCAAGCCGCTGCTCATCGAGGGGCCGCCGGGCGTGGGCAAGACCGAGGTCGCGAAGGTGCTCGCGCGCATGCTGGACACCGAGCTCATTCGCCTGCAGTGCTACGAGGGGCTCGACGTCGCGACGTCGCTCTACGAGTGGAACTACCCGAAGCAACTGCTGCACATCAAGCTCGGCGAGGGATCGGGGCAGAGCATCACCGAGCGCGAGGCGCAGATCTTCAGCGAACCGTTTCTGCTCGAGCGACCACTGCTCCGCGCCATTCGCGCCCCGCGCACGGCCGTGCTGCTGGTGGATGAGGTGGACCGGAGCGACGAGGAGTTCGAGGCGTTCCTGCTCGAGGTGCTCTCCGAGCATCAGGTGACCATCCCCGAGATCGGAACCATTCGCGCCACTCACGAGCCGTGCGTCGTGCTCACGTCGAATCGCACGCGCGAGCTCTCGGAGGCGCTTCGCCGCCGGTGCCTGTACCTGTGGATCGACTACCCGTCGCTCGAGAAGGAGCTCGCCATCGTGCGCGTGAAGGTACCGGGCATCGACGAGCGGCTCGCCGGCGACCTCACGGCGTTCGTGCAGGGGGTGCGCCGCCAGCGGCTCGTGAAGACGCCCGGAGTTGCCGAGACGCTCGACTGGGCGCACGCGCTCGTCGCTCTCCACGCCGACGCGATCGACGACGACGTCGCCGGCGAGACGCTCGGCTGCTTCCTGAAGGACGAAGCCGACGTCAGGCAGCTCCGTGCCGAGCTCGAGACGCGTGGCGCGACCGCGCTCGTGGCGGCCGGACGCGAGCTGCCCTGACGCGGTGTCATCATGAGCCCCGCGCGTGGCAGCGATCCGGTGGCGTTCGTCACCGAGTTCAGCCGGCTGCTCCGCGATCGCGGTCTGCCGGCCACACCGTCCACGTCGGTCGATGCCGTGCGCGCGCTCGGCGCCGTGGACCTCGGGGATCGCGATGACGTCTACTTCACGCTTCGCGCGCTGTTCGTCACGCGCCGCCGGGACTTCGAGCTGTTCGACCAGCTGTTCGAGGAGTGGTGGGGCACACGGAGCCGCGCGGGCACTGGCGAGAGCTCGGCTCGGCGCGACGCGTCCGCCAACCCGGCCGTCATCGCCCCGTGGGACGAGCCCCGCTCGGCGACGGCGTCGACCTTCCTGACCCGCTGGGCATCGTCGCTGGCCGACGCCGAGAGCGACGAGACCATTCCGACCGCGGCGCCAAGCACGCGCGATGCCGCGGGCGCGAAGGATTTCCGTCACTTCGATGACGGGGATCTGCGCGGACTCGAGGAGGCTGCGGCGCGCATCGTCAGGCGGCTCCGCACGCGGCGCAGCCGCCGCTGGAAGGTCGCGCGCCGCGGTGCGCGCCTCGACGCGCGGCGCATCGTGCGTCTCGCGCTCGCCACCGGCGGCGACCCGATTCGGCTCGCGCGCCGCGAGCGCAAGCTGCGCCGCACGAAGCTCGTGGTCGTCTGCGACGTGTCGGGATCGATGGACCTCTACAGCCGCTTCCTGCTGCAGGTGCTCTACGCGCTGCAGCACGCGTTCGCGCGCGTGGAGACGTTCGCGTTCAGCACGCGGCTCGCTCGCATCACCGACTCGCTCGCGCGCGAGAGCTACCGCGACGCGCTCGACACCCTGGCGCGCGTGAGCAACGGCGGCTGGTCGGGCGGTACGAAGATCGGCGAGTGCCTCGACCAGCTTCGACGCGAGTGGCCGCGGCTGTTCGATCGCCGCACGGCGGTGATCGTGCTGAGTGACGGCTGGGACACCGGTGACCCCGAGCTGCTCGCCAACGCGCTCCGCGAGATGAGGCGGCGTGCCGGGCGGATCATCTGGCTCAACCCGTTGCTCGGCAGTCCGTCGTATCGGCCGCTCGCGCGCGGGATGCAGGCCGCGCTGCCGCACGTGGACGTGTTCGCGCCGGCGCACGATCTGGCAAGCCTCGAGCGGCTGGCGGCGCATCTGAGCTTCTGAACGATAGGCGTCTCTCGTAGGTGTCGCGCGGTATCCTGTTGGCGCGCGTGTGCGAGCGCCATCTTGTCGGTCGCACCGACCACTCGATGTGCGCGCCTCACCCGCCACCCGCCTGCCTCCGCATGGCCATCTCGTCTCCACCCTCCGCGCACTACATCGACGGCCGGTTCGTCGAGTCGCGCAGCTCGCGCACCATCGAAGTCATCGATCCGGCGACGCAGGATGTCATCGGCGCTGTCCCGGAGGGAGACGCGGAGGACGTGAACGCCGCGGTCGCCGCCGCGCGCCGTGCGTTCGACGGCGGGCCGTGGCGCGACATCACGGCGCAGGAGCGCGGCCGCATCCTCTTCCGGCTCGCCACCATCGTGCGCGAGCACGCGGCCGAGTGGGCGGAGCTCGAGACGCGGAACAACGGGAAGCCGATTGCCGAAGCGGAATTCGACATCGCCGACGTCGCCACGTGCTTCGAGTACTATGGCGGTCTTGCCACCAAGATCCACGGTGACGTCGTGCCCGTGCCCGACGACGCGCTGAGCCTCGCGCTGCGCGAGCCCATCGGCGTCGCGGGACAGATCATCCCGTGGAACTACCCGCTCCTCATGGCGGCGTGGAAGCTCGCGCCCGCCATCTGTGCCGGGTGCACGATGGTCATCAAGCCCGCCGAGCAGACGCCGCTCACGCTCCTCGAGCTCGCGCGGCACTTCGCCGGCGCCGGTCTCCCGCCGGGCGTGGTGAACGTCGTCACCGGGGCGGGGGACACCGGGGCGGTGCTCGTGGCGCACCCCGACGTGGACAAGATCGCCTTCACCGGCAGCGCCGAGGTGGGGAAGGTCATCATGCGCAGCGCGGCCGACACGCTCAAGAAGATCTCGCTCGAGCTTGGCGGGAAGTCGCCGAACATCCTCTTCGCCGACGCGGACTTCGAGGCGAGCGTCGACGGCGCGCTGTTCGGCCTCTTCATCAACCAGGGCGAGGTCTGCTCGGCCGGCAGTCGCATTCTCGTCGAGCGGTCCATCTACCCGAAGGTGCTCGCGGCGATGGTCGAGAAGGCGCGGACGATCCGGGTGGGTCCGGGGCTCGATCGGGCGAGCCGGATGGGACCGCTCGTGAGCCGCGAGCAGTTCGAGCGCGTGCGGGCGTACCAGGAGGTGGGGAAGGGCGAGGCGAAGCTCGCGTTAGGCGGCGGGCGTGCGGCGGGAGGGCCGCTCGACCGCGGACTGTTCGTGGAGCCGACGATCTTCTACGACGTGGACAACAGCGCCCGCATCGCGCGCGAGGAGATCTTCGGCCCGGTGGCGGCGGTGATCCCCTTCGAGAACGAGGAGGACGCGATCCGCATCGCGAACGACACGCCGTACGGACTCGCCGCCGCGGTGTGGACGCGCGACATCTTCCGCGCGTTGCGCACCGTGAAGCGGCTGCGCGCGGGTATCGTGTGGGTGAACCACATGCAGCCCACCTACGTCGAGGCGCCGTGGGGTGGCTACAAGCAGAGCGGGATCGGGCGCGAGCTCGGCAAGTGGGGCGTCGAGGAGTACCTGCACGTGAAGCAGGTGCACATCAACCTGAGCGAGCGACCCATCGGCTGGTATTGAACACTGCGGGCTGACGCCACTGCGCCGTTCCGAGCGGAGGCGCGCTGTCGTTCCGAGCGGAGCCCCCGAAGGGGGCGGAGTCGAGGAACCCTCACCGTCCCGGTCGAGGGGCAGGGCCCGCGGTCGGGACCCTGAGGGTTCCTCGACTGCGGGCCCTGCAGGCCCTCCGCTCGGAATGACAACAACGCTCCGCTCGGAACGACAATGGAGCCGCGACCATTCAGCGCTTCGCCACCACCAACTCCCTGAGTGCCGCCGCCATCGCCCGGACGCGTGTCGGGTCCGCCGAACTGCCCGCCTCGCGATCCAGCCGCGTGGCCAGGCGCGTGTAGGCCACGCGCTGCTGCGACCCCGTCTGCCGCTCGGCCCGGCCGAGGTCGGCGCCGAGCTGCGTGACCCAGTTGCGCGGAACGCGGGTGTCGCGCGTGAGCTGATCGAGGTACGCCCGCACCACCGCGGTGCTCGCCGGCCACGTGATCTTCTTCTGGTCCTGCGGATTGAACACATCGACCTTCACGAGCTTCGCCGCGTCGATCTCGTTCTGCGAGAGGTACTCGCTCGGCCTGAGCTCGAACACGTCGAGCCCCCGCCCGATCTCGGACCCGATGATGGTGCCGTTGTACCAGTACGCCGACCAGAACCCGCCCAGCGTCAGCTTCTCGGCGTTCAGCGGGCCGCGGTCGAAGAACGCGATCTCCTTCGGATGATCGGGGTCGGTGAAGTCGAACACCGACACGCCGCCCTGATACCACGCCTGCACCATGATGTCGCGCCCCGGCACCGGGATGAGCGAGCCGTTGTGCGCGACGCAGTTCTCTTCCGCGGTCTGCGCGGCGGGCAGCTTGAAGTACCCGGCCGGTGTCAGCTTGCCATTCTCCAGTCCGAAGATCGCGTCGGCGCCCCACTCGGGCTTGTCGGTCGCGCGGCAGCGCGGCTGCGTGCCGCCGCCCCACTCGTCGGTGAAGATCACCGTCCTGCCGTCGTTGCTGAACGTGGCCGAGTGCCAGTAGGCGAAGTTCGGATCGCTGACCTGGGCAATGCGCCTCGGGTTCACCACGTTCCTGATGTCCAGCAGGATGCCGTTCCCCGAGCACGCGCCCGCGGCGAGGCCGATGGCCGGGTACACCGTGATGTCGTGGCACTGGTTGGTCTGCGACGTCTCCTGCGTGCCCTCCCCGTGCGCGCCGCCTTTCCAGAGGCCGGCGATGTTGCCGGCCGAGTCGGCGAAGACGCGCGGGTTGCTCACGACCTTCGCGTCCTGCGGCGAGGCCAGCGGCACCCGGATGACGTCGATGCGGAAGAGCGAGGTGTTGGGGTCCTCCTCGGGCGGCTTCGCCGAGCAGCCGGCGAGCTCGTTAGGCGACCGGACCACGCTCGTGCCCGACACGTAGACGTAGACGTTCGCCTTGTCGTTCGGGTCGGTGACCAGCGTGTGCGTGTGGGAGCCGCGGCAGGTCTGCACCGCCGCCACCTGCTTCGGATGATCGAGGTCCGTGATGTCGAAGATGCGGACGCCGCGGAACCGTTCCGCGCTCACCGTGTCCGCCACCCCCTGGGCCCCGCAATCGATGCGACCGCTCGTCTGCTCCACCGACATGAACAGCAGGTTGCCGTAGATGGAGAGGTCTCCCTGCCCGCCGGGGCACGCGTACGACGTGCGGAGCTTCGGGCTCTTCGGGTTGGAGATGTCCCAGACCTGGAAGCCGTGATAGCCGCCCTGGAAGACGTGGTTGCCGCTGAACGCGAGGTCGGAGTTCGCGAACGCGAAGTCGCCGGCGTCCGCGGGGTTGAAGAACCCTTCGGGCTTCGCGACGTGTGCGACGAGCTCGAGGTTGCGAGCCGCCTCGCCCGCATCGTTCAGCCCCGGGCGGAGCCCGACGCGCGGGTCGGCGGACGCACGCGTTGTGCCCTGCGCGCTCACGCTGGTCGCCGTGGCGAGCCCCGCGCCCGAGAGGAGGAGGGACCACAGCAGCGCGACCGAGGAGGTTGCGCGCGAACGCCTGCCAATGGGTTCAGTCCTCATCTCGACTCTGGTTGAAGGGTTCGGTACCATCGGGCGGCTGCCGGCTGTCACCCGTTAGGCAGCTTCGCCAGCAACGCCCGCATCCGCGCGATCTCCGCGCGCTGGTCGGCGTCCACGTCCGACGCGAAGTCGAACAGTTGCGCCTCCTGGCCGGCGCCGGGCGTGGCGAACAGCGACGCGACCATCGCCAGCGCGCCTTCGTGGTGGCGAATCATGAACCGCAGGAACGACCGGTCGAAGTCCACGCCGGTCGCCTTCGCGAGCTGCGCCATCTCGTCAGGCGTCAGCATCCCCGGCATGAGCGGCTGGCCGCTCCCGCCCATGTGATGCACGTGCTGGGGATCCGGGTCGGGGACCGTCTCGCCGCGGTCGCGCAACCACCGTTGCATGGCCGCGATCTCGTCCTTCTGCGAGACCTCGATACGCTGGGCGAGCAGCCGCATGTCCTCGCGGGTGGTGCGCGCCGGCACGAGGCTCGTCATCGCCAGCGCCTGGGCGTGGTGGCCGATCATCCCCTGCACGAACCGCACGTCGGCCGCCGTATGGCCCGAGCGGGCACGGTCGGCGGTCGTCGCTGGCGCGTTCGGCCGACTGGCTTCGGGCGACACCGCGGGCCGCGCGGGTTCCGCTGCCGGCTGGCGCGGGGTCGCACGACACGCTGTCGCACAGACGATCAACGTGGCCGCCGCGCGCAGCCGCCGTACAGAAGATGTCTCCATGCCTGGAATCTCCCGATGAACACGGCGAGAGTGGCGGCCGCGATGGAGCGAGGTGCGGAACCGACTCGATGGCCGGCGGTACGCTCGGCGGCGCAAGCAGAAACGTATGCCGCGACCCACCTGAATGGCGGCTAACGGCGGCCGTACACGCGTTAAGCGCTTTCCTAATCGCCCCCGTGCAGCTTGTCCCCACGAACCAACCAATGGCCCGGCCCCGGTGTCGGACGCCGCGAGCGGGCACCATGCCCACCACGTGAGGGACACCTCAATGCACATACCACTCCGCTCACCCTTCGCAGCATCACGTTCACTTCCGGCGACCCGGGCATCGCCACCGTGTCGAGCTCCGGGCTCGTCACCGCGGTTGCCATGGGCATCACGCGAGTCACGGCCACCAGCGAAGGCAGGAGTGGCTGGGCCGAGATCACCGTGTCTCAACCCACCCCACCACCGCCGGTGGTCGCGAGTGTGACGCTCGATGCCGCCACCTACACGCTGGTCGAGCGGGCCTCGCACCGGTTCGTCGCGACACCGAGGGACGCCGAGGGCGCACCGATCGCGGGGATCGCCGTCGACTGGGCGTCGAGCGACGCCGCCGTGGCGGCTGTCGCCGCGGACGGTACGGTGACAGCGCTGAGCTGGGGGACCGCGCGCGTCACCGCCCGCGTGGGCGAGAAGGTCGCTACCGCCACGGTGCACGTCACGATGGACTTCGCTTACGATCTGCTATACGACGTGCAGCCCGGCGACGCGCGTGGCCCCGAGCTCTTCCGGCTCGACGTCCGTGCGCCCGGCTCTACGGCCGCGCGGGTCTTCCAGTCCGCCGGGACGTGGGCGGCATCGGCGTCGCCCGACGGATCGCGCATCGCTTTCGCCTGCACGTCAGATGGCCCTTCCATCTGTGCGGCCAACGCCGATGGGAGCGGTGTCGTCGTACTCACCCCCGGCACGGCGAACGAAGATCAGCCGGTGTGGAGCCCGGACGGGTCGCGCATCGCGTTCCGGCGCTGGCCCGCGGGTGGACCGCCGGGACTCGCGAATCGCGCCGACATCTGGGTGATGAACGCGGACGGGACCGGGCAGGTGAGCATCACCGCCGGCCTCCCGGCGGGTGGCACCCACCAGTCGCCCACCTGGTCGCCTCGTCAGGCCGACGGCAGCTATCGCATCGCCTTCGCGCGCCTCACGAAGCCGGGTGAGTACGTGGTGGGCCGCATCCAGTCGGTGCGCGTGGACGGCACCGACGCGCGGGCGATCACCGCCGGCCGCGAGTACCTGGAGGACGAGCCGGCCTGGTCGCCCGATGGCCGGACGATCGCCTTCGTTCGCACCGGAGGCACGGCGTTCGGTGATCTCTGGACGGTAAACGCGACGGGTGGCGAGGAACGGCCGCTCATGGTGCAGGACCCCGACGCGGCGCAGGCGTCGCCGGCGTGGTCACCGGACGGACGCTTCATCGCGTTCACCTCGAAGCACGAGCTGTCGGCCGACAATCGCTGGACGTTCCAGGTCTACACGGTGCGCGCCGACGGCACGCAGCTCACTCGCCGAACGGCCGACGGATCGGACAAGGAGCACCCGGCCTGGGTGCGTCGGTGAGGTGGCCGGTCCCGTGACTCACGGCGCGCTGCGTCTGATCTCGTGGTCGTTCTGAACTGCGCATGCTGATTACGCAGAGAAGAACGGCGAACGCCGGCGACGGAGCGCGCTGGGGCGCGCCCGCAGTGGACTGCAGCGAACCGCTGAAAACTGCAGTGAACCGCGGGGAACGCGGAGAACGCGGAGAACGGCTCGTTCGAGCCGGTCATACCGCAACGGGCCGGGACTGAGAATGAGCGACCCCGGGAGGCTCGGGCGTCCCGAGGCCGTTCCCATCAGTTCACGGCCGCTGGCGCGCGCATCCCGACCCGCGCAGGCAGTTCTCCGCGTCCTCCGCGTCCGCTGCGGTCCCCGCCGTTCCTGCCGTTCCTGCCGTTCCTGCCGTTGCTGCGCGGGTGCCCGCGCCAGCGGGCGCTGCGTCGCAGAGTTCCGTTGCTGCGCCTTGACCGTTCGCCGCTCCGTTGCCATTCCCGCGCCAGTGCCCGCCTCCGCGACGCGACCTGAAGCCCAGACCCGGCACGCAATGGTCCGCTCCGGCAACGGGACCAACTACCGCGATGCCTCCTCGCCGCGCAACGCGCGCGCGATGTACGCCGTGCGGTAGATGGCCGTGCCGAGCGCGCCGACACCGATGACCCAGATCGCCACCAGGAGCAGCGTCCCCGGACGCCAGTCGAACGCCGACGTGACCGGGCCGTCGATGAGTGACGCCACCGCCAGGATCACGAGCCGCTCCGCACGCTGCATGACCCCACCCCGGCAGTCGATACCCACCACGGCGCCCTTCGCGCGCGCGTAGCTCACGAGCATCGAGGCACCGAGCGCCAGCAGCAGCCCCGCCGCCGCCACCGCCGAGCCCTCGAAGCAGAACGCCAGCCCCACGAACACGAACGCTTCGGAGAAGCGGTCGAGCATCGAGTCCAGGAACTCCCCGTACTTCGACGCCAGCCCGCGCGCTCGCGCGATGCGCCCGTCCATGATGTCCGCCAGCCCGCCGAGCAGCACCAGCCACCCGGCCGCCGCGAGCGAGCAGTGCGCGTACGCGACCCCGGCCACGATGCCGAGCACGACGCCCAGGTAGTTGAAGACGTCGGGGGACACGCGCCAGGCCACGAGCGTGCGCTCGAGCGGAGCGATCACCCACATCACCCAGTCTCGCACCCAGTAGCCGAGCAGGACGGTGGTCGGCCGGCGAGCCACGTCCGCGTCCATCGGACGGTTTCGGGACACGATGGCGAACACCGGCATCGTCAGCAGCAGGATGGCGGCGAGGGTGAGCGCGATGTACGTCGTCGCAGTCATGTCAGCTTCGACGTTGAGGTCGGGAGCGCAGGAACCGGAGGGCCTTCGGCCACAGAAAGATGAACGGCCATCGACGCTCGCGCTCGGTCAGCTCTATCGTAGCGCCGCTCCGGCGGGCAACCTTCTGGAGCACGTACTCGAGCCAGTCGTCGTAGAGCGCCACGTACTTGATCCAGCGCGCGGTCGCCCGCACCTTGCTCCGGCGAAAGTACAGGGCGGAGCGGAGCCTGGGCCAGCGAGCCGGCGGATGCGGATCGACGTATTCACCACCATGCGACACGAGTATGCGGTTGTCCGCAAGCCACTGCAGAAGACCGGCGTACACCGGGACGATCGTCGTGCGCTGGGCGTCGAGCAGCGCCTGAATGCGCTCCGGGCCTTCGGGGCGGATCTCGGCCGCGAAGCAGGTCTCGAGCAGGACTCGGCAGTAGGTTTCCGCATCGAATCGCGGTGGGAGGTAGGCTCGCCCCCAATCGAACGAGCGGGCCCGCGCGTCCACGATCGCGTTCACCACAGCCGCTCGGCTCGCCGCATCGCGCGTCCAGGCGAGCTGGGCCTGCTGGAAGAGGCGCCCCTGAACGAAGTGATCCTTCGCACCGGCCGAGCAGGCGCGAAGGAAGTCCTGGAGCGAGAGGATGGCGCATTTTGCCCGCACCGAGTGCGGCCGCGCGTCACCGGCCACGGCAATGACGTTGGGTGGCAGGATGCGATTGAGCAGCGCCGCCACGCCGGGGCGGTAGCTGGTGCCAATCGTCGCCGCGGCGGAGCGGTAGCCCTCGCGGTAGTCGGCGACGATGATGAAGAAATCGGGCGCGCTTTCCGGTCGTGCGTCCGAGCGGTGCGCGTGCGACCCGTAGTGAATGATGGCGAGCGTCGAGTCGCCGAATACGCGCGCCAGGGCTGAGGCGAGCTGTGCCGAGCGCGGCGGTGGGGGCGCGTCGAGCCCGGCCGCGAGCGTGGCGCGCAGCGCTGGGTCAGGGAGCAGCGACCGGACCGCTGGTGAAGGAAGCGGGCTCGTCAGAAGTTCCCCGGAGCTGGGCGAGCGCGGCGACCATGCGGTCGCGCAGCATGTCGATGAAGGGATCGATCGAGCCGGGGTCGTCGAGGGCGAATGGGCCGATGACCCTGAGGCGTACGGTCATGCCGGCGAAGCGCGTCATGGCGTCCGCGAAGGTACGCGATTGGGCGATCCCGTCAACGACGATACAGTAGATGGGGCGCGCCGCATCGCCCAGAACCATACGGAGCCCATTGCGCATGAAGCGGCCGATGTTACCATCGCGTGTCCGGTGTCCTTCCGGAAAGATCAGGAAGGACCGCTCGCCCCGCGCCACCTGGCTGGCGGCCTCGGCGAGGGCCTGAAGCTCGGCGCGGCGGGCGGTACGTCGCTGCGAGACACACGGGTACCGGGCGAGCCGTACAAGAGGCGAGATTCCCGGAATGCCGCGTTTGTAGCGGTCGCGGGTGGGGATGAGGGGATAGGGGCCGGGGATCAGGTAGATCCCTAGTGGAATGTCCAGCACCGACTGATGGTTCATCACGACGATGCAGGATTCAGGCGGGATCGCGCCCTCGACGGCGACACGGACGCCGGCCAGCCGGTGTGCCATTTCGAGGGTCGCGCGGGCGTTGAGGCGTAGCCAGGCGCGTACGATCGACGCGCGCCGTCGCGGAAGCAGGATGCACATCGGCCAGATCACGAGCCGCTGGCCGAGTCCCAGAAACGCAGTCAGGTAGCAGGCGTAGGCGAGAAAAAACGTCCCACTGCGCAGTGCGCGCCCGAGCCGTGCGAACCGAGTGCCGGCGAGGGCGTGAGGCGCGAGCGATGTCGAATTGCCGACGCTCAATCGGAGGTCACCTATATGGGTACACGAGTCGAAGCGCCGGCGAGCATGAGCGCCTCGGACTACGATTACAGTAGTTTCTTCTACTCGTCGAGCGACGACCCGTTCGCCATCCTCGAGCCGTACAACGAGTGGTACGATCGTGCGCTCGAGCAGGGGTACTATCTGTTCGCGCAGGCGATGTCAACGCCACCAAACGGTGAAGTGCATCTCACCGAAGGGTTGCAGCGTCAGCAGTTGAAGCTCATCAACCTGTCGTCGTACAACTACCTCGGGTTGTCCGTTCGCCCCGAGGTGATCGCCGCCGCCAAGGAGGCGCTGGACAGGTATGGCCTCGGCGCGGCTGGCTCGCCGATCCTCAGCGGCACGATGGACATCCACGTCCAGCTCGAGGAAGCACTGGCCCGGTTCAAGGGGAAGGAAGCCGCGATGGTGTTCCCGACGGGCTACAGCACGAACGTCGGGTTGCTGTCCGGCCTCATGCGCCCCGGCGATTGGGTCATCGCGGACCAGAACGCGCACGCGAGCATCGTCGACGGTGCCATCCTCTCGAAGGCGAACGTGCGCTTCTTCCGCCACAACAACGTCGCGGACCTCGAGCGGAAGCTGAAGCAGGCGACCGGCAAGAAGCTCGTGGCCATCGAGGGGGTGTACTCGATGGACGGCGATGTCTGCCCGCTCCCCGAGCTCGTGGAAGTGGCGAAGCGACATGGTGCCCGCATCATGCTCGACGAGGCGCACTCCGGCTTCGTGTACGGCGAGAACGGGCGTGGCGTCGCGGAGATGTTCGGGCTCGAGAAGGAGGTGGACATCCACGTCGGCACCTTCTCGAAGGCGCTCGGCGGGCAGGGCGGATACGTCGCCGGCTCCCGCGGCCTGTACAACTACCTCAAGGGCTTCGCGCGCGCCCGCGTGTTCTCGTGCGCCCTGTCGCCGGCGTTGGCGGCGGGCGTGCTCAAGTCGCTCGAGATCGCGCAGGCCGAGCCGCAGCTTCGAGAGCGATTGTGGGCCAACGTGCGCCACATCCGGCAGCAGCTCGAGACGGCTGGCGTCGATGTCGGCGACTCGACGTCGCAGATCATCCCGATCATGGTCCGCAACGACCGCCGTGTGTTCGAGATCTGTCACAAGCTGCTCCGCGCCGGCATCTACCTCCAGCCGGTGATCTATCCTGCGGTCGCCAAGCATCGCTCGCGATTCCGAGTCTCCATCTCGGCATCTCACACCCTCGACCAGCTCGACGAGGGCGCGGCTACCCTGGTCCGCGTGCTTCGTGAAGAGAGGATTCTGCTATGAGCAGTGACAGCGAGTTCGTTCGGTATCACTTCCGGGACGCCATCGGTGGCTTCTTCGAGTTTCCCACCGAGAACGCCCGGGCCATCCTTCCGCCCGACCTGCAGCCCATCGAGCCGCACCACGGGTCGAGTGTGCTGTCGGTGATGGCGTTCGACTTCCACGACAGCCCGGTGGGCGAGTACGGCGAGCTGATTCTCTCGATCCTCGTCGCGCCACGGGTCGAGCAAGGGCAGCTCTGGCCCCGCTCCGCGTTCTGTCCGTTCCGGCTCGGCACCACCACGCGGGAGTCGCGCGAGCACGCCATCGAGCGGTGGCACCTGCCGCATTACATGCAGGACATCTCGATCGCGTGGGAGCGCGGCGACGGGCACATCACGATCAACGCCACCGACCGCGGCGAGCCGATCGTGGACATGACCATCACCGAGCACGAGTGGTCGGAGGTCGAGCACCCGTACCAGGCGTTCATGAACGACGACGAGCGTGCCTACAGCTCCACGATCGTGATGGCCGGGCAGTTCAGCGAGAACGAGGAGGAGCGTGGGGGCATCGTCATCCACTCGCAGGCGATGACCGATCTCCTCGAGAACTGGGAGGTGGACGTCACGCCGTTCCGCGAGCTGTGGATGAAGAACGGGGTGCAGACCTTCCATCCGCTGAAGGAGTTGGCGTCGTACGCGCGTCGATGACCGCGCGGGTCTGCGTCATCATCAACCCGGCGGCAGGGAAGGGGCGCGGCGCGAAGGCGGAGCCCGCGGTGCGGCGCGCCTTCGCGTCCGTGGGCGTGACCGACATCCGCACCACCAGCGCACGCGGTGATGAGCGCGAGGTCGCTCGGCGCGCCATCGAGGAAGGGGTGTCGACCATCGTCGCCGTGGGCGGTGACGGGACGTGGGGGAACGTGGCGAACGCGATCATCGCGTCGGGCGCGAACGTACGCCTCGGCCTTGCCGCCGCGGGCACCGGCAACGATTTCGCGAAGACCGTCGGCGCGCCGGCGACGGACTTCACCGCCACGGCGCGCCTGGCGGTCGACGGTTCCGACTCGCTGGTGGACGTCGGCTGCATCGAGGGGAAGTACTTCCTCAACGTGACCGGTTTCGGCTTCGACATCGCCGTGATCGAGGACGTCGAGAAGATCACGCGGCTCAAGGGCGACGTCGTCTACCTCTATTCCGCGCTGCGGCAGCTCTTCGGCTACGACGGCATCGCGATCGAAGTGTCGACCGGCGTCGAGCGGCACGGCGTGGTGCAGCACCTCATGCTGATCATCGCCAACGGGAAGAACTTCGGCGGCTCGTTTCGCATCGCGCCCGACGCGAGCGTCACCGACGGCCGCCTCGACGCGGTGGCCATCCGCGTCGCGCCGCCGCTCCGGCGCGTGCGGCTCTTCGGCGCCGCCACGCGCGGCACGCACGTCGGGCTCCCCGAGGTGCGTGCCGAGCAGTCGGACCGTTTCACGCTGTCGTTCGCGGCTCCGCCGGCGTACGAGACCGACGGCGAGTACAACCGGGCCAGCGCTTCCACGCTCGAGGTGCGCTGCGTTCCGGGCGCGCTCCGCGTCGTGACCCCGGCACGCGGAGCGGCGACGGCGTGAAGGCGATCCGCTTCGCCGCGCCCATTCCCACCTACCTCGCCACGCTCGCCGCGGGCACCGTCTCGCGCCGCCTGTACGTCGGGCGCCACGCGTGCACCCGGTTCGGGGACGTGCCCGAGCCGGCGCTGCCTAACGATCGGTGGGTGCGCATCCGCACCCGGATGGGCGGCATCTGCGGCAGCGACCTCAACGTCATCACGCTCACGGCCAGCCCGTCCACGTCGCCGTTCTCATCCTTCCCCTTCGTCCTCGGCCACGAGAACGTCGGTGACGTGGTCGAGGTGGGGCGCGCCGTGCGCGCCGTCGCCCCCGGCGACCGCGTGGTGGCCAACCCGCTGCTCTGCTGCGAGCCGCGCGGCGTCGAGCCGCCGTGTGCGCCGTGCGCGGAGGGCGACCATTCGCGGTGCGCCCACTTCACCGACGGCGCCATTCCCCCGGGCCTGCTGATCGGCACCACGCGCGGCCTCGGCGGAAGCTGGGGCGAGCAGTTCGTCGCCCACGAGTCGCAGCTCGTACGCGTTCCGGACGCGATGCGCGATGAGGAAGGCGTGTTGATCGAGCCGTTCGCCTGCTCGGTGCACGCCGTGCGGGCGAACCTCCCAGGGCCGCGCGACCGGGTCCTCGTCATCGGCGCCGGGTCCATCGGGCTCCTCACCACCGCGGCGCTGCAGGCGCTCGCTCCCGAGGCGCGGGTCACCGTGCTGGCGCGTCACGCGTTCCAGGCCGCCCACGCGGAGCGGCTGGGTGCGTCGCACGTCGTGCACGCGCGCGGCGACTACCTGCCGGCGCTCGCCGACGCCGCGGGCACGCGGCTCCTCAAACCGATCCTCGGCAAGCCGGTGGGGGTGGGTGGATTCGACGTGACGTTCGTCTGCGTCGGTGGCGCCCGCGGCATGGACGACGCAATGCGGTGTACGCGCGCCGGCGGAACGATCGTGTTGTTAGGCAACTCGAGCACGCTCGACGGCCTCGACTGGACGCCGCTGTGGCTGAAGGAGCTCACCGTCCGGGGGAGCCTGTGCTACGGCGCGCATCACCACGGCGGCGCGACGCGCGGCGCGTTCGACGAGGCGGCCGCGCTCATCGCCGCCGGCGACGCGCCGGTGGGCCCGCTCCTCACGCATATATTTCCGCTCGCCGAATACGACCGCGCACTGGCCGTCGCCATGGAGAAGGGCGGTGCGGAGAGCGTGAAGGTCGCATTCCGCTTCTGACTCGGGATCGACCGCGACGCTTCGCGGATGACCGGATGAGATGATGGACAGGTGACGGAAGCCGAAGGAGTAGCCGCAGCGCCGGCGCAGATCGATGGACGGGCCACGGCCGGCGCCGCTCGGGTGGCCGAGACGCCCCTGGCACTGCCAACGCCTCGCCGTGGCGCCGAACACCGATACCTCATCGCGTTCGCCGTGGTGCTCGCGGCGCTCATGCAGGTGATCGACAGCTCCATCGTCAACGTGGCGCTGCCCGACATGATGGGAAATCTGGGCGCGAGCCTCGACGAGATCGCCTGGGTCACCACGGGCTACATCCTGGCGAGTGTGATCATCATCCCGCTCACCGGCTGGCTCGGCAACATGTTCGGCCGCAAGCGCTACTTCGTCGGCTCCATCGTCGTCTTCACGCTCTCGAGCTTCCTCTGCGGCGCGTCGCACTCGCTCGGCGCGCTCGTGCTCTGGCGCATCGTGCAGGGCATCGGTGGCGGCGCGCTCATGACCGTGTCGCAGGCCGTGTTGCTCGAATCCTTCCCGGTCGAGGAAGCGGGCACGGCGATGGCCCTGTTCGGGCTCGGCGTGATGGTGGGCCCGACGATCGGCCCGACGTTAGGCGGGTGGCTGGTCGACAACTATGGCTGGCCCTGGATCTTCTACATCAACATTCCGGTCGGCATCCTCGCCGCCGGCATGATCGCGGCGTACGTCCACGATCCCGAAGGCCAGCGCAAGCCGCCCGCGGTCGACTACGCCGGCATCATCCTGCTCACGCTCAGCGTCGGCTCCATCCAGTACGTCCTGGAGCACGGCCAGCGCGAGGACTGGTTCGACTCGCGGCTCATCGTCTTCCTCTCGGCGCTCGGCATCGGCAGCGGGATCGCGCTCCTCTGGCGCGAGCTCACCACCGACCACCCGGTGATCGACTTCCGCGTCATGCGCCACCGGCAGATGTGGGTCGGCACGCTGCTCGGCGTCGTGATGGGCGTGGGGCTGTACGCCATGGCGTTCACGCTGCCGGTGTTCCTGCAGAACAACCTGCACATGACCGCGGAGCAGACGGGGCTCGTGCTCCTCCCGGGCGCGGCGGCCACCGCCGTGTCGATGGCCGTGGTGGGCCGGCTCACCAACCGCTTCGACCCTCGGCTGCTCATCACGGCCGGCGCGCTCGTCTTCGCGGCCGCGGCGTGGAAGCTCTCACTGATCACCGGACAGAGCGGGCAGAGCGACTTCTTCTGGCCGCTCATCCTGCGCGGGGTGGGGCTCGGTCTCATGTTCGTGCCGCTCACCACGATCACGCTGGCCGAGCTGTCATCGCAGGAGCTCGCGCAGGGGACGGGGCTCTACAATTTCTTCCGCCAGCTCGGCGGCTCCTTCGGCATCGCCGCCATCGCCACGCTCGTCGCCCGCTACACGACGCAGTTCCGCGCCATCCTCGGCGAGCACATCGCGATGAACGACGCGGACACGATCGCCCGCGTCAATCAGCTCACGCGGGGGTTCATCTCCCGCGGCGCCGACGCCTGGACGGCGCGGCGCCAGGCGCTGCGGATTCTCGACGGACAGATCCTCGGGCAGGCGAGCGTGCTCGCCTACGCCCGCATCTACGTGCTCGCGGCGCTGCTCATCCTCGTCCTCATCCCGCTGCTGCTGCTCGTGCGACAGACCCGAGGCGCGGGTGGCGCGCACGCGATGATGGAGTGACGCCGTCCCCCGCTCGCAGCCGCGAGCGCTGATCGAAGTGCTCATCGTGAGGAACGCGGACATGGAGTTTCGGCGGCTGGGCGGTTCTGGCTTGCGAGTGCCGGTGCTGAGCTTCGGCACGGCGACCTTACGACTTCGGGTCATCGCGGCATGTCCTCATGCGGGCCTGCGAGGACAGCCTGCGGCGGCTCGGCACCGATCACATCGACGTCTACTACATGCACGGCTTCGACGCGAACACGCCCGTCGAGGAGACGTTGCGGGCGCTCGACGATCTGGTCGGCAGCGGGAAGGTCGGCTACATCGGCTGCTCGAACTTCTCCGGGTGGCATCTCATGAAGTCGGTCGCCATCTCCGAGCGCTACGGCTGGGCGCGATACGTCGCACACCAGGCCCATTACTCGCTGGTCGCGCGGGAGTACGAGTGGGAGCTGATGCCGCTCGCGCTCGACCAGCAGGTTGGCACGGTGGTGTGGAGCCCGCTCGTGGGCGGCGCGCTGTCGGGGAAGGTTCGCCGCGGACAGCCCGTGCCCGACGGCACGCGCTCGAGCCAGCTCGGTCTCGAGCGCGCTGGTGACGTCGACCGGCTCTACGACATCGTCGATGCCCTCGACGGGGTCGCGCGCGAGACGGGCAGGACGGTGGCGCAGATCGCGCTCAACTGGGTAACGCAGCGGCCGACCGTCTCGAGCGTCGTCATCGGCGCACGCACCGAAGCGCAGTTGCGCGAGAATCTCGGCGCGGTGGGGTGGACGCTCGATGCGGCGCACGTCGCGACGCTGGACGCCGCCAGTGAGCGGCGTCCCACCTACCCGTACTGGCACCAGCGGCTGAACCCGAGACTCAACCCGTCAGCCGTTCCGAGTCGTCGCGGCGCCGGCCGGCCTTGAATTGCAGGGCCAGCCGCCGAACGTCTCGTCGTCGCCGGGCTACGCTCCCGCGGCCAGCCGCAGGGGAGCCGCGTTCCGCCCTTCCTCCGGAAGGATGAGGTCGTGAAGGAAGTAGGCCGCGAGCTCCGCCCGTCCCGCGAGCCCGGCCTTCTCGTACACCACTCCGGCATGCTGGCGCACCGTGCGCTCACTGCGCCCCGTGAGTGCCGCGATTTCCTTGTGGCCGTAGCCCTTGAGCAGCATGAGCGCGACTTCGCGCTCGGTCGGCGTCAGCCGCCAGCTCCCGAACTGGGCATCGATCGCGCGGCCGAGTCCCTCGAGCGCCGCCTGCGCGCTCGCCTTCCAGGCGTCCCGTTCCTCTCGCTGTGTCTCCAGCGATTCGCGGAGCGCCGCGGCCGAGTGCGCTGACCGCCACCAACCGAGCCAGAGCGTCGTCGCCATGACCAGCGCGCCGGCGATCATCAGCGTCTCGAACACGACGTGGAACGAAAGCCACGCGGCCGGCTTGTCCATCACCAGGTCGGCGGTACCGCCGACGATGATCGAGAGCAGGGCGATCGCGAGAAGTAGATGCAGTCTTGAATCGAGTTCGTGGTTCATGGGCTCCCGAGTCTTTGGGCCTCCGTCATTTGCCGGAGGCTGGCGATTGAAGGGGTGAGTCCGGCGAAGAGCGGATACCCACGCCTCGCTCGAACGCCGACGTTGGTGGCGAACCCTCACTCATCGAGGCAACGCACATGTTCGGCATGCCACTACACCCTCTGATCGTGCATTTCCCGATCGTATTGGCCGTACTTCTCCCAATCTCCATCGTCGTCGCCATCTGGGCTATCAGGAAAGGCGCTACAGCGCGTCGGGTATGGGCCGTACCTCTGGCCCTCGCCGCGGCGCTGGCGCTGAGCGCCTGGGTGGCCACCCAGACCGGCGAAGCTCAGGAAGACCGCGTCGAGCGCGTGGTCGCGAGAGGCGCCATGCACGGACATGAAGAGGCGGCCGAGCGCTTCCTGGTGCTATCCGGTGTCCTCGTCCTCGTAGCCGCGGCGGGGCTCGCGCGCGGCACCGTTGGACGCGCGGCTCGGCTCGTTACGGCCGCCGGTGCGCTCGGGGTGGTCGCGGCAGGCGTACAGGTGGGCCACAGCGGTGGCCAGCTGGTCTATCGCTACGGCGCCGCGAGCGCATACACCGACCCATCGGCCGGTGCGAACCGCGAGATCGGGCGCGCGAACACGGACGCCGTCGCCAGGCGCGCCGATCGCGACGACGATCGCTGAACGCCACAGGTGCAGCCATGCGCATGACTCTCGTCTCGCTACGCAACACCGCCCTCGTGAGTGCCCTGGCGCTCTCGCTCGCGGCGCCGCGGTCGCTCATGGCGCAGCGGGACGCGCGCGTTCGACTCACCCTCGTCGATGCGGTCACTCTCGCTCGAGCTCGTCACCCCGCCCTGGCCGCCGCCTCCGCGCGGCGCCAGGGCGCGGTGGCACTCGCGCTCCAGGAGTCGGCCTTTCCGAACCCCGTGTTCGCGTGGCGGCGAGAGAACCTCGGGAGCCCGCTCTCGCGCGACGCGTTCTATACGGTTGCTCAGCCGATCGACCTCACCGGCCGGCGGCTCGCGCTTCATGCGGGCGCACGCGATCTGGATCGGCGCGCGCTCGCTGACTCGACTGCCGCCATGCGAGACGTCGAGGCAGGCGCGGCCCGCGCATTCTGGCGCGCCTCCCTCGCGGGCGCGCTGCTCACGCTGTCCGAAGCGCAGCGCCTCGACGCCGAGCGGCTGGCGCGCGTCGAGGCGGACCGCGCCCGCGAGGGCGCCGTGGCCGAAGTCGCGGCCATGCGCACGAGCGTCGAGTACGACCGCGCCCGCGTGGCGGAAGCGTCGGCGCGCGCCGAGTGGATGCAAGCGCTCGCCGATCTCGCGCGTACCATTGGCGTCCGTCCCGATTCGCTGCCACCGGTGGATGCGATGGCGGCGAGCCTCCCGCGGTTCGATGCCGCGCCGAGCGCCGACGCCCTGCTCGCGCGCGCGCTCGCTCGGCGCAGTGAGCTCGCCGCCCTCCGCGCCGCGCACGACGCCGCGCGGCGCCGCGTTTCCGCGGAGCAGCGAGGCGTGCTCTCCGACGTCGTGCTTGAGGCGGGCACGAAGCAGACCGCGGGCTACACGACCCGCGTGATCGGCGTGGCCGTGCCGCTTCCGCTCTTCAGCCGCAACACGGCGGCGCGCGACCGCGCCTCGGCCGAGCTCCAGCTCGTCGAGGCGGAGCTCCGCGCCACCGAGCAGACCGTCCGCGCGCAGGTTGCCGCGGCCCTCGAGAGCTATCGCGCGCTGCTCGCCGCGCAACCCGCTGGCGCGGACTCGCTGGTGACGCGAGCTGCCGAGGTGGCGCGCATCGCCGACGCCGCCTACGCCGCCGGCGGTGGCTCGCTGCTCGAGCTGCTCGACGCGCGCCGTGCCCGCACCGAGACGCTCGCTGCCGTTCTGCGGTGGGTGGCCGATGTGCGGCTCGCCCATCTCGAACTGCTGCGGGCCGTCGGCGCCTCGCCACTCGACTCCATGGAGCTACCATGATCCTTCGAGCCATGCCCCGCGCGATGGCGGGTCGTGTCATCGTCGCTGCCCCACTGCTCGCGTTCGTGCTCGCGTGCGGCGGCGGCGTTCAGGCGGAGTCGTCGCCGCCCGTCGTGGCCGTGCCCGACACGGCGCTGCTGACACCCGAGGCGGCGCGCCTGGCGGCGTTCACCGTCGCCGCCGCCGAGTCGCTCGCGTGGCGGGAATCGTGGAGCGCACCCGCACGCCTCACGCTGGACCCGGCCCAGACCCAGTCGCTCGGCGCCATCGCGGAGGGGCGCGTGACGCGCGTGCTCGCGCGAGTCGGCGACAGCGTGCGGCAGGACCAGGTGCTCGTCGCGATCCACAGCCACGAGATGATGGACGCGCGGAGCACGTTGGCCAAGGCGAGCGCCGCCGAGGCGCAGGCCGCGGCCGAGTACACACTCGCCGAGAGCGCCGCGGCGCGCGCGGAGCGTCTCCACGCGCTCAAGGCGCTCTCGCTCGCGGAGCTCGAGCGGACGCGCACCGCGCTCGCGCAGGCGAAGTCCGTGCGCGTGCAGGCGCAGGCCGAGCTCACGCGCGCACGGGCCGTTCAGTCCCATCTGGTTGGCGCCGGCGGCGTACCGGCGGGGATCGACGAGCACCAGGTGCTCGTTCGCTCGCCGATGAGCGGGTTGGTCGTCGGCCTCGATGCGCAGCCGGGCGCGGTGGTGCGCGTGGGCGCGCCGCTCGTCGCGGTGAGCCGCACGACGTCCCTCGTGCTCCAGATGCAACTCCCGGAGCGCGCGCTCGCCGCCGTCGACACCGGCGCGACCATCCGCTTCACCGTCTCGGCGTTCCCGAACGAGCGTTTCGAGGCGCGTGTGACGCGCGTCGCGCCCACTCTGGACTCGACGACGCGCACCCTCGCGGTGCAGGCGCACGTGCGTGGGGGCGCCGACCGCCTTCGTGCCGAGATGTACGCGTCGGCCGATCTGCTGGGTCCGCCTAACGCCATGGCGCTGAGCGTGCCGGCGGGCGCGGTGCAGGCGTTCGAGGGTGACACCGTCGTGATCACGGCGCGTCCGCGGGATGACGGGGTCGAGCTCGAAGCCGTACGAGTGCGCGTGGGGCGGCGGACGGCCGCGCGCGCGGAGATTCTCGCTGGCCTCGTCGCCGGCACACCAGTGGTCTCCGAGGGCGCGTCGGTGGCGAAGGCCGAGCTGATGCGCCGGCGTGGAGGCGCCTGAGCATGCGACATCTCATCACGTTCGCCCTGCGCCAGCGCGTCTTCATCATCGGCGGCGTGCTGACGCTCATTGCCGCGGGGCTGTTCGCGCTCGCGCGGGTGCCGTTCGACGCCTTCCCGGATCTCACGGGCACGCGCGTGGAAGTCATCACCCCCGCGCCGGGCCTCGCGCCCGAGGAGGTGGAGCGCCTGGTCACCTATCCGCTCGAGTCCTCGCTGATGGGACTCCCCGGGGCCGAAGGCGTGCGCTCGGTGTCGAAGGCGGGTCTCTCGCTCATTACCGTGCCGTTCCCCGACCGGATGGACATCTACTTCGCGCGCACGCTCGTGCAGCAGCGCCTCAACGACGCGAAGGGTGCGCTGCCTGACGGCGTGGAGCCGTCGCTCGGGCCGGTGTCCACACCCATGGGCGAGCTGTATCAGTATACGGTCACGAGCGACTCCCTCTCGCTCGCCGACCTCAAGACGCTCCACGACTACGTGATTCGCCCGCGCCTCCGTACAGTGCCGGGCGTATCGGAGGTGAACTCGTGGGGCGGGCACACCGAGCAGATCCAGGTGGAGGTGGACCCCACGCAGCTCGCCGCGCGTGGCCTGACGCTTGGCGATGTGCACCGCGCGCTCGCCGACAACAATCTCACCTTCGGCGGCGCCTACGTGGAGCGCGGCGGGGAACGCTACACGATTCGCGGGTTGGGACGCATCGGCTCGGCCGAGGGGCTCGGCGCGGTGGTACTGCGTGCCGACGCCGGGACGCCGGTCCGCATTGCGGATGTCGCGACCGTTCGCTCGGGCGCGCTCCCGCGCCAGGGCGCGGTCACGCAGGATGGGCGCGGCGAGGTGGTGGCCGGCATGGTGCTCAAGCTCAAGGGCGCCGACTCGCGCCGCGTGATCGCCGCGGTGCGCGAGCGCATGGCGGAGGTCGAGAAGGCGTTGCCCTCGCACGTGCACGTCACCCCGTTCTACGACCAGACCGAGCTCGTGGACCGCACCACGCACACGATCGTGAAGAATCTGATCGAGGGCGGGCTGCTCGTGATCGCCGTGCTGTTCCTGTTCCTGCGGAACGTGCGCGCGTCGCTCATCGTCGCATCGGTCATCCCGCTCTCGATGCTCGCCGCCTTCGTGGCCATGCGCGCGTTCGGCTACTCGGCGAACCTCATGAGCCTCGGGGCGCTCGACTTCGGCCTGATCGTGGATGCCTCGGTCGTGATGGTCGAGAACTTCATCCGCCGGCTCGAGCAGGAGCCGCCACAGGCGCACGAGGAGCGGATCGCCCTGTTCCGCGGTGCCGCGATCGAGGTCGGCCGTCCGGTGCTGTTCGGCATCGCCATCATCGTCGCCGTCTACATCCCGATCTTCACCCTCGACGGGATGGAAGGCCGGATGTTCAAGCCGATGGCGTTCACGGTCGTGTGTGCGGTGCTCGGCTCGCTGCTGCTCGCCCTCACCTACGTGCCGGCCGTCTCGGCCTGGCTGCTGCGCCATGCCCACGAGCAACCAAGCCGCGTTCAGGAGCGGCTGCGCGAGCGGTACCTGCGCGCGCTCGACTGGACGCTCGCGCACGGGCGTGGGGTGGTGGCGGTGTCGGCGGTGCTCGTGGTCGCGGCGGTCGTGTCGTTAGGCGCCATCGGCAGCGAGTTCATGCCGAAGCTGGACGAGGGCTCGCTGCTCATCAACACGCGCCGGCTGCCGAGCGTGGCGCTCGGGGACGCGACGCGCATGTCGCTGCAGGCGGAGCGCATCGTGCGCCGCTTCCCGGAGGTGACGACCGTCGTCACCAAGGAGGGTCGCCCCGACCTCGCGACGGAGGCGATGGGACTGTTCGAGGGCGACATGTACGTGATCCTCGAGCCGCGTGGCGAGTGGACCACGGCGCGTGACCGCGAGGGGCTCGTCGCCGCGTTCGACTCCGCGCTGCGCGCGGTGCCCGGGCTCTGGGTGTCGTTCACCCAGCCGCTCGCGATGCGACTCGACGAGGCCGAGAGCGGCATCCGCACGGACCTCGGCATCAAGGTCGTCGGCCCGGACCTCGACCGGAACCGGGCGAGCGCCGAGGCGATCCGGCGCGTGCTCGCGAGCGTACGAGGTGCGGCGGATGTCGCGGTGGAGGTGAGCGAAGGTACGGGGCAGATCCGCATCGACGTGCGCCGCGAGGCGCTCGCGCGTCACGGCGTCTCCGTGGCCGACGTCCGAAGCGCGGTGGACCTCGCGCTCGGCGCGGCGACGGCCACCGAGCTGATCGACGGGGCGCGACGCATCGGCGTGGCAGTGCGGCTCCCCGAGCGCCTGCGCGGCGACGTGACCGAGCTGGCGCGGCTCACCGTGCGCACCCCGTCGGGCGGACTCGTTCCGTTGGGCGAGCTCGCCGACATCGTGTCCACGTCGGCGCCCGAGCTCATCGGTCACGAGGACGCGCTGCGGCGCACGCTCGTGCTGGCGAACGTGCGAGGCCGCGACCTGGGCAGCTTCGTGCAGGAGGTGCGCGCCCGCGTATCGCGGGACGTCCGACTGCCCGCCGGCATGTTCCTGGAGTGGGGCGGCCAGTACGAGAACCAGGCCCGGGCGATGGCGCGGCTGCGCCTCGTCGTGCCCGCGGCGCTGGTGCTGATCTATCTCCTGCTGTTCGCCTCGTTCCGCTCGGTGCCGCAAGCGCTGCTCGTGCTGCTGAACGTGCCCTTCGCGCTCGTCGGCGGCATCGCGGTCCTGTGGCTGCGCGGCCTCAACCTCAGCCTCTCGGCGAGCGTCGGGTTCATCGCGCTGTTCGGCATCGCGGTGCTGAACGGCGTGGTGCTGGTGGCGCACCTGAACGCACTGCGCACCCAGGGCAGGGTGCTGGAGGATGCCGTCCGGATCGGCTCGGCCGACCGGCTGCGGCCGGTGCTCATGACGGCGCTCGTCGCGAGCCTGGGGTTCGTGCCCATGGCGTTGTCGTCGTCGCCGGGCAGCGAGGTGCAGCGCCCGCTCGCGAGCGTGGTGATCGGCGGGCTGGTGACCTCCACCGTCCTCACGCTGTTCGTGCTGCCACTCCTCTACCGGGCACTGGCGCGCTGGCAGGCGCGGCACGTCGATCAGGAGGAGGAGTCGGCGTTAGGTCCGGAGACGCTCGGGGGCGAGGGCACGCTGGCGCCGGCGTGAGCACGAGGGGAAGGGCGACGCTGTGTCGCGATCGAGAACCATCCATGCAGAGGAAGATCGATGCCGACGTTTCGACTTGCGGTGATCCGTACCACGCTCGTGCTCGCGACGCCCGTCGCGCTCTCGCGCCCGGCGCCGGCGCAGCAGACCAAACCCACGGAGTCCAAGATGTCTCACGCCCACACACTGGCGCAGACGATCGAGATCCCCGAGTCGATGCGCGCCGAGCACGGAGAGATTCATGCGGCGCTCGAGCGCGCGACCGAAGCGCCGGGTCGCGTCGGCGAAGCCGCGCGCGCGCTCGCGAAGGTGCTGCACCCGCACTTCCAGCGTGAAGAGCAGATCGCGCTGCCGCCGCTCGGGTTGCTCGCGCCGCTCGCGCGCGGCGAGTTCACCCCCGCGATGCTCGAGGTGCTGCCGATGACCGACTCGCTGCGGGCGGAGCTTCCGCGCATGCTCCATGAACACGTGGCGATCCACGCGGCCACTACGCGACTCGGAGAGGTTGCGCGTGCCGCGCGCAACACGGCCGTCGCGCGTCTCGCCGAACAGCTCGCGCTGCACGCGAAGAGCGAGGAGGAGATGTTCTATCCGGCGGCCGTGCTCGTGGGGGACATCGTGCGCGCGAGATCGACCGCGCCCCGCCCACCCCGATGAGCGCCGGGAACATGGGGGGATAACTGCGGCGGGGCCGGTCTGCCAGCGTTGGCGATGCGGTTCGATGGCGTCGTCGCCTGCTGGCAATCCGGCGCCGCGCGGTGCATCGTCGTCCGCGCCGCCTGCCGAGTGTCGGGCGGCGTCCCTCACCCCTCACGCGAGAATGGCGTGTGTCCCCAGGCACGGTACACCGGCCGGATCGGTCGACGCGAGCGTTGGCGCTGGCATGCGCGTTAGGCGCCACCGCGTTCACGTCGCTTCCGGCGCAGGCGGCGCGATCGCTCCCGGCCGTCGAGGTCCACGAGGCGACCATCGCCGAACTGCAGCGCGCGATGGCGGCCGGCCGCGTCTCGGCGGTCGATCTGGTCGACGCCTACCTGGCGCGCATCGCCGCCTACGACCGTCGCGGGCCCCGGTTGAACGCGATGATCCGGCTGAACCCGAACGCGCGCGCCGAGGCGCGACGGCTCGACGAGGAGCGCCGTCAGGGGCGGGTGCGCGGCCCGCTTCACGGCATCCCGGTCATCCTCAAGGACAACTTCGACACTGCTGACCTGCCGACGAGCGGCGGCTCGCTCGCCCTCGCGAATCACCAGACGCGCGACGACGCGTTCGTCGTGCGGAAGCTGCGCGACGCCGGCGCGATCATCCTGGGCAAGTCGAACATGCACGAGCTGGCCGCCGGCATCACGACCATCAGCTCGCTCGGCGGCCAGACGAGGAATCCGTACGACCCGCGGCGCTGTCCCGGCGGGTCGAGCGGCGGCACCGGCGCGGCCATCGCGGCGAGCTTCGCGGCCGTCGGGTGGGGCTCGGACACCTGTGGCTCGATTCGCATCCCGTCGGCCTTCGGGAGCCTCGCCGGTCTGCGGCCGACGCAGGGGCTCGTGAGCCGCAGCGGCGTCATGCCCCTCTCGCACACCCAGGACATCGCCGGTCCGCTCGCGCGCACCGTGGCCGATCTCGCGATCGCGCTCGACGTCACGGTCGGTGCCGACCCCGCCGATCCCGCCACGCGAGCACTCGACGGGCACGCCGCGCCGCGGTTCACCGACTCACTGTCGGCGGACGCCCTGCGAGGGGCACGCGTCGGGATTCTCGCCAACTACTTCACCGATGCCGACGGCGAGATCGTCGATACCGTGCGTGCCGCGGTCCGCGCCATGAAGGCGGCCGGCGCGGACACCGTGCGGGTCGACATCCCCGGCTTCGACAGCCTGCTCGCTGGCACGAGCGTGATCAACTTCGAGCACAAGTTCGACATGATCGACTACCTGGCCAGAACGCCCGGGGAGCCGATCAGGTCCATCGCCGACATTCTCGCGACGGGGCTCGAGAGTGACGCGCTCGAGGCCCGCTTCAAGCTCGCGGACAGCCTCGGGACGCGCGACAGCGCGGGCTACCGGCGCGCGCTGGCGCGACAGGGCGTGGCGCGGGCCCGCATCATCGCGGTGATGGACAGCCTCCACCTCGACGCGCTCGTCTATCCGACGATGCGCCGGAAGCCGGTGCTCGTCGGCGACCCCCAATTGGGCACCACCTGCGCGCTCAGCGCTCAGACCGGGCTCCCCGCGCTGAGCATCCCCGCCGGCTTCACGGCCGAGGGGCTGCCGGTGGGCATCGAGCTGCTCGGGCGGCCGTTCGGCGACGTTAGGCTGGTGTCGCTCGGCTACGCCTTCGAGCAGCTGGGGCCGCGGCGCCGCGCGCCGTTCACGACGCCACCCCTGGTGGGCGGGAAGCCGCCGGGCCCCAGCGCGTTCTCGGCCACCGCGCGCGCTGCGGCGCCCTCCGCGACCGGTGCGGCCGCACGCGGGAGCTTCACGTTCGACCCGGTGGCGAGCACGCTGCGCTACGATGTCAGCGTGAGCGGAATCCCGGCGGCCAGGGTGCAGGCGGTGACGCTGCGCCGTCGCGACGCGAATGGGGCCGCGCGCGTGGTGTACCGCCTCGCCGGTCCCGGCATGGCGGCGGCGACAGGATCGGCCGCGATGAGCGCGAAGGATCGCGAGGCGCTCGCGAACGGGCGGTTGGCGCTGACCCTCATCACCACCGACGCCACGCTCGTGGAGGCACCGCTCGTCGCGCGGAACTGAGCCCTCGGACGAGATGCGCCGTGGACGTGCGTTGATCCTGTTCATCCCGTCTCACGTTGGTTACATCCTGTGCTGGTGCGTCACAGCGTTCCTCCAACCGCAGGTGTCACGAACATGCGCATCGCTTCGTTCGCCGTCGTCGCGCTCGCGGCGTCGTTAGGCTACGTGGTGGCGCGGGCGCGCCCGGCCGCGGCCGTCGACGAGCACGCCGGCCATGGCGTGGCCGACATGGCCGGCGCCTCGGGCGTCGGAGCCCTCGCCATGAGCGCCGAGCAGGCGGCCACGCTCCCCGCGTCGGGCGCCACGGCGGCCGATCGCCTCGCGAAGTCGCCGCGGCACGGCGAGTGGGTGGCGGTGAAGAGCGGCGCCGACAGCATCATGTCGTGGGTCGTGTATCCCGAGCGCAGCAGCAAGGCGCCGGTGGTCATCGTGCTCCACGAGAACACCGGGTTGACCACGTGGGCCCGGGCGGTCGCCGATCAGATGGCCGCCGAGGGATTCATCGCGATCGCCCCCGATCTGCTGACCCCCGCGCGCACGGGCAACCTCACCAGCGAGTGGTCGCGCGACTCGGCCGGCCCCGCCATCCGCGAGCTGACGCCTGAGATCGGCAACACGCGTCTCGACGCGGTGGCGAAGTACGCCATGGCACTGCCCGCCGCGCTGCCGAGGTACGGCATCGTCGGCTTCTGCTGGGGCGGCGGCCGCTCCTTCCTGCACGCCGCGCACGCGCCATCGTTAGGCGCGTCCGTGGTCTACTACGGCTCGCCGCCCGCGCCCGAGCAGATGGCCGCGATCAAGGCGCCGGTGCTCGGGCTCTACGGCGGGTCCGACGCCCGCATCACCGCGACCGTTCCCGCCACCGACTCGGCCATGAAGCGCCTCGGCAAGTCGTACGAGTTCCACATCTACGACGGGGCGGGACACGGCTTCCTGCGCGCGCAGGAGCAGAGCGACGGGGCGAATCTCGCGGCCACCAAGGACGCCTGGCCGCGCACCGTCACGTTCCTCCGGGCGAAGCTGGGGAGGTGAAGGCCTGAGGAAGTACTTCTACCTCGGGCTCACGATGCTCGTGCTGTTCGAGGCGGCCGACGTGTACTTCATCATGCCGCTGCCCTCAGCCAACGGATGCGCAGCCTCGACCTCGCGTACTTCCTCCACTCGTGGCGGTGGCTGTTTCGCGCCGTGGCCGTGACGCTGATCGCGGCGGGCCTGCCGCGCGCGTGGCGCGTGACCGGGTGACGGAAGCTGCTCGTTCCGGCCTCCCTGGTGCTCGCGGCCGCGGTCGTGTACGCGACCAATTTCATCATGGCCGCGGAGCGCATCTTCCTCGCGCCGTCCGCGCTCGTCATGCAGCCGGCCGAGCGCAGCGCGGTGAACCCGGCACGTCTCGTCGTCGGCATCGAGGTGAATGGCGATGCTCGCGCCTACCCGGTGCAGTTCATCGGTTATCACCATCAGGTGCGCGATTCCGTCGGCGGGCGGCACGTGCTGGTCACCTACTGCACCGTCTGTCGAACCGGCCGCGTCTTCAGTCCCCTGGTCGACGGCAGGCCGGAGACGTTCCGCCTCGTCGGCATGGACCACTTCAACGCGATGCTCGAGGACGCGACCACCGGCAGCTGGTGGCAGCAGGCAACCGGGGAAGCGGTAGCCGGGCCGAAGAAAGGTGCGGCGCTCCCGGAGATCTCGCTGCTGGGGAGCGATCCGGCCCCTTCCGCGTCATCCGCCCCATCGCCGTCCCCGCTGGGTCCGGCGCGATGATGCAGGCCCGAGCGGCAGTCGCGCGGTAAGCCATCCCAAAAACCACCCCTTGCACGCCTCCCGATCCGAGGATTATTGTGTAAATGGCTTAACCAAACAGTTAAAATGTCTGATGAGCGAGTGGCGAGCGCAACCGCAGAACGCGACGGCGATACCGAGCGCCGCATTCTCCAGGCTGCGCGAAAGGTCTTCGTCCGTCGCGGGACCGCCGGCGCCCGGATGCAGGAGATCGCCGCGGAGGCCGGCGTCAACCAGGCGCTGCTGCACTACTACTTCCGCTCGAAGGACCGGCTGGCCGACGCCGTCTTCCTGGAGGCGGCCGGACGCCTGCTCCCCGCCGTCGCCCAGGTGCTCGGCTCCGACGCCTCGCTCGAGGACAAGGTCGAGCAGTTCGTGCACCTCTACATCGACACCGTCCGGCACAGCCCCTTCCTGCCGGGCTACGTCCTCTCGGAGATGCACCACCACCCCGAGCGACTCGCGGCGGTCAAGGATGCAGTGCGCGTCCCGACCGCGGCGCTCGCCCAGACGCTCCTCCAGCGACTCGGTGCGCAGCTGCAGGAGCGGGCCGCCGCGGGTACGATGCGGCCCATCGCCCCCGAACAGTTCGTGGTGAACCTCCTCGGGCTCGTCGTCATGCCCTTCGTCGCCCGGCCGCTGCTGAACGCCGCGTTCGGCCTCGACGCGGAGGCGTTCGAACGCTTCCTCGACGAGCGCCGCGCGGAGCTGCCGGGATTCATCCTCAACGCGCTCCGCCCATGATGCGCCGCCGCAGGACGATCTCGCTGGCCATGGCCGCGGTTCCGCTCGCGTGGCCGGGCGCGGCGCGAGCGCAGCAGCCCGCGGCACCCGACTCGCTGCGCCTGGGCACCCTGCAGGCCGAGGCGGTGCGGCGCGACCCGCGCGGGAGACAGGTCGGGCTCCTCGCGTCGCAGTCGGCGCTCCGGCTCCAGAGCCTCGATGCCGAGCGGCTTCCCACGTTCGGCGTCAACGCGCAGGGCCAGTACCAGTCCGACGTGGTGGCGATCCCGTTCCGCCTGCCTGACGGCGCGTCGCCGCCCCTGCCGCCGCACGACAATTACGACGCGCACCTCGCCGCGCGGCAGCGACTGTACGATCCCGCGCTCGGGCCCCGTCGCGAGCTCGAGCGCGCGCAGCTCGCCGAATCGCAGGCTCGCGTCCGCTCGTCGCTCTTCGCGCTGCGCCAGAGCGTCAACGACGCGTACTTCACGGCGCTCCTGCTGCAGGCGCAGCGGGCGGAGCTGGAGGCCGGCGTCACCGACCTCGAGGCGCAACTGCGCGTCGCCGACGAGCGCATGCAGGGTGGCGCCGCGCTGCCGAGCGAGACCGCGACGCTCGAGGCCGAACTGCTCCGGCGCCGCCAGTCGCTCGACGAGCTCGCCGCCAGCCGGGACGCGGCACTCGTGGTGCTGGGTGACCTGACGGGACGATCCGTCACGTCGGCCGACGCGCTGGCGCTCCCCGATCTCGCCGCCGACGTCGCGCGCGCCCGCGCGTCACTCGGCGACGTGCGCGCGCGCCCGGAGTACGAACAGTTCGCGCGCGGCCGCGAGGTCCTGGCGCGGCAGGAGGCGTCGTTAGGTGCGCAGGACCGGCCGCGCGTGTCCGCCTTCGGGCGCGCCGGTTACGGGCGCCCCGGGCTCAACCCGCTCGCGCGGGAGTTCGACGAGTACTGGTTGGCCGGCGTGCAGGTGGAGTGGTCGCCGTGGAACTGGGGGACGACGCGCCGCGACCGCGAGGCGCTCGAGATTCAACAGCAGATCGTCGCCACCGACGAGGCGGCGTTCTCGGAGACCATCCGTCGCGGCGTCGTGCGTGACCTCGCGACCATGGACCGGCTGGCACGAAGCCTCGCGGCCGACGATTCGATCGTCGCGCTCCGCGAGCGGATCCTCCGCGAGACGCGGCTTCGCTTCACCGAGGGCGTCGTCACCTCCGCGGAGTTCGTGGACCGCGAGACGGACGTGCGCACGGCGCGCGTCGCGCGCGCCACTCACCGCGTGGAGCTCGCTCAGGCCCGCGCCCGATTCCTCACCACCGTCGGTCTCGAGGTTCGTTGATGCGACGCCCTGCTCTCACCGTCCGCCGCGCCCTTCGAGCCGCGGCTTTCGCATTCGGCGCGTTCGGCACGATGTCGGCCTGCAACGGCGAGCCTGACCCCGACGCGTACGGCAACTTCGAGGCGACCGAGGTCGTGGTCTCGGCGCAGACGAGCGGACAGATCCAGCGGTTCACGCCGGTCGAGGGGATGCGGCTCGACCGCGGGACCGTCGTCGCCGTCATCGACACCACGCAGCTCGCGCTCGAGCGCGCGCAGCTCGTGGCGCAGCGTGCCGCGACGGGCGCCCGGCGCACCGAGGTCGCCGAGCAGCTTCGTGTGCTCGAGGTGCAGCGCGACATCGCGCGACGTGTCTACGAGCGCACCCAGCGCCTCCACGCCCAGCAGGCGGCCACGGCGCAGCAGCTCGATCAGGCCGAGCGCGACTACCGCACGCTCGTCGCGCAGATCGAGGCCCTGCGAGCACAGCGACAGAGCGTGGGGATGGACGTGGCGTCGAGCGAGGCGCGTGTGGCGCAGATCCGCGACCGCATCGCCAAAAGCACCGTCACGAGCCCGCAGGCCGGCACGGTGCTCACCACCTACGCGCGCGCCGGCGAGATCGTGCAGCCGGGACAGCCGCTCTACAAGATTGCCGACCTCGACACGCTCGTGCTGCGCGCCTACGTGACCGGTGCGCAGCTCTCGTCGGTTCGCCTGGGGCAGCAGGTGCAGGTGCGTGTGGACCAGGGCAGTGGCCGGCTCAGGACCATTCCGGGTACGGTCACGTGGATCTCCCCCACGGCGGAGTTCACTCCGACGCCGGTGCAGACGCGCGACGAGCGCGCCGACCTCGTGTACGCCGTGAAGATCCGTGTACCTAACGCGGACGGCGCGCTCAAGATCGGCATGCCGGGCGACGTGACACTCGGTGCCGCGACACCCGCGGAGACGGTGCGGCGGTGAGCACCGCCGCGTCGCCGCTCGTCGTGGAGGGCGTGAGCAAGCGGTTCGGTGCGACGGTCGCTCTCGACGACGTCTCGCTCGAGGTGCGGCCGGCGGAGCTGTTCGGCCTCGTGGGGCCGGATGGCGGTGGCAAGACGACGCTCTTCCGAATCCTCACGACGCTGCTGGTCCCCGACAGCGGCTCGGCCACGGTGCTGGGGTTCGATGTCGTGCGCGACCTCTGGGCCATCCGCGCCCGCGTCGGCTACATGCCCGGCCGCTTCTCGCTCTACCCCGACCTCAGCGTCGAGGAGAATCTGCGCTTCTTCGCCTCGGTGTTCGGTACGACCCTCGAGGAGGGCTACGCGATCATCGCGCCCGTCTACCGGCAGATCGAGCCGTTCAGGGACCGACGCGCCGACGCGCTCTCCGGAGGGATGAAGCAGAAGCTCGCGCTCTGCTGCGCGCTCGTGCACCGCCCGGACATCCTCTTCCTCGACGAGCCGACCACGGGCGTGGATGCCGTGTCGCGGCGCGAGTTCTGGGACCTGCTCGGTGCGCTCAAGGGGTCAGGGCTGTCGATCGTCGTCTCGACACCGTACATGGACGAGGCGAACCGCTGCGACCGCGTGGCGCTCATGCAGCAGGGCAGGGTGCTCGCCATCGACGAGCCGGCGAACATCGGGGCGCGCTTCCCGAACCCGCTGTTCTCCGTGCGGGCGCGCGACCGCTACCGTCTCCTCCAGGCGCTCCGCGGCTACCCACACGCGGCCTCGGCTTTTCCCTTCGGCGATGAGCTGCACTACAGCGACGCGCGTTCGGGGCTGGCGCCGGCCGGCATCGCCGACGACCTGCGCAGTCACCTGCGGGCGCAGGGCTTCGCCGACGCGGAAGTGACGCCGATCCGGGCGGGCATCGAGGACACCTTCATCGCGCTCACGGGTGCGCCCCCGGAGGTGGCCGCGTGACCCTCGCGATCGAGGTGCACGAGCTGACGCGCCGCTTCGGCGCCTTCACGGCCGTCGACCGCATCACCTTCGACGTGCGCGAGGGCGAGGTGTTCGGGTTCCTCGGCGCCAATGGAGCGGGGAAGACCACGGCCATCAAGATGCTGATCGGGCTCCTCGCGCCGACCTCGGGGCGGGCGAGCGTCGCTGGATTCGACGTGCTCACGCAAGCCGAGGACGTGCGGCGGCGCATCGGATACATGAGCCAGCGCTTCTCGCTCTACGAGGATCTCACCGTGCGGGAGAACATCACGCTCTACGGCGGCATCTACGGGCTCACCGACGTCCAGATCCGCGACCGTGGAACCGCGCTGGTCGAGCGGCTTCAACTCGGCCACGCGAGCGACGACCGCGTGGCCGCGCTGCCGCTCGGCTGGAAGCAGAAGCTCGCCTTCTCGGTCGCGCTGTTGCACGAGCCGGCCGTCGTGTTCCTCGACGAGCCGACGGGCGGCGTGGACCCGATCACACGACGGCAGTTCTGGGAGATGATTTACGCCGCCGCCGCGCGGGGCACGACGGTGTTCGTCACCACGCACTACCTGGACGAGGCCGAGTACTGCGATCGCGTCTGCATCATGGTGGACGGACGCATCGGCGCGATGGGAACTCCCGACGCGCTGAAGCGGGAATCCGGCCTGGCGACGCTGGACGAGCTGTTCGTCAGGCTCGCGCGGCCCTCCGCCGCGGCGCCGGCGCCGGCGCCGGCGATCGGGCCGGGCTGAGGACGGACGCATGGCTACCCGGTCCTCGGCGCTCTCCGCCTTCATGGTGAAGGAGCTGCGCCACATCCTGCGCGACCGCCAGACGCTGGCGATCCTCCTGCTGCTGCCGCTCGCCCAGGTCGTGCTGTTCGGCTTCGCCCTGCGCAGCGACGTGAACGACATCCGCATCGCGTTCGTCGACCCCACGCCCGACTACGCGACCGCCGCGCTGCGCGCGCGATTCGCGGGCAACGGCCGGTTCCGGGTCGTGGGCACGGCACCAACGACCGCGATGATCGAACCGCTCTTCCGTCGCGGAGCGGCGGACGTGGCCGTGGCGTTCGATCCCGGTTTCGCGGAGCGATTGGCCGAGGGAACGCCGGCGCGGCTGCTCCTCATCAGCGACGCGTCGGACCCGAATACCGGGAGCAGGATGCAGGCGTATGCCAACGCGGTGGTCTCGAGCTACCAGGCGGAGCTCGGGGCGACCGGGCGCGCGGTGCAGATCGTGCCGCAGACGCGCATGCGCTACAACCCGACGCTCGAGAGCGTGAACCTGTTCGTCCCGGGGCTCATCGCGCTGGTGCTCACGCTGGTGGCCGCGCTGATGACCGCCATCTCGCTCTCACGCGAGAAGGAGCGTGGCACGCTGGAGATCCTGCTCGTGTCGCCGCTGCACCCATGGCAGATCATCGTCGGGAAGGTGCTGCCCTACCTGCTGCTGGCGTTCGCGAACGTCGTGACCGCGCTGTTGGCGGCCTGGGTGGTGTTCCGGGTGCCCTTTCGCGGGAGCCTGACGCTGCTGCTCGGCGCGAGCGTGCTGTACTCCATGGTGGGACTCGCGCTCGGCGTGCTGATCGCGGCGCGCACGACGTCGCAGCGGGCCGCCATGCTCGGCGCCATGGCGGGGACGATGCTCCCGAACACCCTGCTCTCCGGAATGATCTTCCCGATCTCGAGCCTGCCGGGGTGGCTGCAGCCGGTGACGGCCCTGATCCCGGCGCGATGGTTCATCGTGATCTCGCGCGGCATCATGCTGAAGGGTGTCGGGCTCGCGTATCTCTGGCAGGAGTTGCTCGTGCTGGCGGTGATGCTGGCCGTGCTCCTCGTCGCGGCGATCCGCAGCTTCAAGCCGAGGATGGCCTGACGATGCGCGCGCTGCGCTTCCTGCTCCGGAAAGAATTCCTGCAGATCTTCCGGGACCACGTGCTCCTGGGCATGCTGTTGGTGGTGCCGCTCGTGCAGTTGCTCCTGCTCGCGAACGCCGCGACGTTCGAGGTGAAGAGCGCGCGGCTGTACGTCGTGGACCACGACCACAGCACGATGTCGCGCGGCGTGGTGGACCGGCTCGCCGCCTCGGGGCGGTTCATCCCTACGGCGGCCTCGCCGTCGGTGGCGAACGCGGACGAGGCGATGCTGGCCCGCGAGGTCGACGTGATTCTCGTCGTGCCGGTCGGGTTCGAGCGGGATCTCGTACGCGATCGACGCGCGTCGCTGCAGCTCATCCTCAACGCGGAGGACGGTGCGGCGGCGGCAGTGACGCAGTCGTACGCCGGTCAGATTCTCGCGGGCTACGGCGCGGAGTTGGGCGCCGAGGTGAGCCCGACGCTGGCGACGGTGGCCGCGGCCGACGACCGACCACCCCGGCGTGGCCAGCCGGTGATCGAGGTGCGGCGGCGCGGCTGGTACAACGCCGATCTCGAGTACCGGGACTACATGGTGCCGGGCATCCTCGTGGCGCTCGTGACGGTGGTCGGCACGCTGCTCACGGCGATGAACATCGTTCGCGAGAAGGAGGCCGGGACGCTGGACCAGCTCAACGTCACGCCCGTCACGCGCCCCACGTTCATCGCCGCGAAGCTGATTCCCCTCTGGAGTCTCGCGCTGATCGATCTCGCGCTGGGACTCACCCTCGCGTACTTCGTCTTCGACGTGCCGGTGCGGGGCAGCCTCGTCGTCGTCTTCGTCGGAGCCGCGGTGTATCTCGTGGCCGCCCTCGGCACCGGGCTCTGGGTGTCGACGGTCGCGGAGACGCAGCAGCAGGCGATGTTCGTGACCTTCTCCATCATGATGATCTACCTGCTGATGAGCGGGCTGTTCACGCCGGTGAGCGGAATGCCCGTGTGGGCGCAGTGGGTGGCGCAGCTCAATCCGGTCACCCACTTCGTGCGGCTCATGCGCGCCGTGCTGCTGAAGGGCGCGGGACTGGCGGACGTGACGCGCCAGCTCGGGATACTCGCCGTGATCGGCGCCACGGTCATGACGCTGGCGGTGCGGCAGTACCGGAAGCGCGCGGCGTGAGCGTCGGGATCTCGGCATCGAGGAAACCACGGGTGCCTGGCGGACCCGAAAGCCGCACCCACGGCGGTCCGCCATGGGGCGAGACTTCGAGCACGAAGGTCAGGAAGGGACAGCACCGACGCTCGTTGGTGACGAAACGCGCGATGTCATCGAACGCATCGGCGTCGAAGCGGAAGGCGTAGCCGTCCGGGATATCGCGGCGCTCGCGCACCTCTTCTCCGAACAGCGGTCCTCCACGTGCATGAGCCAACTGCGACGTTCTTGTGATAGCTTACGACTTCAAGCGCACTCGAGGTCAAGGCCGGTTTTCGGAACGGGACGAGATGGACGACATGAGCATTGGCGAGGTGGCACGGCGCGAGCGGCTGGTTTCACGATGGCGGAGACTCGCCGGCTCGTCGTCGGCTTCGAACCCGGCACGCCGCCCGCTCGTCCGACGACACGACTCACCAGGCGGGCCGGGTCACGCCGGTGAGCGGATGCCGTCCGGGCACGTCGCTGGTCAGGTCACGGCGGGCGAGCGGCATCGCCTAACGTCGGCCGGGCGCTCCTGCAGGGCCGCGTCGAGCGCGGCCGCGGGCGTGACGTCGTGGTTCCCGGGCGCGAGGAAGTAGGGAACGCCGGCTTCGGTCGTGAGCCGGTTGATGAGCCCCGCGAAGCTCACGTTCCACTGCCGGGGAGCCTAACGCACAGTCGCACGCGCTCGCGCGGATGCCGCGGGGCGCCGGTTCGTGCAGCGCATGCTGAGCGAAGCTCGACGGCCAGCGTCACGGGCGTGGCGCAGCACGTCGCCGCGCGCCGCGCCGGTCCTCGTCTTGCGGCCAGGTCGCATTCGGACCGGCGCCACTGGTTCGCGCTCGAGTCGCTCGGAGTCGTTCGCAGACGCAGACGGTGGGATCATGGGTTCACAAGGGAGCGGAATCGCGACGGGCGCCGTCGCTCGAGGTTCGGTCGGGACGCGACTACTCGCGGTGATCGCCGTCGTTCTCGTCCTCGATGCACTCCGCATCGCCCGGCCGGTCGTGCTCCCGGTGGCCGCGGCTGTCTTCGTCCTGATGGTCGCGTGGCCGCTCGAGCCGTGGCTCGAGCGCCGTGTGCCGCGCTGGATCGCCCTGGCCGGGACATTTCTCGTGGTGCTCATCGCGCTCGCGCTGTTCCTGGCCGCGCTCACCTGGTGCGTGCAACTCGTGGTCGAGCGCGTGCAGAGTCACCGGGAGGAGCTCGAGAAGCTGCGACGCCTCGCCGGATCGTACGGGGCACGCTTCGGAATCGAGCTGTCCCCGTCCGCGGCCGCCGGCGACGCATCGGGTTTCCTGCCGACCGGATTGCGCACGGTCTACGAGACTGTCGGCTTCATCATCCTCGCGATCGCGTTCGTCGCGCTCGGCCTCGGTGAGGTGCATGACCTCCGGGAAAAGGTTGGGCGGCGGCTGAGCCAACGCCAGAGCGCCGAGCTGTTGCGCATCGCCGGCGAGATCGCCACCGCGTTCCGGCGGTACTTCGCGGCGAAGACGCTGACCAGCGCGCTCACGGGGATCGCGAGCGGGCTGCTCGCGCTGGTGCTCGGGCTCGACCTCGCCGTGGTGTGGGGGTTCACCGCCTTTCTGCTCGAGTACGTGCCGACGATCGGGTCGATCATTGCGGTCGCTCCTCCCACCCTGTTCGCGCTCCTGCAGTTCGACGGGATGACGCGGCCGCTGGTGACGTTTGCCTGCTTCACGGTGCTGCAGATCGCGATGGGCAACATCGTCGATCCGCGGATCGAGGGGCGCGTGCTCGCCTTCTCGCCGGTCGTCATCCTGCTCTCGATCACATTGTGGGGTTGGCTGTGGGGAGTGGCTGGTGCGCTGCTCGGCGTGCCGATGACGGTCGCCGCCACGATCGCCTGCCAGCATTTCGAGTCGACGCGATGGATCGCCGACCTCGTGACGGGGGTCAACGCGCGGGCGCCCGGTGGAGACGACGGGTGAGCACGGCGTGACCGCGTTCACCGTCGCACGCCGAACACGCGAGCGCGGGATCCGAATGGCGCGTACGAACAGCGCGCTCACTCCCGCCGCGCAGCAGGGCGCGCCCCGTCATCGGCTGGTCGCGCCACGGCCTCGCTGTGTGGGTCGTCCATCGACTCACGGCGCGCGAACGGCGTCGCCTAACGTCGACCGGGCACTCCTGTAGGGCCGGTAATCACGACCCCAGTCCACGCCCACCACGTCGAGCCAGAGTTGCTCGCCGTCGACATGCACGACGAGGTAGTGGTACGCATTGTCGCCAGGCTCCATGCCCGGGCGGACGAAGTGTTCCACCCGCACCGAGTCACCCGCGCCGGCCGCCAGGCACTCGCGAAGGTCGAGCTCCCCGCGATAGCTGTACAGTGGCGCGCCGCCTGCCGGTTAACTTCCCGTGGCTCCCATGCCCATTCGGCTCTCGGTTCTCGATCTCGCGCCCATCGTCGAGGGCGGCGATGCGGCCCAGTCGTTTCGCAACACGCTGGACCTGGCGCGCCACGCGGAGCGGTGGGGCTACGAGCGTTTCTGGCTCGCCGAACACCACAACATCCCCAGCGTCGCGAGTGCGGCGACCGCCGTATTGATCGCCCACGTGGCCGGCGGCACGTCCACCATTCGCGTCGGCGCCGGCGGCATCATGCTGCCGAACCACTCGCCGCTCGTGATCGCCGAGCAGTTCGGCACGCTCGCGTCGCTGCACCCCGGGCGCATCGACCTCGGCCTCGGACGCGCGCCCGGCTCGGACCAGACGACGGCACGCGCACTCCGGCGTCCGCCGACGGCGGGCGACACGTTTCCGCAGGACGTGCTCGAACTGCTGAGCTACTTCCGTCCCGCGGAGCCCGGCCAGGCGGTGCGCGCCATTCCCGGCGCCGGCATCGACGTGCCGGTGTGGATTCTGGGCTCGAGCCTGTTCGGCGCCCAGCTCGCCGCCGCCCTCGGACTTCCGTTCGCCTTCGCCTCTCACTTCGCGCCCGCGATGCTGGCGCAGGCGGTCGGCGTTTACCGTGAGCGGTTCCGCCCCTCTGACCGACTGGAGCGCCCGTACGTCATGCTCGGGGTCAACGTGTTCGCGGCCGACAGCGACGACGACGCGCGGCTCCTGTTCACCTCGCTCCAGCAGGCGTTCTTCAACCTCCGCCGTGGGCGGCCCGGGCCGCTGCCGCCACCATCGGACGGATTCGCCGAACGACTCGCGCCGTTCGAGCGGGCGATGCTCGACGACATGCTCTCGTGCACCATCATCGGCACGCTCGACCACGTTCGCGATGGGCTATCGGATCTCGTGGCGCGCACCGGCGCGGACGAGCTGATGGTCGCAACGCAGATCTTCGACCACCACGCACGACTTCGCTCGTACGAGATCGCGGCCGAGGCGCGCGAACCGCTCGTGGAGGGTCGCGTCGAGTAGTAATTGGGGTCAGACTCGCATTTCATCATTCGAACGCCGCGGCGTTCGAATGATGAAATGCGAGTCTGACCCCAATTCCCATCCTTAAGTGATCGGCATTGGGTCTGACCCCAATTCCCCCAAGCGGACACCCGCCCACATCTTCGCGCAGCCCTCAGTCCGGGCCGCCTCCGTCGCGATCCGCGCCGATTCGCTCCTCGAGCATCGCCAGGCAGGCAGCCGCGAGCGCGACGGTGTCGTACGTGGCTCCGTCGTCGGCGCGCCATACCGCCTCGTCCGACGGGTGCAGCGGGTACAGCGTCAATTCGCGCACGACTCTCGCGCCTTCACGCCGCTGCGGGGCCCCTCGGCGCGAGACGACGCCGTCCCACACCGTCACCCGCAACTCGCCCAGCGTGACATCATTGGCGGCGTCGGGGAACCATGACACGCTCGTCGCGGCGTTCGCGGCCTGGAGGACGCAGCCGCTCGGTGTTCGGTGCTGCTCGATCCGCGACGGAGCCCGAGCCGCCCGTGTGACCGTGCGCTCCGGGGCGAGCGTGTCCAACAACGCGTTCACTGCCCGCTGGACCACCGCTCTCGCCTTGGCCGATGGGGGAGCAGACCACGGCGGGGCTGGATCGTTCGAATCTTCCATATCGGGAATGAAGAAGGCTGGTGCGGCTGCAGGCCGCTGAACGGCCGAGCGAATGCGGCACGACCGCTCGAACTATACCCGGTGTGCAACGGCATCGTGTGTGTCGAGGCTGAAAAGGCCGTGGCCCATCTGCTGCACCACAACGATGGTCCTCCCGATTGTTGTGCGCTCAGATGCCGGCTGATTCGACGCTACGGACGGTGGATGACGTTTCGCGTGTGGCGCGTCGCCGCGTCACCGCCTCCGTTGTGGCGGCGAGCTTCCCGCCGCTAGGCAGCGCGCTCGTCATCCTCATGGGCGTCGCGTTGCTCGTCCGGGAGTGGCTGAACCTGTCTGGCCGCACGGAAGCGCGATCGGAACCGTCGGCGGTGGCGCTGGTGACTGCCGCCGGCCTGGCGATCAGCGGGAGTGGGGTTCTCCTCATCCACTGGCATCGGTCCAGCCGTCGCCGGGCGGCGCTGGTCGCCGCGCGCCTCGCCGCGCTGGCAACGATCGCGTTCGGCCTCATCGTGCTGGGGCAGCATTCCGCGGCCTGGCTGGTGACTGCTGCTGGCCGCGCTCCGCTCGTCCCGGGCGGCGCGTGGTGGATGTCTCGACCCGCACCGAGCACGGCGATCGGCATCACGCTGATCGGGATCGCCGCGCTCGCGGTAGGTACCCGGCGCGAGTATGGCCGGCGGTGGAGCGGGTGGGCAGCGGCTGCCGTCCTGATCATCAGTCTCACGGCGCTCGTCGGGCACGCCTATGGCGCGAGCTTGTTGTACGGCTTCAGTGGCATGGGCGGAATGTCGGTGTCCACCGCGGTTGCGCTGTGTGTCCTGGCGCTCGCCATCGTGTGCATCGACCCCGAGCAGGGCGTCACGGCTGTGTTCGTGAGCGACACCGCCGGCGGGCGACTCCTGCGCCGGCTGGTGCCGGCCGCCATTCTCATCCCGACGCTCCTCGGCTGGCTGCGCTTGAGAGCGGAGCGCCTCGGCATCGTCGACACGGCGTTCGGCTTGGCGATGCTCGTGGTCGTGCTCGTCGTCATCTTCGTTGGCCTCCTCGTCAGCCAGGCCGCCGGCCTGCACGCCTTCGACACCGAGCGTGCGCGCCTGCACACGGCCGAGCGCGCGGCGCGCGCGGATGCCGAGGCGGCGCGGCTCGCTGCCGAGCGTGCGCGGCGCGAGGCCGACGAGGCGAACAAGGCGAAGTCGGCGTTCCTGGCGACGATGTCGCACGAGGTCCGCACGCCGATCAACGCCATCGTCGGCTACACGCAGCTCATGGAGCTTGGCATCGCGGGGCCCATCACCGAGCAGCAGCGCGAGTACCTCGCGCGACTCGCCGCGACGAGCGAACACCTGCAGGGGCTGGTGAACGACATCCTGGACCTCGCGAAGATCGACGCCGGCGGGATGACCGTCGCGCGCGAGGACGGGCTCACCGGGGCGCTGGTCGCGGCGGCGCTCGACCTCGTCCGTCCGCAAGCGAGTGCTCGGGGCGTGCGCCTCGTGGACGGCTGGCCAGGCGAGCCGGGCAAGCGGTTCGTCGGCGACGAGCATCGCGTGCGGCAGATTCTCGCGAACTTGCTCTCGAACGCCGTCAAGTTCACCGAGCCCGGTGGCACCGTTACGGTAACCTGCGGCACCGTCAGCGAGACGCCACCGGTGGCGGGACTCCGGGGCGACGGGCCATGGACCTTCATCCAGGTCGCGGACACGGGAATTGGGATCGCGCGCGACGAGCAGACGCGCATCTTCGAGCCCTTCCACCAGGTGGATCGCGGCCATACACGGCGGCAGGGAGGCACGGGACTCGGCCTGGCGATCAGCCTGCGGCTCGCCCACCTCATGGCCGGCGACCTCACGGTGGAAAGCACACCCGGCCTCGGTTCGACCTTCACCCTCTGGTTGCCGGCGCCGGCGACGGACGCGGTGCGCGGCGGCGAGAGCGCGGCGGAGCGGGGCGCGCGGGCGCGGCACGAGCCCGACGCCGAACGCGTACACGGTCTCGCGGAGGTCGGCACGTACCTCCGTGAGCGGATCGAGGACGTCATCGCAGCCTACGCTGCGCGCTTGCGCGTCGACCCCATGTTCCCGCAGACGGCGAACCTCCGGCGCTCGGAGGTGGAGGACCACCAACTGAGCTTCCTGGGCGACATCGCGCAGACGCTCGTGGTAGTCGAGGACACAGGCGGGCCGGACTCCGACCTGCTTCGCGACGGCAGCACGATTCAGCGGGTGATCGCGGAGCTGCACGGCGCGATGCGGCAGCGGCGCGGGTGGACGGAGGCGCAGCTCGAGCGGGAGTACGCGATTCTCGGGGAGGAGGTGGCGGCGGCGGTGCGCCGCCGTGTGCCGGATGGCACCGGGGATGTTTCGCTCGCGCTCGAGGTGCTCGCCCGCCTCCTCGATCGAGCCTGTGCGAACGGGCTCGCGGCGCTGCGGCGGGGAGCCGAGACCGAGAACGCGCGAACCGGTTGACGGCACGGCGCGGTGGGCGAAGGCCCTCGCTCGGCAGCCACGGACGATGCCCGATAGCTTCCGAGCAGGACGTGCCGAACCGAAATCACCGCATGAGCGAACCCACGCAGACCCCGCCAGCCCCCACGCCGGTGGATGAGTCACGGCGGCGTATTCGCGACGCGCTGCTCAGCGCGCGGCGCGTCGCCGTGGGCACACACGCCGGCGAGGAGGTGCGCGTCCGCATGATGCACCCCGGCGCCTGGCTGCCTGACGATGAGACCGCCCGCCCGGTCGTGTACCTCGCGTCGATGAAGAACGACCCCAAGATCCGCGAGATGACGGTAAGGCCCGAGGTCGCGCTCCTGCTGCACGAATCACCCACCGGCGAGGAGCACACGAGCTGGGAGATGGAGGTCACCGGGCGCGCGGAGGTGGTGCGCGACGCGGCGGAGCGCGAGCGGGCGAAGCAGGCCACCATGCGCACGTCGTCGATCGTGCGGTACCTCGACTCCGTGGGGCAGACCGATCTGCTCGCGTTCGTGCGCGTGACGCCGCGCTTCATGAAGCATCGGGTCTTCGGCGAGATCGTCGCCGGCCGCCCGCCGTCCATCCTGGACTTCGGCAGCGACGCCGGCGATCGGCCGAGCGACGGTGCGCTGCTGTGGCGCCGTCTCGGCGTGTGGAAGGAGACGGTGCGCTGGGCGTCGCTCACGGCGAGCGCCGCGTCGGTGGCCGTCGGTATGGCGGCCGCCTTCTTCGCGACCGGGCGCGTGCAGTGGGGGTGGGCGCTGCTGACGCTCATCGCCGCGGTGGCGTTGCAGGCGTGCACGAACATCAAGAACGACCTCGATGACCAGCGGTCCGGTGCGGATGATCGCAACCGCACGCCGATCCTCGGGCTGACCGGTGGCTCGCGCGTCATGCAGCGCGGGCTGGTGACGCGCGCCGAGCTGCTCGTCGCCATGCTGGCGTTAGGCGTGCTGAGCGCCGCCATCGGCGCGTACTTCGCGCTCGCCGGCCGTCCGGGCGTGATCCTGCTCGGTGGCGCCGGGCTCCTCCTCGGCTTCGTCTACACCGGTCCGCCGCTGCGCCTCGCGCACCGAGGGCTCGGCGAGCCGGCGGTGGCGCTGGCGTTCGGCGTCGGCATCGTCTGCGGCACGGCGTACGTGCAGACGGGCGTGGTACCCCTGGTCGCCCTCGCGGCATCGGTGCCGGTGTCCGTGCTCGTCGCGCTGATCCTGTTCATCAACGGGTTCCAGGACGCCGCGAGCGACGACGAGGTGTCGAAGCGCACGATCGTCGTGCGGCTCGGGCTGCGGCGCGCGAGCCGAGCGTATCCGGTGATCGTCGCCGCGGCAGCCGTCGCGCTCGTGGTGCTCGTGTCGGTGAGAGCGTTGCCGGCTCTCGCCTTGCTCGGCCTCGTGGGGTTCCCGCTCTTCGTGCAGGCGGCGAGCGTGGCCCGCCGCAACTTCGACCGGCCGATGGAGCTCGTGCCTGCCAATGCGTACACCGTGGTCGGTCATCTGGCGAGCGCGCTTGCCCTCGCCGTGGGTCTCGTCTGGGCGAAGCTGGGTGGCGGAATGAACGTGGGCCTGCTCACGGTCGCCGCCGCCGGCACCCTCGTGATCCTCTACTACAACCGCTCGATCGGTCGGCTGGCGCGCGCGTTCTACGGCGTGCGCGATGCGGTCGCGAGGAGTTGAGGCCGCGACTCACTACGCCTCTGTCATTCCGAGCGGTAATTGGGGTCAGACTCGAATTCCCGGTTGGGAATTCGAGTCTGACCCCAATTACCCCTCTACTGGTATGATGAGGGTTCCTCGACTGCGCTCGGAACGACAACACCCTCCGCTCGGAATGACAAGGTAGCGTTAGGGCGCGGGGAGAATTCGCACGAGCAGCGTGTCGATGAGCGGCCGCACGACCTCTGCTCGCGCGCGCACGTGTCCACCAGACACCCAGATGATCCGCTTCGGCTCGCGCGCGCTGGCGTACAGGCGGGCGACGAGGGCGCGCGGCATGCGCGCGTCGTCACGTGCGTTGACCATGACGAACGGTCGCGGCGCGATGCGCGCCGCCCACTGTTCGGGCGCGAGCCGCGGTCCCGAGATGAGGAGCGTCGCGAGCCCCGCGACCACCGCGCGCGCCGGGGCGAACGGGATGTTGCGGCGCAGGTTGAGCTCGAGCGGCCCGTACGACCCGCCCGACCCATGCACCGCCCACACGCGCGTGATGCGCCGGTCGAGCGCACCGGCGATGACGACGAATGGCGCACCCAGGCTGACTCCGATGGCCTCCACCTGGCGCGGATCGACATCGGGTTGGGCCAGCAGGTAGTCGAGCGCGAGCATGATGGCCGGCGGTGTGTCGAACACCGCACGGCGAATCGCCGGGACGTATCGAACCACGCGCAGCCCTTTCACGCGGTGGTCGCCCCGGTACGGGTAGCTCAGCGCGGCGACGACCGCGCCGCGCGTGTCGGGAATGAGCCGTACCGCGTCCCGGCCCGTGTTGTGGCCGCCGAGCAGAACGACGAGCGGACGCCTCCCTCCGATCGTCGGGCTGTATTCGTCACCGGGATCGGCGGCGGGACGCTTGAGCAGCAGGTCGACCTCGAGCCCGCTCGCCGCCCTGACGCGGACTGACTGCACGCGGTAGCCGTCCACGACTTCGGCCGCATCTTCGCGGACCGCCACGAGATGCGAGCGGCGCTCCAGAAAACGCGGCGTGGGGTCGCGCAGCGCGGTCGCGACCAGCGGTGCGCCGCCCAGCGAACCGCCGACGAGTGTCGTCATCAGCGCGCGCCTCGGCCGTGGCCGGCGGTGCGGAGCGCGGTCCGGCGACTCGTTCGGCGTCATCGACATCCCGCGCGCGTGCGCGCGTGTGGTGCCTAACGTGGGGCGCGGCACCGGCGCAGGCTCTCCGTGCCGTTTTCGGGGGCGGGCGTCCACGGACGTACCTCGTGTCGGCTGTGCGGCGATCTCCGTCTTCATACCCCGGTGCCGACGAAAGGGGCACCTCGATCCGTGGCGCAGAGCTGAGCCGTTCCGGCTCGTCGGCTGGCGCCCGACACCCCGGATCGTATCTTCACCCTGACACCGTTCCGCTGGAGCGCCGTCCCGTGCCGCTGTCCTACGCCTTCACCGCGATCCGCGACGCCGACGTGCCCGTCGCCGTCGAGCCGCTCCTCCAGCACACGCTCGATACGTACGCGAGCGAGACGAACAAGGTGGCCTCGGTGTGGCGCGAGTTCGCCGACGACGACCTTGCGTACCGCCCGCACCCGCGTGCAAGCACGGTCGGCGAGATCCTCGCGCACCAGCTCCTGTCGGAGCGACGCTTTTTCGGTGAGTTCCTCGGTGCGCCCGAGCCGCCGCCACCCGACGTGCTGCCGGCGTCGTTCGCGGTGCACTCCGCCACCGAGCGGCTCGTGTCGCTCGCGCTGCCGCGCCTGCGCTACCTCGCCGCGCAGCCGGCCGCGTGGTGGACGGCGCGCGTTCCGTTCTTCGACGTGGAGCGCGAGCGCGCGTGGATCTTCTGGCGCCGCGTGCTCCACACCGCGCACCACCGCACGCAGCTCACGGTCTACCTGCGTGTGATGGGGCGCGCGGTGCCGGCGACCTATGGTCCGACGGCGGATGTGAAGTGGGTGGGCGCCGACGCGACGCACACCGTGGACGCCGCCGGGCGGAAATAGCGCCGAGGCGCGTGCGCGCGGGCGGATATCGCCGGCGCGAGCTCTGGACCGAGGAGTTTCTCCTCGATGGCCGGCGGTTGAGTTGGGAGGAGGCGGAGGCGAGGTTCACGGATCGAACCGGACAGCCGGGCCCCGCCACATGGGAGGCTGGCGCGCCGCTGGCGGGCCAGGAGGACCTGCCCGTCGGCGGAGTGAGCTGGTTCGAGGCGGCCGCATGCGCGCGCTTCATCGGGAAGGCGCTCCCCACGGTCTACCACTGGAGCAGTGCCGCGGTCGTGTCCGCGGCCGCGGCCGTCGTTCCCGGCAGCAACTTCGAGTCGCGCGGACCAGTGCCCGGCGGCCGCTTTCGCGGCATGAGCCCCTGGGGCGTGTTCGACATGGCGGGCAACGTGCGCGAATGGTGCCGGAACCCGGACGAGAACGGACAGCGGTACATCCCCGGCGGCGGCTGGAGTGACCTGCCGTACATGTTCACCGACCCGTACGCGCAGCCGGCGTTCGACCGGTCGTCGATCAACGGCATCCGCCTCGTTAGGCATTCCGCGAACGAGCAGAACCTCGCGACCGCCGCTCAGCCCATCCGCGGGACGTACCGCGACTATCGCGTGGAGACGCCGGTCCCCGATGCGGTGTACGCGACGTACCGTGCCATGTACGACTACGATCGCACGCCGCTCGACCCGCGCGTGGAAGCGCGGGACACGACTCCGGCCGACCGGGTGCGCGAGGTCGTGAGCTTCGACGCGGCGTATGGACGCGAGCGCGTGCGCGCCATTCTGTTCGTCCCGAGGCACCACGCGCCGCCGTACCAGACGGTGGTCGTGTTCCCCGGCTCCAACGCGCTCTCTGCAGAACGAGCTGGCCAACGAGACCATCGCCTATCGTGATCACATGGTGATGTGGGGACAGCATCTCCGCCGCTCCGTGGACTATCTCGCGACGTGTCCGGACGTCGATACCACCAGGCTGGCCTACCTCGGCATCAGTTGGGGAGGGCTGCTCGGTGGACTGATGGTGGCCATCGAGCCGCGCCTCAAGGCCGCGATCTTCAATGCCGCCGGGCTCTCGATGAGTCGCTCACGGCCGGAGGCCGACCCGATCAACTTCCTGCCGCGCGTTCGCATTCCGTCGCCGATGCTGAATGGGAAGCACGATCACTTCTTCCCGACCGAGACCTCGCAGCAGCCGTTCTTCGCACTGATCGGAACGCCGCCGGCGGACAAGCGCCACGTCCTCTACGAGGGCGGACATGCGCTGCCGAGGACGCTGCGCATCGCGGAGGCGCTGGCGTGGTTGGACAAGTACCTGGGGGCCGTCACGCGCTGATCGCTCCGCCGCACCGATTCGCCTGAGGCATGAAATCCGCATGACGGATTCCCTCCCATGGGCGGACCACCCCAGTCATGGAGCCAGCGAATGTCGGGTGCACCAGATCATCACGACGCGACGAGGCCGGCACGGGAGACTTCCCGCGAGCCGATCCGTTACCCGGAGGACCACGTCCTCGCCGTGCTCGACACGCGGGAACAGGTCACGGCCGCAGTTGCCGCGCTCACGGCCGGTGGCTTTCTGGATTCGGAGATTCGGACCGGGACCGGCGCCGCGAACGCTGACGAGCTGGACGCGACCCCGGGCCGCGGCGGGCTGGCTGGGCTGCTGATCCGCCTCGCGGAGCGCATTGGCGCGACCGATGAGGAGATGGAGGTGAAGAACCGGTACGAGCAGGCCATGCGCGAGGACCGGTTCGTGCTGTCGGTCGCCGCCGCGACCGAGGAGCGGAAGGAGCGCGCGACGGAGATCCTTCGTGGGCACGGCGCGCACACGATCGCGTTCTTCGGCAAGCGCACGATCGAGTACATCACGCCGCCTAACAAGAGGTGAGCTGAACCGGTCGCACGGCCGGTGCTGAGCGAGCAGCGGGCTCAGCACCGGCCGTGCGACTGTCAGTGCTCGGCGGCGGCACCCCGCCTTCAGCCGGGACGGGAAGATGGTCGGGTCGCTGGGTTGCCCGCACTCGCATCGGGAAGGCAGCGCGCGCGCCGCGCTCGCGGCAGCAAGTGTGGCCCTGGTAGTGCTCTCCACGCCCGGCGCGGGCGCACAGCCGGCCACCGCCGACAGCGGCGCGCGTCCGGGGGTCGTATCGGCGTTCTCCTACACCGGCGAGCTCGTCGCCAATGCCCGCGGTGGCGAACGGCTGGGGACGACCTACGCGGGGATCGCGGGCGCGGAGCTCACGCTGCTGCTGCTGCGGCTCATCGGATGGCCTGGCGCGAGCGTCTTCCTCTTCGTGCTCGGCACGCACGGTGGCGGTCCGAGTGATCTGGTCGGCGATGTGCAGGGCGTGAGCAACATCGAGGCACCCTCTACGGTGCGGCTGGAGGAGGTCTGGTTGCAGCAGAACCTGCTCCGCGGCCGGTTGTCGTGGCTTGTGGGGCGCTACGACCTGAACACGGAGTTCTACCGCCTGCAGTCGGGGGCGCTCTTCATCAACAGCTCGGTCGGGATCGGTCCCGAGTTCGGGTTGAGCGGCGTGGCCGGTCCGTCGATCTTCCCCAACACCGCTGTCGGCACGCGCATCGACGTCAAGCCATCGCCTAACGTCGTGTGGCGCGCCGCCGTCCTCGACGGCGTGCCGGTCGATCGTCCGGGGGACCGGATCCGCCTGTTCGCATCCGGAGACGGCGCCCTGCTCGTCAGCGAGGTGGCGCTCCTCGCCCGTCCGGACACGGTGGGCGTGCCGCGGCAGCGGCGCTTCCGCATCGGCCGCGGGCCCCCGCGCCCCTACCGGGGAAAGTTGGCGCTCGGCGCCTGGTACTACACGGCACGGTTCCCCGATCTCGTCGACACGCTGGCGAGCGGCGCGCCGGTGCGGCATCGCGGCAGCCGAGGTGCGTACTTCATCGGGGATCGGACGTTGTGGTCCGCCCGGCGCGGGGGCGCGACCGCGCTGGCGGCCTTCGTGCAGCTCGGCGCAGGCGACGCGCGCGTCAACCAGATCGGTGCGTACGTCGGTGGCGGGCTCACGCTCACGGGACCGTTCCCGAGCCGGGCCCACGACCAGGTCGGGCTGGCGGTAGCCGTGGCGCGGAACGGGGCGCACTACGAGCGCGCTCGAGCGGCGTTAGGAATGCTCGTTGCCGATGAGACGGCGTTGGAGCTCACCTACGCTGCGCACGTCGGTTCCTGGCTGTCGGTACAGCCCGACGTGCAGCTCGTGATTCATCCCGGCGGCACGCGGGGGCCTCCGAACGCGGTGGTGCCCGGGTTGCGTGTCGCGCTGTCGTACTGACCGCGACGTGGTGGCCGTGACTCTGCGACCCGCACTCATCCGCGACTTCGCGCTCGTCGCCGCCGGCTGCTTCGCGCTCGCCGGCTGTGATCGCTCGGGGACGGCGGCTTCCGACAGTACGCGTGTGCGCGACGGTGATCCCGCCCGCGGGCGGGCCGTCGTCGCGCGTGGCACCTACGGCTGCACGGCCTGCCACGCCGTTCCCGGCATGCGCGGTCCGCGCGGCGTGGTGGGCCCGCCGCTCGCCGGGTTCGCGCAACGCGCCTTCATCGCGGGCCAGCTGCCTAACCAGCCGGACGTGCTCGTCGCCTTTCTGCAGAACCCGTCGGCGCTCGTGCCCGAGACCGGCATGCCCGACGTCAGGCTCGCGCTCGGCGAGGCGCGCGACATCGCGGCCTATCTCTACACCCTGGAGCCGTCGCATGCGCCGTGATCCGCGCCGCCGCATCCTCTGGCCCGCCGCGCTGCTCGCGGGCTGCGCGGGGCCGCAATCGGCCCTCGATCCCGCCGGGCCCTCCGCCGCGTCGCTCCACCGGCTCGGCCTGTTCATGTACGTCGCGGCGGCGCTCGTCGTGGTGCTGGTGACCGTGCTCGCGCTCGTGCCGTTCCTGCGCCGTGGCGAGCGCCCGGTGAATCGCAAGTTGTTTCTCTGGGGCGGCGGGGTCACCCTGCCATTCGTGACCCTGTCCGTACTCGTTCCCTACGTGATGACCGTCGGGCACGAGACGCGCGCCTCGACGTCGGCGACCCGGCTCTCCGTCGACATCACCGGACACCAGTTCTGGTGGGAGATGTCCTACCGCCGGGCCGACGGACGGTCCGCGGTCGCCTCGGCCAACGAGCTGCGCCTGCCGGTCGGCGAGCCTGTCGAGCTGATGCTCCGCGCGAACGACGTCATCCACAGCTTCTGGGTTCCGAGACTAGCCGGCAAGACGGACCTGATTCCGGGGCGGGTGAATCGCATGGTCATCCAGGCAGATCGTCCCGGCGCCTATCGCGGCCAGTGCGCCGAATATTGCGGCGAGCAGCACGCGCTCATGGCCTTCGACGTCATCGCGCTGCCGCGAGCCGAGTTCGATGCGTGGCTCGGAAGACTGGCACAGCCCGCTGGAGAGCCATCGGCGTCGCAGCTGCGGGAAGGCCGGGTTCTGTTCGTGAGCCTCGGCTGCGGCGCGTGCCACACCGTGCGTGGCGTCGCCGAGGGGCGGATCGGACCGGACCTCACGCAGGTCGGTGCGCGCCGGATGATCGGGGCCGGGACCCTCGGCGGCGGTGTGGGCAACATCGCGGCCTGGATCGCGAGCGCCCAACATCTGAAGCCCGGCATCCTGATGCCGTCCTTCACCCAGCTCGAAGGCCCGCAACTCCGCGCGCTGTCTGCCTATCTGGAGTCGCTGAAATGACGCTCCCGCCGGAAACCAGCGCGACGGGAACGACGATCGAACCGGCGCCCGACCTCGCCGCGCCCGCACTCCATCCGCAATCGAGCGGGCCGGACGGTCTCGAGCGGCTCCGGGCCGCATGGGCGAAGCCGCGGCGGTTCGCCTTCGTCACCGAAGTCAACAACACGCATGTCGGCGTGCTCTACATCGCGACCGGCTTCCTGTTCTTTCTCGGCGCCGGCGTGCTCGCACTCCTCATGCGCATCCAGCTCGCCCATCCCGGCAGCCGGTTCCTGAACGCCGGCAGCTACAACCAGGTCTTCACCATGCACGGCACCGTGATGATGTTCCTGTTCGCGGTGCCGATCCTGGAGGCCATCGCCGTGCTGCTGTTGCCGAGCATGCTCGGCGCGCGCGACATGCCGTTCCCTCGGCTCTCGGCGCTGGGCTACTGGAGCTACGCGATCGGGGGCCTGCTCGTGTTCGCCAGTCTGTTCTTCGGCGTGGCGCCGGACGGCGGCTGGTTCATGTACCCGCCGCTCACCGGGGCCAGGTACTCGCCCGGGATCAACACCGACGTCTGGGTGCTCGGCCTCGGCTTCGTCGAGATCTCCGCGGTGGCGGCGGCCGTGGAGCTCATCGTCGGCATCCTCAGGACCCGCGCCCCGGGCATGACGTTAGGCACGATGCCGATCTTCGCCTGGTACATGCTGGTCACCGCCGCCATGATCATGCTCGGCATGCCGGCGGTCATCGCCGCCGACGTCCTGCTCGAGCTGGAGCGGGCCTTCGGGATGCCGTTCTACGACGCCACGAAGGGCGGCGACCCGCTGCTGTGGCAACACCTCTTCTGGCTGTTCGGCCATCCGGAGGTCTACATCATCTTCCTGCCGGCCGCTGGCATGGTGTCGATGCTGCTGCCGACCTTTGCCCGAACGAAGCTCGTCGGCTACGTCTGGGTCGTCCTCGCCGCGATCTCGATCGGCTTCCTCAGCTTCGGGTTGTGGGTGCACCACATGTTCACGACAGGGCTGCCGCTCCTCTCGCTCTCCTTCTTCTCGGCGGCGAGCTCCGCCATCGCGATCCCGATGGGCATCCAGGTGTTCGCGTGGCTCGCGACACTGTGGGATGCGAAGCCGGTGCGTCGCGTGCCCCTGCGCTTCATCGTGGGGTTCCTGGTGATCTTCACGATCGGCGGGGTGACCGGCGTGATGGTGGCGGCCGTGCCGTACGACTGGCAGGTGCACGACAGCTATTTCGTCGTCGCGCACTTGCACTACGTGCTCATCGGCGGGATGGTCTTCCCGCTCTTCGCCGCGGTCTACTACTGGACGCCGATGGTGACCGGGCGGATGCTCTCGGAGCGGCTCGGGCGCTGGGCGTTCTGGCTCATGTTCATCGGGTTCAACGCCGCGTTCCTGCCCATGCACCTCACCGGCCTGCGCGGCATGCCGCGGCGCATCTACACGTATTCCGGTGACGTCGGCTGGAACACGTTGAACCTGGTCAGCTCGGTGTTCGCCTTCGTGTTCGCCGCGGGTGTGCTGATCGTCGTGATCGACATCGTCAGGCACCGCCGGACGGGCGCGGAGGCCGGCCACAACCCGTGGGACGCGCCCTCGCTCGAGTGGCTGTCCGGCCTGGCGGGACACGGCTTCCGCAGCCTCATGCCGGTCACCTCGCGCTATCCGCTGTGGGAGCAGAAGACCATCAAGGACGACGAGCTGGCTGGTCGTGGCTACCTCCCGGATGCGCCGACGACCGAACGCGAGACGCTGGTCACCACATCGATTACTGCGGAGCCGGAACAGATTCTCCGCCTGCCCGGCCCCGGCTGGACGGCGTTCATCGCAGCCGCGGCGACCGCCATCGTCTTCGGGGCGACGACCCTGAGGCTGAGGGCGGTCGGTTTGGTCGCCGGCGCCGTCGCCGCCGCGGCCTATGTCCGCTGGCTGTGGTCGATGGACCGGGCGTTCCCGCGCGAGTTGGCGGATGCCGGGCGAGGCGCCTCGCTCCCGCTGTACAACAACGGGCGTGGAAGCATCGGCCGGTGGGCGATGGGGGTGACGCTCGTCTCCGACGCGGCCGTCGTGGCGTCGTTCATCTTCGCCTACCTGTTCCTGTGGACGACGCGGCCGGCCGTGTGGCCACCCGACGGATCGCAACTGCCGGGCTTCCGCGGCCCCGCCGTGATTGCCGCCCTCGTCGTCGGCGGCGCTCTGCTCTTCGAGGCGGCCGACCGGCTCAACCAGCGAAGCCGCCGGCTCATCACGAGCGTCTGCCTCGTCGCGTGCGCCGCCCTCGCGGCGGGCGCGTTAGGCGCGGGCTGGCGCTGGCTCGGCGGCCTCGGCATCGATCCGACGGCGCACAGCTACGGCGCGACGGTGTGGACGCTGCTCGGCTACGTGGCCCTGCACGTGGCCATCGGCGCCACGATGGCGCTCTGGTGTCTCGCGCGCCTCGCCCTCGGCATGATCGATTCCTGGCGGTGCCTCACGCTTCGTGTCTGCCAGCTCTGGTGGCGCCTGACGGCGCCGGTGACGGTGCTCGCGCTGCTACTGGTCGCGGGGTTCCCCCATGTCGTCTCCTAGCATCCAGGGCGGGGCGGGCGCGCCCGAGAAGGCACGGGCCGTTCGCCCGTTGCTCGACGCGGCCTTCGGGTTCTTCGTCTGGGCGGCGCACTTCCTGACCATCTACATCGCCACCGCCGTAGCCTGCCAGCTCGGGCTCGGCGCTACGGGCGCGGCCAATCGGGCGGCCTTCCTGACGGCGCTCGAGCTCGTCACGGTGGCCGCTGTCGCCGTGGTCGTGCTACACGCGTTCCGCCGCTACCGCCAGCAGCGCGCGGTACCCGAGCGGCGTTTCCGGATGTCGGTCACGATCGGCTGCGATGCGATCGCGACCGTCGCCATGGCGGGGCAGCTCGTCGCGATCGCACTGGTGCCGGCATGCGCGTAGCGGCGCGTTCGCTGCTCTGGTGCTTGCCGGCGCCGCCCGCCTCACGACGAGGTCCGCCGAGGCCGGCGTCACGCGCCAGTCGGCTCGGGCCGTGCCTACCGGTCGGGAACGGCGCACTCGGGACACTGAATGTTCACGAACCGCAGCCATTGCAGCACGTCCCCCGCGTTCTCCGGCCACCCCGGCTCGAACGGCCGCAGCACGGCGAAGATCTCGCGGTACGGGTCGGTGATGTACAGGGCCATGGCGGGCGCGCCGGCGTCGTCGATCGACCCGACGTGCCGATGTAGCGACCCGTCGACGTCGAAGGCCAGCGGGAAGGGCCACGCCCAGTCGTTAGGCAGCGCCGGCGGCGCGCCGGCCCCGATCGCGAGCACCTGCCCGTCCTCCGCCTCCACGTCCGCGCGCGCCGCGGCCAGCGCCGTCAGCAGCCGCGCCGCCGACGGGCTGACGGCGGGCGCGCCGAGCATCACGAGCACGAGGTTCCAGCGCGGCCGGTATCGGTCGAGCGAGAGCGCGCCCCCGCCCGCCATGGGGAGTGTAGCGTCGGGCATCAACCTGCCGGTCCCGCCCGGGCTGCCGCCGGTGCCGGCGTCCAGCCCGATGGACCGTTCATCGGGCCCATCGGCGTGCGTTCGCGTCGGTGTCGTCATGATTGCATCCCTCCTGGTTCCGCGCCCTCAGGCCGCCGTCGTCGAAAGGCGCCGCGCCGGCGCGACCGCGAGCTCGAGCAGCCGCGTGAGCTCCCGCACCTGGATTCCCTCGAGGGTCTCCACCGCGGACGTCAGCTCGGCGAGTACCTCCGCCGGCGCGTGCGGGGACGCGAGCGCGGTGAACTTGACCAGGGCGTCGCTCCACGAAGTCGCGTTCGTGCGAAAGCCGGGATAGTCGCGGCGCTCCGTCGTGAACTCCCGGCCGTCGCGCAGCACCACCGTCACCCGCGACATCATCTCCTCGGGGAATCGACGGGAATAGCTGCGCCGGGGTCGGACCATCACGCGGCAGAGCAGTTCCTGTACGTCGGCGCGCTGGATGCGCGCCGGCGTGTACTGCGCGGGCATGACCGTCCCATCGAGGAGCGCCACGGCGATGAGGTACGGCAGGCTGTGATCGGCATCTTCTTTCGTGATCACCAGCGTCTTGTCGCCTTCCTCTCCGCCGCCGATGATGCGATAGGCGACGTCGAAGACGTCGAGCTCCACCATCGCGATCGCGGACGCCTTGAATCCGTGCGCTGCCCGCAGGTCGAGCGCCGCCTGGATCGCCGTCTGCGAATGGATCTCGGCGTCGAAGCGCTTGAGGATCGTCTGCGTGACGCGCTCGAGGTCCTCATGCGCCCAGTCGATCCTGAACGGCCCGGCGATCGCCTCCGTGAATCCCTTGTTCCCTTCGAACACGCCGAGCGGGCCGGTGATGCCGTGGCGCGCGAGGAGCACGGTTCGAAGGGCCGACGACGCGGCGAACGGCGCGGCGAGCCCCTTCCAGTGCGACAGGGCGCCGGTGCGCGTCACCCGCAACGCGTTCAGCGCGGTACCGCTCATCGCGATGGCGTTCGCCGTCCGCGCGGCATCGAGCCCGAGCGCGCGCGCCGCGCCGGCCGCCGCGGAATACGCGAGATGCGTCGTGTGATCGAACCCACGCTGGCGCACCGGCGCCGTATCGCTCAACCGGCACTGCACCTGATACGCGGCGGCGAGCGCGGCAAGCAGCGTCCGACCGTCCGCGTTCGCCAACTCGGCCGCGGCCAGCACCGCCGCGAGGTTGTCCGACGGATGGCACGTCTCACCGGGCGCGAGATAGCTGTCGTTGAAGTCGAGATAGCGCACGAGGGCGCCGTTCAACAGCGCCGCCTGGTCCGGCGCGCCGCGGCCACCGCCCAGATACGTACAGGGTCCGCCGTCGTACGCCGCGGCTGTGTAGGCGCGGACGCGCCGCGGCACGTCGGCGCCCAACGCGCCGATCGCGCAGCCCAGCGCGTCGAGCACGCGGATCTTGAGTTGCAGCCGCGCGGCCGACGATAGCGCTTCGAAGCTCGCCCGCTCGACGAAACCCGCCAACTCTTCCACTACCGACATGTCGCTTCTCCGTTCGTTCGTGATCGAACGGTGCCGCGCCGCCGGGTGCGTCACAATGAAGCGATCGTACTACGCACCGCGACGACCGTACTCCACGTCCGGGACCGGGAACCACTGGGGCTCGGCACGCCTCACACGGTGGCCACCTTCGCGTCCTCGAGCACCGGCGCGGCCGGTAACCCCGTCACTTCGAGAATCTCCTGCTCGTCGAGCGTCTCCCGTTCGAGGAGCGCCCGGGCAAGCGCGTCGAGCTCCTTGCGATGCTCGGTCAGGAGGCGTCGCGCTTCCTCGTGGCTCTCCGCGATGATCCTGCGCACCTCCGCGTCCACGGTACGGGCGGTCTCCTCACTGAACGTCCGCGCCGACCCCGCGTAGCCGTCCAGACTGTTGAGGTAGGGATTCTGGCGGGGCGCGAGCTGCACCATACCGAGGCGGTCGCTCATCCCCCACCGGGTGACCATCGCGCGCGCCAGCGTGGTGGCCTGCTCGATGTCGTTCTCGGCGCCGGTCGTCTTCGTGCCGTACACCACCTCCTCGGCCGCGCGTCCACCCAGCATGCCGACGATCCGGGCGCGCAGGTACCCTTCGGGGTAGTTGTAGCGGTCGCTGTCCGGACGCTGATACGTCACACCTAACGCCTGCCCGCGAGGCACGATGGTGACCCGGTGCACGGGGTCGGCGCCGGACACCACCAGGCCGAGGATGGCATGTCCACCCTCGTGGTACGCGATCCGCTCGCGATCGGCGCGGCTGAGGAGCAGGGGGCGCTCGGGCCCGAGTACGATCTTCTCGAGCGCGTCCATGAAGTCCTTCTCGCGTACGTCGTTCTGCTCGCGCCGCGCCGCGAGCAACGCCGCCTCGTTCACCAGGTTCCGCAGATCGGCGCCCGAGAGTCCCGGCGTCGCGGCGGCGATCTCCGCGAGGCTGGTGTCGGGCGCCAGCGGCACGTGGCGGGTGTGGACCTTCAGGATCGCCTCGCGTCCGGTCTTGTCCGGCAGGTTCACGACGACCCGCCGATCGAAACGTCCGGGCCTGAGCAGCGCCTTGTCGAGCACGTCGGGCTGGTTCGTGGCGGCCAGCACGATGATCCCCTCGCGGCTCGAGAAGCCGTCCATCTCGGTGAGGATCTGGTTCAGCGTCTGCTCCTGCTCGCTCGAGCCGCCGATCACCGTCTGCCCGCGCGCGCGACCGATCGAGTCCAGCTCGTCGATGAAGATGATCGCCGGCGCGTGCTCGCGGGCTTGCTTGAAGAGGTCGCGGACGCGCGCTGCGCCCACGCCGACGATCATCTCGACGAACTCCGAGCCGCTCATCGAGAAGAACGGCACGCCTGCCTCGCCGGCCACCGCCCGCGCCAGCAGCGTCTTGCCAGTGCCCGGCGCACCAACGAGGAGCACGCCCTTCGGCGCGGTGCCACCAAGCCGAGTGTACTTCTGCGGGTCCCGGAGAAAATCCACGATCTCGACGAGCTCGTTCTCGGCTTCGTCGATACCCGCCACATCGTTGAAGGTGATCTTCCCTTCCACCTGCTGGTCGAAGCGGCGCGCGGTGCTCTTCCCGAGGCCGCCCGTGAGCGCACCGCCCAGTCCGCCGCCCTGCTTCGCCGCGCGCCGGTAGAGCCAGACGTAGAAGAGAATCAGCAGCAGGGCAGGGCCGAAGCCGAAGAGGAACGTGGACAACGGGCTGCCGCCCTGCTGAATCGGCTCGGCGCTGATCTCGACGCCGTTGTCGATCAGCAGCGTCTCGAGGCCGGGATCCACGAACGCGGGCAGCGTGGTCGCGAACGTCGTTACCGGGCGCGGCTGGACTCGGGAGGTCGAGTCCGGCTTGGGAGGGTACATGACGGGCGTGCGGAAGCGGCCCGTTAGGCTCTCGCCGCGACTGTAGATCCGCTCGACGTTTCGCCGGCTGACCTCCTGCTTGAAGAGGGTGTACGGCACCTTGACGGCCCCTCCGGTGCCGGGGAAGAGGAACCGCGCCAGCAGGAAGTTGACGAGCAGGATCAGGAGGAACGTGAGCCAGGTCCGGCGTGGAGGCATCACCCGCTGTGCCGGGTTCCGGTCAGCTCCGCTCGATCCGTCGCTCGCGGGCCGGCCTGCCGTCGGCGCTGTGCGATCCACACGGCGCTGCTGATCCGTCGGTTGTCTCGTCATGTTGCCGGTGGACTCCGCGGGGGGTTCGTGGGTTGGTCGTGGCGGCGGAATCCCGCCAGCGCGTTGTGGACGAGGCATCGGCTCGTGTCGCGGGCGCCTCCATGATCATGCATAATCCGACCCGCCGCGCCAGTCCGCCGCGATGACGCCCGGTAGGCTGGCGGACCCCGACGCCCGGCATGAACCGGCCGTCGACGTCGGGCGCGGCGGCGTGTGCGCCTAACGCCGCCGCGCCCGCTGCCGCGCGGGCCCGCCGGGTGCGGCTTACCTGGCGCTCTGCCGGCTCAGCGCGTAGACGTAGGCCGCGACGGCGCGGAGCTGCGCCGGCGTCAGTCGCGCCCCACCCATCGGCGGCATCACGCCGGTGTGCTGCTTGGGCTTCGGTACGCCGTCGGCGATCACCTTCTCGATGGCGACGAGGCTCCCGTCCCCCCACAGCCACTGCGCGTCGGTCAGGTCGGGCCCGAGTGGCGTTCCCTTCGCGTCCGCGCCGTGACAACCGGCGCAGGTGCCGCCGCCCACCTGCCCGTGGAAGACGCTGTCACCCAGCGCGATCATCGCCGCGGTGATGCCCGTCGAGCCGGCCGGCACCGGCGGCAAGGGCGTCGGTGCCGTTCCTCCGGGTGCCGCGCCCGCGTTGGGATTGGTCCCCTCGGGAGGCCCAACGCGTGCGGCCGAACGCGACGATGTGTCGGTCGTCGCCGCGCTCGGCCGACTCGCCAGCGCCGCTTCCCCCGCGTAGACCACCCGCCAGATCCTCCCGCGTACGTCGTCGGCGATGTAGAGCGCGCCGTCGGGCCCGACGGCGATTCCGGTCGGCCGGTGCGCCGCCTGTCCTGGTGCCTTGATGCCGCCGGCGAAGCCGTCGGCGAAGATTTCGTAGCGCCCCGACGGCGCTCCGTTGGCGAACGGTTGGAAGACGACGTTGTACCCTTCCTGCGGGAACGGGGCGCGGTTCCACGAGCCGTGGAAGGTGATGAACGCGCTACCGCGGTACCGCGCCGGGAACTGGCGCCCGTCGTAGAACGCCGCCGCCATCGGTGCCCAGTGGGCCGGGAAGGTCGCGATCGCCCCTTTCTTCGCCGCACACGGCCCAACCGCCGTGCCGCCATCGCCGCCATACTCCGGCGCGAGCACGAGCTTGTGCTGCGTGCTGTCGAAGTAACACTCGGGCCATCCGTAATCACCGCCGCGTTCCACGCGGAGCAGCTCCTCCGCGGGCTGGTCGGCGCCCTCCCTTGGCTCGTACAGGTTCGGCCAGTTCTCGGCGAGCTGGTCGCGGCCGTGCTGGGTCGCATAGACCCCGCGACCTGTCGAGTCCACCGTGATGCCCTCCGCGTTGCGAATGCCGGTGGCGTACCGCTCGGCCGGCGAGAAGCGCTGGCCCGTGCGATTGGCGTCGTAGCGCCAGATCCCGCCCCGCGTCTCGAGCTCCGTGCACGGCTGATGCCCGGGCGAGCGCGGAATGCGGTTCTTGAGCTGGCACGCGTTGGTCGCGGAGCCGAGGTCCACGTACAGCCCGCCGCTCGAGTCGATCGCGAACGGATGCATCGGGTGATCGCCCGTGAGCGGCAACCCGTGCACCACCACCTCGGGGGCGCCACCGGGCGTGACGCCCCCCGTTGTCAGCGCGTAGCGCACGATCTTGTCGTTCGCCTCGGCGTAGAGCGCGCCGTGGTAGACCGCGATGCCGGTTCCGCCGGCCCCGCCACTCTGAACGCTGTCGCCGAACCGGGCCACCACATCGGCCCGGCCATCGCCGGTCGTGTCGCGGAGCGCGACGAGGAAGCCGCCGGCGGGCGGTTTGTCGTTCCCATAGTAGATGCCGCTCCAGGTGTTGACGTACACGACCGCGTTAGGCGCGATGGCGACGTGGCGCGCGTGCCCGAGACTGTCGGCGAACACGCTCGCGCAGAAACCCGCCGGCAACGCGAGACCACCGTCGTCGGGCGCACACGCGCGCGCGGCAGCGGCAGTCGCCGGTGTGTCGCCGGATGTCGCGTCCTCCTCGCGGGCGCCTCGGGTCGCGCGGTCCTTGCACGCGCCGAGCGCGAGGGCGGCCGCCGCCCGCCTCGAGACAGTCAGCCGACAGCTGTTTCCGTAGTTGCCCATGCCCACCTGCTCCGCAATGCGTTCCGCCCGTCGACATCGAGCCCGGCGGCCCATCATGGCCACGTCCAGAGCTCGAAGCGGTTTGCCTCGACCGAGACGATTCCGGCACGCCCGCGCCGCGCATCGAGGCTCACATCGGCTGGCGTCATGGAGAGCGGGCCGATCTGTCTGACGAGTCGGTTCCCTTCCAGCGTCGCGACACTGGAGTCGTTCCAGCTCGTGACCAGAATGCGTCCATCGCGCTCGACCTCGATGCCGTCGAATCGGCCCTTACCCGGCGCAACGTTCGTGGGCGCGGACTGTCCACGGCGCCATGATTGCACGGCGGTACCGCCGAACGGGGCGAGCACGAGTCGTCGTCCTCTGGGGTCCCAGTCGATCCCGTCGGGGGCGGCGAGCGCCGGAGTCTCGAGTGCGACGGTCGGGCGGCGGTCGCGACCCACATGGTAGATGCGGTCGGGGCCCGTGTGCACGGACTTGCCGCCACTCGCGACGCGTACGCCCGTATCCGTGACGTAGAAGTCGCCGACGGCGCCGAGGGCGACATCGTTGAGGAAGAGCGCCCCGAGCGGGGCGAAGTCGATCTGCACCAGGGGGGCCGCGGTGCGTGCGTCGAAGGCGCGGAGCACATCGACGTCCAGCACCCACAGCGTGTCGCCCCGGATGCGGGAGCCCATCGGCGAGTTCAGCGTGACGCCGCCGCGCCCGCCCTGGATGAAGTGCAGGCTGTCGACGCTACCGTCGGCACGGATGCGGCTGATGAATCCGTTGCCGTCCTTGACGCCCGCCGCGCCGTTGACGTTGCTCACGAAGTACGCGTCGAGCCGGGCGTCGAAGACCACCGCCTCCGGCCCGCTGAGGCGGTCGACCACGGCGAGGCGTCGAGGTGCCTCCTGCGTGCCCGAGGGCAACCGGCTCGCGACAGCCGCGAATGGCACCCGCGCGGATGGGACTGCCGGGGCGGTGACGCAGACGAGGATCGCGGCAGCGCCGCCCACCAGCCCCGCCCGCGATGCCGGGCGATGCTCTGTTCCGTGATGCCGCCACATGCCTCTCGACTCGCGTGCTCAATTCCGTGCCACGCTCTCGAGTCACCTCGGAGACGCCCGATGTGCCGCGCGCAAGAGCCGTTCCCTCGGTTCGCGGGTGACCGCGAACGGCAGCCGGGCCGAGGCCGCATCGGAGACGGGCGTGGCATGGCGTCGCGTGCGCAGCGCCCCGGCGCCACCAACGCGCGTTAGGCGGTGCCCCGCTCGGGGTGTCGTTGCCGAGGCGGCATCACCTTCCGGAGCGCGAGCACGCCCCGGCGGCGCGGACCACGCTACGTGGAATTCACGAAACGATCGGCGAGCAGGCCGGCCGCGAACGCCGCCGAGCTGGCCACCGCCCCGACCAACAGCATCTCCAGTCCACCCCGCCAGGGCGACTGCCGGGTCACGAAGGTGCGCGCGGACCCGACGCCGAACATCGTCACTCCCGTGGCCACCACCGAGATGGTGAAGCTCGACTCTGCGGACCCTCCGAGGATGAACGGTGTCAGGGGAACCAGCCCGACAATGACGAACGAGACCCAGGTCACGACCGCGTGCTTGGCCGCGTTCTTCGACTCCCGCCGCTCGTCGTACCGGCCCTTCAACTCCGTCGCCCGCTCGGACTTGATGCCGAGATAGTTGCCGAGGCCCATGGAGAGTCCGTCCGCGGCAAGGTTGGCGAAGCCGAGGGCGACCACCGCGATCGTCGCCAGCTGCGCGCCGCGCGCACCGGCCACCACCGCGAAGGTCGTGACGAGACCATCGTTGGCGGCATAGACGATGTCGCGGATGTAGCGTTGGCCGAACGAGGTCCAGTTCATGAGCGGTCCGTGCGACACGTTCGCCGGACCGTGCGCTCGTTAGGTCGGCGTTCGTCGCCGACGCCGGTCGGGTGCGCTGCCGCGTGGGTGGCCACCGGGCCTCGACGCCGCGGGAATGACTCGTCAATCGGCCCCGACCGACCCTGGTCGGGGGGAGGAGGCGCAAGGTGACCGGCGCGGTGCACGAAATGCACCACGATGGCATCTCGGTCGTGTCGTGCCCGATCAGTCCGGTTGCGCCGCGCGTCGTGGTCCCCGTGCCGTGCTTGCCAGCGACGACGCGGCCACGGCCGCGCGACGCGTTAGGCAGGGTCAGCGGAGGAGGCTACGATCATGTTCGATCTCATCGCCGTGCGCTTCGAGGGGAAGCACCGCGCCTCGGAGGTGCTCGAGGAATTGCTGGTGCTCAACGCGGACTGGACGATCAACCTGACCGACGCCGTCGCCGCCTACCGAACCGACGACGGCCGGCTGCGGCTCGACCAGAGCGTGCAGCCGACGGAGGGGGAGGGCGCGGCGCTGGGCGGGTTGCTCGGCGGCCTGTTGGGGGCGCTTCTGGCCGCGCCGTTCACCGCCGGCGCGACGGCAGCGGCCGCGGCGGCCCTGGTGGGCGTCGGCGCGCTGGGCTTCGGGCTGCCCGCCGCCTCCGCCGGAGCCGAGGACGCCAGGAACTGGAAGAACTTCTACGGCGTGTCCGACGACTTCGTGAAGCAGGTCGGCGGCATGCTGCAGCCCGGCCAGTCGGCCATCTTCGCCATGTTCGAATCGTCCGATGCGGTCGCCGTCGCCGAGCACTTCCGCGGCTACGGCGGTACGGTGCTCAGCACGACGCTCGCGCCCGAGCAGGCCGAGCAGGTGCAGCGGATCCTGGCCCCCGTGCCGGCGCCGAGGCAGTGACGTTAGGCAGTGTGACCCGATCGTGCTCCGACGAGCCCTGACGCGTTCGGCGAGAGCGGCGGCGCCCGCGCGCGCGGGCGCCGCCCCGGTCGGTCAGGCGGCGGTGGCCGCCTGTCCCGCACCGCGTTCGCGGGCCCAGCTCCGCAGCCGGAACGCGAGCGCGAGCAGCAGGATGCCGAGCACCACCGCGTACGCGCCGATCCAGATCACGAGCGCCAGCGCGCCCGCGCCGGGAAAGACGAGCAGCACGAGCCCGAACGCCACCGAGAGCACGCCGGCGAGGACGAGCATCCACTCGCCGGTGATCTCATGGCGCAGCCGGATGGCCGCGACGATCTCGGCGACGCCCCTGACGATGGCCCAGGCCGCGATGAAGTAGAGCAGCACCATCGCCGTGACGCCCGGCCAGAGGAACGTGAGCACCCCCAGCACGACGCCGGCGATGCCGCCGATGAGCAGCGCCACCCAGTGCGGCTCGCCGCGGCGGTTGGCGATCGCCGACACGATGGCGAACACGCCGTCGACGATGGCGTAGGCGCCGAAGAGGAAGATGAGCGCTGCCAGCGTGATCCCCGGGTTGAACAGCGCGAGCAGGCCGAACAGCAGCGCCACCACGCCGCGCAGCGCGACCCACCCCCAGTTGCGGGCAAGCATGTCCACCATCATGTGCCACCTCCGCGTGACTGCCTCGATGAAGATTCCCGAGCGCACGTTGCCACCAGTCGTGCACTGGACACCATAGGTCATGCCGGGGCCACTCGTCAACGCGCGAACCGCGCTCATGCGGTCGTACGCGGCGACGTCAGCGCTGGCGCCGGTCCTCTGACGGCGCTCCGCGATGCCGGCGCGCATTCCTGCAACGCCCTGCGGACGAGTACGACGCCGGGTACCGTGAGGCCGATGGGATCGCCTCCCCGAAACGGCGCGTCGTCAGAGGACCGGCGTGATGAGGCTCGCGCCCCACTCGGCCACTCGCGTGGTCCACCCTCGCTCACGAAATCGTTTCAGCGTGATCTCCTCCGAGAATTGCAGGTCGCTGAGGAAGACCTCGTTCAAGCGCGCTCCGGCGTTCGGGTCGAGGACCATCAGCACGTCCTCGTCGTTGAGCGCGAGCGACCGGTTGTCGAAGTTCATGGTCCCGACGCTGGACCACAATCCGTCGACTACGAACGTCTTCGCGTGTAGCGTCGTGGGCATCCACTCCCAGATGCGCACGCCGGAGGCGAGGAGCGTGTCGTAGCGCGCCCGGCCCGCGTACCGCGCGGTGCGAACGTCGGTCCGTGGGCCCGCGAGCAGCAGTCGCACGTCGACACCCCGCCGCGCCGCGTCGATGAGCAGCCCGACGAAGTTCTTGTCCGGCGCGAAGTAGGCGTTGGTGACGTAGAGCGTCTTCCGTGCGCCGGCGATGGACATCGCGAGGAATCGCTCGGCCGCGGTGCTGCCGAGCGTCGGTGACGTGTAGAGCAGCCCGGCGGCCGTGACGCCGCCCTCCCGCAGGTCGAGCGTGAGTCGTCCGCTGAGCAGCACGCCGGTCGCTTCCGCCCACGAAGCGGCGAACGCCGCCTGGAGCTGCCGCACCGCCGGCCCCTCGAACCGCACGTTCGTCTCTCGCCACCCGCCGTTGGTGCGGCCGTCGCCGAGCCACTTGTCGTCGATGCCGAACCCGCCGGTCCACCCGATGCGGCCGTCGATCACGATGCCGCGCAGGTGCGAGCGGTTCTGGATCACGTAGAGCGTGGAGAGGCGCAGCGGCCGGAACGGAAACACCTCGATGCCGGCCCGCCGGAAGCTGGCGACCACACGCGACGACAGGCCCGATGTGCCCCACGCGTCGTACAGCACCAGCACGCGAACCCCCGCCGCGGCCCGCTCGCGGAGAATGCGGCCTAACGTGTCGGCGACGCGCCCCGGGTGCCCATAGTACATCTGGACCGTGATCGACTGCCGTGCCGAACGCAGGTCCGCCCAGAGGCGCGGGAACGTGCCGTCCCCGTCGAGGGCGAGCTCGACGTGGTTTCCGGGAGTGAGCAACGTGCCCGTGAGGAGCGCGACGCTGAGCGGGAACTGGGGTTCGCTCACCGCCACCGGCGAGCCGTCCGCGTCGACGCCACGAACGTGCCGGACCGCGGTGCCGCGCGTCAGGTAGAGGAAGCCGATCAACGCGATGAGCAGTACGATCGCGATGAGCGTCCAGCGCAGGATCACGCGGACATAGCGGGTTGCGGTCCTTGGAGCCTCCACGGCACTCCCCCCGGCTGACGTGGTGCTCCCGATGCGGGACTCACCGGCTATCCGAATATGTCGCCGGTGCCGGAGGCGGTGTTACCAGTCGTCCCGATGCGGTGACGTCGCTCATGACACTGTGGTTCCGAACAGCGCTCCGACACCTGCTGTGGCCGCCATCGCCAGGGCACCCCAGAACGTCACGCGTACTGCGCCGACCCAGGCGGACGCGCCGCCGGTGCGGGCCGCGATCGCGCCGAGCGCGGCGAGACACAGGAGGGACACGGCGGAGACGACGAGAACCAGGCTGGCTGGCGGCGCAAACACGACCGTGAGGATCGGCAACCCCGCTCCGACGGAAAACGTCGCTGCTGATGCGAGGGCTGCCTGCAATGGGCGCGCGGCGAGCGCATCGGACAGCCCGAGCTCGTCACGGGCATGAGCGCCGAGCGCGTCGTGGGCCGTCAGCTGCTGTGCCACGGTCCGCGCCAGTGCCGGATCGAGACCGCGCTTCACGTAGATCCCGATGAGCTCCTCCTCTTCAGCCGCAGGCTGCGTCGCCAGTTCGTTCCGTTCCAGCGTGAGATCGGCCCGCTCGGTGTCGGCCTGGGAACTCACGGAGACGTACTCGCCGGCTGCCATGGACAGCGCGCCAGCGACCATGCCGGCAACGCCCGCCAGCAGGATCGCGTCCCGGCCCGCACTGCCCGCGGCCACACCGACCACGAGGCTTGCGGTAGAAACGATCCCGTCATTCGCGCCGAGCACCGCGGCGCGGAGCCAACCGATCCGTTCCGACCGGTGCCGTTCCTGGTGTCGCATGGACGATCCTCGGCGAATGGTGTTCGGGTTACTTCTTCCCGAGAGTGACGCTATCCAGCGATCATTCATGATCGCGTGACCGAGGCACATGCGCGAGGGCCGGCCGCGCCTCGCCGAACACCGACGGCCAAGGTACGATCTTTACCGCGTCACTAGCTTTCGCTTCGGAGCGCCGTATCGGACACCACCGACGACGGGTGACGCGAGTGGACGCACAACGAGAGCAGTTCATCGAGCGCATGGGCCTCATGAGCGAGGCCGATGGGCTGCCGCGGATCGCCGGGCGAACTTTCGGCTATCTGCTACTGACACCCGGTGAGTGCTCGCTCGAGGACCTCGCGTCGGCGCTGGACGTCAGTCGCGCCAGCGTGAGCAACGACACCCGCCGGCTCGCCCAGATGGGATTGCTCGAGCGCCGGAGCCGCCCCGGCGACCGGCGCGACTACTACATCATCTCGCCCGACGCGTTCCGGCGCTCGATCGAGCACCGCATCGGCAATCTGCGACGGTTCCATGGGCTGATCGACGAGGCCCGCGCCCTCGCGCGCGACCAGCCGGAGGTCCGCGAACGCCTGGCCATGTGGGAAGACGCGCACCGGCTCCTCGTCGCGGCCTTCGAGGAACTGCTCGCGACGCTGGACACGCGAGCCGGAGCGCCGCGCAGTCCGGTGTAGCGCTCGCCCAACCGCATTTTCCATCGACGTCCGAGACGACGCCGCTGCCGCGGCTCACTTCGCTCGCCGACGAGGACATCCGTCGCGCGCTGGAGACGGTGCGCGGCGTGGGCGAGGTGCGTCTGGCGGGCGGGCTCGAGCGCGAGATCCGCGTCTACCTCCAGCCCGAGCGGTTGCGCGCGTTAGGCGTGTCGGTGTCCGAGGTGACCGCCGCGCTGCAGTCCCAGAACCTCGAGTCGCCCGCCGGGCGGCTGGAGCGCGGGGCCACCGAAACGCTCGTGCGCGTCACCGGCCGCATCACCGATCCGGCGCAATGCAACGACGTCATCGTCGCGAACCGGAACGGCGCCCCCATCCGCCTGCGCGACGTGGCCCAGGTGGAGGAGGGCACCGAGGAGGAGCGCTCGCTCGCGCTCGTGAACGGCAAGCGCGCGGTGTCGCTGGACATCCTCAAGATCTCCGGGGCCAACACCGTGGAGGTGGCCGATGGCGTGAACGCGGCCATCGCCGGGATCCGGTCGCGGCTCCCGGCCGGTACCGAGCTCCAGGTGGTGCGCGAGCTCGTGATCGGCGCCATCCTCACGATCGTGATCGTCATGCTCTTCCTGAACGACTGGAAGGCGACCGCGATCACGTCGCTCGCGCTCCCGGTGTCGGTCATCTCGGCCTTCGTCCTCATGGGCGCGCTCGGCTTCACGTTGAACGTGCTCACGCTGATGGCGCTCTCGCTCTCGATCGGCATCCTGATCGACGACGCGATCGTGGTGATCGAGAACATCGTCAGGCATCGCGAGATGGGCGAAGGCCGGAAGGAGGCCGCGTTCAAGGGGACGAGTGAGATCCAGCTCGCCGTGCTCGCCACGACGCTGTCCATCGTCGCGGTGTTCGTGCCGGTCGCGTTCATGGGCGGGATCATCGGCCGGTTCTTCTTCCAGTTCGGCCTCACCGTCGCGTGGGCGGTGCTCGTCTCGCTGTTCGTGTCGTTCACGCTCACGCCCATGCTCTCCGCCTGGTGGGGCGTCGACCCGCACGCGGCGAGTCACCACACCGGCGGCAACGTCCTCACGCGTGCCATCACGCGCTTCAACGTCGGGTTCGATCGCCTCGCGGAGCGCTATCGCGTGGTGATCGACTGGGCGTTGCGTCACCGCAAGACGACCGTCGGCGTCGCCGCCGCGTCGTTCGTCGGCGCGTTCATGCTGTTCCCGTTCATCGGCGGCGGGTTCATGCCGGTGTCGGACAACTCCGAGTTCGCCGTGCAGTTCGAGGCGCCGGAGGGGTCGAGCCTCGCGTACACGCGGCAGAAGGCGGAGCAGCTCGAGGCCGGGCTCCGGAAGCTGCCGGGCGTGGCGTACACGTACGTCACCATCGGCGCCGGCGCCGCCGGCACGGTGACCGCCGGCGACATCTACGTGAAGCTGACGCCCCCCGACGCGCGGGACGCGTCGCAGCAGGCGCTCATGGTACGCGCCCGCCAGTCCCTCGCGCCGACCTACGGCGTGCAGGTCGCCGTTCTCGATGCCGGCGGGCTGGGTGGTGCGCAGGCGCCGCTCTCGATCGACATTCGCGGCCCCGACGTCGGCCAGCTCCAGGCGCTCTCGGCGCAGGTCGCGGCGCAGGTGCGGCAGATCCCCGGCGTGGTGGACGTGCAGACATCGCTCGACGAGCCGCGCCCGGAGTTCCGCATCGACGTTAGGCGCGACGTGGCCAACGAGGTCGGGTTGGACGTGGGCCAGGTGGCCGCCACGGTACGGCCGTTCCTGGCCGGCCAGGACGTGACACGGTGGGAGGACCCCTCGGGCGAGGAGCGCGACGTCGTGGTGCAGGCGCCGCCGGGGCAGCGCCTCTCCGCCCAGGACCTCGCGACCCTCCCCGTCGCGACGACTCGCCGCGGGCCCGACGGCGCGGTGGTGACGGTGCCGCTCCGCGACGTTGCCGTGGTGGAGCAGGGGACCGCGCCGGCGCAGATCGACCGCCAGCGGATGCAGCGCGTGGCGAGCGTGACCGCCGGGACCGCCGGCGACCTCTCCATCGCCGAGGCGTCGACGGCCATCCGCGAGCGCCTGACGGCGGTGAAGCTCCCGGCCGGCTATAGCGTGCAGCTCGGCGGGGAGACGGAGCAGATCGAGGAGACCGCCGGCCACGTGGTGGAAGCGATCGTCCTCGCCGTCGTGATCATCTTCCTGATTCTCGCCTCACAGTTCGAGTCGCTCACGCAGCCGTTCGCCATCATGCTGTCGCTGCCGCTGTCGCTGTGTACGCGCAGCACGGGTATCTTGGCGCGACGACGCGGCAGATCGCGAAGGAGGCCGCGGTCACCGAGGTCACCCTCTTCCGCGTCTTCGGCTCGAAGGACGCGTTGCTGAACGAGGTGGTGCGCGTGCACGCGGCGCGGGAGCTTCCCGCGCCGCTCCCCGAGGCGCCGGTCGACCCCGAGCACGTCGCTGCCGCCACGTCGATGCTCGCTTCCGCGCTCGTGTCGGACGCGCTCGCGCGCGACGAGATGCCCGGCGTCTACCCCGAGTCGGCGGTCGCCGCGCCGTCCGCGTACGCGCGTGCGTGCGTGCCTCGCCGCGTTAGGCGTGCGACCGTAGCCGCATCACGCCGTCACGGCGTTGCTCCGGAGTCGCGCGGGCGGGGCTCGCTCCCGGTCACCCGCCGTCGTCCAAGACGATGGCGTCGCGCACCCGCACGTCGCCCGCCGCGGAGGCGACGAAGCGCACGATGCTCACCCGCACGCCCGCGGCGACCCTGCAAATGCCGCGCAGGAACCCCGTCATCACGGCGTGCGACACGAAGCGGAGCAGCCGGCTGGCGCGCAGCCCGCCGAAGTCCACGAGACCGGCACCGATGAGGACGGTCAGGAGGAACGACGCCGGTGCGCGCTGCTCCTCAACAGAGCGCGCGATGGCCTGGCCGGCGGCGAACGCCGGGACGCGTCGGGCGGCTCGTTACGAGCGGCGTGCACGGAGGCCCGTGCCGCCGGGCCCGGCGCCACTGAGCGGTGTCGGTTGACACGCTCACGCAGCGCGGTCAATAGTGCACCTTCGCTTCTTCCAGCCACCTCATCCCACCCTCGCCGCGGGGGCCATCATGGGACGTTCTGCCGCCGACCTCCGGCCCCGTCGCCCGTGGTGAGGCCGACTGTCTCGAGGCTCTCGGGCAGTGCCGACGCCTGCGAGCCAGGTATCGCTCGCGTCGGGCCGTGACGGCACTCGCACCCGTCGTCTCCCCCGCCGACCCGTTCGACGCGGGGCCGTATCCGTGGATCGAGGGTGCTCTCCACCGACTGCGGGCTGACGCGCCGCGGATCACTCGCCGGGCGTTCATAACGGCGATGATCGCGTGGCTCCCGCTGGTCGTCCTCGCGGGAGTGCAGGGGCTCGCGCGGCGACCGAACGCGCGCGAGGCGTTTCTGCTGGACCTTTCCGCGCACGCCCGCTATCTCCTCGCGCTCCCGATCCTCATTGTTGCCAAGCCGAGCGTGCTGGTAGTGCTCGGCGCAACGTTAGGCCCCGGGTTCGCGGTGAAGGGAGGCCGCCACGCTGAGCGAGGACGTTGTGCTCCCGTCTTTCCTCGAGCCGCGGCGCGAGCGCATCGTGACACATCTCGGGCGTCTCGATCGAGACAGGAGAGACTGTGACCGGCATCCTCGGACTCCATCACGTCACCGCGATCGCGAGCGACCCCCAGCGCAACCTCGACTTCTACTCGGGGCTGCTCGGCCTGCGGCTCGTCAAGCGAACGGTGAACTTCGACGACCCGGAGACCTACCACCTCTACTACGGCGACGAGGTCGGGACTCCCGGAAGTATCATGACCTTCTTCCCGTGGCCCGGCGCGCGGCGCGGGCGCCAGGGGGCGGGGCAGGTCACCGTCACCTCCTTCTCCGTGCTGCCGAGCGCGATCGGGTTCTGGGTCGAGCGGCTCATCCGCCACAACGTCCAGTACACGGGGCCGACGAAGCGGGGCACTGGCGCCTACGCGGAGACGGTTGTCGCGTTCGCCGATCACGATGGGCTGATACTCGAGATCGTCGGGCACCAGGGCGCCGAGGCCAGGCCCGCGTGGGGCGACGCACCGGGGATCGCGCGCGAGCACGCCATCCACGGCTTCCATGGTGTGACGCTCTGGGTGGAGAAGGGCGAAGCGACGGAGCGTGTGCTCCTGGACACGCTCGGCTTTCGCGCATTGCACGAGGATGGCACCACGCGCCGCTACGGCGTGGGTGATGCCGGGCCGGGGACGCTGGTGGACGTGCGTGTGGTCGGTGGCGTCGGACGCGGCGCCGGCGGCGCGGGGACGGTGCATCACGTCGCCTTCGCGGTGGAGGACGATGCCGCCGAGCTGGCGATGCGCGAGCAGGTGGGGCGGGCGCATCTGCACCCGACGCCGGTGATCGACCGGAACTACTTCCACTCGGTCTACTTCCACGAGCCGGGGGGCGTGCTGTACGAGCTGGCGACCAACCCGCCCGGCTTCGCCATCGACGAGCCGGTGGAGCGGCTCGGCGAGCGGCTGATGCTGCCGCCGCAGTACGAGCCGCACCGCGCGGAGATCGAGTCGGTGCTCCCGCGCATCCACCTGCCGATGCCGGCGTCGGCCGTGGCGATCTTCGCCGACACCACCGGCCCCGAGGACGTGAGCGGTGATGCGCTCGGCTTCATTCACCGCTACGTTCCGCCGGCCGCCGACGGCGAGCTGGCGGGAAGCACGACGCTGCTGCTGCTGCACGGCACCGGTGGTGATGAGGAGGACCTGCTGCCGTTAGGCAGGGCGCTCCTCCCCGGTGCCGGGATGCTGAGCCCTCGCGGAAAGGTGCTGGAGCGCGGCGCGCCGCGCTTCTTCCGGCGCCTCGCGGAAGGCGTGTTCGACCAGGAGGACCTCGTGCGGCGCACCGAGGAGCTCGGGGATTTCATCCAGGCGGCCGCCGAGACGTACCAGCTCGAGCGCGACGGCATCGTGGCGGTCGGCTTCTCCAATGGCGCGAACATCGCGGCCAGTCTGCTGCTGCGGCGGCCCGGTGTGTTGCGCGGTGCCGTGCTCCTGAGCCCCATGGTGCCCTTCGAGCCGGACGCGCTGCCCGAGCTGGGCGGCACGTCCGTATTCATCGGCGCTGGTCGCGCGGACCCCATGGTGCCGGCGGGTGACGTGGAGCGCCTCGCGGATCTGCTGCGGCAGGCCGGTGCCGACGTGACGCTGCACTGGGAGCGCGGCGGTCACTCGATCACCAAGGGCGAAGTGGAGGCGGCACGGCGGTGGCTCGAACACTGCCTGACGGCGGGCGCCCAGCGCCCTGCATCCGGAGTCTCATCCGGACGAGGGGCTGGCGCCTAACGGTGCGCGAGCCGATCGGAACGACGCCCCGACTCGATCAGATCGAAGTCGTTGCCGGAACGGCGACCACCCCATTGGCGTACGTTGGCGTGGACCGCAGGATCGCGACCTCGTCTTCCGTCATGTCCACGGGAATGTCGGCGAACAATGGTGTCGTGAGATACCGCTCGCCCGTATCGGGAAGCATGCACAGGATCACCGATCCCTTCGGCGCACCCTCGGCCACTTGCATTGCCGCCGCGAACGTGCCGCCGGCCGAGATGCCGACGAAGATCCCTTCCTGGCGCGCGAGCTCCTTGCTCCATCGCATCGCGTCCGGCGCCGACACGGTGATCACACGATCCACCGCCCCCGCATCGACGGCATCGCCTGTGAGCTTCGGGATGAAATCCGGGCTCCATCCCTGAATCGGGTGCGGCTTCCACGCCGGGTGCCTCGCCGCCGGCGTGCCGTCCGCGTTCCGCTCCTGCGGGGCGCCGCTCGACACCATCGGCGCATCCGCCGGCTCGGAGAGTACGATCTTCGTCTCCGGCCGCGCCTTCGCGAGCACGCGGGCCACGCCCTTCAGCGTGCCGCCGGTCCCGAAGCCGGTGACCCAGTAATCGAGCCGCTCGCCGGAGAAGTCGATGAGGATCTCTTGCGCCGTCGTGCGCGAATGCATGTCGGCGTTCGCCTCGTTCTCGAACTGCCGGGTGAGAAACCAGCCGTGCGTGTCCGCGAGCTCGATGGCCTTCTTCACCATCCCCGTCCCACCGGCTGCCGCCGGAGTGAGAACGACCTTCGCGCCGAGGAAGCGCATCAGCTTCCGGCGCTCCACGCTGAACGTCTCCGCCATGGTGACGACGAGCGGATAGCCCTTCTGCGCGCACACCATGGCGAGGCCGATGCCGGTGTTGCCGCTCGTCGCCTCGACTACGGTCTGCCCGGGCTTCAGCGTGCCTCGAAGCTCGCCGTCTTCGATCACGCCGAGCGCCAGCCGGTCCTTCACCGAACCGAGGGGATTGAACGCTTCGATCTTGACGAACAGGTCGATGCCTGCCGGTGCGAGCTTGTCGACCTTGACGACCGGCGTGTTGCCGATCGTCCCGAGGATGTTGGCGAATTTCGTCATGGATCCAACGGCCCGAGGGTGATTGGGAACGGGGATGAGCGAATATAGGCGTCGGGGCTTGGCGCGGCGATCACGCCTGCCCGCGCCTGGCCCGCGAAGCGCGCACGACCATCCGTGTCGGGCTCGGCAATGGCGTGAAGGTCGGAAACGCACCCGCAGGTCAGCCCCTGCGTTCAAGCGGCAGTTGGCCGTCGATCGGTAGCGTACACCCGCGACCACGAGACGTCGCGCCACACGAACCGAGGATGACGCCATGCCGTTCGCCGCTCGCTACCGCGATGACCCGACACCGCAATTGGACGCCCTGCCGGGCCTCGCGATCCGGCGCGAAGAGGAGCCCGCCGTCATGGCGGCCTTGCAGGGGAGGCCGGTCGCGGAGATGAGCCGCCGCTTCGCCGAAGGGCACCGCGCCTACGTGGCGTGGCGCCACGGTGAGCCGGCCGCGTGGGGATGGGTTGCCACACGGTCCGCCGAGATCGGGGAGCTGGGGTCCGCGTTCGCCGTCCCGCGCGGGGAACGCTACCTCTGGAATTTCGTGACGCTCGCCGCGCATCGCGGACTCGGCATCTACCCGCGCTTGCTCGAGGCCATCGTGCGGGCCGAGTCGCGCGAGGCCGAACGATTCTGGATCGCGTACGCGCCGGAGAACCATGCATCCGGCACCGGCATCCGAAAGGCTGGCTTCGTCGCGCTCGCCGAGCTGTCGTTCGATACTTCCGGCCGGGCCGCGCTGCAGGGCATGGTGCCGGGTGGCGGCCGCGTGGCGGCGCGCGTGCTCGGGCTTCCGGAGGCGCAGGACCCGCTCGCACAGTGCTGGCGATGCGTGCGCGCGGGGCGGGGCGCCATGTCGTGTGCCCGCGGGAGCTGCCGCTGCGACTACCAGCGTCCCCGGAGCGGCTGCTCGGCCGTGCCCTCCAGCCCGGAGTGATCGCGATGCACCGCTCCGCCACCCGCGGCGTCCCGCCTAACGCGCGCGTCGAGCGCGTCGACACCCTCGTCATCGGCGGGGGCCAGGCCGGCCTCGCCGTCGGCCAGCAACTGGCCGCGCGCGACGTGGACTTCGTGATCCTCGACGGCGAGCCGCGCGTCGGTGACGCGTGGCGGCGGCGGTGGGACTCGCTGCGGCTCTTCACCCCGGCCGCGTACAGCGGCCTGCCGGGCATGCCGTTCCCGGCCCCGCCGACCCACCTGCCGGACAAGGACGAGGTGGCCGACTACCTGGAGCGGTACGCCGAGCGATTCGACCTGCCGGTGCGCCTGAATACGCGCGTCGACACCCTCGCCCGGGACGGCGAGCGCTACGTGGTACGCGCCGGACGCGCCCGGTTCGAGGCGGATAACGTCGTCGTTGCGACTGGGCCGTTCCAGCGGCCGCGGGTGCCGGCGGTGGCCGAGCGGCTCGCGCCCGCGATACACCAGCTCCACTCCAACCAGTACCGGAGCCCGTTCGACCTCCCCGACGGACCCGCGCTCGTGGTCGGCGCAGGCAACTCCGGGGCCCAGATCGCGCTCGAGCTCGCGCGCTTCCGCAAGGTGTGGCTGGCGGGGCGCGACACGGGCCACCTGCCGCGCAGGATCCTGGGTCGCGATCTCTTCGGTTGGATCTGGCCGGTGATGGAGCGTCTCACGCTCGATACACACCTCGGGCGTCGGCTCCGGGAACGCGACCGCGACGGCGGCGACGCGCTCATCGGCATCCCGGAGCGCGCGCTGGCGGCGGCCGGCATCGTTAGGCTCGGGCGCCTCGCCGACGAGCGCGGCGGGCTGCCGGTGTGCCAGGGCGAGGTCATTCAGCCGCGAGTCGTGGTCTGGTGCACCGGTTTCGTGCCGGACTACCGGTGGATCGACATCCCGGTGCTGGGCGAGGACGGGTATCCGCGCCACCGTCGCGGCGTCGCGGTCGACTCGCCGGGGCTGTATTTCCTCGGGCTCCGCTTCCAGCACCGCATGAACTCCGCACTCATTGGCGGGGTAGGCACAGACGCATCGTACATCGCGGCGGAGCTCGCCCGCCGATCCGAGATGGCCGTCGCCTCGTGACCGATCTCGAGCTCACGACTGCCTCGTCTCGCGCTCCGCGTGACGCCGCGGTCCCGGCACCCCTGGTGACGAGAGCCCGCGCCACCGCGTTGTTCCGGCCCGCGCCCCGGCGTAGAATGCGCGTGAGCCTCGCGGGAGAGCGCATGAACAGTATCGGTGGCACCGGACCGTACGTCGGGCACTTCGTGCCGTGGGACGGCGGCTGCCTCTTCATCGGGCGTGGTGGCGGCATGGTGCCGGTCCACGCGCACTACGCCATCCAGATTGCGTTCGGCTCCGAGCCGGGCGTGTGCTTCCGCGCCAGTGACCGCGACAAGTGGACGGAGTACGCGGGCGCGATCATCGCGTCGCGCCAGCCGCATGCGATGGACGCGACGCGCGTGCAGCCGAACGTCGTACTCTTCGTCGAGCCGGAGACCCCACAGGGGCGCGCGCTCGCCGAGCGCTACCTTCAGGAGGGCATCGCGCCCATCCCCGCCGATGTCATGGCCGGTGTTGGGCCCGCGCTCTTCGCCGCATGGCAGAAGCAGCGAAGTGCGGCGGCCGTCGAGCGCGCGGCGCGACACGTGATCCACGCGCTCACCGGCGGCGTGGAGCCGTCGGTCGTTTCCGACGAGCGCATCCTCCGCGCGGTCGGGCACATCCGCGCCCACCTTGACGTGCCGCTCACGCTCGACGACGTCGCCGACGTGGCGTGCCTCTCACCGAGCCGCTTCCGGCACATCTTCGTCGAGCAGACCGGGATGGCGCTGCGGCCCTACATCCTCTGGCGCCGCTTCCTCCACGTGTGGGAGCTCCTCATGGCCGGCGAGTCGTTGTCGACGGCGGCGCACGCGGCGGGATTCGCCGACGCCGCGCACCTCTCGCGCACCTCGCGCAGCATGTTCGGCTTCCCGCCGTCGGCGATGCAGATGGCGGGGCCACTCCAGCCCGACGGGGACGCGGCAGGCATCCAGGCGACGATCGCGGCCGGGACATCCAGACCCAGCGCTCCCACTCAGCCCCTTCGTTCAATCGTCGGATAGACCATCGCCGTAAGATGAGGCTCACGGCCGTGGTCTGTCGCGCGGAGTGATTCCTCACGCGAAGCACGCGCCCGGATGTTCCGGAACGTGGCGGAGACAACATCGAAACCCGGGGTGTGCTCGGCCGAGCTCTCCTGCATCCGGAGAGTGGCTGTGCGGCGTGACCGGCTCTGGTCGACAGCTACTCGGAACCGGACCTTTACATCGAACTCGTCAGGCTCGTCATGTATTCCTCGACCGAGATCGCGCTGATTCTCCTGAACGGTGCCGTGGGCGGCGCGCTGACCGTGCTCGCGGCGTACGTCGTCCGGCGGTTCACTCGACAGATCCTCGCGGCCGTGCTGGTTCTCGCAGCGGTGTTCTACATCGCGTTCGCCGCCAGGGCTGGCGCGGGCTCCGCCTGGATCGCGGCGGAGGTGTTGGGCGTGCTCCTCTATGGCGGTATGGCCATCGCCGGCGTGCGCGGCTCGCCGTGGTGGTTGGTGGCCGGTTGGGCGTTGCATCCCGCGTGGGACATCGCGCTGCACTACGTGGGTCCGGGGCACGCCTTCGCGCCGGCGTCGTACTCGCTCGCGTGCCTGAGCTGGGACTGGCTCGTGGCGGGATACATGGCGTACCGCATCGCGCGAGAAGCGCGCGTGACGCTCGGCCCGGCGCTGGGGCGAAGCGGCGCGTAGCCGATGCGGCGCATCATCCTCGTCCGGCACGGGCGTTCGTCGCATCTGCCCTCCGCGTGGGTCGACGCGGCAGGCGTCGACGCCTGGCTGCGGGCATACGACGCCGCTGGTCTGGCGGTGGGGGAGACGCCCCCCGGTTCACTCCGCGAGGTTGCCTCGCGGGCCGGGCTCGTCGTGACGAGCGACATGCCGCGCGCGGTGGAGACGGCGGCTCTGCTCGCGGCGCGCCCGACCATCAGGGAGTCGTCACTCCTCCGCGAGGCGCCGCTTCCGGTTCCCTCCATTCGTCGCCTGGGAGCGGGCGCCAGGGCGCCGTAGGTCGAACCCCTGGAGCGCATGGGAGCTTGTGCGCGCCCGGGAAGGGAATGTCGGCCCGCGTTAGACGACGAACAGCGCGACGGCGGCCGCGAACATCGCCACGGTCGTCACGCCCACGACTGCGCGCCCGAGGCGCGAGCTTGGCTGTCCCTGCATGAGGCGGCGATCCGAGGCGGCGATCACGATGCCAACGAGGAGGAACGGTGCGAGCAGGCCGTTGATCACCGCCGTCCAGTACAGCGCCTGCACCGCGCTGACGTTCACGAAGTCCATCATCACGCCCGCGGCGAGCGAGAGGAGAATGACGGCGTAGAACGCCGGCGCTCCCCGGAAGTGCTCGTCGATCCCCTCACGCCAGCCGAAGATCTCCGCGAAGGCGTACGCCGCCGACCCGGCGAGCGTCGGGATAGCGAGCGTGCCAAGGCCCATCAGGCCGACGGTGTAGAGCAGCGTGGCGAAATGCCCGGCGAGTGGCTCGAGCGCCTGCGCTACCTCGCGGCTCGTGTCGAGATGGGTGACCCCGGCCCTGTGCAGCGTGAGCGCCGTGGTCAGGATGATGTAGAACATCGCGAGGTTGGAGAAGAACGTCCCGACGCCGATGTCCACCTTGCGCCGGGTGATCTCCTCGGCAGTGGCGCCGCGCCGCGCAACGAGCGTGTGGCGGCCCAACGCCTTCTCCTCCTCCACCTCCTGCGCCGCCTGCCAGAAGAAGAGATACGGGCTGATGGTCGTGCCGAGGATCGCGACGAGTGTCGCGAGCGCCTCGTGGCCGCGCGGGAGCGTCGGCACCAGCGTGGCTCGCAGCACGGCGCCCCAGTGCGGCCCGACCTTCAGCGCCGTGATCACGTAGGCGAACAGCACCAGCGCCAGCCACTTGAGGGTGTTCGCGACGACCATGTAGCGCATCCGCACCATCGCCCAGCCTATCAGCGCCGCCAACGCGACCACCCAGAAGTGCGAGTTGACGCGTGTGAGCAGCTCGGCCGCATCCGCCATCCCGGCGAGGTCGGCGCCGATGTTGATCGTATTCGCGGCGAGCAACGCGAAGCACGCGGTGGCGAGGACAGGGCGCCGGAACTTCTCTTCGAGCGCCCCCATGAGGCCCTTGCCCGTCACCATGCCGATGCGGGCGCACATCGACTGCACGGCGGCCATGAGTGGCCACGTGACGAGTGCGGCCCAGAGGAACCCGGTGCCGAACTGCGCTCCGGCGATGGAGTAGGTGGCGATCCCCGACGGATCATCATCGGCGGCACCAGTTACGACACCGGGGCCGAGGGCTTGCCAGAAGTGCCGCAGGACCGCACCGGCGGTCAAGCGCGGGCCGTGCGTGACGAGCTGGGCAGCGTGTCGGGCCATCGGCCTGGTCGTACGGGCAGCCGTACGGACGGCGGCCATGTTCGATGCTCCATGAGCACAGTCCTCCGCGCGACGGGTCGTCCGCACGCAGCGGAAATACACGAGCGCCGAGCGACGGGCGTGCTTCCCGTCGCGCGAGCCGAAGGCTCGTATGCTGGCGGACAACATGTCAATCAGCCGTTCACTCCGGATCGAACGTTCCGATTACGTTGTCCGGGCGCGGCTCGTATCGTTACCCACCTTTTCCCCACCAGCAAGAGAGAGACGATGAAGGCCCTCGTTCCTGCCGTGTTCATGCTTGCCTCGTGCACCCAGGCACCGTCTCTCGTTCCGGCGCCATCCGCCGATCCTGCCGCGATTGCGCGCGCGACATCACCCGAACCGGCGGCGACGGTTCGACCCGGCATCGAGGTCTTCCTGTCCGACGTACCTCCCGCGCTCCGAGGAAAGCGGGTCGGTCTCATCACCAACCACACCGGGATCGACCGGTCGCGCAACACGGACATCGATCTCATCGCGCGGCACAAGGACCTGAAGCTGGTGGCCCTACTCGCCCCCGAGCACGGCATTCGGGGAGACGCCGCGGAGGGCGCGAAGATCGTGGACGAGACCGACCCGAAGACGGGCGTCCCGATCTATTCCCTCTACATGGCCGAGGACCGCGGTCCCACGCCCGAGATGCTGAAGGACGTGGACGTCCTGGTCTACGACCTTCAGGAGGTTGGGGGGCGCACCTGGACCTACGTCTCCACCATGGCCCTGTCGATGCAAGCGGCGGCGAGAAAGAACATTCCTTTCGTCGTCCTCGACCGCCCCAATCCGATCGGTGGCGAGATCGTCGAGGGTGCCCTGCTCGACCCGAGGTTCAAGTCCTTCGTGGGGATGTACCCCATCCCGGCGCGTCATGGGATGACGGTCGGCGAGCTCGCCACCCTCTTCAACCGGAAGTACGGAATCGGCGCGGATCTCATCGTCGCGCGGGTGGCGAACTGGCGGCGCTCGCAATGGCAGGACCAGACCGGGCTGCCCTGGGTGAACCCGTCTCCCAACCTGCGGTCGCTCGCGGCCCTGACGAGCTATCCTGGATCCGTCTACTTCGAAGGCACCACTCTCACCGAGGGCAGGGGAACTGACCGCCCCTTCGAGCAGATCGGGGCCTCCTGGCTGAATGCGCCGGAGGTTGCGAGGGTGATGAACGAGATGCGGCTCCCGGGCATCCGTTTCGAGCCCATCACGATGTCGGTGTTGCCCACGGCGTCCAAGTTCAAGGGACAGACGATCCCCGCCATCCGCTTGCGTGTCACCGACCGACAGGCGTACCGACCGGTCCGCACCGCGCTCCTGCTCATCGATGAGATTCGCAGGCAGCATCCGCGCGACTTCGCCTGGAGCCCGACGATCGATCGCCTGACGGGTTCGGACAAGGCGAGGCTCGCCATCGAAGGCGGCCGGCTCGGCTCGCTCCTGGAGGAGTGGGATCGGGAAGCCGCGGATTTCCTCGAGAGCCGCACACCGTTCCTGCTCTATCCCTGAGCCACCCCGGATGCTCGGCGCGGATCGGCAGCTGGGGGCGATGGCGCGTCCGGGTCGCACTGGGGCGCCTAACGTGGGTGCGAGAAGCGGTCCTTCCACGGACACACCACCCGGCAGGTGTGCCGGCGAACCCGTTCCGCGCTCCCTCTGGCTACGGGCCGCCGAGTGCTCTCGGAGAGTAGAAGCTGGCTGTTCGTTCGGAGCTGCCGGGCACGTGCCGTGCGGTCGTCGAGTACGCGTCCCGCGCCACGGCGGCAGGGTGGGCGCGACGCATCGCGCCTGTGCCGTAGCCGGGGCGAACGGCAGGTCGTGCTCGCTGTCGCGCGTTCTCTGATTAGCCGCGGGGGAGCGGGCCGCATGTTCAGACCGCGGGTCCCGCCACCCGGTCACCGATCCAGGTACCAGGGGGCCCTTGCCCACCGACTTTGCCGGCAATACCGGCACGCTCGCCGCCGCCCTCGCCGCCGCCCTCGCCGGCCGCTACCGGCTCGAGCGGGAGCTCGGGACGGGCGGCATGGCAACGGTCTATCTCGCCGAGGACGTTCGGCACCACCGCAAGGTGTCGCTCAAGGTGCTGCGCCCGGAGCTCTCAGCCGTGATCGGGCCGGACCGCTTCCTCAAGGAGATCGAGCTCACCGCGAGTCTGCAGCACCCGCACATCCTGCCGCTCTTCGATTCGGGCTCGGCGGAGGGGCAGCTCTACCACGTGATGCCCTACATCCAGGGCGAGACGCTGCGCGCGCGGCTCGACCGCGAGTCCCAGCTCCCGATCCCTGACGCCGTGCGGATCTCGACCGAGATAGCCGACGCGCTCGCGTACGCCCACGCGCACGGCGTCATCCATCGCGACATCAAGCCCGAGAACATCCTGCTGCAAAACGGGCACGTGCTCGTGGCCGACTTCGGGATCGCGCTCGCCGTGCAGCAGGCGGGCGGCGAGCGGCTGACGCAAACGGGGCTCTCGCTGGGCACGCCGCGGTACATGGCCCCCGAGCAGGCCATGGGGGAGCGTCCGGTGGATCAGCGCGCCGACATCTACGCCCTTGGCGCGGTGACGTACGAGATGATCGCCGGCGAGCCGCCGTTCACCGGGCCCAGCGCGCAGGCGATCGTCGCGCGAATCATGACCGAGCGACCGCGTCCGCTCGGCGCGTTGCGCGACACGGTTCCGTCACATGTCGAGGACGCGGTACATACCGCCCTCGAGAAGCTCCCTGCCGACCGGTTCGCGAGCGCGGCGGATTTCGCGGCGTCGCTGCGGGCGCCGGCCGCCAGCGAGTCCGCGGCCACGAGCGCCGCACGGACCTCCCGCGCCGCGCGCGGCGCGGCGGCACAACGCTCCGACCGCCGAGTGGCGCGGCTCCCTGCCGTCATGCTCGCCGCCGGCATGCTGGCGGCCGGTCTGGTCACCGGAACGTTCCTCTCGCACCCGCAGGCGGCCGCGCCCGAGTCCGTTCGCTTCAGCTTCGAGCCGGACTCGGGCTACCTGCGGCGCGGCGCGCCAGCGATCTCTCCCGACGGTCGAACCATCGTCTACGCCATGGAGGGCGCCGACGGCGCCCGTCTCTACGTCCGGCGCGTGGAGGAACTCGCCGCGCACCCACTCCCCGGCACCGAGGGCGGCGAGAAGCCGTTCTTCTCCCCCGACGGAGCCTGGGTCGCGTTCCACGCGGAGGGGATGATCAAGAAGACCCGGCTCGATGGTGGTGCGCCCACCGTGGTGACCACCGTGCCGCGCGGTCAGTTCAACGCGGGCTGGTGGGGAGCGAACGACGTGATCCTCTTCAGCGTCTGGTATTACGGAGACCTGTACCGCGTCTCGGCGAGCGGGGGCACGACGACGCGCATCTTCGCCGGCGATACCACCGTGCGAATCGCCGACGCGCGCCCCCTGCCGGGCGGGCGCGCCGCACTCGTCACCGTGACGCGAGACTGGAACGCGGCGCGAATCGGCGTGCTGGATCTCGCCACGAGCCGCCTCCATCTGCTCGGTTCGGGAATGGGAGCACGCTACGCCGCCGGCCAGCTGATCTACGTCAACGCGGAGGGCCGCCTCTTCCGCCAGCCATTCGACACCCATCGCCTGGCGCCGAGCGGCACGGCGGAGGAGGTCGCCGACCACATCGAGGTCGTCGACGTCGTCCCATCCTTCGATGTCTCGCCGACCGGCGCGCTGGTCTACCGCTACGGCGACTCGGAGAGCCGGAAGCTGTCGCTGGTGGATCGCACCGGACGCGAGCAGTGGGTCTTCGAGGGGCGAGGCATCTGGGCGCCTCGCCTCTCGCCCAACGGGCGGCGCGTGGCGTACGGTGCGTTTGCGCCCGGGCGCGACGCGCCCGACGCGTGGATCGCCGAGCCGGCGGCGGGGACGACGGTGCGACTGACCACTGACGCGAGCGACGTCAACGACCCGCAGTGGACGCCGGATGGCAGGTCGATCGTCGTGTCCGCCAGGCGAGGGGACTCGCGCAGCGAAAAGGATCTGTTCGTCCAATCGCTCGACGGCGGCCCCCCGCACCTCCTGTTGCGACGCCCCGGCTCGCAGTGGCCCAGCGATGTGAGCCGCGACGGCCGGGCGTTGCTGTTCACCGACATGACGGCCGCCGGTGAGCAGAGCATCTGGGTGCAGCCAATGGATGGCGGCGCCCCGCGCTCGTACCTCACGGGTGCGTTCCGTCAGGCCGGCGCTCGAATCTCGCCGGACGGGCGATGGGTGTCGTATACGTCGGATGAGACCGGCCAGAGCGAGGTCTACGTACAGTCTTACCCGACCCCGGGGCGGAAGACGCTCGTGTCGGTGAAAGGTGGCGTCGACGGGGTGTGGCGTGCCGACGGGCGCGAGCTCTACTACTGGCACGGCGACGAGTTGGTCGCCGCGAGTCTGGCAGCTGGCCGTCCCGGCGAGCCGCTCGCGGTGCGCGGCCGGACGTCGCTGTTCCGCGCCGTATACGTGCAGGGCCCACAGCCGAACTACGACGTGTCGGCCGACGGGACCCGTTTCGTCCTCGTGATGGGGACGCTCGCCGGCCGGCTGGTGGTAGGCCTCCATCTGATCGACGCGCCGAGTGCGACCGCTGCTGGCAGACATTGAGCGTTCGATGGCTGGTTTTGCTGGGCGCTCGCACGTACAGTTCGCGCGCCGCGCTCGTGGGTGCGGCGGTCTATCTCGCCTCGGAACAGGCGTCCTCCTTCGTCACCGGCACCAGCCTCCGGGTCGACGGGGGCTTCACCGCGCTGACGATCTGGTAGGCGTCCCCCATGTACATGACCTTCCGCTGGTACGGGAATCAGGACCCGATCCCGTTGGAGTACATTCGGCAGATCCCGGGCGTCCGCGGCGTCGTCAGCGCGCTCTACGATGTGCCCGTCGGACAGGTGTGGCCGGCGGAAAAGCTGTCGCGCCTGAAGGACCGGATCGAGGCCGCCGGCCTCGCGTTCTCGGTCGTCGAGAGCATCCCCGTGCACGAGGACATCAAACTCGGCCGCGCGACCCGGGACCGCCTCATCGAGAACTACCAGCGCAGCGTGCAGCACATGGGCGCGCTCGGCATCCCGGTGCTGTGCTACAACTTCATGCCGGTGTTCGACTGGACGCGCACGTCGCTCGCCATGCGACTGGAGGACGGCTCTACGGCGCTGGCGTACGATCACGCGGAGCTGGAGAAGATCGATCTTTCGCGCGGCACCGGCGACCTCCCCGGCTGGGCGACCGCGTACACCGCGGAGGAGCTCGCGGCCCTGCTCGACGCGTACAGGTCCGTGGACAAGGAACGCCTCTGGGAGCACCTCGCGCACTTCCTCGAGCGCGTGGTGCCCGCCGCGGAGGAGTCGGGGGTGAGGATGGCGATCCACCCGGACGACCCGCCCTGGTCGATCTTCGGGCTGCCCCGGATCATCACCAACGACGCGGCGCTCGAGCGACTCGTTAGGCTGGTGGACAGTCCGGCCAACGGCGTGACGTTCTGCACCGGCTCCCTCGGCGCACTGCCGGCGAACGACCTGCCCGCGATGGTGTGCCGCCTGGGCGGCATGGGCCGCATCAACTTCATGCACTGCCGCAACGTGAAGAATACCGGCGAGCGGCGCTTCCACGAGAGCCCGCATCCGGGGGAGTTCGGCAGCGTGGACATGTGCGCCGTGCTCCGCGCGCTGCGCGAGACCGGCTACACCGGGCCGATGCGCCCCGACCACGGCCGCATGATCTGGGGCGAGCAGGGGCGGCCCGGCTACGGGCTCCACGACCGCGCCCTCGGCGCGATGTACCTGCAGGGCCTCTGGGAGGGGCTCGCCCGATGAGTCGCGTGACGCGGGTCGGCGGCACGGCGACAGAGCTCGCCACCGGACGGCCGCTTGCTGGCGCGCAGGTCATCGTCATCGGCGGCACGGGCGGCGAAGCCGATCCGCCAGCTCGCCTCGCTTGGTCCCGCGCCCGGCGCCGGTGGGCGCCTGACGCGTGTCCCACGCGAGTGTCCGAGCGTGCTCACATCGTTCTCACCTAGCGACCCCGCGCGTCGCGAACGGCGACTCGTCAGGCAGTCCGCGCGCGAACCGTGTGTGCCGCGGTCAGCAGGATTGGGAGGTGTGCCGACACCCCGTTTCGGGATCCCGTTGGCGTCCGGAACGCGAACGCTCGGAAGACCACGCAATCGCGACGAGGGCGCCAGGGCGGGAGCCGTGACGTGACGAAGCACTACATTGCAGTAGCCCCCGGTCATTCCTTAGCGGTTGCCGGTCGCCGGCGATTCCACGCGCTCCGTCGTAGCGCCCGCCTGTGCGAGCAGCGCGCGGTACCACTGCTCGGTGTCCCGCAGCCGATCTCCGAAGCCCGTGCAGCCCCAGATCACGCTGAGCGTCGAACGCGTCTCGGCGCCCGTCTTGGTGCGCTGCGCATCGCGGACGGCGTTGGCGCAGGGGCCGGCGGCATCGTGGAGGCAGAGCAGCCCGCCGAGGTCGATCTCCTGTCCAGAGGCGTTGAAGACGTACGACGCTCCCGCGGGTGCCACGGAAATGCGAAAGGGTCCGCGCGCGCGGTCGAGATCCACGACGCTGATCGGGAAGCCGCTATGGAGCGACACCGAGTTGCACGTGTCCACGGCGATGTTGATGGGGCCGAGCGCGCCCTCGGACGCCGCGCGCACGAGGTACTCGGAGGCAGGTTTTCCGCGACCGGTGGGCTTGTAGCCGCCATGGCGCAGCAGGTCGCGCACGGCGGCGCGCGTCGCCTCGTCGCGCCTTAGCGGTACGGGGGCGTCGAGGCCGAGCGCGTTGAGCACCGCGGGCGGCGTGCTGAGAGCGCCGAGCGGCGCCGGGAACGTCGTGGTGAAGGCGGCCACGCGCAGGAGCGGGTGGTCGTCGACCTGAAGCTGGATGGCGTGCACGGCGTGTGTCCTCGGTACTCCGGAGATCGTCGGTGGCGGTGCGGCTGGTGCGGGTGCGCCGATCCGGCGCCCGTCGGGCGCGGTCGCATGACGAGCGGCTCAGGCATGAGCGTGCGCGCGTACTTTCCGCCTAACGCCGCAGCGGCAGCCGGTGGGGCGCCCTGCAACCGCCCTTCACCAGCAGCAAGCTACTCTCTTCCCGGCGTCGGCAGCTCGGGTGCGGCGCGCCGAGTTGCCGCGCTCCCGTTCGAGCAGGCGCCGCTTCCGGTCCGTGCCCCAACGGTAGCCGCTGATGGAGCCGTCCTCGCGCCCGACGGGTACGCGGCGCTCCGGCGGCACGGCTTCGTGGCGCTTGCGCGGCCGACCTTCCGCGGGTCGCCGCCCGCGCCGGCAGGCATCGACGGAAGGCGAACGCCGCAATAGGTTGGCGCGACCCGCGCACCCGCTCGACCTCCTCATCTCCTGGTGACACACGTGTCGCTTCGCCGCACGCTTCGGCCGATCCCGCTGCTGCTGGCGCTCGGGGTGCCCCTGCGCGCTCAGAACGTGACCGCGGCCAGCTCGCTCGTCACGTACCGCATCACCCCATCCGCCATCGACCCGTCGGTACGTCGATTCGACGAGCCGCACTACGTCGTTTTCGATCGCGCCGCGAGGAGCGACGCGCCGCTGCTGGTCTTCCTGCCAGGCACGGGCGGCCGGCCGCAGAACACCAGCGCCTTCGCGAACCTCGCAGCGCAGCAGGGCTACCGGGTGATCGGGCTCGAATACGTGGACATGCCCGCGGTGGCGCAGATCTGCCCACGCGTCCCGGACCCGGACTGTTCCGAGAAGGTCCGGCGGAAGCGCCTTTACGGGGATGACGTGACGTCGCTCATCGACGACCGCGCCGAGGAGTCCATCGTCGCCCGCCTGACCAGACTGCTGGCCGCGCTCGACCGCGACCATCCAACCGAGGGGTGGTCGCAGTATCTCAAGGATGGACGACCGGACTGGGCACACATCGCCGTGTCAGGACTCTCGCAGGGCGCAGGCATGGCGGCGTACATCGCGCAGCACGCGGCAGTTGCGCGCGTGGTGCTCTTCTCCAGCCCGTGGGACAACTACGGCCCGCGCCGCACCCTCGCGCCGTGGGTGACGCGCGGGAGCGGCGCGACACCCGCCGAGCGATGGTACGGTGCGTATCACCGCCAGGAGGCGACGGCCGATCTGATCGCGCGCGCCTACTCGGTGCTCGGGATTCCGCGGGCACATGTCCATGTCTTCACACTCGAGCCGGCGGCGGCGAATTCGGCCAACGCCTACCACCCGAGCGTAGTCGCGAACGGCGCGACGCCAAGGTCAGCGGACGGCACGCCGGCGTATCTCGAGGAATGGCGTGCGATGCTTGGTGACGTGCGCTGACGCGAACCGAGGACGGTCACTCGCGGGGCCCGACGGCGCACCATCGGTCGGGCGCGCCGTGGACGCGCTGCGCGGGCGTACCTGCCCGAGCGCCCACGTCGAGTGCTCGCGCACCAGCGTGCGCGGATCGCGGCCCACCAGGGCCCCGCGCGGATGAAACGGCGGCTCCGCTACCCAGCGCGCGGCGGCGCCACGAAGCGGCGCGACTGCCGCTCGTACGCGTGCGCCAACGCCAGCACGCGGGCGTCCGCGCCCGGAAGCCCGACGATCGACAGGTTGAGCGCCGGCATTCCGTCGGTACCGAGCCCCGCCGGGACCGACACTTCCGGCAGGCCGAGCCAGTTGCCGTAGCCTAACGCGGTGCGGATGTCCGGCCAGGGGTCGACGGCGCGCGGGGCATCGAAGGGCATGGTCGGGTAGACCATCGCCGCCACGCCCGCCGCGCGCATCGAGCCTGCGAGCGCCGCCACGACCTCGGCGCGCGAGCGGGCGAAGGAGCGTCCCGCCGCGTCCTCCGCCATCGGCCGGTCGAGCATCGGCTCGCACTCCTCGAAGGTGGCGGGGAGCACGTCGTAGAACGCCCGGTAGGCCGCGTACCCGCGGCGCACCGCCGCGCGCGGGTCGTCCGTTCGCCCGGCGAAGTAGCGGAGGAGGGCGTTGGCGGTGGGGGCGGGCGACCTCGCATCCACGGCGACGTCGCCGCGCGCGCGTGCCGCGGCGGCGAAGGCGTCGCGGAAGTCGACGCGGGTGACCGCGGGGGTGAAGGGCTCGACCGTCGCGCCGGCGGCGCGCAGGTCGCTCACGGCGCGGTCCCATACGGCGAGTGCCTCGGCGGCCATCTGCGCGCGCGGGACGTGTGCCTCGACGAGCCCGAGCCTAACGCCCACGAGCGCGTCGTCGCGCAGCGCGGGAGCCTGCCCCGAGCGGAGCGAGGGGTCCCACGCGCCTCCGCGCGTGAGCGGATCCGACGGGTCGGCCCCGGCAATGGCGGCGAGCAGGAGCGCCGCGTCGGCCACCGTACGCGCGAGCGGCCCGTGCGTGTCGAGGTAGGGCCACGTCGGGATCACCCCGGTGCGCGGCACGAGTCCGAACGTCGGCTTCATCCCCACGACCCCGGTGAACTGCGCCGGGATGCGGTTGGAGCCGCCGTCGTCGGTGCCGAGCGCCGCGAAGGCTATCCCGTCCGCGACCGCGACCGCCGAGCCCGCGCTCGATCCACCGGGCGTGCGCGTGCCCGTAGGGTCGTACGGATTGCGCACCTGCCCGGTGTGGCTGCTGGTGCCGTTGCCGCGGTAGGCGAAGTCGTCGGCAGCGGTCTTCCCCAGGACGATCGCGCCAGCCGCGCGGAGCCGAGCCACCTCGAGCGCGTCGCGCCGCACGGGCTCGGGGAAGAGACGCGCCCACTCGGCGCTGGAACCGGTGGTTGGGAGCCCGGCCACGTCGTAGATCGACTTCGCGAAGACGGGAACGCCGTCGAGGGGCCCACGCACCCGGCCAGCGCGCCGGCGGGCGTCGGCCGCGCGCGCCTCGGCGAAGGCGGTGTCGGCAAGCGCGTCGATGGCGCGCCATGCTTGTCCCTCCGCGCGGCAGCGGTCGAGCGCGCGGGCGGTGACCTCGGCGGCGGTCCACGCGCCGCGGCGGCGGCCCGCCTGGTAGTCGGCGATGGTGCCGTCGAGTGGGTCGTTGCCGATGGAGGCCCACTTCGGGAGCGGGAGCGCCACGAGGGCGGCGAGCTGGGCGAGGGCTTCGCGGCGGGTGGGCGACATCGGGTGCAGACGGAGACGGGGGCGAGGCGGCCGAGCGGCGGGCCAGGGGATGACGGGCGCGAGCCGGGGGACAATTGGCACGCGCGAGGGAGGCCGGTCAATGGGTCGCCATCGGAATCCTGGGGGCGCGGCCGCAGTGCGAGCAACGCCCGTGCGGAGTCGGACGCCCTCGCACGCCACCGCGGCTCGGGGCGCCGAGTGCATCGCGCCGCTTCGACGTGGAAGGCGCCCAGGCTCAGCGCGCCGCGACGAGCCCCCGCAGCGCCGAGTCGAGCTCCTCGTGCACGTCGGGATCCGTCTCCACGGCGAGCCGCTCGCGGAGGGCGGCGGCTGTCTGGGCTGAGCCGAGCCGCCCGATCGCCCACGCCGCGTGCCGTCGCACCAGGGGCTCGCCGTCGTCCAGCGCGGCAGCGAGCGCCGGCACGTCGTCGGTCGATCCGACGTTCCCCAGCACCACCGCCGCATTGCGTTGCAATCCCCGCAGCTTCGCCCGCTTCATCGGCGAGTCCTTGAAGGCACGCGAGAACTCCTCCCGCGTCATCGCCAGCAGCTCGCGCGCGAGCATGCGTGCGTCCCTCCCCGCGATCGCCTCGCGCGCTGCAAATGGCGATTCGCCAGGCAATTCCTCGGAGAACCGGATGTTCCAAGGGCAGCAAGTCTGGCAGATGTCGCACCCGTACACCAGCTCCCCGATCGGCTCGCGCAACTCCAACGGAATCGACCCCCGCAGCTCGATCGTGAGATACGAGATGCACCGCCGCGCATCGAGCACGCCCGGCTCTACGAGCGCACCGGTCGGACACGCATCGATGCACCGCGTGCACCGCCCACACCGCTCGGCCTCGAACGGCGCGTCAGGCACGAGATCGAGACCGAGCAGCAGCGCGCCGAGAAAGAAGAACGAGCCGAGCCCCGGATTGATGAGCATCGTGTTCTTCCCGAACCAGCCGAGCCCCGCCTTCCTGGCGAGATCACGCTCGAGCAGCGGCCCCGTATCGACGTACGCCTTGCCGCGCACCGCCGTGCCCGTCCACTCGTCGATCCGCCGGTGCAGCTCGCGAAGGCGCGACTCCATGACGTCGTGGTAGTCATCACCCCGCGCATAACGAGCGACCGGGCCGCTCGGCTCGCGGCCCCCGTAGCTCATCGCGACCACCACCGCGCTGCGCGCTCCCTCCACCGGGCGGCGCGTGTCGCGCCGCTTCTCGGCACCCCGCTCGAGGTAACGCATCTCACCGGCGCAGCCCTTCGCGAGCCACTCGTCGAGTCGCGGTGCCGTTCCCGCCGGGCCAAGCGTCGCGAGCCCAACGAGGTCGAATCCCAGACCGTACGCCTGCGCCTTGATCCGCTCCTCGAGCGCGGCGTCCGACGCCGCGGCCACCGGTCCGACCCTCCGCGACGTCATATCTCGCGCGAGCCCCTCCGCGCTCACAGGTCCCGCCCCACCCAGCGCGCGTAGCGCACGACATCGTCCACCGGCGGCACCGCGGCGTAGTCGCCGTACGCGGTGTGCATGCGCCATCGCACATACTTCTGCGACGGAATCGGCAGGAACGGAAAGCGCCGGTACCACCCCCGGGCTCGGAAGCGCCACGCCACCCGCAGCAGGTCGATCCCGAGCGAAGGGTGAACCACGGCGCGTGCCGCGAGTCGGAGTGTCAGCCGTAACCACATCATCCGCTGGAATCTGACGCCAGGCGAATGCTCTACCAAGTCATCTCGATCATCGGGGCGCTGCTCGTGCTCGGCGCCTACGCGGCTCTCCAGCGCGGCACGCTCTCGCGTGAGGATCGCGCCTTCAACCTGATGAACCTCGTCGGGTCGTGGCTGCTCACGTGGGTGGCCGTCGTCGACCGACGATGGGGGTTCATCGGGCTCGAATTCACCTGGGGGCTGCTCTCCATCCCCGCGCTGCTCAGGCGGCCGCGACGCTGACCGTCGTGGCGGCTCACATGTCGCCGCGCTCCTTGGCCTTCAGGTAGGCGCGCGCGAGCGTGACCACCACCCCCGCATAGCCGATGATCATGCCACCGCGCCAGGCTACCTGGCCGAGGTCCTGGTCGGTCGTGTGAAGCCCCCATGCCATCACGGTGAGCCCCATCACCGACCAGGCGACGCACATGAGGGCGGCGCGCACCCATGCCCAGAACGAGTCACGCTCGGCCTGGCGGTGCTCGGCGTGGCGCTTCCGCTCGAGCTCTTCACGAATGTGTTGGGGCAGCGGCATACACCTCGGGGCAGGGGGTCAGTTCTTCTTCGTGACCACCAGAATTACCCCGCCCATGTGCCCGGTTCCCCACTGCGTCGTCGCATCGCGCGCGTTGACGAACCGGATCTCCTTGATGTGCGACGCCATCACATCGCGAAGCGTCGCGACGTCGCCGTAGAAGATGTTGTCCATGTACACCTTCGGTCTGGTCGACTCGCCGGTGTCATCGCCGGGCGACGCCAACCCGCGGCTGGTCAGCATCTGCGGACGCAGCTTCTCGATGATCTGGAGCGCGTTCGTCGCGTCGGCTGCGCGGCCGGCGATCTCGGCGTCGAGGATCAGATCGCGCGCGACGGGCCTCGGCCGGGAGCCGCTCCCGGTAGCGCCACCGCTGCTTCCGCAGCCCAGGCTCAACACGGCCGCGACCGCGGCCATCACCACGCGCGTACGCATCTCGTTCTCCGGAAGGGTGTGGCGCCGTTGGCGCTCACGCCACGGCGGACTCCGCTTCACGCTCGTCGTCGGGCCGCTCGCGCGCAAGGTGTGCATCGGTCACGCGCCCCCCGGGCACGCGGTCCACGACGCTCGTGCCGTCGAGCCCCGCGGGAATCGCGAGGCCGAGCGCGGCGAGCGCACTCGGCATGACGTCCACCGTGCGGCGCGGCACGCGCGCGGTCGGGCGGTTCGTCAACAGCGGCACGAGCATGTGCTCGCGGTGCAGCGCGCCGTGGGACGATACGTGCGGGATCGGCTCGTAGCGCGTGCGGAAGTCCCACCCCCGCACCGCCGAGAGGATGATCTCGCCGGAGCGTGGGGCGCCCGCGAGCCGCGCGATCTGCACGAGCGCGTCGGGATAATCGGACGCCAGGGTCGCGTCGTACGCGTCGCGATCGCTCAACGACTCGTGCGCGCCGATGCCTAACGGGTCGCCGGTGACCGGGCGATAGCTGTACGCGTTGCCGTGCGCCACGACCATCGCGGCGCCCCGGCTTCGGCTTCGAACCTCCGAGGTGGTACGGTCGTGCGCGAGAATCAGGAGATCGACCGACGGCCGCTCCAGCAGCCGCTCGGCCAGCCCGGACCATCGGGGGGTCAACTCGGGCCACCACGGACGCGTCCGGCGATCGAGCTCGAGGTAGATGTGCGCCATCGCGTTGCCGCTCACCATCACCGCCGCGTCGCGACCGCCCGTGAACGTCCATGGATGCGCGATCGTCTCGTGCCCCCACGCGCGCAGCAGCTGCGCGAGGTCGTCGTGCGCACTCACCGGCGAATGGCCGTGGTCGCTCACCACCCAGAGATGCATCGCGTCCCACCGTCCCGCGCGCTCCGCGTCGTGCCGAATCTCGGCGGCGGCCTGGTCCACGATGCGCATCGCCTCGTGGACGTGAGACGAGTCGTGTCCGGTCGCGTGCGACGCCTTGTCGATGGCGGCGAATGCCGCGAACGCCACGCGTGGGCGCTGGTCGCGGATCCGTCGCGCCAGCTCGTTCGCTGCCCGGCGGTCGATCTCCAGCCACCCGGCGACGTTTCCGGTGAAGTGCGTGCGGGCCGCTCTGGCCACGAACGCGACGCCACGTCCGACGCGCTCGCGTGTGCGAAGGCCGCGCCCGATGACGCTCAGCGCGCCGATCGACGGTCCGGCCAGCTCGAACAGCGTCGGCGCGGCCGGATCGAGATCGGCGTCGATGTGACGCATGTCGGCGCCCACGTAGCTGCGGCAGTTCCCGAAACCGCGCGCCGCCTCGCGACTGCGATCGAACCAGCGAAGCCCAGGCAAGCCGATGGGCCCGGGATAACGCCCCATCAGGAACGGGGTGTACGCGGGGCCCGTGACCGACGGGAAGGCCGTCGTCACCGTGGAGAGCGCCCCTTCCGCGCGGAGGTGCGCGAGTGCGGGAAGGGCGCCGTCGTCGATCGCCCGCCCGAGGATGTCCGGGCGCGCACCGTCGGCGAGGAGGATGATGACGGACACGGCGTGGTGGATGCGCGGTTCGGTTGCGGGAAGCTGGCCAGCGATCGGCGCGCGTCAGTGGCGCGCTGCGTCCCAAGGTAGATAAACTCAGTCGCCCGGTGCGTCATGCACCGGCGCATCCGCACACCAGGGCACAATGGCCAAACGAAAACAGCGAAACGAAGCCACGCGAGTCACTACACCCCCGACCCCCGTCGCGCGGCCCCCTGAGAATAGCAAGGGACGGCCGCGCGGCAACTCCCGGCGTGGGCCGCGCTCGGCGTCGGGCAAGAAGGTGGACGCGGCCATGATGGCCGACGCCGCACAGAACGCCCTGGAGGGGTTGCGGGAGCGCACGGAAGAAGGGCACCTGAAGGCCGGCCGCACCCCGCCGTCGCAGACGCTGGGCGGCCGAAGCGCGGGCGCCACCCGCGAGATCGATGACGCGATCAGAAGCCCGTACTCGATCATCACCGAGGACGAGAAGTTCCTCCAGCCCCCCGGCCGCTTCGACGACTTCACGCGTACCGACACGTGGCGCGTGCTCCGCATCATGGGCGAGTTCATCGAGGGATTCGATACCCTCGCTTCGGTGCAGAAAGGCGTGACCGTGTTCGGTTCGGCGCGCGTGGGACCCGACGACCCGCAATACCATAACGCGGAGGAGGTCGCGCGCCTGCTCGCCGAAGCCGGGTTCGCGATCATCACCGGCGCCGGCCCCGGCATCATGGAGGCGGCGAACAAGGGGGCACGACTGGGGCACGGCCGGTCGATCGGATGCAACATCGAGCTGCCGTTCGAGCAGGGCGCCAACCCCTACGTCGACACGCTCGTGAACTTCCGCTACTTCTTCGTGCGGAAGACGATGTTCATCAAGTACTCGGTGGCGTTCATCATCTTTCCCGGCGGGTTCGGCACACTCGACGAGCTGTTCGAGGCGCTCACGCTGATCCAGACCGGGAAGATCTACCAGTTCCCGGTGATCCTGTTCGGCCGGCATTACTGGGCCGGGCTCGTACGGTGGTTGCAGACCCGCGTGCTCGGCGACGGAAAGATTTCGCCGGGCGACATGGACCTCATGTTGCTCACTGACGATCCCGCCGAGGCGGCAGCGGCGGTCGTCTCCGCGTACGAATCACAGCGCGGAACGGCACGCGCGCGGCTGGAGGGAGAATGAGAGAGAAGTCGGGAAAGCGGAGCGGGGGCAGCAGGAAGAAGGCCGCGGGGCGTGGGTCGGCGGGCCGCGCGAAGCCGCCCGCCGCGGCACGCAAGGCGGCGGCGCGCTCGGCGCCGACGCCGGAACCCCGCTCGCGCGGCATGAAGCGCTCGCGGCCGGGCACGCCCATGAAGCGCTCGTCGCCCGGGGGGCCGAAGGCCGATCAGAAGCGCGCCGCGGAGGAGCGTGAGGCGGTCGCGGGTGAGCGCGCGGCGGGCGGCCAGCACACCGGGCACGAGACGAGCCGGTTCCTTCGTGGGCAGCGCATCGACCCGCGACGCATCGACGGGTCGGAGACCGTGACCGAGCTGATCGACGGGACGTTCCTCGCCTACAACGCGGCACGACTGCGTGAGGCGTGTCATCTCTTCACGCAGAAGATGCTCGAGCCCGACGTCACCATCGGCATGACGCTCACCGGCGCGCTGACGCCGGCGGGGCTCGGCATGGCGGCGCTCATCCCGCTGATCGAGGCTGGTTTCGTGGACTGGATCATCTCGACCGGCGCGAACCTGTACCACGACACGCACTTCGGTCTCGGCCTCGCGATGCACCGGGGCAACGCGCAGGAGTCGGACATCGTGCTGCGCGAGGAAGGCGTCGTGCGCATCTACGACATCTTCTTCGACTACGATGTGCTGCTGTCCACCGACGCGTTCTTCCGCAAGATCATCCAGGGGCCGGAGTTCCAGCGCCCGATGTCGAGCGCGGAGTTCCACTTCCTGTGCGGCAAGTACGTCCGCGAGCGGGAAAAGGCGTTAGGCATCGGCCGGAAGTCGCTGCTCTCCGCGGCCTACGCGTGCGGGGTGCCGATCTACACCTCGTCGCCGGGCGATTCGTCGATCGGGATGAACGTCGCCGCGCTCGCGCTCGACGGAAACCGGTGCGTCATCGACCCGAACGCCGACGTGAACGAGACGGCCGCGATCGTGCTCGGCGCGAAGCGCGGCGGCGGTCGCAGCGGCGTCCTGATCGCGGGCGGCGGCAGCCCCAAGAACTTCATGTTGCAGACCGAGCCGCAGATTCAGGAGGTGTTGGGCATCGACGAGAAGGGACACGACTTCTTCCTGCAGGTCACCGACGCGCGCCCCGACACCGGGGGGCTCTCGGGAGCGACGCCGGCCGAAGCGGTGAGCTGGGGGAAGATCGACCCCGACCGGTTGCCGGACGCCGTCGTGTGCTATCTCGACTCCACGGTGGCGCTGCCGCTGCTCACCTCGTACGCCCTCGCGGTCCGTGGCAAGCGCCCGCTACGCCGTCTGTACGACCGCCGCGACGAGCTGATGGGCCTGCTGCGCCGTGAGTACGCGCGTGCCGGCGAGCCCGCGGATGCCGAGCACGCGGAAGCGGTGCTGCCGATGCACCGATAGCGTGGGGCTCGGGGGTGGAGGGCTGACTTCAGCCGTCAGCCGTGAGCCGGAAGGCGTCGGCTGTCGGCTGTCGGCTGTCGGCTGTCGGCTGATGGCTGCCGGCTGTCGGCTCGCGCCGCAGTCGTCACTCACCCAGGCGTGGCGCCAATCCACGCCTGACCGCCCGCACGAAATTCGTGCGCGAGTAGTCTCCGCCCGAGAACCACCCCGGGAGCGACTCGCCGCCGAGGAGCTCGCGCACGATCGTCGCGTCCGGGGCGCCGTCGGCGACCCGGCGCTCGATCGCCGCGATCGTCTCCTCGACCCAGTCGGCTTTCGCGAGCAGCAGCGGCACCGGGTTGGCCACGAACCCGCGATGGGCGTCGAACAGGCGCGCGGGACCTAACGCGGCTATCGCCCGGAGCGAGCCCGCGAGCACGCGCGGGTCCTCGCCGGGATGCGCGATCCGAACCTTCACACCAAGGTAGAGGTCGCCACCGAACACCGTGCCCTCGCGTGCATCCCACACCACGTGATGGTCGGCCGAGTGTCCCGGCGCGGCGATCAGGGAAAGGTCCGCGTCCTCGAACGGTGCAGGCCGCGAGCGGAGCGGCGGCGTCGCACGCCAGGTGAACCGGCGATAGAAGCGAATGGGTGCGGGCGAACGCAGTTCCCTCAGCGTCTCCGCCGATGCCGCGATCGGGATGCCGCGGCGCGCCACGAGCTCGGCGTTGCCCGCGTGGTCTTCGTGGTAGTGCGTGAGCAGGACGCCGCGCGGCCGGATCTCCGCAAGCAGCGCGGCCACCTCGCGCCGAACGCCGTGGAAGCCGCAGTCGACCAACGCGCCACGCACGAGGTACGCGCTCGCGGAGTAGCCGACGAGACGACTCGCAGCGCTCGACATCTCGAACCGCGTGACGTCGCCGTGCCGCTGAGCTCGAATCACGCGCGTCGCCCGAAGCGCGATGGCACGGCGCGGACAACGCGCTCGACGCGCGTACGCGCTCGCCAACGGCCGCGTCCGGCGCGTTGATTGCCTGCATCCTGGGCGCGACGTAGTTTACGCGAGGCGCAGCGCCCGGCTCGAAAGGCCGGGCGCTCCACTTTTTTTGTCTCCGTGGGGCCCTCGATGATCGAAGAGCTGAAGCAGAAATTGGGCGAGGAAGTCGCGCGCCTCCAGCACGAGCTGAACGTCGTACTTCCGAACGAGATCCGAAAGGCGGTCGAGCTCGGCGACCTGCGCGAGAACAGCGAATACAAAGCGGCGCTCGAGCGGCAGCAGTTCGTGCAGGCCCGTCTCGGACAGTTGCGCCAGCGCCTGAGCAAGCTCGCGCAGATCGACATGAGCCAGATCCCGGCCGACAAGGTCGGGCTCGGGTCCCGTGTCGTGGTCGAAGACCACCAGACGAAGGAAACCGAGACGTACAGTCTCGTGTTCGGCGACTCGGTCGAGTTCGAGGAAGGGCACGTCAGCATGGGCTCGCCCATCGGCAAGGCGCTCGTCGGCAAGGGCGTCGGCGACGACGTCGTCCTGAAGCTCCCGGCGCGTGTTCGCCGGCTGCGCATCGTCGAGCTGGTCACCATACATCAGGACGTGGCGGGGTCGCCCCCGAACATTCGCTCGACCTCCACCTCGTAGCGCCCGAGCGCTTCTCGCGTGCGGGCGTTGTCCCAGCCGAGGCGGCCGGCGAGCACAGCCGCCGCCACCCGCGCGGCCGCTCGGCCATGGTCCGCCAACTCGTACGCGAGGCGGAGCCGCCTGACGAGGACATCGGCGAGCGTCACCGCCATCTCACGCTCCACCGCGTAAACGACCTCCGCCAGCAGGTACGGCAGCTCACGGACGATACGGCGGGCGAGTGCCGGCTCCGCCGCGGTCAGCGCCGACACCTCACGCCAGCGCGAGCCGTGCGCTTCGACCAGCCGGCGCGCGACGACCGCGTCGCCCACCTCGAGCTCCGCCGCGCGAAGCGCCTCGCTCACCGAACGGATCTCTCCACCAGGCAGGGCGACGCGGTCGGTCCGTGCCGGGGTTGGCGACCGACCGAGCAGTCGCTCCACCGTCGTCACGACCTCCGCTGCCATGGAACGGTAGGTGGTGAGTTTGCCTCCGGTCACCGAGACGAGCCCCGACGCGCTCCGGTCGATGCGATGCTCCCGCGACGCGCTCGCCGGCCCGTCGCGAAATCCCGACGCGACGAGCGGTCGGATCCCCGCCCAGGCCGCGATCACGTCACGGGTCGTTAGGTGCGCGTCGGGAAAGAACGCGTTCGCCGCCGCCAGCAGGTATTCCACGTCTTCGGGTGAGGCGTGCACCCGCTCGGGACGGGCGTCGGTCGGCGTGTCCGTCGTCCCGATGATCGTCGTCGCGGTCGACGGCAGCGCGAACATCACGCGGCCATCGATCGGCGACAGCAGCGTAAGGGCCCCGTGCGTGGCCAGTCGCTCGCGTGACACGGCGATGTGCACACCCTTCGTGGAGCGCACCGTGCTCGGGCCTTCGGCCGCATCGAGCAGGCGCACCGAGTCGGTCCACGGCCCCGTGGCGTTCACGACGACGCTGGCGCGAACGGCGGACTCGGCACACCCCAGCGAATCGCGCACGAGGGCGCCCACCGTCCGCCCGCGTTCGTGCACCAACCCGACGACTTCAACGTGGTTCACGACCACCGCCCCGTGCTCCTCCGCCGCCAGCACGTTCGCGAGGGTGAGACGCGCGTCGTCGGTCGCGGCATCGTAGTATTCGGCACCGCCGAGCAACCCGTCGCGGCGCAGCGACGGCTCGCGCGCGAGCACCTCGCGCGCGTCGAGCCCCCGATGGTTCGCGACGTTGCGAAAGATCGCGAGTACATCGTACATGAACAGGCCAGCGCTCAGCTTCCACCGCGGGATGCGCGCGCCACGATACACCGGCCACGTGAACCGAAGCGGCCGCACGAGGTGCGGGGCGATGCGCATCAGCGTGCGGCGCTCGCGGCTCGACTCGAACACGAGATGGAGATGGCCATGCTCGAGGTACCGCACACCGCCGTGAACGAGGCGCGACGAGCGGCTCGATGTGCCGCTCGCGAAGTCATCGCGCTCGACGAGCGCCGTCCGCAGCCCGCGCATCGCGGCGTCGCGCGCGATCCCCGCGCCGGTGATGCCACCGCCGATCACGAGCACGTCGAACTGCTGTCCTCCGAGCCGAGCGAGCCGTCCGGCCTCGTTCATCGATGAGCGATCCGGCCGATCGGCGCGATGACCGCGCGCACTGGGACTCGCGCTACGCCTCGAGCGACGACGACGCCGATCTGCGGCGCGCGCCATCGCCGTGGGTGCTCGAGCGCTGTCTGGCGCTGCCGCCGCGCGCGCCCATCGTGGACCTGGCCGGCGGCGTCGGCCGTCATGCGGAGCCCCTCGCGCGCGCCGGCCGCACGGTGATCCTCGTCGACTTCATCGCACGTGCGGTCGCGGCTGGCGTCGCCCGGGGCTCGTCGGTGCTCGGTCTCGTCGCCGACACCCGGGCGCTTCCATTCCGCGCCGCATCGCTGGACGCCATCGTGTGCGTGAGCTTCCTCGACCGCGCGCTGTTCCCCGTGCTCGCGACGCTGCTGCGTCCCGGCGGGGTGCTCGTGTACGAGACGTTCACCCTCGAGCACCTCGAGCTGGTCGCGAGCGGGAGAGTCCGGGGGCCGCGCAACGCCGCGTATCTCCTCGCCCCCGGCGAGTTGCCGCGCCTCGTCGCGCCCCTCGTCGTGCGGGAGGCACAGGAAGGCCGAGTCATCGATGCCGCCGGTGAACGTCACGTCGCGCGGGTGGTGGCGGTAAGAGGTCGGGAATCGGGAATCGGGAATCGCGGGTGCCCGCCGAAGGCCGGCGATTAGGAAGCTAGGGCTTCCAGAGCGGTCCCGGTTCCCAGTTCCCGGATCCCGGTTCTACTGTAAGTTCCTGCCATGGCAACCTACGGTGCTCCACGTCGGGTCGCGATCGTGGCCGGCGTTCGCACGCCGTTCGCACGCGCGGGCACCGCCCTCAAGAACATCTCTGCCATCGACCTCGGCAAGATGTGCGTCGCGGAGCTCATCCAGCGAACGAGCCTCGACGGCAGGGAGGTCGATGCACTGGTGTTCGGGACCGTGGTCCCCTCCGTGCTCGCGCCGAACATCGCGCGCGAGGTGTCGCTGCTCCCCATGCTGCCGAAGGGCGTCCAGGCCGTCACCGTGAGCCGCGCCTGCGCGTCGGCCAATCAGGCGATCACCGACGCCGCCGACCAGATCGCGCTCGGCCACGCGTCGATCGTGATCGCCGGCGGCGCCGAGTCGCTGTCGAACGTGCCGATTCTCCATTCACGTGGCTTCTCCGACGCGCTCGTCGCCGCATCCCGCGCGAAGAGCCTCGGCGGCCGCGTCAAGGCGCTCTCCCGTATTCGCCCGAAAGACCTCGTGCCGATCACTCCCGCCATCGCCGAGCCGTCGACCGGCGAGACGATGGGGCAATCGGCCGAGAAGATGGCCAAGATCAACCACATCGGTCGTGACGAGCAGGACCAGCTCGCGCTGCGGTCGCACCGCCTCGCGTTGGCGGGAACGAAGGACGGTCGCCTCACCGCCGAGATCTCCGCGGTGTACGTCCCGCCGAAGTACGACACGGTGCTCACGAGCGACAACGGCATCCGTGACGAGACGAGCATCGAGCAGCTCACGGCGCTCAGGCCGGTGTTCGACAAGCGCTATGGCAGTGTCACCGCCGGCAACTCGTCTCCGCTCACCGATGGGGCGGCCGCGGTGCTGCTCATGAGCGAGGACCGCGCTCGCTCGCTCGGATTCACGCCACTCGGCTTCATCCGCTCGTATGCGTACGCGGCGCTCGACCCCGGCGAGCAGCTCCTGCAGGCGCCCGTGCTCGCGGCCCCTGTGGCGCTGCAGCGCGCCGGGCTCTCGCTCCGCGACATCGACCTCGTCGAGATGCACGAGGCGTTCGCCGCCCAGGTACTCTCGAATCTTCGCGGCTTCGAGTCCAGGGCATGGGCCGAACGGGCCGGATTCTCGGAGCCGGTGGGCGAGGTGGATCGGGCGCGGCTCAACGTCATGGGCGGCTCGATCGCGATCGGGCATCCGTTCGGCGCCACCGGCGCCCGCATCACCACCACGCTGCTCAACGAGCTCGGTCGGCGCGGCGGGCAGTTCGGACTCATGACGGTCTGCGCCGCGGGCGGAATGGGGTTCGCCATGGTCGTCGAGCGCCAGTGATCCGGAGCCGGCGATGACCCAGACCGCGCTCGGCACCGAGGTGCGCGACGGCATTGCCGTCGTGACGCTCGACGTGCCCGACGCGCCGGTGAACACGTTCGCGCACGCGGTGCGCGAGGAGTTCGCGGCGCTGTTCGACCGGCTCGAGCGCGACCAGAGCATCCGCGCGGCGGTTGTGCGAAGTGGCAAGCCTGACGTGTGGGTCGCCGGCGCCGACATCGAGGAGTTCGTGGCCATCGAGACGTCGTCACAGGCCGAGGCCATGAGCCGCGACGGGCATGCGCTCCTCTCGCGACTCGAGAAGCTCCGCATTCCGGTCGTCGCGGCGATCAATGGCGCCTGCCTGGGCGGCGGGCTCGAGGCGGCGCTCGCGTGTGCCTATCGCGTCGCCAGCGACGCACCCAAGACCGTGTTCGGGCTGCCCGAGGTGCAGCTCGGCCTCATTCCCGGCGCCGGCGGCACGCAGCGACTGCCTCGGCTCGTGGGTCTCGAGGCTGCGCTGGACATGATCCTGAACGGAAGGAACGTGCGCGCGCGCAAGGCGCTGCAGATCGGACTCGTGCACGAGCTCGTGCACCCGGCCATCCTCGACGAGATCGCGATCGCTCGCGCTCGGGCGCTTGCCGATGGCACGCTGGTGCGCGACGCCGGGTCGCGTGCGCACGGCGCGCGACATCTGTTGCTCGACGAGAATCCCGTCGGGCGCGCGGTGGTGCTGCGGCAGGCGCGCGAGAAAGTGGTGGCGCGCACGCGCGGCCACTATCCCGCGCCGCTGGCCGCGCTCGACGCCGTGGCCGCCGGCTACGCGCAGGGTCCCGAGCGCGGCTTCCGCGAGGAGGCGCGGCTGTTCGGCGAGCTCGCCGTCAGCGAGGTGTCGCGACAGCTCGTGTTCCTCTTCTTCGCCACCACCGCGCTGAAGAAGGACCCCGGAGTCCCCGAGCCCGTTCCGGAGCCGCTGCCGGTTCGCAAGCTCGCGATTCTGGGCGCCGGGTTCATGGGCGCAGGCATCGCGTCGATCGCCGCCCCGCGGGGCACGCTCGTTCGACTCAAGGACGCCGACTACGCCCGGGTGGGGAAGGGGCTGGCGGCCGTGCGCGAGGCGCTCAAGGAGCGCGTGACGAGGAAGCAGATCACCCGCCAGCAGCTCGACGACTACATGACGCTCGTTGGCGGATCGATCGACTATTCCGGGTTCGCGAACGTCGATCTCGTCATCGAAGCGGTGTTCGAGGAGCTGGCCGTGAAGCAGCAGGTGCTGCGCGAAACGGAGCAGGCTACCCGGCCGCACGCCATCTTCGCGTCGAATACGAGCACGATCCCCATCGCGCGGATCGCGGAAGCGTCGGTGCGTCCGGAACGCGTGATCGGGATGCACTTCTTCTCGCCGGTGCCGAAGATGCCGTTGCTGGAGGTGATCGTCGCCCCGCGCACGAGCCCCGAGGTGACGGCGACGGTCGTCGCGTATGGCAAGTCGCTCGGGAAAACGGTCATCGTCGTGAACGACGCGCCCGGCTTCTTCGCCAACCGGATTCTCGCCCCGTACATCAACGAAGCGGGCATCCTGCTGGACGAGGGCGTGGCGATCGATGCCGTCGACCGCGCGCTCGTCGAGTTCGGGTTCCCGGTCGGCCCGATCACGCTCATCGACGAAGTCGGGCTCGACATCGCCGGGAAGTCGGGCGCCATCATGCTCGAGGCGTTCGGTGAGCGGCTCGCGCCATCGCAGTCGCTGCAGCGTGTCGTGGCTGCCGGACGCACTGGTCGAAAGGGCCGACTGGGTTTCTACAAGTACGACGACAAGGGCAAGAAGGGCGGCGTCGACCCATCGGTGTACGAGCTGCTCCCCACCGGCGCGCGACGCACCGAGCTTCCTGCCGAGGACATTCAGCGGCGCTGCGTGATGGCGATGGTGAACGAAGCTGTCCGCTGCCTGCAGGACGGTGTGCTTCGCTCACCGCGCGACGGCGATGTCGGTGCCGTGTTCGGCATCGGGTTTCCACCGTTCCGCGGTGGCCCCTTCCGGTACGCCGATTCACTGGGTGTCGACCGGGTGGTGCGGGCGCTCGAGGGGCTCAACACCGACCGTGCTCCGCGGTTCACTCCGGCGAAGCTCCTGATCGAGATGGCACGGGAAGGGCGCCGGTTCTATCCGGAGCGCGGGCATCCGTTGGGCGGATAGCCGGCCGACCGGTCCCGGGCCGGGCTGCCGGCGAACGACCTAACCGCGCACAGGGTGGCCACTTGGCGGGCTCGGCAATACGGCGAGGTTGACGAATTCAGCAGGTTTCCCGTTGCCGCCTGCCTCGTCCGTAGGCTAGTATGGGCGATTGCACACCAGACGTCCTCCGCCGGCAAAACGGTGGTCGCGCTGCCCCCTTCCTGATCGCCCGGCACGCTCTGTAACGACCTGGTTGACGGATGCTCAACTCCCGGGGTCTACCCTTACAGAACGACAGTGATGCGGCGATCGTCACCCGCGTCTTGGCTGGGGACGCCGCGGCCTACTCGGCGCTGGTCACCAAGTACAAGGCGCAGTACGCTCGATTCGCGGCTCGCATGCTCGGCAACCGTGAGGATGCCGAGGAGGCGTTGCAGGATGCGTTCGTGCGCGCGTACCGATCTCTCGCCAAGTGTGATGACCCGGCGCGATTCGGTTCGTGGCTCTTTCGAATCCTGGCCAATCGCTGTCGAACGTCGGGCGCGCGTCGCGGCCGGCGGGAAAAGACGTTCGTGCGCGACGAGATTGCGTTACTCGACGCGTCCGAGGATCACCCGGAAGAACGGGCGGCGTGGCGTGAGGAGATTCAGCGCGCGCTCGTGCAATTGGACGACGATCAGCGCGAAGCGTTTCTACTGAAACACGTCGAAGAGATGGGGTACGAGGAGATGTCCGAGCTGACTGGCGTCGGAGTGTCGGCGCTGAAAATGCGCGTGAAGCGCGCCTGTGAGCGGCTACGGGTGCTCCTTCAGGAGGTTCACGGTGTCTGAGCACGAGTTCGACCCTTTCATCGAAGAGATAGCCGGAGAGTTGCGCCGTCCCGTGCGCTTCGACTCGAGCTTCGAGTCGCGCGTGATGGCGTCGCTCGATGTGCCCATCGCGCCGGTGGAAGCGCCGCGCAAGTCGTCGACGCCGTGGCTCCTTCGCCCGCGCACCTTCTACGTCTCGCCGCTGGCCGGTTTCGCGGTCGCGGCCGGGCTCGTGGCCATCATCACGATGAGCGTGCTGCGGGTAGCGCCGCCGACTGACTTGGCGAATCAGCAGCATGGCGCTCCACCCGTCATGGTCGCTTCAGCCGACCTGATACCCGTCTCGTTCGACCCCGACGCCAGCCCGACGACGCTGTACGCGGCACCGTTCACGTACATCGATCGCAACGCGAAGTCGGTCGCCGTGGTCGGCAGCTTCAACGACTGGGACGCCACGAAGCACGTGCTCACCCAGTCGGGCGACAGCGTATGGAGCGCGAGCATCATGCTCCCGGCCGCGCGCTACGAGTACCAATTCGTGGTCGATGGGAAGTGGATCCCGGACCCCGGCGCGCAGCGTAGTGCCGAGTCCGACTTCGGCGGCGCCAACTCCGTACTCATCGTGTCGCCGGTGCCGCGATGATGCGTCTTTCCGCTCGCCCGGTTCTGGTCGCGCTGACACTGCTCGGCACGTCGCTGACGGCGCAGGAGGTCGATCCACGGCTCGCCTCGCGACTCGACGTACGTACCCGGACGGCGGTGACCGCGATCATCGACTCGGCGCGGCTGGCCGGACTGCCCACGGAGCCACTGGTCGTCAAGGCGCTCGAAGGCGCGGCGAGGAAGGCGCCGAGTCCACAGATCCTGTCTGCCGTCCGCAACTTCGCGGCACAGATGAATGCGGCCCGGCGCGCGCTCGGTGAGGAGTCGAACGCGAGCGAAATCGTTGGCGGTGCCCAGGCGATTCGTGCCGGGATTTCCACCTCACAGCTCCAGCGGCTTCGCAGCATTCGGACGGATACGCGCATTGCCGTCGCGTTGACCGTCGCGGCAGACATCGTTGCGCGTGAGGTCCCCGTCGACACCGCGATCGCGGTGGTGAGCGGACTAATGGGCGCGGCGGCCTCGGACGAGCAGCTGCTGGGCGTGCGCGCCGAGATCGAGACCGACATTCTCGCCGGCAAACCCGCGGCGGTGGCCGCTTCGACGCGCGGGCATGCGCTCGAGCAGACCCTGGCGAGCATGCCGCCCAATGGCGCGGGCACTCCAGGAACGTTACCTTCGCCGCTGGGCACCAACCGCGCTGTCGATGCTGCCACGAGCCTCAAGCCACCCGGCTCGGCGGTGGGAGGCCGGTCGCCGGCTGTTGCCCCGTCCAAGCCGCCCATCTCGCAGCGAAAGCGTCCGTAACACCGTCGGCGTATTCTCCGTTTGCTGACGCGCGGCCGGGCTCCTGCCCGAGCCGCGCTCCGTCTGTCGTGCCCGCTCCTCGTCGCTTCGTCCGTGGCCGCGCAGCCGGTCCGGACGCGTGAGGCGAGCTTTTCGGCCGTCGAGTACGAAAACGGCCGGTACGCTTCGGCGTTTACTGTCGACCAATCGCTGTTCCTCACGCGCGAGCGCTCGAGCACGCTCGCGGACGCCGTCATCTCGATCTTCGATGACGGCCACTGGAGCATGCAGGGCGAGCTGAGTGGCACGAGGTACTCCAAGCCGCTGAAGGTCCCCGAGCTCGTGGTGCCGTTCGCGCCCGACTACTACATACCGTTCTTCCGCGCCATGCGTGGCGAGATGAGCCTCGGCCTCACCGGTTCCGCGCAGCAGGGATTGCTACCAACGCTCCAGGTGCTCCCGCAGGCACGGATCCACTTCCTCGACCTCGAGCGCGGCGTATGGACCGGCGGCGGATTCGCTCGAACGTTCGACGGGGAGTCGTGGCGCACGTCGTTGATGGGTGACCTCGGGGCGTGGCTGCGGCACGGCGGCACCGTCGTGAGCGCGAACATCCGTCCGCAGCAGCTTCAGAACGGCGATCTGATGAGCGACATCGGCGGCACCATCGACCGCACGATCCGAGGGGTGTCGCTTGCCGCCACCGTCGGATTGCGGGTCGGCGAGGCCGACCGGGTGAACGTCGGCTGGGGATCGATCGGCGCGACGTTCGCCATCAATCGGCGGCTGCTCGCTACGGCCAGCGTGGGTAACTACCCCGCCGACCTGCTGCAGCGCCTGCCCGGCGCCCGGTTCGTCTCGCTGAGCATCCGACTGCCCACGCGCTCGAGCTTCCAACGGCGCGACGATCACATAACGGCGCCGGCCGCGGCGCCGGCCGCGAGCGACGGCGTGATCCTCCGTGTCACCAGCTCCGATTCGACGCGCGGGCGTGGCGTGCAGGTGATCCGTGTACGCGCCCCGGCTTCGGAGCGAGTGGAGGTGATGGCCGACTTCACCAACTGGGACGCGGTCGCTCTGGTCCGTACGCCGGCCGGTGTCTGGGAGATCACGCTGCCGATCGCGCCCGGCCAACACCACCTCAACGTGCGGCTCGACGGTGGCGACTGGGTGGTCCCGACGAACGTCGCCCGTGTGACCGACGAGTTTGGCGGCGTCGTCGGGCTCATTCTCGTACGCTGACACCGAGCCTCGTTTTCCTCTCGCCCACCAGTTCTCCCACCCTCCCCCTCATGTGCTCGACTCACGTCCGACGCGTCGCTGGCCTCTCGCTGTCGCTCTCCGTCTTGGTCGGCTGCGCCGGCGCCGGACGAGGCCCCTCGGCGGAGCCTAACGCCTCGGGGTCGGTGCCGCCCCCGGTTACCGACGCGCGCATGCCGCGCACCCGGGCCGAGCGAACCGGGTACGCGGAGACGTCGCGGTACGATGACGTGGTCGCGTTCATCGATTCGCTGCACCGCCTCGGAGCGCCGATCGCCGTCGGGACGATCGGACGTACGAGCGAGGGGCGAGCGATTCCGTACGTGATCGCCTCGCGTCCCCTCGTGTCGACGCCAGCGGCCGCGCGTGCGACGGGACGACCCATCGTGTACGTCCAGGGCAACATCCACGCCGGCGAGGTGGAGGGGAAGGAAGCGCTGCAGGCGCTGCTGCGCGATCTCGCTTTCCAGTCGCGGCCTAACGTGCTCGACTCGATCGTGCTCATCGCCGTGCCGATCTACAACGCCGACGGCAACGAGAAGTTCGCCGCCCAGGCACGCAACCGGGGAGAGCAGAACGGCCCCGAGCTCGTGGGGCAGCGGCCGAACGCGCAGGGCCTCGACCTGAATCGCGACTACATGAAGGCCGATGCTCCGGAGACGCGGGCGTCGCTGCGCATGTTCACCACGTGGGACCCGGACGTGTTCGTGGACCTGCACACGACGGATGGGAGCTACCACGGCTACGCACTCACCTATGCGCCGTCGCTCAATCCCGCCGGCGATCTCGGCCCGGCGTTCGTCGGCGGCGCGTACGCGCGCGACTCTCTGCTCCCCGAGCTTCGTCGCCGCGTTCGCACGCGGCGCGGCTACGAGACGTTCGACTACGGCAACTTCGTCTCGCAGGACTCGGCGGAGCGCGGGTGGTTCACGTACGACCATCGTCCGAGATTCGGCACGAATTACTACGCGCTGCGCGGCCGCATCGCCGTCCTGAGCGAGGCCTACTCGCACGACCCGTTCGCCCGCCGGGTCGCGTCGACGTACGCATTCGTGAGCGAGCTGCTGAGTCTCATCGCCGAGCGCGGGCCGCGTATTCGCCTGTTGTCGACACGCGCCGACTCCGCTGTCGCGGCGTGGGGGACCGGTACCTCGTCGGCGCAGGTACCAGTCCGGGCCGAGCTCACCGCCCCGTCGTATACCGGCGACGTGATCGTGGAGACGCTCGAGCGCACGGGTGATACGGTGCGCACCGAACCGGGCGTGCGGCGTGGGATGCGGCGCACCGGCGTATACCGGCACGTTCGCATGCCGGTCTACGATCGGTTCACTACGACGCTCACCGCGCCGACCGCGTGGGGGTATGCGTTCGGTGCCAGCGATTCCAGTGCATCGCGGCTGCTCGCGCTCCATGGCGTCGAGGTGCAGCGAATCTCGAGCGCGTGCTCCGCGCCGGCGGACACGTTCACCGCTGATTCGGTGATCGTGTCACCGTCGGCATTCCAGAACCGCCGTGCCGTGCGCGTCGAGGGTCGCTGGCGGCCTGCGGACGTTCGTCTCGACGCCGGCACCTACGTCGTTCGCCTGGCGCAGCCCCTCGGCATCGTGGCGACCTACATGCTCGATCCCCGGAGCGACGACGGGCTCGTGGCGTGGAACATCGGCGAGCGCGTGACTGGCGGACGACTCGGTGTCGAGACGGTGCGGCTCGCGGCGCCGCTCCCGCCAGGGTGCTCCCTGGCTTCGCCCTGAGGCACCGGCGCACCGCGACTGCTCGCGCTCCATTCGAACACCCGACTACGGTATATTTCGCGCGCCGCGGCGGGGGTGAGCGCCGACCGTGTATCACGGCCCGCCGCCGGCTTGCCCTCCCACGGATAGCACGCACGCCGCGCCGCCGAACCCGAGGCCTCATGCTGCGCAAGACGCTGCTCTACCTCTCGAACCAGCGACGAGTCTTCGCTTTCGTCCGGCGGAACGGGCTCGCGAAGCGAATGGCGTCGCGATTCGTCGCTGGCGAGACGATCGAGGACGCGATGACCGCGGTGCGCGCGCTCAACGCGCGCGGCATCACCGTCTCGCTGGACCTGCTGGGCGAGAGCGTGCATCGCGAGGAGGAAGCGCGAGCGACGGCGAGGTCCTACATCGACCTGCTCGATCGCATTCACCAGCAGAAGCTCGATGCGAACGTCTCGCTCAAGCTCACCGCCATGGGGCTCGACGTGTCGGAGGAGCTCTGCGTCGCGAACATGCAGATGGTGCTCGAGCGCGCACGCGAGTACGGCTCGTTCGTGCGCATCGACATGGAGAGCAGCCAGTACACGGATCGTACGCTGCACCTCTTCGAGCATCGCCTGTATCCGTCGTACCCCGAGAACGTGGGGATCGTACTGCAGAGCTATCTGCGTCGCACGCTCGCCGACGTGGAGTACGCCAATCGCCTCGGGTGCCGTGTGCGCCTCTGCAAGGGCGCCTATCAGGAGCCGGCATCGGTCGCGTTTCCCGACAAGCGCGATGTCGATGCGAGTTACGTCCGCTGCATGCACGCGCTCATGAGTGAGGGGAACTACCCCGGCATCGCGACGCACGACGAACGCATCATCGCCGAGGCGAAGCGGTTCGCGAAGGAACGCGGGATCGCGACCGATCGCTACGAGTTTCAGATGCTCTACGGCGTCCGTCGCGATCTGCAGGAACGACTCGTGCGCGAGGGGTACCGCATGCGCGTCTACGTGCCGTTCGGGACGCAATGGTATCCCTACCTCATGCGCCGGCTCGCCGAGCGACCGGCGAACGTCGCGTTCATGACCGGGAATGTCATGAAAGAGATGCTGCGTGGGCGATAGCCAATGTCAGGCCGCTTCCTCCCTCCGGACCATTCGCGCGGCGACGCGAACACGATCGGCGGCTACGCCGCGGTCCACGGGAGGCCGGCCGCGTTCGAGGGATCGGACGGCATGTCGTACAGCGTCGAGATCGTCGTCGACGAGACCGAGATCGCCGGGCGGCCGTACGGCGCCTATCTCCTCTTCCTGCGCTGGCGTCGCGTGGGCGCGCAGGGCATCGAAGGTCACCTCGAGACGGACTACCTCGCGTACGGCGCAACGGAAGAGGCGGCACGAGCGGCCATCGGTCGGCTCACGCTCTCGTCCGTCAAGCAGATGCTCGACGACTGCATTCGAGAGCAGGCGGGGAGTCATCCCACGCGCCGATGGTGGGATGCGATGAGGGACGAGTGACCCGCGATCGGCTCACCCGTTGATGCGCGGCACGGTGCTCTCGGGAACGGGCGGTGTGTGGCGCGTGCTGGCCAACGACGGCGCCACCTACGAGGCGGCGCTCCGCGGCCGGCTCAAGCAAAGCGGGCCGAAACTCGCCGTGGGCGACGAGGTCGAGCTCGAGCGCGCCGAGCGCGACGACGCGTGGGCCATCGCGGGAATTCTGCCGCGCCGGTCGAAGCTCGCGCGACGGACCCCGGGTGCAGGCCACGGCGAGCGCATCGTCGTGGCCAACGTGGACCAGGTCGTCGTCGTGTTCGCGGTCGCGAAGCCGACGCCGCACCGGCGGATGCTCGATCGATTCCTCGTCATCGCCGAGGCGAACAGGCTCGCCGCCCGCGTGGTGGTGAACAAGGTGGACCTCGCCGGCGCGCGCGAGGCGGAGGCGCTGTTCGCGGACTACCCGCGGGCCGGCTACCCGGTTCATCTGACGAGTACGAAGGACGGGGGGCATGGCCTCGACGCGCTCCACGACGCGCTCCGGGGACGCACGTCGGTGCTCACCGGGCCGTCGGGTGTTGGCAAATCATCGCTCATGAACGCGCTGTACCCGGGCCTCGCGCTGCGTGTCGGCGAGATCAGCGAGTCCGTCAACAAGGGGCGGCACACGACCGTGGGCGCCTTGCTTCATCCCCTGCCTGACGGGGGGTTCGTGGCCGACACGCCCGGGCTCCGTGAGATCGGGATGTGGGGACTCGCTCCGTCCGAGCTCGGCGATTGCTTCCCGGAGTTTCGCCCACTGACTCCGCTCTGTCGCTTCGCGGACTGCACACACACGGTCGAGCCCGGGTGTGCCGTGCTCGACGCGATTGCCCGCGGCGACGTGAGCGCGGAGCGGCACGAGAGCTACGTGAAGCTCCGCGAGGAGTTGGAGGAGAGCGCGAACCTCTGGTAGCGAGTTCCGGGACCCGCGCTCCGCGTTAGGGCGACAGTCGCGAGATCACCCACCCCGACGGGTCACGCCGGTAGCACAGCCGGTCGTGGAGGCGGTCGGGACGACCCTGCCAGAACTCGAGCTCGTCGGGCGCGATGCGGAATCCGCCCCAGTGCGGTGGAAGCGGCACATCATCTCCGGTGAACCGTGACTGAACCTCGCGCAGCCGCTGCTCCAGCTCGTCGCGGCTCGCGATCACGGCGCTCTGATGCGAGGCCCAGGCGCCGAGGCGGCTTCCGATCGGCCGGGACCGGTAGTACGCCTCGGATTCGGCGGGGCTCACGCGCGAGACGACACCAGACACCCGCACCTGTCGCTCGATCTCCTTCCAGAGCAACACCACCGCCGCCCGCGGATTCTCCGTCAGCTCGGCGCCCTTGCGGCTGCGATAGTCGGTATAGAACAGGAACCCGCCGGCGTCGATTCCCTTGAGCAGCACGATGCGCGCGGACGGCATGCCGCCGGGCGTTGCCGTGGCCAGGGCCATCGCGTTGGGCTCCAGGACCTCAGCCGCGATGGCGTCCGCGAACCATCGCTCGAACTGGCGAATCGGATCTGGGTCGACGTCGGCCTCCGACAACGCCGACAACGCGTACTCCCGGCGCAGTACCGCGAGGTCCCTGTGGGTCATTGCGGGCTTCGTCATTGGTGCCGGTCTCCCTTGCTTGCTTGTGGAGCTCGCGCCCCCGTTCGGTGCCTGACCATGAGCCGGTGCTGACGCCGGCAGGATTCGCGGAACGATCTCCGCTCCCGCGTGGCGGACACGTCAGCCATCCTCGACGATCCGCCGCAGCGCCTCCACCTCGTACGGCTTGTCCACCACCGCCGCGAGCGGCAACCCGTCGATGCGCTGGCGCACGGCCGGCGTCGCGGTGTCGCCCGTCGACAGAATGAACCGGGCGTGCGTGCACGTCGGCAGGCTCTGGAGTCGGCGAATCACCTCCGCGCCGTCCATCCCGGGCATCCGCAGGTCGCAGATCACGACGTCGAAGCTCGACTGCTCGGCCACGCGCAGCGCCTGTCGCCCCTCGTGTGCCGGCACGACGGCGTGCCCGCGCGACGTGAAGTATCGCACGAGCAAGCCGACGATCACTTCCTCATCATCGATCACGAGGATGTCGAGCGGCCGATCGGCGAGCGCGCCCGCCGGCACTGACGGCGCCACCTCGAGGGCCGCGCGCCCATCGGCGCCATCGCGGCCGAACCGCGGCAGGGAGATCGTGAACGTCGACCCCGCACCGACGTGACTCTCGACGTCGATCGTGCCGCCGTGGTCCGTGACGATCCCGTGCACGACGGAGAGTCCGAGTCCGGTACCTTCACCCTCCTCCTTCGTCGTCCAGAACGGATCCCAGATCCGCGGCAGCTCGGCGGCCGCGATCCCCGGGCCATTGTCGCTGATCTCCAGCGATACCGTGTCGGCGCGCACCAATGTGCGAATGACGATCATCGACGTTCGCGTGGCCGCGGACGTGTAACGCCCCGCGGCCACGGGCACCGTCATCGTCTCGAGTGCCTGCCTGGCGTTGACGAGGAGGTTCAGCATCACCTGCTCGAGCTGCGCCGGGTCGGCCGACACGAACGCCGGTTCATCCGTCAGGACCAGCTCGCAGAGTACGCCGTGCGTCTCCATGGCGTACCGCTGCGTGTCGGCGATGTAGCGGACGATGCCATTGAGGTCCACGCGATGGCGCTCGGACGAGTCCTGCCGGCGCGCGAAGGTCAACAGATCCTTCACGATCTTCGCGGCGCGCTTCGCCTCGCGGTGGATCGTCTCGATCGCGCTGCGATCCTCTTTCGGCAAGCTGGTCTTGAGCAGGATCTGGGCGAACCCGGAGATGGCCGCCAACGGGTTGTTCAACTCGTGGGCGACCCCCGCCAGCGTGTGTCCGAGGCTGGCCATCCGCTCCGCGCGGCGCACTACCGCCTCACGCCGCAGGCGCTCGGTCACGTCCTCCGCGATTCCCTCGTACCAGAGCGCCTCGCCACGCGAGTCGCGCGCCGCGCGCGCCGACAACCGCACCGCGATCGGGGTGCCGTCCTTGCGTCGCCACGTGAGATCGAACCACTCGGGGTAGGCGCCGCTGTCGATTGCCGCCAGACACCGGTCGCGCTCGTCGACATCCACGTACATGTCACGCCGGATGTCGATCGCCATGAGATCGTCGATCGAGTCGTAGCCCAGCATCGCGACCAGCGCGGGATTCACATCGAGGAATCGGCCGTCGCGCGTCGAACGGTAGATGCCGTAGGCGGCGCGGGCGAACAGGGCGCCCATGCGTTCCTCGGACTGCCGGAGCGCCTCCTGCGCGCTCTTGCGCGCCTCGATGTCGCGGGTAACGCTGAGCAGCCGATCAGGAACGCCCGCATCGTTGCGCAGCAACGTCGTGTGGGTCTCGACCCAGATGTAGCTGCCGTCCTTGCGACGACAGCGCCATTCCACCAATGGCGTTTCGCCGCGAAGGACCGCGAGGTATGCGTCGCCCGCCAGCCGCTCGAGGTCGTCGGGATGCGTGAGTGCGAACACGTCCTTTCCGACTAGATCCACAGGTGAGAACCCGAGCGCTTTCTCCGTGGACGCGGAGTAGTACAGTGCCGTCCCGTCGAGGTCCTGGAGGCACACGATGTCATCGATGGACTCGGCGAGCAGCCGGTATTTCGCCTCGCTCTCCGCCAGCGCGAGCTCGGCGGCGCGGCGTTCCGTGACGTCGCGGGCGGTGACGCGATATCCCATCACGTCGCCGTTCGCATCGATCACCACGTCGGCGCGCGCCTCGAGCCAGATCCAGCCCCCATCCTTCTTTCGCACGCGTGCCGTCTCGGTGATCGGATCGCGCTTCCGCACCGTCTGGATCGACTGTCCGATGCGCTGTCGGTCATGCTCGTCGAGGAGCGTCCACCACTCGAGCCCGATCACCTCGTCGGGCGTGTAGCCGAGCACGTGCTCGCATGACGGGCTGATGTAGGTGAACTGTCCGCCACGCAGCCCCACCAGCGCGATCACGTCGCTGGAGTTCTCCGCGATCAGCCGATACAGCGTCTGCTGCCGTCGCAGCTCGCGCTCGGCGGAGACTCGTGCGGTGACGTCACTCAGCGTTCCACTGACGCCGACGACCCCGCCGTTCCGGTCGAAGATCGGAATGGCGCGCAGCTCGAGCCAATGCACATTTCCCGCGATGCACTGCACGCGCAATTGCTGCTCCGCCAGCGACCGCTCACCGCGAAGCAGCATGCCGAGCACTGCCGCGCATTCGGCCGCATCCTCCTCGACCATCTGCTCGGTCGCGAGCCGGCCGATGCTCTCGCCGGGGGAGCGCCCCGTGACTGTTTCCCAGGCCGGATTCAGGAAGGTCCAACGCAAGGCGCGGTCGACCTGAAAGACGACCGTCGTCAGATTGTCCACCAGCACGCGGTAGCGTTCTTCGCCGCGCTGGAGTACCTCTTCGGCAGCCTCGCGCTGCTGGATGTATTCCTGGAGAACGGACCGCAGGGAGGCGACATCCGCCGTGAGCTTGTCCACCGTCGCCTGGCGACGGTGCAGCTCGCGCGTCAGACGCCGACGCGCGATGCGCTCGACGCCGAAGAGGACGAGCGCGGCCAGTGAGGTGGCCGAGGCCACGCCAACGGCGACCGAAGGTGATACGAGGATCAGACTATCACTCCGAACGAAAGGCGGACGATGGCTATTGATACGAGGGCAAGCTCGGCATCGGGAGGGTCGGAGGACCCGCCCGATGCCGGCGGCACAGGACAGCGATCTCCACCGGGCTCGGCGGCGGGAACCAACGACGGTTCCGAGCGGTTAATTCCGCGGATGACCGCCCCGACCGACACGACGCTCGAGCAGAATGCGCGCTTCGAGGCCGAGGCGCTCCCCTGGATCGATGACGTATACCGCTTCGCGCTGTCGCTCACGCGCGACGCGGCCGATGCGGAGGACGTCGTCCAGGAAACGTACCTTCGCGCCTACCGGTCGTGGCGCACATTTCAACCGGGAAGCGACGCGCGGCGGTGGCTGTTCACGATCACACGAAATGTGTTTCTTCGCTCGCGCGAACGCGAGCGTCGACACGTCGAGCTCGAGGACGGCGATCTCGAGGCCCTGAACACGTTCGTCGAGCACGGCCAGATGGTTCGCGACGGCACCGACCAGATTCTCTCGAGGGTCGATCTCGGACCGGCGCTCCGCCAGGCGCTCGAGGAGCTCGACGAGCCGTTCAAGTCGGCGGTACTGCTCGTGGATCTCGAGGACCAGTCGTACGAGGCGGCGGCGGAGATTCTTGGAGTGCCCATCGGAACCGTTCGCTCTCGTCTCTTTCGGGGACGACGCATTCTTCAGGACAAATTGCTCACCTACGCACACGACGCCGGGTTCACGACCGCGCAGCGCGGCCAGCGCGGAGCCAAGCATGACTGACTGTCCCCGCGAGATCGACTGCCGCACTGCGGTCCAGCAGCTCTGGGACTACCTCGACGAAGAGCTCACCCCGGAGCGCATGGATGAGGTGCGAATCCACCTCGAGCGGTGTGCGCGATGCCTCCCACATCATGACTACGCCCGGACCTTTCTGGCCGCGCTCGCCTCGGCGCGCGACGGAGAGCCGCGCGCGCCCGACGTGCTGCGCCGCCGGGTGATGGAAAAGCTGCGAGCCGCCGGTTTCAGCACGGGCTGAAGCGGCGGCTCCGGCCGCGGCGCCCTGCCGGGGGCTTGGCGTCACATTGCCGGCCGGCCGGTGATGTCCACCACGACGACGTCGCCGATTCCGGTGGCCTTGAGCGCCGGCTCGATCGACTTCCGATCGCCCACGATCACGATCGCCAGATGCTCTGCGTCGATGTACCGGCGCGCGACGCGCTGCACATCCGCCTGCGTGACCGCGCCAATCCCCTGCGTGTAGCTGTTGTAGAAGCTGAACGGCAGGTCGTAGGTCACGAGCTGCGCCAATTGGCCGGCGATGCCGCCCGTCGTCTCGAAGCGTCCAGGGAACTGGAGCTGCAGGTAGCGCTTCGTCTTCTCGAGCTCGTCGCGCGCCACCGTGTCGCGGATTGCGCGCAGCTCCTTCATGAACTCGATGAGCGCCGAGTCCGTCTTGGCCGCCACGACTTCCGCGCTGGCCGTGAACGGACCCGCCGCCCGACGCATCGCGAACCCGGATGAGGCGCCGTACGTGTACCCTTTCGTCTCCCGCAGATTCTGGTTGAGCCGGCTCGTGAACGACCCGCCCAGCACCGTGTTCGTGACGGTGAGGGGGAAGTAGTCCGCCGTGCTGCGTGGAACGCCCACGGAGCCGATCCGGAAGGACGACTGGGCGGCGCCGGGCTTGTCGACGACGTAGATGGTCGTCGGCTTCGGTGCCGGCGGCTGGCCGTACGTGGCCGCGGGGACAGGGCGCTGGTCCCAGCCACCGAACAGGGCGCGCACACGCCGCTCGACGTCGTCGGGGCGTACGTCGCCCACCACGAGCAGCGTCGCGTTGTTCGGCCGGAAGTACGTGTCGTAGAACCGGCGCACGTCGGTCTGCTGGATGGCGTTCGTGCTCGCCTCATCGCCCGTCAGCGGCCGCCCGTACGCCGCCGAGCCGAACACGATGGCCGCGTACGCGCGATTGGCCATCTCGGGCCCGCGGTCCTTCACCTGGAGCAGGCTCGTTAGGCGGTTCTTCCGCAGCCGCTCCAGCTCGGCGGTGGGGAACGCCGGCCGGAGCGCGATGTCGGCGAACAGCGCCAGGGCGCTATCGAGTTGCGCCGTCGGCGTGTGCAGCTGGATCGTCGTCGCATCCCAGCCGCTTCCCGCGAAGATGTCGACCCCGAGAAACGCTTCCTGGTCGGCGATCTGCAGCGAGTTGCGCGTGGTCGTTCCTTCCTTGAGCAGCGAGCTGGCGAGCGTCGCCGTGCCCAGCTTGCCGGCTTCATCGGTCTCCGCGCCGCTCTTCACCACCAGCAGGAAGTCCGCGAGCGGCAGCTCGTGCTGCTCCACCACCATGAGCCGCAAGCCGTTCGGCAGGTCGCGCGTTACGACCGCCGGCAACGTGAGCGGCTTCGGCGCGCCGAGCGTGGGCGGCTGCGTGAGGTCGATGCCCGCGTTGGGCGCCGGCGCCGCGGCACCCGGCGCGGACGCGACGCTGGCCGCCTGAGAGCAGCCGGCCACCGCCGCCAGTGCGGCCATCGCGGCGGTGCGGGGGATGCGCCGCAGGGAAGCAGCGCGCCGAGTGGACGCGTTGAACGCAACGAGCGGGCTCACTGGATCACCCCCGTCACCATGAGGTCGCGCTTTCCTTCGGGAACGACCGTCAACGTGACGCGTGGCTTCGCGAGATACGCGGCGGCGACGCGCTTGAGGTCGGCTGCGGTCACCTTGTCGTAGCGTGCCGCGTCCTGGCGCGCGTAGTCGGGCGTACCGACAAAATAGTTGTAATAGTTGAGTTGGTCCGCCTTGCCGAGGTCGCTGGCGAGCCGATCGAGGAACTGGGCGCGGGTCGTGTTCTGCGCGCGCGCCAGTTCGCGCTCGGTCACGCCGTCCGCGATCAACTTCTGCAACTCCTCGTTCACGAGCTTGGCCATCTCCACGGGCGTATGGCCCGGCTTCGGCGTCACGACGATCTGGAACCCGCCGTCGAGGCGCTGGCTGTTGTGAAACGCGCTCACGTCCTGCGCCACCTGCATGTCATAGACGAGTCGCTTGTAGAGCCGGGAGTTCTTGTCGCCGGCCAGCACGTACGCCACGAGGTCGAGCGGCCCGTCGTCGGGGGCGAATGCCTTCACCGTGCGCCACGCGTAGTACAGGCGGGGGAGCTGTACCTTGTCCTCGAGCACGAGGAACGTGTCGCGCGGCACCGGCTGCGACGTGATCTGCGGTCGCGGCGGCAGCGCGGGACCGCGCGGAATGCCACCGAAGTACAGCTCGATCAGCTTCTTCACCGAGTCGCGCTGGAAATCCCCGGCGATCGAGAGCGTGGCGTTGTTCGGCGCGTAGTAGGTGCGGAAGAAATTCTTCACGTCCTCGAGCGATGCCGCGCTCAGGTCGGTCATCGAGCCGATCGTCGAATGCGCGTAGGGGTGAGAGGCCGGATAGAGCGCGGCGAGGATCGTCTCATACGCGCGGCCGTAGGGGACGTTGTCGTAGCTCTGTCGGCGTTCGTTCTTCACGACATCGCGCTGCAGATCGAGCTTCGGCAAATCCATCGTCGGCAACAGACGTCCCATCCGGTCGGCATCCAGCCACAGCGCGAGCGGAAGCGCATTCGACGGCATCCACTCGTAGTAATTCGTCCGGTCGCCGTTCGTGGAGCCGTTGTTGTTGGCACCCGCGGCCTCGAGCCACTGGTCGAATCTTCCAACCGGCACGTTTTCCGAGCCCATGAACATGATGTGCTCGAACAGGTGCGCGAAGCCGGTGCGCCCGGCCGTCTCGTCGCCGGAGCCAACCTTGTACCAGGTGTTGACAGCGACCACCGGCACCGAGTGATCCTCGTGCAGGATCACCTCGAGCCCATTGGGGAGCGTGTATTTTTCGAACGGAATGGCCGGGGCCGACTGCGCCCGAGCGTACGACGGGGCGGCGATGAGGAGGACGGCCGCCGCCAGCCGGCAGGCGCTCGAAACCGTGCCCTGCGCAGTGGTCGACGAACGATGTGTGCTCACGAGGTGATCCTCGGTGCGGCGGGTGAGTGCCGCCCGCGGCGCCGGAGAGAGCGCGCGCGGCGGTCGCGTGCCGGAAGCAACGAGCCGTGCGGGCACTGCGCAAGGCTTCAGGGGTGGACCGCTCGGCTCGTGCGGCCCTCGCCGTTGACATAGGGGAGGGGGGGTATGTACTCCTTCCGCCCGGAGACCATGTGGGGCGGACCCGTGAAGCAACTCGAGCTCGAGATCGAAGGCATGTCCTGCGGCCACCCTGTGGCGGCGGTAGCCGATGCGCCGGGCGAGCTGCCCGGTGTGCGTTCGGCACAGCCGGTGGTGTGGCGATGAGCGCTACCGACTGGGCCGTCATCGCGGGCGCCGTCGTCGCGATCACGTGGGTGAACTGGTACTTCTTCGTCGCGGGAAATCGTTGACGGTCCCGAGCGAGCATCAGCACCATGCCACGCCGGCGCGCCGCGACGAGCGAATTCCGCCGCCGGGTGGCGCGTCCGGCAGCTCGCCTCGCCCGCGGCCGTGAGCCGCGCCGGCGGAGCCGTCGAGACACGCCGCCGCTCTACGCGGCGGCGTGTAGCGTCGATGCTCGGAGGGCTGGCGGTCGCCGCGACCGTAGGCGCGCTGTGTCTTGCGCCGAGGTCGGCCGCCGGTCGTGCGCGCGAGGCGTCGCCAGCGGCGCGTGTGCCGCTCGCACTCCAGGCAAACGCCCCGTCGGGGGACAATGTCCTCCCTGCGACCCCGGATCCTCCGGCGGCCGAGGCACCGGCCGAGGGGGAGTTCGACGCACAATCGCCTGCGTTCGTCGCGGCACGGTGGCTGACCTACATCGGCCTCCTCGGCGTGGTCGGAGCCGCCATGTTTCGCGTCGTGGTGCTGGCGCGCGTGCGGCGCCGCGTGCCGGACGACGCTGATGCCACCCTCTTCATCACCCGTTCGCTCGCTGTTGCGCGTGTAAGCGCGATCGTCGCGGCGCTCCTTTTGCTGGTCGCCGCGTCGCTGCGGCTCGTCGCACAGATGCGGGCGGTGTACGGCGATGGCTCGCTCGACCCCGGGCTGGCGCGGGCGCTGCTCGCCGACACGGCGTGGGGGCACGGATGGCTGGCCCAGGTGGCTGCGGCCGCCATAGCGTTAGGCGCACTGACCGTGTCCCGCGTGCGAAACGCGGTCGCGCACGTCGCGCTCGTACTCGCGTCGCTGGCACTCGCCGTGTCGGCCGCCCTCTCCGGGCACCCCGCGGCCGCGCATCCTGCATCGGTCGCCATCGCGATCGATGCGGCGCACGTCCTCGCAGCGGGTGGGTGGATCGGGACGCTCGGGCTGGTCGCGATTGCCGGAATTCCCGCCGCGCGCATCCACTCGTCCGGCCCACGGCTGCTGCGTGAGCTCATCCTCGCCTTCTCGACCGTGGCGCTCGCCTGTGCCGCGGTAGTCGCGTTGACGGGCATCGCATCGGCGTGGATCGAGATGCGATCCGTTGCCGCACTGCGGGGCACGCCGTATGGACAGACGCTGCTGCTCAAGGTTGCGCTCGTCACGCTCGTCGCTGCCGCTGGAGCCTTCAACTGGCGGGTGGCGACGCCGCGCCTGCTCGAGGCGGGCGGCATCGCTCGGATCCGCCGGGCCGTCGGGGCCGAGATCGTGTTCGCCGTGGCCGTGCTGGTCGCAACCGCGGTGCTCGTCGCCACGCCACCGCCGGTGGACGCGATGAGTGAGGAGCAGGAGACTACCGTGTGGACGGCGGTGCTCGCCGAGCGCCGCCTGGGTGACGCTGGAGTCGCCATCCGCCGGCTCCCGCCGACGGGGCGTCACATCTTCATGTCCGTTCCCGCGACGTCGTACGAGCTCGCGGGTGGCGATGAGCTCGAGCTGTTTCTCTATCCCGACGCGGCCGCGCGTGCCGCCGACACGGACAGACTCGACCCGAGGCGTGTCGCGCCGCCGGACATGATGATCAAGCGGCGGGCGCAGGCGTCACTGATCAGCGACGCGAACATGGCGGCCATCGTCATCACGAACGACGCGGCGCTCAGGCAGCGCGTGGGCGATGCGTTGGTGCCGCGAGTGCACTCGCACTAGGCATCGCGCCGGCGGCGCCGATCACGCGGGGGCTACGGCGAACCTCCCGCGCTGCGCTGCTCTGCGCCGATGTGAGCGCCTTCGCGATCGCCTCACGCATCGCCGCGGCGCCTTCGGGGATCGCACCGAACTGTCGCACGAGCAAGCGCCCGTCCGCGGAGATGAGGTAGCTCTCGGGCACGCCGATCCCCTGGTACAACCGGCGCACCGATCCGGCGGGGTCGCGGCCGATCTCGAACGTCGCACCCTTCTCCTTCACGAACTGGCGAACCGCGTCGTCGTCCCCCTCATCGACGCTCACGGCCACGATGCGCAGCCCGCGCGGCCCGAACTCCTGCTGAATCGCTTCGATCTCCGGAAACTCCTTCTCGCACGGCCCACACCACGTGGCCCACACGTGCAGCAACGTCACCGGCTCGCCGGGCGCGATGCGCGCGCTGTCACCGGCGAGCGTACGCACCGAGAACTCGGGTACAGGCTCGCCGATGGCGATCGGGCGAAACCGCTCGTCGTCATTGCCGTCGGGCGCGCACGCCACGACGGACGCGGCGAGACAGATGGTGGCGAGCAGGCGCCCCAACCGGGGGACGTCGGGTCGAACGCCCTCGACCCTCATCGCAGCCTCCCCGAGCGCACGCGCACAGCGGACTCGCCGACGCGTGAGAGTCCCTTGGCCGCTTTCGGATCTTTCATGTTCGGCTCCATGCCCTTCTCGTGATCGTGTTCTGCCTCTGACTGTTCGGTCCACGCGATGGTGATGTCGCCATCGCGGAGCGCGAGGACCGGAAACGTCGCGGCGCGCCCTCCCGCGCTCACCAGCGTGGGCGCCGCGAACGAGCCGCCGCCATCGTGCGAAAAACGCATCACGACTTTCGGCGTTTTCACCGTCCCGTCGTCCCACACGGCGACGACCGTTCCGGCAGGTCCGAGCGCGAGCTGCACGTGCGCCGGCGCCGAATACTCGGCCACGCCTAACGGCACCGGCTTCTCGAACGACGCGCCGTGGTCGGTCGAGCGCGCGTAGTAGGTGCCGGCCGCGCCCTGCACGCCGGTCCACCAGGCGATGTGGACGGTGCCCGCCGAATCGACCTGCATCGAGGGCCCGGCGTGCGGGCACCCGTCGAACACCCAGTTGTCGGCATGGACCCGGACCGGCGCCATCCACGTGGCGCCGCGGTCGGTCGAGCGCGCCACGACGACGTCGCGCACGTTGCCGGGCAGCACCGTTCGCCACGCCAGGTACACCGAACCGTCCGGCGCGGTCGCGATCGCCGTGCGGCAGCACGGGCACGATTGCGTCGTATCGGCAAGCGAGGGTGTGCTCCACGTGGTGCCGCCGTCGGTCGAGCGGGTGAGGAACGTCTTGGACTTCCCCTGACTCGATTCGAGCCACGCGACGTAGAGCGTGCCGTCACCGGCAACGTGCAGCGCGTGGAAGTTCCGTGTGCCGAACGCGCTGTCCGACGCGATCGTGACCGGAGACGACCAGTTCTGCCCATCATCGGCCGACCTGGCCAGGCGCAGGGAGCTCATCGGGAACCGCCGCCCCGGCACCACCTTCCCGACGGCGTAGAGCGCGTACAGCGTGCCGTCGGGCCCGTACGCGATCTTCGGTGGGGCCTCGCCGTGCGGCTCGATGGGACCTAACGAGTCCCGCAGCTCGGCGGGCGCGCCCCCCGCGCTGACGTACAGCCGCCCGTCGGTGCCGCCGCCCGGCGCCGAGACCCACGCGACGGCGCGCGTGCCCGACGGCGAGAGGGCGAACATCGGGGCCGCTCCGACCGTCGTGGCGGCACTGATCGTCTCGGGCTCGGAGAGCGCCGCGCGCGCCCCGGCGTCGCGGCACGCGGACGTGACGGCGACCGAGAGGAGCATCAGGGTCAGACTCGTGAATCGCATGGAGAGACTCGGGGCTGGTCGAGATCTGGAGCGCAGAGCCGCCAGCCGGAGCTCATCAGCCATAACCCGTTGGCTGATAGCTGACGGCTCGCGCACGCCACTGATAGCTGGTAGCGAAGGACGACCGTTCTCACTTCTGCCAGTTGTACCTCAGCCCCGCGAACACCGACCTCGGCGTGCCGGGCGTGTACTGCCATTTGTTGAATGCATTGTACGTCGCGACCTCCGCGTACTTCTCGTTCGTCACGTTCGTCACGCGCACGAAGAACTCTCCGATGTTCCGGATCATGTAGTTGCCGTGGAGCGTCAAGACATCGAAGCCATCGTACGTCTGGGTGTTCTCGGGGTCGCCGTAGTACTTGCCCGTCTGCGACCACTCCACCGCCACGCGTCCGCCGTTCAGAACCATCGGCGAATAGGTGAGCAGCAGATTGGCGAGTGTGTGTGGCGCGGTTTCGATCGTCTTCCCCGCGTAACTCACGTTTCGGCCGGCGACCGGAATCACCCACTCCTCGTACGTCTGCTTGGAGCTCGAGTAGGCCGCATCGAGCCGGAGCTGGCTCGTGAGCATCGTACCCGCGCTCACCTCCACACCGCGATGGCGTGTCTCGCCGGCGTTCGAGGTCGTCTGCGCGCCCTGTGCGTCGAGGATGCTCAGGATGTCATTCTGGATGCGCATGTCGTAGACGGACAGCGAGTAGATGAGCCGCCCCGCCACCTGCCCGCGCACGCCCCCCTCGGTGCTCTTTGCCGTCACCGGCTTGAGGCCGACGGTGCTGTTCGCGTTCGAACCCTGCTGGAAGAGCTGGTTCTGTCCGGGCGCGCGGAACCCCTCGCGATAGGATGCGAACAGATTCACGTTGCGGGAGAGATCGTACGTCGCGCCGACCTTGGGGCTCAGGCGCGTGTAGTTGACTGTCGTGTCCGCCGGGCGGCGCCAGCGGCCCGTCGCGAGCGGATCGAGCTTCGAGTCGTACACGTACCCGGACACGTCGTAACGCATGCCTGCATCGAGGCGCAGCCGGCCGATGGGAGAGAACTCCAGGTGGAGGTACGGCGATGCCTGGCGATACGTGACATCGTAGTCGTACTGCTTTTCCCCCACCGAGTACGTGGCGAAGATGCCGCTGTTGGCCGCCGACGTGATCTTGTTCGCGACGAACGAGCCGGGGCTGTAGTCGAGATCGGCGCCGACGATCACGCGCGTGCGCAGCGGCGCGAAGTCGCGACGGTACTTCGCCAGCAAGCCGACGGAGTTGTTGCGCGTGTCCCAGATCTGCTGGTTGAACGTCAATTGCCACGAGGGCATGATCTCGAGCACGTTGTGGCGCGCGTACGGCGTGAGGCTCAGCAGCGACCGACCGTCGTCCTTCTCGATGGCCGACGAGACCCGGAGTGCCTGCACCTTTCGATACGCGATGGGCGAGGGGTTGATCTCGGGACGTGCGTCGAACTGTGCCTGCGAGAGCGCGGCCGCCTCGGATTGATCGATGTTCGAGCCAGCGATCACGGTCTTCGTCGTGAAGCCCGATGCCGCGCCATCCCACCGGATTGTGCCGCTCTGGCGCTTGAAGCCGCCGTCGTCCCGCCATCCGTCGGAGCGCGTGACGTTGAGGTCGGCGCGAACCCCGTTCACGCCCTTCGTGAATCCACCCGTCGCGAGCAGCCGCGCATAGCCGAACTGTCCGCCCTCGGCCGTGGCGTCGAGGGTCGGCGTCACCGGCGCCGCGCGGGTGAGCACGTTCACCACTCCGCCAATCGCATCACTGCCGTAGAGCGCGGTACCCGGGCCCTTCAGCACTTCGAGCCCGCCCGACTGCGGAAGGTTCACCTCGTACAGCGCGTTGTGGTTGAAGAAGCCGGTCGAGCGCGTCGGCACGCCGTCCTCCAGATACAGGTACATCGGCTTGGTCGTGATGGGTTGGCGAATCGCCATGCTCAAGCCTTCACCCGAGAGCTGCGTCGCGTGCACGCCCGGCAGCCGCTGCATGATGCCCGACGGATGCGCCGCCCGCACCTCGCGAATGGCCGCGCCATCGAGCACGTCGATCGTCGCCGACTGGTCGGTGCGTCGCTGCACCTCGCGCGTCGCGCTCACGACGCTTGGCGCGATGACGGCCGCCACCTCGGTCAGCGAGAAGTCGGCGTGTGTGACGCTGTCGGCCACCACCTTCACCGTCTGTGCGCCGCGGTCGCGGCCCACCAACTGCGCGCGCACAATGCGCTCGCCAACGGGCACCCCGACGATTCGGTACCGGCCCTGCGGGTCGGTCATCGCGCCGCGCGTGGTCCCCTGCACGGAAACGACCACGTCGGATAGCGGGGCGCCGCTCCCCGTGGCGCGCACCGTCCCCTCGATGGTTCCCGCGTCCTGCGCGTACGTTGCCGGCGCGGCGAGTGCGAGCGCGACCAGCGCTGCACCCATGCGTCGACCGTACGACAACGTGCGTATCATATCGCTCATCCGTGGAGAGTTCTCGGTCCGACGCCGGAACCGGTGCGGCACGCGAAGCGTGCGCCGGCGGCAACGAGGTTCGATCGAGATACGCTCGCGCCGGCGTCCCGGACGACGTCCGGGTGGCGGGCGGCCTGGACGAGGCGGACTCGGCGCGCGTTAGGCGCGACGCCGGAGTGCTACGTGCTCAGGCCGAGGGCGCGAGCGCCACGGGGGGCGGCGCCGTTGCGGGAGGGAGGAGATACTCGGTCTCGTCCTCGAGACGATCGAGCGTGCTGACGGCTCGGGCCTCGTGGACGGCGACGACGTGGTCGATTGGGAGGCCGGAGCCCGGCACCACGGCCACGGCCGGCGGACAGCACCCGGGTCCGGGGCAGGAGCAGTTGTGGCTCGTGTCGTGACCGGTCGGAACGGAGCTCGTCGCCGCGTGATCGTGCGCCGCTCCCCCGGTGCTGGCCAGGCCATGGCTCGCGGCGCCCGCAACGTGCTCGCTCACGCTCGCCGCGTGCGCTCCGCCGGCGTGTGCCGGGCAACGCACGATCCACTCCGACTCGCTCAGGAACAGCGAGAGCCAGAGCGAGAGTGCGAGCGAGAGGACTCGGCTATGGAGCGGACGGGTCATGAACGAGGTGCGAGCGCGGTGTGGACCGGCCCCATGGGAAAATTAACCGCCGACAATATACGCCAGATTCGTGCGGCCGGGGATGAGTAATTCAACCCATTGGAGTCGAACGGCTTTGGTTGATCAACCCGACTCGACTCGTGCGAATGCGCGGCGGGCACGCCACAGGCCGCTGCGGCAGCCCAGCCACGAAAAGCCCCGATCGCCAGCGGCCCGCGGGCCGCTGGCAGCATCAGCCGTTCGCCTCGCGGACGCCGTTCAGTTCCAGCGACCATTCGATCGGGATCGACTTGTCCAGCGAATCCCGTACCGAGCAGTACTTGGTGATTGCCAGCTCGATGGCCCTCCACGTATTGGCGCGGTCGATCCCCTCGCCCTCTACCACATAATGGAGGTGGATGTGGGTGAGTCGGGCCGGCGTCGCGTTCGCACGCGTGCCCTCGACCTCCACGTGCAGCCGACTCGCCGGCGTCCTCCGTTTCTCGAGAATCGTCAGCACGTCCTCGCTGGTGCAGGCGGCGAGCGAGATCAGCAGCGTATCCACCGGCCCCGGGCCCTGGCCGCCACGGTTGTCGACGGTGATCGTCGGTCCGCCGGCGGTCTTGCCGCCGGCAAACGCCATCGTCCCCTCGCCCTGCCAGCGAACCGTCACTCTCGCCGGCGGCTTCCCCGCAGCCGGTGGCGCGCCGAGCGCGCCGGTCGTCGACTCTTCAGTCATGAATGGGTTGTGAGCTCTCGTTAGGTGGCGGGCGATGCGGCTCCCCGCCGTGGAACGGGCGCCGCTGGCTCACGCGGCGCCCGTTGCTGTCTGCCGGGAGGAATCCGGGAAGTCGGCTAGGCGTTCCCGCCGGGGCCCGTCTCGATCGGCACCCGAACGCTGTTGCCCCATTCCGTCCAACTGCCGTCGTAGTTCCGCACCTTCTCGTAGCCGAGCAGATACCGCAGCACGAACCACGTGTGCGACGAGCGCTCGCCGATGCGGCAGTACGCGATCACGTCGTCGGTGGGCCTGAGTCCCTGTTCCTGCTCGTAGATCGCGCGCAGCTCCTCGGCCGATTTGAACGACCCGTCGGGATTCGCCGCCCGCGCCCACGGAACGCTGCGGGCGCCCGGAATGTGTCCGCCGCGGAGAACCCCCTCCTGCGGGTATTCAGGCATGTGGGTCTTCTTGCCGGTGAACTCGTCGGGCGAGCGGACGTCCACGAGCTTGCCCGGACCGTTCATGTGCTCGAGCACCTGGTTCTTGAAGGCGCGAATCTCCGCATCGCTCCGCTCCGGAGCGGTGTAGTTGGTGCGGGGGAAGCTCGGCACGTCGGTCACCATCGGCCGCTTCTCCTGTTCCCACTTCATCCGCCCGCCGTCGAGCACCTTCGCATTGGTGAAGCCGAAGAGTTGGAACACCCAGAACGCGTACGTCGCCCACCAGTTGTTCTTGTCGCCGTAGAAGATGACGGTGGTGTTCTCATCGATCCCCTTCGACCGCAGCAGCTCCTGAAACTGCTCCCGGTTCACGTAGTCGCGTATCACGGGGTCGTTGAGGTCCGCGTGCCAATCGACCTTCTGCGCGTTCGGGATGTGGCCCATGTCGTACAGCAGCACGTCCTCGTCGCTCTCGATGATGCGGATCGATGGGTCGGTCAGGTGTGCCGCAAGCCAATCGGTGCCGACCAGCATCTCCGGATGCGCATACCCTTTCTGGTCGATAGCGGTCGAGCTGCTGGGAGTTGTGGTGGCGGTCATGTGCGCCTCCTCGTGAAGATGAGTTCCGCGCGGCGCGGACCGTCGCCGGCCGCGCCCCGCCCTATCGAGTGCACGTCGCGATCACCCGATTCGAGTTCCGTTCGGAACGGGTTGCTCCACCTCGAGCAGGATCACGTCGTGCGATGCCGGCATGGCGCCGAGCACGAGCACCTCGCTCGCGAACCCCGCGATGCGCCGGTCGCCGAGGTTGACGGCGGCGATCACCTGCCGCCCCACCAGCGAGTCCGGCGTGTAGCGGTGCGTGAGCTGCGCGCTCGACCGGCGTTCACCGATGTCCTGTCCAAAATCGATCCAGAGTCGGATGGACGGCTTCCGAGCCTCCGGAAACGGTTCCGCACGCGTCACGGTGCCGACCCGAAGATCGATTGCGAAGAACTCCTCGGCCGTCGCCATGGGCGTTGTATGATAGCCCTCTAACTGGTGCGCCTCCACCCCGTCCCTGGACTCTCGCTAGCTTATCCGGATGGGCCAATACAAACACCACGTGTTCGTCTGCACGTCGGGAAAGACCTGCCCCTCGCAGGGCTCGGAGCTCGTGCACGCGGAGCTAAAGCGCCGAGTGAAGGTCGCCGGTCTCCGCGGCGTCGTGCGGGTGAACCACGCCGGCTGCCTCAACCAGTGCGGCCACGGGCCGATGGTGGTGGTCTACCCACAGGATGTCTGGTATGCCCGCGTCGACGAACGTGGAGCGCGCCGCATCGTCGCCGAGCACCTGGTCGGCGGCCGGGTCGTGGAGGACTATCGCTACCATGCCCCACCGGGCGACAACAAGGACGTCTGATGGCCGGCTCGGCTCGGGATGCGCCGGTGATGGAGGCGTACAGCCGCCACGTGCTGGTCTGCACGGGTGGGTTCTGCTCTCCAGACCGGCGAGGACGGGTGCTCTACAGCCTGCTGGCCAAGTTGCTCGAGCGCGAGAACCTGCTGTTCGGTCCGCGCCGAGTGAAGCGTGGTGAGACGCCGTGCCTTGGCGTCTGCACAGGCGGCCCGATCATGGTCGTGTACCCCGAGGGGGTGTGGTACGCCGGCGTGACGCCCGAGTTGCTCGAGCGCATCGTGGTCCAGCACCTGAGGCACGGCCGCGTGGTCGAGGAGGCGGTGTTCCACCGAATCAGCGCCGGTGATGAACCGTGATCGATGGGCGGTGACGCAGGCCCGTTCTGAACGGTTGTTTGGGCCGGCTTGCTCGCGCCTGACCGTTCGTGACGCCGCACCGCCCAAATGTCGCCGGGAACGCGACAATGACGCCGATCGAAAAAGCGAAACTGCCGGACCGCTCCCCGGCCGTGAGCCCTCTGCTCGCCACAAGCCGGAAGGGAACGAAAGAAACGGCCCCGGGATGCGAGTGCATCCCGGGACCGTTTCTTTCGTCTCGATGACCAGGCGCGAGGACGCTCGGATGCGCACGGAGCAAATCCGGCCGTTCCCGCCGTAGCCATCCGCCCAATCGTCTTTCCCGCTGGGTCCGGCGCCACGATGCGTGCTCATGTCGAGGCTCTCGTTAAAAGGTCGTCGACCCCAACAGCTTGAGTCCTACGCCGCCATCCGCTCCAGCCTCGCCACGCGTTCGGCCGTAGGCGGGTGCGTCGAGAACAGCTTCGTGACACCACCGCCGTACGCGGCCAGCGGGTTTACCTGCGCCAGCGGCGCGACGGCGGGCGCGACGTTCATCGGAATCCGATGCGCGGCCGTGTCCAGCTTGCGCAGCGCGTTGGCGAGCGAGCGCGGGCGTCCACTGATCTGCGCGCCCACCGCGTCGGCCTTGAACTCTCGCTGACGGCTGATCGCGAACTGGATCAGCATCGCGGCGATCGGAGCCAGGATCGCCATCGCGATCGCGGCGATAGGGTTCGAGCCTTCGTCGTCCCGCCCGCCGAAGAACAGCCCGAAGTGGGCCAGGTTGCTGATCGCTCCCGCCAGGGTGGCCGTGAACGTCTGCAACAGCATGTCGTGGTTCTTGATGTGAGCGAGCTCGTGCGACAGCACCCCTTCGAGCTCGTCGCGGGAGACGAGCCGGAGGATCCCCTCGGTTACGCACACCACGGCGTTCTCCGGGTTGCGTCCGGTCGCGAACGCGTTCGGCTGTGCGTGCGGCGCGACGGCCAGCGTGGGCATCGGTAGTCCGGCCCGCTGCCGCAGTTGGTCCACCATCGCGTACAGTTCGGGCGCTTCGCGCTCCGACACCACTCTCGCACCGTACATCCGCAGCACCATCTTCGATGACGCGAAGTACATGACGAAATTCATGAGTCCGGCGAACGCGAAGGCCATGATCATGCCGCTCTGTCCGCCGAAATAGCCACCGATGGCCACGAACAGCGCGGTGAGACCGGCCATCAGTACGAAGACCTTGACGTTGTTCATGCGCTCTCCTCGAGTATTGCTGGGTCTGAACGCGCGAAAGGCGAGCCTCCGCGCGCCGGGCGAAGATGCCCGTCGTCCGCGAAGGTCTCGCCTGGTCGAAACCGACCCGATCGGACCGTGTGCCGTTTCATCCGGCACAGTCTTGACGACCCGACCGCGCGAGCCCAGGCTCGCGTAGCTACTCCCCTTTGCTGCCTTAATAATACACCGGGCGGGTGGTCGGTTCCAACGGTGCTCGCGCTGCGAGCCGTCGCGTGCAATCGCGCCAACCGCAACGCTCCGGTCGCTACGTGTCGCCCGTCTCTTCTTCCAGCACCCGCCAGTGCCTCCGCCACACGTACCGTGCATACCGTCGGAAGTTCGCGTAGGCTGCCGGAGACGCACGCAGGAACTCGGACAGACGCCGGTGTCCCTTGAGCACGTTGCACCCCCCGCAGGCCGTCACTAAGTTGCCTCCCGACCGGTCCCCGCCTCTCGCTCGCGGCTGCACGTGATCGATCGTCAGCTCGTCGGCAGGAAACACCTCGCCGCAGTAGACACACCGGTGGCCGTCACGCGCGAAGACCTCTTCACGCTTCAATGACCGATCCTCTCAGCTCGCGCCGCCTCATGATGGGCGCCGCCCGGCGGTACCTGCTCGACTCGCTCGACCGCGGGCGTGACGAGCCTCCCGTCGACGACGAGCCTCCGCGTCTCACTCCTCGAGCCATCGACCACACGCGCATGTCCCGCTCCAGAGATCGCATTCTCGCCAACCTCGATGAGATGTACCGTGAGGCGTTCGAGCGCGCCAAGGCCACCGGCGACTCCGCCCAGATGGCCACGCTCGACTTCGCCTATCGACGCGAGCAGTTGTATTTCGAGATTCTGCTCGACGTGCGCGACGCACTCGAGCGGCGGTGACCGATGCGCTCCGCCTCCAGCACCCTCGGTCGCGCGACCCTCGCTTGCGCGACGCTCATGGCGCTTGCCGGTAGCTGCGAGATGCGCGAGCAGAAGCCCACCGCCGACGCGCAGGGTCGCGGGACAGCGCAGTCCGGGCCAGTGACCCTGGCCGTGGTGAACGCGCGCGTGTGGACGGGAGACAGCGCGCGCCCGTGGGCCGAGGCGATCGCCGTCCGAGGCGACCGTATCGCGTCCGTCGGCTCCAGTGCGGCCGTCCGAAAGGCAGCCGGCGACGCACGGGTGATCGACGCGCGCGGGCAGATGGTGGTTCCCGGGTTCATCGACGCGCACGTGCATTTCGTGGATGGCGGCTTCCGTCTCTCGTCGGTGCAATTGCGCGACGCGAAGATCCCCGCGGAGTTCATCGCGCGGATCAAGTCGTTCGCGGCGACCGTGCCGGCCGGCACCTGGATCACGGGCGGCGACTGGGATCACGAACGATGGGGTGGGGAGCTGCCGAGGCGCGAGTGGATCGACTCGGTCACGCCGAACAATCCCGTCTGGGTCAACCGCCTCGACGGCCACATGGCGCTCGCGAACTCGGCCGCGCTTCGCACCGCGAAGGTCACGCGCGCCTCACGCGACGTCCCCGGCGGCACGATCGTGCGCGATGCGAGTGGCGAGCCGACGGGCGTGCTCAAGGACAACGCGATGGACGTCGTCTACGCCGTCGTGCCGAATCCGCCGCCCGAGCTGGAGGATCGCGCGCTCGACACCGCCATGACCTACGTGGCCGCCCAGGGCGTGACGTCGGTGCACAACATGGGATCGTGGGGCGACCTCGCCGTATTCGAGCGTGCTCACAAAGCCGGTCGCCTCCGCACGCGCATCTACGCTGCCGTGCCGCTGGCCAGCTGGGAGCGGCTCCGTGACACGGTCGCCGCGCGCGGTCGCGGCGATGCCTGGCTCCGGATCGGCGGTCTCAAGGGTTTCGTCGACGGTTCGTTAGGTTCGCATACCGCGGCCATGCTGCAGCCGTTCACCGATGCGCCGTCGGATACCGGACTCCTCGTCAACACGCCCGAGGATCTCTATCGCTGGACGTCCGGCGCCGACAAGGCCGGGCTCAACGTGATGGTGCACGCCATCGGTGACCGCGCGATTCGACTGCAGCTCGACATCTTCGAGCGCGTGGCGAAGGAGAACGGCGCGCGTGACCGCCGGTTCCGCATCGAGCACGCGCAACACATCGCGCCCGCCGACATCCCGCGCTTCGCCGCCCTCGGCGTCATCGCCAGCATGCAGCCGTATCATGCCATCGACGACGGTCGGTGGGCCGACAAGGTGATTGGCGCGGAACGCGCCAAGGGCACGTATGCGTTCCGCGCGCTGCTCGACGCCGGCGCGACGCTCGCGTTCGGCAGCGACTGGTTCGTCGCGCCGCCCACGCCGCTCGAGGGGATCTACGCCGCCGTCACGCGCCGCACGCTCGACGATCGCCACCCCGGCGGATGGGTGCCCGAACAGAAGATCACGGTGGAGGACGCGCTGCGCGCCTATACCCGTGGTAGCGCGTACGCGTCGTTCGATGAGGCGGAGAAGGGAGTGCTTGCCGCAGGCAAGCTTGCCGACTTCGTGGTCGTCGATCGGGACCTGACCCGCGTTCCGCCCGAGCAGATCCGCGACGCACACGTGGTGCTGACGGCGGTCGGCGGACGCGTGGTGTTCGAGCGAAAGCCGCCTGACTGATCGGGCGGTCGTCCCTCGCAACGCGCGGGCTGACCGACTCGCCGCGTGTCCAGCCTAACGGGCCGCGGCGCTGAGCTCGGCGATCCGCCGCGCGGCGGCGGCGACGGTCGGCTGGAGCGGGGCGTCGGCTTCCCGCCACAGCGCGATCACGCGCTGGTAATGAGAAACCGCCGCCGCGCGGTCCCCCAACCGCTCGCTCGCGCGGGCCATCCCGAGCGCGGCGAATCCCACGAGCGGGAGCTCCTGCGGCGCGCCGGCGCCTAACGTGGAGTACCAGCGCACCGCTTCGGCGGTCCGGCCGACGGCCGCGAGCAGGTCGGCCCGCAGGAGGCGATCGAGCGGCTCGGCCGCCGCCGCGTGGCCGACGTGCGCGAAGTGCACGTGCTCGAGCAACGCGAGCGCCCGCGCAGAGTCCCCGGCGGCCGCGGCGAGCCGCGCGCGCAGGCTGAGCGAGAGCGCTTCCACAGCCGGCGCGGCGTCCGAGTCCGCCTCGGCCGCCGCCGCGAGCCGCGCGACCACCTTGGCCGCAGCCGCCACGTCGCCCTGCCGGAGCGCCACGAGCCCGAGGCGGTGCAGCCTGACGAGCCGGTAGACGCGACCCTGCGCGATGGCATCGAGCGACCGATCGGGATCGCGGAGGTACGCCGGCTGCCAACGTTCGACTCCCATTCGCGTCTGCGCCAGCGTGGCCGAGTCGAGCGGCGGCGCCGAACTGATGACGATGAGCGATCGCACGTCGACGTCCGACTCGGCGTCGGACTCCCGCGCCTCATCGAGGTGTCGCAGCGCGTCGCCGTAGCGGCCGCGCGCGCTCGCCACGTACGCGGCAAGCCGATGTCCGTACGCCGCCACATCGGCGGGCACATCGGGCGCGAGAAATTGCGTCGCGAATCGCTCGGCCGCGCGCGGTCCGGTTCCGGAGAGAATCTCGCGCGCGCCCGGCCCGCGGTGGAGCGTTCCGGCTCGCTGCAGCCGCTGTCTGTCCACGCCGCCGGTCGCGAGTGCGCCGCCGAGTGCGCGTACGTGGAGCGCGAGGCGCCCCACGATGTCGTCGCTCGCCAACTCCCCGGCGCGCCGCATCCAGTCGTCCACGGCGGCAGAGTCGCCGCGTAGCGCGTCGATCCGGGCCAGGTGGACCAGCGCTTCGACGTTCCGCGGATCGAGCTCGACGACCTTCAGGAACGCCTCGCGGGCTTCCGCAACGGGTCGGCCGCGCGACGCATTCAGGTGGAACTGTGCCTCGCCGAGCCCGAACCAGGCTTCGGCATCATCAGGATAGGCGAGCGTCAATTCCGCGAAGGCACGTTCCGCCGTTGCGATGTCGCCCTCTACGCGCGCTGCGGCGGCGGCAACCAGGTGGCGATAGCGGTCGTCGAGCCGGCCGGAGGAACGCAGCGCCGCCGCCGCGGCGGCGCGCGTTTCGGCGTCGTCACCGAGCAGCTCCGCGGCGTGGCTCATTCGGTAGTACGCGAGCGCGAAGCCGCTGTCGAGGCGCACCGCGTCGCGCAGCGCATCGACAGCAGCCGAGAACCGCCCCATGCCGAGCTGCTGTTCGGCCGCGTAGTACGCCTTGGCGGCCGGGAGCGACCGCGCCGTGACGGCCGCTACCTGCGCCAACGCCCCGCGCCCGCCCGGGAAGCGTCCGGCCAGCAACTGAGCCGCCACGCGATCCACCACTTCGAACATCTCGTTCGCCGAGCCCTCTGCCGTCGCTCGGGCCAGCGGCGGGTCGGCGCGCACGCGGTCGTGTATCGTTGCCGTGACACGCAACCTGCCGCCCACCTCGACGATGCGCCCGAGCACGAAGAGACGCGCTCCGAGATGCTCGGCCTTCCGCGCCGCACTCGCGCGGTCGACCACCACCGAGTCGCCCGCGGTCGCGCGGGCTGTCGGTTGTTCGTCGGCGGGTGCGGCGATTGCCGTCAACCCCGTGCCTCCATCGAGGCTCGTCGACAGCAGTTCGGCGGTGGCCCGTCCGAGCTCGCCGGTCAGCGTCCCCGCGCGACCGGCGAACGCGAAGACCGCGACGGTGGCCGGCACATCGGGCGCCACCTCGCCCATGGCGGCGGACGGTGACAGGAACCGCGTTCGTCCGGCGAATCCGAGCACCACGACGTTCGCGACGGCGAGCCCCATCACGGCGAGTCGGCGCATGCCGACCGCCGGCAACGCGCCGCGAAGCGCGCCGGCGAGGCGTCGCCGGCGACTCGTTTGCTCCGGCCTGGCTGTTGATTCGGCTGACGCGAGGGCGTCTGTGTCACCTGTGCGCGAGGCAGCACGCGCCGCACGGGTCTCCGCAGTGAGGATCGCGATCTCGCCGCTCGTGATCGCGCGCGCCATCGTGGGGTCGACCCGCAGTCGCAATTGAGCGACGACGAGCCGCATCTCCGGCCCGACGTCCGCATCGAGCTCGCTGCGCACGAGTCGTTCGAACAGATGCGCGTGCCGGAGCGCACCGGGGATATCGCCGGCCTCGGCGAGCGCGCGAACGAACGATACGGCGTAGCGAGTGCTGAGCGGATCGAGTGCCGCGAGATGGCGTCGCCATGCCACCGCGATCTCGAAGTTCCCGGCACGACGCGCGCGCTCGCCCAGCGTATCGAGCGTCTCGGCGTGAACGCGCGCGAGCCGCTCGCGTTCCGTCTCGACCCACCGCTCGAACTCCGGCAACCCGGGCACGCTGAAGCCATCGAGGAACGCGCCGCCGTAGCGCGCCACGGCGTTCTCGAGGGCACCGTCGGCGATGGCCTTCTCGTATGCCCAGACGTCGACGGTGATGACGTTAGGGTCGAGGCGGAGTGTGGCGCCCGTCGCGGCGAACACGTCGGGCGTGAGCGCGCGTCGGAGCGAGAAGACGAGCTGCTTGAGGTTGTTGCGCGCGCGCTCGGAGTCGAGCTCCGGCCAGAGGAGGGCGAGGGCGCGCTCGCGCGCGAGTCCGTCGTCGCGTGCGGACGCGATGAGCGCGAGCAGTGCGAGTGCGCGACGGCGTCCGGCTGCTCCGGTTAGAGCGCCGTCAGAGGCAAGAACCGCAGCGCCGCCGAGGAGCCGAAGGTGAAGCACGCGGTCAGAGGGCCCAGACGGGGTTGCTATCCGAACAAACAACGCGGAGCGGTTAGCTTAGCGGCCGCACGGTTTGTGCGCTAGAGCACGTCAAACGTGTGATGACAATCGCATGGCCCCGCGCAGCCCGCGACCGTGCCTCCGAGAACCTGACAGGGGGTGGCGAACGCATCGTTCGCCACCCCCTGGGGCCTGGATTCGCCCTGGCGCGGAATTGCCGCTGCCAGCACTAAACCCGTTTGATCTTCACCGCTACCTGTGCGAGCGCCGTCTGTCCTGCCGAATCGGTTACGACGAGCACCACGCTGTAGGTGCTAGCGAAGACGAAGCGGTACGTGGTCTTCGGGGAGGAGGAAGTGAGCGGTGCCGATCCATCGCCAAAATACCACCGATAACTCACGATCCCTTTGTCGTCACGCGATCCGCTGGCGTCGAAGCTACATCGTGAGTTCTGACAACTGGCGCGGAAGCTCGCGGTTGGCGGCTGATCTTGTGACGGCGTCCCGGCACCCACCACTCCGGTGAACAGCAGTTGATTTGGCGACCCGCTCCCCAACCAGGTCAGCACGCCGACGGTCGCGCTCTTCACGAGCGCGTTTGACACCTCTGAGGGTTGTGCGTTCGGATGCGACTCCAGGTAGAGCGCGGCAGCGCCCGCGACGTGCGGGCTCGCCATCGACGTGCCGCTCGCGACGGCGTAGCTCGTGTCAGTCGTCCGCCACGCAGAGCGGATGTTGGCGCCGGGGGCAAACAAGTCGACGCATGGTCCCCCGTTGGAGTTCGAGACCTGCTGGTCGTAACGGTCAGACGCGGCGACCGTGAGAACTGACGGTTCGCCCGCCGGCGACTGGGTGCAGGCGTCAGTGCCAGCGTTGCCTGCCGATGCGACGACGGTGATCCCGCTGGAGACCAGGCTTGCCACAGCGGAGTCCAACGTGGGCGATCGGTCTCGGCCAATGCTCATGTTCACCACCGCGGGCGCCGCGTGGTTCTGCATGACCCAGTCGAGTCCCGCGAGCACATCGCTCGACGCACCCCATCCCGTGCAGTCCATCACCCGGACAGGGTACACGGTTGCCCCCCTGGCTACACCGACTGTTGTGCCGGCGGCGATGCCAGCCACGTGGGTGCCATGCCCGTGACAGTCGTCGGTCCCATTTCCGTCGGCTATCGTGGTGAATCCGACCGGGGACCGCCCGATCAGTTCCGCGTGGGTGCGACGGATACCGGTATCGACGATGTAGATGTTCACCCCGGAGCCCGTCGCCACAGCCATGTACTTCCCATCCAGCGGCAGGGCGGATTGGTCGATGCGGTCGATCCCCCACGACGATGATGATGCGTCGCCTTTCGGGTTGCTCGGCGCCTGCACCGCCACGTCCTCTTCGATCCGAGAGATCTGGGGGTTCTTTCGCAGACCTGTCAGGGCCTGACTGGGAATGCGGGCAGCAAAGCCCCTGATGGCGCTGCGGTACGTGAAGATCAACTGGCCGCCACTCCGCCGCGTCAACTCTTGGGCCGCGCCGCCGACGTCGGTCACCGACGGCGCGAATGTGACGATATACTGGTCCGAGAGCCGCGCCGACGGCGGTCTGCTGGGTACCGCGGCGGAAGCCGTGCTGTGGCCTGAGCGGGCGTTAGGGGAGGAGGTCGGTGCGCTCGGATCGCCGCAGGCCGCGAGCGCGGTCAGGGCGAGCGGTGCCCCTAAGGCGCGGCTGACGGCGCGCCAGGCTCGCGGCCGCCGCCTCCGGCCGCCTGGTCGGAGTGTCATGTCGATAACCCCACCGTGAGACGTTCGGCGGCTCGGCGAGCGTGGCGCATCCATCCCTGCGCGGTAGCCCCGTAGCTTTGCGACCCCGCCTTTCGGCGAGTGTGCCGTTGTCGCGTTTCCCTCGCGCTGCGGAGGGGCGACCTCGCGCGGCGAGCGTCCGCCGCGGCGATATCACGAGTGCGACGACGTGCGAACGCGAACCGTCACCGCGCCCTCGCGGATCGGCGCCGCGAGTGGGGCTCGTCACAGCCGCATGTGCCGCCGACGTCACGTCACCGTGCTTCGGCGGCTGGATGCCGGCTCACCTGCCGAGTGCGACCGCCGATCTGACACGCGAGTGACGCGCTCCTGGCTCTCAGAAGCGGTCGGTCCCGCGCGGGCTCACGCCGCCTAACCGGCAGTTAACCAGTGCGCATTAACCTGGCCTCACGCAGGTCAATGTGCGCTAGGCCACATCGGGCGGCGCCCGGAGTGGCGTGGCGTGGGAGGGGATGGGGCCGAGTCGATCGACGTCGATCATCCGTTGGCTCCCTTCACTGATCTCACGACACCCAGCCGAACCGACGAACGGAGGTCGTCGGCCTCGGAGGGTGCCGTCGCCGGCGCTTCGCTCGGGTACGCGCGTGTGCACTTCACCGCTGCCTCCGTCCGATCGAGCCAGGGTGGGAATGGTGCGCACGCATCGCGATTCCTCCGCGAGGCTTGGGTAGGCGCGTTCGCTAGGCGGACGAGTGCGGGAGCCGAACCGATGCCCCTCTGGATGATGCCGTCCGACGCCGATGGCGGGACGGCGAAGTGGATCGCGTTGTTCACTGCCTCGCCGCCGTGTCGGGTGGGGAAAGCTTCTTCGTCCGCGAGGAAATCGAACATGGCAAAACGGATCGCATTCCCGACACGGCTCCTGCTCGGGACAGCGCTGGTGCTCGGAGTCACGGCGTGCGGCGACCGGCCGACGGTCACACAGGTGCCGCCACCCTCCGTCCCGAAAGCAGCGGTGCCGGAGATCATCGACCTTGGCACCGAAGTCATTCTGGACATGGACCTGCAGGAAAGCTTGGGCCCCGTCGCACAGACCGGCTTCGCGATCTTCCGGCAGTCCGCGTTCGAGACGTCGTCGGGTACCGGACAGGTCCAGCCATTCCTGAAGACGAACACGAACGACACGGAATTCAACGCGTTCAACACGAGCGGCGACAAACCGGCGACGGTCACGAGCAACGACTTCACGCGCGACCTGCCGCTGAGCTGGGTGCCCACCGTCTCGATCAACAACGTCGTCTACCGCGAGTTCCGTCTCGATCTCAATGAGCCGAACAACGGCGTCGACAACCTGCTCTCCCTCGACCGCTTCGAGCTGTGGGTCAGTCCGCAGGATGAGATCGGCGAGTTGGGGAACACCGGCACACCGAATTTCGCGAACTCGGGCGCCTCGAAACGGTACGAGTTTCCCACGAACGTAACGACGTGGATGCGAATGGACGCGACGCTGTCATCGGGCAGCGGTGGCGGCGACGTGTTCTTCTATATCCCTGAATCCGCCTTCGGTGCGGATGGCGTCGAGTGTCCGTACGATGGGGCCGTCGGCACCGGCTGTGGGAAGTTCGTCTACCTGGTGGTCCGGTTCGGTGACCACGAGACGCAGGAGGGCACGTTCGAGGAGTTCGGCGTGCGCAGGCTCCCCTACGTGACCAAGACCGCCGCGTACAAGTACGACGAGGCCGTCACCTGGACGATCGCCAAGAAGGTCAAGAAGTCCACGGATGCGAGCTTCACCGGCTCGTCGGTCACGTTCGATCTATGGAACGGCGACAACGCCACCGCGAACTATCAGGTGGTGGTCGACAAGACCGTGACCAAGACGAACAACCGTGTGGAGGGGGTGATCACCATCCATAACCAGACCGATGGTGCCTTCTCGGTCTCGAACGTCACGGACACGTTCGAGGGCACGACCGTGAACGTCACGTGCCCCAGTGCGACCGTCGCGAAGAACTCGACGCTCGACTGCCCGTACGTGGTCAACCTGCAGTCCGCGCCGGTGCTGACCCCCACCAAGTTCAATACCGCCTCGGCGACGCTCACCAGCGGGAACCTGACGTTGACGCTCCAGGGCAAGGCGCCGGTGAACGGCCCGGGCGAGCTTGGAAGCACTACCGGGTTCCAGACGGTCCACGTCACCGACAACTTCAACGGCGGTGGTGCGGTCGCGATTGCGGGCAGCCCGATCTCGGATGATGCCACGCTCACGCCATCGAACAAGGTCTTTACCTGTGCCACCGACAAGGGCACGAAGACCAACGTCGCGACGATCACCGAGACAGGGCAGACCGCACAGGCGTCGGTCACGACGAACTGCTACAGCCTGAACGTCACGAAGACCGCGACGCCGGCCCAGGGTGACGTCTTCGACTGGACGATCACCAAGGGTGTGACGCCGGCGAGCCGCACGATGTACACGGGTGACCAGGGCGAATTCCAGTACGCGGTGAACTACACGAAGGGCGCCCCGGTCAGCACGCGCACCGTGAGCGGAACCGTCACGGTCGAGAATCCGTCATCATCGTCGGGCAGTATCATCGTCGCCCAGCCGACCGACCAAGTCATCGCGGACGCCAACAATCCTCAGGCGATCAACGTGTCGCTCACGTGCCCGGGCGGTGCCTTCCCGCGAACGTTGACGGCCGGGGCGAGCTTCCAGTGCACGTACGGAAACGTCGCGCTGCCTAACGGCAACTCGCGAACCAACCGCGCCAGCGCGCAGGGCACCATCCCCACCAACAACAACAAGACGTTCACCGGGGATGCCCCGATTGGCTTCGGGAACGTCGTGCCGTCCACGACGAACAACGCGGTGTCGATCAGTGATCCGAACGACCCGAGCAGTCCGCGTGGTCCGTTCACGGCCAGCGGGAGCTTCAACTACATCAGCACGCACGCGTGCGGGACGACGCGGACCGTGAATAACACCGCGAACATGACGTCCGCCGATGGCCTGAACAAGAACTCAAACGAGGTGACGATCACCATCACCTGCGTGGCACCGACGGTCGTGAAGACCGCGGCCACGAGCTACACGCGCACGTGGCAGTGGGACATCGAAAAGACCCGCGGCGAGATCAACGGACAACCGGCGCCGGCGAGCTTGATTCTGCAGCCCGGCCAGTCGTTCGTGTATCCGTTCAACGTGCATGTGTTCACCACGGGCCACACGAACAGCGCGGCCGAGGCGCACGGTGACATCACAGTGACTGGTGCCGCGGGTGTCGCGGGCGCCCGGAGCCTCACCGTGTCCGACGCGTTGAGCGGGGGCTTCACGCCGCCGGTGACATGCCCGGGTGGCAACAACCCGATCAGCATCACGGGCAACGCGGCCGTGACGTGTACGTGGAGCAAGAACGATCTCGGGAGCGACATCAACAACCGCACGAACGTCGCGACTGCGACGCTGCAGAACGTGAAATACCAGATCGTCGGCGGCCCGAGCAACCTGGGGACAACGCCGTTCAGCAGCTCCACGGTCAACGTGACGTTCGGGGCGCCGAGCACACTCGTCGACAACTGCGTCAAGGTCGTCGACGTCGCACAGCACAAGGACGCGCAGGGTGGCGGGCTCGGTTCGCTCATTACGAACCAGCTCACCAACAGCAACTTCAGCATCTGCGTCAGTGGGTCGCCGGGCGCTGCCGATCAGACGATCGGCTACACCACGACGATCGGCCCGATGGACCAGTTCGCCGCCTGCGGCAACTTCCGGTTTGACAACACGGCCACGCTCACGAAGAACACGAGTGGTGGGACCGACGACTCGAGTCTCCAGACTCCGATCAGCGTCGACTGCCCGCAGGGATGCACGCTGACGCAGGGGTACTGGAAGACGCACAACCCATTCTTCGGGGCCGACAAGAAGGGCGGCCGCAAGGGACCGCCGGTTCACGATTGGAGCGCCGCTCCGGCGTGGTCACCGTGGCATACGTGGTCGTTCTTCGGCGGCACACCGTCGCCTGTTCCGACCGGGAAGACGGCCGTCCCGCTCCCCGACGTGGCCAACGGGAACGAAGTGAGTTGGTTCGCCAACTTCCAGACTGCACCGAAGGGCAATCCGTACTACCAGGCGTCGCACCAGTTCATGGCGGCGGCGCTCAACGTGGCCAACGGCGCGCCGCTCGGCCCCATCGACACCGAGCTCGGGAACGCATACACGTTCTTCCTGACGGCGAATCCGAGCACCGACTGGTCAGACACCCAGAGCGCGCAACTGCTCGCCTGGAACAGCCTGTTTGGATCCTACAATGAAGGAAAGCTCGCCTCGCTGCACTGCAGTGAAGACGCCACGAGCAGCACGGCGCCCTAACGCCTGATCGACTGGCCCGTCAGGGGCCGGTCTCCAGGATCACTGTTCCACGAAGAGGCGCCGGTCAGACGACCGGCGCCTCTGTGCCTGTGTAGCCGAGCCCCGGGCCCCAAGCCCCGCGGAACTAGAACTTCATCATCTCCTCGTACGCCCGCCGGAAATCCTCCACCTGCGGCAGGATCGCGTCCTCGAGTTGCGGCGCGTACCCCACGAACGTATCGGTCGACGCGATCCGCCTGACGGGCGCGTCGAGCCACGCAAAGCAGTCATCCGCGATGCGCGACGCGATCTCGGCACCGTAGCCCCACGAGAGTGAATCCTCGTAGGCCACGATCACGCGGTTCGTCTTCTTCACCGACGCATACACCGCCTCCTGGTCCCAAGGCGAGAGGGTGCGCAGGTCGATCACCTCCACCGAGATGCCGTTCTCCGCCACCTGATTGGCCGCCGCGAACGCCCGCTGCACCGTCGCGCCGTAGGTCACCACCGTCACGTCCGTCCCTTCGCGCACCGTTCGCGCCTTCCCGAACGGAATCATGAAGTTCGGACCCGGGTACGCGGCCTTGTTGTAGGTCTGGCGGTACAGGTGCTTGTGCTCGAGGAAGATTACCGGGTCGTCGCACCGGATGGCCGTCCGCAACAGACCGTTCGCATCGAGCGCCGTCGCGGGACACACCACGCGCAGCCCCGGACAGTGCGTGAACAGCGACGCGCCCGTCTGCGAGTGGTAGATGGCGCCACGAATGTACCCGCCGTAGGTGGTCCGAACGACGACCGGCGCCGAGAAGGCGTTGTTCGACCGCCAGCGCATCGTGGCGAGCTCGTTCCGGAGCTGCATGTACGCCGGCCAGATGTAGTCGAAGAACTGAATCTCGACCACGGGCTTGAAACCGCGCAGCGCCAACCCGATCGCGCGCCCCACGATGTTCGCTTCGGCCAGCGGCGAGTTGTACACGCGCGCACCACCGAACTCCTTCTGCAGTCCCCACGTGACCTTGAACACACCGCCCTTGCCCTTCACCTGGCCGAGGTACTGCTCGCGCGACACGTCGGCGACGTCCTCACCGAACACCACGATGCGCTCGTCACGCCGCATCTCGTCCTTCATGCACGCGTTCAGCAGATCGACCATCGTCGTCTCGTTCCCCGAGAACTGGGGGTCATCCTCGGTGTCGAACTGCTCGCTCGTCGGATCGACGTCGGGAGAATAGACGGCGAAGTACACGGTATCGGCGCTCGGCTGCGGCTGTGCAAGCGCATCGTCCGTCGCCGCAAGCACCAGCGCATCCACCTCCTCCTGGATCGCCGCGATCTCCGCCTCGGCCGCGTGTCCCTCCGTCACGAGCCACTTCGGAAAGTGCGTCACCGGGTCGCGGGCCGCGTCCGCCTCACGCTCCGTCGGAGGCCGGTACATCACCTCGTCGTCCGAGAGGGAGTGTGAATACGGACGGATCACGTGCGCGTGCACGAGCGCTGGCCCCTTCCGCGCCCTCGCATAGTCCGCCGCGCGAGTCATCGCGGCATGGCTGGCAACGAAGTCACAGCCGTCGACCTCTTGCACGTACAGGTCGGGGAACGACGCCACGAGCTTCGAGATCGACCCGCCCGCCGTGTTCACCTCCACCGGCACCGAGATCGCGTAGCCGTTGTCCTCGACGAGGTAAACCACCGGCAGCTTCAGGTTGCACGCGCTGTTCAGCGACTCCCAGAACTCGCCCTCGCTCGTCGTACCGTCGCCGGTGGAGACGTAGACGACCTCATCCGCGTGGAAGCCCTCGGTGATGTCGAGCAGCCGCGCCCGCAGCGTCGCCTCCGCCGCGCCGACCGCCTGAAGGAATTGTGTGCCGGTGGGCGACGACGACGATGCGATGTTGAGCGCCTTGTGTCCCCAATGGCTCGGCATCTGACGCCCGCCGGAGTTTGGGTCGATCGCCGCGCCCACCGCCTCGTACAACATCTCGGCCGGCGTCATTCCAAGGGCCAGACACAGAGCCCGGTCGCGATAGTAGGGGAAGAACCAGTCGTACGACGGACGCAGTACCATTCCCGCGGCGGTCAGCACCGCTTCGTGGCCGGCACCGGAAATCTGAAAGAAGATCTTGTTCTGCCGCTTGAGCTGGATCTCCTTGTCGTCCAGCTTCCGCGACAGGAGCATCGTTCTATAAGCTGCGAGGAGCTGATCGTGGCCCAGCTCGGCGCGGAGCTTTTTCTCGGCGCGTGTCTGCGTTGCCAAGTTCGGTCTCTCCAGAAGTTTGTGGCGGGGGCGCTCCGGCCGTCGGTACCTGCGGCGCGTCCGAAAAATAGCGTTCGCCCTCGGCCCTCGGCCACCGCCTCCCCGCGGGGTGGGCAACCGACACGAACTCGAGCGCCGGCGCGCGGGTGAGAGGCTTTGCCCGCGAGTTTCGTTCATGCTCGAACACATGTCGCGCGCACATTGCGCGCCGGTGCGTGACCGGTGCCGCTGGCTGTTGACGGTGCCCGATGCCTGGCCAGATTTGGCGACTCCAAGCGCACGTTTTCATGGGACGGACCCGACCGAGCGCCGGTCACGATCCGCCTGCTTCACGCCGTGCTTCCGATGAGCGGGAGCGCGTACCATGGAGGTTCATCATGCAGCAACGCTCTGTCTTCATCGGGATCCTCTCGGCCGTCGCGTTTGCGGCCGCGTCGACGACGGCCGATGCCCAGGGTCTGGGCGATCGACTGAAGAAGCGCGCCGAGGAGGCGGCCAAGCGGAAGGTCGAGCAGCGAGTCGACGACAAGGCTGGGAAGGCGACCGACGCCGCGCTCGACGCGGCCGAGAACACGGTCAAGTGTGCCGCCACGGACAAGGCATGCGCGGACAAGGCAAAGTCAGAAGGGAAGAAGGTCGTGACGACCGACGCCGCGTCCGACGCGTCGGGCGGCGCGTCCGTGTCGACCGCGCCAGGCGCGGCCGCCGAGGGTGGCAACGCGAACGCTCTCAAACCGGGAGAAGGGGCGTGGGCGAACTACGACTTCAAGCCCGGCGAGCGGATCCTCTACTACGACGACTTCATGAAGGATGAAGTCGGTGACTTCTCCAAGCGCATGGAGTTCAAGGAAGGCGCCGCCGAAATCGTCGAGTGGCAGGGCACGCGTTACCTGCGTTCCACGTCCGACACGAAGTTCTTCGTCGTGCTTCCCGAGGTGCTGCCGGAGCGGTTCACGATGGAGTTCGACTACACCATTCCGTCCAACGGCGAGGTGTGGATCTCCCTGGGCGACGAGAACAAGCGCATCCAGTTCGGCGGTCTTGGCTCGACGAGGATCTACAACCAGGAAACGAAGATCATGGCGAACGCGGAGTCCGTCGATCGCGACGCGAACAAGCTTCGTCGCGGTCGTGTCCTCGCGGACGGCAAGTACGTCAAGGTCTACCTCGACGACAAGCGCATGCTGAACGTGCCGAACGCGGACCTCGGCCGGTCGAACAAGATCCTCTTCTACACCGACGCGACCGCCGAAAAGCCGACGCTCTTCGGCAACTTCCGCGTCGCGGCGGGAGGCAAGAAACTGTACGACGCCATCGCCGAGGCCGGGCGCGTGGCCACGCAGGGGATCTACTTCGACACCGGCTCAGATCGCATTCGCCCCGAGAGCTCGCCCACGCTCAAGGAGATCGGGCAGATGATGAAGGACCACCCCGACCTCAAGCTCACCATCGAGGGCCACACCGACAACGTGGGCGCGGCCGCGAGCAACCAGAGCCTCTCGGAAAAGCGCGCCGAGGCGGTGCGGCAGGCGCTCGTTGAGGCGTACGGTGTGGACGAGGCACGTCTCGCCGCCAAGGGGCTTGGCGCGACGAAGCCCGTCGCGCCAAACGACACCCCTGAGGGGCGCCAGAACAATCGTCGCGTGGAGTTGGTGAAGATGTAATGCGGCACTGCCTGTGGCAGACCGACAACGCGAGATGTCTTGGGCCCGCGGATGCGCGATCCGCGGGCCTTTCCTCGTGGCACCGGTGGTGCAGAATGGAACTGGTCCCTCTTCGCGAGCCGTGCATATGTCCAGGACCGCCGCTCACTGCATCTTCTGCGACCTGATACAGGGCGCATCCGAGGCATCCGTCTGCTACGAAGACAGCGACGCGATCGCGTTCATGGACATTCAGCCGGTGAACGACGGCCACGTGCTCGTCGTGCCGCGCGACCACTACGAGTCACTGTGCGACGTGCCGGCGCCCGTCGCGATACACCTCTTCGAGGTCGCGATGCGGCTCGCGCCGATCATTCGCGATGTCTCCGGATGCTCGGACATGAACCTCGTCGTGAACAGCGGCGAGGCGGCGGGGCAGAACGTGTTCCACTATCACGTGCACCTGATCCCGCGGCGAAGCGACGACGGGTTCGACGTGCCGCTGCCGTTCCCGGGCTCCACCATGCCCGACCGCACGTTCCTCGATGCGACGGCGGCGCGCATCATCGCGGCAATGCGCGACCCAGCTCGGCGCCTCGGCACGCTCGCCGCGGCGGCGCACTGAGCGGGTGGCAGGCGTCGCGGTCGAGGTCGAGTATCCTTCCGCCCGCCTGGTGCGTCGGTCTCATAAGGGGTGACGAAGTCGGGCTTGCGCGCATGGCACGTCCGGTGCACTCATAGGGCGCGTGAGGCTCAGGCGACTTCAAGGCGACGGAGGCCGATGAGCGATCGACGCCGACATTCATTGCGAAGCCTTGCGCCGGACCGTCCACACCGGCGCGCGCCCCGGAGCCTCCTCCTCCGCCGACACCCCGCACGGGCATCTGCCCGGTTGCGGGGTGTTCTCTATTACAGCGAGGTGCAATGTCTCGACGTGGTCTCCACCGAGTCACGCTCCCCCGCACTCCGCGCGGCCTCTCCCGCCGCGCGCGGCACTCCCACGACACCGGCGTCAAGCGCGCGCTCAAGCACGCTGCCATGCGCGATTGCAGTCGCCGCTGCGTCTACTGCGCCATTCCGCTGGCGCTCGACGTCGCGACGCTCGATCACGTATACCCGGTGTCGCAGGGTGGGCCTCACACGCCCGGCAACCTCGTCACCGCATGTGCGCCCTGCAATCGTCTCAAGGGCGACATGTTGCCCCACGAGTTCTTTGGTCGGTATCCGTGGGCCGGAGCGAACTTCGTTCGCTACGCCCGCGCGGTACACCGTGCGCTCAAGCGAAACGCGCGTAGAGCCGTGAGCCTGGCCTACGCGGCGTAACGCTCGGCGCGGCGAGAGCCGCGCCGAGGATCGAGCTCCGGCACGCGCTCGCGCGTCATCAGCGCGACCGCGCGTGGCGCGCCTGCATCTACTAAAATTGTAGTTGACAAGCGGCGGTCCGCACCGTACGATCAACTAAATTTCTAGTAGGAGTCGCATGCGCGTTTCGTTTACCGACCGAGAGCTCGATGTCATGGCCGTTCTCTGGGACCGCGGGTCGGCCACTGTCGCCGAGGTGCGCGAGCGGCTGCCCGACGACCTCGCATACACGACCGTGCTCACGGTTCTCCGAACGCTCGAGGAGAAGGGGCATGTGGCTCACCGCGGAGAGGGGAAGGCCCATCGCTACTTCCCACTCGTGGAGCGTCGCGTGGCCGGCCGCAGCGCACTCGCGCGCCTCATCGACACGGTGTTCAACGGGTCTCCCGAGCTGCTGTTGACTCAGCTCGTGACGGAACGCGAGCTGTCGGACGACGAGCTCAGGCGGCTCCGCAAGCTCATGGACGCGCGGCTGCGGGGAGGGAAGCCGTGATCGCCTCGTGGATGGTCTAGGCCACCGCCGCCGTGGCGGCGGTCCTCGGCGCAGGTGCTGCTACGCTCGAGCGCGCCGCCGCCGCGGAGGTTGAGCGCGAGAAGGTTCGCGCCCGCACCACAGCCCGTGAGCGCCGTGAGCGTCATTTACATCCCGCTCGAATCCGGCGCCCGTGTGCCGAAGCGGGCGCCGGCGTTCTAATAGTCCACAGGGCGCAGATACGACTCGCCGATCGCCGTCGAACTGAGCATCGCGACCGTGGGCAGCCGCCGCTTCCAGTGGGTGCTCTCGAGGCGGCGGCGAACGAGCTCTACCTCGTCGCGGTCGAAGCCGCGCGCGACGAGATCGTCGGGCGTGTAACCTGACAGCAACCAGTTGAGGATCGTGTCGGCCTTCGCGTAGCTGATCCCGAAGTCGCCTTCGTCGGTCTGGCCGGTGATCAGGTCCGCCGTCGCCGGTTTCGTGGCGATCACGTCCGGCACGCCGAGGTGACGTGCCAACGCCCAGACCTGCGTCTTGAACAGATCGCCTAACGGGTTGATGGGCGGGGAATCGTCGGCGTGCCACGTGAAGTAGCCGAACAACCGTTCGGTCTTGTTCCCCGTACCGAGCGGCAGGGCCTGGTAGCGCGTCGAGAGATCGAACAGCGCGATCATGCGCACGCGCGCCATCACGTTGCCGCGTCGCGCGGCGCTGGCGTCCGGTTCGTTCTCCAGATACCCATCCACCGCGGCCGTGATGTCCACCGTGCGGCTCTTGACCCCCAGCGCGTCCACAACCATCTGCGCGTGCTCGAGGCTCGTCGGATTCGACGTGCGGTAGGGGAGGCGCACGGCCAAGACGTTCTCCGGCCCGAGCGCCCGCGCCGCGAGGTATGTCGTGACCGCCGAGTCGACGCCTCCCGAGAGTCCCACCACCGCACGATCGAACTTTCGGCGGCGCATCTCGTCGCGGATGAACGTGACGAGCCACGACGCCACGAGTGGCGCGTCGATGTCCAGTGGCGGCGGCCCACCGCGCGCCTCCTCACCTCCGTGCACGATGCACACGTCCGCGTCACCGCCGGTCACGCGACCGGACTCGACCGTCGTTCCGCTCGATCCGGTGTCGGATTCGGGGCTCGCACCGGCTCCATCCATGCGTCCTGGTCCGCTCGGCTCAACGGCGGCATCGGGGGCCGCGGCGTCCCACGCCACCGGGTGCCTGGCGGCCGGTCCATCGACCGCATCGAGCAGCTCGCGCAGGTGTGGAAGCGCCGTCCGCAGGTCCGCCAGCAGCGGCACGTCAGCGCGTGCGCGGGCGATGTCGTCGAGATCGATGGTCGCGGTCAGGATGGCCTCCTCCCACACCGGCGCGCGTGCGCGGACATCACCGCGCGGGCCCACCACTATCGAGGCGCCGGGGAACATCTTCCCCCCTTCGCTGCCCACCAGGTTCGCGAACGTGACGAACACGCCGTGCTCCTCGGCGATGTCGCGCACCAGTCGTTCCCACCGCGCGACCGACGCCGGACCGGGCACCGCGTCGTCGCGAGGCCAGACGCCCCGTGCCGGAGCCGCCGACGAGAGAAAGATCAGTTGCGCATCGTCGAGCGCCGCAACCGTCCCCGAGAGACTGTGCCAGGCGTCCTCGCACACGAGAATCGCGGCGCGTCCCCATGGCGTGTCGAATGCCCGAAGCTCGTGGCCGCGCTCGACGAATCGCTCCTCGTCGAACAAACCGTACGTGGGCAGGAAGTTCTTGCGATGGACGTGGAGGATTTCCGGGTCGCCGTCGCCCAGCCGCACGTACAGCGCGCTGTTGTAGAGCGTATCGCGCCACCGTTCGTAGAATCCGAGCACGACGTCCACGGGGCGCGGCGTCGCCACCGCTTCGCGGTAGGCGATGTCGAGATCGCGTGCCAGCGTTCCGGCGGTGACCGCGAGGTCCCGCACGCCGCCCTCGACGAAGTAGCCGGTGGCGGCCGTCTCGGGGAAGTGTACGATCTGCGGTCGCGGCTCCAGCGCGTCGATACGCGCGAGCAACTCCCCGATCCGCTGAATGTTGGCGCGGTACTCCCCCTTGCGGGGGCGCAGTTGCACGATCGCGACTTCAAGCATGGGAGCCATACGTCGGAAAATTGACATGGCCGCACCGCGCGCGGAATGCCGCGTTGTGACCGCCGTCACACCCTCGACCGTCGCACCCGAGACGACCGACACGATCAGAACGGCAAGGTGTATGTTACACCGGGCAACGCCCTGGCGCCGACAGCGCCACCGATCGGCGATTGCGACCTGAACGAATCGTGCATCGAAACATGGTCACCTGGTGGGCGCGCCGCGGTCGCGGGTTGGCACACGGCGTCGCGTTGATCGCGTCGGTCGTCGTGGCGGCCGGACCGCTCGGCGCACAACAACGAGAGCCCAGCGAGCCGTGGCGCATCATCACCCCGCCACAGTCGTCGCTCGTGTTCGCGCGCGACGGCTCGCTCATCGGTGAAGTCGGACGCCAGAAGCGCACACTCGTCTCGCTGCGCACGCTGCCGAGATACGTCGGCCAGGCGTTCGTCGCCGTGGAGGATCAGCGCTTCTATCAGCACGACGGCGTGGATGTCGTTGGCATCGCCGGCGCACTGAAGGATGCCGTGCGCGGGGATCCGCGCGGCGCCAGCACGATCACGCAGCAGCTCGTGGGCAACATGCACCCCGACGTGATCGACCGCAGCGATCGAAGCCTCTCGACCGGCCTCTCACGAAAGATCCGTGAGCAGGCAGCCGCGCGCGAGATGGAGAAGCGGTACTCGAAGGAGCAGATCCTCGAGTCGTACCTCAATCAGATCAGCTTCGGGCATGGCTGGTACGGCATCGAGTCGGCGGCGCGCCACTACTTCGGAAAAGGCGCCGCGCAGCTCGCGCTCGATGAGGCGGCGACGCTCGCGGCAATCCCGAAAGGGCCGGGGGTCTACGATCCCCTCAGGTACCCGCAACGTGTGGTCGCGCGTCGCAACCTGGTCCTCTCGTTGATGGCCGAACAGAAATACATCACGGCGGCGCAAGCTGCCGCCGCGAAGCGCGTCGCGCTGAAGACGGCGCGCGACGCCGGCTTCGCGGTCGACGCGCCGTACTTCGTGGACGTCGTTCGCATTCAGGCCGAGCGGGCAGGGGTCCCCGTCACGACAGGCGGCTTCCGCATCTACACGAGCCTCGACCCGCTGCTGCAGCGATCGGCGAACCAGGCGCTCGTGGACGGGATCGAGGCCGTCGAGTCGATGCCCGGATATCGCCACACGAAGTTCGCGACGAAGCCGAAAGGGAGTGCCGACTATCTGCAGGGCGCGCTGGTGGCGCTCGACCCGGCCACGGGCGATGTGCGCGCGCTCGCGGGCGGCCGTGACTACCGTGAATCATCGTTCGACCGCGTGATCGACGGAATGCGACAACCGGGCTCGGCGTTCAAGCCCATCGTGTACGCGGCCGCAATCGCCGACAGCCTAACGGCGAACGAGATCATCCCGGATACGGCGATCGCCATTCCGCTGGACCGCGGGCGTGTGTACCGGCCCGACAACGCCGACAATCTGTTCGTCGGCCCCATCACGATGCGCGAGGCGCTGACGAGGTCTCGCAACGTCGTGGCCGTGCAGCTCGCCGAACGCGTCGGGATGGACACGATCGTGCACTGGGCGCGGCGGTTCGGTATCGACGCACCGGTCGCGCCGTACCCGGCGAGCGCCATCGGGGCCTCCGCGCTGCAGCCGCTCGACCTCGTGGGGGCCTACACGGTGTTCGCGAATCTCGGAGCCCACGTCGACCCGCGCTTCATATACCGCATCGAGGATCGCGCCGGCAACGCCGTGTTCACGAACCCGGCGGCGCCACCGCGTCCGGTCATCGATCCGAAGGTCGCGTTCATCGTTCGCGACATGATGCGAGAGGTCGTGGAGCGGGGCACCGCAACGTCAGTCCGGCGCTACCTGCCGGCGAGCATTCCGGTAGCCGGCAAGACCGGAACGACGAACGACAACACCGATGTATGGTTCGTCGGCATGACTCCCGAGATCGTCGCCGGCGTGTGGTTGGGATTCGACAAGCCGAAGATGATCACACCGGGTGCCGCTGGTGGTACGCTGGCCGCGCCGATCTTCGGCAAGATGATGGCCGACTACTATGCCGCCCGCACGCCCTCTGAGTGGGCGCCGCCGCCCGGGCTCATCTCGGCGCAACTCGACCGGGTGACGGGCCAGCTTGCCGACTCGACGACGCCGCCGGAGCGGCGCTACGTGGAGTACTTCCTCGCCGGCACCGAGCCGCTGCCGCTCCGTGTCAACGGCTGGCAGCTATTCAAGAACGGGCCAATCATCTTCTGACCTGACGCCCGCTACACGGGCTCAGGGCTGGCCAAGCAGAGCGGCGCCGGTCCGTTTACGGACCGGCGCCGCTGGTAGTTGTATAGGCGCCGATGAGCCGAAGAGAACTGCCGTCGGGGCCCGTGTCCTTGGCCACGAGCCCCGCTACGCCGCGGCCATCGCCTCCTTCTTCTCCTCGGACGCCTCGGAATCCTTCTCCGGGACCAGCGCGATCTTCAGCACCTCTTCGAGGGTCTCGACGGGGTAGAAGCTGAGCTGGCTGCGCACCTCCTCCGGGATGTCCTCGATGTCAGGCTCATTGTCTTTGGGAAGAATGATCACCTTGATCCCCGCGCGATGGGCGCCCAGGACTTTCTCCTTGAGACCACCGATGGGGAGCACTCGCCCGCGCAGCGTGATCTCGCCGGTCATCGCGACGTCCCGACGAACCGGACGATCCGACATCTCGGACACCAACGCTGTCGCGATCGCGATGCCCGCGGATGGCCCATCCTTCGGAATGGCGCCAGCCGGCACGTGGATGTGCGCCTCCACCGCCCCAAGGCGTTCCTTCGGAATCCCCAGTCTCGCGGCGTTGTTCGTCGCGTAGGTGAACGCGGCGCGTGCCGACTCCTTCATGACGTCGCCCAACTGCCCCGTGAGAATCAACGACACCGCGCCACCGGGGCCCACTTGCATGGACTGGTCGCCGGCAGGCGTGCCGCCGTAGTAGCGGCGGATGGACGCTTCGACGAACATGATGTCGCCGCCGACCGGCGTGTAGTACATGCCTGTCGCTATACCGACCTCGTTCGTCTCCGCGGCGTGCTCGGGGTGCACCTTCGGCCGGCCGAGCAGCGTTCGCACCTCGTCCGCGTCGATCTTGCCGTCGTCGATCACGGACGTATCCCCCGCGGCGATCTGCCGTGCGACCTTCCTCGCCACAGCGCCGATCTGCCGCTCGAGCTGACGCACTCCGCTCTCGCGGGTGTAGTTCGAGACGACCGACATGACGGCGTCGTCGGTGAACTCGACGTTCTTGCCGGCGAGTCCCGCATCTTCGAGCTGCCGCGGAATCAGATACTTCTTCGCGATCTCGGCCTTCTCGCGCTCGGTGTAGCCGGCAAAGTCCACCATCTCCATTCGGTCGAGCAGCGGTCCGGGGATGTTCTGAATGAAGTTGGCCGTCGCGATGAACAGCACCTCGCTCAGGTCGAACGGCACGCCGAGATAGTGGTCGGTGAAGCTGTCGTTCTGCGCGGGATCGAGAACCTCGAGCAACGCGCTCGAGGGATCGCCCTGGAACGACACTCCGAGCTTGTCGACCTCATCGAGCAGGAAGACGGGGTTCTTCGTGCCAGCCTGTTTCATGCCCTGGATGATGCGTCCCGGCATCGCGCCAACGTACGTGCGCCGATGGCCGCGAATGTCGGCCTCGTCGCGCGCGCCGCCCAACGCAACGCGCACGTACTCGCGACCGAGCGCGCGCGCGATGGACTTGGCGATCGACGTCTTGCCGACACCCGGCGGCCCGACGAACAGCAGGATCGGTCCCTTGGCCATCGCGCGGGCTTTGACTTCGCGCGCATCCGTGATGGTGCGGTCGTCGTCATCCGACGTGTTCAACGCGGGCGTGGCGTCCTCCCTCGTCGGCTTGATCTTCGACGCCGGCAGTTCGCCCGTTTTCTCGACTTCCTCGGCAAGCTGCTGTGCGCGAAGCTCGCGAACCGCGAGGAACTCGAGGACGCGGTCCTTCACGTCCTGCAGGCCGTAGTGATCCTCGTCGAGGATCTCGGTGGCGCGCCTCAGATCGAGATGGTCGTCGGAGCGCGTGTTCCACGGGAGCTCGGCGATCCACTCGAGGTACGTGCGGATCACCTGCGCTTCCATCGACTCCCGCCCCGACCGCTCCAGTCGCCCCAACTCCCGCTCGACTTCGGCGCGAGCCTCCTTGGGCAGCGCGAGCTTCATGAGCTTCTCGCGGAGCTCGCTCACCTCCTTGGCCTGATCGTCGTCGCCGAGCTCTTTCTGAATCGCCTTCAACTGCTCGCGGAGGTACATCTCCCGCTGGCGCTCGCCGAGCTCTTCCTGCACCTGCGACTTGATTTCCTCTTGGGCCTCGAGGAGGCCGATCTGCCGCTGCACGTGCACGAGCACGCGGCGCAGCCGCTCCTCGACGCTCAGGGTCTCGAGGAGCCCTTGCTTCTCGGCGACAGGAAGCTCGATGTACCCCGCCACGAGGTCGGCGAATTTGCCTGGCTCGGTTACGGAGTCGAGGACCTGGTGAACGACCTCTTCCGGCAGTCCGCGCCGCTCGCCGAGCTCGGCGGCGCGCTCGCGGATCTCCTTGTGGAGCGCCTCGAAGGCCGGATCGTGGTCATTGAGGGGAGTCATTTCCTCCGTGGGCATCACGACTGCCGTGAGGTAGCCCTCGGAGGTGGAGTACTGCAGCGCCGTCGCGCGCTGCTCACCCTGAAGCAAAAGTTGCACACCGCCCAGCCCGCGCTGGATCTGGCCAATGCGCGCAATCACGCCCATCGAGTAGAGGATGTCGGGCGTGGGTTCGTCCGTATTGTCACGCTGCGCCACCGCGAACACGAGGCGGTCGCTCTTAAGCGCGGCCTCGATCGCGCGCAGCGTTCCCGGCCGCCCGGCCGCAATCGGGGCGGTCAGCCCCGGAAAGATCACGGTTCCACGGAGCGGTAGGACGGGAAGTGTCTGGCGTTGAGCCATTCTCGCGTACCTGGTTGAAAGAAACATCCCGCGTCCGGCGAATCGAGCGGGAGCCGCACACTCCATTCCACTCGCATTCGCCTCGCCACAGGGTGCGATGAGAGCCAGCGGCCGGTGCCGCCGGGATCGCCTGTGGGTCGCCTGTGCACGGATCGCGCACCTGAGTTACGCCAACCTGGCGTGCATTGCAACTTTCGGCGGCCGCAATGTCGTAGGGTGGGCGCGAACGGCAGGCGGCTCGAGGCCGGTGGGCCCGCGGCCCACGACGTTCGCCGGCGGCTCGACCGCGAGCGGCCGACTCCGCCACCACCAGGAACCGACGAGGGATGCGCAGTTCGGTCGCGAGACGTAAGCCAATGTCGTGGTTACGCATCGCTCGTCGGCGTCACGCCTCGCTCATCTTTTCAGATGTCCTTCGCTGTGCTACACTACTCCACTCGCCCCTCCCACCAGCGGATACTCTCGGTGCCGGATCCCGTCGTCTCGTCCTCGGACGCAGAGCTGCGCGCGCACGTCGAGCGCGTCCTCAGCGCCAATTATGAGCTCGACCGCGAGATCGGGCGGGGCGGGATGGGAATCGTGTACAAGGCGAGGGATCGGCGCCTGAAACGTCTCGTCGCGGTGAAGCTCCTGCCCCCGGAGCTCGCCTTTCGCGGCGAAATCCGATCTCGTTTCCTGAAGGAAGCCGAGACGGCCGCGCAGCTCAGTCACCCCAACATCGTTCCCATCTACAGCGTCGACGAGCGCGACGGTCTGGTGTACTTCGTCATGGCGTTCGTGGACGGTGAGAACCTCGCCGCGCGTTTGCACGCGAGTGGCCGGTTGGATTCGGAGGAGGCGCGGAGAATCCTGAAGGAGGTGGCCGAGGCGCTCGCCTACGCGCACGAGCGAGGCGTGGTGCATCGTGACATCAAGCCCGACAACATCCTCCTCTGCGCGGATGACGAGGGGCGCGTGATGGTGACGGACTTCGGAATCGCCCGTGCCGTGAGCGAGGGCGCGGACTCGCGCCTCACCGCGACCGGCATGGCCATCGGCACCCCCGCCTACATGTCGCCCGAGCAGTCCATGGGTGAGCGTGACATTGACGGGCGCAGCGACCTCTATGCGCTCGGCGTCGTCGGATACCAGATGCTGGCGGGTGAGCTGCCGTTCAACGCACCGAGCACGCCTGCACTCCTCGTGAAGCAGATCAGCGAGCGTCCGACTCCGGTGGATGTGCTTCGGCCGGACGCGCCGCCTGACCTCGCGCGGGCGATCATGATGCTGCTCGAGAAGGAGCCGGCGAATCGCTTCCCGACCGCGGAAGCGCTGGTCGTCGCGCTCGACACCGGCGATGTGCCGGAGCTCCCCTCGACCACGGGGCGTCACGAGCCGAATCGGATCGGAACGCTCTCATCGGCCGGGCGTGACGCACGGTCTCCCGCCGCGGTGGTGGAGTCGAGGTTCGAAGCGCCGACCCCCGAGGAGGAGGCGCGGTGGGACAACGAGCAGGTCAGGGCGTTCCGTAAGAAGCTCGCCCCGTTTTTCGCCGTGAGCGCCGTCCTGACGATCCTCTCCATCTTCGGTGTGTTGAACATGATGGGGATCGTCGGCATCTGGAGCGTCTATCTCGCGTACCAGTACGCGAAGCTCTGGACCGACGGCTACGACTGGCGTGACGTGTTCAAACAGCCGAGAGATCGGCTCTTCTTCGACGTCGTCGCCGAGTCGATCGATGACTTTCGCGCGCTGTTCGACCGGAAGAAGCGTGCGGAAGTATTGGAGCGCGATCGGATGCGCGCGCGTACCTCCAATCGCCGGTTGTTCGGGGAGAGCAGGGCCCGCCCGCTCGCGACGTCGGAGATCCCGGCGGCGAGCCCGGCGCGCGTGTCCGGGCCGTACGTCGCGAAGCTCCGCGACGCGTCGCGCCACCGCGATGACATTCTCCGGCTGGTGGAGACGCTGCCGAAGCGCGAGCGCGAGCAGATCGACGAGGTGCCGGCGACTGCCGACGCGCTCTACCGGCGCATCGAGCTGCTGGCGCTGGACCTCACGGAACTCGATCGCAGCTTCTCGGCCGGCGATGGCGAGAAGGTCGAGGCCGAGATCGAGCAGCTCGAGGCGGCCGCCAACCCGTTCGACCCGCGGAGCGAGGAGCGGCTTCGACGCCTAACGCTCCTCAAGCGCCGCCGACGGGCGCTCGGCGACCTCGAGAAGCGCCGCGAGAGCCAGAGCGCGCGGTTCGAGAACTGCGTGCTCGCGCTCGAGAACATGCGCTACGATGTGCTCAAGCTGAAGACCGGTGGCCAGAGCTTCCAGCAGGTGACGCAGCTCGCGGAGCGCGCGATGTCGCTCGCGCAGGAAGTCGATAACGCCGTCTACGTCGCGGACGAGATGCGCAAGCTCGGACTTCGCGACGCGGGAGCCGTCAACCGGCGCGCACCGTGAGGCGCGGACGGGTCGTGAAGTCTGCTGCCACCGGGAGCGCCGGGCATGGCTGACGAGCTGCGCGCACGCCTCGTCGCCGCCGTCGGGTCGCGCTACGACATCGCCGACGAGATCGGCCGCGGCAGCATGGGCGTCGTCTTCCGCGCCCGGGACGTTCGCTTGCGGCGCGCCGTCGCCATCAAGCTGCTGCCGCCCGAGCTGGCGTTCCGCGCGGAGGTCCGCTCGCGCTTCCTGCGCGAAGCGCAGACGGCGGCGCAGCTCAGCCACCCGAACGTCGTCCCGATCTACAGCGTGGACGAGGTGGACGCCATGGTCTTCTTCGTCATGGCGCTGGTCGAGGGCGAGAGTCTGGGTGGGTTCCTCAAGCGCGAAGGCCGCGCACCACTCGACTTCACCTACCGCGTCCTGCGCGATGTCGCCGATGCGCTCGCCTACGCGCACGCGCGATCGATCATCCATCGCGACATCAAGCCCGACAACGTGCTCATCGATCGTGCGACCGGACGGACGCTCGTATCGGACTTCGGTATCGCGCGCGCGGCCGAGGGTGACTCACGTCTCACCGCCACGGGCATCGCCGTCGGCACGCCCGCCTACATGAGCCCGGAGCAGGCGGTGGGTGAGCGTGAGATCGACGGGCGAAGCGACCTGTATTCGCTGGGTGTTGTCGGGTACCAGATGCTCGCCGGCCAGCCGCCATTCTCGGCGACGAACACGCCGGCAATGCTCATGAAGCACATGAACGAGGCGCCGCGCCCGGTGCGAGAGCTGCGTCCCGACGTGCCGGTGGGCCTCGAACGCGCAATCGACCGGGCCATGGCGAAGCAGCCAGACCAGCGCTGGCCAGACGCGACGGCGTTTCGCGCCGCGCTGGCCGATGACGCGCCGCGAGCCGCACCAGCCACCGATGCGGCACCGGCGCCGGCTCGGCGCGCGCCGGACGCTCGCCCGTGGCCGGCACAGCCCGCGTCGGTGCACCCGGCAATGCGCGACGCACTCGGGCGAGGCAACACGACTCCGCCCTTGCCGCCATGGCCTGGAGCGGCAGCACCGGGCGGCGTCCCGTCGAATCCGGCGATTCCGCCGTGGATGCCCAGCTCCTGGCGTGACGTGCGGAAGCAGTGGCGCGGGTACAGCCGCGATCAGCGGCGACTCTTGCGCGAGCAGATGCGGGAGCAGATGCGCGCGCAGGCGCACGGCGCGCTCGTGGCGCCTGCGGGCTTCGACCCGGCGCGAGAGGTCCCGGTCGAGTATCGCATTCGCGCCTTTCGCATGCACATCGCGCGAGTGGGCACGAGCGCCGCCGTGTTGGCCGGCATCAACTTCTTCACCTCGCCGTTCGTACCGTGGTTCCTCATCCCGGCGGCGTTCATGTCGATCTCGGTGTTGAAGCGAGGCGGCTCACTCTGGGCCGATGGCGTCAGGTGGCGCGACATTTTCGGGAAGGACGCCCGACTGCCGGCGAGCAGCGTCAGGCCGCTCGACGCGCTCGCGATTGCCGGAGCGCCGCGCGACGCGGCAATGCGCAAAACCGCGACGCTCGTACCGGCCGACGTCCTCGCTGGTCCGCACGGCGCGAGCGTCCATCGTGCGGCCGAAGACCAGGTCGCGATCGTCGAAGCCATTGGAAGGCTCTCGCCGACGGACCGCGAGATGATTCCCGACGTGGCTCCGACCGTGGACTCGCTTGTGGAGCGAGTGGCCGCGCTCGCGCAGGGGCTCCACCGTCTCGACCACGATGTCACACCCGAGACGGTCGCCCGCCTCGACCAGCGGATCAGCGCGGTAGCGGCCGAGCCCGAAACCGCCGAGCGCGAGAAGAAACTGACCCTGCTGCGTCGCCAGCGCGCGACGCTCGGTGACCTGCTCGGCAGGCGCGAATCGCTGTCCGCTCAACTCGAGAGCGCATCGTTGATGCTGCAGAACATCCGCCTCGACCTGATCGCCCTCCGGGCGGCTGGGGTGCAGTCCTCGATCGACGACGTCTCGTCGGCCACCCAGGAGGCACGCGCCCTCTCTCGCGACATCGGGCACGTGCTCGAGGCGGCGAAGCAGGTGAGGGGCTGAGCCGCGGGACTGCGCGGCCGGGCACGTCGCTACATTGCCACCACCATGAGTCGTCGTATCCACTGGTCGCGGCGTGCCGCGCGTGCCATCACCGTGCTCGTCGCCGCGTCGAACGTCGCGTGTGAGGCGGAGTCGCGTCCGCGCCCGGCGCGGGTCCCGGCGCCCCCGTCCGCCGCCCCGACGTCTGTCGCCGCCGAGCCAGTCGTCCCCGACTCCGTGGCCCGACCACCGCAGCCGCTCGTGCCCACGCCGCCGGTGGTGCGGGGGCTGTACGTGAACCGGTGGGCAGCCCTCGGGCAGCGAATGTGGGAGCTGATCGCGGTCGCGCGTACCACCGAGGTGAACGCGCTCGTGATCGACGTCAAGGACGATCGGGGGTTCGTGCTCTATCACTCGAACGTCCCCCTCGCGCGGGAGATCGGAGCCGACACGACGATGCCGATGTCGTACCGGCGCGTGCGCGCGGTGCTCGATACGATGCGAGCCCACGGCATCTACCCGATCGCGCGTATCGTGGTCGCGAAGGACCCGCTTCTGGCCGAGCGAAAGCTGGCCTGGTCGATCAAGCGAAAGGCCGACCCGTCACAGCCATGGCTCGACAAGAACGGCAAGCCATGGCTCGACCCACATCAGCGCGGTGTCTGGCAGTATGCCGTCGACCTCGCGAAGGAAGCCGTGACCCTCGGCTTCAGCGAGGTGCAGTTCGACTACGTCCGCTTCCCGGACGAGAAGCGTCTGGCGCGGGAAGCGACCTTCCCGCTCGCGAACGGCCGCGTGCGCGCGCAGGTCATTCGCGAGCAACTCGGCTTCGTTCGGGGGGAGCTCCGAGCGACCGGCGTCCCGATGACGATCGACGTCTTCGGGCTCACCGCCACCGATACGACGGACATGGGCATCGGGCAGCGATGGGAGATGTTCATCGACCAGGCCGACGTGGTGCTGCCGATGGTCTACCCGTCGCACTTCGCCCCGGGCACGTACCGGCTCGCCAACCCTAACGCGGCGCCGTCCGCGACGGTCGACCACGCACTGGAGGACGCGGCGCGCCGCAGCGCCGGAATCGCCGGGGCGGCCATGATCGTTCCGTGGTACCAGGACTTCACGCTCGGTCCGCCGCGATACGGCGCGGCGCAGGTGCGTGCGCAGATCAAAGCGGGCTACGACAACGGCGTGAAGAGCTGGATGCTCTGGAACCCGCGGAGCCGTTACACCGTCGACGCACTCGCCCCGGCGATCGATCGCGCCGACATGTCGGGCGTGCCGGCCGCTCGCCCGGAGCGGCCGGCGGTGCGGCGCTAGCCGCCGCGCCCGCCGACGATCGTGCGGCGGGCCGCTACGGCGGGAGCGCGCCGGCGCGGTAGAACGACCGCCACTTCTCGCCACCTAACAAGTAGCCGATCACACCGCCGGCGGCCGCGCCGACGACGACCCCGATCGCGGCGCCGTCGACGAAGTCCGAGAACGTGGGATTGATCTCCGGCAGGTTCGTCGCGCCGAACAGCGCGCCGCCACCGAGAGCGCCGATGACGATCCCCTTGATCGTGGATCGGCGATGCGTGCGGCCGGCGCTCACATCGATCGCCTGAATCGCGTTCGTCGGGATCGTCACACGACGGTACTCCTCCACGAGCACCGGCCCGGTCTCGAACCCGAGCCGTCGGCGCACCCCCGCCGTGTCGAGCAGGATCGAGTCGCGTGGGAGCGCTTGCACGCGCCCGACGAAGCGGTCATCTCGCAGACTCGGCGCCGAGATTCGCACGCGGTCGCCGATCCTCGGCAGTTGCAGCGGTCCGCGCCCCTGTGCCGCGGCCGAGCGTGCCCCGACGGCCAGGGCTCCCGCGGCGGCTGCGAGTGCGAGTATCCGTATCACCGACATCACTCCCCCTCCAGCTCGTCGAGCCGTGCCTCGAACTCGTTCACCATGCCCGGGTGACCGAACCGGGCTGACGCGGCGATGCCTTCGCGCAGGGCGTCCCGCGCCTCATCGATTCTGCCGAGGTGGACGAGCGCCTCGGCGAGGCGACCGTAGCCGTTTCCTTCATCATCGTGGCCCGCCAGATAGGCACGCAGATGCTCGACTGCCTCGTCGTAGAGTTGTGCCTTGAGCGCCTCGTTCGCCAGCCCGAATCGAGCCAGGATGTTCGACGGGTTCTTCGCCACCATCGCGCGCAGCGCGTCGATACGTGACGCGGTCATCGCTTCAGCAACTCGGTCAGCACGTCAGCCACTTTCTCCGGTGCCTCCTCCGGCGTGAAATGCCGGATGTCGGGAACGATGGACAAGGTCGATCCAGGGATCTCAGCGTGAAGTCGCCGACCGAGTGCGACCGGAAGGAACGGGTCCTCCGCACCCCAGAGGACCGCGGTCGGCGCCACGATGTCCTTGAGTCGCGGCTCGAGCGCGACCGTCTCCCTGCTGTCGAGCGACATCATGTGCTCCACCAGCGCGTCCCGCCCTTCAGGGCTCGAAAACGGAAGCAGGTACATCTCGATGGAATGGGCACCGCGATCGGATGTCAGATATCCTCGCATGAGATCGGTGCGAACGATGGGAAGCACCCACGTCGCCGGCAGGTGCCGCGTCAGCGGCAGCATGGCCCGGGCGATCTTCACGTCGCGCCCGGGCCACATGTCGAAACCGACCGAGTTCACCAGCATGAGGCGCGACACTCGCGTTGGCCAGCGGACGGCGAGCGATTGCGCGATCCCGCCGCCCACGTCGTGCCCGACGATGCATGCGTAGTTGATCGACAGCGCATCCAACAGCCCCACGACCCGCTCCGCGTGGCCGCGCACCGACACGTCGCGCCCCAGCGGCCGGTCGCTGCGTCCGTAACCCAGCAGGTCGACGACGACGACGCGATGTCCCTGTGGAACGAGTGGTACGACCTCCGTCCACAGATGCGATGAAGTCGGAAAGCCGTGTAGGAATACAACTGGTTCGCCGGCACCGCGACTGCCGGCAGCGTAGTAATACAACCGTGCTCCGTTCACATCGATGAACTCACCGCGCATGAGCGGGCAGCGCCGGGGACGACCAGTGTGCGAACTTTCCAGCCAGGTCCGACGCCGGCCCGCAAGCGTGGCTGCGAGGCGCTGCTCGGCGGAGCCCGCCTGTGCGCCGCGATCGTGCCGTTTTAGCGGTCGGGAATGCGGGGCTACGAGAACGCGCGAGCATGGCCGCGGATATCGAGTTCACGTGGCAAGATGTTTCGGCCACCGCCGCGCCACAAGCACGCGCCCGTCGGGAGTCGAGTCCTCCTCTGGCCCTACCGCGCCGAGCCGCGAGCGTTCTGGTCGATACGTGTGGAATGTGCTATCCTTACGCGCCCGTGGCCGGCCGCTTGCCAGGGGTGCTATTATTGCGTTGTCCCGCAACGACTTAACAGCACTCGACAATCGTGACCGAACCGATCGTACAGGTCAGCGTCGCATCAACGCCGCTCGCGGCTTCCAGCCCGGTGGCGTTTCCCATGACGTGGCTGCTCGACCATGCGTCGAACGCACTCCGGTACCGGGCGATCGCCGACGTGGCCCGCGTGGGCGGCGAAGTCGCTCGGGAAGCGAGCGTGCTCGCGTATTCGTATCCCCCGGCGCTGGCGCTGGCGGTCGCTCAGTCCCCCGACGGCCTGTGGAACGGTTCGATGCTCGAGATTCCGCCGGCGCGCGCCGAGCACTTCGAGCGTGTGGGCACCATCAGCGCCTTCCGTCGCCTGCTCGAGTACGGCTGGGACAAGGATGCGCCCCCGCTGCTTCGTGCCAGGCGCGTGCTGTTTCGACTGCTCGCGGAAGACGACGACCCCGCCTACCTGTTCGAGCTCGCCCCGCGCGGCGAGCCGGACCCGGATCTGGCGCACCGCGGCCGCGCCCTCCTCCGCGAGGCGGCCGCAGCCGCGCTGGCGCAGGCGGGGTACGAAGGAGATCCGCGGCTCCGGGGCGCGGCCGGCCGAATCCTCGGCCGCATCGACAGCTTCATTCGGTCTCCGCTCGCCCAGAAGCCCTGGATTCGCGTCGGCAACAAGCAGGTCCTCGCACCCGAAGCCACGCCGCCGTCGATCTACGCACTCGCGATGCTCGCGCACATGCCGCTCTTCCGGATCGAGCATCACACGCAGCTCGACCGCATCTTCCACTACCTGTCGCAGCCGCTGCCGCGCCAGGAGCTCATGCAGCTTTGCGGGTCGAAGATCGTCGCTCAGCCTCAGCTCGTGCTCGGCGACATGCTCCCGAACCGCAACGTCGCGGATGCGGATGTCCCGTTCGCGCTAGCCTGGCTCGAGCTCATGGCGAGGCTGGGGTTCCTGCGACGGAACGACGGCTGGAGCCGGTTGTTCGAGCGGTTTCTCGACGATCGCGATCGTGACCTGGTGTGGCATCCACACAAAGGGATGGCCGTGCCGCGATCGGCCAACCCGTTCGTCTGGCCGGCATTTCCGCTGGAGCAGATGACGTCGGGCGAGGAGCGTTGGGCCGACGTGACGTTTCGCCTCGGACTGATCGCGCGTCTCTCGGGACGACCCATCGATTTGGTCTGACGCGCTGCCTGGCGACGCGACTTTCGCTCCATAGCGCCAAGTGTCGCGCCGGGTTACATTTAGCGTACGAGCTTCGCCGCCGCGCACCGCAATCGCGCGTTGCTGCTCGTGGAGCCGATTCCCACCGCTTGGGGACATTGGCTCGCCGAAGAGCCAATCTCTGCCCCGCAGAAACCTCTTCCGTTCGAATCGAACGCCTCGGAGCGTGCGCGCTGCGCACGCTAGCCGGGGCTATGCACTCGCGCGCCGGTCTCGGGGCGGTCCCGAGCAAGCGGCCCCGGCGCTGCCACATGGGAATCAATGGAACTCACTCAGTCAACGAACACGGACAGCGCCGCCACACCGGCAGCGACTCAGGATTCGATCACCTTCGCCGAACTCGGCCTCGCCCTCCCTCTGCTCGAAGCGGTTCGCGACGCCGGCTATACGGAACCAACGCCAATCCAGCGCGAGGCAATTCCGCTCGCTCTCGCCGGCCGAGACCTGATCGGTCTCGCACACACCGGCACAGGGAAGACCGCGGCGTTCACGTTGCCAATCATCGAACGGCTGTTGGCCGGACCGCGGCGCACGCGCGCGCTGATCCTCGCGCCGACTCGAGAGCTCGCCGCGCAGGTTGACGACAGCTTCCGCAAGTACGGCAATCACTCGGGGCTGGACGTCGCCGCGGTTTTTGGCGGGGTCCCGATCGAGCCGCAGGAGCGCGCTCTGCGTGCGGGAGTCGACGTCGTGGTCGCGACGCCCGGGCGCCTCATCGACCACATCGAGCGCCAGAACGTCGTATTCGATGACCTGGAAGTGTTGGTGCTCGACGAGGCCGACCGGATGCTGGACATGGGGTTCGCGCCGCAGATCAACCGGATCGTGAACGAGATCCCTCGCTATCGGCAGACGCTCCTGTTCAGTGCGACGATGCCGCCCGAAGTCGAGGCGCTCGCGCGAAAGTATCTGCGCAAGCCCGTCGTCGTGCAGGTGGGGCGTCGCTCCGCCGCAGCAAGCACGGTCGCCCACGCCGTTTATCCCGTACCGCGCGACAAGAAGAGCGCGCTGCTCGTCGAGCTCCTGCGCCGACCCGAGATGGATTCGGTGCTCATCTTCTCGCGCACGAAGCACGGCGCCGACCGCGTGGTGCGACATCTCGAGCGAGCCGGGATCACGGCGACGGCCATGCACGCGGACAAGTCGCAGGCACAGCGAACGCAGGCGCTTGAAGGATTCAGGAACGGCAGCGTTCGCGTGCTCGTCGCGACCGACATCGCGCAGCGCGGGCTCGACATCACCGGGATCACGCACGTGATCAACTACGACGTGCCGCAGCAGCCCGAAGATTACGTGCACCGCATTGGCCGAACCGGGCGCGCCGCGGCTACCGGCGATGCGTACACGTTCATGTCGCCGGATGAGATCGCGATGGTCCGGACGATCGAGCGCGTCATCGGACAGCAGATCCCACGTATTTCCGTTCCCGGGTTCGACTTCGGAACCATCGCGGCGGACTGATACCATCCCGCCTGCGATCCGGGATCGACACGAAGGGCCGACGAGCGACTCGTCGGCCCTTCGTGCAGCTGTACCCATGCCCCGCCCGTCAGCGTCGGACGCGTCCCAGGCGCGACACGAAGATCGTCTCCGCGCTCTGGCCGCGCTGGATGACCATGGTGAGGTTCGCCGCGCCGTAGCCGAGGCCGTTCGGCGCGTACGCCATGGAGTCGCGCGACGACGATAGCGTGACTCCGTGCGACGATCCGAGCCGCCGATGCACGACGGTGTCGGCGAAGCTGCGCACGACGAGCGCGGAGTTGCTCGTGTCGATGGTGACGGCGGTGCGCGCAGCGCGCGACATGGACCACCGGCGTGCCACGGCGAACGTGGCAACGGCTTCCGTTGCCGCGGCGCGAACGCTGATCCGGTCCCGGAGCGCGGCGGCCCGGAGGCCGGCCACGGTCGCGAGGACTCCGACCACCGCCATGACCACGATCAACTCGACGAGAGTCGCGCCGCGACGCATCAATACCTTCCGCTCGGGGCGATGACAGCATACGATCCGCGCGGCTCGAACCCGCATCGCGAGAGCGCCGCCGCCATCGTACCGTCGCATTGCGCTGGAGCCATTCGAATCGAGAGGACCCTCCCGATGTCACGTGTTCCGTATGTGCTCGTGCTTTCGCTCCTGTGCCTGGCATGTCCGGCCTCGAGGGCCGATGTCGCGATGAGCGAGCAGATCATCCAGCTGGGCGACGGTCTCAACGACCTGCGCCAGGAGAACGCCGAAATACAGGCGCAGGTGGATTCACTGCGGCTCGTCGTCGCGAAGCAGGATACCGTCATCCGTCAGCTCGCGAACCTCGCCGGCGTGCCGCTCGCGCGCTGACGCGTCGTCGCACCCCATGTCCACTCCGCCAATCCCCGCCAGCCCGGTCTGATGCGACACCCTCTTTTCGCCCTGGTGCTCACCGCCGCCGCAGCCACCTCTCGCGCCGCCGCGCAGTCGCCGAGCACGCCGCCCGCCGTCGACTCGGTGTACACCGCGAAGATTCGCGAGCTCACGCCGACGGACCCGACGTGGAAGTTCTCCACCGAGCTGGTCGACTACCTGCCGGCATCGGCCACCGTGCCGACCCCGCTCGCGGTACTCGGCTACGTGCCCGGGACGGTCGGCAGGCTGTCGCACGTCGCCGACATCAACAAGTACTTCCGTGCCCTGGCCGCGGCGGCGCCGGCACGGACGCGGCTCGTGTCGTTAGGCACGAGCGATGAGAACCGGGAAGAGCTCCTCCTCGCCGTGGCGGACGAGGAGACGATTCGCCGTCTCGACGAGTACCGGGCCATGGCCGCCCGCCTGGCGGACCCGCGCGGTCTCACGCCGGTGGAGCGCGCGCGACTCATCCGCGACGCCAAGCCGATCTACTGGGTGCTCGGGTCCATCCATTCACCGGAGACCGGCAGCCCGGAGATGTTGATGGAGCTCGCGTACCGCCTCGCCGTCGACGACGGGGCGTTCGTCCGCGGCATCCGGTCGAACGTCATCACGCTCATCACGCCGGTGCAGGAGGTCGACGGCCGCGATCGCATGGTGGACGTCTACAACCAGTCGAAGATGCTCAAGGTCCCGGGCCGCAATCTCGTCTACTGGGGGAAGTACACGGCGCACGACAACAACCGCGACGGCATGGTCGTGTCGCAGAAGATCACGCAGAACTACATGAAGGGCTTCCTCGACTGGCGGCCGACGATCACACACGACCTGCACGAGTCCGTGCCGTTCATGTACATCAGTACGGGCACCGGGCCGTACAACGACGAGTTCGACCCGATCACCATCGCCGAATGGCACACGCTCGCGTATCAGGAGATCACGGAGCTGACGCGACGCGGCCTGGCCGGCGTGTGGACGCACGGCTTCTACGATGGGTGGGCGCCTAACTACATGATGGCGATCACCCAGTTCCACAACTCGACGGGGCGATTCTACGAGACCTACACGTCGAGCGGTGCCGATTGCCAGACCGTGAATCTCGGCGCCGCGCAAGCGGGACGGAGCTGGGATCGTCCGAGCCCGCCGATCAACGGCGTGCGGTGGTGCATCCGGAGCAACATCAACTACCAGCAGTCGGGCGTGCTCATCGGGCTCAAGTACGTGGGCGACCACCGGACCACGTTCCTCGAGAACAACGTCGCGAAGGCCGAGCGCATGATCGCACGCGGCAAGACGTCGCCGCCGTATGCGTTCGTGATCCCCCGGGAGCAGCGCCACGCGGCTGAAGCCGCGGACCTCGTGAACCTTTTCCGCCTCCAGGCGGCGGAAGTCCACGAGGCCACGAGCGAATTCACCACGCAGCGTGGCGCGCGTGTCGTGGAGGATCGTGGCCCGCTCCCGGCGTCCACGTCGGGTAGCGCGACAGCATCCACTCGCGCCGGGGGAGGGGGCGAACGCGCCGCCGACAGCACTGCCGGTGCGGCGCCCGCCGACAGCGGCACGCGCGTTTCGCGAGGCGGCGCCGGTGGCGCACGTGGCCCCAGTCGCGCGGCGGCTCCCACGCAAGTGACGGTGCGACCCGGCGACTGGATCGTGCGCATGGACCAGCCATACACACAGATGATCCGCACGATGCTCGCGATCCAGCGTTACAAGCCGGACGACCCGTCGCCGTACGACGACACCGGTTGGACGATCGACGAGCTGCGTCACGTGGAGACTTACACGATCACCGACTCGACCATCCTGTCCAAACCGATGCGCCTGGTCACGGCCGACGCCACCGTCGCAGGCCGGGTATCGGGCACCGGGTCGACGCTCCTCGTGACGCACCTGGGCGACTGGCGCTCGGCGGTGTTCCCGTGGAAGGCCGGCGCGCGCGTGTCGGTGGCCGACAGCGCATTCGATGTCGATGGCACCCGCTATCCGTCCGGCACCTTCGTCGTCCCCGATGCGCCGAAAGCGCGCGACGCTGTTCGCGAGCTCGGTCTCATCGCGCGTGCGGTCGCGTCGGCGCCGGGCGTGCGCGCGCATCATGTCACGCTCCCGCGCATCGCGTACATCCACACGTGGCAGGAAACGCAGAACGAAGGGTGGGTGCGGTTCTCGCTCGACCGCATGGGCGTTCCGTACACGTACATGGCCGATCAGAAGCTGCGGAATCCGGGCGCGCTCGACCGCTACGACGTCGTGATATTTCCGCATTCAGGGCAGGGCGGGATGTCGATCGTGAACGGGCGACCGATGATCGGTCCGGCGATCCCATGGAAGGCGACGCCACGCACTCCCCACCTCGGCAAGTGGGATGAAACCGATGACATTCGCCCCGGCATGGGGCTCGAGGGCGCCGCCCAGGTGCGGCGCTTCGTCGAGCGCGGCGGCTTACTGCTCGTCGAGGGCTCGACGAACCGATTCCCGATCGAGCTCGGATTGACGCCGAGCGTGAGCGAAGTGCAGTCGCGAACACTCGGTGCGCGCGGCGCGATATTCCGCGCCGAGCAGGTCACGTCGTCGAGCCCGATCCTGTACGGCTACGATGTCAGCCGAACGTTCCCCGTCTACTTCAACCAGACTCCGCTGCTGCAGGTCCAGACTGGGGGGTTCGGCCAGGGTGGGGGAGAAGCGGTCGACTCCAGCATTCTCGCCGCGCAGGCACGCGCGCGGCCACGCGTGATCCTGCGGTTCCTCGACCGCGCGGATTCGCTCGGCATCTCGGGAATGCTGAACAATCCGCAGGACCTGCAGGGGAAGGCCGCCGTGGTGGACGCTCCCCTCGGAAGCGGCCACGTCGTGATGTTCGCGATCCGCCCGTTCTGGCGCTACGAGACGCAAGGATCGTGGGCGCTGGCCCTCAATGCGATCGCGAACTGGAACAGCCTCGGCGAGACGTGTGCGGCGAACCGATGCCCGACCGGGCCAGGCCGCGTTACGGATGCCGCGAGCGGGGGGCGACAATAGTCCACGCACGCACGTCGCGCCGCGTGACGGGTTTGTCGGCGGATGCGACCACGCTAGTATTTGATTGCGCGCGGCAGCGCGGCGACGAGCGCTGCCGCCTCCCTTCAGAGGTCAGGATTCCTGCCGCGAAATGACCATCACGATCGAGTATTGCACCGTCTGAAGCTACGAGCCGCGGGCCACCAGTTTGGCGGCCGAGATCAAGGAGCAGTTTCCCGACGCACAGGTGCAGCTGATTCCCTCGGGAGGGGGGCGCTTCGAGGTGACGCATGATGGTCACCCCGTGTTCGAGAAATCGAAGCTCGGGCGGCACGCGGCACCGGGGGAGATCTTACGCCTGCTGCGGTCGTCCGCGCGTTAACGTCGCTCCCACCGCTCCACGTACCACGCAAATCTGACCATGCGCATTGCGATCTCGACCGGTGGCGGCGACGCTCCCGGGCTGAACGCCGTCATCCGTGCCGCCGTTCTCTCGGCCATCGGGCGCGGCTGGGACGTCATCGGGATCCGGAAGGGGTTCTCCGGACTGCTGGGCGAGGATCAGTGCGTCGCCCTGACGCGTGATTCGGTGCGCGGCATCGCGCATCTGGGCGGAACGATCCTCCGAACGACGAATCGAGGGAATCCGTTCCACTACCCCGTTCGCCAGGACGACGGATCGTTCGTCGAGGTCGACCGCTCGAACGAGCTGCTCGAGAGCGCACGCAAGCTCGGTATCGATGCGGTGATCACCATCGGCGGCGACGGCTCACTCGCGATCGCTCAGCGGCTGCACGAATGCGGGATGAAGATCATCGGCGTGCCCAAGACGATCGACAACGACGTGAGCGGCACGGTGACGACGTTCGGTTTCGACACCGCGGTCAACACGGCGCTGGAAGCGATCGACAAGTTGCACACCACCGCCGAGAGCCACGACCGCGTCATCGTCATGGAGGTGATGGGTCGACACGCCGGCTTCATCGCGCTGCACAGCGGCCTGGCGGGCACCGCCGACGTGATTCTGATCCCCGAGATCCCATACGACATCGGCAAGGTGTGCGACAAGATCATGGAGCGCGATCGCGGCGGTCGGCACTTCTCGATCGTCGTCGTGGCGGAAGGTGCGTTCCCGCGCGGAGGGCAGGAGTCGATCCTGGGCGAGTCGATGCCCGGTCAGGCCAAGCGCGTGGGTGGCATCGCCGACACCATCGCACGTGAGGTGCAGATGATCACGGGCAAGGAGACGCGCTCGCTCGTGCTCGGCCACCTCCAGCGTGGCGGCCAGCCAACGGGCTACGACCGCCTGCTCGCGGCCCGGTTCGGCGGCGCGGCCGTGCGTGCCGTGGCAGACGGGCGATGGGGGCACATGGTCGCGCTCCAATCCCCTCACATCGTGACCATTCCGATCTCGGAGGTACTGGGCGAGACGAAGCGTGTCGATCCGAACCACGACACAGTGCTCACCGCTCGCGCAACGGGGATCTCGTTCGGGGACTAGCGGCCGAGCGTCGGTGGTGAGGTGGGAGCAGGCGGGACAGGGAAGTGGCTCGTTTCCGCACGGTGCCTCGCATCACAATCCGCCTGGATTCGTTCGTGTCGGATGGGGGGCTCGAGCGAACCGCCCGGTGGGTCCGGGGTACATCAGGCAGTCGCCGGATCGGCGGGGGCGCGCTGTCCTCTTTCCCACTTCGGTCGTCCTATCCGACGGACGCCGATCCCGCGCTGTTCGTGATTGCGGTTTCTAAGGCATTGTATAGGATTTGTTTACACGAGGGTCCGGAGGCGGGGCCGATGGCACCAAGCGTGCCGATTCGAGCCGCGTCGCGTTGCCCTGAGGTATCCTGGAGTGTTCATGATTCGCAGTCTGTACGTGCTCGTGTTTGCCGCGCTGGCGGCCGGTAGCGGCTCGCTCGGCGCGCAGGCCCGAGGGCAGGACAGTCGCGACGGCAAGGCGCAGGTTCCGCGCACGCACCTACCGCCTCCCGGGATGTGTCGCATTTGGCTGGACAACGTTCCGCCGGCGCAACAGCCGGCACCGACCGACTGTGCGAGCGCGGTCCGCAACCAGCCGCGGAACGGGCGCGTGATCTTCAGCGACGAGCCGCGCTCGTCCAAGCTGCCTCTGGTGAAGTCGCTCAAGGAGCCGTCGCCGGCGCGCAAGACGCCTGACGATCCACCGCCCGCGAAGCCGGCGCGGCCGGACGCGAAGCCGGCCCCCAAGCCAGATCGGCCGAATCCGGACCGGTAGCGAACGCGACGCGAGTCGCCGCGCATGTTCGGGAAGGATACATTGCACAGGCCGTCGTGATCGGAGAGCCGTCGCTCCCGCCCGCGACGGCTTCGTCTTTGCACCCCCGCCGACCGTGCTTCGACAGGTACAAGATCGTTCGCTTCCGCCCGATCACGCGGCGTTCGTCGCCGCCGAGCCGCCAACCGGCCGGGTGATCGTGATAGCCCCGACGCGCGCCGCGTGCGAGACCATCGAGATCGCGCTCGGGCTGCAGATCGAGACCTTCCTCGAGCGAGAGCACGGCGCCGAAGTGCGCGAGCTCGCGCGGCAGGGCCAGGGATTCGGCATCGTTGCCGGAACGGGCACCGGCAAGACGCTCGCGGTGCGGCCGATCGCCGAGGAGATACTCGGTGTGCCGCTGCGGGTGGGTGTCGTGAACCGCGAACGTGAGGCGACGCCCGAGACGCCGTCGTGGAACGTGATCATCGTGACGACCGGGATCGCGCGACGGTGGTTTCAGGACGGCGACATTCTCCCGCAGGATACGCTGATCGTCGACGAGATCCACCAGACGTCAGCGGAGCTCGAGCTGTGTCTCGCGCTCGGGAAGCGTGTGGGGTGCCGGTTCATCTGGCTATCGGCAACGGTCGATCCGACGTTCTACGCGCGCTACCTGGACTCGGCCGACGTGGTGCAGAGCTTCGCCTTCGATCCGTCGCGAGCGGCGACGGTGAAGGTGGTGCGGGAGCAACCGGTCCAGTTCCTGAACGATCGATTCCTGCAACAGGTCGTAAGGCAGCGGCGAGGGGTGGGCATGTTCCTGCCCACGCGCGCCGCCGTCGAGGAGGCGGCCTCCTACGTCGCCGCGCGGTTCCCGCGTATCGCGAGCGCGTTCTACCACGGCGGCGAGCCGATTCGCGTGATCCGGCCGTTTCTCGAAGGCGGCGCCGACAAGCCGTTCTTCCTGTCGATGACCGCCGCCGGGCAGAGCGCGTTGAACGTGAAGGGACTCGATACGGTCGTCATCGACGACACACGCTTCGCGAACGTGATCGAGCGCGGCAAGAACGTCCTCACGCGGGTGCATCTCGGCGCGAACGAGATCCTGCAAATGGCGGGGCGCGTGCACGGCCGGGTCGAGGGCGGACGCGTGTTCATTCTCTCGGACCGCGACATCGACTTCGCCTCGCTGCGCCCCACCGAGCCGGAGTTTCAACTCGCCGGCGATTCGGAGCGCGTGGCGCTCACGTGCGCGGATCTTGGGGTGAGGGCCGACGAGCTGGAACTTCCGGTCCCGCTCGACCGGCGCGCCTACCGCGATGCCGTCGCTCGGCTCGAGTCGCGGGGCATCATCGAGGACGGGCGTCTCACGAGGTACGGCAAGTTGGTCGAGGCGCTTCCGGTCGAACGGCCGTGGGCCGAGCTGATCGTGAACGCCGACGACGATCTGATCCCGTACCTCGCGGTGATGAGCTCGATCGAATCGCTGCACCGGATGACGCGCGAGGATCGCGATCTCGAAGGGCTCGTGGTTCCCGGCAGTGATCATCTCACCGCGTACAACGTCTACGCAGACGCGTACGCGAGCGCCGGGTACATGGGTGAAGTGTACGGCTTGGCACGTCACCTGTTCGACGAGCGAATCGATGAATGGGCCGAACGGCGCGGCGTACTCGTCAAAGCCATCGAGGACACTGCGCTGGCGATGGCCAGCGTCTATCGCGGGGTAGGCTTGCCGTTGCCGCAGCGACTGAGCTACGCCCGCGAGGAGACGTATCGCCGGTTCGCCGATCTGCTCGCCCGGTTCATGCCCTTCGACCTCGTCATCGACGAGGAGACGGCCGACGGCCAGGAGGCACGCGTCTCGAAGACGAGCGTCTGCGGAAGCTGGGGCGCGATCGCGGGGGAGCTGCGCTACTTCGCCGACAGGTTCGGCATCCCACGGGCGGCGATCGAAGGAACGCAGATCCCGATGGAGCTCGTGTATCGGTACGCCGCGCGCGGTTCGGGAGAGGTCGTCTACGACGCGCGACGAAAGCAGTCGCCGATCTCGCTCGCCCGGCGGCTCGAGTACCACGGGTTCGAGCTGAAACGCGAGTACGAGCGAATCGAGGAGTTCCCTCCCGAGCTCGAGGCGCAGATACGGCGCGTGCTCGCCGAGGCGCTGGCACGGGGCGAGGCGCGCCATGTCGCGCTCAAACGGCACCGCCCGGCCATCGAGGAGATTCGCGAGGTGTATCGCCGATCGGGGGGGCAGACGGCACGGCTCGGTCTCCCGGAGCTCACCTCGCTCTACGAGCACGAGCTGGAGGGCGTGCATTCCAGCGACGCATTTCGCGCGGCGCCCCTGGCGATCGACTTCGACGCGATCGTGCCGCGCGATGAGCGCAGCCGCTGGCTGGCTCTCCCGGATTCCGTGGAGATCCGCGGTCGAGAGGTGCCGATCGACTACGACGTGGAGCAGGTGGACGGAGAGCGGCGCGGCGTCGCGCGGCTGCGCTTGCCCGAGAAGCTCGCCCGCACGCTGACCGTCGAGGAGCTGCCCTCGCTCGACCGTCCGCTCCGCTTCACGGTGCTTCGCGGGCCGCGCGGCGCGGTGCGCGCCGCGACGCTCGACGAGCTGCAGGAGATACTGCGGCGGCCATGGTCGCCCGACGAGGTCGGAAGTGACGAGGCGTCTGCGCCGGAGTCGGAGCTGGCGCCGCGTCATGAGCGGCGCGTGCGCGAGCTCGCGGGCGAGTTGCGTCGTGACCGTCAGGCGCAGCGCGATTCCGGCCGTGGTGGGCGTCGCGTGGCGCGAAACCGGCGGGGCGAACGGAGCGGCGGTCGCGGTGAGCGAGATGCTCGAGGCGAAGCGGGCCAGCGTGGCGAGTCACCCGGGCGTGAGCCGCCACGCGGCGGCACGCGCGGCGGCACGCGCGGTGGCGGGCCACGCCGGCGTCGCAGACGGTAACGCGCGCGGGCGCCGCCGACCGCACGCACAGGTCGCTCGTTAGGGTCTGCCGTCCGGCTCGTCGGGAACTACGGTCTGATAGCTCTCGACGCGCACCGGCTCGAAGCCCCGGGCGAGGTAATTCGGCAGCGCGCTCGGCGCGTCGAGCGTACAGGTGTGGAGCCACACGCGCTCAGCGTCCATGTGCCACGCGGCCTCGGCTGCCCGGGAAAGCAGGTACTTGCCGAGTCCGCGCCCTATGAACCGCGCGACGAGACCGAAGTAGGCGATCTCCACGCTGGCATCGGCGTGGCGCCGCAGCTCGAAGAATCCGGCCACGTCCTCGCGGTGGTAGAGCACCCAGAGCTGCACGTCGGGCGACTCGAGGCACGCGCGCAGGTCGTCGTCCGGGAGCGCGTCGCGGTCGCGCCAGTGGTACTCCGCGCCGACCTCGCGATACAGGTGGCGAAAGAGATCGACCGCGCCGCGTGGTGCACGCACGAGACGAATCATCGCGTCGTCGCACGCGGATGCACGCAGGGCAGCCGGCGTTCGGAGCTCCAGGTAGGTCCGAACCACTTTCACGCTCGGCATGGCACCGGCCCAGCGACTCGATCGAGCCGTCAGCGCAGTTCGCGGGTCGCTGGCGGTGCGACCATCAGCGAGCCGGTTTGGGCGACTCGGGGTTCTCCTGCGTCTCCTTCCGTGGCGTCGCCCATCGGTGCCACGTCTCCGTTCTGCCGCATGCGCACGCGATGTCGCGCCGCTTTCGCACGGTTGCCGCACGTAGCCATGTCGCACCACCGGCGTCGGCCGTTCTTGGTGCTGTCGTAGAACACGCGCGGGCACCGTCCATCGGCACAGCGGCGCACTCGCGCGAGCTCTCCGATGACGAGCGCGTCCGCCGCGCTCTCCACTACCGGGATCATGAGCCCGGCGAACGCATCGCCCACGGGAACGAAGCTGCGCGTGAACGTGCCGTCGTCGTTCGGCTCGAGCCGTCGCGTACCCGCGCTACGACCGAGAATGCGATTGATCTCCGCGAGCGTGTCGATGCGCGTCTTCTCCGCCGCGCCCCCACGCTCCGCGAGCGCGCGGAGCGCGGCCCGCACGCGACGCGCGTCCACCAACGCCGCCGCCGCGCCGGCCGGCTGCTGCCGTGCGCGGCGACGCAGTCCGACCGAGCGCTCGGCGTCGAGAACGTTCGCGGCCTCGAGCCATTGCACGAACGTCTCGAACTCGCGGAGCGCATCGACGCGCACCCCCCGCCGCAGATCGTCGGTGTTGACGAAGTCGAGCCAGAGCCGTTCGCCGATGAAGATGAACGGCGCGTGGTCGCGCCGAGCTACGGTTGTTGCGCGCGGCGAATCCGCGGCGGGCGAAGGGGGGGATTGCTCGGTCATCGGCGACCAAGCTTACGGCGGCGCCCGAAGACCGGCAAGCATGGGCGCCGATCCATGGGGCGGGCGCCTCCGCCGGCGCGGGCGAAGGTCGCCCCGGCGGGCAGGGCGGGTAGATTTCCGCCTTCTACCGGGCCCCCTCATCACACCACATGTCACTCGCCGAGCCGGAATCCGCCGCCCCTTCCACAGTGATCCACGCGCGGCGCGTCGCCGTTGGATCCACCAATCCCGTCAAGATCGCGGCGGTGAAGGCCGTGCTCGCGCGTGCGGGCTCAATGGCCGGTGTGGAGAGCATTGCCGTGCCGTCTGGTGTGCGCGACCAGCCTATTGGTGACGCCGAGACCGTTCGCGGTGCGACGCAACGCGCACGCGCGGCGTTGGAGGTCGCTGGGGCAGACTTGGCGGTCGGGCTCGAGGGGGGCGTGGTCGAGGAAGCCGACGGTAACATGCGCACGTGTGCATGGGCCGCGGTGGTTGCACGCGATGGACGCGTGGGGGTCGGCGGCTCGCTCTCCATGCCGCTGCCAGACCGCGTGGCGGCGCTGGTCCGCGATGGTGTCGAGCTCGGACACGCGATGGACCGTGTGAGCGGCGGCCACGACACGAAGTGGGGTGCTGGTGCCGTTGGCATTCTCACTGCCGGACTGGTCGATCGCCAACGGGCGTACGAGTCGCTCGTTGCGTACGCGCTCGCTCCGTTCCTGGCGCCGCACTATTACGGAGAGACGCCGTGAGCGGTCAACCATTCGTCGTGCACGAGTACGTCCGATGGGGCGATGTGGACATCGTCGGCATCATTCGCTACGACGCATATCTCCGCTTCTTCGAGCTTGCCGAGTCCGAGCTGCTGCGCGCGGTCGGGCTGCAATACCACGACATGGTCGCGCGCCACTCGATGACACTCCCGCGCAAGGTGATGCACGCCGAGTTCATCACTCCGGCGCGGCTCGACGAGCGATTGGAGGTCCGGACGTACGTGAGCGCCGTCGGCCGGACGTCGCTCACACTCAACTTCGACATGTTCGCCAAGGACGGAACGGCGCGCGCGAAGGGCTATCTCGTGGTCGTCGCCGTGGACGTGGCGACGCTCGAGAAGCGCCCGCTGCCGCGCGAAGTCATCGAGCGACTGAGCCCGCACACCGTGCGCTGATCGGCGGTCGCGGTGTACGCCGGGCGTCAGCTTTCCGGGGGCACCTCGAGCGCATCCTCGCGGTACTGGATCCATCCGGTGGTCTCCTCGGCGAAGAGCTCGACCTCGGTGCCGATCGGTAGCGTGAGATTCGGAATCTCGTGGCCGGCGGGGAAGTCCATCAGGATCGGCACCTTGAGGTCCGAGACGAGATCGAGCAGGAAGTCCTCGAACTCGTCCTCTTCCGAGCGGTCGAGCGAGAGGTGGCCGAACACGATCCCGCGTACCTGCCGCAGCAGCCCCGCGGCCCGCAGGTGCACGAGCCGCTCGTCGGCGAACGACATCGGGTCGCGCGTCTCCTCGAGAAAGAGAATCGCTCCTCGCGTGTCGATCTCGTACGGGGTGCCGATGGACTGCTGTACGAGCGAGAGGTTCCCGCCGGTCAGCCGCCCGATCGCGCGGCCCGGCCGCACCGCCCGCGCTACGTCGCGTCCCATGCGCGTGGCCGGCCGGGGCGTGCTCAGCGCCGCCAGGAGCGACGCCATCGTCGGGTCCCGCGTGCTCGGAATGAGATCGTCCACGGTCGGTCCGTGGAAGACGCGCAGCCCGGCGCGCCGCATGAGCCACAGGTGGAGTGCCGTGATGTCGGAGTAGCCAACGAACGCCTTCGGGTTACGCCTGAACACTTCCGGCTCGAGATGCGGGATCATCCGCGCGGCCCCGTACCCGCCGGTGCCCCCGATCACCGCTTTCACGCGCGGGTCGAGCCACATTCCCATGAAGTTCTCGGCGCGACGCTCATCCTCCATGCGCTCGAACCGGCGCATGGTGCCGATCTCGCTATCGAGGATCACGCCGTAGCCGGCGCGCTCGAGCGCCTTGACGCCTCGGTGCAGCCATCCCTCACGGGGGGCGTACGACGGCGCCACGACGCCAATCGCGTCGCCCTTCGCCAGCGGCGGAGGGCGGAGCAGCGCAGGTGGTTCGGAGCCCTCGTCCTCCGGTGTCACGCGCGATCTGCCGCGGAGATGGGCGGTGCGACGGCGATGGCGGTGGTGCCGATCGGCTCCGCGTCGGGCGTACGGGGCATGCGTTGATCCGCGGGACTCGTGTGACGGACGACGGTGGGGAATACGCTTCACGCCCCGCCGCGGGGGGTACTAGATTCTAACACATGACGGCGCCAGAGCAGGGCTCGACCTACTTCCGAAAAGGGTTCGGGCTCAAGGGAGAGGTCGAGGGAACGCTGGCGGCCGACTACGACGGCTCGCTCGTCGATCTCCTTCGGGAGCGCGACAATGCGCTCACGGTGGGGGAGGTCACGGTGCGTCTCGCCCGTGAATTCGGCTTCTGCTACGGTGTCGAGCGGGCGGTCGAGTACGCCTACCAGACGCGGCGAAAGTTTCCCGATCGACGGCTCCTCCTCGTCGGCGAGATTATCCACAACCCCCACGTGAACCGCCGTCTCGGCGAGATGGGGATCGAGATCCTCGCACCGCACGACGGACCGGACGGGAAGCCGGTGTTCGACTACTCACGCGTCGCGCCCAGCGACGTGGTGATCCTCCCCGCGTTCGGTGTGACCGTACGCGATTTCGAGACTCTTCGCGCGCTCGGCTGCGTGGTGGTCGACACCACCTGCGGATCGGTGCTCAACGTGTGGAAGCGCGTCGAGAGCTATGCCCGCGACGGGCTCACCGCGCTCATCCACGGCAAGCACTACCACGAGGAGACGCGCGCGACCGCGTCACAGGTGGAGCGGTATCCCGGTGGCCATTACCTCGTGGTGCGGGACATGAGCGAAGCGCGGCTCGTGTGCGAGTACATCGAGGGGCTCGGAAACCGCGATGCGTTCATGTCGCACTTCGGCCGGGCGGTATCGTCGGGCTTCGACCCGGATGTTCACCTCCGGCGCATCGGCGTAGCGAACCAGACGACGATGCTCGCGCGCGAATCGCTCGCGATCGGGGAGGAGGTCGGGCGCGCGATGGCGCGAGCGCACGGCGAGGACTACCGCGCCGCCAACTTCCGCACGTTCGACACGATCTGTTCGGCGACACAGGACCGCCAGGATGCCGTGCTGGAGTTGCTCGAGGAGCCGCTCGACCTCATGATCGTCATCGGCGGGTACAACTCGAGCAACACCATCTCGCTCGCCGCGCTCTGCGCGGAGCGCGTGCCAACGTATCACATCGAGGATGCGACCAGCATCGATCCTGCATCGGGCCGCGTGATATACCGGCTGGCCGGCATTCGCCACAGCGAGGCGACGGCGACGGACTGGATGCCCTCGCACGGCCCTGTCCGCGTGGGGCTGACAGCGGGTGCGAGCACGCCGAACAACAAGATTGGCGAGACCGTCACTCGAATCTTCGCAACTCGCCGCATCGACCTGCTCGAGCGCGGGGTCGCCGCGCGCGCGACGGCCGGCGATCGCTGATCGCCCGGCTACCGGTCCAGCGACACGCCTCGTCACCGCGGAATGGCCCTCTTCGGACGATCGCGCCCAACGGCGCGGGAGATGCGCCTGGAGGACTTCGGCTTCGCCGAATTGCGCGGGGGCGGGTCGCGCGTGCTCATCGTTCCAGCACTTGGCGGGAAGATCGCCGAGATGGAGCTTGGCGGCCGGCAATGGCTGTGGCGCAGCGACGTGATTCCGTACGCGCTGCCGGAGGACGGCGCATCGTACGTGGAGACGGCCGATACGGGCGGCTACGACGAGTGCTTCCCGACCGTCGGCGCATGCAAGGTCCCAACCTGGATACGCGCGTTCGGCGGCTTGCAGCTCCCGGACCATGGAGAGCTCTGGTCGCAGGCGCCGGTCATCGATGTTCGCACTTCTCCAGACGGACAATCCGCGGTGACGACCTGGACGGGGCACCGCATGCCGTATCGGTTCACCCGCGAAGTCCGCGTGACACCCGCTGGTGAGGTGGACTTCGCGTACGAGGCCACGAACACGGGCACGGAGCGCATGCCGTTCATCTGGTCGGCGCACCCGCTATTGCCCCTAACGAGTGAGACGCGGCTCGAGCTGCCGCAGGCCACGCGGTTACACGTCTACGCGCAGCACGAGATCGTCCTGGGCACCGGCGCGACCGACCTGCGGTGGCCGATGATCCGATCGGCCGGCAAGCTGCTCGACTTCTCGCGCCCGTTTTCCGTTGCCCGCCGCTACGCGTGCAAGCTCTTTCTCGAGATGCGCGAAGGACGAGCCGCGGTCATCGAGGGTGGGTCGCGGCTCGAGGTGTCGTTCAAGACCGACGAGATTCCACATTTCGGCGTCTGGATCAATCGCGGCGGCTGGACACCGTTCAAGCGCGGCAAGCCGTACTCGAACGTCGCGTTCGAGCCGTGCATCGGCGCCCCCGACACGCTCGAGGAGGCGCTCGGCGCGTGGAAGAGCGCGCACTGGCTCGATGCCGGACAGTCGCGACGCTGGGCGCTCCGCTGGCGCGGCATGCCCGAGGTCTCGACGCCGCCCGTCGACGCGGACTGATCGCCGCGCAAGGGACGGCGCGAGGCACGACTCCCTCAGAAGCTCAGCTGCGCCTGCAGCCGGAGAAAGCGGCCCCGCTGGTGATTGTCGGGGTTCGCCCCATCGCGGTAGTAACGATCGGAGATCGCGTAGGCAGCCGTGAGCTCGAGGCCGGAGTCGATCTCCCACTCGAGTCCGGGTTCGTATTCGTGGACCGTGGAGTGACGGGCGTCGAGGTCGGTCTTGAAGGCGCCGTCGAAGTACTGTGCTCGCGCGTAGGCGAGCAGCCGGCGCGCGTGCCCGGGGTGTAATGCGTAGGAGATCATTGCGTAGCCGCCGCGCTGTGGCTGTTCGACCACGGAGTTCGTGACCGCGTCGTACTCGGGCCCGCGACCGGCCGTCCACTCCATCTCGACCCCGAGTGGCTGCGGAAAGAGGACGAGCGCCGCCCCGGCGCGCCGGTCGGAGAAGTCGTCGGCGCCGCCAACTCCCGGCGTGCGTTGTGACGTGCCGACGGTGTACGTCCCGGTATACGCGTGGGCATCCAGCTCGAGGTACTGGCCGCCAGGCAGGCGAAACGGGTACGCGAACCGCGCGACCACGTGTGGGGCATCGTTCAGCTCTGTGCGGTTACCGCCTTGCCCATTGTACGCTCCGAGCGCGAGCACGCCGTAGTCGTTCGTTCCCTTGTGCCGGGCATCGGCGAGCTCGCGGAAGCGTTGGTGCACGGCGCGCGGCGTCCAGAGGAAGAAGACCCCGAGGTCTTGCTCGCCCGGCGCGGAGCTCTCCATGGCATCGGCTCGGTCGAATGGGGCGCGACGGCTGCTGGACTGCAGCGCCTCGAACCCGAGCGGCACCTCGCTCTGGCCGATTCGCGCGCGGACCGTGCGCGCACGATCCAGAAAGATGTCGGCATAGTAGTGCCGGAGGACGAGCGTATTCTCGCGCCCACCCAGCTCGCTGCTGAAGTCGGGTTGGATGCTGAACGAGACGCGATCGTTCACGTCGCCGCTCACCACCAACCGCGCGCGGCGCAGCATGAACCCGCCACTCGCGCCGATCGATCGGTCGCAGGTCGGGCACTTGAGCCTGTCGTTGGTCTCCAGCAGACGGTTGTAGCGGAACTGGGCATACCCTCGGATCGAGAGACGGTCATACCACGGCCGTTCGTTCGCGGCCGTCGAGTCCTGCGCACGTGCGGCGGGGGACATGGCGCACACGGCGAGCAGGGCGCCGGCGGTGCTGGCAACGGTGAAAACGCGCATTGATGGGATCAGGGGTCATGCGGAGGGGCTCGGCCGCCAGGAGGGCAGCGAGCAGGCGCCGGGAGTCTTGCGACGCTGAGCTCGCCGCGCAATGGCCACGCGCCACATCGCGACGACCCAATGGTGCAACCGGACGCTGCGGCTTGTTCGCGTGTGGCCGCGAGTCGATATTGCGGCGACCGACCATCGGCGCGTGACGCCGAGCGTCGGCGCGCCACGACGACGATTCAGCGATGACTCCAGTCTCCGAACGGATCAGCGAGCTGCGCGCCAGCGGGCGCCGAGCCGCCGTCGCGACCCTCGTGGCGACGAGCGGTGGGGCCGTTCGCCGCCTCGGCGAGACCATGTGGGTCGATGATCATGGAACGATCGTCGGCTCGGTGACCATCGGCGGCTGCGTGGACGGCCGCACCGTCGAGATGGCGGAGCAGGTCTTGCGGGCCGGCACAGCCCAGCGCGTCTCGCTTCCGCTCGGCGACGAGGATGCGTGGGCGTTCGGGATGACGTGCGCCGGCACGGTCGATCTCCTCGTCGAGCCGGTCGACGCCGGCGCGGCGGACGACCCGGTAGTCGCGGCCGCCGATGCCGTCGCCGCGGCCATGCGCGCGGGCCGGTCGGCGGTCGAGGTCGTGCTCGTTGGCGATCGGCCGCGCCGCCTCGTCGTCGACGACGACGGGACGCGACACGGATCGTTAGGCAGCGCGGCGCTCGACGAGGCGATGCTCCGTCGAGCCGCCGAGCTGATCGATGCGCGAGCGACCGGCTTGATCGCCGTCGCGAACGACGGTGCGGAAACCGAGCTGTTCGTCAACGTGCACGCGCCGGCGGCCGCGATCGTGATCGTCGGCGCGACCGATGTCGCCGCGGCGTTGGTGACGCTGGCGGCACCCCTCGGATTCCGGACGACGGTCATCGACAGCCGCGAGCGTTGGGCGAACGCCGAGCGGTTCCCGACGGTCGACGAGCTGTGCGTCGGGATGCCCTCGGAGATCATCGACAGGATGCAGCTCGCGCCGGCCACCGCGCTGGTGCTCGTGTCGCACGACTTCAAGTACGATCTGCCCGTGCTCGAGGTCGCGCTTCGCACCCGCGTGGGCTACATCGGCGTGCTCGGGAGCCGACGGCGCGGGGCGGCGATTCGCGACTTCCTCGCGACCGGTGGGTTCACTCCGGACCAGATCGCTCGCGTGCGCGTTCCCGTCGGTCTCGACATCGGCGCGCGGACGGCCGCGGAGATCGCGCTGAGCGTGCTCGCCGAGGTAGTGGCGGCGCGGTCGGCGGCTCGGGATGATCTCACGGGGACGCGGCGTATTCCGACCGCACCCGTGACGAACGACACCCGCATGGCGGCGAGCGCAGGCCTGGACGTATCGGGCTCCGGGGAGGTGTAGTGCGCGCCATTCGCGTGGAGCGACGGTCCGCACAGGCCACTGACCTCGCCGGCCGGGTCCTGTGTCACGATCTGCGGTCGGACGACGGCCACGTGGCATTCGCCAAGGGGCGGGTGCTGGACAGCGACGACGCGGCGACGGCGCTGGCGCTGGAGTGGACGGAGCTTCACCTGCTCGCACTCGATGATCGCGATGTGCACGAGGACGCGGCCGGGACGCGCGTCGCACAGCTCGCGGCCGGCGACGGCGTCGCGGTGCGTGCGGCGTCCGGAGGGCATTGGCCGCTGGCCGCCACGCGGCGTGGATTGCTCGCCATCGATACGGCGCGGCTCCGACAGGTGAACGAGCTCGATGGACCCTGCGTGTACTCGCTTTATGATGGGCAGGTCGTCGAGACGGGCGACGTGGTTGCTCGCGCGAAGATCATTCCGTTCGCGGTCACGTCCGATGTACTGACACAGGTCGAAAGTATCGCGCGTCCCACCGGCGGCATCGTGCACGTGCGCGCGTTCACGCCCCATCGTGTCGGCGCCGTGGTGCACGAATCGCTCGGGCAGCGGGCCGTCGCGCGATTTCGGGAGGCGGTGGCCGAGAAGATCGGCTGGTTCGGTTCGTCGGTGTGTGCGATCGAGACGGTGCCACCAGCCGCTGACGCGATCGCCGATGCGTTCGAGCGGACACGCCGCACCGGTGCGCAGATCATTCTGGTGGCCGGCACGAAAGCCATGGATCTGCTCGATCCGACGTTCGCGGCGCTCGAGCGGCTCGGTGCCCGCATGGAACGCCAGGGGGTGCCGGCACATCCCGGGAGTCTGTTGTGGCTCGCCCGGTGGGACGGTGTGCCGGTGGTCGGGATGCCGACGTGCGGGTTGTTCGCGCAGGCCACGGTGTTCGACCTCGTCATCGCGCGGATGCTGGCGGGTGAACCCGTGGGGCGCAGCGAGCTGGCCGGGCTGGCGCACGGCGGCTTGCTGACGCGCGACATGGCCTTCAGGCTTCCCGCGTACCGGAGCGCGGGTGAGCGCGGCACCGTGGAATAACCGTGGCCGGCCCGTACAGTCCAACGATGCTCGACCATTTCAAGCGCCCGCGGAACCGCGGGACGCTGCCCTCGCCGACCGTGTCGCAGGAGGGCGCGAACCCGTTGTGCGGTGATCGCGTGCGAATCGATCTCGTGCTGGACGGCGACGTCGTCACGGCCGCGCGGTTCACGGCCAACGCGTGCGCGATTTGCGTCGCCGCCTCGTCGATGCTGACCGAGCTGGTGCGCGGCGCGCCGTTGGAGGACGTCGAGACGCTCACCGTGCCGGAGCTCATCACCCAGCTCAAGTCGGAGATCCCCGCGTCCCGCCTGGCGTGCGTGCGGTTGCCGCTGACCGTGCTCCACACCGGACTGCAGCGGTACGCCGGCCGGTCTCGTTAGGTCCCGGTACGGTGCGGCGACTCGCGGTGATCGTGCTCGCGGCCGGCCGCTCGAGTCGCTTCGCGACAGCCGGCGCACACAAGCTGCTCGCGTCCATCGAGGGAGCACCGCTCGTCCGGATGTCGGTGAAGGCGGCGCTCGACGCCGAGGTGGGTGATGTGGTGGTGGTCACCGGCGCCGAGGCCGACGCGGTGGCAACCGCCCTCCACGGACTGCCGGTGCGCGTCGTCCACGCTGCCGCGTTCGCGGAGGGCATGGCAACGTCGCTGCGCTGCGGCATCGGGGCGGTCGAACGGGATACTGATGCCGCGCTCATCGCGCTCGGCGATCAACCGACCGTGCGGCCCGAGGCCTACCGCCGCGTCGTCGTGGGCTGGCGGAGCACCGGCGCCGCCATCGTCCTACCTCGTCATGGCACCGCGTCCGACCCGGCGCACCCGGTACTGTTCGCGGCGGAGACGTACCGCGAGCTTCTCACCTTGCGTGGAGACGTCGGCGCGCGTGCGGTGATCGCGGCAGACCCGGGCCGCGTGCTTCGCGTGGATCTCGATTGGCCGGCGCCTCGGGACATCGACACGTCCGAGGATCTCGGCGCGCTGCTCGCGGAATTTCGTGCGGCTCGTCGCGGAACACCGGACGACGCTCGCCACGAAACTGATTCACCACTCGGAACCGAGGCTCCGGATGAGCGTTGACATCGCCGTAGCCGCGACGCGCGCGGCGCGTCGCGCGGCCGGTCGGCTCGCCCGTGCCGCACTGTGCGGCATCGCCATGCTGGCCGCCCGTCCGGCCGCGGCACGTGGACAGGCCGCCCCCGACATCATTGGGCCGGCGCCGCGATACGCAGCGGCTACGCAGTTACTCGAGCGCTTCATCGCGCACGAGATGGCCGACAAGGGGATCCCGGCGCTTTCGATCGCACTGGTGGACGACCAGACGATCGTCTGGGCGCGCGGGTTCGGCTTCGCGAGCGCACGCGACAGCGTCCGTGCGACGGCGCACACCGTGTATCGTGTGGGGTCGGTGTCGAAGCTGTTCACCGACATCGCGGTGATGCAGCTTGTCGAGCGGGGCGTGCTCGATCTGGACGCGCCCGTGCAGCGGTATGTTCCGGGCGTGCTGCCGGGTGGCGATGGGGGCGCCGGGGCTGTCACCCTTCGGCAGCTCATGTCGCACCGCGCCGGGGTCGCGCGTGAGCCTCCCATCGGTCACTACTTCGACACCACCGGTCCCACGCTCGCGGCGACCGCGCGCAGTCTGAGCCGCACGCCGCTCGTCTACCCGCCAGGCTCGAAGACGAAGTACTCGAACGCGGGTGTGGCCGTCGCCGGGTACGTCATCGAGGCAACTCGTCACGAGCCCTTCGCCCAGTACCTGAAGCGGGCCGTGCTGAATCCCATGGGGCTCGACGACAGCGCGTTCGAGCCCGACAGCGCGGTCGCCTCGCGTCGTGCCGCGGGCATGATGTGGACGGTTGACGGCCGCACGTTTCCGGCGCCGATGTTCGAGCTCGGGATGTCGCCTGCCGGCAGCATGTACTCGACCGTCGCTGACCTGGGTCGGTTCATGACGATGCTGTTCGCGCGAGGGGAAACGGCGCACGGCTCGCTCTTGCGTGCGCAGTCGCTCGAGGCGATGCGGACGCCACAGTTCGCGATGAGCGGCGCGCGCACCGGCTTCGGACTCGGCTTCGACATCGGCACGCTCGACGGCCGCCGACTCGTGCGCCACGGGGGCGCCATCTACGGTTTCGCCACCGAGTTGGCAGCGCTGCCGGATGAGAAGCTCGGGGTAGTGGTGACCACGACGAAGGATGGCGCCAATGCGGTGGCGAGCCGGATCGCCGCCAGCGCGCTGCGGATCATGCGGAGCTCGGCGACCGGCGCGGAGCTCGTGACGCCCGTCACGACGGCGCCGCTTTCGCTCGCGTTGGCGCGTCGTCTCGAGGGTCGCTACAGGGCAGGGGACCGCCACGTCGACGTCGTCGCCCGTGACTCGACCGCGTATCTCACGCTCTCGTCCGGGGGAGCTCGCGGCCGGCTGAGAGTTCTCTCCGCCGATACGCTCGTTGTGGACGACGTACTCGCGTTCGGATCGCGCGTTCGACTCGTCGGTAACCGCCTCATCGTCGCTGGCGACACCTTGCTGCGCGAGACGGTGGCCCTGCCGCCTCCGCCGCCAGCACGATGGCGTGGCCTCATCGGCGAGTACGGCTGGGACTACAACACGCTTTACATACTCGAGCGCGATGGGCGGCTCCACGCTCTCATCGAGTGGTTCTTCGATTATCCGCTCACCGAACTCTCGTCCGATGCGTTTCGTTTTCCCGCCAGTGGGCTGTATGACCGCGAACGGCTGTCATTTCACCGGCGCCCCGACGGCTATGCGGTTGCGGTGAGCGTGGGAGGCGTCGTGTTCCCACGCCGCCCGATCGAGGGCGAAGACGGCAAGACGTTTCGCCTCCGACCGCAGCGTCCCGTCGCGGAGCTCCGGCCCGAGGCACTCGCGGCCACACCGCCCGTCGAAGCCGGACCACACCGCACGTCGGACCTCGTCGATCTGGCGACGCTCGATCCGAGCATTCGGCTCGACATCCGGTATGCGACCTCGAACAACTTCATGGGAACGCCGATGTACTCGCAGGCACGCGCGTTCCTCCAGCGCCCCGCGGCCGAGGCGCTACTCCGGGCTCACCGCGCGCTGGCCAAGTGGGGCCTCGGACTTCTCATCCACGATGCCTACCGACCCTGGTACGTGACGCGGATGTTCTGGGATGCGACGCCCGATAGCGCGAAGGTGTTCGTCGCGGACCCGTCGCACGGTTCGCGTCACAACCGGGGCGCGGCGGTCGACCTCACGCTGTACGACCTGCGCACCGGGCGACCGCTCGAGATGGTGAGTGGCTACGACGAGTTCTCCGCGCGCGCGTTCCCGGAGTATCCCGGCGGTACGTCGCGCCAGCGATTCAACCGCGAGCTGCTGCGCGCCGCAATGGAAGCCGAGGGCTTTCGCGTGTATGACGCCGAATGGTGGCACTTCGACTACCGCGATTGGCGCCTCTACCCGATCGGCAACGTGACGTTCGACAGGATTGGTCGGTAGACGAGGGTCGGGAATCGGCCGGGTTCCCTGAGCGGGTGTGGGGCACTCGGCCGATTCTCGACTCCCGACCGCCTACTCCCGACCTCCGACCTTCACCATCCATACGCCGGCGGTCCGGTCGGTCACGACGACCACGCCATCGTGCGGCTGCGCCGCGACCACGCTAGGCAACGGCGCCTGCGCGTCTCCAGGAACGAACCGGGCGATCTCGCGGCCCTGGTAGTACAGATTGCCCTTCAGGTCCGCCGAGATGTCGACGACTCGCAATCCGCCACTCTGCGCGGCGACGTACAGTCGCTCGCCATCGATCCAGAGGTCCTGTACACCCGCCTCGGGCACTTCGTAGCGCGCCACCTCTTCCGGGTGCGCGGGATCGGTGACGTCGATGATCCGCGCGAACCCTGGCGCACGCGCGACATCGCCGCTCGGCGCGAGATCCTCGCTCGTCACGACGTACCACTTGCCAGTGCGGCTGCGGAAGCCGTACGCCGCGTGTGTCGACGCGAACGGTGCGTGGAACCCCCCGATCCTCGCCGGCTTCGTGATCGAGCCGCCGAACTTCCCGTTGCCGACATCGACGAGCGCCATCCCACGCCGGCCGAGCGCAACGTACGCGATACCATCAGCCACTGATACGTCGGTGGCTGACACCGGTGCGGGGCTCGCCGAGCCTCCGTCGCCACCGAGCTCGATCGAGCCGACGCGGCGCGGACGCGCCGGGTCCTCGACGCTCACGACATCGAGACGATGCGCATCGCTCACGGCGAAGACGTGCCGCTTGTACATGGCGATGCCGGAGATCGATCCCAGTCCATCATCCGTGCTTCCGAGCGCCTTCAGCGCACGCGGATCGGACGCATCGAACAGCGAGATCGCGCCCCGGCCGCCGCTTCCCTCGCGTACCACGGCTGCCACTCCCGACTCGGCGTCTACGAGGCAGTCGGCAACCGACCTCGCATCGACGCTCACCGTGTCGATCGCACGCGGTGCGCTTGCGTCGGAGATGTCGTACGCTACGACCTGACCCTTTGGGCTCCCGCCGCACGCGAGCAGGTAGTCGCGGCCGTCACGCGAGCGCCACGCGAATGCGTCCGCGATGCCGCCACCGGGCGCGGCTGCGCGACCGAGCAGCCGTGAGCCTTCGGTCAGCTCCCGGTTCGACACCCGCACCGTTCGGTGTGCGACGAGCCCTGGAGCCACTGCGATGATCTGGTAATCGCCAGCTTTCTGCGCGACGAATCGCCCCTGCTGGTCCAACTCGGCCGGCGCGAGCTGCCCGACTGCGCTATCCTCGACGGCGGCCGTGAACGTATACAGAAATGGCACGTTCGGTACCTTGTGCCCGTTCGCGTCGAACGCCGTCGCCGCGACTTCGACCACGTCGCCCGTTTTCGGCTGGTCGGCGGTGATGCTCAGCGTCAGCGATCGAATCGGATTGGCCTCCACCGTGTAGCGCCGGTCCGCGGAAAGCGCGCCGGCCTTCACGCGAATCGTCACCGGACCAGGGCGCACGGCTGTCAGCACGCCGAACTGGTTGACCGACGCGACGTTCGGGTTGGTGCTCGTCCACTGCACGGCTACGTCTCGCCGCTCGGCACCCGCCGCGTCACGAACCCGGGCGGTGTGAGGCACGGTTGCGCCGACGAGCATCCGCCGCGCACCGCCTTCGATGGCGATTGACGCTGGCGCGCCGAGCGCAGCCGCTCCGGGCGCCGCGCTCCGCGTCGCCGCGGGCACATAGGACCTCACGGTCCCGTTCAGGCGCGACCCATCACCCGAGGCACCCTGCTGAGCCTTCAGCTCCACTGGAAGTGCCAACAAGGCGAAGACCGTGGCGCCCCGCTTCGCGCGGTGCGTCCAGTGAACGCAATTCATCATCAGCAGACTCCTGAAAGGCGAGAGTTCGTACGGGCCCTGGTCGAATTCACCCCTCGGGAGCCGATCAGTCGTCGTGACGCCCAATCGCGCTCGCCGAGCGGGGACCGCCATCGACGCAGCACCATGCCGCGTGCAAGCGAGCTCGACCCGTCGTGACGGTCCGATCCGCGCCTCTCACAGTGCCCTATCGTGGTGCGGCGGGCTGTATCTTGTCGCACCGTCGTTTGGCGCCCTGGATCGCCGAATCGCCCGCCAACGGCAGGCCGACGGACGTCGGTGGTACGTCGTGCGACAGGGCACGGCACCTCCGTGACCGGCACTCGAGGCAGGCAGGGCGCGGAACATTCGTGATCTCACGCTTCATCCGCGCGGCACGCTCTCGGCTGTGCTCGCACGGCTGTTGCCTATGCCCAGCGTCATGACGGACGTCACCAGACATCTCGACGGCCGCACCCTGATCCTGCTCTCCAATCGCGAGCCGTATGAGCACCTCGCGGGGCCGGGAGGCATCCACGTGCGGCAGCCACCCGGCGGGCTCGTCTCCGCCCTGGACCCGACGATGCGTCGCACCAGCGGAACCTGGGTGGCGTGGGGGTCGGGGAGCGCCGACCGCGAAACCGCAGACGAAGTGGGCCGGCTCGGTGTTCCGCCGTTCGAGCCGGCCTACACGCTGCGACGCGTGTGGCTCAACGAATCGGACATCGAAGGGTACTATCTTGGGTTCGCGAACACCGCGCTGTGGCCGCTCTGTCATTTGCTCATTCAGCACTTCGAGTTTCATCGCGAGCATTGGGAGTGCTATCAGTCGGTGAACGCGCGGTTCGCCACTGCCGTGTACGAGGAATCGCTGCGCGTCTCCGGAACCCCGCAGGTGTGGATACAGGACTACCACTTCGCACTCGTACCCGCGGAGCTCCGGCGTCAGGCGCCCCACGTCTTCATCCATCATTTCTGGCACATCCCATTTCCGCCGCCGGACATCCTACGCCTCCTGCCCATGGGCATTCCCGAGCTGCTACTGAACGGGCTGCTCGGCAACGACCTGCTCGAGTTTCACACCGACCGGTACGCGCGGAACTTCCTCGACTGCGTGCGCGCCTTTCTCCCCGAGGTGCAGGTTCGCGGGGAATCGCAGCGCGTATCGATCGGTGGGCGCAACGTCGATGTCGGCGCTTTCCCGATCAGCATCGACGTGGACGCGTTCGAGCGCCTGGCGCTCACCGAGGAGAGCGACGCGCGCGCGGCGGCGCTGCGCCAGCGCTACGCCCGCGGCGGCCGCGCTCTTGGCATCAGCGTCGATCGGATCGACTACACGAAGGGGATCCTCGAGCGGTTGCGCGCGCTGGACCGGCTGTGGGGAGAGTCCCCCGAGCTGCGCGGCCGGTTCACGATGCTGGTCGTCGCCACGCCGTCGCGCAGCGAGCTCCTCGCGTATCAGAATCTCGAGGCGGAAGTACTGGCGGGCGTGCGGGAGATCAATGATCGCTACTCGACCCCCGACTGGGATCCGATCGTGCTCATCCACGAGAACGTGCACGTGGAGCTGCTCGCCGCGATCTATCGTGCGGCAGATCTCTGCCTCGTGTCGTCGCTACAGGACGGCATGAACCTCGTCGCCAAGGAGTTCGTGGCGTGTCAGGTGGACGAGCACGGCGTGCTCGTGCTGAGCCGCTTCACCGGCGCGGCGGAGGAGATCGACGAGGCCGTCCTGATCAATCCGTTCAATGTCGGTGGGTTCGCGGACGGCATCCGGGCCGCGCTGGAGATGGAGCCAGCCGAGCGCCGGCGACGGATGCGAGCGATGCGCGCTCAGCTCCACCGATCGACGATCTTCGATTGGCTCGAGTCGATTCTCGCGCGGTGCGCGGACCTGATGGCCGGGCCACACGGCGAGGGCGATGATGGCGGGCCGCGGCGAGCCCTCGATGGCAACGCGGCCCACGCCCCCGGTGACCGCCGCGCACCGTCGGACCCGCGCGACTCGTCCGGGTGGAACGAGGTTCGCTCATGAAGGGAACGCCGACGGGTCGCTCGGACGGCATGCGTGCAGGCGACGACATTCCGGAGTCACGACTCACGGGACGTCCGCTCGTGATCATGCTCGATGTCGACGGCACACTCGCCCCGATCGCGACTCACCCGTCGCTGGCCGAGGTGCCGGCCGAAACTCGCCGGGTCGTCGCATCGCTCGCCGCGCGCCCGGGCGTCGCGGTGGCGTTGGTATCGGGCCGCGCGGCGCACGATGCGCGGCGAATGGTCGCGGTCGAGAACGTCTGGACGATCGGCAATCACGGCGCGGAACTGATGCACCCCACCGGCGAAGTGACCGTCGACGCCGCGGTCGCCGCGTCCGCCCAGCCGATGGCGCGCGCAGCGCGTGCGCTGGAGCCGCTGCTCGCGCCACTGCGAGACGTGGTGTTGGAGAACAAGGGGTTGACGTTGAGCATCCATTATCGGATGGCCGACGAGGGGATCGTCCCGCGATTGCGCGCGGTCGTGGACCATGTGGCGGCGAGCAACGGGCTGCGGGTGACGGAAGGGAAGATGGTGCTCGAGATCAGGCCGCCGGCCCGGGTCGACAAGGGCACGGCCATCTACCGTCTGGCGCGCGACCTGGGTGCGCTCGCCGATGACTCGGCGCTCGTGTTCGCCGGGGACGACGCGACGGACGAGGATGCCTTCCGCCTCCTGCGATCGCGCGTTCCGCGTGCCGTCACGGTGCATGTGGGCGACAGCGTCCAGACCGCCGCCGAGTTCACCGTCCCGACTCCCAACGACCTGCGCGAGCTCTTGCGGCGCATCGCGTCCCTCGACCCGCCCGGTCGATGACCTCGCGAGTCTGGCACGAGACACCACAGCCCTGGCGGCTCAGCGAGTACCGCGATTATCGGCCCATCTCGTCGTACGCGATGATCGGCGATCTGCACACGGCGGCGCTCGTCGGCCTGAATGGCTCGATCGACTGGTGCTGCTTCCCGAATTTCGACTCGCCGTCGGTGTTCGGCGCGATCCTCGATGCGACGCGGGGCGGAAGCTTCCAGATCACGCCGGCCGCACAGCATACCGCGGAGCAACGGTACTCGCCGTCGACCAACGTGCTCATCACGACGTTCAGTCTCGACGCCGGGGGGGTGGTCGAGCTCACCGACTTCATGCCGCTCGCGACGTCGGGTCATCGTGGCGACTTTCCGGAGATTCACCGCGGCGTCCGCTGCACGCGCGGCGAAGCCGAAGTAGTCGTGCGGTTCGCGCCACGGTTCGATTACGGCGCGTCCATGATCCGGCTGCAGCCACGGTGGCATGGCGTGATCGCGACGGACGCGCAGGACGACGTGCTCACGCTCTCCGGACCGCGGGAGATCTGGTGGCGTCTCGAGGGCGGTGTGGCCATCGCGGAGCTCAGGCTGCGGGAGGGCGAGGAGGCGTGGTTCGTCGCGCGATACGACGACGATGAGGTGCGGCCCATTGACCAGTACCAGTCGGAGACGAAGCTCAGGGACACGATCGCGTTCTGGGACAGCTGGACCGCGCGCATCCAGTACACCGGTCGCTATCGCAGTGTCGTCGAACGATCGGCGCTGGCGCTCAAGCTCATGTGCTTTCAGCCGACCGGCGCGATCGTCGCGGCCCCCACCACGTCATTGCCTGAACAGGTCGGCGGCGTGCGCAACTGGGACTATCGGTTCACCTGGCTGCGTGACTCGGCGTTCGTGCTCTACTCGTTGAACATTCTGGGCCACTTCGAGGAAGCCGACCGGTTCATGCGCTTCCTCAAACGCGTCTGCCGCAAGACCGACGACACGCACCTGCAGATCATGTATGGCATCGACGGTCGACGACATCTGACCGAGCGGACGTTGGATCACCTGGAGGGGTATCGCGGTTCGGGGCCGGTGCGCGTGGGCAACGGCGCGTACGATCAGCTTCAGCTCGACGTGTATGGCGAGGTTCTGGAAACCGCGTACCTCTGGAGCCGACGCCATGAGCTCACCGAGGGAACGTGGGTGACGCTGCACCGCCTCGTGGAGTGGGTCGCGGACAACTGGCGCCGTCCCGACAGCGGCATCTGGGAGGTGCGCGCCGGCCTGCAGCACTACGTGTTCAGCAAAGTGATGTGCTGGGTGGCGCTCGACCGCGGCATTCGCCTCGCGCGCCGGTTTCGGCTCGCGGCCGACCTACCGCGCTGGGAGGCGGAGCGGACCGCGGTGCACGCCGATGTCATGCAGAACGGCTGGAGCGAGCGGAAGCAGAGCTTCGTGCAGTACTATGGAACCGAAGCGCTCGACGCGTCGAACCTCGTCATCCCGATGGTGCATTTCCTCCCGAGCGATCACCCGCGGGTCCGCGGCACGGTGATGGCCGCGCTCCGCGAGCTGACGAGCGAGGACCAGGAACTGGTCTACCGGTACCGGAACGACGACGGGCTGCCCGGAGAAGAGGGCGTGTTCTCCATCTGCACGTTCTGGCTCGCCGAGGCGCTCGCGATGTGCGGCGAACTCGAACGCGGGGAGCGCATCTTCCAGCGCATGCTGAAGCATGCGAACCACGTGGGACTGTACAGCGAGGAGCTCGATCCAGCGTCCGGCGAGTTTCTCGGCAATCACCCGCAGGCGTTCACGCACATCGCGCTGATCAACTGTGCGCACGTGCTGGAGACCATGAAGCGGCGGCGCCGCCGCGAATAGCGCTACTTCTTCTTGGCCGGCTTTGCGCTTGCTTTCGCCACGGCCGTCCGCTTGACGGCGCCCTTGGCTGGGGCCGGCTTCTTCGCGGCCGCCGGCTTTCTGGCGGCCGATGGCTTGGGCGCGGGTTTGGTCGTGGCCGCAGCGGCCGCGGGTTTCGCGGTCGGGACCGCGGCGGCCCCTGCGGCTGCCTTCTCAGGCGCCTTGGGGGCGGGTCGAGCCGGATGGTGGTCGGCCGCCGCTGGCGGCTTCGATACCGCACCAGGGTTGCGGCGTCCGTGTGCCTCTTCGGCCTCGCGGATGAGCTTGTCCGCCTCGTCCTGCGTCATCTGCCCGCGACGCACCATGTACTGGACGAGGTCGCGCGCGCTTTCCACCGCGAACCCGGTGAGGCCGGCGGCAGCACCGATGACGTCCTTCATGGCCGCTGCCATCTTGCTTCCGGCCTCGAGACTGATCTCGTGGGCGCGGGCGGCCATCTCGGCGACCGTATCGCGAACATCCTGTCCGCGGTGACCAGGGCTGCGACGGGGCGGCGTCGGTGTCGCCGGCGCTTCCGCGCCCGCAGGCTTCGACTCGACAACAGGAGCTTTTTCCGACATAGGGGCGTGCCCGACTCCCGGTCGGGAGGGGAGGCATCGTAATGATTGAGGAGAAGCGGCTACTGTGATACCCTTTTCGGCTGCCGCTGGCTATTCCGCGCCGTTCGGCGGTAAGTATATGATTTTTCGCGAGCTATGCAAGTGACTCAGCCGTTGGCGTCGCCGCTGGACCATCAAACATCATATGTAGTCTGTGGCCACCACCGCACCATGTCAAAGACAGAATAATGGCTGGACCGCTCTCTGGTATTAGAATCCTCGATCTGACACGAGTTCTTGCCGGTCCCCTCGCGACGATGACGCTCGGCGACCTCGGCGCCGAGGTCATCAAAGTCGAGCGGCCGGGACAGGGCGACGAGACTCGCGCCTGGGGACCCCCATTCGATGAGAACGGCGAAAGCGCGTATTACCTCAGCGTCAATCGCAACAAGCTGAGCATCGCGCTCGATCTCGACCTGGCCACCGATGTCGCCGTGCTCCTGTCGCTCCTGCGCGGGGCGGATGCCGTGCTCGACAACTTTCGACCCGGCACACTGGAGCGCCGGGGCATCGACGTCGCGGCGCTGCTCCGGGAGCGGAGCGACCTCGTGTGGTGCACGCTCACCGGTTTTGGCGCCGCCAGCGAACGCCTGGGCTACGACTTCGTGGTCCAGGCCGAAAGCGGATGGATGGCGATTACCGGCGAGCCGGACGGCCCCCCGATGAAGGTGGGCGTCGCGCTGGCGGATGTCATTGCCGGCAAGGACGCGACCATCGCGGTGCTGGCCGCGCTGTCGGCGCGCGGGCGCGAGCGCGCGCTGTCGGCTCGCCGTATCTTCGTTTCGCTGGCGGCAAGCGCGGTCTCCGCGCTCGTCAACGTCGCCCAGAACGCCCTGGTGACGGGCCGCGACGCCGGCCGATGGGGCAACGCCCATCCGAACCTCGTGCCGTATCAGCTATTCAGCGCGGCCGACCGCGACATTGTGATCGCCGTGGGGAATGACGGCCAGTGGCGAAGCTGTGTTCGTGCGCTCGGTCTCGATGGGCTCGGGAGCGATGAGCGCCTTTCAAACAATTCGGGCCGGCTCGCGCACCGTGAGCTCGTCGTCCGCGCCATCGCCGAGCGCGTCGTGCAGCGGCCGGCATCGGAGTGGCTCGATGCATTGGCTGCCGCGGGCGTGCCCGCGGGGGTGGTTCGATCGGTGCGCGAGGCGCTCGCCGAGGTCGATTCGTCGCCCGTCACGGGAGTGGTTCCGAGCGTTCCGGGGACGATCCGACTGGCGCCGCCGCGGCTCGACGAGCACGGAGCGCTCGTGCGTCAGCACGGGTGGGGGGCGTTCAGGTACACGGGCGCGGCGGTCGAGTGACGTCCGCGCCGCGGCGATCGGTTGGAGGGGGAGTGTCCGCCACGCGTATCGCCTCCCCGAACGCCGGCGATCGGACGCGATGCGCTACATAGGAAACAAGACGAAGCTACTGCCGTTTCTGAGGGGCGCGATCGCGCGGCTCGGGATCGCGCCCGGCGTCATGCACGATGCGTTCGCGGGAACCGCCGCCGTCGGGCGCGCGCTCAAGGCGGACGGCTGGCGGGTCCACTCGAGCGATCTGATGACGTACTCGTACGTCATGCAGCGCGCATACGTCGTCGCCTCGAGCGTCGGCAGCTTCGACCGGCTGGCGGCGCACGACCCCGACGTGCACCTCGCGCTCACGCACCACGCGAACGGGCGGCGCACCCTGGGCCCGGGGACAGGCGACCGGTCAGTGGCGGGTCGCGCGGCACGGAAGGTGGCGGCGATCGCTGGCCACCTCTCGAGTGGCTTATCCCCGGTCGAGGGATTTCTCACGCGCCACTTCGCACCCGCCGGTGGGCGGATGTACTTCACCGAGGAGAACGCGCGCCGCATCGATGCGGCGCGCGCCACACTACACGACTGGCGCGCGCGCGCGCTGATCGACGACGACGCCTACTACGTGCTGCTCGCGGCGGTCATCGAGGGCGCCGATCGTGTCGCCAACACGGCCGGCGTCTACGCGGCGTTCATCAAGCGATGGCAGCCGAACGCACTCCGACCTTTCACGGCGGTCGCCGAACCCCCGGTGCGCGCGCGCGCGCGATGTGCAGCACACCTCGCCGATGCGGTGGATGTCGCGCGTGCGCTCGGACGCATCGACCTACTGTACGTCGATCCTCCGTACAACGCGCGACAGTACGCCGGTTACTACCATGTCCCCGAGCTGATCGCGCGGGGGTGGTTCGACGGGCACATCGCCTTACGCGGGAAGACCGGATTGATCGGCGATGCGCGCCAACAGAGCGCGTGGTGTTCCCGGCGTGGCGCGCCCTCGGCGCTCCGCGGGCTGCTCGCGGCGACCGGAGCCCGGCACGTGTTGGTGAGCTACAACAGCGAAGGCGTGATTCCCGATCGCGAGCTGCGGGCCATTCTGCAGGAGGCCGCGATCGATGGGCGCGTGAGGCGGTTCACCAGGCGGTACAAGCGCTATCGCGCCGACAGTGATCGCGAGGGCCGACGGTACAAGGCCGATGAAGTGAAGGAGCTCCTCTACTATGCCCGGCTTCGGTAGCCTGCGACACAGCCGCGTTGCCGGGGCGTCGGGAGCCGTTCGCCCCGTTTGTTACGCGTTTTTTTCTGGTTCGTCAGACTCGTGTGACCAACAACACAACTGCCAGGCCGGCGGCAAGGCGCGCTCCAGCGGCACTATCGACCGCGCGTGAATCGGGTTACACTAGCACCGTGAAGACGACGGTGCCGGCCTCTCCGACCGACCAACTGGAAGCTGACCAGGACATCATCTCGCGAGTCCTCGCGGGCAACCGAGATGCGTTCTCCGTCCTGATCAATCGGTACAGCGACCCACTGTACCGTCACGCGTTGGGCATGACCGGTAGCCCGGATGTTGCGGAAGACATCCTTCAGATGTCTTTCATAAAGGCGTACCAACACCTCGCTGAGGTGCGCGGACGCTTCGACGCCTGGGTGTTCCGGATCGTAGCGAACGGGTGCAAGGACTGGCTGAAGAACATTCGGCGCACGCACCTCAGCTACGACGAGGACGATCAGCCCTCCGGCTATTCGACTCCTGATGAGGAGTTGGACCGGACCGAGCTCCGCTCGGATCTCGACAAGGCTTTGCTCACGCTCGCGCCCTCGTTGCGCGAGGCGTTCGTGATGAAGCACGTCGAAGGGCGTTCGTACGAGGAGATGGCCGATTTGCTGGGTACCACCGTTGGGGCTCTGAAGATGCGCGTACACCGCGCTCGTGAGGCGCTCCAGGCTCTTCTAGAGGAGAAATACGCCTAATGTTCGATAACCTGAACGCACGCGACGGCAGCGGCGACGCTGGCCGCGAGCACCCTCGCCGAGCCTCGGAGCACGCGCAGCCGCTGAGCGATCGGGAAGTTCCGCTCGGTGGAACGGCGACGTCCGAGATGATCAACAGCTGGCTCGATGGCGATGCGCCAGAGCCGGTAGCATTGAACGCAGAATCCGCGCGCCAGATCGACCTGTGGCGGCGAATCGAGGAGGAGTCCGAGCGTCGTCGCCACATGGTGACACCGGCGCACGTGAAGGCGCAGATCATGGCGGCCCTCCCGGCCGAAGCGCCGCAGATGGCGCTACCGTGGTGGAAGAAGTCGATCCACATCTCGCCGGTCGTGGCCCTTGCGGCCGCCGCTGGTCTCGTCGCGCTCGGCGCCGCGATCGGTAACTCCATCCGGGTGCGCTGAGCAACGCGCTGTCCGTCCGATCACGAGAGGCCGGTCCGTTTGGACCGGCCTCTTTCGCTTTCTGGTCGGGGAGCGACGTTCCTTAACGCCTCCGCGGGCGCGAGCGTCAGCCAGGTAGGCGCGGGTCCGGCAGGATCGGGCGGTAGCCGATCTTGATGACGCGGGCAGCCGGACGCGATGTTCCAGTCGGCCGACTTCACACGGTGGAAGGAGGATTGCCATGCGAGCTGGTCTCGTCGTGCTTCTGGGCCTGGTCGTCTCGATCTCGGCGTGCGACCGCCCCACCCCGGTGGCGCCCGCGGGCGCCACGACCGACGCCGTCGATCTGATTCCGGACTACGCCGTCAGCCCCGCAGCCGCGGTCGACGCGGCAGGCGTCGGCGCCTCACTGCTCCCCGAATCGCTCCGGCTCACCGCCGAGCAGAAGGCCGCGATCGCGGCGCTGCACGAGGCCTTCATGAAGGCGACCGCCGTCGATGTCGCGGCGCTGCGAGCGATCGAGCGCGAAGCGCACGCCGCCATCGAAGCCGGGAAGTCACGGGACGAGGTTCGTGCGATCATCGCGAAGGCGCAGCCTATTCGGGAGCGACTGGAGACCGCGTTCAAGAAGCTGCAGGGGGACGTCTGGGCCGTGTACACGCCCGAGCAGCGCGCATGGATCGAATCGCATCGCCCGCGTGCGTGCGGCCCGGCCGACATCAGGCTCACAGCGGAGCAGGTAAAACAGATCCGACAGCTTCAGGAGGATTTCCTCACCGCCGTGAAGCCCGATCTCGATGTCATCCGCGCCATCGCGGCCGAGGCTCGACAGGCGAGAGAGGCCGGGAAGTCGCGCGAAGAAGTTGCCGCGATTCTGGCCCGAGCGGCGGAGCCGCAGCGTCGAGTCACCGCGGCCGAGCGGAAGCTGCAGGACGCGATTCTCGCGCTCCTGTCGCCCGAGCAGCGCCAGCGGTGGAACTGCCGGCATCGCTGAGCGGAGTCGGCACGTTAGGCCGGCATCGGTGGCTGCCAGCCGCTCACGCTGGAGCGGCTGGCGCGCGTCGCAGCACGAGCATCGCGACCCCATCGCGGTAGTAGTCGGCGATCCGCGCTTCTTCAACGAATCCGCACTTCGCGAGCAGTGCGCGACCGCTCACGAGCACCGGATCGTCCGGGACTTCCGCGATCACGAGCCGCGCGCCGCGTGCTGCCAGGTCGGCAACGGCCGCTTCGCACAGGCCAGCGCCGACGGCGAGCAGTCGTGCGCTCGCCGTGACGGCGATGAAGTGCATCCGACCGGTGCCAACCGTCCCCGCGACCTCCCCGTAGAGGGCGCAGCCGACGGGCTCTCCAGCGCGAAGCGCGACCACCGCCCGCGAGTCGGCCGCTCGCCCCTCGAGTGCCAAACGGAGGAAGTAGAGCGGCACCTCGGCGTACGGCGTTCCGGCCACGTCGTGCTCGATGAACGCTCGGAGCGTCGCGCGGTCCGCCTCGGTGGCCGGACGGAACATCACCGCCGGCGTGCGTAGCGGCGCGCTCACGGCGGCGCGCCGCGTCCGAGGCGGACGGCGAGCGAGCGGGTCACGTCCGATCGAGCTGGACCTGTTTCACACTCCGAATCTCGGGCAACGCGCGCAGCGTTTCCAGAACCGATGCCGCCACCCGCCCATCCACACCGACGACGGCGAGTGCGTCTCCTCCGGCATCGAGGCGCGACTGGTGATATCCGGCGATGTTGATGCCGGCGTTGCCGAGCACCGTGCCGACACGGCCGATGACGCCCGGGACGTCCTGGTTTCGCAGCACCAGCACGGTGCCCTGGGGCACCATGTCGACCTGGAAGTCGTCAATGCGCACGATGCGCGGATGCGATTCGCCGAGCAGGGCACCAGCGACGCGCGTCTCGCCGCCCTCGGCGGTCGCGCGAATCTCGAGCTGCTCGGCGAAGACGCCACGCGAATCCAGTCGAATCTGGTCGACGCGAATTCCGTGGGCGCCCGCGAGATGGAGCGCGTTGACGGTGTTGACCGCGCCGGCGCCGACCGCGCGGGAGAGGATTCCGCAGAGCACCGTGGCAGTGAGCAGGCGCAATCCATTCTCCGCCGAGCCCGCGTATCGTACCTCCACGCCCGCAATGCCACCGTCGGTGAGCGCCGCCGTCAGAGCTCCGAGGCGTTCGGCGAGGTCGAGCAACGGCCGAAGCCGTCGCATCTCCTCACCGCCGAGCCCCGGGGCGTTGACGGCGCGCGACAGGTCGCCGTCCAGGAGCGCCGCGCGCACGGCCTCGGCGATCTCGACCGCGACGTTCTGCTGTGCCTCGACGGTTGACGCGCCGAGGTGCGGTGTGAGCACGACGTTGTCGAGCGCGCGCAGGGGGTGATCGGCGGGCAGGGGCTCCTGCTCGTACACGTCGAGTGCCGCGCCTCCGATCCGGCGCTCTGTGAGCGCACGGACCAGCGCGTCTTCGCGGACGACGCCCCCGCGCGCGGCGTTGATGAGAACCGCGGTGGGCTTCATCAGCGCGAGCTCACGGTCACCCAACAGACCACTCGTCGCCTCGGTGAGCGGGACGTGCAGCGACACGACGTCGGCACGCCGGAGCACCTCGTCGAGCTCGGCGCGCTCGATGCCTAACGCCTGCGCCCTGTCGGCGATGAGGAACGGATCGTACGCCACGACCTGCATGCCGAAGGCCCGGGCGCGCTTCGCCACCTCGCCGCCGATACGTCCGGCGCCGACGAGCCCGAGCGTCTTGCCATGGAGCTCGCTGCCGCTGAAGCTCTTACGATCCCACTGGCCCGCTTTCATCGACCGATCGGCGGCGGGCACGCGACGGGCGAGCGCGAGGGTGAGCGCGAACGTGAGCTCGGCCGCGGAGATGGTGTTGCCGGCGGGCGCCGTGAGTACGGCAATCCCGCGCTCCGTTGCCGCGTCGACGTCGATCGTGTCGACTCCGACACCGGCGCGGCCGATGACCTTGAGACCGTTGGCGCGCGCGAGCGACTCCCGCGTGATCTGCGTGGCACTTCGCACGAGCACGGCGTCCACACCGGCAATGGCGTCCGCGAGCTCTGCCCCCTTCAGCCCGGGTCGCACGATCAGCTCGAACCGGGAGTCATCACGAAGCGGCGCGAGGCCATCGAGCGCGATCTGGTCGGCGACCAGCACACGAAACGGAGCGCTCATGCCCCCAGTACCTCGCGCAGCGCATCGAGCAGCACATCGAGCTCGGCGACGGTGTGGTCTCCCATGTGACCGATCCGGATGGACGTATCCTTGAGCGACCCGTAGCCGGCGGAGATGGTGAAGCCGCGCGCCTTCATGGCGGCGTTCACCGCGCTCCCCTTGTGCGTGGCGGGGAGTGTCACGCACGTCACCGTTGGCGAGCGTGACCCGTCGGGGGCGAGGACGCCGATCGCGAGGCCGCCCTCGCGCATCTGGTCGACCCACTCCCACGTTCGGCGGGCCATTGCCGCGTGTCGCTCCCAGCGCCCCTCGATCGTCTCGCGGCGGATGTCCTCGAGCTGCGCGGCGAGCGCGTAGAACAACGACAGTGCCGGCGTGTTCGGGGTCTGGTTCTTCCTGATGTACTTGTCGAACTCGACCAGGTCGAAATAGATGCCGCGATCGGACTTCGACGCGGCGCGCTCGAGCACGGAGTCGCGGGCAACCGCGAACGCGAGCCCGGGCGGCAGCGCCAGCGCCTTCTGCGATCCGGTGAGCACGAAGTCGAGCTCCCACTGGTCGCTCTCGACCGGAGCTCCCGCGATACCCGTAACGCTGTCGACGAGTATCGTGACGTCGCCGGCGTCGTGCGCAACGCGCGCGAGGTCCGCGATCGGGTTCAGTGCGCCAGTCGACGTTTCGGAATGGACGACGGTGACGGCATCGAACCGGCCCCCGCGCAGTGCATCGGCGAGCATGTCGGCGGTGTGTGCCTGGCCGAGTGGGACCGTGAGGGCCTCCGCTTCCAGTCCGCAGGCCCGGGCGATCTGGAAGAACCGGTCGCTGAAGGCACCGTTCACCAGCGACAGCACGCGGGCACGGGCACCGTTGCGTACGGCGGCTTCCATGAGGCCGGTGGCGGACGAGCTGGCGATGTACACCGGGCGGCTCGTTCTGAACACGTATTGCAGGTCGGGCTCGATCCGCGCGATGAGCTCCTCCATCGACTTGCCGCGATGGCCGATCATCGGTTGCCGCATCGCGTCGAGAATTCGTGGCCGGACCTCGGTGGGCCCGGGGAGAAAGAACCGTCCAAATTCGCTCGAAGTGCTCGATGTCGCGAGACCGGGCGCGGCGGCGCTCGAATGTGCGGTCATTGGGAAGGGAGAGGAGGTCGAATCAGGGAATTGCCACCGCCGCGCTCAGCGCGGCGCCGCGCTCGTATACGGCCCGGTGCGCAGGTTCAACAAGCTCGCTGGCGTCGAGCACGAGTGGAAGGAGCGGAGCGAGCGATCGGGCACGTACGACGACATCGGCGGCGTTCGCGACCGCCGGTCGCTCGACGATTCCAGCGAACGCCACGAAGAGATCCACGGCCGGACGTGCTTCGAGATCGGTGTTGCCATCACCAACCAGCATCGCCGGGCGGTCGACGTGCCAGCGCTCGATGGCAACCCGCTTTCCTCCGCTGGCCGCGAGCGGCGACCCCGCATCGAAGCCTGCGAACGATCCATCCGGCTGGAAACGGAGCTCGACCGCGGCGACGCGGTCGGATGGTACCCCGACGGCAGCCGCGACGGCGAGCACGGCGGGGAGGAGCCCGCCCGAGATGATGCGCACATCGACGCCGGCGGCATGGAGGGCCGCGACGGTCTCCGGTGCATCGGGGACCAATCTGTCCACATACCGCTTCCCAAGCGCCTCGATTGCGGCGCGCGTGGGTCGAACCAGTTCGAGTCGCCGTCCGTAGACGTCCTCCAGGGGGATCCGGCCGCGCATCGCGGCGTCGGTCAACTGCTCGACCTCGGCCCGGCAATGCACGGCGAGCTCGTCGATTCCCTCGATGGCGGAGAGAGTCGAGTCGCAGTCGAACAGGACCGTGCGAAAGTTGGGCATGGGCGCGGCCTCGCGGCGATGCTACAGGTGAATCGCCCTGCCGAGCACGCCGAGCGCCGCTTCCTTCACGGCTTCGGACAGCGTGGGGTGCGAGTGGATCGTAATGCCGATGTCCTCCGACGATCCGCGGTACTCGAACGCCAGCACGACCTCTGCGCAGAGTTCCGAGACGTTCGGACCGATGAGGTGCGCGCCAAGCAGCTCGTCGGTCGTGGCATCGGCGATGAACTTCACGAATCCCTGCGTCTCGCCCATGGTGCGCGCACGGCCGTTCGCGGAAAACGGAAACCGTCCGACCTTGTACTGGCGCCCGCTCTCCTTTACCTCGTGCTCCGCGAGCCCGACGGTGGCGATCTCGGGCCAGGTGTACACGATGGCGGGGACCGAGCGATAGTGCATCGCGGACGGTTTGCCGGCGATTACCTCGGCCGCGACGACGCCCTCCTCCTCCGCCTTGTGAGCGAGCAGCTTACCGCCGACCACGTCCCCGATCGCGTAGACGTTCGGGAGGTTCGTGCGCATCGTGTGGTCGACCATCACCTCGCCTCGCCTGCTGACCTCGAGGCCTAACGCGCCGGCGTCGATGCCGGTGAGCGCCGCGCGACGGCCAACGGACACGAGCACGTAATCGGCGTCCAGCGTCTCGGATGCCCCATCCTTTTCGGTGTGGACGCGCACGCAGTCAGGCTCCACCTCGGCACCGGTCACTTTCGTCGCCGTGCGGATGTCGAGCCCTTGCTTGCGGAAGACCTTGTCGGCTTCCTTGACAATGTCCGCGTCCATTTCGGGGAGGATGGTGGGCATGAGCTCCACGACGGTGACCTTGGCACCGAGACGGCGCCACACCGAGCCCAGCTCGAGTCCGATGACCCCGCCGCCGACGACGACCAGGTGCTTCGGGACCTCGGGAATCGTGAGGGCCCCCACGTTCGAAAGGACGCGCCGTTCGTCGAACTTCAGAAACGGCAGCTCGATGGGGACCGAGCCCGTCGCGATGATGACGTGCTTCGCCTCGTACGAGGTCACCGACCCGTCCGCGCCAGTGACTTCGACGACGTTGCCGCGATTCAGCGTGCCGCGTCCCTTTGCCCAGGTGACCTTGTTCTTCTTGAAGAGGAACTCGATCCCTCGCGTGTTCTGCGCGACGACCTCGGTCTTGCGCTGCATCATCGTCGCGAGGTCGAGGGAGAGGCCGTCGTAGCCGAGTCCGTGCTCGCGCGCGTGCACGCGGGCGAACTCGTAGTGCTCGGATGACTGGAGTAGCGCCTTCGACGGAATGCAGCCGACGTTGACGCACGTGCCGCCGAGCGTCTTGTCCATCTCGACGCACACCGTGCGCAGGCCAAGCTGGGCGGCGCGGATGGCGGCTACGTAGCCGCCGGGTCCGCCGCCGATGATTACGACGTCGGCCGTTTCGTGAGCAGTGGGCATGATTTCGGGGGAACAGATGGAGTGGAAAAAAGTAGCGGGTACGGCCACCGAAGGCGACCGTACCCGCTGCTCCCCCCTCAGGGAGCCCACCTATGACCGCAAAGGCCTAACCCCATCCACCGGCGCCGATCCGCGGCCTCGCGATGCGGGGGCGACGCGGCGCCAGCGCGAGCTTCAGGTGCCCGAACCGCTCTCGGCTCGCACGGCGACGAACTTTCCGGCGCGCACCTGTCGATAGCCGCGCACGAGGCGCGTGTTGAACTTGCCGGATATCCTGCTGTCGACGCGACGGCCCTCGAATACGGTCACGACATCGGCGTTCTCATGCGGATCGAAATACGGTCCAACCAGCGCGACGAACGTGGTCTGGCTCGCCTCCAGCAGCTTCACGCCCGTCGGAGGCACATCCTTGGTCATGAAGAAGAGGAATCGTCCCACCACCGACGCATCGATCGAGGCATCGCGGATCAGCGTGAACGGAACGCTGACGTCTCCATCGGCCGCCATCAGGTGGCCACGCCACATCCCCGAGAGCGCCGACATGATTGGCGGTCGGAAGGCCCCGCGCGCAGGCGGAATTGGCGTGAACGCGAACGAAGTTGATGATCTACCCATCTCGTTACTCCTGTCGCTGCTCACTACGGGAGTCCTTTCGAAAAGTGTCGGCGCTCGCCGTTCGACAGCTGGCTGAGGCCGCCCGACGGTCGCAACGACGCCGCGCGTCCGTCTCTCGTGCTCGTGTTCATTGGATGCAACGAACGGCAAAAGGGTTTGCCCTTGACGCGTTCCTCACAGAACCGAGACGATTCCACCACGTCGTCGTGCGAGCGAGATGCGAAAACCCCGAGGCATCGCTTCGCGTGAAGGACGCCCCGGGGCCTGCGGCTGACGCGTTGCCGGCTCAGTCGATGAGCATCGTCGCCGGATCTTCCATCAACTCCTTCACGCGCACGAGGAAGAGGACCGCCTGCTGGCCGTCGATGATGCGATGGTCGTATGAAAGCGCGACATACATCATCGGGCGGATCTCGACCTTGCCGGCGATGGCGACGGGGCGTTCCTGGATCTTGTGCAGCCCGAGGATCGCCACCTGCGGATAGTTGATGATGGGTGTCGAGACCAGCGAGCCGAACACGCCACCGTTGGTGATGGTGAACGTACCGCCGGTGAGATCGTCCATCGTCAGTTTGCCGTCGCGTGCCCGCTTGGCGAGCGCCACGATGTCGGCGGACACTTCGATCATCCCTTTACGGTCGGCGTCCTTGATGTTCGGCACGACGAGGCCGGCATCGGACGCGACCGCGATGCCCATGTTGACGTAATGCTTGTAGATGATCGAGTCGCCATCGAGCTGCGCGTTCACGACCGGGTACGTCTCGAGCGCCATGCACGTTGCTTTCACGAAGAACGGCATGAAGCTGAGTTTCACGCCGCGCTCCTTCTCGACACGCTCCCTGATCCGCTCACGCAGCGCGGTCACGGCGGACATGTCGATCTCGTTGAACGTCGTCAGATGCGCCGTGGCGTGTTGTGCCTCGAGCAGATGCTCGGCAATTCGCTTGCGGCGCGTCGACATCTTCTCCCGCGTTTCGCGATTGCCATTCGACGCGGGAGCCGGGCGCGGAGCCGGCGCCGCCGGCTGGCGAAGTGCGGGCTCGGCGGGGCGGCCCGGTGCCACGGTCGGCGCGGCACTCGGCCGCGCCGCGCCGCCGTCGGTGGACGCACGCCCCGCCTGCTCGATCACGTCCGGCTTGCTGACCACCCCGCCGCGGCCGGTGCCGGCGATGGCGCCGAGATCGACGCCGCTCTCCGCCGCGACGCGGCGGGCGGCCGGCGACGCCTTGACGTCCGAGGCGCTCGCCGTCGCGGGCGCAGCCGGGGTCGCGGTCGCTGTGGGCGCCGCCTCGCGAGGGGCCGCGGCCGATGCGGCCGCGCCAACCGCTGTCTCGTCGATCTCGCCGAGCACATCATCGACGGCGACGACGTCGCCGTCGTGCTTCGCCTGCCGCGTCAGCACGCCGGCTTTGAGTGCGGGAACTTCGACGGTAACTTTATCCGTCTCCAGCTCGACCAGAGTGTCGCCGGCGGCGACCGAATCGCCCTCCTTCTTGAGCCAGCGCGCGACCGTCGCTTCGACGATCGATTCTCCAAGCGGGGGCACCTTGATCGATATCATTCCGCGAATCCAGTGACCGGTACGTTGAGCGCGACCCGGACGACACGCGTTGTCCGGGCGCCCGCGCCGCGCGCGAGCCGCGGCAGCGCCAAAGTTCCCGCGGAATATAACCTTCGACGAAACGCGTGCGAGCGCTGACGATCGACGCGCACGGCGGACTGGAGCAGCTCCGGTACCGCGACGACGTGCCGGTTCCAGAGATCGCCTCGGCCGAGGATGTGCGCGTGCGCGTCGCGGCCGCGGCGCTCAATCATCTCGATCTGTGGGTCGTGCGTGGCGTGCCGGGCGTGCGCATCGCACCCGGTTGGATTCTCGGCTCCGACTGCGTCGGTGTGGTGGATGCCGTCGGGGACGGCGTGACGTCGGTGCAGCCGGGGCACCGCGTGGTCGTGAACCCCGGTGTGAGCGACCGGACGTGCGAGTACTGTCGCACCGGCGACAACCCGCTCTGTATTCGGTACGCCATTCTCGGCGAACATCGTCCCGGCGTGATGGCCGAGTTCGTGGTGGTGCCCGCCGCGAACGTGTGCACGATCCCGGCGACCGTTCCGCTGGCGGCGGCGGCGGCGTTCCCGCTCGCGACGTTGACGGCGTGGCGTATGGTCGTGTCGCGCGCCCGGGTCGATGCGGGGGATCTGGTGCTGATTCGCGGCATCGGCGGCGGCGTGGCCCTTGCCGCGCTGCAGATCGCCCTGGCTCGCGGGGCTCGCGTCTGGGTGACGTCGGGAAACGACGCGAAGCTCGAGCGCGCACGCGCGTTAGGCGCGGAGGACGGCATCAACCATCACACGACCGACGTGGCGACGGCGGTGCGTGCGCGGACCGGCAAGCGAGGGGTCGATGTCGTGATCGACTGCGTCGGCGAGGCGACCTGGAGCTCGTCGCTCGGGTCGCTCGGAAAGCGGGGACGCCTGGTGACCTGCGGTGGCACCTCGGGGCCGATCGTCGAGACCGACGTCCGCCGACTCTTCTGGAACCAGTGGACGATCATGGGCTCCACGATGGGGAGCGACGCGGAGTTCGCCGCGATCGTCGAGGAGCTTCGGGCCGGCCACCTCCAGCCGCCGATCGATTCCATGTTTCCGCTCGCACAGGGGCGACAGGCGTTCGAGCGACTGCAGTCGGGCGCCCAGTTCGGTAAGGTGGTGCTGACCGTGGAGGACGAATGACCGACGACGCCGCCCAGTTCACGCTCGACGAGCAGCGAGCGATCCGCGATGCCGTGACGGACGGCCGCGCGGCGGAGTGTCCGCGGTGTCTCGTCGGACTGTCATCGCGGACGATCGGCGGAGGCTCGTTCGGCCTGGGCTACGCCCGGCGTCGTGAATGGCTCATCTGCCCGAAATGCCATCGAAGCGCCATCTTCGATGTGAAGCGCGGCACGCGCAATTGAAGTACCGCAGACTGGCCGTCCCAACTTTCTCCGCGCTCGCGCCGTGCACGCGCGAGCGACCGGGAGTTCCCGTATGACCTTTCTGGAGCGACTCCAGAGCAGCTTCGCGCAGTTCGCCGAGTTCGTTCCCGCGCTGTTCGGCGCGCTCATCATCCTGTTCGCCGGATACCTCCTCGCGAGGCTCATCGAGCGGGGCACCGAGCGACTGCTGCGACGGATGCGACTGAACTATCTGCTCGAGCGGGGCGGTGTCATGCAGGCGGTCGAGCGCTCGGGCTCGCACTTCAATCCGTCGCGGGTGCTGGCGAACCTGGTGTTCTGGTTCGTGATGTTCGCGGTCATCATGATCGCCGCGAACGCCCTGGGGATGGAGACGCTGGCCGACGTGTTCTCCGAACTCGTTGGCTACATCCCGAGCATGATGGCGGCGATCGTTCTGCTCATCGTGGGCATCGTGCTCGGGCGGTTCGTCGGCGGGTTGATCCTGGCATCCGCCGGGGCGATGCAAGGAGGGCCGGCGCTCGCGCGCGTCGGCCGGTGGGGCGTCGTGTTGCTGGCTATCTTCATGGCGCTCCAGCAGCTTGGAATCGCGAACGAGATCGTCGTGACGGCGTTCGCGATCCTGTTCGGCGCCGTGGCGCTCGCGCTCGCCCTGTCGTTCGGCCTTGGCAACCGGGAGCTGGCTGGCGAGATCACGCGCGCCTGGTACGAGCGATTCAAGGCGGAGCGCGAGGCGATCGCGGCGGCCGAACGAAACGCCGAACTGGCCGAGGAGCGCGAAGCCGAAGGTAACCCCGTCCTCGGCGCTGGTGATGGCCCCGAGTAACGAAGTCGCAACCTGTACGCGCACCAAACCGGAGGATGCACACTGCCATGTCTGAGACGGCGACACTGGGCGCGGCCCTCGGCGCGGAGCTCTCGCTGGAAGAGCTCTGGATGCCGTTCACGAACAATCGGGCGTTCAAGCGCGCCCCTCGAATGCTCGTCTCGGCGACGGGGATGTACTACACCACGGCGGATGGGCGCCGGGTGCTCGACGGAACGGCGGGACTCTGGTGCGTGAATGCCGGCCACTGTCGCGAGCCGATCGTACGCGCGGTCCAGGAGGCGGCGGCGACGCTCGATTTTGCCCCTGGGTTCCAGATGGGTCACCCGTACAGTTTCGCACTCGCCGAGCGCGTGACGGAGCTACTCCCGGGTGACCTCGACCACGTGTTCTTCGCGAACTCCGGCTCCGAGGCGGTGGATTCGGCGCTCAAGATCGCGCTCGCGTACTATCAGGCGCGCGGCGAGCCGCAGCGCGCCCGGTTCGTCGGGCGCCTGAGAGGCTACCACGGCGTCGGCTTTGGTGGCATCTCCGTCGGCGGCATCGAGTCGAACCGACGCGCGTACGCGGCGCAGTTGCTGCCGCAGGTCGATCAACTCCCGCACACGCACGACCTCGGGCGCAACGCGTTCTCGCGTGGTGAGCCGGCGCACGGTGCCGAGCTCGCCGACGATCTCGAGCGCATCGTCCGGGAGCGTGGCGCGGACACGATCGCGGCGGTGATCGTCGAGCCGATGGCTGGCTCGACGGGGGTCCTGATTCCGCCGAAGGGATACCTGACACGGCTACGCGAACTGTGCGACAGGTACGGGATCCTGCTGATCTTCGATGAAGTGATCACGGGGTTCGGCCGTCTCGGGACGCCGTTCGCCGCCGACTACTTCGGCGTCGTCCCCGACCTGATGACCGTGGCGAAGGGGCTCACGAACGCGGCCGTACCGATGGGTGCCGTGTTCGTGCGGCGCGGGATCTACGAGACCGTCGTGAACGCAGCGCCGGCGGGGATCGAGCTGTTTCATGGTTACACGTACTCCGGACACCCGTTGGCGGCGGCGGCCGGGTTGGCGACGCTGGAAGTATATCGGACCGAGGGGTTGTTCGACCGGGCCGCATCCCTGGCTTCGTACTGGGAAGACGCACTGCACTCGCTTCGCGGGCTTCCGCACGTCATCGACATCCGAAACCTCGGGCTGGTGGGCGGCATCGAGCTCGAGCCGCGCGAGGGAAGTCCTGGCGCCCGGGGCTACGACGTGTTCGTCGATTGCTTCAATCGCGGCGCACTGGTTCGGGTAACGGGCGACATCATCGCGCTGTCTCCGCCGCTCATCATCGAGAAGCCGCAGATCGATACGCTCGTCGAAACGCTGGCCACCGCGATCCGGGCGACTGCATAAACCACCTCCAGGAACGAATACGCTAGGATCCGTCATGTCGCCTGACTGTTGGCGTAGCGATCGAGCGCGGCGAGCGACGATTGCAGGGACGACGCGCTCGAGACGCGTGCGGTTGCTCGCCTTAGCGGCGGGGGGCGTGCTGCTGGCGGGCAGCGCGCTCGCCGCGCAGTCGCCGCAGCCCCCGGGCATGAAGCCGCGGGCGCGTGATCTCGCGCTTCCAATCGGAGGTACGGCCGGCCCGCTCGACGCGATCACCGACGTGGCGGGGGTCGAGGTGGGCCACACGACGCTCATCGCCGGGAGTGGGAAGCTGGTCGTCGGGACCGGGCCGATTCGCACCGGTGTGACCGTGATCCATCCTCGCGGACGAGCGAACCCCGATCCCGTGTTCGGTGCGTGGTTCACGCTCAACGGGAACGGAGAGATGACGGGGACGACGTGGCTCCAGGAGTCGGGCGTCCTCGAAGGCCCGATCGCGATCACCAATACGCACAGCGTGGGCGTCGTACGCGATGCGATCCTGCAATGGCAGGTGGGCAAACCGGGGATGCAACCGTGGGGGCTGCCGGTGGTCGCGGAGACCTATGACGGCGGTCTGAACGACATCAACGGCTTTCACGTGCGTCCGGAGCACGTCATCAGCGCGCTCGAGTCGGCCCGAGCGGGCCGGGTGCAGGAAGGAAACGTGGGCGGCGGCACCGGGATGGTCTGCCACGGATTCAAGGGTGGGATTGGTACCGCATCGCGCCGGCTGCCGTCGGAGCAAGGCGGATACACCGTGGGTGTGCTCGTGCAGTGCAACTACGGGGCGCGACGAGACCTTCGCATCGCCGGGGTGCCGGTGGGCGAGGAGATCGCCGACCTGCAACCGTGCACGGCGACCCGCGACGTATCCGCAGCGGGCACCGGATCCGGCCAACGGCGCCCGTGCGATGCGCCCGCCCAGGCGAGACCCGACGATGACGGAGCCGGCTCGATCATCGTCGTCGTGGCCACAGACGCACCGCTGCTGCCGCACCAACTCAAGCGGATCGCAACCCGGGTGTCACTGGGTGTCGGACGGATGGGGGGTTGGGGCTCGAATCCGTCGGGCGACATCTTCGTGGCATTCTCGACGGCGAACCCTGGTGCTGCCGCCGCCGCCGACACGACCTCCGTCCGGATGCTCGCGAACGCGCGGATCTCGCCGCTGTTCGTCGCCACGGCGCAGGCGACCGAGGAAGCGATCGTGAACGCGCTGCTGGCGGCCGAAACGATGACGGGCGCGAACGACCTGCGCGTCTACGCGCTGCCGGTGGACCGCCTGCGGGCGATCATGAAGAAGTACGCTCGATAGCGGTTTTTTTTGTGACGGCACGCACCCCTCGGTCGTCGGCCCGGAACACTCTGCCGGTCGGCGCGGGTATCACGGCCTAGCTCGAGACGACCCTCGCCCCACGTGCCCGCCGCCGACCCTCACCGGTCGCCTCGCCTCGTTGTACCCACGATGTATCCTGTCACCAACTCATTTCTCTTTGCCACCGGCATCGAGAACAGCTATCCAACGCTTCGCTCCGGCGCCCGCATCGATCAGATGGAGAAGTGCGGGCATTACGCACGCTGGGAAGAGGATTTCGCGCTCGTGCGCGACATGGGCTTGAACGCCCTGCGCTACGGGCCTCCGTATTATCGTACGCACATAGCGCCCGACCGGTACGACTGGGACTGGGCCGACGCTCCGATGCACCGTCTGCGCGCGCTCGGGATCGAGGTCATTGCCGACCTCTGCCATTTCGGGGTTCCGGGGTGGCTCGGGGGATTTCAGGACGACGCATTCCCGGTGCTGTTCGCCGAATACGCGCGGAGCTTCGCTCGGCGCTACCCGTGGGTGCGCTACTTCACCCCGGTGAACGAGATTTTCATCTGCGCGAACTTTTCGGCGATGCGCGGGTGGTGGAACGAGTGCGAGAAGAGCGACGCCACGTTCGTTCGGGCGCTCCGCAACCTTTGCATGGCCCACGAGCTCGCGGTCGAAGCACTGCTGACGGAGCGGCCCGACGCGATCATCGTCCAGGGGGAATCCATCGAGCACTTCCATCCGGCTGGACTGGCCGCGCAAAAGGAAGCGGATCGATGGAACGGCATCAAGCACCTCTCGCTCGACCTGACGCTCGGCCACGAGCTCGCGCCGGGGATGGCGGCGTACCTGCACGACCACGGTGTGACGTCGAATGACCTGAGCTTCTTTCGCGAGCGGCGCGGCGTGGGACAGCGGTGGCTCGGCATGGACTATTACCCAACGTGCGAGCACCGCGTGGCGTCCACGGGACGGCGCACCACATCGCGGCGCGCGATCGGATTCCGGACGCTCGCCACGCACTACTACCGGCGGTACGGGATTCCGGTGTTCCACTGCGAGACCAATCGCGTCGATCGTCATGCCGTGGCCTGGCTCGACGAGCAATGGCGGGACATCGTCCACTTGCGTTCGATCGGGATCCCGGTGCGTGGATTCACCTGGTACTCGCTGACGGATCAGGTCGACTGGCAACACGCGTTGCGCGAGGAGCGTAACGATCTGCATCCGGTCGGTCTGTTCGACCTCGATCGGCGGCCGCGGGCCGTCGCGCACCGGTACCGGGAGCTGGTGGCGACGTGGGGTGCGGCCTGGGCGCAGGAGGATGTGGCGGCGGGCGGCCAGGCGCTGGCGGAGGCGTGACGCCTGCGACCGTCAGCCGATCCGCCGGCCTCGGCCGGCGCCGTCGGGACCGGGTGATTCGAGCCGGGTGATTCGAGTGAAACGGGTCGGGTGCGCCGATGCGCTCGCCCGTCCGATGGTGCACCCGTCGCCGTGCTTCGGTTGGGCTTCCAACGGGTCGCGGCAGCGGTTGGGTTCCAAAATGGTCGCGTCCGCCACGTAGTCGTTAGGCGCGGGAGGTCGCCCGCGCGGCCCGGTCGAGCATCGGGGATGGGGCATATGAATTGCGCTGGGGAGGGGCAGTCTCGTGCACGCGCACGAGACTGCTCTCCCACCTCTTGCCCCACGACGCATGCCGGTTGCCCTCCGGACGGCCGCCCGCCACGGCCGCCAGCCGTTGATTGTCCACAGTCATCTGCGTTGGGACTTCGTCTGGCAGCGCCCACAGCAGATCCTGTCACGCCTCGGCCGCAGCCGCGCCGTGCTGTACGTCGAAGAGCCGGTGTTCGCCGACGACATCATCGGCGGCTCGCTCGACATCTCGCATCCGACCACCGGCATCCATCGCGTGATTCCGCGGCTGCCGACTGTCGTGCGCGACTCGTACGACGACGCCGCGACCCGGGTTCGGACCCTGCTCCTCGAGTTGATCGGCGAAGGGGGGCGGCTCGCCGGGCGCTTCGATGACGCCGTGCAATGGTTCTACACCCCGATGCCCGCGCGCACGATGCTTGGCGCGTTCGGAGAGCGCGCCGTCGTGTACGATTGCATGGACGAGCTCGCGCAGTTCCGGTTCGCACCACCTGATCTCGCATCGCGCGAACGACTGCTCATGGCGTGCGCGGATGTCGTGTTCACGGGCGGCCATCACCTCCACGAATCCAAAGCGCGTCTCCATGAGAACGTGCACTTCTTCGGATGCGGGGTCGACGCCGATCACTTCGCGCGGGCGCGCCGCGCCGACACCCCGCTCGGCCCCGAGCTCGTCGCACTACCGCGGCCGATACTGGGCTACTTCGGTGTGGTGGACGAGCGACTCGACTACGAGCTGATCGCGTGGCTGGCCGATGCGTTCGCGCACGGCTCGCTGGTATTCGTCGGACCGCACGCGAAAGTCGATCCGCGTGAGCTGCCCCGGGCGGCCAACATCCACTGGCTGGGGCAGCGGCCGTACGACGCGCTGCCCGAGTACGTGAAGGGGTTCGACGTGTGCCTCATGCCGTTCGCGCTGAACGAGGCCACCGAGTTCATCAACCCGACGAAGACGCTGGAGTACATGGCGGCGGGCAAACCCATCGTGTCCACGGCCGTGTCCGATGTCGTCCGGAATTTCGTGCCGGTGGTACGAGTGGCGGGCTCGATCGGGGAGTTCATCGACGAGACTGCGGTCGCGGCCGCGATGCCGGACCTGGAGCGTGTTGAGGCGGGGCTCGCGCGGGCCGCGTCCGCGTCGTGGGAATCGATCATCGGGGCGATGGACGCACTCATCGCGACGGCCGTGCGTGCCCGCCGCGTGAGCAACGCCAACAGATCCACATTCACTGGCGGACGTCGGCTTGGAGGGTCGAGCTCGTCGGTCGGACGGTCCATTTCGGCCGCTGAAGGTGCGACACCCTCGGCCTGAGCCGGTGGACAACGGGATGTGCGCGATCGAGGCGTGGGCCGGCGTGGAATGCTCGTACAATCGTGTCGGTGACCGCTACTTCGATCAGCTCGCGCGCGGCGGGTCGTATCACCGGAATGACGACATTGACCGACTCGCCGCGCTCGGCGTGCGAGCGGTCCGATTCCCGGTGCTCTGGGAACGCTTCGTCGCGCTGGGGGAAGACGCGTGGCGCTGGGCGGATCACGGGCTCGAGCGATTACGCCGGACCGAGGTGACCCCGATCCTCGGAATGCTGCACCACGGCAGCGGACCGCCGCACACGCACCTCCTCGATCCAGCCTTCCCGCGGTTGTTCGCCGCGTTCGCCCGCAGTGTGGCGGAGCGTTACCCATGGGTCGAGCGGTTCACGCCGATCAACGAGCCGCTCACGACCGCGCGATTCTCGTCGCTCTACGGTCACTGGTATCCGCATGCGCGTTCGCCCCGTGAGTTCGCGCGGGCGTTCGTGAATCAAGTTCGCGCGATCGTGGCGGCGATGCGCGCCATCCGTGAGGTCACGCCGAGTGCGGCGCTGATTCAGACGGAAGACCTCGGGCGGACGCACGCCCGGCGCTCGCTCCGCTACCAGGCCGACTTCGAGAACGAACGACGCTGGTTGACGTTCGACATGCTCTGCGGACGCGTGCGCGGTCGGCACCCGCTCGCTGCCTACCTGCGCTGGTGCGGGATTCCCAATCGGGAGCTCGATGGGCTCGCGGAGTCCGCGTGTGCGCCAACCATCATGGGGATCAACCACTATCTCACCAGCGAGCGATTCCTCGACGACCGTCTCGAACGCTACCCGGCTGAGTCGCACGGCGGCAATCACCGGCATCGATACGCTGACGTCGAGGCGGTGCGCGTGCTCCGAGAAGGACTGGCCGGCCCGTACGTGCTGTTGCGCGAAGCGTGGGAGCGGTATCGGCTGCCGCTCGCCGTCACCGAGGCGCACCTCGGCTGCACGCGCGAGCAGCAGATGCGCTGGCTCGATGAGGTGTGGAGCGCGGCCCAGCGGCTGGGCCACGAGGGTGCCGACGTCCGCGCTGTCACGGCATGGTCGGCGTTCGGCGCTTTCAATTGGCCGTCGCTGCTCACGCGCGACGACGGGGCGTACGAGCCGGGGCTGTTCGACGTACGAGCTCCGCGACCGCGGCCTACGGCGCTGGCCAAGATGGTGCGGGCGCTGGCGGCAGGCGGTCGCCACGAGCATCCGGTGCTTCACGGCCCGGGCTGGTGGGAGTGCGACCGTCGCCTGACGTATGCCACTGCGTCGTGCAACCCGATCGGTCGCATGTACGCGGCCGGGCGGCGCAACGGTCGCGTGGGCGCCCCGGTGTTGATCGTCGGCGCGGCCGGGACGCTTGGACGGGCCGTAGTGCGCGCGTGCGACGACCGGGGCCTGCCGTACCGACCGCTCACGCGAGCGGAGCTCGACATCGCCGATCCGAACGCCGTGGCCACGGCGCTGGCGACGCACCGGCCGTGGGGGGTCGTGAACTGTGCCGGCTTCGTTCGCGTGGACGGCGCGGAACAGGCGCGCGACGCGTGCCGGCGCGCGAACGTGGACGGCGTAACCACGCTGGCGCGCGCCTGCGCCGATGCGGGTTCGCGATTCGTGACGTTCTCGACCGATCTCGTGTTCGATGGCGCAAAACGGACGCCCTACATCGAGGGCGACCCCCCGCGGCCGTTGTGCGAGTATGGACGGAGCAAAGCCGAGGCCGAAGCATGCGTGCTCGCGACCGATGCGGACGCGCTCGTGATTCGGACCGCGGCGTTCTTCGGCGATGACGACGAGGCCAACTTCGTGACGCAGGCGCTCGGCGCGCTGGCCGCGGGCATGCCATTTCCGGCGATCAGCGACGTCGTCGTGTCGCCGACGTACGTCCCCGAGCTCACGGACGCGATGCTCGACCTGTTGATCGATGGCGAGCGAGGCGTGTGGCACCTCGCGAGCGGCGGGGCCGTGACGTGGGAGGAGCTGGCGCGGTGTGCGGCGCGCGCGGCGGGGGTCAGCGCCCGGTTTCTCTGCGCGATGCCCCTCGACGCGCTCGGGTTGGCAGCGCCGCGTCCTCGCTACTCGGCCCTCGAGAGCGAGCGCGGCACACTGCTGGGACCTCTCGATCGCGCGCTGGCGCGCTACGTCCGCACGCGCGCGTGGGAGCGCTTCGCGCGCGATGCCGTCCGTCCGCCCGCGCTCGATCTGGCGGTGGCGACCGAAGGCGTTTCCGACGGTCCATTCGACGGCCCGCGGCCGATGCTGCCGGCACGGGTGGAGGACGACAGATGACCCACATCGAAACGCGAGCGACCACCGAGGGTCCGAAGATCGTGATCATCGGCGCAGGACCGACGGGGCTCGCCGCCGGCTACCGTCTGCGCGAGCTCGGGTACGCGAACTTCACGATGTTCGAGGCCCGCTACAAGGTTGGTGGATTGGCCTCATCGGAGCGAAGTCCGAACGGATTCACCTACGACGTCGGTGGACACGTCCTGTTCTCGCACTACGAGTATTTCGACCGGCTGTTCGACACGCTGATGGGGGACGAGTACCAGGAGTTGCTCCGCGAATCGTGGGTGTGGATGTTCGATCGATTTCTGCCGTACCCGTTCCAGAACAACATCAAGTACCTGCCGAAGGATGTGGTGCTGGAGTGTCTGCTCGGGTTGATCGAAGCCCAGAAGCACCCGCTCGACAAGGCGAGGTTCGGCAACTTCGAGGAGTTGATTCACGGCGTGTTCGGCGCGGGGATCGCGAAGCATTTCATGATGCCGTACAACTTCAAGGTCTGGGCACACCCGCCACGACTCATGAACAAGGAGTGGATCGGTGAGCGTGTCGCCACCCCGCCGATCGAGCGTGTCCTGGGCAACGTGGTGCTCGATCGGGAAGACATCTCATGGGGGCCGAACTCGACGTTCAAGTATCCGCGGTTCGGCGGCACCGGAGAATTGTTCGAGCGCATGCGGCCGTACGTGGAGGACCACCTCCGTCTCTGTGTCGGCGTCGCGGCCGTGGACTGCGACCGCCGCGAAGTGGGGCTGACGGACGGTCGCCGCGAGCCGTACGACGTGCTGCTTTCGACGATGCCGCTCGATCGGCTCGCGCGGCTGCTCCGCGGCGACGTGCCCGATTGCGTGCGTACGCAGGCGTCGCGCCTCCGGCATTCGGGGTCGTGCATCGTCGGGATCGGCATTCGCCAGCCGTGCCCGTCGAACAAGTGCTGGATGTACTTCCCCGAAGACAACTGCCCGTTCTATCGACTCACGTACCTCTCGAACTATTCGCCCGATGTGGTGCCCGATCCGGCGGCGCACTACTCGATCCTGGCGGAGATCTCGCACTCCGAGTTCAAACCCGTCGATCGCCGGACGATCGTCGAGGAGACGATCCGGGGGCTGGTGAACACGCGCATGATCTCCGAGGGCGACCGAAGCGACATCGTGGACGCGTATCTCATCGAGCGGGACTACACGTACCCGACGCCGTCACTCGAGCGTGACGAGGTGCTCGCCACGGTCCAACCGTGGCTGGAGGCACAAGGGATTCACTCGCGCGGACGGTTCGGTGCGTGGCGGTACGAGGTGGGGAACATGGATCACTCCGTGGCGCAGGGAGTCGAGTGGGTGAATCGCGTACTGCTCGGCGATGCGGCCAACGAGCTGACATGGCAAGGGAAGCGGGGCTGTTGATAGCACAGAACGCGACGCAGCCGCGCGCCCGTCACGGGCTCGGCCAGTATTTGTAAGTTGTTGTCGTGACAGAGCTTAGACCGCAGGCACAGCGTTGCGTTTCGCCTCTCCTTCGGGTATATTTCGCGGTCCGGTTCTCGACTCGGTTTTTCCTTCCTGCATCACGTTATGACCGCCCCAAACAATCGCGAACGCATTCTCCCGCGTCTCATCGACGAGGAGATCAAGGAATCGTTCATCAACTACTCGATGAGCGTGATCGTGTCGCGCGCGCTCCCCGATGTGCGCGACGGACTCAAGCCGGTCCACCGGCGCATCCTGTACGCGATGAACGACCTCGGCCTGCTGCCGAATCGCCCGTTCAAGAAGTCGGCGACGGTCGTGGGCGACGTGCTCGGGCGGTTCCACCCGCATGGCGACAGTGCGGTGTACGACGCGCTCGTGCGCATGGTGCAGGAGTTCTCGCTGCGTTACCCACTGGTGGATGGGCAGGGGAACTTCGGCTCGATGGACGGCGACCCGGCGGCGGCATACCGCTACACCGAAGCGCGGCTCATGCGGATCGCCACCGAGCTGCTCGCCGACATCGACAAGAACACCGTCGATTTCGCGCCGAACTTCGACGACCACCTCACGGAGCCGAAGGTGCTGCCGGCGGGGATGCCGAACCTGCTCGTGAACGGCTCGTCGGGCATCGCCGTCGGGATGGCGACGAACATCCCGCCGCACAACCTGCGCGAGGTCATCAGCGCCACGATCGGCCTCATCGACAACCCGGAACTCTCGTTAGGCGAGATCCGGAAGATGATCAAGGGCCCCGATTTTCCCACCGGGGCCTACATCTACGGGCGCGACGGCATCAAGGACTACCAGGAGACCGGCCGCGGGAAGATCGTGATGCGCGCCCGCGCCGTGATCGAGGAGAAGGAAACCTCCGGCAAGTCGCAGATCGTCGTCACCGAGCTGCCGTACCAGGTGAACCGCGCAAACCTGGTGAAGGACATCGCCGAGCTGGTACGCGACAAGAAGCTCGAAGGGATCAGCGACCTCCGGGACGAGTCGTCGGACACCACCCGGATCGTCATCGAGCTCAAGCGGGACGCCATTCCGCGCGTGGTGCTGAACCAGCTCTACAAGCACACCACGATGCAGGCGACGTTCGGCGTGATCATGCTGGCGCTCGTGCCCGACGTGCACACGCGGCAGCTCGTGCCGAAGGTGATGGGCATCAAGGAGGTGCTGGAGCACTACATCACGCACCGCCACGAAGTCATCGTCCGTCGCGCCCAGTACGAGCTCGACAAGGCGATGGAGCGGGAGCACATCCTCGATGGTCTCAAGATCGCCGTCGACAACATCGACGAGGTGATCAAGGTCATTCGCAAGGCGGAGGACACGCCCAAAGCGAGTGCCCAGCTCCAGCGCCGGTTCAAGCTGTCGGAGCGCCAGGCCGAGGCGATCCTCAACATGCGGCTCGCGAAGCTGACCGGCCTGGAGATCGAGAAGCTCGAGGCCGAGCTGAAGGAGGTGCGCGCGCTCATCAAGGACCTGCGCTCGCTACTCGATTCGAAGCCGCGGCGTCTCAAACTGATGAAGGACGAGCTCCTGAAGATCGCCGAGACCTACGGCGACGAGCGGCGCACGGAGATCACGAGTGACCAGGGCGAGTTCACGATCGAGGACCTGATCGCTGAAGAGGACATGGTCGTGACGATCTCGCATTCGGGCTACATCAAGCGCACGCCGGTGACGACGTACCGCCGGCAGCGCCGCGGCGGGCGCGGGTCGAGCGGCGCGGACCTCAAGGAGCTCGACTTCATCGAGCGACTGTTCATCGCCAGCACGCACGACTACATCCTGATCTTCACCGACGACGGCCGCTGCTTCTGGCTCAAGGTGCACGAGCTGCCGCAGGCCGGTCGCGCGACCAAGGGCAAGCCGATCGTCAATCTCATCAACGTCACGCCCGACACCCAGATCAAGTCGATCGTGCCGGTGCGCGAGTTCAACGATGAGAGCTTCCTGCTGTTCTGCACGCGCAACGGCACCGTCAAGAAGACCAAGCTCAGTGAGTACTCGAACCCGCGGACGAGCGGCATCAAGGCCATCAAGATCGAGAAGGGCGATGAGCTGATCAACGTGCAGGTCACGAGCGGCACGAACGACATCGTGCTGGCGACGAAGCACGGGCTCTCGGTGCGGTTCCACGAGAGCGACGTCCGCGACATGGGCCGCGACACCACCGGCGTGAAGGGGATCGAGCTGCGCCCGGACGACGTGGTCGTGGGGATGGTGGTGATCAAACGAGAAGCCACGCTCCTCGTGGTGACCGAGCGGGGGATGGGGAAGTGCACGCACATCGATGACTATCGCGTGCAGAAGCGCGGCGGGAAGGGGATTCTCACGGTCAACCGGACCGACAAGACCGGCGATGTCGTCGCGTTGATGGAAGTGCTCCCCGAGGACGAGATCATGCTGATCACGCACGGCGGCATCGTGATTCGGTCGTCGGTGGATCAGGTGCGTGTGACCGGGCGCAACGCACAGGGGGTCCGTCTCGTGTCGCTCGATGAGGGCGATGTCGTCACCGCGGTGGCCCGTGTGGTGTCGGAGGACAAGGGCGAAGGCGAAGGCGAGGAAGCCGACGAGCCACTGGGCGTGGCGCCCGACGAGGAATAGCGACGGCAATCGCCGACGTCCGAGAATGCGGGCCCGGCGGGGCCTGCCCCATGGGCAGGCCCCGCCGCGCATCTACCGGTTCGCAGGTGGGGCTGGCGCGTGCCGGCGGCGCCGACATACCGCGACACCAGTGTGGGAGTGGTGCCACGTCGCCACACACGGTCGAGTTCGGCGCTAGCATAACCCATTGTGCTATTAAGACTTGGTTGCGTCGATGCAGGGCTCGCGGTATGCACCAGCGCCCGTGCCGCTGGTCCTTTGCCTCTAGTCTCACGCGCTCCCCCACTTCCAGACGTGAACGTCCCTGACTCGATGGCCGACGCACCCACCGCCGAGGGCACACCTCGCGATGGCTAGCGCGCGCATCGTGGTCGCCGACGACGATCCGGCGATCCTCCAGACCATGACGTGGGTGCTCAAGGAGCACGGCTACGACGTCGGTGCCGCGTCGACTGGCCGTGACCTCCTGGCGCTCCTGGAGGAGCGCTCGCCGGATCTGCTCCTGCTCGACGTCACGTTTCCCGACGTCGACGGGTACCAGCTCCTGGAGCGCATCAAGAACGACCATCGATGGCGGGACGTTCCCGTCCTCATGATTTCGTCGTTGCCGCCCGAGGACGCGGCGGTGAAGACGCTCGGCCTCGGCGCGTCGGACTTCGTGCGCAAGCCGTTTCGCGTGCGCGAGCTGCTGGCGCGCATCCAGGCACAGCTTCGGATGCGTGCCATTCTGCGTTCGGCGTACGACTCACTGCGGCTCACGGAGGAGGAGCTGGCACGCGCGCGCGCCGAGGCCGAGAGTCGGCGCAAGCTGGTGGACATCCTGCGCGAAGTCACGGGCGACCTCACGTCCGACGAGATCTACCACGTGCTGGCGCGCCGCGTGGCGCGTGCGCTCGACCTGAGGCGGTGCTCGGTGATTCTTGCCCGCCCCGGCGATCGCGTGGGTCTCGTGGCCGCGTCGTTCGAGCATGCACTGGTGAAGAACTTTCAGGTGAATCTCGATCGCTACCCGGAGATTCGCGCGGCGCTCGAAACCGGCAATCCGGTGCTGGTGGAGGACGTGCACTCGAGCCCCCTCTACGCGGACATTCGCGAGCGGTGGCGCGAGGAAGGAACGCACGTGCCGATTCGCTCGGTGATCGCGATGCCGTTCTCGCTGGGCGATGCGCCGCAGTCGGGCGTCTTCTTTCTGCGCCGCGGCGCTGACGAGGAGCCGCTCAAGGAAGACGATGTGGCGTTCGCCGACACGGTGGTGCGCGCGGCGGTGGCGGCCGTGCAGCGCGCGAACATGATGGAGAGCGCACGCGCCGACAACCGGCGGCTCGAGGCGCTCGCGCAGACCGACCCCCTCACCGATGCGCTCAACCGGCGCGCGCTCACCGAGCGGCTGAACGCGGAGCTCGAGCGCGCGCGCCGCTACGATTCGATGGTGACGCTGCTGATGATCGACATCGATCACTTCAAGCGGGTCAACGACACGTACGGCCACCTCGTGGGCGACGACGTGCTCATGGCACTCGCCGCGCTTCTCCAGCACGAGGTGCGCAGCGTGGACCTCGTCGCCAGGTACGGCGGCGAGGAGTTCGTGATCGTGCTGCCCGAGACGCGCGAGGAGGGCGCGGTGGCGTTCGCCGAGCGTATCCGCGAGCGCATCGAGATGCACCCGTTCGTGGTGGATGACGGTCCAAACCTCCAGGTGACGGCGAGCATCGGTGTCGCCACGTTCCCGGCGCCGCGCGTGGCCACGGTCGAGGATCTGCTGACGCGCGCCGATCAGGCGCTGTACCGGGCCAAAGCCGAAGGGCGGAACCGGGTTCGGAGCTAGCGGGGGCAGGCGCGCGAGCCGCGTCCGTGGGACGGGGTTGTCGAGCGCACGGACCGTGTGTACGCTCCACGCTGGTCAGCGCGCGTTCACCGCTCTCCCGGAAGTGTCGATGCGACTCTGCGCCCTCTCAGTGGCCGCCGCGGCGCTCGCCGCCTGCTCATCATCGAACGGCCGCGCGCAGGAGGCCCTCGAAGGCCGGCTCACGACGCCGCCAGGCTTCACCGTCAACCCGTTCGCGCGGGTGAGCGGTGCTCGGTTCATGGCGCTCGGGGCCGACGGCTCGGTTTACGTCAGCCGCCCACGGTCGGGTGAGGTGGTGCGTCTGTACGATGCGGACGGCAACGGCGAGGCCGAGCTTCAGAGTGTGGCGGTGTCGGGACTCAACCGTCCCCACGGACTCGCCTTCCACGGCGGCTACCTCTACATCGCGAACACGGATGGCGTGGTCCGCGTGCGACTGGGCGCGGACGGGAAGGCATCGGGCGAGCCGGAGCGCGTGAACTCGTACAGTGGTGGCGGAGGGCACTGGAGCCGATCCATCGTGTTCGGCGCCGACGGCGCGATGTACGTGGCGATCGGATCGACGTGCAACATGTGCGTCGAGCAGTCGCCGGAGCGCGCCGCGGTGATGCGGTTCGATGCCGACGGGCGTAACGGCCGCATCTTCGCATCGGGGTTGCGCAATGCGGTGGGCATCGCGGTGCATCCGGTCACGAAACAGATCTGGGTCACGCAGAACGAGCGTGACAACATCGAGCCGGACCACGAGGACCTTCCGCCCGAGGAGATCAACATCCTGCAGGACGGCGGCGACTATGGCTGGCCGTTCTGCTATGGCGACCGCGTTCCGAGTCCGGACCGGCAGTACCACGACCCGGCACGCTGTGCGCGGACGGTTCCGCCCGCGCTCACGATGCAGGCCCACTCGGCGCCACTCGGCATCACGTTCCTCGATCGGGCCACGGTGTTTCCCGCGGACTGGCGTGGTGACGCGCTCGTCGCGTTCCACGGGTCGTGGAACCGGACGGTGCCGACCGGGGCAAAGGTGGTGCGCGTGCGCATCCGCGACGGGAGGCCGGTGTCGTACGAGGACTTCATCACCGGGTGGCAAGGCTCCAACGGGCGCCGGTGGGGCAGGCCGGTGGACGTCATGGTGTACAGGGATGGCTCCCTCCTCGTCTCCGATGACGCTGGCGGGGCGATCTACCGCGTTTCGCATTCGGGTGATCGGTAGGCGGAGCGAGGAGGCGGTGCGCGTGCGCGCCAGGGTGGCGGGCGCGCCGCCGGCGGCGGTCGTGATGTCGCTGCTCGCGGCGGCGGTGGTTGCGTGCACGGGCGGCGAGCGCGCGCGCGTGCCGTCGGATTCCACGGCCGACGCGGCGCCGTCCCGCGTGCCCAACGTGCTCGTGCGATTGCCGGCGCCCGACGACTCCACCGCCCGTGCGCTCGCGGACTCGCTCGAACGCGAGGGCTGGACGGTATCGGCTGCTGGCGCGTCGCCGCAGGCCGGCCGGCGGACCGTGGACGTGGCGATCTCCGGCGACACCGTACTGGCGCGGCTGATCGCCCACGCTTTACGCGGGGTCGGACCAGCACCGACCGTCACGGTCGCCAGTGCACGGCCCGCGAGTGGACTCCGCGTGTCGGTGGTCCCGGTCAACCGGGGGACGCACGGCATGTCGGCTCGGGTTCGCTGGGCGACGAGCCCCGATCGTCGCACGCTCCTCGTCGTGGAAGATCCGCGCGCGGTGGAGAACGATCCGGTGCCTAACGGCTTCGTGGTGGCTTCCGAAGGTGCACCCCCGGTGCAACGCGACAGCGTGTGGGACGTGGCCCCCGCACCCGACTGGCGCCGTGTGGCCTACGGCCGCGCATACACGACCGCTCCGGGCGAGTCCGACTCGGTACCGCCCGGCGAGTGGCACAGGCTCGCGGCCCGCGTCGGGCTCATGGAATCGATCGTCCGCCGCAACGCATTTCCCACGAGCGGCATGGTGACCGCGTTCGGCGTCGCGCGGCCCTTCATCCTCGATTCGCTGTCGGCTGCGGGCACCGATCCGTCGCGCGATCGGGCGTTGCCCATCGCCGAGGGGTGGCGACTGGGATGGACTGCCGATGGGTCGCGGCTCGCGATCGGGGCGCCAGCGGAACTCATCAGCGACGACGGAGCGGCGGCCGGATGGCGATTGGTGGACCCCACGAGCGGCGCACCGCGCGGCGTGGCCGAGACGGCCGCCGTGACACGCCCGCGGTGGACGGAGGGGCCGACGCTGGACATCTCGACGCCGATCGACATGCAGGAGCGGCGCGCGTTCCGCACCGGACCCGCGGATATCGAGAGCGAGGAGGGCTGGATCCGCGTCTTCGTGCGGAGCACCGCGCGCCTTCGCTCGCCCCGCATCGTCGGACCGGGAGTCGCGCTCACGACGAGCGCCAACCGCGAGTTCGTCGTCGCGATCACTCCGGACCCCGACGCGAAGTCGTACGACCCTCCGAACCGGCTGGTCGTCTACCACGTCGTCCTTCGATGAACCCGCACCGAACGCATCGTCCGCGCGCCAAGCTACTCGCGTTCACTCTCGTGCTCGCGAGTCTCGGTTCATCGCGACCAGTGACCGCGCAGAGTTCGGGGCCGCACCCGTATCGACCAGGAATCGATCTTCTGGACTACGAGCTGATGCTCGATCTGCCCGAGCGCGGCGCCGTCATCGACGCTCGGGCGTCGCTCGCCATCCGTCGCTCGGCGGCCGTGGACACGCTCGTGCTCGACCTCGTGGGGCTGCGTGTGGACAGTGTGCTCATCGACGAGCGCGCGGTGCGGTTCGCGCGTACCGACTCGACGATTCGCATCCCGATCGGCCAGGTGATGGCGGACTCGTTCGCCGTCGCGGTTCGCTATGGCGGCGAGGTGCGGGATGGACTCATCGTTCGCACCGATAGCCTCGGGCGGTGGACCGGATTCGGCGACAACTGGCCGAATCGCGCGCGGAACTGGATTCCGAGCATCGACCACCCGTCGGACAAGGCGACCGTCACGTGGACGGTTCGCGCGCCGAGCGATCGGAAGGTCGTCGCGAACGGGGAGTTGCTGGAGGAGACCCCGTTGGCCGTGCCCGCAGGCGCGGCGCCGCGCACGCTCACACGCTGGCGCGAGGCGCGCCCGATCCCGGTATACCTGATGGTGATCGCGGCGGCACCTCTCGTTTACTACGATCTGGGGCGCGCGGGGTGCGGGATGGGCGAGTTCGACACGTGCGTTCGCCAATCCGTGTACGTGGCGCCTGAGCTGCGCGACTACCTGCCGGGTCCGTTCGACCAGGCGTCCGGCATCGTGCGACTCTTTTCCGAGCTGATCGCGCCGTTCCCGTACGAGAAGCTCGCGCACGTTCAGAGCTCGACCCGGTTCGGCGGGATGGAGAACGCGGGCGCGATCTTCTACTCCGACGCCGCTTTCCGCCGCCGCAACGTGGGTCCGGGCTTGATCGCGCACGAGACGGCTCACCAATGGTTCGGCGACGCGGTCACGGAGCGTGAGTGGCCGCACGTGTGGCTGTCGGAAGGGTTCGCGTCGTACTTCGCGGAGCTGTGGCTCGAGCGATCCGGCGGTGACAGCGCGTTCCGCGGCCGGATGCGCGCGTTGCGCGACGAGATCATCAAATCGCCGGTGACTGCCGCGCGTCCCGTGATCGATTCGACGCAGGCCAACCTGCTCGCGCTCCTGAACACGAACAGCTACCAGAAGGGCGCGTGGACGCTGCACATGCTCCGCGCGCTGGTGGGCGATTCGGCGTTTTTCCGTGGGCTGCGCTCGTATTACTTCGCCAACCGGCACTCGACGGCACTCACCGACGACCTGCAGCGCGCGGTGGAAGGCAGCTCGGGCCAACCACTCGGCTGGTTCTTCGATCAGTGGCTTCGGCGGCCCGGCTATGCGGACGTGACGACGTCGTGGCGGTATGACGCGAGCGCGCGGCGCGTGATCGCGACGGTCGCCCAGGGCGGGCGGTTCGCGCCGTACCGGTTCCCGCTGACGGTGGCGGTCACCGATGCGACCGGGCGCGAGCGGCGCGCGACGATCGATGTCCCGGCGGCGGCGACGGCAACGCTCACGGTGCAGCTCGAGCTGGACGGGCCGCCGCGACGAGTGACGTTCGACCCCGACGTTCGCGTGCTTGCCGCGCTTCGGACGCGCTGACCCACGTCACGCGCGCCCTCGGCATTCGAGGGGCCTGCGCGCGTCGTTCCGAAGGCCGGCGGAGAATGCCTAACGCCCCATCCGCATCAGCTCCACCTTCAGGCAGCGATCCTGTACGACATCGATGCCGGCCCGGGCCAGTCGCTCGGCCGCTTCGTCGTTGCGGATCCCGAGCTGTAGCCAGACCGCTCGCGGCCGCTTGGCGATGATGTCGTCGACGTGCGGCGGCACGTCCTCGGGACGCCGGAATACGTTGACGATGTCGATCTCGCCGGGCACGTCGGCCAGACGGCGGTAGACCGGCTCGTCGAGTATCCGGGTGACTTCCGGGTAGTACACGGGCACCGGCACGATTTCATACCCCGCTTCCTTCGCGTACGCCGCCACGAAGTGCGCGGGCCGGTCGAACCGCGATTCGGGCTTGATGCCCAACACGGCAATGCGGCGGCTCTGTCGGAGCAGGGCGCGGATCTCCTCGGCGGATTCGACGAGGTGGGTGCGCCAGTCGGCGGTCGATGTAGCCATGCGGGAGGACGTTGCCAGTATCGTGCGCGTGGCGCGGCGCGCCCGGGATGACAGCCGAGGCTGGGTTCGGTTACCTTACACGCCTCACCGTCACACCACGCCGTGGAGAATATACCGGATGCGGATGCTCGTTCTCGGCGCAGGGTTGCAGGGCTCGGCCTGCGCATTCGACCTGCTACAGAATCCTGATGTGCGCGAGGTCCGCCTCGCCGACCTGAACGTCGAGCACCTGCCGCCGTTCCTCGCCCCGTTTTCGGGGCCGCGCCTGATTCCGACGCGGCTCGACGTCCGAGCCCGAGAGGGCGTGCTGGCACTGATGCGGCAGAGCGACGCCGTCATGAGCGCGATTCCGTACTACTTCAACTTCCCGCTCGCCGAACTCGCCGTGGAGGCGGGAGTGCACTTCTGCGACCTCGGTGGGAACACCGAGATCGTATTCCAGCAAAAGGGGCTGAGCGCACGGGCGAAAGCGCAGGGCATCACCATCCTCCCCGATTGCGGGCTCGCGCCCGGGATGGTGAATGTGCTCGCCCAGCACGGAATCTCACAGCTCGACTCCGTGGATGCCGTGCGGATGTTCGTCGGTGGCCTGCCGCAGGACCCCGAGCCGCCGCTGAACTATCAGATCGTGTACTCCCTCGAGGGGGTGCTCGACTACTACACGACGCTGTCGTGGGTGCTGCGCGACGGCCGGCGGCACCAGGTGCGGGCGCTCTCGGAGCGCGAGACGGTGCAGTTCGAGGGGGCGGTCGGCGAGCTCGAGGCGTTTCACACGGCCGGTGGCCTGTCCACCATGCCGTTCCGGTACGAGGGAAAGATCGCCTCGATGGAGTACAAGACGCTTCGGTACCCGGGTCATGCGCACATCATGGAGGCGATCCGCGACCTCGGGCTGCTCGACCTCGATCCAGTGGATGTGAAGGGCACGAAGGTGGTGCCACGCGACGTCGTGGTGGCGACCATCGGCCCCAAGCTCCGGAAACCAGAGGCACGTGACCTCGTGGCGCTGCGCGTCACCGTGTCGGGTGCGAAGAATGGCGCTTCGCGGACGCTGTCGTGGGAGCTGATCGATCGTTACGACGAGCGCCATGGCATCAGCGCCATGATGCGGACGACGGGGTATTCGCTCTCGATCACGGGCCAGATGCAGGCGCGCGGCGAGATCTCCCCGCCCGGCGTGTACACGCCCGATGAGTGCGTGCCGCCGGTGCGCTACATCGAGGAACTCGCCAAGCGCGGGATCCGCATCGCATCGCGTGACGAGGGACCGAGAGCCGCCGGCCGACGGCTCACCGCATAGCGCCGATCGCCGAGGATCCCACCGAGCCCACCGCTCAGACCACCGAGGCGGCCGGCGGCGAGGTTGGCGATATCATCGGCGATCTGGCCGTCGCCATCGCGGTCGAGGATCGAGGTCAGCCCTCCGATCCCGGGCACCTGACGCTCGATGTGCGACTGTTCGCTCCGCAGCACCGCGTCGGCCGAGCCGCCAGCGTCGGGCTGGCCACGCAGCATCCGGAATTTCGACGGCGATCGATCTCTCGCGACGCCGCCCTCTCCGCCGATCGCTCTACTGTCGGACGAAGCTCGCGAGGGTGGCGCCTGCGACATCGATCGCCTCCTTCGCGTTCCAACGGTCGCGGCCATTGTAGAGGAAAGCGAACGCCAGCACTTCGCCGTCGCGTGCCGTGACATACCCGCCAAGGGCGATCACGTCGTTCGTGGTTCCGGTCTTCGCGTGGAGGTTGCCCTGCGCGGGCGTATATCGCATGCGGTGACGCAACAGCTCCGACTCGCCGGCGACGGGAAGCGAGGCGTGGAAATCGGCCGCCCACGGGGCCCGGTGCGCGTACGCGAGCAGCTGCACCAACGAGCGCGGGGTCACGCGGTCGAGCGTGGAGAGTCCGCTGCCGTCGGCGGCGACCACGTCAGCCGCGTTCGCGCCAACCTTCTCCGTCATGAACTTTTGCAGCACCGTATAGCCGTACTCCGCCGAGCCGATCCCTTTGGGGTTCAGCGCGCGTGCGACGTCGCGAAAGAGCAGCTCGGCGAAGTGGTTGATGCTCTCGCGGTTCATCGCCGAGGCGAGCCGCGTGAGCGGCGGCGAGGTGAGCGCCCCCAGGGTCACGGCGCCGCTTGACGCGGTGCCGACCCGCACCTGGCCATCGACCGTGACGCCCTGTGCCGCGAGCGCGGAACGCAGTGCTCCGGCTACCCAGAGTGCCGGATCGTCGATCACGACGAGGTAGGAGCGCGGTCCGGCGCGCGACCCGATCCACCCGCGGACGTCGATCCGGCCGTCGGTGAGTCGGCGAATCGTCAGCTTGGCGCCCTTGCTTCCCGCCACCGTGCGAACGTTGCTGACCACCGGCACGGTGCTGGAAGGTGGGTCGAGCGCGACAATGGCGCGTCCCGACGCCTGCGGCGAGATCACGACAGTCGCGAGATTCTCGTTGAGCGACAGTGCGGATACTCGCGCGGCGTAGCCGGCCTCGAGGTATCGGCTGAGCCAGCCATCCGGAACGCGCTTCGCCTCGAACGCGCTCGCATCGGCGATGAGATCGCCGCGGACTCGCCTGATCCCGCTCGCGGCCACGACCTTCGCGAGCGCGGTCATCGGACCGTCTGCCGGAGCGCGATGGTAGCGTGAGGAAAGGCCGGGATCTCCGCCGCCGCGCAGGACCAGATTGCCGTCGAGCGAGCCGTCAGCGCCCACCAGCCCGTCGCGCAACACGCTCGTGCTGAACTGATGGTCGGGACCGAACGTGTCGAATGCCAACGCCGCCGTGTACAGCTTCATCGTGGACGCGGGCAGGAACAGCGTCCCTGGATTGGTGGCGTACAGCGTATCGCCTCGGGTGAGGGATACGATCATCGCGCCCCAGCTCCCGCTCCGCACACGGGCGTTGAGGAACGTCGACACGTCGGCCGCGAGCGCGTTGGCATCTGCCGGCGCCGTGTAGCGCAGCGGTGCTGGACTCTTCTTCCGCGCCGTTGGACGGCGCGTCGCCTTGGCTCGCGCTGTGGTGCGCGCAGTTGGGCGACCCTCGGCCGCGCCGGCCGTCGCTGGCGTGCGGCTGCCACCGCCCGAGCTCGCTCCGCCTCCCGGGCTCTGCGCGGTAGACTCCGTAATGGGCGTGCACAGCACGGCCGTGGCCAGTGCGGCCGCTCTGAGCCGCCGAATTCGGCGTGCTGCGGATAGGTGGAACGAACTCACGTATGGCAGACTTGGCAACAGGCGTTCCGGGCACAGGAATCATCCCGAGCCGTCTACGCTGGTCCTATGGCTGAGGTCGGCGGTCGGTGATCGGTGGTGGCTCGCCGGAGCGGGAGCGCGCGGGCGAAGCCGAGCGGCCCCACTGCCGGAAAGCGGACCTCTAGAATTTCACGAAGATCCGGCGCCGGTAGAGTAGCCAGAGTATCGCCAGCCAGACGAGGACGAAAGTGAAGGCGAACAGCAACGAGGCGTTCCGCGGCGCCAACCAGGATGCGTAGAAGGTCCGGTAGATCCAAGTCTCCAGGGCGATCGGCCTGCCGCCCGAGTTGACCTTGAAGATGGAATAGATGAGTCGCGCCATCACGCCGGACCCGACGAACGCGATCATCGGATTCATTCCGTAGACCACGAACGGCTTCGTCCAGCCCGTGATCCGCTGCTCGTCGATGAGCCAGATGCACGTGGCGAGTGCAACCGCCGCCATGCCGGCCGTGAACAGCACGTACGAGCTGGTCCAGAGACTCTTGTTGATCGGGAACGACCAGTTCCACATGAGGCCCAGCATCATCGCGATGCTCCCGACCGCGAACATGCCGGCGAGGCGCTCGCTCAGCGGTCGTGACGTGCTGATCCATCGCCCGCAGAGCACTCCCAGCATCGCGGTGCCGATGGCCGGAATGGTGGACAACAGACCCTCGGGGTCCCACGTCACGCTGCTGACCCAGAGGTGATTGCCGAACCGCCCCCAGTCGAGCAGCAGCCGATCGAAGTACGCTGCAAGCGTTGCGGAGGGTGTACCGAGAACATCGATGCCGAGGAATCCATCCGGCGGCACGGGCAGCAAGGTCATGGCGAACCAGTAGCCGAAGAGCAGCACGGCCAGGATCGCCACCTGCTGTTTGAGCGTGGTCCGGAACGTCAACAGCGCGGCGAACATGTAGGCGAGTCCGATGCGTTGGAGCACACCCATGATGCGCCAGTGGTACAGCCGGTCGACCACGCGCTCGACGAACGACGGATTGGCGATCCCGTCGACCGAGCCCCACGTGAAGTACGGAAATCCGCTGAGCAGGAATCCGGCGAGGAAGATCATCGCGCCACGGCGCACGATCTGGCGCAGCAGCGCGGAGTCATCGTCCCCGCGCGCTCGGCGCGACTGGAGCGAGAGGTGCGTGGTGATGCCGACGATGAAGAGGAAGAACGGGAAGATCAGGTCCGTCGGCGTCCACCCATGCCATGCGGCGTGCTCGAGCGGCGGGTAGATGGCGCTCCAGCTTCCCGGGTTGTTCACCAGCAGCATGCCGGCGATGGTCATGCCGCGGAACACGTCGAGCGAGAGGAGGCGCTCGCGAGTGGGCCGAGGGGCCGGGGACGGTGTGAACGTCGGGGCGGGCGAGACCGTCCGCTCTGGGGTCAACGTAGCCGCACTCACGGGCTCCGCTCCATTGCGCCGCGCACCCGGGGCCGGGCCGTATGGCGCTACGAGATGTTCACGCCGCCCCGGGTGCCAACCCCGATCGGCGAATCGAGCACGTCGCGCACCTTCGTCACGAGTGCTTTCGGCTTGAACGGCTTGCCGAGAAACGCCGCGCCGGGCACGAGACCCACGTGGCTGGCCAGGACGTTCTCGGCGTATCCTGATATGAAGAGTACGCGCAAGGACGGCCGTTGCGCGAGGAGTCGCTCGGCAAGCTCGCGTCCGTTCATGCCCGGCATCATCACGTCGGTGACGAGCAGGTGGATCTGGTCGGCGGACCGCCGGGCGAGCGTGATCGCCTCTGGCCCGGTGCCCGCGGCGAGCACCTCGTAGCCGTGCTTCGCGAGCACGCGCGCGCCGAACCGGCGAACCGTCTCTTCGTCATCGACCAGCAGGATCTTCTCGACCGTACTGGCCATCGGTCCTCCGGCACGCGCGGATGTCGCGGGTTCGTGCGTCGTTTCCGGCGCACGCAGGCGGGTTCTCCTCGGGAGGACGAGTGACGCGGTCGAACGTGACCGTCGGCACTCAGCGGACTGCGCGCGCGGCGCGCGCAGTCCGCTGAGTGCGCCCCGCCGTGCCCAGTGCGCCTACCTCGAAACGGGGTGCGAGCTCGAGGCCCGCGGCGCCGATCCGGCGTCGTGCAAGGCAGTGGAGGGAAGCGGACGGACGGGACGTGCCGGACGCCAATCGACCTGCGCGCCGGCGGTGGTATCCGTGTCGCGACCAGCCCACTTGAAGAACACGAACGTCATCACGACGTAGAACAGCAAGCCGCCCGGGATCCACATGATCAGCCCCCCGATCTGCTGATCGCTCATCGGCGTCAGGCCCCAGAGGCGCGGGGCGACCGCGTACGCCGGATAGAGGACGTGGTCGGCCATCGCGATGTAGATGGAGACGATCGACATCGGGATGACCATGAGGAAGCAATACAGCATCTGCCCCGGGTACGCGAGGCGGGGCAGTTCCGGGAGTGGACTGAGGAACGGCCACCACATCAGGACCGACGCCACCATGAACGTCAGGTGCTGGACGATGTGGATGGGGTGATACGCCATCGCCGTGTTGTAGAGCGGCGGCAGGTGCCACGCCGCGATCACGACGTTGAAGATGATGAAGCACCGCGTGGGCCGGGTGACCCAGCGTGCGACCGCGCCGAGGCGCGGGTAGGCCAGGAACGGCCGCAGCATCCATCCCGGCGTTCCGAACAGCAGGAGCGGCGGCACGGCGAGGCTGAGCAGCAGGTGCTGCACCATGTGGGCGCTGAACAGGTAGTAGTCGCTCAGATCGTGCAGCGGCCCGTTCAGCGAGGCGAAGATGACCGCGAGCCCGGCGAAGAACGCGAGGCGCTGGCGCGGGTGCAGCACGGGCGGCTCATCGCCGTCCGCGGCGGCGCGGGCGCGAAGCCGCCGGGCCCACCACTCGTAGGCCGAGCCTAACGCGGTAAGGCCGATGACCGTGCTCCAGTGGATCGTCCACGTGGTCCAGCCGATCTGGGCGACCGGGTGGACCACGGCGAGTGCAGCAGTGTGGAGCGGCATGGCGGGCGACACTACGGGTACGGCGCGGGCGATAGCCCGGCTCGCGCGGTCAGGACGCGAGCCGGACGGCGATGTGCCCGAACAGGAACAAGAGGCTGATGATCGTGATCATCGCGATGATCAGCGGACCGGTGAACAGCGCCCGGAACAGTCGCGCGTCGTACCTGAGGTGCATGTAGAACATGACGACGATCGCGAACTTGACCGCGGACATGATCAGCAGGGTCGGCACGAACAGCTTCGTCTGGACGAACGACGGGATGTAGTACACCCAGACCTCGACGACGGTGATCAGCGTCAGAATCAGGGCGACCCACTTGTACTGCTTCCACGTGGGGTGGGCGTGCGCGCCGTGCGCCGCGGCGTGACCGCCCGCGTGCGCTGCCGACTGCGTCCCGTGACCGGCCGGTCCCCCGTGCGGAGACGGATCTGTGTGCGCCATGAGCGGCCCCTACTTGATGAGGTAGACGAGGGTGAAGATCGCGATCCAGACGACGTCGACGAAGTGCCAGTACAGCGCGGCAATGTCCACGTTGATCGCGTCCGCTGGCTCGAGCCCTCGCCGGTAATCGATGGCGAGCAGCGTGCCGAGCCAGATCACGCCGGCCGTGACGTGGGCGCCGTGGAAGCCCGTGAGCGTGAAGAACGACGACCCGAACAGGTTCGTGCGAATCGTCAGCCCCTCGTGCACGAACGACGTGAACTCGTAGGATTGGAAGCCGAGGAACGTCGCACCGAGGATACAGGTCATCCACAACCACAGCTTCGACGATCCGAGCACGCGGTCGCCGAACGTGTACTTCGGCAGGTTCCGATTCTCGACCGCCGCGAGCGCGAGCACCATCGAGAGGGACGACATCAGCAGCACGAACGTCGAAGCCGACGTGACGGGGATGTCGAGGATCGGCTTGATGACGGTGGCGCACGCCGGCGGCACGCACGTCTCGTGCGGGAACGGCCCGGTGACGCTTCTCCCCTTGTAGATCAGGTACGTGGAGATCAGCGACGCGAAGAGCATGCACTCCGACCCGATGAACGCCCAGATGGCGATCTTCCGGCTATCGAGCCCGGTGGTCGTGTAGTGGTGCCCGTGCGGGCCGGCTTCTATGTGGTCGAGTGCGGGGGACGCAGACATGCTTGGGGTTGGGACGGAGGCGTGAAGTACGCCCGGTGTCGGGAAACGCGGCGTTCCGCGTCACCCGGCGCCGGGCGCCCAGCGTCAGTGTGCTTCTTCCAATTCCAGTGGACTCAGGAGCCAGCTATACAGGAACCCGACGAGGATCGCGGCTCCGCCGAAGATCAGCGTGAAGGCAATCGTCTTGTTCTGGAGGTGAATGAATATCAGTCCCGAGAACATGATGACGATGCCGGCGGCCACGACCAGCGGCTTGATGGTGGGCAGCGGCATGGAAATGCCCAGCTCCCTCGCGCTCCGACGCTCGGTCTCCACGTGCACCGGCTTCGCCTCGGCCGCACGCTGCTGGTCCGACCAGCCTTCCTTCGTGTGCGGGATGTCGGCCGTCCGGTCAGGGTGCGTCAGGTCCCACAGCGGGTACCGCGATTCCACGAGCGGGATCTCGGCGAAATTGTACTCGGGCGGCGGCGACGGAATGGACCACTCGAGCGTCGGCGCGTCCCAGGGGTTGTCCGAGGCGACGGGGCCGCTCGCCCGGCTGCGGAAGAAGTTCCAGACGAAGATCGCCGTCGCGATCACGAGCAAGCCGGCGCCGATGCTCGAGATCATGTTGAACGTGTCCCAGCCCTGGCCGGTGTCGTACCGGTAGATGCGGCGCGGCATTCCGAGCATGCCGGAGAAGTGCATCGGGAAGAACGTCAGGTTCATCGCGATGAAGTTCAGCCAGAAGTGCCACGATCCGAGCCGCTCGTTCAGCATGCGGCCGAACATCTTCGGGAAGTAGTGATAGATGCCGGCGAAGATGCCCATGATCGAGCCGCCGAACAGCACGTAGTGGAAGTGCGCGACGATGTAGTAGGTGTCGGTCTGCTGGAGGTCCGCCGGCGGCGAGGCGTGTGAGACGCCCGAGATGCCACCGATGGTGAACAGCGCCACCAGGCCGATCGCGAACTTCATGGCGGTCGTGAACCGGAGCGACCCGCCCCACATGGTGAAGATCCAGTTGAAGATCTTCACCCCGGTCGGGATCGCGATGAGCAGCGTCGTGAGACCGAACACGGTGTCGGCGATGGGACCCATGCCGACCGAGAACATGTGGTGCGCCCAGACGCCGAAGCCGAGGAAGCCGATCAGGATTCCCGAGTACACCATCACCGGGTAGCCGAACAGCGGCTTCTTGGAGTTCGTGGGCAACACCTCGGACACGAGACCGAAGGCCGGGAGGATGAGGATGTAGACCTCCGGGTGACCGAAGATCCAGAACAAGTGCTGCCAGAGCAGTGGGTCGCCGCCCTTGCCGATCTCGTAGAACGTGGTGCCGAAGAAGCGGTCGAACTGCAGGAAGATGAGCGCGATGGTGATGACGGGGAAAGCGAGGACGATCAGGAACTGCACCACGAACGACATCCAGGTGAACATCGGCATGCGCATCAGGTTCATCCCGGGCGCACGCAGGTTGATGATCGTCGTGATGAAGTTGAACGCGGCCGCGAGTGACGAGATGCCGAGGATCTGGAGGCCGAGCACCCAGAAGTCGATGTTCACCCCCTGCGAGAACTGCGGGGTGGTGAGCGGCGCGTAGCCGAACCAGCCGCCATCGGGGGCGGCACCGAAGAAGATCGGCAGCGTGATGAACAGGCCGCCGAAGAGATAGACCCAGTAGCTGAACGCGTTGAGGCGCGGGAACGCGACGTCGCGCGCGCCGATCTGGAGCGGGATGAGGAAGTTGAAGAACGCGGCCGACAGCGGCATGATCGCCAGGAAGATCATCGTCGTGCCGTGCATCGTCATCAACTGATTGTACATCTCCGCCGACACGAGGCTGCCGTTCGGGCGCGCGAGCTGCGCGCGGATCACCACGGCCTCGAGCCCGCCGAAGATGAAGAAGAACAGCGAGGTGTACAGGTAGAGCACCCCGATCCGCTTGTGATCGACCGTGGTCAGCCAGCTCCAGAGCCCGGTGTGCTCACCGGTTCCGGTGCCCGCGTAGGTCGGTGATGCGGCAACTGTGGCCATGGCGTATTCGGTCGCTACGAGGTGAGAGTCGGTCGTCGGCGTTAGGTGCGCCGCGCCGGTGGAACGCGCGGGCGAGAGAGACCTCTCGCTCGCGTGGTGCTACCGCAGAGCCTGCAGATACGCGACGATGTCGGCGATCTGCTGGTCGGAAAGCCCGCCCAGCCCCTGCGTGACAGTGGCGCCGGTGGTCGGGTCGCGCTGGCCGAGGCCGAGGGTCGGCATCGCCGAGCCGGGCTTCATCAGGCGCGCGTTCTTGATCCAGAGCCTGAGGTGCCGGGTGTCGTTCGGATAGATGCCGGCCGCGATCGTCGAGCGGGTGGCGATGTGCGTGAGGTTCGGGCCGATCGGCGACGCCGCCACGGTGCCGCGGATCGAATGACACCCGATGCACGCGCTGCGTGAGAAGACCTGGAGGCCGCGCTGCGGGTCGCCGGTGATGCCGTCGGGCAAGGTGAGCCCCGGGGGCAGGGGCGTATTGGGCCTGGCGTAGTCGGGGAGCGACTCCATCGGGAACGTGTACCCGGGAGCCTGCGGCGCAACGGCGACGGCCGGCGTGACGGGCACCGGGGCGGGCGCGCCAGCGATCTGCGTGGTGGTCGGTGCGTGCTGCGCGGAATCGTTCGCCGGCGCGGCCGGTGCGAGTCCGAACGCCGCTGGCGTGAGCTGGTGCGCCACCCACCCCTCGAACTCGGCTGGCGTCACGACGAACGTACGGAAGCGCATGTTCGCGTGCGACGCGCCGCAATACTCGTTGCAGCTCCCGTTGAAGACGCTCGTCTTGAGTGACGAGTCGGGCGTGAACCAGAGGTAGTTCGTGTGGTTCGAGATGAGGTCGCGCTTTCCACCGAGCTGCGGAATCCAGAACGAGTGGATGACGTCCTTCGTCTTGAGCGAGAAGTTGACCGTGCGACCGATCGGGATATAGAGGTCGTTGGCGGTCACGAGCGTGTCCACGCGGCCGGTGGCCGTGCGCGTGGTGTATTGGGGATACCGGAACTCCCACCACCATTGATGGCCGACGACCTCGACCTGAAGCGCGTTCGGTATCGCGCGCGCCTGGGTGCGGAAGATCGTGCGAACCGTCGGGATCGCAATGAACACGAGAATGACGGCCGGCGCGAGCGTCCACCCGATCTCGAGGGCGGTGTTGCCGTGCACGTGCTTCGGCTCGTCGGCGTCGCTGCGGCGCCGGAAGCGGATGATCGTGTAGAGCAGAATGCCCTCGACGATCACGAACACCAACGTGCCCCAGAAGAACAGCTTGTCCCACAGGGCGTCGATCGCCGTGTTGAACTCGGTCGTGTGGTTGAACGTCGAGTTCGGGTAGTCGCTTCCGTACGAACCACACGCGGCAACGGCCAGCGCGAGTCCGGCGAGAACGGCGACCGAAGCGAGCTGGCGCGGCCGAATCTTCCAGTGCATTCGTATCACGTAAACCGGCGTTTTGAAGAGGCACCTCGGCCTTCCCGCTGTGCCGCGGCGCGTTGGCCAACAGCCACAAAACCTATTGAGCACTCAGAGGCGAATCAAGCTCGTGGCCCGTCGAGTGCCGCGCGCGTTGCGTACCGCGAACGCGCGCGACACGCGCATGATGCAGCGTTGGCGCGATTCGGAGCGCCACATCCGGTGCGCCACGCCCCTGTCATCGCGGAATGCGACGCTATTCGCCAGGTGGCGCGTCGTCGCTCGCCGTGTGCTTTTCCTTGACTCTCGTGATCGCGATCTCGAGCTGCACACGCACCTGCGCGACGGCTTCGCGGAGCGAGCGCAGCTTGTTCTGCTCACCACCGCCTCGCGTGGCGACGAGCAGCAGCGCCGTCACCTGATCGGCAATCATGCCGAACTGTCCCTTCAACAACCCCACCAACGGTGCGCCGGCGCGCCGGATCTGCGCGCCGAACTGCGCCGTCTCCTGCTGCGAGCGGACCGCGACGGCCATGCGTTCCACGATGCCGTGCAGCCGCTGCACGTGCGCCTGTGCCTCCTCGAGCGTTTCCATCTTCGCCGCGCCGGCGCCGTCGAGCTTCGGACCCGTGGACATGTCTACCTCACGCGCTCCATCCGCGGGTTCGGTTTGAGTGATCGGCCGGCGCGCGCGTGCGCCGCCCCGTCGAGCATGACGACATCAGCGACGAACCCGAACCGCCCGGCCGTGAGCGCCGTGCCCACCCCGTAGGCATCCACGGGCACGCCCTCTTCCTCGAACTGTCGGATCCGCTCCACCGTGATGGAACCGGAGACGAGGATCTTGATGTCGCCGAATCCTTCGGCATCGAGCGCGTTCCGCACGTTCCAGACGAGATGCGGGTTGACGCCCGTCGGCACGAAGCCGCCCATCTCGGGAATGATCGAACGGTCCACGAGATGCTCCGACGTCGCGAGCTGCACGCCCCAGAGACGACTCTCCTGCGACCGCGCGACCGCCAGCGCGGTGACCACGCTGTCGTTGTCGTAGTCCACCGGCACCACGAGCATGATGCGATCGCTCGTATGTGCCACGCAGGCGCGCACGGCGGCCACGGTGTCTCCGCCGTAGGCGGCCACGAGCGCGTGCGGCACGAGCATCAGCGGTGGCTGGGTGCGCGACGAGCTCTGCGTCGTGCCGGTCAACTGCAACGTACCGCCGATCTGCGCGGCGAGCGCATCGCCACGGTGCAGCATCCAATGGTCGTTGCGCGCCGGCAGCGCCATCACGGGCTTCGGACGACTCGCCTCGACGAGCGCGCGCGCGTTCGTCGTGATCCGCGTGCGCCGCGACAACACGCCGACGCACAGCGGCGCGAGGTGGGCGAACTGGTCATAGCGCCCGTCGACCGTCATCACCGTCTCATCGGCGTCGATGCGGTCGCCGTCGTAGAGCGCGTGCACGGTGACCTGCGACCAATCGTCCAGCCCCACCTTGAGCACCGCGATCGCCTCGTCGATACCGCCAAGAAGCCCCGACTGTTCGCTCGCGAACTGCACCGTGACGAGCGGCGAGCGGCCGTCGGCGAGCAGCACGTCACGCGCCCACACCGCCGTCGCGTGCGCGTACCCGCCGCGACGAAGCTCGTCGGCGGGGAGATCGAACGACGCCGGATCGAGTCGCTTTCGACGGCGGGGCATCGCGAGACGCGCGGCAGCGAACGTGGTGAGCCGATCAGTCCCGCTCGACGCCGTCGCCGGCAGCGCGCTTCGCCGTCGATGCGGTCACCCCGGCGGCCTCCTCGATGCCGAGCATCACACGCGGGTCGAGCACGCGATCGAGATCGCCGCGCGTCATGAGCCCGCGGTCGCACACCAGGTCGTACACGCCGCGGCCGGTCGCGAGCGCCTCCTTGGCGATCTCGGTCGCCGTCTCGTACCCCAGCACGGGTACGAGCGCCGTGACAATGCCGATCGAGTTCTCGAGGAACCAGCGCATGCGGTCGGGATTGGCGGTGATTCCCTCGACGCAGCGGGTCCGCAGGACGAAGAACGCCTGCTTCATCGAGTCGATGCCGTGCAACAGCCGGTACGCGATGATCGGCTCGAAGACATTGAGCTGGAGCTGCCCGGCCTCGGCCGCGAGCGTCACGGTGACGTCGCCACCGATCACATCGAAGCAGACCTGGTTCACCACCTCGGGAATGACGGGGTTCACCTTGCCCGGCATGATCGAAGAACCCGGCTGCATGGCCGGCAGGTTGATCTCGCCGAGGCCCGCCCGCGGACCGGAGCTGAGCAGGCGAAGGTCGTTGCAGATCTTCGAGATCTTCACGGCGCACCGTTTCAGCACGCCCGAGAGCTGGACGAACGCGCCGGTGTCGGCCGTCGCTTCGACGAGGTCGGGCGCCGTGATGAGCTCGAGCCCCGTCGTCGCGGACAGATGCCGGCGCACTGCCTCCGCATAGCCCGGAGGCGCATTGATGCCGGTGCCGATCGCCGTCGCCCCCATGTTGATCTCGCGAATGAGCGCCTGGGCTTCGCCGAGCCGGTCCACGTCCTCGAGAATGGTGTGCGCGAACGCGCTGAACTCCTGGCCAAGGGTCATCGGCACCGCATCCTGCAACTGCGTGCGACCCATCTTCAGGAACGCCCCGAACTCCTGCCCCTTCGCGAGAAATGCGTCGGAGAGGTCGCGCATCGTCGCACGCAACCCCTCGATGCCGGCGTGCAGCGCGAGCTTCACCGCCGTGGGATAGACGTCGTTCGTGGACTGGCTGAGGTTGACGTGGCTGTTCGGGCTGATGGTCGCGTAGTCGCCGCGCGGGCGTCCGAGCAGCTCGAGGGCGCGGTTGGCGATGACCTCGTTCGCGTTCATGTTCGTCGACGTTCCGGCGCCGCCCTGCACCATGTCGACGACGAAGTGCTCGTGGTGCCGCCCGGTGCGAACCTCGCGCGCGGCGCGAACGATCGCCTCGGCAACCTCGGGACCCAGCAACCCCAGCTCGGCGTTCGCGAGCGCTGCCGCCTCCTTCACGGCGGCGAGCGCTTCGATCAACATCGGGAACTCACGCAGCGCGACGCCCGTGATGGGGAAGTTCTCGAGCGCGCGCAGCGTCTGCACGCCGTACAGGGCTTCATCGGGGACCTCGCGCTCACCGAGCAGGTCGTGCTCGAGGCGGACGTGATGCCCGCCGAACCCGAGCGTTCTCCCACGCCCGACGATCGTCGCGTCGGTGGCGGCGAGGCGCTGCGAGATGGCACGCGCGGCGCGACCGACGAGGGCGGCGTAGAGCTGAGGATGCTCGCGCAGCATGTCCTTCACCTTCTCGGCCTGGAGCACGTAGGCGTTGGTGGGCTGCAGTGCGCGGGCGCTGGTGCCGTGCTTCGAGTCGTCCAGCAGCAGCCCTTCGCCGACCGCTTCGCCCGCGCCGAGCGTCACGAGTCGGATGGGTCGCCCGTTCATCTGCTTCTCGATCGCCACGGCTCCGGCGACAATGATGGCGAGGAATGCGCGCGGCGCCCCCTCCTCGAACAGGACATCGTCCGTTGCGTACTCGACGGGAGTCACCAATCGGGCGAGCTGGTGATAGGCCGAATCGGTGAGCCCGTCGAGGAAGGAGACGGCGCGGAGGTGGTCACGGATCACGGTGGTAGACATGCGGAGGGAACCTAGTCGGGGTCGGGGACTCCGGACTAGGGACTCGGACCTGGCCGTTGGGCTCGCGGACTGGCGCCCGAGCCGGCGGCCGACACCCGGCCGAGCAGTTGTCGACGCCAGCGGTGCCCCCTTCGGTCAGAACATCTCGGTTTGCACAGCTCCGCCCGGGGGAGTCACGAGGCCGGACTCCTCGTCCTCGTCGGGCGTGCCGAACTGGATTCCCACGCGGGCGCAGAGTGCGTCGAAGAAGTGGCGCAATCCGTCCCGGTAGTGCGCTCCGAGCTGATGGCTCGACGCATACGAGCTTCGATACCGCTCGGCCAGCTGGGGAAAGTTCTCCGCGATGAACGGCAGGTACCGCGCGCGAGCCGTGCTCCGCAGGCGCAGCGAGCACGCATTCACGTGGGTCGCGCCAGCGGCGGCGACCCGTTTCACGAGCTCGGTCAGATCCGACGGGTTGTCCGTGATGCCAGGGAGCACCGGCATGACGTTGATGCCGACATCGATTCCCGCCTGACGGAGGCGGGCGAGAGCACGAAGCCGCGCTTCGGGGGTCGGTGCCCTCGGCTCGACCAGGCGAGCCAGGTCGCGACGCATCGTGATGAGCGAGAGGTGGACCGTCAGTGCCGAGCGGCTCGAGATGCGCTGCAGGAGGCCAATATCGCGCGTGATCAGCGGACTCTTCGTGATGATGACGATCGAAAGGCCGGCGTGCTCCGCGAGCACCTCGAGCACGCCCCGCGTCACGCGGAAGCGACGCTCTGCTGGTTGGTACGGATCGGTGGCCGTGCCGACGACCACGACTTCGCCAGCACGCAGCGCCTCGAGCCGCGTACTTCCCGTTCGAAGCTCGTGACGGAGGAGCTCGGGAGCGTTCTCCTTGACGAGCACGTGGCGCTCGAACGCGAGCCAGGGCGGAAGTGACTCGAGCTCGTCGCGAAGCGAGTCCCCCGCCGGTCGCGCGGCGATTGCGCGATCGAGCGCATACCGATGCGCGTAGCGCGCGTAACAATAGGTGCAGCCAAAGGCGCAGCCCACGTACGGGTTCACCGACCAGTAGCCCATACCCGTGGACTCGGGGCCGTTGAGCACGCCCCTGGCGCGAGTGCCGTGGTAGCGAATGTCCTTCTGCTCGCCTATCGTCGGGAGCGGCAGGGGCCGTCGCACCCACCCTTCCGGAAAGAGCTGCTGCTGTACCGCGATGCCTCGCATTGGCCTGTGACCGGTCACGCGTTCCTATTTACCGAAGAAAGGCCGAAAATACAAGGCGCGTTGCGTTTGTCTCCCTCGGCGAATCATTCCCGGAATCACGGTCACCCGCGGTCGCGTCGCCAGCGCGATTAGGGCGCACCGCCGGTGGCCGACCTTCCGCACCTACCGTCCAGTCACACGATCGAGTGCCGCACACCATCCTCGTCGTCCCGTGCTACAACGAGGCGCAGCGGCTCGACGTTCGGGGGTTCGCGCAATTCCGAGCGACGGGCCATCGGATCGAGTTCCTGTTCGTGAACGACGGCAGCACGGACGGGACGCTCGACGTGCTTCAGGGGCTTCGGTGCGCGTCGCCGGACACCATTCACGTTCGCGATCAGCAGCCGAATCGAGGGAAAGCGGAAGCCGTTCGGGGCGGGATGCTCGACGCGCTCGACCGCGGTGCGGATTTCGTGGGGTTCTGGGACGCCGATCTGGCGACACCCCTTCGCACGATTCCGCGCTTTCTCGAGGTGCTGGATGCGCGTCCCGCGATCGACGTCGTCCTCGGCTCACGCGTACGTCTGCTCGGGCGCTCCATCGAGCGGCATGCGTGGCGTCACTACCTGGGCCGCGTGTTCGCGACGCTCGTGTCGGAGCTCCTCCACCTTCCGGTCTACGACACCCAGTGCGGGGCAAAGGTGTTCCGCGCAACCGACGCGCTGCGAGCCGTGCTCACCGAGCCGTTCCGGACGTCGTGGCTGTTCGACGTGGAGATTCTCGCGAGGCTCATCGCCGTGACCGAGGGCGGCACGGAGGGGGTGGCCGAGTGTGTCTACGAGCTTCCGCTCGACGAGTGGCGCGACGTTCCGGGCTCGAAGCTGACGCGTGCCGCCTACACCCGTGCTGCCGCGAGCCTGTTCACGCTGTACCGCGCGTACGGCCCGATGCTCAACGCGCGCCGCAACCGTCGCTGAGATGCGAGGGCCACCGTGCGACGGCGGTCCGAGGGCCGCCGCCGCGCCGGCTCAACTCCCGGCCTGACGCCTGGCCTGCGCCCGCAGCGCCTCGCTCGCGTAGATCGCGACCTCCACCCGGCGGTTGCGACTGCGTCCGGCCTCTGTCGCGTTAGGCGCTACCGGTTCGGCCTCGCCCAGTCCGCGCGGCGTGATGCGCGCCCGGTCCACGCCCTGCGCCACGAGATACGACGCGGCCGACCCGGCGCGGCGCTCCGACAAGGCGAGATTGTAGGCATCGGTGCCCACGCTGTCGGTGTGGCCGGCGATGAGCAGCTCGGATCCCGGATACTTGGCGAGGCTCGCCGCGAGATTGCGGAGGTTGGTGCGCGCTTCGGGGCGTACCTGGTCGGAGTCGAAGTCGAACAGAAGCCCCGACTCGAACGTCACCTGGATTCCCTCGCCAACGCGCTCGACGATGGCGCCGGGGATGTTCTGCTCGAGCTCCGCGGCCTGCTTGTCCATCCGATGGCCGATGATCATTCCCGCGGCACCACCGATGGTGGCACCGAGGATGGCACCCTTCGCGGTGGACCCGTTCGCCTTGCCGATGGCGCCACCGATGACCGCGCCGCCGGTGGCACCGATGATCCCGCCCTTCTCCTTGTTGTTGAGCGACGCGCAGCCGGCGAGCGCCAGCGCCGCCCCGCTCACGGCAAGAATCGAAATACGTCCTCGAACTGAATTGGTCATCACGATCGGCTCCGTTGAGGTGTCGCGCGCTGTCGCTCGCGGACGCGAGCGCGCCTCATCGGGTCTACCCGCCACGGCCCCCGGGGTGCCCGCCGCAGCCACGTTGTCGGAGGGGCGCCGGTGAGTTATGCTGGACCCGTGCCCGAACGCCTCTCCGACATCGGAATCCAGCGCGAGCTCGGTGGGCTCCCCGGGTGGTCGCGTCGTGGTGACTCGCTGACGAAGACCTTCCGCTTCGCGACGTTTCCGGCCGGCATCACGTTCCTCACCCGCGTGGCCGACGTCGCGGAGTCGATGAATCACCACCCGGACATCGACGTGCGCCACACGCGGCTGACGTTCACGCTCAGCACGCACGACGCGGGCGGCATCACCGCGCGCGACCTAACGCTGGCGAAGGAGATCGAGCGGCTGGCGACCGAGTCGGGGGTGTAGCGCGCTGCCGCTCCGCCCGCGCGCCGGGCTACGAGGCTTTCCGCAGCTCCACGCTACCGTTCACGGTCTCGAGCCGGATGCGACGGCCGCCCTTGCCGATGGTCGCGCGAATGCGACGCGGGTTCACCCGGCCCTGGAGCGTGATCGGGAAGTCCGCGGACAGGCTGCCGTTCACCGTCCGCATGTCCAGCTCCGCGTCGAGGTTCGACGGCACCTCGATCTCGATCGAGCCGTTGACGGTCGAGTACTCCAGATCACCGGTGCCGAGCTCGCGCATTCGAACCTCGATGTCGCCGTTGACGGTGGAGGCGTTCACCGGCCCGCCGGACGACGCGGCGGTCACGCCGCCGTTGACGGTGCTGGCGCGCACCTCACTCGTCGCGCCATCCACCCGGACCTCCCCGTTGACCGTGCTGACCGCGAGCCGCACACCAGCCGGGAGCCTGACGGTGAACTCCACCGACGTGTCGTTGTCGCGCCCGCGGCGGTTGTCGCCACGCGAGCGGTAGCCGTCCTCGTCGCACGACGCGTTCTCGTTCCAGAACGCGCAGATGATCACGTCCCCGTCGTCGCCGCCGAGGCGCCGCGTCTCGATACGGACGTCCTCGGGGTTCCCGCGTCGCCAGCGCTTCACCGCGGTCACTTCGGCACGGTCGCCCGACGCGCGCTCCACGCGGATGGCGCCGTTCAGGTTGCGAACGTACAGCCAGTGGCCGCTCGACACGCGGCCGTCCCACGAGAAGTCGCGCCCGGTCGAGCGCTGTTGCGCTCCGGCGGCGGCCGTGACCACGACGAGGGCGATGGCGGCGATATCCGTGCGTCGCATTGCGAGAGGTCTCCAGAGATCAGGCGTGTTGATGGACCGGCGCATCAGCGTCTCGAGCGCGCGCGGCGCGCGATGATGATGTCGCCGCTGAACGATTCCGCGGTCACGCGCGCGCCGCCACCACCGAGTGTGAACTCGAACCGCCGCGGGCGGCCGGTGGTGCGCTGGCCGGGCGGCAACGTGACCGGGAATTCGCTGTCGAGCGATCCGCTGAACGTCTCGACCGTGAACTGCGCGCTCGCGCCCTCGGGGATCTCGAGTCGAATGTCGCCGGAGTGCGCGTGAAACTCGTAGCGGCCGCTGGCGTCGATGTTGCCATCGTACTCCACCTCACCGCTCACGGTGGTCGCGACCACGTTGCGAGAGGTCACCCCGGTGAGGGAGACGTCGCCGCTCGTCGTCTCGGCGCGGACCTCTCCCGTGACGTCGTGAAGCTCGATGGTCCCGCTCACCGACTCGCCGCGCACCACGCCGGCCAGCGCGGAGGCACGCACGTCGCCGGACACCGACTCGAGCACGACGCGGTCGGTGGCGTCGGTCACGACCACGTCGCCGCTCGTCGAGCGCGCCTCGACCGCGCCCTTCGTGCCGCGCACGGTCACGTCGCCCGACGTACTCCGGGCGATCACGCGCACGCCGACGGGCACCGAGACCTCGAACCGCGTGTCGCCGATCCGGCCGCGATTCGACTCGACCTCCAGCGTGATGCGCGAAGACGTCAGGCTGGCGCGCAGCCGCCCGCGCTCGGTGAACGCGCGCACGCGCGCTTCGCCACGCTCCCACGCCGTCACCACCACGTCGCCAGAGATCTGCGTGAGGTCCACGACGCCGGTGCGGCTGAACGTGAACGTGGAATCGATCCGCGACTCGACGCCCTGCGCCTGGCCGCCGCGATCCCGATCGCGATCGGGTTGCGCCGACGAAGACCAGGGGAGGAGTGCGGCAGCGCTGACCGCGCTCGCGAGCAACAGGGACGATCTCATATCTCGCTCTTCCTTCACGTAGTACGGTTCGGCAGCAGCGCCGCCGTACGCAGCAGCTCGAGCTTCTTGTCGAGCGCACTGTTCAAGCGCTCATCGAGGAACTGGTTGGCGGGGTCCTGCGCCAGCGCGGCGCGGCTCTGGGCAATGGCCTCGTCGATCACCTTGAGGTTCGCCTCGATGATCGCCGCGGTCCGCGGGTCGAGCTGGTATCGGTTCCGGGCGAAGATCGTTCGCAGGCGGTCGATCTCGCGCGAATAGGTCTCGGCGGCCGGGACGTTGCGCACGCGCTGCGTGGTCGGCTGCGGCGTGGTACGATCGGTCGCGTATCCAACGCGATCCTCCGACGAGTCCACGGTGGCCACCTGCGCACCGCTCGCGGGGGGCGCGACATCATCGGGTCGCACCGGGTCGCCGGCCGGCGACGTGGCGGAGCCAGCGGGAACCGCCGATGGTGGCTCGGTGACGACGGCCGTGTTGGCGCCGCGGGGTGCTCCGACCCTGCTCATGGTGAGCGTGTAGGTGACGCCGGCGGTGACGGCGACGAGCGCGGCGGCGATGGCGCCGAGTCGCGCGCGCTCGCTCCAGCGGCGGCGCGCCGCGACGTTAGGCGCCGCCGGGGTGCCGAACGCGATCACCGGCGCCTCGATGCGCACCGCGATGCCCGCCCACAGGTCCGTGGCGGGCGCCAGCACCGGCAGCGCGCCGGCCTCCGCGCGAATGTGCTCGAGATCGCGAACGAGTGCGGTGCACCGCACGCAGGACGCGAGGTGCGCGTCCACCCTTCGCCGGTCGGCGGGCGCGAGGTCTCCTTCCAGATAGTCCGCGAGCCGTTCGTCGAAGGTCTCGCAGCTCATGGCATTCGTCATCATCGGTTCAGTGCCTCCCGCAACAGGAGCCGAGCCCGGTGCAGCTGCGCCTTGCTCCCACCCGCGGTGATGCCGAGCATCCCCGCGATCTCCTCGTGTTTGTATCCCTCGACGTCGTGGAGCACGAAGACCTGTCGGGCCCCCGGCGGCAGCCCCGCGATTGCCGCGTCGAGGTCGAGCGCCATTCCCGGCGTCCAGCCGCTCGCTCTCGCGTGCGGAAGCGCATCCACCTCGTGAGGCTCGCCGCCGAAGCGACTGCGCGTCCGCCCCTCGGTCTTCCGCGCGTTGAGCACGACGTTGACTGCCAGCCGGTGCAGCCAGGTGGGGAACGCGCTCTCGCCACGGTACAGCGAAAGCTTCGACCACGCCCGCACGAACACGTCCTGCGTCAGCTCTTCGGCAACCGCGCGGTCGGCCACCATGCGCGCACACACCGCGAACACGCGATTCACATGCGCTCGGTAGACGCGCTCGAACGCCGCGCGGTCGCCCGTCGCCGCGAGCGCCACGTCGTCCGTATCGGATCGGCCGGTGGTGAAACTGGAGTTGTCGACTGTCGCCACCATCATCCGCCGGTCGGTCCTCGGTTGCTTCGCCGAGTCAGATACCGGGACGGGCCGAATGGTTTGAACGCGCGTTGCATGGCCGGCAGTCCGTGAGGTGCGTCACCGTCCGAAGGCGCGCTCCAGGACGCCGGGCAACTCGGGCATGCATGCAATGAAATGGTCGGGCTGAGCGGCCGCGAGAGTGTCACGGTCGAACGGGCCCCAGAGCGCAGCGACTGTCGTCACCCCGGCGGCGTTCCCAGCCAGGATGTCATACGGGGAATCCCCAATGAACACGGCATGCTCGCGAGCGATGCCGAGGCGCTCGAGCGCGACGCGAACGGGCTCGGGGTCGGGCTTGTGACGCGTGGTGTCGTCGAATCCGACGATGGCACGGAAGAATCGCTCGAGGCCGACGAACCCGAGGCTCTGCCGAGCGAGCGCGCTCGCCTTGCTGGTGACCACCGCCAACGGATGACCGCCGTCGAACAGGTCCCTGATGACGCTCGGCACGCCGTCGTAACAGCGCGTGAGCCGGTCGTGATGCTCGCGCTGGTGGGCTCGGTAACGGTCGAGGAGAAGCGCGACCTCCGCCTCATCGGTGGCGTACGCACGGAGCTGGTCGACGAGTGGCGTCCCGATGCCGCGCACCCAGTCCGCGTCGGTAGGTACGGCGCGCGGCCAGCCGGCGAACGCGTGGCGGGCCGAGCTCAGGATGAGCTCGATGGAGTCGATGAGCGTACCGTCGAGGTCGAAGAGGACGGCGATCGAGCCATCCGGGCGCGGGTCGGTCATCGCGCGAATGGTAAGGGGCAGGCGGGAATCGCCAAGGCTGCTGGCCGATGTGCCGCACCTATATCAGCGATATATCGCAAGCGCTGCGATGCAGCCGATTCCGAGCGCGTTCAACCGCGTCGATGGTGCGGGACTGCGCTGGCCGTCAATCCGCCGAGGCGACGAGCATCAGCAACGCGAGCACGGCCGGCGACTCGGCCGGGACCTCAGCGGCCTCATGGGCCGAGTCTCCGGCGTTAGGCAGTGACCGCGAGCCGAGCTCGATGACGCGGTCGAGCCAGGCTTCGCCCGCGGCGTCCGACGATTCTGCAGTGCCCGGCGGGATCAGCGCATCCAGCATCCGCTCACCGCCGGCGGCCCGGGTGGCGCGCAATGCCGTGCGCGCTCGGGCGGCGAGCCGCGACATGATGACCCGGCGGTGCGCCGGCGCAGCCGCCGCCACAATGGCGATGCGGCCGGCAACCCGCGCGTGCGCGCGGGACCCGACGAGCTCCAGGTCGGTCGCGGCAGAGGCGCGCTCCCCCGCCATGAAGCGATCGAGCTGATCCAGCGCCCGCGCGACGCGGGAGGGTGCCGCGGCGCACGTCGGCCCGTCGGCTGACAGCGCGACGTCGAGGATCGCGCGCGGATCGCTCGTGGCTGGAAGCCCATCCGCAGCGGCGACGATCCGCGCGTCCACCGTGCCAGCCGCGATGCCGACGAGCGCCAGCCAGCCATTCGCCCGCGCTCGAACGGCACCGACGAACGGCGGCAGGGCCGCATCAGCCGTTAGCGCGGCATCGCGGGTTCGGTCTCGTGCGTCACGGCCGTCGCCATCGCCGCGCCAAGCTGCCAGCAGACACCGGAGCCGCTCGGCGACCGCCGGGGCCGCGGGTGTGACGACCGGCGGGCGTGGCTCGCCGTCAGGCGCGTTCGCCTGCTGGCCGAGTGATGCCGGCGGCGGCGCCCAGGCGCCAGCAGCGCCCGCCCGACCACGCACGCCGAGCCGCGACGCGAGCAGCGGCAGGACCACATCTCCCACCGCGGTACGCGCCGCGACGGATTTCGCTCGCAGTCGCTCGATGATTCCGAGCAGCGCGTCGGCCCGCGCCGGCGGCGCCACCGCGTACTCGTGCACGACGTCGTGCCCGGACCCGATGCGCCAGACGCGACCCATGCGCTGCGCGAGCCTGGACGCGGTCCACGGGAGGTCGAGGTGCACGACGACGGACGCATCCTGAAGGTTGAGTCCCTCGCTCAGGAGGTCGGTGGCGATGAGAAGCTCGATGGCCTCGATGCCGGCGGGAGCGCGCGCGCCGGTTGCCCGCGGCGCGAAGCGGGCGAGCGCCTCGTCGCGCGACAGCGGACCGCCGGCCACCCACGCGCCGTGCGCGGTGATGGCCGCCACGCGCGGGTCGCGGCGGAGGCGGCGGAACATCGCCCGCACCGACTCCGCGAACTGCGAGAACGCGATGATGCGCGCCCCGGGGTGCCGCCGCCGAACGTCGCGAAGCAGCTCCGCCCGCTGGTCATCGGCCGCGGAACCGATGGCCTGCACCGTGGAGAGCGCGCGGCGAACACCGTGCGCGTGTCGCCGCACGGCGACGAGCAACTCCTGCCCGTCATGGACGGCGACCTCGCTGGCCACGAGCTCCGCAAAGGCCAGTTGCATGGCGTCGTCGCCGGCCACCCACGCGCGCATCTCGGCACGTGTCGGATGTCGTCCGCGCTCGAGCGCGTCGGCAAGGGATTCGGCGCGCGCGAGGCGGCGGTTGAGCGCGGCATGCAGGGCCGCATCGGTCGAGCCCCACGCGCGAATGAGGGACAGCATGATCAACGCACCAGCATCGCCGCCCTCGCGAGTCGGACACGGCGCCGGGATGGCGAGCACCGCGTCGAGCCCCTCGTCCGACGCCGAGAGCTCGAGCCACTCCGGGGCGGCGCGGCGAGGCGCGACACCGCTCGCCACGTCTTCGTGCGTTCGCCGCACGATGCAAGTAGCGAGATCGGCCTGCGTCATTCGCCGGGCGCGACTTCCGAGGAAGAGCGCGAGGAGCGCGTGCAAGTCGGCGGCGGCGTTGTGGACGGGCGTGGCCGAGAGAAGCAGGACCCGGGCGCCCCAGGTGAGCGCCGCCAACCGTTCGTAGCGGCGCGTTCCCGGATTCCTCGCGTGATGCGCCTCGTCGACTACGACCGCGTCGTATCGAGCGACAGGTGGCTCGCGGCGGCTCAACGCCTCGAACGAGATCAAGTGGGCGTGCATGCTCGTGCGTCCGAGGGCCGACCGCCACATGCCGATGAGCGACGCCGGGGCGACGATGAGGAGCGCGGAGGCATCACGCACCGCCGCGAGCGCTGTGTACGTCTTTCCGAGGCCCACCTCGTCGGCCAGCAGCGCTCCTCCGAACCGCGCGAGCGCCGCGCGGAGCCGAGCTGCGGCGTCGCGCTGGTGCTCGCGCAGCTCGATCTCGCCAAGTCGCGATGTCGCGTGCGACGCTCCGAGCACGCCGGTCGCGATGCACGAGCGGACGGTCGCGGCGTCGACCCATCGCCATTTCCTCATCGCGTTTGCCAATCGAGCAGCGCGGCAACGGCCTGGACACGAAGGCCGTACGCGCGGGCGACGACCTCCAGCAGCTCGGCATCACCAGGCGGACAGCCGCCCGACGCGCGCTCGCCGACCGGCGCGAGCAACGCGCGAGCCTCGCTCCACGCCGCAGGGATGGGAAGCAGCGCCATCGTCCATCCGAGGTAGCGGCGGTAGCCCCCGCGCGCCGGCTCGGCGAGTGGCGCGAGGGGTTAGGAGATAAGCCCGCCACCACTTCACCCCCATACCTGCCTAGCCTATTCGGGTTAAATTCGGATGCATCTCCGTCCCAATTACGGGAGGCGTCAGAAATGTCCCCAATTCAACGGGTCTTGCGGGTCATGGTCGCTTCACCCAGCGACCTATCGTCTGAGCGCGCGCGGCTTGAAGAGGTCGTTCGCGAGCTGAACGACACTTGGAGCGCTACGAACGGTGTTCGGCTAGAGCTTGTCCGTTGGGAGACACACGCGTACCCCGCGTTTGGGGCCGATGCTCAAGACGTCATCAATCAACAGCTGCCGGATGACTACGAGATTTTTGTCGGCATGCTCTGGAGTCGCTTTGGTACTCCAACCGGACGGGCCGAATCGGGAACGGAGGAAGAATTCAACCGCGCTCTGGCGCGCTACCGTGCAGACCCAACCAGCGTTCACATCATGATCTACTTCAAGAACGCTGGTCCGCCGCTAAACGAGGTCGGCGCAGCACAACTCGAACAGCTCGGCAAAGTCGTGGCGTTCCGGGAGCGTGTCGTCGATGAGGGCGGGCTGCACTGGGGCTTCGAGAGCACCGACCACCTTTTGCAACTCCTTCGCGTTCACCTCAGCCGAGTGCTTCAAGAAAAGCAACGAGAAAACTCGAGCACGTCCGTCGTTGCGAGCACTGGCGACACCGAGCTGTCGTTCAGTGCCGAAGACGATGAGCTGGGCTATCTCGATTATCTCGAGTTAGCGGAGGAGCATGGCGAAAAGGTCAACGATTCGGCGACGGCGATCGCTAACGCGACGACCGATCTAAACGAGCGCATCAACAAGCGGACCGATGAGATAAATGCGCTTTTGGAACTCTCAAAATCGGGCGGACGTGTAGAAACCAAAGCCGTGAAGCGCACAGCGAACCGCGCCGCTGACGACATGCAGGAATTCGTCACCCGCGTACGCGTTGAGATGCCGATCTTCAAGAAAGCATTCCAGGACTTCGTTTCCGCGTTCGGTAATGCGATCAGCGTTGTGGAGGGCGGGTTGGGTCCTGAGCAGAGCCTGAGATCACAGGCCGGCGAACTGCTAGCCATATTGCGGAGAAGTACGGCTTCCGTCATCGGCTTCCGCGACAGTGTCGATGGTCTGCCGCGTGCAACAACATCTTTCAACCGCGCGCGGCGCGCGACCACCGAAGTGCTTGACACAATGATCGGCGAGTTTGAGAGCGCGGCTGGAGTTCTCGCGGAAATCGCGCCGCAGACAGACGCCGCGCGCGAGTCTGCCGATGTTCCTACAGCTAGCCTGGACGAGCGCTAGCCCGAACAGTCGAGCTGGCAAGCCACTCCGTTCAATGCCGCCCACCTCGCTTCACATTCTTAGGAGGGGGCGGCAAAAGCGTGCTGCAACCAACCTCCATTCGCCGGTAGCGGCGCCCACCCGTCAGTCGGTGGGCGCAGTGGTGGTCGCTAGCCTTAGCGTCCCAGAGTCGCGACGGACCCTAAGAGGGACGCGAGCACGCGGGCCGACGGCGTCGCCCGACCATTTCGAATCGCCTTGATCGTTCGCACGCTCACGCCGGCCGCCTCCGCCAGCTTCACGGCCGGTATGTGTTTCAACTTCCGAAGCAACTCAGCCAAGTGACTTTTGTCCGGCTGTTCGCACGTCTCGAGCACGTCACGCCAGTCGTGAACGAGTCCGCGCTCGACGTCCTCCACGCGGTTTGATTCCTTCCCGACGTACGTGACGGACGTTGCACGCACCGGCCGGCGTCGCAGTAACCCGACCGTCGTGCGGTCGCAGGGCTCGCCGTCCGCGCACGCGCTTTTCGGCTCCGGGTGCCGCTCGTACGCGTCGAGCACATCGCGGTAGCATTTGACGTGAATCAATCCGGCGAGCGGAAAATCCGACGTCGAAATCGGAAACTCCTCACCGGAATACACGTCCACCCACGGCATTCGCAGCCATTTCCGCGCGTCACGCTCGTAGGGCGCAATCAGGTGAAATTTCGCGCGCTCCGAGTGCGCGATGCGCGAGAGCGACGCGACCTGTGCGCTCAAGACGAAATTGAACGGCTTGATTCGCGTGGCGTACGTTGAGAATGCCGAACACCCGGAAATTGACCGCGCTATTGCCGGCGCGCTCACGGTAATTCGGGAAATGGCGGGACGGTCGAGCCAGCATATTTCCGGCGTGGATTTCCCGAGCGCCTTGGCGACGACGTGCGCCCACAATTCCGCGATCCAATTTCCCGAGGCGTCCGCCGGGTCGGTGGGACTCAGTAGATGCCCCAAGCCGTGTTCCGAGTATTTCCGCACAACAACTCCGCCGTCCGGCTCCCGGTTAAAGAGTGCGTAGCGCTTCGCGGAAATCACGTACGCGAACAATTGCCGGCGCACGCCCGCGGAATAATTGTCGTCCTCAATTTTCAGAATTGAGCCCGGAATTCGTGCTAGGTCGTACGGGTTGAGCGCGGAAAACCGGTCGACAATGGTCTGCACCTCCACGAACGAGAGCGCGCGAATTGCCGCGCCGCGTGACGTCCGAATATCCGCGCCCTCGCACGGCACGAGCCCACCATTTTCCGACGCGACAATTGCCATCGAATCCGTGTCGCAGAACGCGTAACGCCCACCCATGTCGGTGACGCATCGTTCGAGCAGCGCGAGCATGAGGCGCGCGGCGGACGGAATGAGCGCGGCTATCGGGGGAAAACAGTACGCGCCTTGCGACTCCGGCGCGCGCGTGCGGCAGGAAAATGGCTCGTCAATTCCGAAGACCGTCACGTCCGCGCGCTCGTCCGCGGCTAATTCCTCCCGGTCCATCTGCGCGAAAATCCCGTAACTCCCGGCGTTGGCGAGCACCTTGAGAAACCGGCCCTGGCGCGCGCGCTCGTCGGCCGGAATATCCGCGCGCGATTTCACGCCTTTGCGCTCCTCGATGACGCTGCGGAAAAAATCGCCCGCTTCCGGATCGACGTCGACCATCCCGCGGAGCTTCACGGGTTGCAGCTTCGGTTGCGCGCCGCTCGGAATTAGCCGGATGGCGCGCCGGATTTTGGGCGGCTTCCCGGTGAGCAGCGTTGAGGCGACGAGGTCCGGGCCGGCGTACCAGAGCGGCGAGTCCGACCACAGCGGGTTGACGCCGATATTGAGGGCGTCGCTGTACGCCGAATATTTCGCGCGCACCGGCAGGATGTCGCCGTCCGGCTCGACCTCCGCGAAAAACAGCAACTCGCGCCACGTCGCCGGATCGAAGCATCGGTCAGGCGTCACGGACGCGAGCAACACACGGGCATCCTCGGTCGCATCGGTGGACGTTAGGTGTTCGGCGGTGAGGAGGCGCCAGAGTCCCATGAGCGTGTTGACCGTCGGGTACATCGAGAGGAAATCGACATAGACGACCGGGACCGGCGTGTTGCGGATGCGGCACTCGGCGCGGCCGCCGAAGTACGCCGTCATGGCGATCCCGAGGAATTCCTTGGGCACGTCGGGGAATTGCGCGCGCGGCGGCGCCACGCCCATCGCCCGGAGGTACGCTTTCGCGACGGACGCGGGCGAGCTGGCGCGCGTCGGCGCGAGGTCGAGCGGATGCCGGTCGAACTCGGCGCGCAGTTTCTCTACCAGCTCCTGGGTCGCCAGCACGTCGCGCCGGTTGTAGTCGACGTACTCGCCCGAGATGCGCCCGTGCTCGCCGGCCTCCGTCTTCCCGTGCGCCACGCCGAAGGCGCGGCACGCAGAGGCCAGTGAGTGGCCCTCGCTCGTCAGCGCGAACGCGAGCGTCTTGAGGTCGAGGAAGTAGCCGGCGAAGACGTACCGCGCGTCCGGCGTCGGGTCGCCGTCGTCGGAGATGAGGTCGTCGCGGTCGGGGCTGTGCCGCTTCGCGAACCCCACGAACGCGCGCTTGCTGTCGACGTGCTTGATACAGAGACGCGGACGGAACTTGTTCTCGCGGTACGCTCCGGTCTTTGGGTCGCGGTAGTCCCACAGCACGAACGAGAAGCCGCCGCGGTAGCGCCCGCGGGCCTCGCCCACGTCGACGGCGAGGCGGGACAGGTCGAACGGCAGATTGAACCCGACAACCAGCGCACGACCCTTATAGGCCGCGGGCCAAAACACGTCGTCCACGAACTGGCGGCGCGAGAGCAGCTTGAGCCCGGCGGGCGAGCCCGGTAGCACGTCGGCCCGACGCTCACGGGCGTAGCGCTCGAGCAGCGCGAAGCCGTTAGGGTCGCGGCTCGGCAACTCGTCGTCGTAGAACAAGCCCTCAGCCACACAGCGCAACGCCGCGGCGTCGGTCCATTGGCAAAACCGGTAGCAGCCGAACGTAAGGCGCTGGGCGGCATCAGTAGTCGTCTCCGTGTCGAGAACGAGCACAGCCGGACGCCATCGGTCCGCCACCCGGCGCGGCGTGCCGCGCGGCTTCTCCTCACGCTGCTGCTCGACGTATGCGCGCAGCGCGATTTCGACGGGCGTGGGTGACGGCTGGCTCATGCCGCGGCCTCGGGCATCTCGCGCCACTCGGGGCATTCCCGGTCGAGTCCGGCGAGGAAGCGCGCGACCTGCTCGGCCCATTCGAGGAATTTCTCGCCCAGCGTGCGGAAGAACGCGCCCAGCGCGCGCAGGATCGCGACCAGCTTGTCGAGGAGGGTTCGCGGCTTCGCCATCGACGCGCCGCGGGCGCGGCACTCCTCGGTGAGCTCGGCGTGACAGTTCCGGCAGAGCGGCACCGTTAGCGCGCCGTCGTTGGCGCGCCCGACGGCGTGGTGGTCTTCCAGCAGCGTGCGGGCGGCGGCAATCAGTGCGTCCGGCGCGGCGTAGCCGCACAGCGCGCACGACGCGTCCGCGCCGAGGCGGCGTTCGCGCGCGGCGCGGCGCGCGGCGGTCTTGATCGGGTCGGGTTCCATTGGTCGTGAACGAGTCAGTGAGAGTGTTGGGAGAGAGGATCAGCCTTTGAGCGCGTACAGGTCTTCGAACGAGACCTCGCCCACATTGCCGAGGCGTTCGAGCGTGCGGAGGTCGGTGAGGAACGGGAACGCGACTTTCCCGGCGCGGAACGACTGGCGCCGGAACGGGCGCAGCGCGCGCGCGTCGCCGGTCTTGAGGAACCGGTCCACCGCGGCGGCGTGCGCCGCGATGCGCGAGGCGGTGCGCGAGTCGCGCACCGTGACCTGCTCGACTCCCCGCGGGGTGAGGACGTTGAGCGTGCGCGCCAGCCGGTCCCACGGCTTGGCGCGGTAGCGCCCGCTCGCGGCGCGCGTGAGCGCGCTACCGGCGTACTTCCGCACGGTCGCGGGCGTGGTGAGCGCGCGGTCGGCGGCTTGGGTGAGCGAGAGCCCTTGGGCGCGCATGCGGTGGAGCGCGTCCAGCGCGCGCAGGCGCGCGACCTCGGACTCCCGGCGCGCAGCGGCGCGCTTGGGCGGCTGCTTGGCTGAAGTCCGACGCGCTTTGGCGCGTCGCTGGGGAGGCATGGCGCGTCACCGTCTCGGCTACGCGCTACGGCCGGTCTGCGCGCGCTCGCGCGTGAACCGCTCGACCTCGGCGGCGTGGACGTAGAAGCGGCCGAACTCGTCCCGACCGCCCCCGAGGTGACCCCGGAGGAGCAGCGTGCGGACTTGTTGGTAGGTCAGGGACAGCTTGAGGGCGGCGGCAGCGAGGGGCATCCGATCCGACATGGCATCTCCGGCGATAGGGTGAGCGAGCAGCTTGCGTGAGTGGACCACAAATACATATTTGTATGACACAAACCAATGCCGCGGGACACTCTTTGTCGGAGCGCACAAATGCCGAGCAGGGTCAGGAGGGCGAAGTACCGGGACGACCCTTTGGTGACCATCTCGCCCCGAGTGCTGCGGGCCGTGCTCGCGGAACTGGGGCTAACCGTCACGGAACTCGCGCAGCGGACGGGCAACAGCCAGCAGACCGTTTCGCACCTCGCCACGGGCGACACGACCAAGCGTTGCCGACAGTCGCGCCTCAGCGCGCTCGCGAAGGCGCTCGGCGTGGCGGAGGAAATGCTCGGCGGCGAGCAAGGATTCTTCCGACGCGGGACGCAGATCGGCTACGAGTGCTGGTACTCCGCACGCACCCAGTTCGCCGTCCATCGATTGCTCGTGCGCGCGCACAAGGCGTTCGAGCGCGACGCGAGGCGGGAGCGACGCGCTGGCGACCTCGAACGTTCCGACGAGCTGCGCGCGTGGAGCTACCTCGAAAACTCGCTACTCGAACTGCTCAAGGTGGGCGAGTGGCGCCGCATGCTCATCGAATGGCAACCACCGCGGCCCGAGCGCCAAGGCTACCGCGAACCGCTCGCCCAAGACTTGACCGTCTTCGACCCGGCGCCGGTCAACGATCCGGCGCACGAAGAGGCGACGCTCGCCCTCGTGCGAGCGTTCGAGCACATCCTCACACCGTGGTTCGACGGCAAGGCGGCCCTCGACTACGCGCGACTGCGGGACTTGGCGGTCATGCCGCAGGGCGGGATGCCGCCGCGCGGGACACATACGGTCGACGTGATCCCTCCTTGGCACGACGTCCCGGCACCCGGAGAAGCCCACTCATGAGCGCGGCCGATAATGCGGTTGCAGAATCCCCGACCGGCTCAAGCGTCCTCACGCTGACCGGGTACGGTGTGCGCGTGGCGGTGGAGCGCGGGCACCTCCTCGTCGAAGACGGCGCGGGCCGAACGCGTCGGACGCGGCGCTTGCCTCGGGTGGGCTCCGGCGTTAGGCGCGTCGTGATTCTCGGCCATGCCGGGACCGTGTCGCTCGAAGCACTGCGCTGGCTCCATGACCTCCGGATCAGCGTCATCCACATCGACGGCGATGGTGCCGTCATCGCCTACGCGGGCGCGCCCACGGTCGAAGACGTGAAGCTCCGACGCGCCCAGAGCCTTGCACCCTGGCATGCTGCTGGCCTTCAAGTCTCCAAGGCGCTCCTCTCTGCGAAGGTTCGCGGGCAAGCCGACGTCGTCCGCCGGATCGCGGGCGCTCGCGCACTTGCCCCGGCGCTTCGTGAGATTGCGGATGAGATCGACCGCGCCGACACCATTGAGCACGCCCGGTATCTGGAATCGCGCGCCGCGGCTGCCTACTGGGACGCGTGGGGTAACGTGGCGATCCAATTCGCCGGGAAGGACGCGCTACGAATACCCGTGCACTGGCGCACGTTCGGCGGCAGGCGCTCGCTCCTCGGTGCTGGGCCTCGCAAGGCGGTCAATCCGGCGAACGCGCTGCTCAATTACCTCTATGCGATCCTCGAAGCCGAAGCCCGCATCGCGTCGCTCGCCGTCGGCTGTGACCCAGCCATCGGCATCGTCCATCGAGACCGCGACAATCGTGATTCGTTCGCCACGGACCTCATGGAACCGGTCCGCCCGGAAGTCGATGCGTACGTGCTCGACGTGCTTGAGCGGCGGACGTTCCTGCGGGCGGACTTCTTCGAGACGCGCGAGGGCGTGTGCCGCATCATGCCGGAACTGGCGCGCCCGCTCGCGGAGACGTCGCGGCGCTGGGCGCACCTCCTCGCGCCAATCGCGGAAGAAGTCGCGGGCATGCTGTCGCGGGCTGACCTCACCGTGCTCCGGACCGAAAACGCGTCGGACGTTAGGCCGACCTCGCCAGCCAAGCGCCACCGTACACCGCTCACGCAGCGAAACCGCAGCCGACCAGTCAGCCGCCCGACACTGACGAAGCGGCGTGCCGTCGAAGCGATCCCGGCACGCTGTCGGAACTGCGGCGCAGAGTTGCCGCAGCGGCATCGGACGCTCTGTGATGACTGTCTTCCGGCCCACGCGCAGGAAGTAGCTCGCAAGGCGGTCGAAAAACAGCGGTTGCTGAGAGCGGCGGGAGAAGACGCGCGCTCACACCCGGAGACGCGCCGCAAGCACGCCGACTACACGCGACGCCAGATGGCGGAAAACACGGCGTGGGAACGCGAACACGGTGGACGCCCGAGCCGAGACGTGTTCCTGCGAGAGATTGCCCCGCAACTTCGCAGCGTTCCATCCGAGGAACTGAGCCGCGTGACGGGCTTGACCGTTCCGTTCTGCACGAAGATGCGAAAGGCTGAACTCACACCGCACCCGCGCCATTGGGACGCCATACGCAAGTTGCTTCAGGCCCACGAAGCCAAGGCGCCTAATGTCTATGCCGTCGACCTTGTCCGGCCTGACATGGTCCGCTGGCGGAAGGAGATCAAGCCGCACCTCCGGCGAGTCGGCGCGACGGCAATTCAGAAGGCTACCGGGCTCTCGTTCTCGTACGCGCGCCGGATCGTTGGCGGGCATCACATCCCGAAGCCGCAACATTGGAGCGCACTGCTTGCGCTGATTGCGGAGCTAAACCGCTAACGCTCGCGATGGAATGATGACAGTGCGGCCAAGCTACGCGCGTAGCTTGGCCGTATGTTCGTCTGGGAAAAGTGGCCGCAGTTCTTCGAGGGCATCACCGGCGAGCTTGCGCGCATTGCGCGGAAGCAGCGTTTGCTTGATCGACTCGGGTTGAGTGAACCGCCAACCGGAGCCGGCGCGGCTCGCCCTGCCACCCTCGTCGGCTACATTCTCGCCTCGAACAACAGGTCCCGGACCGAACTCGAATCGCCTGTGCTGAGCGGCACACCTCTGACAGTGCCGAGAGACTCAGCCAGTGCGGCGGCGTCGCCATCACAAATGACGCGCGGATCGCGGCTCGACCACGGGTGACCGTCGATCCCAGTTCCAACCCAGGCCAGTCCCCATGCGAGCTGTTTGCGTGACTCGATTCGACCAATCCGGCCAGCGCCGCAAACGGCCCATTTGCCGATCAAGGTGTCGTTGGTGTCCGGCATCGGTATTCCTCGCGTTAGGAGCGCACGTTCTACTATAGCGCGAACGTCGTTCTCCGTGCATCGTCTCTGCGGCAGAGTCCGCTCAGCCGAGCCATCTTGGCCCGTCTCGGTACATCTGCAATCACCCTTAGCCCGGAGAGCGCGTGGGGGACCTCAATCCGTTCTCGTCGCCGAAAGACTACTCGGAGATGCTGACAAAGATAGCCTTTGGCACGTTCGTCGTCGCACTCTTCGCAACGTATGTCGCCCGCAAGCAGGTTCCCGAGATCGACGCAGCACTGAAACCGTACGACCTCAAGGCCAAGGTCTTTGAGCTAGAGATAGCGATTGGTTACGTCCTCCCTGCCGCGGCCGTTGCAATAATTTCGCGAGCGATCAAGCTCCACGACCGTATTTCCGATCTACTCGGCATTCGTCGCCGTTTCGATATAGCGGAAATCCTTTTGCCGCTTGCGCGCGGCGCTGGCGTCCCGGTGGATGCCGATAAGGAGGCGCGTATCGAGAAAGCACGCGGTTCATTAATGGTTAGTTGCTTCTATGCATACGCTAGTAGTACAGCCGAAAAGGCCGTCATCGACAAGCATTTGATCGTTAGGGCGCTCGATCAATGGTCCTGGTATTGGATCGTTGTTGAAGCCGCAGTTGTTGCCGCAATCCTTGCGATCATACTGACGGTTGGAGGCCAAGTGGGATTGGCGGTCGGAATCGTTGCCGTGGGGGCCCTGGCGGTTCCGGTAGCCCTTCATTTCCTCCGCAAGCAGTGCGCGGAGTACGCGCATCGAGAGGTCGATGCGATTCTGCAGGACGCCACGCGAAAGGACTCCGTGAGCAAGGCGTTCTGTGCGATATAGCGCGGCTGGCCACGAAATCCGAAGCGAGAATACGGCGAAACCAATACACCGCGCGAGCCGGTTCTTGCGGAACTGGCTCGAAGCAATGCCACGCGTTGACCGCGCGCTGGACTACGGTTGCGGAAAACTCCGTTACGCCGTGACGCTCGCCGGGCGAGCACGGCATCTCGTGCTCGTCGATTCCCACACGCAGCTCACCCGACAGCAACAGATCGACGGGCATCGTACGTCTGTGCGCCAGTACGTGGAGCAACGGTGGCAACACGTAAAAGTGCACGACGCTGACGAGTTCCCAACGTCGCGCCTCCGTTTCGATTTCGCGTTATGCGCGAACGTCCTCTCCGCAGTGCCGTCGCAAGCCGCGCGCTTGAGGATTATTTCGGCGATATCCAAGCATCTGAAGCGAGGCGGGCAAGCCCTTTTCGTCGTTCAGTACCGGAACAGCCATTATCGTGACTTGGAGGCGGCAAAGCACGCACGCCGATACCGAGACGGCTGGCTGATCGTCAACGGCCGTGTAGCATCGTTTTACGGTCTTATCAGCCCGGATGAACTGTGCGAGCATGTAGTGCGGGGAGGCCTCTATCCGACCGAGACATGGACGAGTGGCGGTGAGGCAGCCTACGTGCTCGCGTGCCGGCAATAAGACGGGTGGCGCCGCGCTCACACGCAACAAAGAAAAAGGGGCCGCTCCGGAGCGGCCCCTTTTGTTGTTCTCACGACCTAACGTCTAGCCCCGGTCGACGTGCGAAGCCTATCTTGGCCGATAGGACGCAGACGTGCATGCTGCTTGTTCCTCTCCGAATAAAGCGGACTCATTCCTCCGTGCTGTTCAAGCCATTGCTTGTAACCGTCGACGTCAGGACCCCCATAATTGATGGCGAACTCAAGGCCGAACAGCGCGAGGACGAAGTACCATTCGCTGGCGTCGGTCTGCAGAATGTCGAATTCGTGGACGACTTGAACCTCGGAGCCATTCTCATCGATCCACTTCGCGTTCTCGCCGTAGATCCTGCGCACGTGAACCGGCCAGTCCTTTGTTTCGCCGCGGCGCGCGTGGTTCCTGATCGCGTCTAGCTGCGACTCACTGGCGAGATAAGCCACCCCGTCGGGGTGAGCAGAGAGTCGGTCTGCCATAGCTTCTAGCGCAGCTTTCGCGACGAAGCGCGATACCACCACGCCACTGGGTAGGGGAGCACTTTCCGGGAAGAGGAGAAGCCCGCCCTCCGACCTGAATAAATGTTCGATCCCTGAAGGTTCGAGATACACGGAAGCCACGAACGGCCCCTTGGCATAGGGACGCACGACCGCGGGGAATTCGGGCGCTAAGAGAGCCGCGGACGGGGGAATGTGGCCTTTCTTGCTTGGAATCCGCTGCTGCGAACGCAGCATGCTCACGGCCGCGCTTTCCAAGAACGGCCTTTCCACTTCGCGCGAGAAGTAGTTGTTGCACTTGTCGCATACGGTTCCCGGAGCGAGCACTGCCTTCGTATTGCCTAGTGACTGCGGGATGATGTGCTCGCGACTTCGAGAGCCGGACGAGTCGCCCCTACAAAAAAGACAAATCATACCAAGACCCGAACCATTCGGGTGACGGTCAACCGGTCGCCTTCGCAGCGCAGCGTCAGGCGAAACTGCCGACGGCGCTGTTGAACTGCCGAATAGTAACGGCGCGGACTCAGCCGGGGGGGGGGGTGAAGTCCCGAGGGGCTTATCTCCTAACCCGCGAGTGGCGCGAGCCATGCCGAAACGAGCGGTGAATTGAGGATTGCGGCGAGTGCGAAGGCATCGCGTACGTCGGCGCATCGCGCGACGTAGCAGGTGTTCAGCGGCACCGCTGGATTTCCGGGCGCGAGCACCGCCGCGCGCGGGGCGCGGCCGAAATCGGCCCAGACGACACGCGCCACGTCGGACGCCGCCGCCTCGGTGCGGAAGAGACTCCACCACCGCGAGCGCCCGCGCGCATCGGCGCGAGCCATGAGGCGGCGCCTCCACCCGCGGAGCCATCGCTCGGCGCGCGGAGGAAGCCGATCGACGGGACGGCCATCGGGACCGTGGGTCCAGATGATGCGCTCGCCGTTCACGTCGATGCGCCACCGTGTGAGATGCTCGCCGCGCACGAGTGGCCGGAGGAGCCCCGGCTCGACGTCGACGTCCGTCCCGTTCTCGCTCGCGACGCGCGCGCCGCTCGCGGTCACGATGAACGCGCCGTTGCAGCCGGACTTCACGCCGAGCAGTGGGGCACCGAACGCGGTTGCCGCGAGCGGAGTCCCGACCGCGCGCACGGCGTCGAACGCGCGGCGCACGGGAGGCGGGAGCAGGAGCCAGGGCGCGCCCGGACTGTCATCGAGGCCGAGCTCGCGCGAGCGGACGGCCCACGTGGCCGCCACTCGCGCGGCGTGTACCGTGAGGGTCACATCGTCGGCGTCGACCGGCGCGGCACCCACGGCCGCTCGGCGTGCGACGAACATCGATGGGTACACGGCGGCGTCGAACAACGCCGCGGCGTCGGACCAGTCCTCGAGCGTCAGGAGCTGATGGGCGACGGCGAGCAGCCGACGCACGCCGCCGCCGGCGAGCGCGCGCCACAGCTTCGCCGGCACGAGGAGCGCGACGACGCCGCCGGTGCGGGCGATGCCGAGCGACCGCTCGACGAACAGCGCCGCGAGATCCACCTGTGCGGCGAACCCCAACCCGGCGCGCGCCGCGGTCGCCCCGTCGCGCCACGCGGCGTCGCGATAGCTCGTGTACTCGCGCCGAAGTCCGGCTCGCGCGGCGGGCGCGATGCGATGGAGGCGCACCCACGGTGGATTTCCGATCACGACATCGAAGCCGCCCGCGGCGGCGACGTCCGCGAAGTGCGTGACGAAGGAGAACGGCAGCGCACCCCCGGCGAGCAGCGCGCGGCGCCGCTCGCGGGAGCCGCGAAGGTCGGTACGCAGCTCGGCGAGTGTGGTCCGCGTTGCCGCGGCCACCGCGCGTCGCTCGCCGAACAGGTCGCGCCCGCGCGCGGCGGTCAGCACGTCGCGACGCGACGCGTCGAGCGCCGCGATGCGCCGGTCGAGCACGCCGACCGCGTGCGCGCGTTCGGCCCGATCGAGCGCGCGAGCCAGCGTGCGCTTGCGGACGCCCACGGCTCGTGCGTACCGCCGGCGCAGCCGCCCGATGGCCGACGTACCGTCGTGCACCCCGCGACTGGTCTCGTGGCCAGCCAGCGCGTCGCCGACCCGGACGTTGCGATCGAGGTTCGGGAGCGGCGCGACGCGCGCGGGATCGCGTGCGGTGCTCTCGATGACGATCGACAACCAGAGGCGGAGCTGACACAGCCACACCGCGGTCGGGTTGATGTCCACGCCGAAGATGGAGTTCGTGAGCACCGCGCGGCGGAGATCGGGGACGGGCCTCGGGTCTCCAAGCGCCGCCAGCAGGCTCGCGATGCGCTCGAGCGCGTGCACGAGAAACGCGCCCGAGCCGCACGCCGGATCGAGCAGGCGAAGCGACGCGAGCCGTGCGCGCGGGGAGCTATCGAGCGGCGGCTCGCCGCGAGGCGCGACCGGGTCCGCATCGCGCGCGGCCAGGTCGAGCCTGACGCCCAACGCGTGGCGGAGTGCCTCATCGGTCACGCGTGCGACCAGCTCGTGGGGCGTGAAGAACGCGCCGGTGTCATGTCGCTCGCGCGCGGCCATGAGCGACTCGAACGCGCGGCCGAGCATCTCCGGGTCGACCGCGGCCTCCGACCACTCGGTGCTCTCCTCGCGCGCGGTGAATTGGTAGCGGGCGAGGAGCTCGGAGAGAAAGCGCCCGAGCTCCTCGTCGCGGAACTCGAGGGACGAGTGCGTGCGTTCGAGCGGCGAGCGCGCGAACAGCCCGCCGTTGAGGAACGGAATGCGACCGAGGAGGCGCGCGGCGGGCGCGCGCGAGCGGACCGGCGTGTTCAGAGTACCGAAGAACAGTGGCACCAGGACCCGCCGCTGGAAGCCTCCGCGCGCGCCGACGCAATCGTCGTAGTGGCGCGCGAGGAACGAGCGGTCGCCATCGAGCCATTCCTTCGCCTCGAGGAAGGAGAGGAAGAGCAGGCGCGACGCGTACAGGAGCGCGATCTCTCGCCGGGCCGCAGCGGGGGCGCGTCCCACCGCGTGGTCGCCCAGCGCCTGAACCAGTCGCTCGAGCGTGCGGTAGAACCGACGCGTGACGGCCTCGCGACCGAGGACGGCCACCCAGCGCGCGTGCGTGAGGACGTCCACGGTTCCCATCGCGGCGGCCAGCGCGCACAGGGTCTCCGCATCGCTGTCCACCACGTGTGCGCGCTTGACGACCAGCGCCGCGACCCGGGGGCCGGAACGCGCCGGCGACCAGGCGGCAATGGCCGTCTCGCCGGTGCCGGCGCTGTCACTGCAGGCGATGGCGATCCAGAGCAGATGCGGCGCGCGCGCGGACAGCCGGGTTGCCAGCAGCGCCAGCACCTCGCGCATGGAGCGCGGGCCCCGCACGTCGAGGAGCAGCGCGCGAAGCGTGCCGGGGCCGCGGGCGACGAGCGCCCGAACGCAGTCGTCGGGAACCCCCAGCGCCGCTCGCGCCGCCTCGTCGAGCGGCGCGGGCTCGCCTTCACAGCCAATGAGCGCGGCGATGGGTGCGAGCGCGGCGATGTCGGCGGCGGAAGCGAGGAGGGCGGCGGCGGACCGGAGCGTCGGCACCCGGCCACGGTATCCGCGCCAGCACCGCGGCGTGGCATCGGTCCCACGCGACGATGGTCAAATGTCGCCGAACGCGGGAATTCGCATTATGATCGTACCTGCCGAACGCTTCGAGAAACCCGGAGTGCCGCAGCAAGCAGTCTCGCGACGGCGCCAACCCCCTCACGCGCGCAGAGCCCTTCGATGGCCAACAACGGTGGTGGCGGCAACCTGAGCGACTTCGCGCACAGCCTCATCGCGCGCATCGTCGTGTACTACGCCGGGCTTGCCGCCGTCATCACCGCGGTGTGGGCGGCGCTCCCCGTTGGAGCGCGCACCCGCGCGATGGTAGTGCTCTCGTCGCTCATCGCGTTCCGCACGGCCACGGCGCCGGGGCTCAAGATCGATCCCTCCGGCATGCCGGTCCCCGACCTCGTCGCGCCGCCGTTCCAGCCGCTCATGCTCGTCGTCATCGCGGTCTCGAGCGCGTTCCTGCTCTCGCTGCCGGTGGCGTGGGTGTACATGTTCACGCGACAGCGGAAGGGGTATCGCGCCTCGGACGTGCAGGCGCTGGTGCTCATGCCGGTGGTCGTCGCGGGCGTCGTCGTGCTGGTGAAGAACAGTCTTCCGCTCGCGTTCAGCCTCGCGGGGATCGTCGCCGCCGTGCGATTCCGCACGAACCTCGAGGACAGCAAGGACGCGACGTTCATCTTCCTGGCCACGGCGCTCGGCCTCGCGTGCGGCGTTCAGATCGAAGTGGCCGCGGTGCTGTCGGTGATGTTCAACGTCGTGGTGCTGGCGCTCTGGACGAGTGACTTCGCGCGCATGCCGCCGGCGCTCGAGGGCGTGCGCGCCAAACGGCAGCTCGAGCGCGCGACGGCCATCGCGAACCGGACCTCGCAGTTCGTGGCCCGGCTCGATCAGGAGGTGCTCGAGGCGCTGGCGCCGGCACAGCTCGATGCGCTGGAGAACCGGCTGCGCCAGCGGCGGGCCGAGCTGACCGGCGAGAGCCCCGCGGCCGGTGCCCGCTTCGACGCGATGATCCGCATCCTCACTACCGACCCCGCCGAGCTGCGGGCCGCCATCGATCCGGTGCTCGAGGCCGAGGCGAAGCGGTGGCGGTACCGAGCCACTTCCACCAACGAGACCGGTACGTCGGTCGAATACGACCTGCGCCTGCGGAAGGGGCAGAGCCGCCAGAGCATCGCCGACGCGGTGCGCGAGAAGGGCGCGCCGTTCGTCGTCGGGGTCGAAGTAGTCGAGACGGAGCCCGCGTAGTCGACGCCATCCCGCGGAGAGTTCACATGCGCTGCTCGAGATTGCTGCCGCTGGCCGCCCTGTTCGCGTTAGGTACCGTAGCGTCCGCCCAGCAGGCTCCGGCCAAGGCCGAGCAGGGCGCGAAGCAGGAGAAGCCCAAGAAGGACAAGTCGCAGCCGCTCACGGCCGACGAGATCGAGGGCGCGAAGCGGCGGACCGAGCGGCTGTTCGGCTCCGACGAGCCGCTGGAGATGACGCTGGCGGCCGATTTCAAGGCGGCGTTCAAGAGCCGCGACACGCTGAAGGTGAAGGCGGTCAAGGCGACGCTCACGGTGAAGGACTCGTCAGGCAGTCCGATGGCGATCCCGATCGAGATCGAGCCGCGTGGACATTTCCGGCTGCGCAGCGACGTCTGCAACTTCCCGCCCATCCGACTGGTCTTCCCGAAGACGGGGCTGAAAGGCACACCGTTCGCCGGGCAGAAGTCGCTCAAGCTCGGCACGCACTGCCAGCAGCGCGACAAGGAGTTCGCCGAATATCCCGTGCGCGAGCACGCGGCGTACGAGACGCTCAACCTGCTGACCGACGCGAGCTTCAGGTCGCGGCTCGCGCAGGTGACGTACGTGCAGGCCGGTGAGGAGAACGACGCGTTCACGAGGCTCGGCCTGCTCATCGAGGACGAGGACGACGTCGCGAAGCGCATCGGGGGGCGCGTCCACACCATCCGCGGCGGCACCTTCGGCGACATGGACCCGGCCCAGATGGGGCTCATCAGCGTGTTCGCCTACTTCCTGGGCAACACCGACTGGTCGCTCTACTCGCTCCACAACATCCGGCTGGTGCTCACCGGCGACGGCCGGTACGTCCCCATCCCCTACGACTTCGACTGGTCGGGCGCGGTATTCGCGCGTTATTCGAAGCCCGACCCGAAGCTTGGAATTCGCACCGTGCAGGAGCGGCTGTTCCGCGGCCCGTGCATGACGCCCGACGAGCTGGCGCCGGCGCTGGCGAAGTTCACGGTGCAGCGGGATGCGATTCGCGCGGTGTACGCGCGGCTGCCGCTCGACGACGGCTACCGCAAGCGCGCGATGGACTATTACGACGAGTTCTACCGGACCATCGGGGACCCGCGCCAGGTGAAGCGAGAGCTCATCGAGACCTGTTCCGGACGCCAGACGTCGTGACGTAGGCCCGGCCTTTCCACTCCACGCGCGGGCCGCGGGCGATGGCCTGCACCACGATCACCACGAAGACGGCGGCGCCTAACGGGAAGAGCAGCGTGTAGCGGAGCGGGCTGCTCATCCATCGGTACACCGTCGCCCACGTCGTCAGCTCGGCGGCGAGGGCGACGGCTGCCCCCCATTGCAGCCACGCCGGCACGCCGACCGCCGCGGCGAGCACGAGTGCCACGGGCGGCGCGAGCGTCAGCAGTGGCTGCAGGAGCAGCAGGGCGGGGAAGATGAGCTGTCCAACGCGGCCCCACGGCATCGCCTCGCGGCCGCCGGCGAACACGTTCTTTCGCCACCCCGCCATGATCTCGGCGAGCGACGTGTACATGCGCGTCGCGAGCTCGCCGCGACCGAGGACGAGCGCGGTGCGCAGGCCGGTCGCGAACATCCGCTGCGCCAGCGCGACGTCCTCGGCCACCTGGTGACGCACGGCGGCATGGCCACCGGCCGCTTCGTACGCGGACGTCCGTACGAAGATGCACTGGCCGTTCGCGATCTTGTCCTCGACACGCCGCGACCGATTCACCGACTCGGTACCGCCGTAGCGGGTCGCGAGCATCCAGAAGACGTGCGGTTGCACGACACGCTCCCAGAAGCCGCCGAGCTCCTGTCGCCCGGCTACCGAGAGCATGTCGAGGCGGCGTGCCTCCATCTCGTGCATGGCCCGCGCGATGAGCCCGGAGCCGTGACGGGTGTCGGCGTCCGTGAAGCAGAGCACGGCGCCGCGCGCCGCCGCGGCGCCGGTCGCGCACGCCCAGGGCTTGCCGAACCATCCCGCCGGAAGCGTGGGGTTGTCGATCACGCGCACGCGCGCATCGCCGGCGGCAACGGCCCGCGCGAGGTCGCCGGTTCCGTCCGTGGACCGGTCGTCCACGACGATCACCTCGAGTGCGCGCCACGTGGCCGCCAGCACCGTCCGGACCGACGCCTCGATGTTGCGACGCTCGTTGCGCGCGGGGATGATCACCGAGACGAGCGGCTCCCCATCCGATCGCGTGGCCGGCGTCGCATCGAGGTCGCGCGAGTGTCGCACGCGCCAGATCGTGACCGCCGGCGCCAACAGCCATGGCGATGCGATCAGCAGCGCGAGCGCGAGATCGTTCACGCCGGTGTCAGAGGACGGTCTCTCCCGTCGCGGCGAGCGCGCTGCTCGGCACGGCCGCACGCTGGCGGCCGAGGACCATCGCACCGGCCATGTCACCCGTGACGTTGGCCGCCGTACGGAACATGTCCGTGATGGCGTCGATGCCGAGGAGGATGCCGATTCCTTCGGCCGGGAGCCCGGCCGCGAGCAGGATTGGCACCATCACGATGATCGACCCGGCGGGAATCCCAGGCACGCTGAACGTCGTCGGAACGACGGTGAGCACGACGCCCGTGAGCTGAGTGGCGGTCAGCTCGACCCCGTACAGCCGCGCGATGAACAACACGGCGGTCGGCTGCGCGAGCGCGCCGGCAACGCGAAAGGTCGACGCCGCGAGCGGGAGATAGAATCCGCAGATCTCGTGTGGCAGCTTGAGCCGTGCACGCGCGATCTCGATCATGGCGGGCAGCGCGGCGAGCGACGACCGCGAGCTGAACGCGACGGCCTGGGCGGGGAAGATGGCGCGGGCAAACTCCCCGAACCCGACGCGCCCGCCGATGACGGCAGTGGGGTAGAGGACGAGCAGCGAGAATCCCACGGTGATGCCGATGACGACGGCAACGAACGCCGCCAGCGCGCCGGCCGCCGAGGCGCCCATGCGGGTGGCGAGTGGCAGGGCGAGCGCGAACACGCCTATGGGCGCCAGCGCGAGCACCCACCGCACGACGACGAGTGCGGCGTCACCCAGTCCTCGGAAGAACGCGACCACCGGCGCCCTGCGCTCCTCGGGCAGCGTGAGGAGCGCGAGGCCGAACAGCAGCGTGAAGACGATGAGCGGCAGCAGCGCGCCGTCGGCAGCCGCCTTCACGGGGTTCGCCGGAACGAGATCGACGAGCCATCGCGTGAACGTCGGAATGCTCGACGCGCTCTCCGCGACGGTGCTGCCGGCCGTCGCGGCGCTCGCACGCATCGACGCGATGGCGGCCGGATCGAGCGGGATCCGGTCGATCAGCGGCGGCGCGATGACGGCCGCGAACGTGGCCGCCGCGAACAGCGTGACGATGAAGAAGACGATCGCACCGCGGCCGACGCGCCCGATGGCCTTCGCGTTCGGCGCGCCGGTAATGCCGACGATGAGGCTCCCGAGCACGAGCGGGATGACCGTCATGCGGATGGCGTTGATCCAGAGCGTGCCGAGCGGCTCGATGGAGAGGGCGGCGCGGGTGAGCGCCGGCGAACCGCTCGTCGCGACGGCGACGCCGCCCGCGATCCCCGCGACGAGCGCGATGAGGACCCGCGTGGTGAGGGACATGCGCTAATGTAGAGCGCGACCGGCCGCGACACGAGACGGAGCTTCGTCACGAGATCGCCCGTCCGGACGCGAAGAGAGCGGCCCGGAGGACCGCTCTGTCTCAAGGTACTCGAACCGTCGGCGACCTCAGTGTTTGCCGCCGCCCGACGACCCGCCCTGCGATCCAGATGAACCGCCCTGTGATCCGGACGAGCCGCCGTACGAATCACGCTGCGATCCGCTGCTTCCGCTCATCCCACCACCCGACCCGCCGCTGCTCCCGCCGGTGTTCTGCGAGCCGCCGCTGGTGCGCGAGCCGGTGTTCGTTCCCGGCGTGGTGCCGCCGGTATTGCTCGTGCCACCGCTGCCGCCCGACGAGCCGGATCGACCGCCCATCCCGCTGGAGCTGCGGTCCAACGATTCCTCGTCGCCCATGCCCTCGATGTCCGAGCTCGAACCCGAGCGCGAGCCGGAGCTGCCTGACGAGCCACTCGAACTGGAGCGTGAGCCACTGGCTCCCGAGGATGAGCTCGACCCGGCTTGCCCGCTCTGGCCGCTACGATTCTCGAGGTCGCTGCCCTGCGAGCCGCCGGTGGAACCACTCGACGAGCCGCGCTGCGATCCCGAGGAGCCCTGCATTCCGCTCTGATCGCGGTCCGAACTGCCGCCAGCCGCGCTGCGATCCCTGTTTTCATCCGCCATGCCACTATCCTCCAGCGTATTTTGACTGCGTTCTTCGGGGTGGCGGAAACGTCCACCACGCCGCGAGTCACCCTGCCCGTGGCAACGCATATGCCAGGGAAACAATTGACGCACGATCCGCCTGGTACCACCGTCGCGGCCGACCTCGCCAGCATCGCCACGCGCGCGCCCGCTCCGCAGCGCGCGCGGTGGCCGCGCCTGCTCACGACTGGCGCGCGCGTCGCACTCGTCGCGCCGGCTGGCCCGCTACGAAACGAGGGCGACCTGCAGCGCGCAGCGGAGAACGTGTGCTCGTTCGGTTGGGAACCGGTCGTCGGGTCCCATGCGTTGGCCCGCGCCGGCTACTTCGCCGGCGCCGACGCGGAGCGGGCACTCGATCTCAATCACGCGCTCGCCGACGACACGATCGATGCCGTGTGGTGCCTCCGCGGCGGTTACGGTGCGATGCGCATCCTCGAGTCCATCGACTACGATGCGGTCGTGCGGCGTCCGAAGGTGGTGATCGGCTACTCGGACATCACGGCGCTGCACGCGGCGCTGCTCGCGCGATGCGACGTCGTCACCTTTCACGGCCCGACGGCGCGCGCCGCGCTGTCGCCGTTCACGCGGGCGTCGCTGCAGCGCGCGGTGGTCGAGGGCCGTGATTCGTGCGGCGTCGCGATGTCCGCGCGCGTGCTGCGTGGCGGTGAGGCCCGCGGCCGGCTGGCGGGGGGGAACCTCGCGCTCCTGAGCGCGCTCGCCGGCACGCCGTTCGCACCTCGCCTCGATGGCGCCATCGTGGTGCTCGAGGACATCGACGAGCCGGTATATCGCGTGGACCGCATGCTCCGCCAACTCCTGCTGGCCGGACTCCTCGATGGCGCGCGGGCGCTCGTGTTCGGCGCGTGCACGAACTGTCCCGAGGCCGCGGACGACGGGGCGCGGCGCCTCGACGACGTGATCGCCGAGCTCGCCGAACGGCTGGCCGTGCCGGCACTGGCCGGCGTGCCCGTGGGACACATCGACGACCAGTGGACGCTGCCCCTCGGCGCACCGGCAGCGCTCGACGCCGACGCACGGTGCCTGACCGTCTTCCCCGAGCCAACGACCGACTCAGCCCACTCGATGCCATCATGAGCTACAAGACCGGAGCCGATCTCGTCAACGAAGCGAAACTGCGCATCCGCGAAGTGACCCCGCGGGAAGTCCTGGCGATGCAGGAGCGGGGCGCGAACGTCGTCTACCTCGACGTGCGCGAGCCTAACGAATGGAACCTCGGCCGCCTGCCGAACGCCATGCACATTCCGCGCGGCCACCTCGAGTCGAACATCGAGGCCCGCGTCGGCCGTGACGAGACGGTGGTGGTCTACTGCGCGCGGGGCAATCGATCGGCGCTGGCCGCCGACACGCTGCAGCAGATGGGGTACACCGACGTGGCGTCGATGGCCGAAGGGTTCGGAGGATGGGTGGCGATCGGGGGCCCGGTCGAGGATTGACCGCGCCGTCCATGCGGCCGGGCGACGAGGCCGACCCGCTCGTCGACCATCCGGTGTTGCGTCGCCTGGAACGCGCGCTCGCTGTACGGCCGGGCGTGCCCGCCCCCGATGACGGACGTCCGCGTCGTGCCGCCGTGGCCATCGTTCTCCGGCGCGGAGCCGACGATCAGCTGGAATTGCTGCTGATCAAGCGGTCGGAGCGTGAGGGCGACCCGTGGAGTGGCCACGTGGCCCTGCCCGGCGGCCGGCACGACCCCGCCGATGCCACGCTTCAGGACACCGCCGTGCGCGAGACACGCGAAGAGACCGGCATCGACATCGGCCACAATGGCCGAGTGCTCGGCACGCTCGACGAGCTGCGACCGCGGTCCGCGATGCTGCCGTCCATCATCGTGACGCCGTTCGTCGCCGTCGTGCCGGCCGACGTTGCCATCGAGACCAACGACGAGGTAGCGGCGGCGTTCTGGGTTCCGCTCGCGGCTCTCGCCGACCCAACGGTAGCCGTCGAGTCCGAAGTGACGACCCGCGGCGCGACCTGGCGTGTGCCCAGTTACACCTTCGGAGCGCACGTGGTGTGGGGGATGACCGAGCGCATCCTGCACAACCTGCTGGCGGTGCTGGGCTGACCTCGAGGCCTGATCGGCGACGCTTGCCGACGACGTTGTGTCGGCCTATGTTAGGGTCACCTAAACCATAATTTGCCGCCCAGCAACTCGAGCGGCCTCCATCGCCGCGCCCCCCCGACTCGATGACCGCCCCACGCATTGCCGAACCCGACCCCCCGCGGGTTGCGACCGACACCGAGCACGCGCCGAATGCAGGCTGGCGCCTCTCGCGGGTCACGCCGAGCCTCGCGGAGGTCTATCGCTCGGTGCCGGTCACCGGTGCCACCTGGTGGCGAAAGATCCTCGCCTTCGCCGGCCCGGGTTACCTCGTCGCCGTCGGGTACATGGACCCCGGCAACTGGGCCACCGATCTGGCGGGCGGATCCCGGTTCGGCTACACGCTGCTCAGCGTCATCCTCATGTCGAACCTCATGGCCGTGCTCCTCCAGGGGCTGGCCTCGAAGCTCGGCATCGTGTCGGGGCGCGACCTCGCGCAGGCCTGCCGGGATCATTACTCGCCGCGCGTCAACTTCGTGCTCTGGATCCTCTGCGAGATCGCCATCGCGGCGTGCGATCTCGCCGAAGTGATCGGGACGGCGATCGCGCTCAAGCTCCTGTTCGGCATTCCCATCGCGTGGGGGGTGTGCATCACCGCCCTCGACGTGCTGATCGTTCTGTACCTGCAGAACAAGGGCTTCCGGCTGCTCGAGGCGCTGGTGATCGCGCTCATCGCGACGATCGGGATGTGCTTCCTCTTCGAGCTGATCGTGTCGCGTCCCGACATGGGCGGGGTCATGCGCGGCTTCGTTCCCAGCGCCCAGATCCTCCGCGACCCCGAGATGCTGTACATCGCCATCGGCATCCTCGGAGCGACGGTGATGCCGCACAACCTCTATCTGCACTCGTCCATCGTGCAGACGCGCAGGTACGACCTGACCCCGGCGGGGAAGCGGGAAGCCGTTCGGTTCGCGTTCGTGGATTCGACGATCGCGCTGTCGTTCGCGCTGTTCATCAACGCGTCGATCCTGATCGTGGCGGCGGCCACGTTCCACCGCACCGGCAACACGCAGGTGGCGGAGATCCAGGACGCGTACCTGCTCCTCTCGCCGCTCCTGGGCGTGGGGGCCGCGAGCGCCGTGTTCGCTCTGGCGTTGCTCGCGTCGGGGCAGAATTCCACGCTCACCGGGACGCTCGCCGGGCAGATCGTGATGGAGGGGTTCCTCAACATCCGCATCCGGCCCTGGCTCCGCCGGCTGATCACGCGGGCAATCGCCATTGTGCCGGCCGCGATCGTCGCCATCTTGTACGGCGAGAGCGGAACGGCGAAGCTGCTCGTGTTGAGCCAGGTGCTGCTCAGTCTCCAATTGTCGTTCGCGGTATTCCCGCTCGTGATGTTCACGTCGGACCGTGAGAAGATGGGCGAGTTCGCCAACTCGGCGTGGCTGAAGACGCTCGCGTACCTTGTGGCGTTCGTGATTGCCGGACTCAACGCGTGGTTGCTGGTGCAGACGATCCGCGAGTGGCTCGGCTGACATGTATCATCGCATACTCGTTCCCGTCGAGAACTCCGGCTACGACGAGCGGATCCTGGACCACGTGCGCCAGCTCGCCCGGTACTGTGGTGCGTCGGTGGTGCTCATCCATGTGGCCGACGGGTGGGCGGCGCGGAACATTCGCCATCTGAACCTTCGCGAGTCGGAGGAGATGCACGACGACCGCGAGTACATCGAGCGACTCGCCGGCTCGCTGACCGCGGACGGCCTCAACGCCGAGGCGCTGCTCGCGACCGGCGACCCATCGGCCGAGATCGCCGCCGCGGCGGAGCGCGAGGGGTGTGACCTGATCGCGATGTCCACGCACGGGCACCGATTCATCGCCGACCTGATCTACGGCAGCGTGGCCAACGCGGTCCGCCACATGACGAACGTCCCCGTGCTTCTCGTGCGCGCGGCGGGGTTGCCGAAGCCGAAGGTCGAGGCCACGTGACGGGGCAGCGGTCGTCGCGCGGTGTACGGGCGGTGTCGGCGCGCCGCGCGGCAGTCGACGCGGGCGCCGACCTCACGGCGCCCGTCGAGGATTACCTGAAGGCGATCTACGAGATCGAGCTCGGGAATCAGGCGGCGGCGACGAACGACATCGCGCACCGGCTGGAGATCGCGCCGGCGTCGGTGAGCGGCATGGTGCGCCGGCTCGCGGAGCAGGGGCTGCTCGCGTACGAGCGGTATCGCGGGGTGCGGCTGACCGACACTGGCCGCCGCGCGGCGCTGCGCACGATTCGCCGGCATCGCGTGATCGAGGCGTACCTGGTGAAGGCGCTCGGCTATCCGTGGGATCAGGTGCATCCGGAAGCGGAGCGACTCGAGCACGCAGCGTCCGATGAGCTGATCGATCGCATGGCGGCGGCAATTGGCGAGCCGCTGACCGACCCGCACGGCGCGCCGATTCCGACGCGCGACGGCGTGATCGACGAGACGCGACACAGCTCGCTCGCGGACGTCGCCACCGGCGCGCGCGCCCGCGTGGTACGCGTGAGCGATGAGAACGACGAGCTCCTGCGCTACCTGGACTCGCTCGGCATCCGCCCCGGCGTGGTCGTGATGCTCACGAGCCGCGCGCCGTTCGAGGGGCCGCTGACGATGCGCGTCGGTCAGGCGCAGCATCAGATCGGGCACGCGCTGGCCGCGCGGATCCTGGTCGACGCGGTGTAGGGACTCCGGGGCCCGGGGCTCGGGGAGGTCCACCAGTGTAGCCTGCCCACTGCCGGCTGGCGGCTTCAGTTCGATGGCCACTGCCGGCACCACGTTGCTGCCCGCTGCCAGCTTCGGTTCACTGCCCCGTCGGTCAGCGCTCGACGTGCTACGACCGAGCCAGCCTCCTGATCGTCAGCGCGTATACCGGATAGCTCACCGCCAGAATCCCGAGCGCGATGAGCGAATTGCGACGATCGCTCATGATCGCGCCGATGAGAAACGCGAGCCCTCCGAGCAGCGAGAAGGCGGTCGTCCACGGGTACCCCCAGGCGCGGTACGGCCGAGGCGCGTTAGGCATCGCGCGGCGCAGCACGAACACCGCCGCGAACGATGCCACGTAGTTCAGCACGAAGAAGAACGCGGCCACCGCGATCACCGACTCGAACGTCCCGGTGAGCAGAAAGGCGACCGCCGCGGCCCCGGTGAGGGCGAGCGTCGTGGTTGGCGTGCCGCCGGCGTTCACGCGCGTTCCCCACCGCGGAAACAGCCCGTCGAGACTCATCGCAAACGGGACGCGAGACGCGAGAAGGATGATCGCGTTGACGGCGCTGAACAGGGCGAGGACGAGGAGCGATCGAATGACGGTGTCGCCAGCGCTTCCCCAGAGCGCTCGCGCGGCCGCGCCGGCGGCGAAATCGCTGCGCGCAACCCCGCCAATGCCGAGCACGTGGATGAACGCCACGTTCACGAGCACGTAGATGGCGATCACCGCCAGCACGCCACCCACCATCGCGCGCGGTATCTGCCGTCCGGGGTCGGTCACCTCCTCGGAGAAGTAGAGCATGCCGTTCCAGCCATCGTACGTGTAGATGACCGACTGCATCGCGAGGACGATCGCGGCGAAGCTGAACGCGCTCGCCGTCGCAGGCGCGACCGCGGGTGCCGCGGTGATCGCGGGTGTGACCGGAACGAGCGCGAAGCACGCGACGATGAGCGCGACGAACGCGAGCGCCTTGATGAGGCTCGTGACCTGCTGCGCGCGGTCGCCCCATCGAACGCCGCGCCACTGGAGGAGTGTGAACACGACCACCACGGCCGCCGCGATGGTGACGCTTCGGCCGGCGAGCGCAGGGATGAGTGTGGTGGTGTACTCGCCGATGAGGATCGCGATGGCCGCCACCGAGGCCGCTGACGAGATCCAGTCGCTCCAGCCGATCACGAAGCCGGCGTAGGGCCCGAACGCCTCGCGGGCGAACACGTATTGCCCACCCGAGCGCGGGATGAGCGCGCCGAGCTCGGCGAGCGAGAGCACGCCGAGCAGCGCGTACGCGCCGCCGGCGATCCACGCGAGCAGGAACGCGGTGGGCGATGGCAAGAGCGACGCGACCGAGCCCGGCGTGCGCAGAATGCCGGCGCCGATCGTATTGCCGACGATGATCGCGATCCCGAAGGCGACCCCGAGCACCTGCAGCAGGCCGCCGCGCGAGGCGGCGGGCAGAGGGAGCGCGGGCGCGGCAGTGCGGGCTGGCGCGGACATGCGATGGGCTCGGCCGGAGGGAGGAGCGCCTAACCTGGCACCTCGACAGCCCGCGCAGCAAGCCGCGGGCAGGTGCGGGAATGCTCTTTGCGCTTGCACGGAACACCCCCGTTGAGGCACCCTGCGCGAACACCGGAGGTCGCCGTGACCGCACATCCATCCCATCGGATCGATCCAGACACCGGCATTCCCGACCTCATCAGGCGGCTCACCGACGACTCGAAGCGGCTAGCCGGCGACGAGGTGCGGTTGGCGAAGCTGGAGTTGCACGAGAACGTACGGACCGGCATACGCGGCTCGCTCTGGTTGGCGCTGGCACTCGGCGTCGGTGTGGTGGCGCTCGTGGCGTTGACCGTTCTCCTGATTGCCGTCGTCGGAATCATCTTCGGTCGCAACTACTGGGCGGGCGCGCTGATCGTCGGTGCGCTGGAGCTGCTCATCGGGTTCGTGCTCCTGCGCCGCGGCATGGTGGCGTTCAAGGAACCATCCTACTCGCTCGAGCTCTCACGCGAATCGCTCAAGGACACCGCGGCCTGGGTGCGGAGCCCCGCCGGCGGGTAGCGACCGCGGACGGTGGCCGCAGGCGTGCGGCACCCGCCGCGAGGCCACAGATTGGAAGAGTGCAGACCGATCAGGCATGACCTCGCTCTTCCTCGTGTTGCTCGCGCTGGTTCCCGCCGTCGCTGTCTCGGCGCAGCGAATCGATTCGATCGCTCCCTCGGCCACGGCTGAGCGCAGCATCGCGATCGACGAGCGGCTCGCCGCCGATGCGGGCCTTCGTATCGGCGACCGCGTCGTGATCTCCGCCGAGCCCGGCTCGCCGGCGGGCGATACGGTTCGCATTGCGGCGATCGTGCGGCGCGGTGCGGATCCGGCGGAAGTGGCGCGGAGCGAGTACCGGGTTCGACTGCATCTCGATCACCTCCAGCGACTGATCGGATACGGCGACCGCGTGGATCGGTTCGCGATCCGCACCGCCGGCGGTGCCGCGACGGACTCGGTGATTCGCCGCGTGAACAGCAGGGCGTTCGGATTCCGCGCGTATCGGTCGCGCGAGATTGCCGTCGAGACATCGAAGACGTTTCTCGTCGTGAGCCGCTTTCATCGAGCGATCGGCGTGATCACCATCGTCGCGAGCGCGACCTTCCTGCTGTGCATCATGCTGCTGAAGGTGGACGAGCGGCGCCGCGACGTGGCCGCCATGCGCCTCATGGGAATCTCGCGCGCGACGGTCGTGTGGTCGGTCATGCTCGAGTCGTCGTTCGTCGCGCTCCTCGGCAGCCTGTTCGGCGTGGGGCTCGGGCTCGTCACCGCGTGGCTGGTCAATGCACACTATCAGGCCGTCTACCGCACGCCGCTCCGGTTCGCGATCGTGACACCGGGCACCATCGCGTTCTCCGTGGCGCTCTCGCTCGTGCTCGGGATCGGTGCCGGCGCGCTGGCCGCCCGACGACTCGCGCGCACGGCGCCCGCTGCGCTGTTCGGTCGTTGATGCGGCTGCAGCTCGCGGCGATGTCCCTCCGCCGCCACCCGAGCCGCACGCTGCTCGCCGCACTCGGCGTGGCGGTGTCGGCGGCGATGCTCCTCGACATGGTGATGCTCGCGACGGGCATGCGCGAGTCGTTCGCGAGCCTGCTCGGCCGCAACGGATTCACCATCCGCGTCGCCCCGCGCGGCACTCTGCCGTTCGACACCGAGGCGACGGTCGCGCAGGCGTCGAGCGCCGTCGACGCCATGCGCGCCATCCCGGGCGTGAGCGTCGTGGCGCCGGTGCTGGGCGCATCACTCCACGTGCTCGGCACCGGTGAGAGCGTCACGGCGTTCGCGCTCGGGCTCGATCCGAACGTGCAGGGCGACTATGAGCTCCTCGAGGGCGCGAATCCTTCCGCGCCTGACGCGCTCGTCGCGAGCGATGCGCTGTTGCGCGCGACCGGCGCGCGCATCGGCGACACGCTCGACGTGGCCGCGGGCTTCGATCCGCAGCTTCGCACCTACGCGGGGCGCCGACGTCTCGTGGTGAGTGGGCGCGCGCGCTTTCTCTTCCTCGGCGCGGGCGATCGCGCCGCCGCGCTGCGTCTCGCGACACTGCAGCGGATGGGCGGCCCCGAGCGCCGGGACCGGGTGTCGCTGTTCATGGTGCGCACCGATTCGGGTGTGGACGTCGAGCACGTTCGGGCGGCCATCGAGCGCGCGCTTCCCCGCGTGACGGCGCTCTCGACAGCCGGCGCCATCGCCGAAGCGGAGCACCGCCTGAGCTACTTTCGGCAGCTCGCGTTCATCCTCGGCGCGGTGAGCCTCATCGTCGGCTTCCTGCTCGTCACCACGATCGTCACCGTGAGCGTGAACGAGCGGATCGGCGAGATTGCCGTGATGCGCGCGATCGGCGTGTCGCGCTGGCACATCGTGCAGCAGATCGTGGTGGAAGGGATCGGGCTGAGCGTCGGCGGGGCCGCGGCAGGGCTCGTGCTCGGCATCGTGACCGCCCGGTACCTCAATTCGATCCTGCGCAGCTTCCCGGGGCTGCCGGACGCGATCGACTTCTTTCTGTTCCAGCCCCACGCGGCGTTTCGGGCGCTCGGCCTGCTGATCGCGTCAGGCATCGCGGCCGGGATCTATCCGTCGTGGCGGGCCGCATCGCTTCCCATCTCCGCGACGCTTCGAGAGGAGGCGATCGGGTGACGGCGCTGCCGGCCCTGCTGTCAGCGCGCGACGTGCACCGCGACTACGCGCTCGCCGGCGCGGCCGTGCACGCGGTGCGCGGCGTGACGCTCGACGTGGCGGCTGGTGAATACGTGGCGGTCGTGGGCCCGTCGGGGTGCGGGAAGTCCACGCTGCTCAACCTGCTGGGCGCCATCGACCGGCCGACCCGCGGTACCGTCTTCGTTGCCGGTACCGAAGTGAGCACGCTGCCCGACCGTGCGGCGACACGCTTCCGGCTGCTGAACGTCGGGTTCGTGTTCCAGCGGTTCTACCTGCTGCCGGTGCTGACGGCGCGCGAAAACGTCGAGCTGCCGATGGCCGAGGCGGGCGTTCCGGTGGCCGAGCGGCGTCGGCGGGCGATGGAGTTGTTAGGCTACGTCGGGCTCGCCGAGCGCGGGGCGCACCGGCCGACGGAGCTGTCGGGCGGTGAGCAGCAGCGCGTCGCGATCGCGCGCGCGCTCGCCAATCACCCGGCGGTCCTGCTCGCCGACGAGCCGACCGGCGAGCTCGATGCGCGCACGGGCGCGGACGTGATCGCCTTGTTCGACCGACTGAACCGCGATGGCACGACGATCGTCGTCGTCACGCACGACGAGCAGCTCGCGGGCGCGGCGCGCCGGGTAGTGCACATGCTCGACGGTCGCGTGATCCGCGACGAGCCGCTGAGGCGGCGCGCATGATCGGCGTTCTCGCGCGCCGGAACCTCACGCTTCGGCCGTGGCGGTCGGCGCTGCTGCTGGGCGGGTTCGGACTCGGCGTGGGTGTCATGATCGTGCTGCTCGCCATCGGCGAGGCGCTGCTGACACAGGCCCGCGACGAGCGGCTGGTGGGCGGCGGCGACGTGACGGTGCTCCCGGAAGGGATCGACGTCGAGGTGATGAAGACGGGCGGCGTCGGAGGGTTGTTCTTCTCGATCAACAACGCGCGCTTTCTCGACCTGCAGCTGTTGTCGAGTGCGCGGAATGCCGCTCAGGTGCGGGCCGTCGCGCCGCAGATCGCCGACAAAGTGCTGTACCTTCGCACGGCCGACGGTCGCGAGCGCTCGGTGCGCGCGAGCGGCGAGCTGCCGTCGCGATCGGCCGCCGTGGGCGCGCTACCGCCGCTCGCGCAGGGGCAGTGGCGCGACGACGACCTCGACCGTCGCTGGCGCGCGCCAACGCCAGCCGAGCTGCGCGCGGACATCGATCACTTTCATCTTCCACCTGCCGGCGTGGAGAACCGCGAGAGCTGGGGCGAGTGGCACTACTTCAACGTGCTCTCCAACGACCGGCGGCGGTGGGCGTTCCTGTCGTTCATCGTTGGCGGCGCGGTTCCCGACGGCAAGTGGGGCGGGCAAGTCCTGCTCACGATGCACGAACAGGGACGCCCGGCGCGGCGATTCACCGCGTCGTTTCCCGCCGAGTCGATCGGCTTCTCCACGTGGAACGCGGACGTGCGATTCGGCGGCGCATCCGTGACGGTCACGAGCGATGGCCGGTATGCGGTGCGTGCCCGTGCCCGCGCCGACGATGGGAGCGGCGAGGCGACCGTGGACCTCACGGTGTCGCCGGCGCCCGGGGCATACTTTCCCGGTGCTGCGCTGGCGAGTGGTGGCTTCGTGTCGGGATACGCGGTCGCGGGACTTCGCGCCGAGGTGACGGGCTCGATCTGCGTGAGCGGTGCCTGCGAGCGGTACGATGGCGCGCAGGCCTACCACGATCACAACTGGGGGGTGTGGCGCGGGGTCACGTGGGAGTGGGGCGCCGCGCGCGCCGGCTCGTACACGTTCCTGTACGGCCGCGTGGAGCGGCCCGACAGCGTCGGCGGCGATGCGCCGCTCTTCTTCTACCTCGTCGATTCGTTAGGCTTCCGGGCACTCTTCCGGCCGCAGCGCATCGACTATTCCGACGGCCGGACGATTCACGTGGATGGCAGAGCGCTGCGCGCGCCATCGCGGGCCGTGCTCGCGGATGTACGTGGCGACGACACGCTGCGGGTCGAGCTCGAGATCGAGGATGCGACCGCGACCGACACCCGGCAGCCACAGGCCGAGCGGGGTGAGACGATGACGGCGCGCCAGCTCGCCCGGCCCTACTTCATCCAGATGAAGGGGATCGCGCGCCTGTCGGGGCGGGTGGGGGGCGTTCCGGTTGGAGGGGAGGGTGCGGGGTTTTTCGAGACCTACCGGTGAGGCGCGTGTCCGTCGTCCCGAGGGGCCGGCCGCTCCCTCGGGACGACGATGACCGCGCTACACCCGCCGGTCCGTCGGGTCGGGCCCCGGCTTCGATGCCGGGTTGCCGTCGATGCGGTCCTTCACGTTGTCTGCCACGTCGGCGACCTTGTTCACACCGCGCTCGAGCGAGCTCGCGGCGCGATCGGCGGCGTGCGTGGACGGTTCAGCCGCGTCAGCGAGGTTCTCGCTCGTGCGAACCGACGTATCGACCGAGCCAGCCGAGGTGGCCGCGAGCGAGGACGTGCCGCGCACGTAGCCCTCGCGCGCATAGGTGCGTACCGCGGACCACTCGCCGTGGCGCGCCCCCACTTCGTCGGACCAGCCACGCTGGAGGTCAGACTCGATCTCGTCGAACCGGCGCCCTCTGTAGTCGGGATTCCGGCTCGCCAGGTGACCGATCTGATAGGCGGGGCGCACGTCATCGTACGACCGGTCGCCGGCACGCGACCCACTCTCGTAGTGGGTGCGGTAGTACTCATCGTCGGTCTCGCCGTAGTCCTTCGCTGCCTCGGCGATGGAACGTCCGGCCCACCAGCCACCGATGACGCCGGCGAGTCCGCCGATGAGCGTGCCCACCGGTCCGCCGAGCGACCCGATGGCCGCGCCGGCCAGCCCTCCAGAGATGCCGCCGGCGGCTTCACCAACGTAGTCCGCGGTGGTCGGGTCGTCGTCGCGCACCGGGCGTGCGGTCACATCGCGGTCGTCCGGCTGCGGCTCGCGCTGCACGTCGTTCCCAATGATCGTGGGGTCATCACCCGCGTTTCTGCGATCCTTCTCGTCCATGGGTCGTCCCTCCCCATCAAGCGGAATCGTTCGAATTGCGCGATTGCCGGGTGCAAGAACGGGACCGACCTCAACTTGACACGCACGCTGTCGGGCTTCCGATTGTGACGCGATGAGCGACGACATCCGAATCGGCACGCAGGGCTGGAACTACGACGCGTGGGTGGGGCCGTTCTACCCACCGGGAACGCGCGCCGCCGATTTCCTCACCGTCTATTCGCGCGCGTTCAGGACGGTCGAGGTCGATTCGACCTTCTACGCGATTCCCGCCGCCAGGACGGTGCGTGGCTGGGCGGAGCGCACGCCGTCGGACTTCTCGTTCGCGCTCAAGCTCCCGCAGGAGATCACGCACGAGAACCGCCTGCGCGACTCGGCGGACATCGCCGCGTTGTTCTTCGACCGTGCGCGCGAGCTCGGGCCGAAGCTCGGTCCGATCCTGATGCAGCTCGGTCCCGACTTCGCGCCGAGCGAGCTGCCGGCGCTCGCCAACTTTCTTCCCCTCATCCCGGGTGACGTGCGCGTGGCCGTCGAGTTCCGGCAGCGCGGGTGGATCCACGATGGCATCATCGCGCTGCTCGCCGAGCATAACGTGGGGGTGGCGTTCGTCGATGCGCGGTGGATCCCGCGCAAGACGATGATGACGCTCGCCGAGCGACCGACGTCGGACTTCGCGTACATCCGGTGGATGGGGCCGAACCGCGACCTGGTCGACTACTCGCGCATCCAGGTAGACCGCTCGCGCGAGCTCGAGGTGTGGGCAACCGTGATCACGGCGCTGGCCAAGCGCGTGCTCACGGTGTGGGGCTACATCAACAACCACTTCGCCGGCCATAGTCCGGCCTCCGCGCGTGAGCTCCAGCGGTTGCTGCATCAGCGACCGGTCGATCCGGACCAACTCGGCGACCAGATGTCGCTGTTCTAGCTCGGCAGCGTGCTCCGAGGCGCGGAGCTCGGGTACGGCGTAGCTTTCGAAGCACCCCACGGAATCACGCCACACCGCCTCGAACGTGAGTCGTCGCACCCTCGCCTTCGTCCTCTTCGCCATCGCCGTTTCCGCGGGCTGCGTGCGGCTCGGGTTCTGGCAGATCAGCCGCCTGCACCAGCGTCGGGCGCTCAACGCGATGCTGGCGGAGCGCCGCAGCGCGGCGCCCAGGCCGGTGCGCGAGGTGCTGCGTGACACCGTGGCGGCCTCGTACCGCCGCGCCACCGCCACCGGCACCTACGACTACGCGAACGAGATGGCGCTCGCCGCGCGCACGCACGAAGGCGCGCCCGGCGTGAATGTCATCACGCCGCTCCGCCTCGCCGGAACCGACAGCGCGGTGCTCGTCAATCGCGGCTGGGTGTACGCGGCCGACGCAATGACGGCCGACCTGGCCCGATGGCGGGAGCCCGACACGGCAACCGTGACCGGGTATCTCATCGAGCTCGCCGAACCAGCTCCCGGCGCGGTATCGACACCCTCGAATCCGCGCACGATACGACGGCTGGACCGGGACTCGGTGGCGAGGCGGTTGCCGTACCCGATCGTGCCATTCGTGCTCGTGGCGACCGACGTGCCGCCGGAGTCCGCGGACTCGGTGCCGCCCCGCGTACTGCCGCCGGTGCTCGACGACGGACCCCATCTCGGCTACGCCATCCAGTGGTTCATGTTCGCGCTGATCGGGCTCCTCGGCGCGGGCTTCGGCGTCCGCGCCGATCGGCGGGGGGGCGGTCGGCGTGGCCGTCAACATGCACTCTGATGGGACCTGACCCGCGGATCACCCTCGCGAGATGCCCATGACACAGCCCTCGCACATCGCCTCCGAGAAGGAAGCGCGCGACGTCGCCGAGTCCGCGCGCGAGACCGAGTGGGAGCATCCGAGCTTCGCGCGGGAGCTCTACCTCGGCCGGTTTCGGATGGACCTGATCCATCCGCACCCGGTGATCGACGACCCCGCGGAGGCGGCGCGCGCGAAGCCGTTCTTCGACAGGCTGCGCGCCTTCCTGGAGCGGTTTCCGTCGGAGGAGGTCGACCGGACCGGCGAGATTCCCGAGTCGTACGTGCAGGAGCTGCGCGAGATGGGCGCGTTCGGGATCAAGATCCCGGCGGAGTACGGCGGGCTGGGGCTGTCGCAGCTCTCCTACGTGCGCGCGATGGAGATGGTCACGTCGAAGGATGGGTCGTTGGTGGCGCTGCTCTCGGCGAGTCAATCGATCGGGGTGCCGCAGCCGCTGAACCTGTTCGGCACCGAGGAACAGAAGCGGAAGTATTTCCCGCGGCTCGCGAAGGGGGCGATCTCGGCCTTCGCGCTGACGGAAGTGGATGCGGGGTCCGATCCGGCGAACATGTCCACGTCGGCGACGCCGACCGAGGACGGGAAGTTCTTCATCCTGAACGGGCAGAAGCTCTGGTGCACGAACGGCACGCGCGCCGACCTGTACGTCGTGATGGCGCGCACGCCCGACGTGATCGACGCGACCGGCAGGGCGCGGAAGCAGATCACGGCGTTCATCGTCGAGGCGGCGTTCCCGGGCGTCGAGATCGTGCACCGCTGCCGGTTCATGGGCCTCAAGGCGATCGAGAACGGCGTCATTCGGTTCACCAACGTGCGCGTGCCGCGCGAGAACATCCTCTGGGGCGAAGGGAAGGGGTTGAAGCTCGCGCTGGTGACCCTGAACACCGGGCGCCTAACGATCCCGGCGGGGTGCGCGGGCGTCGGCAAGTCGCTGCTGCGCGTCATCCGCGACTGGGCCAACGAGCGCGTGCAGTGGGGACAGCCGATCGGCAAGCACGAGGCGATCGCGCAGAAGATCGCGCGCATGGCCGCGACCACGTTCGCGATGGAGGCGGTGGCCGAGCTGTCGACGGCGCTCTACGAGCGGGGCGGCTACGACATTCGCCTCGAGGCGGCCATTGCGAAGCTGTACAACACCGAAGCCGGGTGGCGCATCGTCGACGATGCGCTGCAGATCCGCGGCGGGCGCGGCTACGAGACCGCGCAATCGCTCGAGCGCCGCGGCGAGAAGGCGATCCCCGTCGAGCGTGCCATGCGCGACTTCCGCATCAACCTGATCTTCGAGGGCTCCTCGGAGATCATGCGTCTGTTCATCGCGCGCGAGGCGGTGGACCACCACTTCAAGCTCGCGTTCCCGATCGTGGCGCCCCAGTCGTCCATGAAGGATCGGCTGGCCGCGCTCTCGAGGTCGACGCCGTTCTACCTCACCTGGTATCCGGCGCGCTGGCTCACTCGCGTGCGTCCCCGTTCGTACGGCGAGTTCGGGCGGCTCGCACGGCACCTGCGCTTCGCCGATCGCGCGACGAACCGGCTCGGTCGATCGCTCTTCCACGCGATGGTGCGCTTCGGCGCGAAGCTCGAGCGGCGGCAGATGGTGCTGTTCCGCGCGGTGGACATCGGTGCGGAGCTGTACGCGATGGCGGCGACGTGCTCACGCGCGCAGATGCTGGCGCGGCAGGGACGGAAGGAAGCGATCACGCTCGCCGACGCGTTCTGCATCGAGGCACGTCAGCGGATTCGCCAGCATTTCCGCACGCTGTTCGGGCCGTCCGACCCGGCGCTCTACACGGTGGCGATGCAGGTGCTCCGCGGCGAGCACGCCTGGTTGGAGCAGGGGATCGTGGGGCTGGTGCCCCCGGATCCGTCGGATGCGGAGACGGTGGAGATGCCGGCGGTACGGGAGGCGGCTCGAGTGTGACAGAACGAACGGCCGCTGGTTGCTGCGTGCTGGTGCTACGTGCTGCAGAATGCACACCCTCGCGATGCCCTGTGGCCTTCCGAGGGTATCGCCGTGCAGCTCACAGCAACCAGCCAGCAGCTATCCGAGCCCCAGCAAGTGTATCGCGATGTTGAAGTAGATGATGATCCCCGCCACGTCGACGAGCGATGCCACGAACGGCGATGACGCGATCGCGGGGTCGAAGCCCACGCGCGTGAACAGCAGCGGCAGCATCGCGCCGACGATCGTGCCGGTGATCACGACGAACAACAGCGTGAGCGCGACCACCCACGCCACCTCCGGGCCATTGCCCCACATGAGCGCGCGGCCGAAGCCGATGGCGCCGAGAAACGCGCCCAGCACCAACCCCTGACCGAGCTCGCGCAGGAAGACGCGCAGTGCGTCGCGCATGTCGACATCGCCAACCGCCAGCGCGCGGGTGATCAGCGTCGCCGATTGCGATCCCGAATTCCCGCCGGAGCTGATGATGAGGGGGATGAAGAACGTGAGCGCGATGGCACTCGCGAGCGTCGCCTCGTAGTGCCGGAGGGCGGTACCCGTGAACATCTCCTCGATGAACAGCAGGATGAGCCAGCCCCCGCGCTTGCGCGCGATCGACCAGAACCCCGCCTGAAAGTAGGGCTCCTCGAGCGGCTGAATGGCGCCGAGCTTCTGCACGTCCTCGGTCTGCTCCTCGACGATCGCGTCGATGACGTCGTCGACGGTCACCACGCCGATCACCCGCCCGGCGTCGTCGACCACCGGCACGGCGACGAGGTCGTAGTCCGACGTCATGCGCGCCACCTCGGCGCGGTCGGCGGTGGCGGGCACGCTCACCACCTCCTCCCACGCGATGTCGGAGACGCGCGCGCCCTCGGGCGCGGCGAGCAGCTCGCGCAGCGACATCACGCCGCGCAGCAGTCCGTGCTCATCGGTGACGTACACCGCGTGCATCGCCTCGCGCCGCCCCGCGCGGGCGATGCGTCGCACGATCGCGAGCGCCTCGTCCACCGTGAGCGTCTCGGGCACCTGCACGAACTCGGTGGTCATGATACCGCCGGCCGAGTCCGGCGCGTACGTCAGGAGCTGCTCGGTTTCGCGACGCGCCTCGGCCGGGATCTCGGCGAGGATCTCCTCGGCGCGGTGCTCCTCGAGCTCCTCGAGAACGTCCGCGCGGTCGTCGGGCGTCATCTCGGAGACGAGCCGCGCGGCCTGCGCGGCCGGCATCTCCTCGAGCAGCTTGGCGCGGAGCTCTTCGTCGAGGTACTCGAGCACGTCGGCGGCGCGCGCCGGCGGCAGCACGCCGAGCAGTGTCTTCACCTGCTCGATGGGAAGCGTCTCGGCCACGTCGGCGAGGTCGGCCGCGTGCATCTCCTCGGTTTCCGCGGCCACGTCCTGCGGCGACTCCTCCAGCAATGCCAGGATGTCCGGCGCGATGAGCGCCGCGACGGGGCGTTCCTCTTTTCGCTGCGGCGGAGTCATGCGCGAATCGGCGTGGGCGAGAGGCGGAGGCGGGGCGTCAAGTTACGAGGGGGACGGAAGGCGTACAAGCCGACACGCCCGGAGGAGCACGCCGCCTTGCCGGGACACCGGCTTACCGCTCCGCCTCGGGATCGATGACCACGTCGAGGAGCGGTAGCGCTCGCGAGGACGCGCGGCGAGACCTCACGACCGCGCAGCCGACGGACTCGATCGCGGCCGCGAGCATCTCATCGGTCACCTGCTCGTCGTGCTCCACGACCGCCCGTCCGAGCTCCACCTCCGCGGCGCGCACGCCCGGCACGCCGGCGAGCGCCGTGAACACGGCGCGCTTCGCGTGCACGGCGAGCATTCCGGAAATGGTGAGGACCGTGACCGTCACGGCGCGGAAAGCTATCGCGCGTGCGCGGTCCACGTCGCCGGTTGACGTACACGTCGGTCGCCACGACCTTCCGGCGTTCCGGCCGGCGCATCCGCGTCACAGAACACCCGACCGCTTGCGCGTGCGACCGACCGCCATGCGACGGCCGTTCGCGTCACCCAACACTCAGCCGCCCACCATTACGTGAACGTCTCCTTCCTCGGCCTCGGCGCCATTGGTGCACCGATGGCGCGCCATCTCGCGAAGCCCCCGTTCTCTCTCTCCGTCTGGAACCGGACGGCCGAACGCGCGCGTGCGTTCGCCGACCAGACCCCTGCCCGCGTTGCCGCCACGCCGGCCGACGCCGCGCGCGGCGCCGACGTCGTCGTCACCTGCCTGCCGACCTCGCGCGAGGTCGAGTCGCTGCTCGACGGCAGCGATGGACTGCTCGCCGGCCTCGCGCCGAACGCGCTGGTCATCGACTGCACGTCCGGCGACCCCGCCACGTCTCGCCGGATCGCGACCCGGCTTTCCGAGCGCGGCATCGGCTTCATGGACGCGCCCGTGAGCGGCGGGGTGTCGGGCGCGCAGCAGGGAACGCTCACCGTGATGTGCGGTGCGGATGCCGGGACGTTGGAGCGTGCGAGGCCCGTGCTCGAGGCATTCGGCAAGAAGATCGTGCTCTGCGGACCCGTGGGCGCCGGCGACGCCGTGAAGGCGGTGAACCAGGCGCTGCTCGGGATCCACATCTGGGCGCTGAGCGAGGGGCTCGTGGCGCTGTCGAAGGCGGGCGTGTCGCCGAGCCTCGCGCTCGACGTCATCAACGCGTCGAGTGGCCGGTCCAACGTGTCGCAGAACCTGTTCCCCGAGCGCGTGTTGACGCGCGCGTTCCCGCGCACCTTTCGCCTCGCCCTCATGGAGAAGGACGTGACCATCGCCGCCGAGTTCGCGCGCGAGAACCGGGTTCCGTCTCCGCTCACGCAGTGTGCCGCCGACCTGCTGCGCGTCGCGCGCACCGAGCTGGGCGAGGAGGCCGATCACGTCGAGACCGTCAGGCTCCTCGAGCGGTGGGCCGGAAGCGAGGTCGCCGAATGACGAGCAACGTGCGGCGCGACTTCCCGGCGCTCGCGCGCTCGCACCGCGGCGCGCCCGTGGCGTACTTCGACGGGCCGGGCGGCACGCAGGTGCCGCGGCAGGTCGTCGACGCCATGGCCGACTATCTGTTCCATCACAACGCGAACACGCACTGGAACTACCCGACGAGCGCCGAGACCGACGCGGCGCTCGAGGCGGCGCGCGTGGCGCTCGCCGACTTCGTCAACGGCGACGCGACGGAGATCGCGTTCGGCGCGAACATGACGACGCTCACCTTCCATCTCGCCCGTGCGTTAGGCGCCCGGTGGGGGGCGGGCGACGAGGTCGTCGTCACGGAGCTCGACCATCACGGCAACGTGGCGCCGTGGACGCGTCTCGCGGCGGAGCGCGGCGTCACCGTCCGAACCGTGCGCATGAACGCCGCGGCGGGCGTGCTCGACTGGGACGACCTCGAGCGCGCGATCACGCCGCGCACGAAGCTCGTCGCCATCGGCGCGGCGTCGAACGCGCTCGGCACCATCACCGACGTCGCGGCCGCCGCGCGGCTCGCGAAGGCGCAGGGCGCGCTCGTGTTCGCGGACGTGGTGCACTACGCGCCGCACACCCTCGTGGACGTGAAGGCGCTCGGCTGCGATTTCCTCGCCTGCTCGGCGTACAAGTTCTACGGCCCGCACGTCGGCATCCTCTGGGGAAAGCGCGACCTGATCGCGTCGCTCGACGTCCCGAAGCTCATCCCCGCGCCGGATGCGTCGCCGGAGAAGCTGGAGACCGGCACGCAGAACCACGAGGGGATCGTCGGCGCCGCGGCGGCGGTGGACTACCTCGCCTCGCTCGGCAAGGGCGACACGCGGCGCGAGCGGCTCACCTCGGCGTTCGCGGCGCTGCACGCGCAGGGCAGCGCGCTCCTCGGGCGGATGTGGAGCGGCCTGTCCGCGATTCCCGGCGTGCGGATGTACGGCGTCGGGCCGGGCGCGCCTCGCACGCCGACGGTGGCGTTCACCGTCGACGGCATGGTCTCGGACGACGTCGCGCGCGCGCTCGCGGAGCGCGCGGTGTTCGTGTCGAACGGCGACTTCTACGCGACGACGGTGATCGAGCGGCTCGGCCACGCGGCGGACGGCGTCGTGCGGGCGGGGTGCGCGTGCTACACGACCGCCGAGGAAGTGGACCGGCTCATTGCCGGAGTGCGGAGCATCGCGTCGAGGTCCTGATTAGCGCCGCGCCGTTTCGGCTGGCGGCTGGCGGCTGGCGGCTGGTTGCTGATTGCTGCGGCTGCGCGCTGCGAGCTGTCGCTGGGTGCTGGGTGCCTGCTGGGTGTCGGCGCGCCGAGGCACGATCACCGAGCCGCCACACCACTCACCGGCTGCGAGGCGGCTGGCGGCGCGCGCGACCGATTCTGTCCGCGCGCTCACGCGGAATCACGGAGGTCAGAATCTTGATGATGCGAAGGAGCACCTCGTACCGCTCTTCCACGACCTTCGCACCAAGCCGGAGCCGGGCCTTGAAGTACCAATCGCGGCCCTCGCGCGCTGAGGTCAACGCATACTCGTAATACCGGGCCCGTTCGGGCCCGGTAGTATGACCGTAGCCTTCGGAGAGGTTCGCACTGATTGCTTGCACTGCGCGGAGCAGTTGATCTGCCATCGTCCGGTTGCGCGGATCACGCTCGAGCGCCTCGGCGTCTGCCGCGGCGAGATCGCTGAGCATCAGGGCGAAGCGATACGCCGGCGTTCGCCAGATCGGATCCTGCTTGAAAGACGCCGGCACGTTTACTTCCCAGTCGGCGAAGCCCGGCGGATCTGGAGGTACTGGCATGGTGCGAACCTACGGCGCCGAGAGGCGCGTACTGCCAGCGCGCCATTTCAACCGTCATCGTTCGCCCGCCGTTCGCGCGGTCGACTGCGACATACGACGCGCGGTGTCGGCGTGCCCGCTGACCCGCCGGTAGGCGCCGGTCGGCCGGCACCCAGCACCCAGCGACAGCTCGCAGCGCGCAGCCGCAGCAATCAGCAACCAGCTCGAGCACCCAGCCCCTCCGACCTGCCGCCCCGCTACTGTCCGACCTTCGCCCTCGGCCGGAGTGTCTTCTCGAGCGCCCCGAGATACGGCTCGTACAGGGAGCCGGGGTGCCACCACACCCACCCGTTGTACCCGGCGTCGTAGATGCCGCGCATCTGATCCCGCACGTGCGACGCGTCGTACTTGGGCTGCCCGAGCGAGAACGCCTGCACCCAGGGGCGCACCCGCTCGCCGGTCAACCCGAGCTTCGCATCGCGCTGACGCGCGCGCGCGATGGCCGTGAGCTGGATCCTGTACGGATCCGCGTTAGGCCGCGCGACCCCGAACGCCCCGCGCGGATAGTGCGACGGGTACGTCATCGGCAGCACGACGTCCACCGCCGGCGAGATCTTCTCCCACTCCTGGCCGATCTCCAGCGCGCCACCCACGGTCGTCACGAGACCGAAGATGTCGGCGGTCGTCCGGACGTTCAACTTGTCGAAGCGCGCGTTCGCCGTGCGCAGGAACTGCGCGAGCACATCGGGCTTCGAGCGTCCCTTCTGGTTCGGAAAGACCTGCGTGGGCAGACTCTTGTATGGTTCGGGGAAGCGGATGTAATCGAACTGGATCTCCCCGAACCCCAGGCGTACCGCCTCTTCGGCGACGCGGAAGTTGTACTCCCAGATCGCCTCGTCGTACGGGTTCACCCACGCCAGCCCCTGCTTGTCGCGCCACGCCGAGCCGTCGGTCTTCCGGATCACGTGATCCGGATTCGCGCGCGCCGCCACCGAATCCTTGAACACGACGATACGCGCCACCGCGAGAATGTCGTGCGCCTTGAGCGTGTCCAGCAGCTGCCGAACGTTCGGGATCACACCTGCCTTGCCGGCGTTCTTCTGCAGCAGCGGGTCCTGCGACGGGATGTTCAGCCCGAACTCGTCCTTCACGTCAATGACGAAGGCGTTGATCTCAGTCGAGTCCGCGATGCCGATCAACTTGCGCATGCGGTTGGCGCTCTGTGCCGCGAACCGGTTCACGTAGAGTCCACGGACGATCGGCAGGTCGGCCGCGCCGGCGGGACGAACGTCGGGTCCGGCCGAGGGCGCCGCGGCCGACGGGGCTGCCGCGGGCGCGCCGTCGCCCGCATCCTTGCCCGCTGACGGTCCGCTTGCAGTCCCGGGCAGAGCCGCGGGCGACTGCCGCGTGGTGTCGGTGTTCGCTGGCGGCGCGACGGTCGAGGCGCCGGCCAGTGCGCCGGGCGCCGCGGCGCTGTCAACCGGAGGCGTTGCCGACAGGTCGGTACGGTCGGCGGCGTTCTGCGAGCACGCGGCGACGAGGAGAACGAGCGGGAGAAGACGGCGCATCGACACTGATATGGATGAGGAGAGCGAATCGAGCCGGAATCTAATCGTGACCGTAGGGCACGATCCGACTCGGCGAGGGAAGACTCCGATGCCGGACTCGGCACGGCTATATTCCGACGACGATGTCCCGCTCCGCGTTCCGTCGCCCTGCCGCCATCCGGGCGCTGCTCCTTACGGCGGTCGCTATTGCGTGCCGGCCGCACCGCGAGGCGCCCGCCCCGCCGCCGGCCGCCGAGTTTCTCGTGACGGCTGGCGACTCCGCGTTCTGGGTACGCACGGATGGCGGCCACCTCCGGGTGCGTCGCGCGCCGCTCACACTCGCCAACCTCGATGGCCGGTTCTACGAGCTGTATGTGGCCGACGACGACCGCTCGTACTTCGACGCGCTGCTCATCGGGCAGCGCATCTACCGGCGCGACCTCGTTTCGGGCGACTCGCTGGAGGTGTTCGCGGACGGCCGCGTCGCGGGAATCGCGCGCGCGTACGCGGCCGCGCATCCGCGCGAGAAGCCGCTCGATCCCGACGAAGACGGCAGCGACGATCCGCACACGGTCGCCACGAGCGATACCGAGCTCCTCGACGTCGTCGGGCCGTTCCTCACGTACGAGCACCATCTCGACATCGACATCGTCAACACCGAGGACTCACACGTCGTACGGCATGGCGTCATCGACCTGCGCGATGGCACGCGCGCGTCGCTGAGTCACGTGTTCGGCGACACCGCGGCGCGCCGGCTCGTTGCGGCCGGACGCGCCGCCTATCGCGTCGTCATCGATTCGGTGCGGCGGTCGGATGGGACTCGCGGCCGCCGCGCCGCGCGCGCTCTCGACGGATTCCGGTTCGATTCGACCAGCTTCTCCATCGACGAGATCGACGGCGCGCCGATGGTCGGGTTCTACGTGCCGGGGCAAGGTCCGGTGGGCGGTGGCATGGTGCTGCCGTTGCCGCACGTGCGCGCACCCGAGCCGCCGTGGTGGGATTCCATTCGGACCACCGTTCCGATGCTCGGCCCCGATTCGCTGAGTGAGGTCTGGGATGGGTCCGGGTACGATGTGGTGGCCCACTACGACACGAGCGGCGAGTTCGCGACGCTCGCGGTGCGCGATTCGGCGCGGCACGAATGGCCGGCCGCGCGCCTTCCCACGCCCGCGCGCCGCGTGTACCGCCTCGACACGCCGCCCGTCGACAGCGCCTCGCTGATCGCACTGGCGCGTGCCTTCGACGAGTCCACGCTGTACTCGGGCACCGCCCGCACGGTTCGCGGCCGCGTGCGCCCCCGCTCCCCTGTCGTTCTCACCACCTCAAACGGATCGTCATGCGCTCGTTTACCGCACCTGATGGCACCTCCTGGGGAGTCAAGGTCCAATCCCCTGGCGCTAGCAACGCGATGGTCGTGTTCCTCCATCCGAACGGGAGGACCGCGCGCCTCGACCGCTACGCCTGGTCCATCTGGCACGGGGCGGAGGCGCTCGACGTAACGGCACGGCTCGACCCGCGCACGGTGCTCGAATCGCTCGGTGACCGCGACCTGCAGCGGCTGTTTCGGCGGTCGATGCCGATCTCCACATCAGTGCCTGCGCGCGCCGAGAACGTGCACGCGAGCGACTAGGGCTGGCGGGCGTCCGACTTCCGACCGCCGGGACCGCGGTCGGACGGACTGAACCATCTCTGGCGCAACCGGCTCGTCGGTTTCAGGTTAGTGGCGCTTCATTCGTGCTCAGGGCCGGCTCGGGGCGCTCGACCGAGCACGGCAGGGCTGCGCTGCTTCGCTCGCTTCTCGTCGCCGGAGAATCCCTACCATGACGTACCCGCATCGCCGCGCGCTGCTCGGTGTGGCAGCCACCGTGTTTGCCCTTGCCGGGTGTGCGGATCAGGCTACCGCGCCCATCGATGTCCCCGAGCGCCCGTCCTTCTCCGCAGCCGGTGCTGACGACGAGCCGGTCGGGTACAGCGATTATCTCGCGGGCGTGAACCGACGAATCGCGGCCAACGGCGGGCGCGTGACCGTCGCACGGGCCGAGCTGCTGCTGTCGTCCAACGCGCCGGTCAAGACGCCGCGCATCGTCTTCGCGAACGACCGCGAGCTGCGCCTCCCTACCCGGTGGGTTTCGGCTGACCTGCGCCGCCTGGCCACCGACGGTACCCTCTCGTATGCCGTGTTCTCACCCCTGGCGCGGTCCGCCACCGGCGGCCCGGCGGAGGCCGCGTTCGACGCATCCTTCGCGACGTGGAACTCGGTGAGCTGCTCGAAGATCGTCGTTCGGAAGAAAGCGCTGAGCCCCGGACAGATCCCCAGCGCCATCCTGACGGGTGGCCTCTTCCCGCCCGCCGACATCAACGACGTCGGGTTCGTACCGGCCAGCTTCTTCGACCAGGTGTTCGGCGCCGGCTCGAGCCAGTTCGTCATTGGCGTGACGGTGACGTTCGCGTTCATCGAAGTGGATGCCAACGGGCAGCCAATCCTCGACCCGCAGGGGAACGCCATCCCTACCGACGTGGACCGCGACGGCCGGTTCGATACCGCGTTCAAGGAAGTCTGGTTCAACGACGGGCTCGTGTACTCCACGAATGGCGCGCCGGGCACGATCGACATCGAGACAGCCGCGCTGCACGAGCATGGCCACGCGCTCGAGCTCGGTCACTTCGGGAAAATCGCCGGTGACCCGAAGACGGGGAAGCTGCACGTGAGCCCGCGCGCGGTCATGAATGCCGCCCTGCTGGGCACTCTCCGCTCGCCGCTTGGCTCGGACAACGCGGCGCTGTGCGGCAACTACGCGTCGTGGCAGTGAGCTGAGCTCCTGAGCTGCCCGGGCGCCCACGCGTGGGCGCCCGCGTGACGACGCCGCGGTTCTGTTACGCGCGCGCCTCCAGGCCGGCGTCGGCCGACTCGGCACCGGCGTCGGGGAAGGCGATGTCGATCTCCGTCCCGTCACGCGCGACCTGGGTGGCCGCGAACAGCTCGTGAGCCTCGCGCTCGAGCTCCGATACATCGCGCGAGTAGCGCGCCGACACGTGCGTGAGCACGAGCCGCTTCACGCCGGCTCGCACCGCGATCCCCGCCGCCTCACGCGCGGTCGAGTGTCCCGTTTCGGCGGCGCGCGCCGCTTCCTCGTCGGCGAACGTCGCCTCATGGACGAGCAGGTCCGCACCCGCCGCCGCGTCGGCCGTCGCATCGCACGGTCGCGTATCACCGGTGATCACGAGCTTTCGTCCCGGACGCGTTGGACCCACGAGCTGCCCGGCGTCGATCTCGCGCCCGTCGTCGAGCACCACCCGCATTCCACGGTGCAGGCGGCCCCATAGCGGCCCCTCGGGGATCCCGAGCTCGCGCGCGCGATCTGGGTTGAACCGTCCCAGGCGCACATCCTCGATGAGCGCGAACCCGAGCGCCGGGGTTCGCATGTGGTCGGCCGCGAAGGCCACGATCGCGTACCCGTTGCGGCGAACCGCGTCGCCCGCGGTGAGCTCACGGTATTCCACCGGAAACCCGACGCGATCGGCGCCGAGGGTTTCCGCGCGGCGCAGCACCTTCGATGACCCGGCCGGTCCCCAGAGGCGCAGCGGCTCCTCGCGCCCCTGTAGCGCCATCGTGCGCATGAGCCCCACGACGCCGAGCATGTGGTCGACGTGCATGTGGGAGAAAAAGATGTCGCGCAGCGAGAATGCGACCCCGTATCGCATCATCTGCCGCTGCGTGCCCTCGCCGCAGTCGAAGAGGAATGTCTCTCCCTCGCGAACGACCGCGAGCGAGCTGACGCCGCGTTCGACGGTGGGGCGCGACGCGGAGGTACCGAGGAACCGCACGGAGAGCGACACAACGGGCAATATAGCCCGTCGGGTCGCGCTTTCAGCGAGGGCTGATCCCCGTTTCCCCGGATGGTTCCGGGGTGGGGGAAGCAGAAGCTGGATGCCCTGTCCTGGTAGGGGATAGCCCCGCGCGGCAGGGGGTAGCCGATGGATGATCGTTCCCGGAGGTTGGGAATCGGACCATTTCGTGCCGCGCGGCCTGTCGTTTGCGCGCGCTTTCCCGTCCACTGTACCCACGGGAAAGGATGGCAACCAAACCAAAACGCGAGTCGAGCCAGACGAAGACCACGTCCAGGGGTGGCACGACGCGCCGTCGCGAGATCGCCCGCGACGCGGCGCGTCCGCGACCGCCGTTGCCAAAACGGTCGCGACCAGCCCCCGGACTCGAAGCCGAGATGTCTCCGCGGTCGCAGTTCGAGGCACCGACGTACAATCCCGCCGGAAAGCTCGACGGAATCGATGTGCTCATGAAGAACGCGGGCTTCCAGCACGACGTGGACTCGATCGAGGAACTCACGGAAGAGCAGTGGGATCGCACTCTTCGTACGAACATCTGCGGGTACTTTCACATGGCGAAGGCGGCCATCCCGTCGATGCAGCGTGGCGCGGCGATCATCAACATCGGCTCCATCGCGGGCCTCTATGGAACGTCCGGCGCAGCCCGAGGAGATCGCGCCCGCGCACGCGTTCTTCGCGTCAGGCGTGGACTCCGACTTCATCATCGGGCGAGGTACTTACCCTGCTCGCCGGCGAGACGACGGCAGGGGGGATTCCGCGCCGCGGCCCGCGACTTGCGCCGGACTGGAGTGTAGATCGAGTGCTGGTCGTGTCCGAGGGTCGTGGACCAATGTGCTCGCGGATGGAGATCGTTGGGGGATCCGCGAGTCGTGCACTGATGTGGACCCCAACTTGATGGAGGCGCGATGTCGGGATCGGGGAAGAGCAAGCGCGGGTTCGCGTCGATGGACGTGAATCGCCAACGAGAGATCGCAAGCAAGGGAGGGCGTGCCGCGCACGCGAAGGGAACCGCGCACGAGTGGACGTCCGACGAGGCACGGGTAGCGGGTCGCAAGGGGGGTGAAGTCGTGAGCCGCGATCGTGCGCACATGGCGGCCATTGGCCGCGAGGGAGGGGAGTCACGCGGAGCCCGGAACCGCCGGCGCAACGCCTCATCACGTGGCGCCGAAGGGTCGGCGGCCACCGGCGGTACGTCGGGTGCCACATACTCCGATCGCGAGTCGCCGGTGGAGGTCTCGCGCGAGGGGATGGGGCCGCAGCAAGGCATCGCCTCGCGCGGCGGCCGCGGCGGCGACAACGCCGATCAGGGAGTGGAGTCAGCTCGGGACGAAGACACACACGACGCCACCTAGCGGCGGCGTCGTTCCGAGCGAATCCGAGGAACCCTCATCGCCCCGGTCGAGAGACTCTCGACCCCATGGCCTTGGGGGTGCCTCGGTTCGACCCCCTCCGGGGGGGCACTTGGGATGCCAACCTCTCTCCACGAACGCGAAACCGGTTCCGGAAGCAAGCTTCCGGAACCGGTTTCGACACCACGTCACGCCCGCTGGGCGTCAGGCATCAGAACTGTACGTAGACCGGAGCGTTCGTCTCGCTCGAGACTCGAACGGCCTCGCTCACCGCCTGCTCGGCGTTGCGCCCCGGCTGGACGTTGATCACCGGGCTCGCCGACGCCGTGCCGCGCGCGGCGCAGGTCACGTCGATCTGCATGGGCGTGTAGATGCCGGCGGTGATGATCGCGACCACGCCGTTCAGGAAGCTGTGCTGGGTCTCGACCTTCGCCACCCCGTTCGTGCACCGCGCTGCCGTATCGACGATTGGCGGTGGGACGATCCCGTAGACGAAGCTGTTCGTCCACTTGTTCGAGATGACATCGCTCGATTCGGGACGGCCGGTCGTGATCACGGCGTGATAACATCCCGTGAGAGCGAAGGCCGCGATGACGGCGGCCGCGCGACGGATACGCATCGGGTCACTCCTGATTGAGAGTCGTTAGGACGTTCACGGGGGAGGGGCGCGAAGATACCCGCTCCGATCCGGAACGCAATAGTCACTGGATCCACACCTTCCTGCCTATCAACGGACCGAACCCGAATTCCTCTCGCCCTCCGGGGCCGTGTGACCCTCGCCGGGGTGCCTCGTCCTATGCGCAGCAGGCAGCCGCAGCGCGCTCGCGGCGGCTTGACAACCGCCCCGCAAATCGTAGCTTACGATATCGGCGCGGCCCCGCTCGTGGCGGGGCCGCTTCGTTAACCGGCCCGGTGCGACGGGTGGAAACGATCGGCGCACTCCCGGGTACGAGGGGCTGTAGCTCAGTTGGGAGAGCGCTGCAATCGCACTGCAGAGGTCAGGGGTTCGACTCCCCTCAGCTCCATAGAACGCCGCGCCATGCGCGGCACGGTTTTCGCCACGGGAAAGTTGCCCGCCGCCGCTCGGTAGGACGGAGAGTTCCAATGACGGCGCGCGTGGCAAGTCCCGGCTGGTGAAAGCCGAGACACACCAGCGCCGCGAGCCGACAGGCTCGCGGCGCTTTCTTTTATTCCCCTTCGGGCAGCGCCGCCAGGCAGTCGTTCCCGAGCGCGGTCAATACGTCGAAGAGGTATCGATTCTCTTCCGCCTCCGCCCGGCCGGCGAAGTCGCTCATGGCCGAGCTGCCGAGGCCACCGAGCCAGCGCACGATCGCGCTCTCCTGCACGCGGAGGCGCAGCTCGCGGAGAACCATCGTCTTCCCGCCCGGGGTATCGCGCACCGTCAAGCGAAAGGTGATCCCGTCGCCGCTGAACGGGTGCCGGAGCGACGTCCGAATCAGGTTGTTGACGGCAAGCGGGAGGTGCCAGTCCGGTTCGCGCCGAAAGCGCATCGACCAGCCTCGCTCGTCGGCGGTGCGGACTGCCACCAGATCGCCCACGAGGGAAGACACGCCCACGCGGAAGATCATGAACTTCGCGGAGAAATCGACCTCGAGCTGCAACGAGTCCGGCATTGGCTGCGGTGCTCCGGCCAACGCGACGAGCTCGCCCCCGCGCGATCGATAGCTGATCAGGAAGTCGCCATCGTCGGCCGTCGCGTACAGCCATGTCGTGCCGCGCGGATCGCGCAGCCTCACCTTGTACCGGGCCGGCTCGACGTACTTCTCGATGTATTTCGCGAAGTTGGGCCGCGTCTTCTGAAGGCGGTCGCGGTGAAGTCGAAAACGCAGCTCGACCGAGGTGCTCCGATCCGGGAGGGGCGTCAGGCGAACCGTCTCGAGCGAGAACAACTCGCCAAGCACCCGCGTGGTGCGAGGGAAGACGGTTCGGTATTCGGCGCGAACGGCGGGCTCGGACTGCTGCTCGGCACCGCCGATGAACGCCGTCGCCACGCGAGCGACATCGGCAGCGCGCACGGTGCCCACCGCGTGCTCGACGTTCGTGAGCCACTCGTACTCACCCTCAGCGTGCTTGCGCAGGCGGATGATGTGGCGGGAATCGCCGGACACCGACGGTGGCGGCACGAGCGGGCGCGGGGCGAACACGTACCCCGTGGTGGTTCGTGTCCCGGCCAGGGTGAGAATGCGCGTGCTGTCGGGGGCCGAGCCCGTCCAGACCGAGCTGTCGCGGTACACGCCCGAGGGCGAGAGCGCGTAGCGGCCGAGCTTCGATCGGGCCTGGTAGAACTTTGGCGCCCGCTGCACGTTGTCGAACCGTGCGGCGAGCGCGCCGAATAGCACATCGGCGTTGGTGCGCGCGGTGCGAACGTCGGGGCCGAAGGCGGCTGGCACCCCCGTGCACCCGGCGAGGAGCGCGGCGCATGCGACCGCCGCGACAATCCGGCGGCTCACGTGTCGCGCGGCCGTCTCACTCGGCGACCGAGGATGGGCGGAACGACGACCAAGGCTCGAGTCGTTGCGGTGACGGGGTGCAAGACGTGATGCGACGGGCGGTTCGGGGTTGATCGAGTGGTTTGCGAAAGCTAGCTTACGTACTCCGCTCAGGCGGGAAGTGGGTCACTGCCCCTTGGTGTAACTGGCAACACGTCTGACTCTGGATCAGAAGAGTCCTGGTTCGAGCCCAGGAGGGGCAACTCGAAGCCCGGCAACCACTTAGTGGTGCCGGGCTTTTTCTCGCGCGGCGGTGGCAACATCCGCCAGCGCGCGTCACTCAGGGAGGATCGAGTGGCGTCGGCAGCTCGTACCAGATCTCGACCGTGTACCCGTCGCGATCCCGCGCAAACAGGTACGGTTCGCCCGCACAGAACTCGCCTTGCTCGACGATCGTGCCTCCGGCGCGCTCCACTGCATCGGCTGCCGCCGCGATCTCCTCCGGATTCACGAGCCGGAACCCGAAGTGAGCAATGCCGCCGGTGGTGCCCACCTTCGCGCGTCCGCGCTCGAACACGAGCACGTCCCTGCTACCGGGCGTTTGCGCCTGCAGGAAGTCCTCGCCGCGATACACTGCCTCCATCCCAAAGACCGCTTCGTAGAATCCGAACGCGCGCTCCACGTCCCGGACACTGAGCGCGATGTGTGTGAGCCCGAAGGATCGCAGCATGAAGCTCCCGGAGTGGGATGCCGGATGTCGATTCCGCGGTCAGCCGCACCGCTCCACCCATGATACCTCGGGCAGGCGTCCCGCGCGAAAGCGGGCGACCCGGCCACCCTCGGCCTCGAATACGATACGGTGCATCGTGTCCGTCGGTGATGCTGGTGCGACGGTGAGATAATGGGCACCCTCGACGTACTTGTGCGGCGTCGTCGTCACCCGCCCCGCATACAGCTCGTTGATGCGCATCTCCGTGTCGCCGACCGCGGCGCCCCGGTCGGTGCGAACGCCGGCGCTGTCGACATCGATGCGTGCAACCTGGCCGCCGGCGAGCATCACCATCACCCCGGGAGGCGCGCTTCCCGGATGCACGTAGACGCAGTCACCGCCGCCCGCCGGCAGCGTGACGTCGCCACCGACGCGGCGAAGCTCCTCGACGCTCATCCCGACCCGGATGGCGCCGAGTCCCAACGGTGTAACGGTCCACGTCGCAGATACCGGATTCGACACGGAGGCCGAGTTGGCGGGCGGGGCCGGCGTCGCGCTCGAGGCAGATTGCGGTGCGCTCGAGTCGGCGGGGTTCGTGTCGCTCCGCTCAGCCGTGCAGCCGACGGTGCAAGTCAGGGCGATGAGGGCGATTATCGGATGTGTGCGCACGTTCGGTTCGGTTCAGATGAGGGCAGTTGACCGCCGCACCATTCGCCAGGAGCGTGCCCGTCGTGGATGATGCGGGCCACGCACACGACGCGCCCCCCGATTCACGACATCCGACCTGGCGCGGGGGTGACATCCACGCCGTCCAATGCGGTATAGTGCCCGTGAGATCGAGAAGGCATCGCGCTTGCGGCGATGCGCGGTGCGGGTGCAACCGACAGCGACGGAGGACATCTGAGCCGCATTCGAATCACCGGCGTGCCGATGGATCTGGGTGCGAGCCGCCGCGGCGTCGACATGGGACCGTCGGCGCTTCGCGTGGCCGACCTCGCGCGACGGCTGGAGGCGCTCGGCCACGACGTCGAAGAGGACGACGACGTGATGGCGCCACTTCCCGAGGTACTGCTGCATCGCGCGAGCGATCGTCCGGGCCCGGTCGGCGCGTTTCTCCCGGCGATCACCGCCACGTGCACCGAGCTCGCGCGGATCACGGCCAAGGCGGTCGCTTCCGGCGCGGTGCCCATCACGGTGGGCGGCGACCACTCCATCGCGGCCGGCTCGATTGCCGGCGCCGCGGTGGCGCTCGCGCAGCGCGGCGAACGGCTCGGCGTCATCTGGCTCGACGCACACGGCGATGTGAACACCCCAGCGTCGTCCGCGAGCGGCAACGTGCACGGGATGCCGCTCGCCCACCTGCTCGGGCACGGCGACCCGATGTTCGCTGGCATCTCGGCCGCCCTCGGCGGGCCGTCGCCGGCCATCCTTCCCGGCCACCTCGCGATTGTCGGCGTGCGCGACCTCGATGAGCCCGAGCGGCAGCATCTTCGCGAGTGGGGCGTGACCACGTTCACCATGCGCGCGGTCGATGAGCGTGGGCTGCGCGCGGTGATGCAGGACGCGCTGGCCATCGCCGGCCGAGGGACGGGTGGCGTGCACGTCTCGATGGACCTGGACTGGGTGGACCCGGTGCACGCGCCGGGCGTCGGCACCGCGGTGGCGGGTGGCGCGACATACCGCGAAGCGCATCTCGCCATGGAGATCGTGGCCGACAGCGGACGATTGACGTCTCTGGACGTGGTGGAGGTGAACCCGGTGCTCGACGCCCAGAATCGCACCGCGGAGCTGGCGGTGGGGCTCGTGCTCAGCGCATTCGGGCAGAGGATCATTTGAGCCGAGTCCCCTCTGACGCACCAGCCGCGATCGGCCTCGGCCTCGCCGCGCTCGGACGTCCCGGTTACATCAACATCGGGCACGGGCTCGATCTCGATGCCGACCGTGGGCGAGACGCGATGGAGAAGCGCGCGCACGACGTGCTCGATGCGGCATACGATGGCGGCGTGCGCTACTTCGATGCTGCGCGCTCCTACGGGCTGGCCGAGGAATTCCTCGCGTCGTGGCTCGCTGGCCGCGCCCTCGCGCCCGGGTCGGTCACGATCGGGTCCAAGTGGGGCTACACCTACACGGCCGGCTGGCGCGTCGATGCGCCTACGCACGAGGTGAAGGACCACACACTTCCCGCGTTCCGCCGGCAGTTCGCCGAGTCACGAGCGATTCTCGGCATTCACCTGGCGCTCTACCAGATCCACTCGGCTACGCTCGAGAGCGGGGTGCTCGACGACTCGGCGGTGATCGACGCCCTCGCCGCGGCGCGAAACGACGGACTGCGCATCGGCCTCACGGTGAGCGGCCTGTCACAGGCCGACACGGTCTGGCGCGCGCTCGACGTTCGGCGCGATGGAGTGCGCGTGTTCGACACCGTGCAGGCGACGTGGAACCTGCTCGAGCGCGCGGCCGAGCCGGCGCTGCGCGCGGCCTACGAAGCGGGCCTCGGTGTGATCGTGAAGGAGGCACTCGCGAACGGCCGTCTCACGACGCGCAATCCCGGGGGGCCGTCTGCGGCGCTCGTCGCGGTGGTGGTCGCCGAGGCGGGGCGGCTCGGCGTGGCCGTCGATGCGCTAGCACTCGCGTGGGCGCTGTCACAACCGTGGGTGAGCGTGGTGCTGAGCGGCGCCACCACGGTGGAGCAAGTGCGATCCAACCTCACCGCACGTTCGACGACGCTCTCGAGCGGCAGCCGGGAGCGACTGGTCGAGGTGGCGATGGACTCTGCCGCGTACTGGCACGAGCGGAGTGAGTTGCGGTGGAACTGAGGCTCGACAGACATCGATTGCGTATCGGCAGCGTCGGTCTATATTCGCCGCCGGCCGAGATGACGGGGGTATGAGGGTGAACGGTCACGACAACGAGGGCAGCGCGTCTCCGAGCGCGGAGCGTGCCGACACGGGGGAGCGCTCTCATGCGGAGCGGCGCGTCGACTCGCGAATGAGCCGGCGCGGATTGCTCGCCGCGGCCGCCGCGTCGGCGGGCGGGGCCGTGCTCGCGCGATTGCCGGCCGCGGCGCAGACGCCTGCCCCGGGGGCGGCGCCGGCCGCGCGGGGCGCGGGCGCCACACAGGCGCTCGACGCGACGGCGGTCCCCGCCGACCCTACGGTGGCGCCGGGGCCGCCGACTTCCGCGTTAGGCGCGCGATCGCCGTTCGAGCACCCCGCCCGCGCGCCGACGGGCGTCATCACCGGGTCGTCGATGACGCCGCTGCACCAGCTGGCGGGAACGATCACGCCGAGCGACCTCGTGTTCGAGCGACACCACGCGGGTGTGGCGCTCATCGATCCGAGGCGCTACGAGCTGATGATTCACGGGCTGGTCGAGCGGCCGATGGTGTTCTCGCTCGACGACCTCCGGCGGCTGCCCAGCGTGTCGCGCACCGTGTTCCTCGAGTGCTCGGGAAATGGCCGCGCCGCGTTCCGCGCGCCAACGCGCGAGATGACGCCGCAGGCGGTGGATGGACTCACGAGCAACGGCGAGTGGACCGGTGTCCTCGTCTCGACCCTGTTCCGCGAAGTGGGCGTGCGCCGGGACGCGACGTGGTTTCGCGCCGAGGGCGGCGACGCGGCGCGTCTGTCGCGCAGCGTGCCCATCGAGAAAGGGATGAGCGACGCGATGATCGCGTACGCGTTCAACGGCGAGCCGCTACGCCCGTCGAACGGTTATCCGGCGCGGCTCCTGCTGCCGGGATACGAGGGGAACGCGAACGTGAAATGGGTGCGGCGCATCGAGCTGGCCGATGGGCCTGGGATGTTTCGCGACGAGACCGCGAAGTACACCGACCCGCTGTCGAACGGCACCGCGCGGCAGTTCAGTCTCGTGATGGACGTGAAGTCGATCATCACCTCGCCGGCATACCCGGTGAAGCTCGCGGCGCCGGGGTGGGTCGAGATCACCGGTATCGCGTGGAGCGGCCGGGGGCGCATCGGTCGTGTGGACGTCAGCACCGACGGCGGAAGGAGCTGGACCATGGCAGAGCTTCAGGTACCGGTGCTGCCGATCGCGCACACGCGCTTTCGGCTGCCGTGGCGGTGGGACGGCGGCGACGCGACGCTCATGAGCCGGGCGGTGGATGAAACGGGCGCCGTGCAGCCGACGCTCGCGGAGTTTCGGGACCGGCGCGGCGCGGGGACCGACTACCACTTCAACTACGTTCGCGCGTGGGTGGTCGAGGGGGACGGGCGCGTGTTCTTCGGCGGGGCGCTGTGAGCGGCGCGCGATGGCTGGCCGCGCCGTTGCTGACGGCGGCTGTGCTCGTGCTCGGCGCGTGCGACCGTGGACCGCTCGCCGAGCGTGCCGGGCGCCGGCAGGAGACGTTAGGCGTGCCGCGGCCCGCTGGCGTGCGGCCGACGCCGGAGCCGCCGTCGCAGTTCGGCGTCGGGCGGCCGGCGACTGACGCCGAGGTCGCGGCGTGGGACATCGATGTCGGGCCCGACGGCGCCGGTCTTCCGCGGGGGAGCGGCACCGTGGCGCAAGGCGCCGCGGTGTTCGCGGCGAAGTGCGCATCGTGCCACGGCGCGAACGGTGAGGGGCAGCCCGTGGCTCCGAGGCTCGTGGGTCGCGATCCGCGTGAAGGCTTCCCGTTCGGGCAGGACCCGGCGCTCGTGAAGACGGTCGGGAACTACTGGCCGTACGCGACCACGCTGTTCGACTACGTGCGCCGCACGATGCCGCTCACCGCGCCGGGGTCACTCTCGAACGACGAGGTGTACGCGGTGGTGGGCTTCGTGCTGGCGAAGAACGAGATCATCGCGAGCACCGCGACGCTCGACAGCGCGACGCTCGCGGCCGTCCGGATGCCGGCGCGCGATCGTTTCGTGCCCGACGATCGTCGCGGCGGGGCGGCGTTCCGGTAGGCCGAGTGGCTGGACTGGGCCGGCTTCGTGACTGCCGGTAACGGCGGGATCACTGAGACTGAAGCCGCTCGGGATACATCCTCACGCAAGGAACTGCGGGAACCGCGATTTGGCGGATGGGGGTGAGGCGAAAACGGCCGGATGCGCTCCTCGATGGTGATGGCTCCTCGCGCCGGGCTCTCGAACAGCGGGAACTGCCATGACGCGGAGGACGCCGAAACGGCCGGATCGGCGCCGAGCACAGGTTGTCATCCCGAGGAGGGGCGTCAGCCCCGACGAGGGACCTGGCGTGCGGACCCAGTGGGTCCGGCCGGCCACGAGCACCTTCGAGCAGGTCCCTCGTCGCTGGCGCTCCTCGGGATGACAGAGGGGCCGGGGAGCGATCGTGCGTCTTCCGCCCCATCCGCGTCATCGTGGTTCCCCGCTGGTCTGTACGCGACGAAGGAGGCCGGCCCGGCGCGACGAGGCGTGCGGCGCGCGGAATTGGGGTCAGACTCGGATTGAAGCATTCGAGCGCCGGCCGCAGGCGGGGGCAGCCTCGCGTTCCGATGATGTTATTCGAGTCTGACCCCAATTCCAATTCCCGAACGGGCGCGGCGAGCTCTGGATGCGCGCGGCGCCGATCCGGCCGTTTCGCCGTTCCCCGATCCGTGGCATCGCCGTTACCAGAACACGCGGCGGATCCCGGTGAGGTTTCCTCGGCGCATCTTGAAGTAGATGATGAGGCCCGTGACCGTCAGCACGACGAGCGTGAGCGCCCACATCATCGCCACCACCAGCCCGCCGTCGCCGAACGCCTCGCCGCTGTGCAGTCGATAGAGAAACGGCTTGTCGGCGTAGCGCTCGTTCGAGAGCAGTAGCCCCGTCCGCGCGTCGAACACCAGCTTCCGGTCCTCGCCGCCCGTGCGCTTGCCGGTGAAGAGCGTCACGGTCGGACGCGGTCCCTTGAGCTGCACCTCGATCCTGTCCACCGGCGCCGCGGCGAAGGACGCGCCGGCAATGCCGAACGCCCGCGCGATCGGGTCCGCCCACACGGCCTGCGCCGAGGCGAGCGTCACCGGGCTGACGAGGTCCCGCGTCGCTTCGCGAAGCGCTTCCTCCTCCCCGAAAAACTCGGTGAACGCGACGAGAAATCCCGTCGTCGCGGCGAACAGCAGGAACAGGGCGGCCGGGAAGCCGATCCAGCGATGCCATTTTCGCCAGAAGGCCAGGTTCATGGGGCGCGAATCCTCGGAGGCGCGGTCGTGGGTGGGGCTGGGAACGCGAGCCGAGAATGGTATGGGTAATCGGCGGGGGCGACAATCGCGCGATCATCAGACCAAATCGTCCACGCCCGGCCATGCCGATGCGAGCTGGCCGCGGACCTCGCGTCGCGCGTGTTCACCGTCAGGCGTTGGTCCGGCGCGCAGCGCGCGATTCGTGGTGATGGGTCGATCGACCCAAGAGCACCGATCCCGGCCGTTGTATCCTGCCGCGCGATGAGAGACCGGCCACACTGAACGCGCCGCGCACCGGCGCGCGTGCGATGCCGTGGCAGGGACTCGTCAGGCGAGCCGCGATGCGGCGCGCCACCCGTCGGTTCGCGTCGGTCACACGTCATTCGTCGGTCGCCCCGCGCCACAAGCGCGGCGCGCCGCGCGCACTCCTTAGAGGAATCGCACGATGGCTCGCCTGCTCACCGCCGCCGCCGCGGCCTGTCTCGTCTCGCTCGTCGCCGCGTGTGGCGGCGACAGCGACGCCCCCGTCTCACCCGGCGGTGGCAACGGAGGTCCCGCGCCGGTGGGCGCGGTGGTCGTCACGCCCGCTACCGCCAGCGTCGTGATCGGCCGCACCACACAGCTCGCCGCGACGGCGAAGGACGCCGCCGGCAACGTGCTCACCGGCCGCGCGGTCGCGTGGAGCTCGAGCGCGCCGGCCGTCGCGACCGTGGACGCGACAACCGGCGTCGTGACCGGCGTTTCCGCCGGGGCGGCGACGGTGACGGCCACGAGCGAGGGGAAGACCGGCACGGCGGCGGTCACGGTGTCGGCGGCGGTGAAGCCGGTGGCCGCGATCGCGATCGCGCCGACGCTCGACACGCTCGAGGCGTTCAGCTCCGAGCTCCTGGCCGCGGTGCCGCGCGACGCCGAGGGCAACATCCTCACCGGCCGCGAGGTGCGATGGAGCGTCTCGAACGCGGCCGTCGCGGCGATCGACCCGGTGGATGGCATGCTGACGGGCGTCGACCGTGGCACGGTGACGGTCACCGCGACCAGCGAAGGGAAGAGTACCACCGCGACGCGCGTGGTCGTGATCAAGTACCGCTCGATCTCGGCCGGGACGATGCACGCGTGCGACATCGCGAGCGGCGGCATCGCGTGGTGCTGGGGGCTCAACGGGAACGAGGGGCGAATCGGCAGCGGCCAGCTCTCGCCGACGGCCATGAGCGCCGTGCCGGTGAAGGTCCCCGGCAACCTTCGGTTCGCGCAGCTCTCGACGTACGGTCGCCACACCTGCGGCATCACGCTGGACGGCAAGGGATACTGCTGGGGGTACAACGGCTGGGGGATGCTCGGCGACGGCAGCAACAGTTCGCAGAGCCCGAGCCCGGTCGCGGTCGCGGGGAACCTGACGTTCCGCTCGATCACCGCGGGCGCCGACCACAGCTGCGGCGTGGCCACGGACAACCGCGCGTACTGCTGGGGGAACAACGACTGGCGGCAGCTCGGCACCGGCACCGCGCCCACGTCCACGCCCGTGCTCGTGAGCGCCGCCCTCTCGTTCACGAAGATCACGGCGGGCCAGTCGTTCACCTGCGGCCTAACGACGGCGGGCGCCACCTATTGCTGGGGCGCGAACAGCATCGGCCAGCTCGGCGACGGCAAGCCGATTGCCTACGGCAACGTCTACAACGGCGCGCCGCAACAGGTGGTCGGTAACCAGACGTTCCAGAGCATCTCGCTCGGCAACCAGTACGCGTGCGCGATCACGACGATCGGCCAGGGCTACTGCTGGGGGAGCAACAACACCAAGTTCGGTAACGGGAACACCACCGACTCGTCGTCGCCGGTGGCGATGGCCGGCGGGATCATCTTCCAGTCCATCTCGACCGGCTTCGGCCACGCGTGCGGCGTGACGAGCACGCAGGCGGTCTATTGCTGGGGCTCGAACAGCTCGGGGCAGCTCGGCGCGGCCGTGGCGAACGGCAGCACGGTGCCGGTGCGCGCGGGCAGCCTGCTGGCGGCCGAGGTGGCGGCGAGCGGGATCGCGACCGGCAGCGGGTCGCACACCTGCGCGATCAGCACGGATCGCCTGACCGCGTGGTGCTGGGGTCGGAACGACGTCGGCCAGCTTGGCAACGGTGGCACGACGGCGGGTGCGACGGCCAACCCGACGCCCGCCGTCGTCGTCAGCCAGAAGCCGCTGTAAGGCCAGGGAACGGGGAACCGGGAACGAGGGTGTCCGGATTTCTGTGTGTGAGGCGCGTGGGGCGTTATGCATCCGGCACGAACCGGTCACCGAAGAGAATCGCGAAATGCGGCAGCGCCGCCTTCCACTCCGGCGCCGCGCCCCAGCGGTGC